>OBXQ01000051.1_pt1 | contig 101197 bp, 102 predicted proteins | sample 1476641 | NCBI WGS metagenome assembly OBXQ01 (sample SAMEA2580174, study PRJEB22360) | human gut metagenome | biome: human gut; feature: human-associated habitat; material: faeces | place: Denmark | collected 2008/2010
AATTGAGAATGGAACAAATCATACTAGATTATAATTTGAGATATTTTGAAATTAAATAGCACCACGTGTTATATTAGCTTTGGAGAGGGTTATGAAATATAAACGAATTGTATGTAAAGTCGGCACCAGTTCTTTAACAAATGAGGATGGAAGTTTATCGAGAACGAAAGTGAGAGTGATTACCCAGCAGTTAGCCATGCTACATGAAGCAGGGCACGAGGTGATTTTAGTCTCATCAGGAGCAATAGCGGCAGGCTTCTCATCTTTGGGCTTTAAGAAACGCCCGACAAAAATTGCAGACAAGCAAGCGTCCGCAGCGGTGGGTCAGGGCTTGCTGTTAGAAGAATACACGACGAATCTGTTATTGAAAAAGATTGTCTCGGCTCAGATTTTATTAACACAAGATGATTTTGCGGATAAACGGCGCTATAAAAATACACATCAGGCGATTTCTGTTTTGCTCAACCGAGGAGCCATTCCAATTATCAATGAAAATGATACGGTTTCCATTGCTGAGTTGAAAGTCGGTGACAATGATACGTTGAGCGCTCAGGTTGCGTCTATGGTGCAAGCAGATTTGTTAGTTTTATTAACGGATGTTGACGGGCTTTATACGGCAAATCCAGTCAATCATCCTGATGCCAAGCGCCTTGATTTGGTAGAGGAGATTACGACGGATTTGCTTGAAATGGCAGGTGGAGCAGGCTCTTCTAATGGAACAGGTGGTATGCTGACCAAGCTAAAAGCAGCAACGATTGCCACTATGGCAGGGGTTCCTGTTTATATTTGTTCCTCTTTGAAAGAGCAAGCCCTCATCGAAGCCGCAGAAAATCAGGGAAATGGCACATTTTTTACTGCTTCAGCCAAAAATATGAAAACGCAAAAACAATGGTTGGCTTTTTACGCTGCCAGTCAAGGCTCTATCTGGGTGGATAGAGGTGCAAGTACAGCATTGAGTGAGCAAGGCAAGAGCTTACTTGTTTCAGGAATTTCAAAAATGTCAGGACACTTTTCTTATGATGATATTGTGACCGTCTATGAAAAGGATACAGAGCGCATTTTAGGAAAAGGACGTGTTCGTTTTGGGCAGTCAGCTTTGCAAGATATGCTGAAAGCCAATAAACCAAAGGGAGTGGTAATTCACCGAGATCATTGGATTTCACTAACGCCTGAATTGGAATTATTATTGTCAGAATTTTAAGAGGAAGTAGGATATGAATAGTACACAAGGCTTACTAGAGAAAATCAAGCAAGCAAAAAAATCAATTAACACAGCTTCAACAGCTGAGAAAAATAAAGCTCTGTCTTTGATGGCTGATTATTTAGAAGCAGCTACGGACGCAATTTTGACAGCCAATGCGGAAGACATGAAAGCGGCAAAAGGTCATATTTCAGATGTCATGTTGGATCGTCTGTATTTAGATGTCAATCGCATCAAAGACATGGCAACTGGCATTCGTCAAGTGATTGCGTTGCCAGATCCCGTTGGAGACATCTTAGAAGTCTCTCATTTGGAAAATGGACTAGAAATCATTAAAAAGCGGGTAGCTCTTGGAGTGATTGGAATTATCTATGAAAGTCGTCCAAATGTGACATCTGATGCAGCTGCTTTAGCCATTAAAAGCGGGAATGCAGTTGTTCTTCGCAGCGGAAAAGAAGCGCATAAAACAGCTACTGCCATTATTTCCGCGCTAAAAGCTGCACTTTGTCAAACCGCGATTTCAGATGATTGTTTGCAGTTGGTGTCAGATACCAGTCGTGAAAGTGCTCAAATCTTGATGAAAGCAAAAGGCTATTTGGATTTGCTAATTCCTCGTGGGGGTGCGGGGCTGATTCAAGCGGTCGTTGAAAATGCGACCGTTCCTGTTATTGAGACTGGTACGGGGATTGTTCATATCTATGTTGATAAGGACGCCAATCAAGAAATGGCACTAGATATCATTGATAACGCTAAAACCAGTCGTCCTTCGGTCTGCAATGCAATGGAAGTTTGTCTGGTTCATAAAGAAATTGCTTCTCAGTTTCTCCCAACATTAGAAGAACGCTTAGTAACTGTTCGTAAAGCGCGTGGGGTAGTACCTGTTCAACTTCGATTGGATGAAATAGCTCGCTCTTTCATCTCAGGGGAAATAGCAGAGCCTAGCGACTTTGATAGCGAATTTTCAGATTACATCATGGCTGTAAAGGTAGTGGCTTCTTTGGAAGAAGCTATCACACATATTGAGCAACACAGCACACATCATTCAGATGCCATTATTACCAACAATGCCACCAGCGCAGCGACTTTTACAGAGCAGGTTGATAGTGCAGCAGTCTATGTCAATACTTCCACACGTTTCACAGACGGTGGAGAATTTGGTTTGGGCTGTGAAATGGGGATTTCTACTCAGAAATTACACGCACGCGGTCCGATGGGCTTAAAAGAATTAACGAGTTATAAATATGTTGTGCAAGGTTCAGGACAAATTAGGGAGTAAAAACATGAAAATTGGATTTATCGGCTTAGGAAATATGGGAGGGAGCTTAGCGCGTGTAGTGGCGAGGCAAAAAAATCATCAAGCTCTACTAGCAAATCGAAGCCCAGAAAAAGCAAAACAGATCGCGAATGAAGTGGGTGGCGAACCTGTCACGAACGAAGTCGTCTTTGAGCAAGCAGATGTTATTTTCTTAGGTGTTAAACCCGCCCAATTTGCGGATTTGTTGCAAGAGTACCATGCTATTTTGGAAAAACGCAGCTCTGTTTTACTGATTTCTATGGCTGCCGGCTTGACCTTGCAGCAGTTAGAAGCTCTTGTTCCTACACAACATCGGTTGATCCGGATAATGCCCAATACGCCTGTTGCAGTTGGTGACGGTGTTATCAGCTATGTTTTATCAGATAAAGCAACAGAGCAGGATGAAGACTTGTTGTGTGAACTATTGGATTCTGCCGGTTTGCTGGTTCATTTAAAGGAGCAGCAATTAGATGCCGCTACTGCTGTGGCAGGCTGTGGTCCTGCTTTTGTGTATCTTTTTTTAGAAGCATTAGCTGACGCAGGAGTACAAACTGGCTTACCACGAGACTTAGCTCTGCAATTAGCAAATCAGACCCTTTTAGGAGCAGCAGCATTAGCCAAAGAAAGTGGTCAACACCCTGCTGTTCTCAAAGATCAGGTTTGCAGCCCAGCAGGCTCAACGATTGCGGGAGTAGCAAGTCTTGAAGAAGATGCTTTCAGAGGGAACATTATCAAAGCCGTTGCTGCGTCTTATAAACGCACTCAGGAACTAGGCAAATGACATAGATGGTTTGCAATGATTGAAGCATTTTATGACATCAAAAAAATTTATAATAGAAAATCAAATGATTTTTTATACTTTGTAAAAATCTCCAACTTCAAAGTGTATGGCGCAATAAATCAACAACATGGTAGTTGATTGCTCAAGGTACTAGCAGATAGAAGTGAAGGTCGTTAAATCTTGTAATTTTCATTAAGTATTGAGTCAAAAAGTCTTTTAAAAATTAGTCATTTTATCTCATTTGTCAAATTTTTTATCTTATAGTAAAATAGAAAAGCATGATAAATTCTAGGTGTGATGTCTAGAGATTAGTGAAGGAGAAGTATGAATCAATTACCAAATTGTCCACAATGCAACTCAGAATATGTTTACGAAGACGGTTTGCTGTTAGTTTGCCCTGAATGTGCCTACGAATGGAATCCGACAGAAGTCGTTGAAGAAGAGCGTATCAGAGCAATTGATGCAAATGGGAATCAGCTTGCGGACGGAGATACCGTCACTCTCATCAAAGATTTAAAGGTCAAAGGTGCTCCAAAGGATTTGAAACAAGGGACGCGTGTGAAAAATATTCGGATTGTAGAAGGAGACCACAATATTGACTGCAAGATTGATGGTTTTGGTGCGATGAAGCTCAAATCGGAGTTTGTCAAGAAAATCTGAGGTTGGTGATGAAGCGAAATGTGATTTTTTATAGCCGCATGGTATTGTTTATGTTAGGATTTATAGGAGTCTACCTTGAAATCATAAAGCATGGTGGCTTAGGAATGCTGATGTACTACACAGTTTTATCTAACATGATTGTCACAGCTTTTACGGCCTATTTGCTCTATCTAATGGCGCATTCTGAACATCGCTGGCAAACGCAGTCGCTGTTTCGATTAAAAGGCGGAGTGACCATGTGTATCATGATTACATGCGTCATTTATCATTTTATGTTGGCACCGCTCGCGACTGATTTTTATCGACTGGAAAATTTCCTCTGTCATTACATTGTACCACTATGGTTTTTAGCGGATACCTTGTTGTTTGATAAACGCTCACAATATCGTTGGTTTGACCCGATTGTTTGGACAAGTGTGCCTTTGATTTATTTGGCTTTTGCCTTGTTTAATGGTTTAGTCATCAAATGGCCTATTCCAGGCGCAAAAGATAGTCCTTTTGCTTATTTTTTCTTAAATATTCCAAAGTACGGTTGGCCGTATGTGTTGCAATGGTCACTTAAAATCTTTATCGGCTATTTGCTTGCCGGTTATAGTTTTTATGGAGTGATGTCTTTTTCAAGACGTCAGAAACGAAAACAGCCCTCTTAGAGTTTACAAAAAACAGATGTTGTCTGTTTTTTTCTATATTTTGCTAAAAACTCTCTATTTGACTTATTTTTTCTTGTCAAGATGTGTTTTCTGTGTTATGTTTAACTAGTTAAATATTAACTAGTTAAATAAAAGGAGAGCTATATGAAATATAAGAAGCTTTGGGCATTGGCGGGAATTGCTTTATCTTGCAATCTTTTACTGACTGCTTGCTATTCTAACTCGTCGTCAAAAAGCAGGGATAAGGTGACGGCGAAACAAGGAGTGAAAAAGAAACATTCTAACGCTAAAAAAGGTCAAGTACCAGGTGTAGATAAGCCGACAGATGATAGTTTTCTATTCACAAGTGAATCACAGATTAAGGCTAGAACAAGTGACGGTTTGATTTTAGACCATGATGGTCACACACACTTTATTTTTTATTCCGATTTAAAAAACAGCAAATGGGCTTATTTGATTCCGAAAAATGGTCAAGCTCCGTCAACCGCCGCTGCGTAGCCAAATTACACAAATCCACCTGTTAATCCGCAACATCCAGGTTCAAACAAACATCAGTTTGCTGGTATAGATTATCCGACAAGTGATGGATTTTTATTTGATGGAACAGGGATTCAAGAAAAGAAATCCTATGGCTTATTAGTGAACCATAACGGTCATACGCACGTTATCTCTTATGAACAACTCATTCAGTCCAAATGGGAATATTTAATCCCAGCAGAGTATAAAAAATCTGCTGAGGACGCTTACTATGCTCGAAAAGGTCAAACTCCGTCCACGCCAGCACAAGATTCTTCAAAAGAAAATGAAGAAATCACTAAGAAAAAGACCTATCTGGCATAACAGTTGGGAATTGATGAAAGTTTGATCCAAGTGATTGACAATGAAAAAGGGAAGGCTTTTGTTTATCCACATGGCGATCACAAACATTCAACTTTAATTAGTGACATTGATACGACCAAACCATTCGATCCACACGGTGATCCGCATGCTCATGATAAGGTAGGCATGGCAACATTGAAAGCCTTAGGATTTGATGATGAGATTATCGAAGATATTTTACATGCAACTGCGGATACAGAATTTCCGTCAAATGAAACGGACTTGGAAAAGATGAAAGCCTGGTTGGCAACGGTGAAATACCTAAATATTGGGCAATGAAAAGATCCGCTGGAACGTAAAGGTCTTAATTTGATGCCAAATATTGAAGTGCTAGGAATTGGTTTTACCAAAATTAAAGATATTCGTCCGGTGTTACAGTTTAAGCATTTGAAACAGCTTTGGATGATTAAGACAGAAGTTACAAATTATGACTTTTTGAAAGAGATTCCAACTCTGGAGGATTTGGATATTTCACAAAATGGCGTTTCAGATTTATCTTTCTTAAAGAACTATCCAAATCTGAAAACGGTAGTGGCAGCTGGTAATAATATTCGTGACATTCGTCCGCTGGCTCAGTTGAAGAATTTAGAATCCTTAAATTTGGACTATAATGAAATTTCAGATATTTCAGCTCTGTCAAATCTTTCAAATTTACAAGCGGTTAGTCTGGAGCACAATCAACTCCAAGATGTATCAGCATTGGCTCAAAAAGCGCACCTAACACGTCTGTTCTTGTCAAATAATCCTAACTTGGATATCAATAGTTTGAAAACCTCAGCGCTTGCAGAACTGACAGTGAATGAGTCAAATATTCAAAATTTGAATTTCTTGAAAAACAATCCTGCTTTGACAAGTATTACAATGAGTGGTAATCGCCTGACTTCGTTGGCAGGGATTGAAGCAGCAAAGAATCTGACCAGCTTTACAGCAGCTCAAGATCAAATTCAGAGCTTAAATATCTCTGGAGCTCAATCATCTTTGAAGGAATTGAGTTTAAGCGGCAATGCCTTGAAGAATTTGGAAGGTGTGAATCAATTTAAAGCACTTGAAAATTTAGATGTATCTAAGAATAAGATCACAAGCGTGGCGATTAGTACCCCTAACAATACCATTACCTATATTGATCTTAGTCATAATTTTATTCCAAAGTTAGAACTGGAGTTAAATGAAAATCGAATTCCAAAAGCATTGGCTCAGCATTTCCCAGCCGTTAAGGGAGAAAGCATTGAAAACAATCCATTGAGAGAGGAAAAGAAAGAAGAAAAAGAGGTTTCTAAAAAAGAAGGTACTGCAAAGAAAGTAGATACCAGTGAAGCTAAATCGTCTCCAGTAGAGGAACAAACTGCTGACTCAATAGACAAGGGTTCTGAGACTAAAAAAGAAGAAAAAGTGCAGCCGGATTCGAGGAAAGGATTAGATGAAGAAGGAAATAAGGTAAACAATTCTGAGAAAGAATAAGTTCCGTCAGACTTGAAAGGGGCTGAAAATGAAACAAAATCAACAGCTGAAAAGACAACTTCGTCTAATGAGCAGGAGTCTGTCTCAAAACAATAATAAAATTTTATTTTGAATTTCCTGAAAAGGCTGTTCAATTGAGATTTTTAGATAAAAAATAGCCTGAAAATTGTTACCTAAAGGAACTTTTTCAGGCTTTATTGCTTTTAACTGAAGAAAAGTATTTTTTGACTTTCAGGCACTGTACAGATAACCATTTTCCGGATTTTAACGATTTTGATTTGTTCTACATCAACTTCTCCAAGCCCTTGACATACTCCCGATACCGCTTCTCTCAGTTTATAAATAGCTTCATAGATATGCTGGTAATGAATGTCATAAAAGTTCATAGAAAAGTTGATGAGAATGTGTTCTGCCTCTGGAAATAAGGCTTCGAGATAAGTCGAAAGGTGCTGGTCGGCTACGATAATGCTTGTTTCCTCGTGCGTCTGCAAATCCAAGGAGGTATTCAAAAAGTCAACACCAGATATTCGTGCAATAGCAGGTGGAATATGCATGGAGAAGGCATTCTTTAAAGTTGTCAAATCCGCATTGTTACTCGTAAAAATGTAAAGCGGAATAGGAGCCATGCGGGAATAAATCAGCTCTCGTAGCTGAATGCTCACATGATAAATGTGGTACTTGTAAACCTCGACTGTTAAGCCCATCTCTTGCATCCATTCTCTCACAAGCACCTTTAAAATCCGATAAAGTGGGTCGCACAGACCCCGATGGTCGTATTGAAAAATGTAGGAATTAGGCACCAAGCTTTGCAAATTGCAGAAAAAAGGCTTCAGAAAGAAAAGTATGACAATGCGAAAGGTCTGAGAATTCGTCATCTCCTCGCCAAACAAGTGTTGCAATTTCTGAATAAATGGAAGCAAAATCCCTTGATTGGTCACCATATCAACCGCTAAACGCTGGTCTTCATCGGACCATTTGTCTTTGAAAAAAGGATTGGGAGTCCGTACAATAAGCTAGAAAGAGATAATCATAGTCTGCTTGAGTAAATGTTATTTCTAACGCAGATTCCATGATGTTCTTGGTCAAGGACAACAGTTTTGGATAGATAAATAGTGTTTTGAGCCGAGTCAGTTCAGGAGATTCCGGAATATCCGCTGCAAAATCCTTTCGTTTCCACATTAAAACCATTAAAATGCAAAAGAAGCGACTTTCTTCTGTAGCTTCCTCAAAAGCTTCTATAGAGAGGTGAGCGTTGGAAGCGCTAATCAAGTCAAAAACAATCTCTAATTCTTTCTCTGTGATCGCATACAGATGAATGCCAAACTTGTACTCCAACAAAGCAATCAGAAATCGAATGCGGTATTCTGGCCCAATCACTTGGTATTTGTCTAAAGAAAGTCTAATTCCTTTTAGAAAATCCAAACACTTATCGCAGAGCCGATAACCCGTAGCTCGTGAGAGATATTCTTTTTGGATAAAACAGGCAAAACTTTCTTTTTCTTCCCGCAAGAAATAACACAAAAGACGAAGAAAAATAGAACCTTGATAAATCCGATGAAAACAGACTAGCGGATTGAGCTTTGTATAAATATCCAAATGAACCGTACGTCTAATGACTCGCAAACAGAACAAATCTTGAAATTCTTCCTTCAGCTCTGCCAAGTATTGATAAATGTTTTTCTCACTAAAACTGGTAATTTGTGTTTATCTGCTCAATCTCTAAAGTTTGAAATTCCAGCAAAATTTGTAACACTTCTGCCTTGTTTAAAATAACTTTTTCCAAATAGTAATCTAACATCGTTCCCCCTTATTTTTCAAAATTACCACAGAAGGAAAGGGATTGTCAAGCCGGATTTTAGGGCGAGTAGAAGCAAAGTAGAAGGTTAGAAGCTGCTTAGCTCTGAAAGAATAAGCTTTATTTGAACTTGTCTCAATTTGAGTGTTATTTTTCTGCTAAAATTGAGAAAATTAGGATTGAGATTCAAAATCTGACGATTACTAGCATATTGTGAAAAATTTTGTTAAGATAGAAAGTAATTAGGAGGAAATTATGGATTTAGTAGAAATTAGAAAAGAAATCGATCAAATAGATGCAGATTTGACTGCCTTACTAGAAAAAAGAATGGCTTTGGTGAGTCAAGTTGCTCTTTATAAACGTCAGACTGGAAAAGCTGTCTTGGATATCCAACGTGAACAAGTTATTCTAGAGAAAGTTGCAAATAGTGTACATGAAAAACAGTACAAAGAAACTATTGTTCAGACTTTTTCTGATATTTTGAAACATTCGCGTGCTTATCAAGACCAACACGTCAAATAATAAAGGAAGTTAAAATGAAACATTCGCGTGATATAGAATGGCTTGATAGTGGAAAGCGAGCAGTGGCTATTACAGTGTTATCCATTTTTATAGGTCTAGTAGTTGGGATTATTGATGTGATATTTGGGCGAACCCTTATCTTTTTAAGCGATATTCGTTCTATGTATCCACTCTATTTGATTCCTTTTTTAGCTGTTGCGGGATTAGGAATTGTATTTCTTTATCAAAAGTATGGTGGAAGCAGTAGCAAAGGGATGACCTTGATTTTTGATGTAGGACATGGTGTAGAGGAACATATCCCAAAGCGCTTGATTCCTTTGGTTATATTTACAACTTGGATGACGCACCTTTTTGGTGGCTCAGCTGGTCGAGAAGGAGTAGCAGTACAATTAGGAGCAACAGTTTCTCATTGGTTTGGCAAGAAATTTTCTATCCCCAACACTTCAAAAATCTTTTTAGTCGCAGGAATGGCTGCTGGTTTTGCTGGACTGTTTCAAACACCGCTGGCGGCAATTTTGTTTGCAATGGAAGTCTTGGTTGTAGGAACCATGCAACTGACGGCTCTGTATCCTGCAATGATTGCTTCCTTTGTTGCTTCTTGGACATCGCATGCGTTAGGGCTTGAAAAGTTTGTACAACCAATTTCTGTGCATCTGGTATTGTCACCGACGCTTCTTATCAAATTAGTGTTTCTTGGAGTTCTATTTGGACTTTGCGGCAATTTATTTGCTTATGCTCTCTCATGGAGCAAAAAGAAAGCAGCAATTATTTTTCCAAATTCCTACAAACGGATTGTCGTTATGGGAATATTTTTAAGTATTGTCTTTCTGCTGTTAGATAAAGGTCGCTACTCAGGGCTTGGAACAAATTTGATTGCAGCTAGTTTTGCTGGTCAGCCCGTCTATGTATATGATTGGCTCTTCAAATTACTTCTAACAGTTTTGACTTTATCAGCAGGTTTTCAAGGTGGAGAAGTAACACCGCTTTTTGCAATTGGGGCAAGTCTAGGCGTTCTACTGGCAGGTTTATTTGGTCTTCCAGTTAGCTTGGTTGCGGCGCTAGGCTATGCTGCAGTTTTCGGAAGTGCGACCTCTACTTTCTTAGGTCCGATTTTAATTGGCTGTGAAGTATTTGGCTTTACTAATTTCCCCTATTTTTTCATAGTGTGTTCGGTGGCGTTTTCTCTACATCGTCAGCATTCGATTTATGGAGCTCAAAAAATTCGATATTAAAGCATGTTCTCTTGCAAGGTTTTGACTTGTAGGAGATTTTTATTTTGTGTTATACTAGAAAAAGTAATATTAGAAAAGGGAAATCATGACAAAAGCAGATACTATTTTTAAAGAAAATATTCGAAAAATCTTGACTGAAGGTGTTTTTTCTGAAAATGCACGCCCTCGTTATAAAAACGGGAAAGTGGCTAACTCTAAGTATATTACAGGTTCTTTTGCTGAATACGACTTGAGCAAGGGAGAATTTCCTATTACAACGCTTCGGCCGATTGCTATCAAGTCAGCTATCAAAGAGGTGCTCTGGATTTACCAAGACCAATCCAATAGCTTAGATATTTTAGAAGAAAAGTACAATGTTCATTATTGGAATGATTGGGAAGTAGGAGATACTCGCACGATTGGCTTGCGCTATGGCGCTGTTGTTAAGAAACATGATATTATCAATAAAATCTTGAAACAGCTAGAAATCAATCCTTGGAATCGACGAAATATTATCTCACTTTGGGATTATGAAGCATTTGAAGAAACAGAAGGTCTACTACCGTGTGCCTTTCAGACCATGTTTGATGTACGTCGTGTAGACGGTGACATTTATCTGGATGCAACTCTGACACAACGCTCAAATGATATGCTGGTAGCTCATCACATCAATGCCATGCAGTATGTAGCATTGCAAATGATGATTGCCAAGCATTTTGGCTGGAAAGTTGGTAAATTCTTTTATTTTGTCAATAATTTGCACATTTATGATAATCAATTTGAACAGGCTGAAGAATTACTTCAACGTGAACCAACTAACTGTACGCCACGCTTGGTTTTAAATGTTCCAGACGGAACCAACTTTTTTGACATTAAAGCAGAAGATTTTGAATTAGTTGATTATATCCCTGTTAAGCCACAGTTGAAATTTGATTTAGCCATTTGAGAATGAATTGATTTTCAGATTTTCAAAATCTAAAAAATAAAGGGCTGTATCTAACTATTTTCACAAGACATCATAAAAGAACGGATTTCTTGTGCAATATAAATTAGTATTGATTTGATAGTTAAAGTCAGCCTTTTTTTGTGAAATTTGATAAAATAGAAATATCAATTCAAAGGATTAGGAAATGACAAAGAAAATTGTAGCTATTTGGGCGCAAGATGAGAATGGCTTGATTGGGCGAGACAACACATTGCCCTGGCATTTACCAGCTGATCTCAAGCATTTTAAAGAAATGACAACTGGACAGGCTATTTTAATGGGGCGAGTGACATTTGATGGGATGAACCGCAGAGTATTACCCAATCGCACGACAATTATTTTGACGAGAGACAAATCATATCAAGCAGAGAATGAGCAAGTTCTAGTGTTTCATGATGTTGATTCTGTCATGAAATGGTATGAGACTCAGGAAAAAACTCTTTATATTATTGGCGGCGGTCAGATTTTTTCTGCGTTCGAGCCCTTAATAGATGAATTAGTTATTACCCGTATTCATGCTCGTTTACAAGGAGATACCTATTTCCCGAAAGATTTTAATATGACGAAATTTCAGGAGCTGTCTCATCAGTTTCATGCCAAAGATGAAAAGAATGAGTATGACTTTACTGTCACAACCTTTCAGAGAAAGGAGTCGTAATGGAACGTAGTATTTTCGGATTTTTTACGGCTCTTTTATGTGTCGTTTGTGTTATGGCGGCAACGCAAGCTTTTCGTAAAAAACGGTATGGATTGTCAGTGCTCTTTTGGCTGAATGCTTTTACAAATTTGGTGAATAGTATTCATGCTTTTTATATGACCTTATTTAAATGAGAAAATAGAATAAACAACGAATAGAATTGGAGTGAAAAATGCCTACAAATCGTACGAATGAAATGATGGTTTATTGCTCTTTTTGTGGTAAAAGCCAAGAAGAAGTCCAAAAAATTATCGCAGGAAATAATGCCTTTATTTGTAATGAATGCGTGGAATTAGCGCAAGAAATCATCAGAGAGGAACTAGCAGAAGAAGTACTAGCGGACTTGTCAGAAGTGCCAAAACCGCAAGAACTACTCAATATTTTGAATCATTATGTGATTGGGCAAGACCGTGCTAAGCGAGCATTGGCTGTTGCTGTATACAATCACTATAAACGTATCAATTTTCACGATAATCGTGAAGAAGAGGATGATGTCGAATTACAAAAATCCAATATTCTTATGATTGGGCCAACTGGTTCTGGTAAGACTTTTCTTGCTCAAACCTTGGCGAAAAGTCTGAATGTTCCTTTTGCGATTGCAGATGCGACAGCTTTGACAGAAGCTGGGTATGTCGGAGAAGATGTTGAAAATATTCTCTTGAAACTCTTGCAAGCAGCAGATTTCAATATTGAGCGTGCAGAACGTGGTATCATCTATGTAGATGAGATTGACAAAATTGCGAAGAAAAGCGAAAACGTGTCTATTACTCGCGATGTGTCTGGTGAAGGCGTTCAGCAAGCGCTCCTCAAGATTATTGAAGGAACTGTAGCCAGCGTACCTCCGCAAGGCGGTCGCAAGCACCCTCAACAAGAAATGATTCAAGTAGATACCAAGAATATTCTCTTTATCGTTGGTGGTGCATTTGACAGTATTGAAGAAATTGTCAAACAACGTCTAGGCGAAAAAATTATCGGTTTTGGTCAAAATAATAAAGCCATTGATGAAACTGGTTCTTATATGCAAGAAATCATCTCTGAAGATATTCAAAAATTTGGTTTGATTCCGGAATTGATTGGTCGTTTGCCTGTGTTTGCAGCGCTTGAGCCTTTGACAGTTGATGATTTGGTGCGAATCCTGTGCGAACCAAAGAATGCTTTAGTGAAGCAATATCAGACTCTCCTTTCTTATGACGATGTTAAACTAGAGTTTGATGATGATGCTCTTCAGGAAATTGCTAACAAGGCCATTGAACGCAAGACAGGTGCGCGTGGATTACGTTCAATCATTGAGGAAACTATGATGGATGTTATGTTTGAAGTTCCAAGTCAAGAAAATGTGAAGCTGGTACGGATTACCAAGGAAGCAGTTGATGGAACGGATAAGCCGATTTTAGAAACAGCATAAAGAGGTGTGCAATGGAAATTAACACACACAATGCAGAAATTTTGCTAAGTGCAGCAAATAAATCTCATTATCCCCAAGATGAGATTCCTGAAATCGCTCTTGCTGGACGATCAAATGTTGGTAAATCTTCCTTTATCAATACATTGTTAAATCGAAAAAATCTAGCTCGAACTTCTGGCAAGCCAGGAAAAACGCAATTGCTGAATTTCTTCAATATTGATGACAAACTTCGTTTTGTGGATGTCCCAGGATATGGCTATGCTAAAGTTTCTAAGACAGAACGAGCGAAGTGGGGCAAGATGATTGAGGAATATCTGACGAGCAGGGAAAATCTCAGAGCAGTTGTCAGTCTAGTGGACTTTCGGCATGAGCCAAGTGCAGACGATGTACAAATGTACGAATTTCTTAAATATTATGAAATACCAGTCATTGTCGTAGCCACGAAAGCTGACAAAATTCCACGCGGCAAATGGAACAAGCACGAATCAGTCATTAAGAAAAAGTTGGATTTTGATAAAAATGATGATTTTATTGTTTTTTCATCTGTCAATAAAGATGGTTTAGATGCAGCTTGGAATGCGATTTTGGAAAAAATTTAGGAATTGAAGAAAAAACTGAGAATCATTGTACTGACCCCCAAAAGTTGGACAAGAAAAATCTAACTCTTGGGGGTCAGTACACATTTTCTCTGTTTTTTATAATGAATCTGTCACCAAATTGTAACTAAGGGCTGGAAATTTTATGTTATAATCAAAATATATTATACTGGAGAATAAGCTATGAGAAAGAAAAAATTGAAAAAAAGAATTTTAACAGTTCTAGCTTTGGCGGTCGCCGCTTTATTGGTTAGTGCAGTTTTGTCCAAGCAAGTTCACCCAGCTAGTGCCAATGATGAGACTTACCAACGTCCGTTAACTCAAACAGAGGTGTTCATTTCACAAATTGGTGAAACTGCTCGTCAATTGGGACAAGAAAATGATTTATATGCTTCGATTATGATCGCACAGGCCATTCTGGAAAGCAATTCTGGACGTTCTGCTTTATCAGCCGCTCCTCATCATAATTTATTTGGCATCAAAGGACAATATGCTGGGCAATCAGCAACAATGGCTACACTAGAAGATGATGGGCAAGGAAATACTTATAATGTCAATGCAGAATTTAGATCCTATCCAAGTTATGTTGAATCTTTACAAGACTATGTGACGATTTTAAAACATAGCCGCTACACTTATGCTTGGAAGAGTAATACGACCAGCTATATGAATGCAACTGCTGCTTTAACAGGTGTCTATGCAACGGATACAAGCTATAATGTTAAGTTGAACAATTTGATTCAACAATATAATTTGACACAATATGATGTACCAAATGTGCAAGCAACCAATGTTGCAACAACTAACAAAGTCTACAATCCTTATCGCCAACAATACACAACACAAGAAGTGTTAGATTTGGATGTTGCTTGGGCAAATCGTCATCAATAAATATTTTATTTGAAAGAAATTTAGTAGGAGAGAACGAAATTGTTCTTCTCCTTTTTATCTGGAATTCATCTAGCAAAAATTCTCCTATAAAAATAATTGTATCCGCTAACAAATCACAGAGAAGGCTAGATTATGATAAATATGATAAAATATAACTAGTTTTGTATGAGAAAAGAGATTTCATGAAAGATTTATTGAAATATTTTAAGGGCTATATCAAGGAATCCTTGTTGGGTCCGCTTTTTAAATTGTTAGAAGCTAGTTTTGAACTATTGGTGCCAATTTTGATTGCAACAATTGTGGACCAAACAATCCCTAAAAAAGACAGTGCGCATCTTTATGCTATGATCTTTTTATTGGTTGTCCTTGCATCGTTTGGTGTTGTTGTGGCGATTATTGCTCAATATTATTCCTCAAAAGCAGCGGTAGGTTTTACACGTCAATTAACTAAAGATTTATATCAAAAAATCATGCGTTTGCCAAAAGCTAGTCGAGATAGCTTGACGACATCTAGTCTGGTCACTCGTTTAACAAGTGATACTTATCAAATTCAGACCGGTATCAATCAATTTCTTCGTCTTTTTTTGCGCGCGCCGATTATTGTTTTTGGCTCGATTATCATGGCATTTTTGATTAGTCCAAGTATTACACTGTGGTTCTTACTCATGGTTGTCATCCTAACGGGTATTATCTATATCATGTCACGCTTGGTAAATCCGCTGTACGCTAAAATTCGCCAGATTACAGATAAAATTGTCAATATGACACGCCAACAACTGCAAGGTATGCGTGTTATCCGTGCCTTTGGGCAAACAAATAAAGAAATCCATGAGTTTAGAGATACCAACGAAATCTATAAGACCTGGCAGATAAAAACAGGAGTTTGGTCTAGCTTGATTAGCCCGTTGACTTTTTTAGTGGTAAATAGCACTTTGGTCATGGTTATTTGGCATGGGAATCTAGCTATTGGACAGGATTTGCTGACGCAAGGGAAATTAGTCGCTTTAGTCAATTACCTTTTGCAAATTTTGATAGAACTGTTGAAATTAGCTATGCTCGTCACTTCTTTGAATCAAAGTTACATCAGCGCTGGACGAATTCAAGAGGTCTTTGAACAGGAAGAGGAAGATGTACTAGCAGAACTGCCAATACGGCATTCTATTGGTGCTCAGTCTATTTCTGCTGAAAATGTTACCTTTACCTATCCACAAGCTGCTAGTCCAGCCTTGGAAAATATTTCGTTTGACGTACTATCTGGTCAGACTTTGGGAGTGATTGGCGGAACAGGCTCAGGAAAATCAACTTTGGTGCAACTCTTGGCGCACTTGTATACGATTGATGCTGGTCAGTTGGTTATTTTTAAAAATGGCCGAAGTCCTAGAAACCTTGAAGAGTGGCGCACTTGGATGAGTTTGGTGCCACAAAAAGCAGAATTGTTCCGTGGAACTATTCGCTCGAATTTATTGCTGGGTTTGGAAGACAAGGTGACGGATGAACAACTTTGGTGGGCTCTTGATATTGCGCAGGCTAGTGACTTTGTACAGGAAAAAGAAGGTCAGCTAGATGCAGTAGTAGAAGCTTTTGGTCGGAATTTTTCCGGTGGTCAACGCCAACGGTTGACAATTGCGCACGCTATTTTACAAAAAGCACCTTTTCTGGTGCTGGATGATTCCACTTCGGCACTTGATTATTTAACAGAAGCTAAACTATTGCAAGCTATCAAAGAGCAGTTAAAGAACACGAGTTTGATTTTAATTTCACAGCGAACCAATAGCTTGTGTGCAGCTGATCAGATACTTGTCTTGGATAAAGGTCATCAGGTCGCTCTTGGTGCACATGAAGATTTGCTTCAAACGAGCGCTATTTATCGAGAAATTCATCTCTCACAACATAGTAAGGAGGAAAAGCATGAAAATGAGGTATTCTAAAAGTAGTTTAAAACGCCTTGCAAGTGATTTATTGCAGCAGCGCTGGCTTTTCCTACTAGCTACAATTGGAACGATTGTTCAGGTTGCCTTGACCATTTATTTGCCGATTTTGATTGGAAATGCAGTTGATAGTATTTTACTTTCCGATGCAAGTCAGCATTTGCTGCCAATTCTCTCGAAAATGGGGATGGTGATTGTTGCCAATACAGCGATTCAATGGCTCAATCCTTTAATCTATAATCAGTTGATTTATAGTTATAGTCAGAAACTTCGGGACGCAGTTATTCAAAAAATTCATCGACTTCCCTTAGCTTATCTTGATTGTCAAGGGAGTGGTGATTTAGTGAGTCGCTTGACGACGGATGTGGAGCAGTTAAATAATGGTCTGCTCATGGTTTTCAATCAGTTTTTTGTAGGCGTGTTAACTATTCTTATAACGATTGTGACAATGGCAAGGATTGACTTTTTCATGATGATGTTAGTCTTTCTTTTAACTCCCTTATCTATGCTGATTGCACGTTTTATAGCCCGTAAAAGCTACAAGCTGTTTCAAAAACAAACGACGACACGAGGGCTTCAGACACAGCTCATTGAAGAAAGTCTCTCTCAAGAAAGTTTGATTCAAAGTTTTAATGCCCAAGAGCAATTCATTACGGATTTTACAAAAGGCAATGAGAGCTATGCAGATTATTCTCAGGATGCTATCTTTTATTCCTCTACTGTCAATCCAGCGACTCGCTTCGTGAATGCTCTTATTTATGCTATTGTTGTTGGATTTGGTGCGGTTCGTATCATTAACGGCTCTAGTTTCACAGTTGGACAATTAGTGACATTCTTAAATTATGTCAACCAATACACCAAGCCTTTCAACGATATTTCGTCTGTTATGGCTGAATTACAAAGCGCCCTTGCTTGTGCAGAGCGCTTGTACATGATTTTAGATGAAAAAGAAGTTGTAGAAACTGGAAAAGAAGAACTCACGAGTGAAGCAGTACGGGGTGCGATTTGTTTTGAGCACGTCCGTTTTGGTTATGAAAAAGATAAACCTTTGATTCACGATTTAAACATGACCGTTCCAGCAGGAAGCAAAGTTGCTATTGTTGGACCAACTGGTGCTGGAAAATCCACTTTAATCAATCTCCTCATGCGTTTTTATAATGTAGATGCGGGTAAGATTAAGTTAGACGATAGAGATATTACAGATTATACCAGAGTCTCATTTCGCCAGCAGTTTGGTATGGTTTTACAAGAAACATGGCTGAAGACAGCGACGATTCATGAAAATATTGCTTTTGGGCGACCAGAGTCTAGCCGAGAAGAAGTAATTGCAGCAGCTAAAGCTGCTAATGCTCATTTCTTTATCCAGCAATTGCCGCATGGCTATGATACTTATCTAGCAGATGCAGGAGATTCTTTGTCACAAGGACAACGCCAGCTATTGACCATTGCGCGTGTTTTTCTAGCGGTTCCTAAAATCCTGATTTTGGATGAAGCAACCTCCTCTATTGATACGCGGACTGAAGTACTCATTCAAGAGGCTTTTAATAAGCTCATGGTAGGGCGAACCAGTTTTATCATTGCTCATCGCTTGTCTACCATTCAGAATGCAGATATCATTTTAGTGTTGGTTGACGGAGATATTGTGGAATATGGCAGTCATCAAGAGCTGATGCAAGCAAAAGGCGTTTATTACCAAATGCAGACAGCTCAAGGAAGTTTGGCTGTTTAAGATTGACTAGTAGAACAAACTTATAGCTGTTCTTTGCTGACTAGCTCTATTCCTGTCTTAGTCAAGCGGTAGATTTTCTGACAAACTTCTTTGAGAAAGGTGCGGTCGTGTGAAATGGTAATGACAGCTCCGTTATAATCTGTAAAAAGTTTTCGTACTTGTGGCTGCGAAGTAGGAGAAAAGTTACGTGTTGGCTCGTCTAATATCAAGACATTTGCTTGATCTAATACCATTTTTAGAAGCAGTAATTTAGCTTTTTGTCCACCAGATAGCTGGGAAATAGAATGTTGCACTTCATTACGCGTGAATTGCAGACTGGCTAGGTGGGTGAGGATTTTTTCTCGCTCAATAGCTTCTCCTGTGGATGTTAGAAAATCTATTGGAGAATCGACTTCGTTTAAACTATCAGGATAGATTTGAGGCATATACCCTAGCGTAATGCCTTTTTTCTTTTGCAATAGATTTCGAAGTTCTTTGATAAAAGTAGATTTTCCGACACCATTTTCACCAATAATCCCAATCTTTTCCTGCCCTAAGAGTTCAAAATTTATATTTTTGGCTAAGGTGCGTTCCCCTACCTTCAAATACATCTGTTTGAGAGTGACTACTCTTTTTGTAGATGGCAGAGGAGTAATAGTAGAAAATTGTAGATTGATAGCATCTGCCTGTGTTGGTAACTCTGTCATTTTAGTGGCTTCTCGATTAAAACGTTTTTCTTGTGAGAGAATATTTTTCATTTTTTTGGCTAGTAATCTACCAGCTGTGCTGTCATAAGTATGACGCAAGACATGCTCCACACTTTGTTTGACTCGCTGGTGTTTTGCCATTGCTTTTTGATATTCTTCTCGTTCTTTTTTTGCGTCTTTAGTTTGCTTTTCAAATGAGGTCTGTCTTTGCTGGCTGTAATTTTCATAATCAAGATTCCTAACAGTTGTTCTAGCTTCTTGCTTTTTCTTAACCAATTCCAAATGCACGATTTTTGTTGCTGCATGACTTAAAAGACTTTCATCATGTGAAACAAACATAACTGTTTGAGGTGTATTTTGAAGAAAATTTTCCAGCCAAATCAGAGTGTCTGTGTCTAAATCATTGGAGGGCTCATCTAAAAAGAGAATGTCCCAATTTGTAGAGAGGATTTTTAAAAGCTGTACTTTTAATGTTTCACCGCCAGATAGAGTCGCTAATGTTTGCTGACTAGTAAAACGTTCGCTATCAAAATGTAATTCTTGAGCAAAGCGGTAAAGTTTGCTGTAATCTAAGTCTACGTCCAAATCACCAAAGAAATAGTCGTTGAGGGAGAGCCTTCTTTCATTTTCAGGTAAAGTTTGCGGCAAATAAGCATAACAATTATAGCTTTTCTGAATCCCTCCCCTATAACTAACATAGTCTGAAACAAGTGTGTCATTCATAAGTAGCTTGAGAAGAGTAGATTTTCCATTCCCTTCTTCTCCGATAATACCGACTTTATCGCCTGCATTGACAGTAAGTGATAAATCATTGACTAAGTCTTTCAAATCTTTTAAATGGGTAATAGTTAAATGTCGAATTTGTAGCATATATATCTCCTTATGATGTTCATTGTCATTTTAGAGCTAAGAAAAACAGCCCTATTTACCTAGTAGAGCTGTTCTTGTTTTTGGATTGCCAACAAACATTGCAAAACGGAGTAGTTTGCAACGAATAGATTATCATTGAGAAGTTTGAAAAAAATTTCTTTTATGAAAAATAGGCAAGAGCATAACAAAAAATCTACTAGATAAAGTTTCCTTTAAGCAATAGATTTCTTGTACATAGACTCCTTACCTCCGAATTTTACTGATTTTAGTGTAGCAAAAAAGATATAAAATGTCAAAAGAGTACGAGATAAAAGTTTGTCACTAAGAATAAATGTAATGAAAGTGCAACTGTTGTGTTATTAAGTTTTCTTCTAAAAAGTAAACGAGTCTGGAACATTTTTGTACCAGACTCGAAGTCATATTACACGTTCAAGACTTTATCTAGGAAGTCTTTGAGGCGTGGGTGCTGCGGATTATCAAAGATTTGGTCGGGTTTACCGTCTTCTAAAAACTCTCCGTCAGCCGTAAAGATAACACGGTTTGCCACTTGGCGAGCAAATCCCATTTCATGAGTTACGATAATCATAGTCATGCCTTGCTTGGCCAATTCTTTCATAACATTGAGAACATCTCCAACCATTTCGGGATCAAGAGCAGAAGTAGGTTCGTCAAAGAGCATAATATCAGGATTCATAGCAAGTCCCCGTGCAATTGCAACACGTTGTTTTTGTCCACCTGAGAGGCTATCTGGCATGGCATCAGCTTTATCAGAGAGACCGACTTTTTCTAATAATTCCATACCAAGTTTATCTGCTTCAGCTTGTGTCATTCGCTTGTGCTCGACAGGAGCAAAGGTGATATTTTCCAAAACTGTCATGTGAGGGAAGAGATTGAAGTGTTGGAAAACCATACCAATATTTTCACGAACTAAGTCGACATCTGTTTTTTTATCGGTTAAGTCGAAACCGTCCACGGTAATAGATCCACTTGTAACTTCTTCCAGCAGGTTGAGACTGCGAAGAAAGGTTGATTTTCCCGAACCTGAAGGTCCGATGATACAAACGACATCCCCTTCATAGAATTTGGTTGTGATTCCTTTTAGAACTTCATTTTCTCCGTAGTATTTATGTAAATCATTGACAGCAATTTTTAATTTAGCCATTATTTAATCCTCTTTTCTAAGCGTTTTGCAAGTCTCGTTAAAAGAGTGATGATAATCAAGTAAAAGACTGCTAGGATAGCATACATTTTGAAGCTTTGATAGTTACGAGCAATGATGATTTTACCCGTTTGGAAAAGTTCGACGAGACCGATAGCAGAGACGATTGTAGTATCTTTCAAAGCGATAACAAACTGATTGACGAAGTTTGGTAACATGATTTTTGTCGCTTGCGGCAAAATAATCTTTCTCATGGTTTTTGAGTAAGAAATACCAAGACTTCGACTGGCTTCCATTTGTCCAGCTGGAACAGCTTGAATTCCACCACGGACGATTTCTGCAATATAAGCGCCAGCGTTGAGAGAAAGAGCAATTGTACCAGCCACAAAATCGTTAATCGGACTTTGGTGCCCTGTCATTGATTCAATGAGATTTGGAATGCCCCAGAAGATAAAGGCTGCGAGAATCATAAGCGGGATTCCACGAATGACATCCACGAAGATTTCTGAGATAATGCGGAGGGCTTTGACGGGACTCACGCTAAACATACCAAAGATGATTCCGATGACCATAGCGATTGCAAATGACAGAAGCGCGAGTGCCAAAGTAATTCCAAGACCACTTAACAATTGCTTGTAGTTATTTTGGAGGAGCCCCCAAATGGTTGTTTCATCAACTGTACTGTCTGAAGAGCCAGTATTTGAGTTTGATTTTTTTAAATACTTATCAAGAATTTTTTGATACTGACCATTTTTCTTGATATTTGCTAAACCATTATTAAACATTTGGATCAATTCAGGATTACTACCCTTTTTTACGGCAAAAGCAGTATCTCCAATAGGAGTTCCTTTGATTGGTGTTTTCAGTTTTTGGCCTTGGCTAATGGAGTATTTAACAACAGGTTCGTCATCCATAACGGCATCCACAGAGCTAGAGTTTAAGCTATCATACATTGAAGAAGCATCAGCGAATGTTTTGATTTTGTAATCATATTTACTTTGATTTTTTGTTAAGAAAGTTTGTGAAGCAGTTCCGTTTTTAACCCCGATTGTTTTACCTTTCAAGTCTTTATAAGAAGCAATTGTACTTGATCCTTTGACAGCAAGGATTGCGTTTGCTGTGTAATAAGGCTCTGAGAAATCAAAGGTTTCTTTACGAGCGTCTGTCACAGACATCCCTGCAATCATTCCGTCAGCTTGTCCAGATTGTACAGCATTTAAAGCGGCATCAAATCCGGGATTTGTAATTTCAATCGTGAAACCTTGGTCTTTGGCGATAGCTTTTATCAAATCCATGTCAATCCCAGTATATTTGTTATTACTATCCTGAAAAACGAATGGTGCAAAGGAAGAGTCACTCGCAATGGTATATGTTGATTTTACGGGAGTAGCTTTTTGACCAGCAGGAGTAGTGGTTTCTGGAGTAGAACTAGTTGTTTTCGTGGCTGTAGAACTTGTCCATTTTGTGATAATTTTCTCAAGAGAACCATCTTTTTTCATTTGAGCAAGCGCTTCGTTAAATTCTGTTACCAGATATTCATACTTGCTTCCCTTTTTGACACCAAAAGCAAAACTACCAACAGCTTCTCCTTTTATAGAGATTTTTAAATTTTGGCCTTGTTTAATAGCATACTCAATGACTGGTTGGTCGTCCATCATTGCGTCAATTGAACCAGAATTCAAGCTGTTGTAAGTCAAATCAGTTGTGTCAAATGTTTTGATAGTAAATTTGTATTTGTTTTTGATTTTTTCTAGAAAGCGTTGAGAGGCAGTTCCGTTTTTAACCCCAACAGTTTTTCCTTTTAATTGTGAATAACTACTGATTGTATTGGCTTTAGTCGTTGCGATGACAACTTTTGTATCATAATAAGTATCAGACATGGTGAAGACTTTTTCACGGTCTTTAGTTTTTGTCATTCCAGCCATGATAGCATCTGCCTGACCAGATTGAACAGCATTGACTGCTGCATCAAATCCAGGGAAAGTCATATTGATGTCCCAACCTTTTAGTTCAGCAACTTTATTGATGATATCTACATCAATACCTTTATAAGTTTGATCGGAATCTTTAAATTCAAAAGGTGCGTAAGCTGTATCAGATACCACTTTGATTGTATCGGCATGAATGGCTGTTACTGCAAAGAGTGGTAGTAAAGCTAACAAAAAAGTTATAATTTTTTTCTTCATGAGTCTCTCCTTTAAAGAATATTTTTAAATTATACCAGAAATATCTTCGAAAGGCAAATTTTTCGCGTTTTTATGTTAGATTTTATAACATGGACGAAAATTTCTTTTTTGATTTGCGTAAAATAAATATGATATAATAATAAAAAATAGAAAGGGAATTTTATGTTTAAATCTCGTATGCTTGATAATGTGAAACAGTCCCGTTACATTCCGCCTATTTGGTTGGCCGTTATCCTCTCGATTGTTTTTGTTTATGGATGTGAAATTGTCGGTGGGCTTGCATTGGTTCCAATTTCGATACTGCTGGGTCTTGTGCTTGGCCTTGTTCATTCTGGGGCGGGCTTTGTAATGATACAAGAACTGATATCACATTATATGATTTTCATCCAACTCTTCCTCTTTTCCTTTATTTCTTTGGCTCTCTTTCTTTGGGTGAAATGCGTTGAAAAAAGACCTTTTTCAAGTCTTGGTTTTTTTAAGGAAAATTGGTTTAAAGAACTAACAAAAGGATTTTTGATTGGAGCGGCACAGTTTTCTCTCATAGTTGTCTTGCTTTTGCTGACAGGTCTAGGTAGGTTAGAACTCAACCATCTTAGTTTGGAGCCCTTGCTCTTTATCATCGCCTTGATTCCGTTTTGGATTTTACAAGGAGGAACAGAAGAATTGGTGACGCGTGGTTGGCTATTTCCTACAGTTACTGCCAAGTCAAATATTTTAGTCGGTATCTTAATTTCTGCTGGTCTATTTGGTGCTCTCCATTTATTGAATCCCGGTGTAACGCTTCTTTCGATTATCAACATTATTCTTGATGGTATTTTCGCTTGTTTTTACATGCTAAAAACGGACAATATGTGGGGTCTGGCTGGTATCCACGGGGCTTGGAATTTTGTTCAAGGTAATATTTATGGTATTCAGGTCAGCGGTCAGGGAGCAGAAGCTTCCGTCTTTGCCTATAATACGAAATCTAGTGTTGATTGGCTTTCGGGTGGGGCTTTTGGAGCAGAAGGTTCTATTTTTACCAGTCTGGTGTTAATTCTCAGTATTGCCTATCTGTATTGGTCTCTTAAAAAAGAAGAAAAAATGCCTACAGCATTGCAATTTAGAAAATCAAATCTCACTTAGTTTTACTAGGTGAGATTCTTTATATCCTAAGTCAGTGATATTTTAAGAATTGTGATAAAATAAGAGAAGATTGTATAGAGGAAAAGAATAATGATAAATAGAATTACGGACAATAAATTTAAATTAGTTTCCAAGTATGAGCCTTCAGGAGATCAACCACAGGCGATTGAGCAATTAGTGGATAATATAGAGGGTGGTGAGAAAGCTCAGATTCTCATGGGAGCGACAGGAACTGGGAAGACCTACACTATGAGTCAGGTCATCCAAAAGGTCAATAAACCGACCCTAGTTATCGCTCATAATAAAACCCTGGCTGGTCAGCTCTATGGTGAGTTTAAGGAGTTTTTTCCTGACAATGCGGTTGAATACTTCGTGTCTTACTATGACTATTACCAACCGGAAGCCTATGTGCCTTCTAGTGATACCTATATTGAGAAGGACAGCTCGGTCAATGATGAGATTGACAAACTTCGTCACTCAGCAACCTCGGCTCTCTTGGAGCGCAACGATGTGATTGTTGTGGCATCAGTCAGCTGCATTTATGGTTTGGGCTCGCCTAAGGAATACTCCGATAGCGTGGTCAGTCTGCGACCTGGTTTAGAGATTTCACGGGATCAACTTCTCAATGATTTGGTTGATATTCAATTTGAACGCAATGATATTGACTTTCAGCGGGGAAAATTTCGTGTGCGTGGCGATGTTGTGGAAATCTTCCCAGCTTCTCGCGATGAACATGCCTTTCGGGTGGAATTTTTCGGTGATGAAATTGACCGCATTCGAGAAGTGGAAGTATTGACAGGTCAAGTGTTGGGCGAAGTAGACCATTTAGCTATTTTTCCTGCCACTCACTTTATGACCAATGACGAAAATATGGAGATTGCTATTGGCAAGATTCAAGCGGAATTAGAAGATCAGCTAGGCTTTTTTGAAAGAGAAGGGAAGCTTTTAGAAGCTCAGCGGTTGAAGCAAAGAACGGACTATGATATTGAAATGCTGCGCGAAATGGGCTACACGAATGGTGTAGAGAATTATTCTCGCCACATGGACGGACGGAGTGAAGGTGAGCCACCTTACACTTTATTAGATTTCTTTCCTGATGATTTTTTAATCATGGTAGACGAAAGTCATATGACGATGGGGCAGATTAAAGGGATGTACAATGGTGACCGCTCGCGGAAGGAAATGCTGGTCAATTATGGTTTCCGCCTGCCGTCTGCCTTGGACAATCGTCCGCTGCGTCGGGAAGAATTTGAAAGTCATGTGCACCAGATTGTTTACGTGTCTGCTACACCAGGGGATTATGAGCGAGAGCAGACGGATACAGTAATTGAGCAAATTATTCGACCAACTGGACTGCTGGATCCAGAAGTTGAAGTGCGTCCGACTATGGGGCAAATAGATGATCTTTTAGGGGAAATCAACGTACGTACTGAAAAGAATGAGCGGACTTTTATCACGACGTTGACTAAAAAGATGGCAGAAGATCTGACGGATTACTTTAAAGAAATGGGTGTCAAGGTCAAGTACATGCACTCAGACATCAAGACTTTGGAGCGTACCGAGATTATCCGAGACCTGCGCTTGGGTGTTTTTGACGTTCTGGTTGGGATTAACCTGCTACGCGAGGGAATTGACGTTCCTGAAGTAAGCTTGGTTGCCATTCTCGATGCCGATAAGGAAGGTTTCCTACGTAACGAACGTGGCTTAATCCAGACCATTGGTCGCGCTGCCCGTAATAGTGAAGGCCACGTCATCATGTATGCTGACACGATCACAGATTCCATGCAAAAAGCTATGGATGAAACCGCCCGTCGTCGTCAGATTCAAATGGCTTATAATGAAGAACATGGTATTGTACCGCAAACAATCCAGAAAGAAATCCGTGACCTAATCAGTGTGACAAAATCTGCTCTACCAGACAAGGAAGAAGTGGTAGATATTGAAAGTCTTAACAAGCAGGAACGTAAAGATATGATTAAGAAACTAGAGGGACAAATGCAAGAAGCGGCTGGTCTTTTGGATTTCGAACTTGCCGCTCAAATTCGCGATATGATTTTGGAGATTAAGGCGGTGGATTAGAAAGATAAACAAAGCAAAAAGGGAAGAAGAATGCGTTACATTCTCTTACTCCGTGGCATCAATGTCGGTGGAAAAAACAAGGTCATTGTGTCTGACCTGAAGGTCGATTTGGCGGAGCTGAGCTTTGATAATCCGGTTTCCTACATCAACAGTGGCGCTCTCTTTTTTGACAGTCAGGAGCACGAGGAGAAGATTAGGGAGATTCTGACGGCTTATTTCAGTCAATCCTATGACTTTCCAATCCCTTTTGTCCTGCTCAGCTCTGCTATTCTTCAAGAAGAAGTGGCAAAACTGCCTGCTTGGTGGCAGGATGAGGCAGCTTATCGGCGCGATGTCCTCTTTTTCCTGCCAGAGGCTAATCGCGAGCAGATAGAGGTAGAAGCGGGGAACTGGGCAAATGACAGGGATCTGCTGCATTTCGGTCAGACAGCCTTTTTTTACAGAAATAGCGACCAGGCTGACTATCTCAAGTCTAACTACCACAAGAAGCTACTCAAATCTAGCTTTTACAAGTCTTTGACTATTCGCAATGGGAAAACCTTTCAGAAAATTTTGGAGTTGGCAGATACTAGTTAAAGAGGCATTATTTTGTTTTTTTGGAAAACTAATAATAAATTGTTAATGAATATATATGTTTGAATAAAGAGAAAGAATTTTTACTTTTATTTCTATCATGCTGAAAACATTCAATAGATAGGAGAATTTATGATTGAATTTAAGGATGTTACAAAAGTGTACGATGACAAGATAGCGTTGAATCATCTGAATTTAACGCTTCAGAGTGGAGAAATTGTAGGATTAATTGGACACAATGGTGCTGGAAAATCAACAACGATTAAATCATTGGTTAGTGTGATTAATCCAACGCATGGTCAGATTTTTGTGGATGGCAAGGAATTAGCAGCTAATCGGTTGGAAATCAAGAAGAAAATTGGTTATGTAGCTGATTCGCCGGACTTGTTTTTACGCCTGACGGCAAATGAATTCTGGGAATTGGTTGGAACTTCTTATGATATGAGTCTTTCAGATTATGAGAAACGTTTAACAGAGCTACTGGAATTATTTGATTTTACAGCTCATCGCTATGAAGTTATTGAATCGTTTTCACATGGAATGCGACAAAAAGTGTTTATCATTGGTGCTCTTTTGTCTGATCCAGATATCTGGGTGTTGGATGAGCCTTTAACTGGTTTGGATCCGCAGGCGGCTTTTGACCTCAAACAAATGATGCGAGAGCATGCAGATAAAGGAAATACTGTTTTGTTCTCAACCCATGTTTTAGAAGTGGCAGAGCAATTGTGTGACCGTATTGCCATTCTCAAAAAGGGAGAATTGTTGTTTTACGGTACGATTGAGGAATTGAAAAGTCAACATCCTGAAAAATCCTTAGAAAGTATTTACCTCAGTTTGGCAGGTCGTAGAGAAGAGGTGAGTCCTGATGCGTCTTAAAGCGATTCGCTCCCTCATTCATGCAAATATCATTTATACGACGCAATCAACTAGGCTTTCTAGTTATCGTAAAAAACAGCAAAAAAATCCAAAAAAAAAAGGAAATGTTGCTAGAAATCTAGTGATGAACTATCTCTATGCTGGAATTTTGTATGCTTGTATATTTGGTGTACAGGGTGCTTTTTTACCGCTTGCTCAGAATCCAGGGCTATTTTCGAATTTTGTCAGCGTCTTTTATCTTTTCATCTTTGCACAGGGATTTCTTTCCTTTTACAATGTTTTTTATGAAAGTAAAGACTTGCAAGCTTACCGACCTTATGCCTTTAGTGAGAGCGAAATTATGGTTGGGAAAGGATTTTCTGTTCTTTTAACTACTTTAATGGGAGTGTTTCCCATTGTTATTTACTTTATTGGTTTGCAAATGCAATCAGGTCAACCAATCTGGCTTGCAATCCCTATTCTGCTTATTTCGTTAGGAATACTATTTTCGACACTTATTTTCCTTCTTTTAGTTGGTGTTCATTTTATTACGAAAACGACTATTTTTAGGAAATATAAAAAGCTTGCCTCTAATATTTTACTGGCTCTTGCTACAATAATGGCTTTTGGTGCGATTTTATTGGTGAATTTGCAAAATAACTCTAACGTTAAAAACGCAATATTGCAAGATCCACCTGCTTATTTTCCGCCAATGACGGTTTTTCATGCTTTCAGTATGCAACCTTTTGCTTTGAATTCCTTGCTTGGAATGGGAATATGGATAGTCGTAGCTGTTATATTATTTATAATTGTTAAGCGAAAGGTTTTACCAGAATTTTATGAAGCTGCAATGACCACAACAGCAACGGTCAATAGACAAAAACGAACGAAAATTTTTAAGATGAATGGACTTAGGAACTTTCCGCAGTTTGTGTTGCGCTATCAATTAAACCTAATCAGTGATGGCTCCGTCTTATTACAAACTCTTTTGATGCCTAGTGTGTCACCTTATTTTATTCTAATTCCGTTAATGGCTAGTTTTATGCAGAATAGTGAAATGATTTCTCCTTATTTGACAACAAGATTTGCTTTTCCACTGATGTTGATAGCACATTTGTAGCAAGTTTAAATACGGGTGGAGCAAATTTAACAGGAATTGGCATTTCACTTGAACGTGAAAATTATGATTATTTGAAAGTATTACCCTTTGACATGGCACGTTATCTTAAACTTAAGTTTTGGAATTTATTTGTCCTTCAATCCATGTTACCATTCATTTTATTGACAATTTTTTCCTTTATTGTCGGCGTGCAACCAGTTGCTATTGTCTTGATGATTATAGCTTGGACATTGACCTGCTTAGCATGGAGTGCTTGGGGATATCATCGTGACAAACGCCTACAAGTTACTAACTGGTCGAATGTGACGGAATTATTTAATCGTGAAAATAATTTACTAAAGATGATTTTGGGCATTGTTGCTATGATTATTTACATAATCATTATTGCAATGAGCGCTTATTTCATTTTGGTATCACCAGATTTAGTGGGCTATTTGTTAGCAGGTACTTTTCTGATTACTCTTGCAATGATGGCATTTTTACTGACAAATCATTATTTGAAAAAAGTTCAAGCTGAAGTAGAAAATTAAGCTGAAAGTTTTTGAATATTTATTATGTTTTTATTGCTTAGCAAGAATATATTGATAAGAGACCTATGTATTTTAGTGTGAACTTTGAAACATCTATATACTAAAATTATGCTATAATAAATGCTATGTATACCAAACCAACTTCTGCCTATGTACACATTCCGTTTTGTACTCAAATTTGTTATTATTGTGACTTTTCTAAGGTCTTTATCAAAAATCAGCCAGTGGACGCCTATTTAGAGCACTTGCTTCAAGAATATACTTCTTATGATATAAAGCATTTACAGACGCTTTATATCGGTGGTGGGACACCAACGTCTCTGTCCCCCACTCAATTAGAATTTTTGCTAGCAGAGCTGACGAAAAGTTTGAATTTATCATGTTTAGAAGAGTTGACGATTGAGGCCAATCCAGGTGATTTGGATCCAGATAAGATTGCTGTTTTAAAAGATTCGGCTGTTAACCGAGTGTCTTTGGGTGTTCAAACGTTTGACGATCGCATGCTCAAGCAAATTGGGCGCAGCCATTTAGAGAAAGATATTTATGAAAATATCACCAATCTGAAGCAAGCTGGGTTTGACAATATCTCTATTGACTTGATCTACGCATTGCCCAAGCAGACCATGGACAACATGCGGGAAAATGTAGCCAAGGCTATTGCACTAGACATCCCTCATATGAGTCTTTATAGCTTAATTCTAGAGAATCACACGGTCTTTATGAACCGGATGCGGCGAGGAAAGCTGCCTTTACCGAAAGAAGACTTGGAAGCAGAGATGTTTGAGTACATCATTGAGGAGTTGGAAAAAGCTGGGTTTGAACACTATGAGATTTCCAACTTTTCTAAGCCAGGCTTTGAGAGTCGACACAATCTCATGTACTGGAACAATGCAGAATATTTTGGTATTGGGGCTGGAGCTTCCGGCTATGTTGACGGAATCCGCTACAAAAATCATGGTCCGATTCGTCATTATTTAGAGGCTGTGGAAAAAGGCAATGCGCGTGTGAATGAGGAACATCTGAGTAAGCAAGAGATGATGGAAGAAGAAATGTTTCTGGGCTTGCGCAAAAGGTCAGGTGTTTCTAAAAAGCGTTTTGAGGAAAAGTTTGGCATTTCTTTTGAGCAGCAGTATGGTCATATAGTAACAGAATTAACTGAGCAAGGGCTTTTAGTACCTGATAAAGAAGTTGTCCGTATGACTAAAAAAGGTCTATTTTTGGGTGATACGGTCGCAGAGAAATTTATATTGGAGTAAATTATGGGTTTAACTTATCAAATGAAAATGAAAATTCCGTTTGACATGGCGGATATGAACGGTCATATCAAGTTGTCTGATGTTATTTTGCTGTCCTTACAGGTATCAGGTTTGCAATCCATTGATTTGGGGATTAGCGACAAGGATATGCTGGAGAAATACAATCTGGTCTGGATTATTACTGACTATGATATCGATGTGGTACGGCTGCCTAAATTTGGTGAAGAAATGACGATTGAAACAGAAGCACTTTCCTATAATCGTCTCTTTTGTTATCGTCGTTTTACCGTTTTTGATGAAAATGATGTTGCTGTGATTGAAATGATGGCTACTTTTGTCCTTATGGACAGAGACAGTCGAAAAGTGCACGCTGTAGAGCCAAAGATTGTTGCGCCTTACGAGACAGAATTTTCTAAAAAGTTGATTCGTGGACCAAAATATCCAGAACTGAAAGATTCGACTAGTAAAGATTATCATGTTCGATTTTATGATTTAGACATGAATGGTCATGTCAATAATAGCAAGTATTTGGACTGGATTTTTGAGGTTATGGGAGCGGATTTTCTTATGAAACACGTTCCCAAAAAAGTTCACCTCAAGTATGTCAAGGAAGTGCGACCTGGTGGGCAGATTACCTCTAGCTATGATTTGAATGGATTAGAGAGCAATCATCAGATTTCCAGCAATGGTGATACCAATGCACAAGCTATGGTAACTTGGCAAGAAATTTTATAAGAGAAACAATAGAAAGAGAAGTATGACCTACAAAGGATATTTAATTGATTTAGACGGAACGATTTATAAAGGAAAAGACCGAATCCCGGCGGGAGAAGCTTTTGTCCATGAATTGCAGCAGCGTAATATTCCATATTTATTTGTGACAAATAATACAACACGTACTCCTGAGACTGTTCAAACAATGCTAGCGGAACAATTCAATGTTGAAACGCCGATTGAAACGATTTATACAGCGACTTTAGCAACGGTTGACTACTTAAATGATAAAAATCTAGGCAAGAAAGTCTATGTGATCGGTGATGTCGGACTTAAGCAAGCCATTGCAGAAGCTGGCTATATCGAAGATACTGATAACCCAGATTATGTAGTTGTTGGATTAGACTGGGAAGTGGACTATGAAAAATTGTCAATTGCTACTTTAGCTATTCAAAAAGGAGCTCATTTCGTAGGAACCAATCCAGATCTTAATATTCCAACGGAGCGCGGTCTCATGCCTGGAGCAGGATCGATTATTACTCTCATTGAAGTAGCAACTCGTGTGAAACCTGTTTATATCGGGAAGCCAAATGCAATTATCATGGAAAAGGCGGTTGAGCATCTAGGACTACCGCGGCAAGAGGTGATAATGGTTGGGGATAATTACCTGACGGACATTCGGGCTGGGATTGACAATGGTATCCCTACGCTTCTGGTGACAACTGGCTTTACGAAACCAGAAGAAGTGCCAGGCTTGCCAATCCAACCAGATTATGTACTTTCTAGCCTAGCGGAGTGGGATTTTAATGCGCACTAAACTGACCTTTTGGCTGAGTATGCTCTGCTTTTTAGCAACAGCCATTTTGTTGACCATTTATCTGACTTGGCTGTTTTATCCTTTGGAAATTTCTTGGTTGCATTTAGAAAATCAAGTTTACCTCAAATCTGCAACCATTCAGCATAATTTCAATGTTTTGATGAATTACTTAACCAATCCATTTCAGCAAAAGCTCTTCATGCCTGATTTTCGCTCATCAGCAGCAGGTCTGCACCATTTTCAAGTCGTGAAATATCTTTTTCATCTGGCGCAAGTTGCTTTTCTAGTAACCTTACCAGCGGTTTGTTTGTTTGTAAAAAGCATTATAAAAAAAAGATACCTATCTGTCTTTTCCAAAGTGATTTTAGCTATTATTTGGTTACCTATTGTAATTGCTGGTGTGGCGCTGGGGATTGGCTTTGATGCGTTTTTTACTCTCTTTCATCAGATTTTATTTGTTGGGGATAATACTTGGTTATTTGACCCTGCTAAAGATCCTGTCATTTGGATATTACCAGAAGAATTTTTCCTCCACGCCTTTCTTTTGTTTTTTGTTCTTTATGAAGGCTTTGCTGTGGGGTTATACTTGTGGAGTCGAAAAATCTATTTGAAGAAGGAGGAAAAATGATGTCAGCCAATCAGCAAGTGCGAAAAGATGTTAGTTTATTTTCTGCTTTGTGTCTGATTTATGTCTTCGTCGTGACAATGATTAGCTTAATCTATCAGACGATTGTAACCTTGTTTCAAGCGATTCGTTATTTCGGAAATCTTGAGAGAATCCAAAAAGCAACGGAAAGTTTTATGTCACGCGATGGCAGCTATTATCTAATTGCTGTTTGTGCAGGAGTATTTATCTTTTGGTTGTATCGGGACGGAAAATTATTTAAGTCTGATTTACGAACGCAGAAAAGGGTCATGACTCCCAAAACGTTTGGAATAGTTTTATCATTCTTACTTCTGGGTCAATTAGGTTTTGTACTCTTTAATCAAATATTTGAGGCAGTATTGAATATCTTTGGATTTAGCTTATTTAAAGCCATTGAATCAGCTTCCGCAGGCTCAGATAGTGTAACGATGTTTTTGTATGCAGGTTTTTTCGGTCCTGTTTCAGAAGAATTGATTTTTCGCGGGGCAGGCTTACGAACATTTGAAAAATATGGAAAAGTCTTTGCGATTTTGATGTCTTCCCTCATATTTGGTTTATTTCATGGAAATATCCCGCAGTTCTTTTTTGCGACTTTTGTTGGAATTATCTTCTCTTATGTGACCTTGGAGTATTCAATTCTCTGGGCAATGGTTTTCCACGTTTTTAATAATTTGGTCATTGGAGATGGTTTAACTTATTTGTATTCGTTTTTGCCGGACGATATAGGTGGTCTCTTACACTTATTTATCCTGCTAGTCGGTGCAAGTGTCGCAGTAATTTTCCTGATTAATAACAAAGTAGACATAAAAATGTATGTACAAGAAAATCGTTCATTTCCAGGGGCCTATAGGCAAGCTTTTCGTTCTGTTTGGTTCTGGATTTTTACAATCTTCATGTTTTTAACATCTTTGACCTTGATAAGTCATTTGTGAAAGAAGATTTTTGAAAGGACTTTCAACTTTCTTTCATTTATGATAAAATAAAGGTAACAAAAGAGGAGCGTGTCAATCATGGAACAAACATTTTTTATTATAAAACCAGACGGCGTAAAACGTGGCTTGGTTGGAGAAGTACTGAAGCGCGTAGAACAACGTGGTTACAAAATCGAACGTTTGGAAATGAGAACCAATGTTTCAAATGAGTTAATTGATCAGCATTATGAAGCCCTGTTAGCGAAAGATTTTTATCCTTCAATCCGTGATTATATGACAAGCGGATCTGTGATTATCGGTGTTTTATCGGGAAGCCAAGTGATTTCAGGTTGGCGTCACATGATGGGCGCTACTCGTCCGGAAGAAGCTCTACCGGGAACTATTCGCGGAGATTTTGCACAAGCAGCTGAAGCTGGTGAAACGATTCGAAATGTTGTTCACGGTTCAGATTCTGAAGAGTCTGCCAAACGGGAAATTGCGCTTTGGTTTGGTAATCATTAAAACATAGTAGTATAAATTCTAGAGAGTACAGATAGTGATTGCTTTTGTTCTCTCTTTTTTACTATCCGAATTGTACTGGGTGTGTTATAATAAAAAGGAATTGGAAATATTTTAATATACTGGAAATTGATTGTTTTATCAAGGAGGAAATATGTCAGACAAACAAATTCATTTGGTTATCGTGACGGGAATGAGTGGAGCGGGAAAGACCGTGGTCATCCAGTCTTTTGAAGATTTAGGCTATTTTACGATTGACAATATGCCTCCTACACTTGTTCCTAAATTTTTGCAGTTGATCGAAACAACGCAAGACAATGACAAGATTGCTATGGTTGTAGATATGCGCAGTCGTTCCTTCTTTTCTGAGATTCAGAAAGTTCTAGATGAGATTGAAAGTAACGCTGGACTTGATTTTAAGATTTTGTTTTTAGATGCGGCAGATACGGAATTGGTTGCTCGTTATAAAGAAACGCGTCGCAGCCACCCCTTAGCAGCAGACGGTCGTATTTTAGACGGGATTAAGCTAGAACGTGAGTTACTGGCACCGTTGAAAAACATGAGTCAAAATGTAGTAGATACGACCGAATTAACACCGCGTGCACTGCGTAAAACCATTTCTGAACATTTTTCAGATCAGACAAAGCTTCAATCGTTTCGCATTGAAGTGGTGAGTTTCGGCTTTAAATATGGTATTCCGCTAGATGCCGACCTTGTATTTGATGTGCGTTTTTTACCAAATCCATATTACCAACCAGAACTTCGCAATCAAACAGGACTTGATAAACCAGTTTATGATTATGTGATGAATCATATGGAGTCAGAAGAATTTTATCAGCACTTAGTGGATCTTATCAAACCGATTTTACCGGGCTACAAAAAAGAGGGGAAATCTGTTTTAACAATTGCGGTTGGTTGTACAGGCGGTCAACACAGAAGCGTAGCTTTTGCACAACGTCTAGCAGATGATTTGGCAAGCGAATGGACCGTTCACTCATCACATCGAGACAAAGACCGCAGAAAGGAAACGGTGAATCGCTCATGAGGAGACCAAAGATTGCTGTTATTGGTGGTGGCACAGGGATTTCAGTCATTTTGGATAGTTTGCGTAAGAAAGACGTAGACATTGCTGCTATTGTGACGGTCGCTGATGACGGTGGAAGTTCAGGGGAATTGCGAAAAAACATTCAACAATTAACACCACCTGGTGATTTGCGAAATGTTTTGGTAGCTTTATCGGACATGCCGCGCTTTTATGAAAAAGTTTTTCAATATCGCTTTGCGGAAGAAGATGGTGCTTTATCTGGACATCCTCTTGGAAACTTGATTATTGCAGGTATTTCAGAAATGCAAGGGTCGACTTACAATGCTATGCAGCTACTGACTAAGTTTTTCCATACAACTGGCAAAATTTATCCGTCTTGTGATACACCTTTAACGCTTCATGCTGTATTTACTGATGGAAGCGAAGTCGCTGGAGAAAGTCATCTCGCAGAACACCAAGGTATGATTGAGCGGGTTTATGTGACCAATACCTATAATGACCAGAAGCCGGTGGCTAGTCGCAAAGTGGTACAAACAATTTTAGAAAGTGATATGGTAGTTTTGGGACCGGGATCATTGTTTACCTCTATCTTACCCAATATGGTGATAGAAGAAATTGGGCAAGCGCTCTTGGAAACCCAAGCAGAGATTGCTTATGTTTGTAATATTATGACGCAGCGTGGTGAAACCGAGCATTTCACAGATAGTGACCACGTAGCTGTTTTGCATCGTCATCTTGGGAAAGCATTTATTGACACGGTTTTAGTGAACATTGATCAAGTTCCTCAAGAATATATGAATTCTAATAAATTTGATGAATATTTAGTGCAAGTTGAACATGATTTTCAAGGCCTGAAAAAACAAGTTCCTCGTGTCATTTCGTCTAATTTTCTTCGCTTGGAAAATGGCGGAGCTTTTCATGATGGTGAATCAGTCGTAGATGAACTCATGCAGATTATACAGGTGCGCAAATGAGTTTTACCATTAAAGTGAAAGAAGAACTGCTTGGTCTAGGCAAAAAAGATAAAACGGAATTATCTGCTATTATTAAGATATCAGGCAGTTTAGGAATTTCTAGTCAAGGCTTAACATTATCTGTTACGACAGAAAATGCAAAAATTGCTCGTCATATTTATGAATTGTTGGCAGCTTTTTATAAAGTCAAGTCGGATATTCGTCATCATCAAAAAGCGAATCTTCGGAAAAACCGTGTTTATACTGTTTTTTTAGATGAAGGTGTTGAACAAATTTTAGCTGATTTGCACTTGGCAGACTCTTTTTTTGGAATTGAAGCAGGTATTGATCAAGCTATTTTATCAGATGATGAGGCTAGCCGATCGTATTTACGAGGAGCATTTTTATCAACGGGCAGTATGCGTGATCCAGATTCTGGGAAATATCAGCTGGAAATCTTGTCGGTCTATTTTGACCATGCGGAGGATTTAGCAGCTTTGATGCGAAAGTTTTTATTGGACGCCAAGACAATTGAGCGCAAAAAAGGCTCAGTAACCTATCTGCAGCGAGCTGAGGACATTATGGACTTTTTGATTGTGATTGGGGCTATGGAAGCGATGACTGAGTTTGAGTCGGTCAAACTTTTGCGGGAGGCTAGAAATGATCTGAATCGGACGAATAATGCAGAAACAGCGAATATTGCTCGAACGGTGACAGCTAGCATGAAAACCATTCACAACATTAGCAAAATCATTGACACAGTTGGTTTAGAAAGCTTGCCGGTTGATTTGCAAGAGGTAGCTTATCTGCGTGTCAATCATCCGGATTATTCTATCCAGCAATTGGCAGAAAGTCTTAGTAAGCCTTTGACGAAAAGTGGTGTCAATCATCGCTTGAGGAAAATCAATAAAATCGCAAATGAGTTGTAGAAAATGCAAAGAAATGTGGCTTATATATTATAGTCGGAATCAATTTGAGAATTTCTATTAAAACTTTACGGTTTTCTCTTGAAGATTTTCAAAAAGTGTGATATAGTAATAAAAATTAAATAATCCTTTAAATCTGTCCTGTGAGGCAGACAAGGAGTCAAAGTATAAGATGGTGTAGCACAGTGAGGCTGTTAGTAGTTTCTCTGTGCTTACCTAGATTTTCTGAAGTCTCCTTGTGAAGGAGACTTTTTCTTTTATCTTTTTTATGCAGGAGGTTTTCCATGAAAACAAAAGAAGTTGTTGATGGTTTGACAATGAAACGTGCCATTACACGGATCACTTATGAAATCATTGAGCGCAACAAAGAGCTAGACAAGATTATCTTGATTGGTATAAAAACACGGGGTGTTTACATTGCACAGCGGATTCAAGAACGATTAGCGCAACTTGAAAAGATTGATGTACCCATCGGTGAGTTGGATACCAAGCCATTCCGCGATGATTTTAAAGTGGAAGAAGATACAACACATGTTCCTGTTGATATTACAGATCGCGAAGTCATCTTGGTAGATGATGTCCTCTATACAGGACGCACCATTCGTGCTGCTATTGATAATCTAGTTAGCTTGGGACGTCCATCACGCGTGAGCTTGGCTGTTTTAGTAGACCGTGGGCATCGTGAGTTGCCGATTCGAGCAGATTATGTTGGAAAAAATATTCCGACAAGCCGAACAGAAGAGATTATTGTAGAAATGGTAGAACAGGATGGTCAAGACCGTGTCTTGATTGCGGAGGAGTTATAAGAAAATGAGTCAAGATGTGAAATATGATGTGCACGATATGCCAAAACCTGGTTTGCTTGTAGGATTGTCCTTTCAGCATTTGTTCGCTATGTTTGGAGCAACGGTTCTTGTTCCCATTCTAGTCGGAATTGATCCAGCAGTTGCCTTGTTTTCAAGCGGTCTAGGAACCTTAGCACATTTAACGGTTACCAAGTACAAAGTGCCAGCTTATATGGGGTCTAGTTTCGCTTATATCGCAGCTATGCAAATGTTGATGAAAACAGACGGTATCGCAGCAGTCGCTCAAGGTGCCATTACAGGTGGTTTGGTTTACTTCATTGTAGCTCTTATTGTGAAGTTCGCTGGGAATGCTTGGATTGATAAGATTTTGCCGCCAGTTTTGGTAGGACCAATCATTATGGTTATCGGACTAAGCCTAGCAAGCACAGCTGTAAATGATGTCATGTTAAAAGATGGTAAATACAATTTAACTTATTTCATCATTGGAATTGTCACTCTCTTTGCAGTCATCCTCTTTAATATCTATGGTAAAAAGATTGTTGGAATTATTCCAGTGCTGTTAGGCTTGATTGTCGGATATGTCTTCACGCTCATTCTTGGAGCGGTAACAGGAGAAGAAATTATTTCCTTTGCAAAAGTCTCTCAGGCTTCATGGTTCCATGTCCCACCTATGCATCTTCCTTTCTTAGACTACAATTTAAAATTTTATCCAAGTGCGATTTTAACAATGGCTCCAATTGCCTTTGTGACGATGACAGAGCACTTTGGTCATGTCATGGTACTGAATAGCTTGACCGGAAAAGATTTCTTTAAAGACCCAGGATTGGATAAAACTCTTGCCGGAGATGGCCTTTCACAAGTTATCGCTGGGATTTTCGGTGCGCCTCCAGTAACGAGTTACGGTGAAAATATCGGTGTGATGGCTCTGAACAAAATCTATAGCGTTTATGTGATTGCAGGTGCGGCAGTACTTGCGATTGTGATGAGTTTTGTTGGGAAAGTTTCTGCCCTCTTGCAATCCATTCCAAGTCCCGTTCTTGGAGGAATCTCCATTGCACTCTTTGGAGTCATTGCCTCTAGCGGCTTGAAAATTTTGATTGAAAAGCAAACAGACTTTGATAATAAGAAAAACCTGTTAATTGCCAGTGTAATTTTAGTTGCAGGGATTGGCGGCTTAACGCTTCAACTTTTAGGTCTGCAAATTTCAGGGGTTGCCTTGTCAACCGTTCTTGGTATTGTACTCTATCTTATTTTGCCTGAACCTAAAAATTAGTTTGAATTCTTAATTTTATTGAAAGAAACGCTGTATCTAATAAAAGGAGAAATACACCATGTCATCTAATCAAATCGCTCTTAAAAACGTTGTCTCTATGGAAACTCTTACCAATGAGGAAGTCTTAAGTTTAATCAAACGTGGCATTGAATTTAAAAATGGAGCAAAAGCTCATTATGATGAACAGCATATTATCGCTAATCTCTTCTTTGAGCCCTCTACGCGAACACATAAAGCCTTTGAAGTAGCGGAATTAAAGCTAGGTTGTGACCTGTTGGATTTTGATTCAAAGACCAGCTCTATCAACAAAGGAGAGACCTTATATGATACGATTTTAACCTTGTCAGCGCTCGGAGTGGATGTCTGTGTCATTCGTCATCCAGAAGTGGACTATTACAAGGAATTAGTCGAAAGTCCAACGATTACAACTTCAATTGTGAATGGTGGTGATGGCTCTGGACAACATCCGAGTCAAAGTTTGCTAGATTTGATGACCATTTATCAAGAGTTTGGGCATTTTGACGGCTTGAAGATTGTGATTGCAGGCGACTTAGATCACTCGCGCGTGGCCAAGTCAAATATGCAAATATTGAAGCGTCTGGGTGCAGAACTTTATTTTGCAGGTCCAGAGGTATGGAGAAGTGAAGAATTTGCAGATTATGGGCAATTTGTCACACTTGATGAAGTCGTTGACCAAGTGGATGTCTTAATGCTTCTGCGCGTGCAGCACGAGCGTCATGATGACGATTCACTCTTTTCAAAAGAAAATTATCATAGATTGCACGGCTTAACTCAGGAACGATATGACAGACTGAAGGATACAGCCATCATCATGCATCCAGCTCCAGTCAATCGCGATGTTGAAATTGCAGATCATCTGGTAGAAGCTCCAAAATCGCGGATTGTAGAGCAAATGACAAATGGTGTATTTGTCCGTATGGCAATTATTGAGTCTGTTTTAAATGGACGAAAAGAGCAATAGACACTAAGGTATTGCTGTAAGGACAAACGGAGGGGAAAATGGAAAAACGCTTGTTAATTCTGGAAGATGGGACAGTATTTGAAGGAGAGGCATTCGGGGCTGATATGGATGTGACCGGAGAAATCGTCTTTAATACAGGTATGACCGGTTATCAAGAATCTATTACAGATCAATCATACAATGGGCAAATTTTGACCTTTACCTACCCGTTAATCGGAAATTATGGAATTAACCGTGATGACTACGAATCGATCACTCCTACTTGTAAAGGGGTGGTTGTTTATGAGTGGGCACGAAGGGCAAGCAATTGGCGCAATCAGATGACCCTAGACGAGTTTTTAAAGTTCAAGAAAATTCCAGGAATTGCTGGTATTGATACGCGGGCATTGACGAAAATCATTCGGCAGCATGGAACGATGAAAGCAACAATAGCCAATGTAGGCGACCAAATGGTGCATCTGCAAGATCAGTTGAAGGCGACCGTTTTGCCGACTGACAATATCAAACAAGTCTCAACGAAAACGCCATATCCAGCACCGGGTTCAGGTCCTAGTATTGTGTTAGTTGATTTTGGATTGAAACATTCGATTCTTCGTGAATTGGCGGCACGCAATTGTAATGTGACAGTTGTTCCCTATGATACAAGTGCAGCAGATATTCTTCACCTTCACCCTGACGGTGTCATGTTATCCAACGGTCCAGGTAATCCAGATGATGTACCGCAAGTGCTAGAAATGATTCGAGGGATTCAAGGGGAAATTCCTCTTTTTGGTATCTGTATGGGACATCAACTTTTTTGTAAGGCTAATGGAGCTCAGACCTATAAAATGAAATTCGGTCATCGCGGTTTTAATCATGCTGTCAGAGAGATTGCGACAGGGCGGATTGATTTTACCAGCCAAAATCATGGTTATGCTGTTAGTCGGGAAAATTTTCCGAGCGAGTTGTTGATTACACATGAGGAAATCAATGATAAGTCTATTGAAGGTGTGCGGCATCGATTTTTCCCTGCTTTTTCAGTGCAATTTCATCCTGATGCTGCAGCAGGACCGCATGATGCCAGCTATCTCTTTGATGAGTTTATGGAAATGATTGATGCTTTTAAACAACGGCATAGTTCATTTTAATCAATGGATTAGGAAATAGGAGAAAGACATGCCAAAACGTACAGATATTCAGAAAATTATGGTGATTGGCTCTGGTCCCATTGTCATTGGACAGGCTGCTGAGTTTGATTATGCAGGAACGCAGGCTTGCTTGTCTTTGAAAGAAGAAGGCTACACAGTCGTTTTAGTTAATTCCAATCCTGCAACGATTATGACAGACAAGGAATTTGCTGATAAGGTTTATATTGAGCCAATTACGCTGGAATTTGTCACCAGAATTTTACGGAAAGAGCGACCAGATGCACTTCTACCGACTTTGGGTGGGCAAACAGGTCTCAATATGGCGATGGAATTATCTAAAGAAGGCATCTTGGATGAACTGGGTGTCGAACTTTTGGGAACCAAGCTGTCGGCTATTGACCAAGCTGAGGATCGTGATTTGTTCAAGCAACTCATGGAAGAGCTGAAACAGCCTATTCCGGAATCTGAAATTGTTAATAGCGTTGACGAAGCTGTTGCATTTGCTGCTAAGATTGGCTATCCAGTCATTGTTCGTCCGGCATTTACTCTTGGCGGCACAGGCGGCGGTATGTGTGCAGATGAGAAAGAACTTCGTGAAATTGCTGAAAATGGTCTCAAACTGTCACCTGTAACGCAATGTCTGATTGAGCGTTCTATTGCTGGCTTTAAGGAAATTGAATATGAAGTTATGAGAGATAGTGCAGATAATGCTCTAGTTGTCTGTAACATGGAAAATTTTGATCCAGTTGGTATTCATACAGGGGATTCTATCGTTTTTGCGCCAACGCAGACACTTTCAGATATCGAAAATCAAATGCTGCGTGATGCTAGTTTAAAAATTATTCGTGCCCTTAAGATTGAAGGTGGTTGTAATGTACAGCTGGCTCTGGATCCGCATAGCTTTAAATACTATGTCATTGAGGTTAATCCACGTGTCTCACGTTCATCAGCTCTAGCTTCTAAAGCAACTGGCTACCCTATCGCTAAATTAGCTGCCAAAATCGCTGTTGGTTTAACTCTGGATGAGATGATTAATCCAGTTACGGGGACAACTTATGCCATGTTTGAACCAGCTTTGGACTATGTAGTGGCTAAGATTCCGCGTTTTCCATTTGATAAATTTGAACATGGTGAACGTCGTCTTGGAACACAGATGAAGGCGACTGGTGAAGTCATGGCTATTGGACGTAATATAGAAGAAAGTTTGCTCAAAGCCTGTCGTTCTCTGGAAATTGGTGTTGACCATAATGAAATGCCAGAACTAAATCTAGTGGCAGATGATGATTTACTGGAAAAGGTCGTCAAAGCTCAGGATGATCGTCTTTTCTATATATCTGAAGCAATCCGCCGTGGCTATGATATCGAAGAAATTGCAAAACTAACCAAGATTGATTTGTTCTTTCTGGATAAATTACTTCACATCCATGAATTAGAGCAGGAGTTAATGACTCATATTGGAGATGCAAATCTGCTTAGACAGGCTAAGCAAAACGGCTTTGCAGATACTAAATTAGCTCGGCTTTGGAAAATGACAGCAGAAGAAATACGTCAATTTCGTAAAGAGGAGCGAATTCTTCCAGTCTATAAAATGGTTGACACCTGTGCAGCTGAGTTTGAATCAAGCACACCATATTTTTATTCTACTTATGCTTTGGAAAATGAATCAATCAAGTCAGACAAAGAATCTGTTCTGGTGCTAGGCTCTGGACCTATTCGGATTGGTCAAGGAGTAGAATTTGACTATGCGACCGTGCACTCGGTCAAGGCTATTCAAGCAACTGGCTATGAAGCAATCATTATGAATAGTAATCCTGAAACGGTCTCAACAGATTTTTCGGTTTCTGATAAGCTTTACTTTGAACCCTTGACTTTTGAAGATGTCATGAATGTCGTTGAACTGGAAAAACCTAAGGGAGTTATCGTTCAGTTCGGTGGACAAACCGCTATCAATCTAGCTGAGCCATTGTCAAAAGCTGGCGTGAAAATTTTAGGTACTCAGGTAGCTGACCTTGACCGTGCAGAAGACCGTGACCTTTTTGAACAGGCTCTTAAGGATTTGGATATTCCGCAGCCACTAGGTCAGACAGCGACGAATGAAGAAGAAGCGGTAGCAGCTGCTCGTAAGATTGGTTTTTCTGTTTTGGTTCGTCCGTCTTACGTTCTGGGCGGTCGGGCTATGGAGATTGTCGAGAATGAAGCAGATCTTCGTTCTTATATGCGAACTGCTGTCAAGGCTAGCCCTGATCATCCGGTGTTGGTGGACTCTTACATTGTTGGCAAAGAATGTGAGGTAGATGCTATTTCAGACGGTCGTCAGGTCTTGATTCCAGGAATTATGGAGCATATTGAACGGGCTGGAGTTCACTCAGGTGATTCTATGGCTGTCTATCCTCCGCAAACCTTATCTGCTCAAGTGCAGCAGACTATCGCCGATTATACTAAGAAATTGGCTATCGGACTTCACTGTATCGGTATGATGAACATTCAGTTTGTCATCAAAGATGAGAAGGTTTATGTCATTGAGGTCAATCCTCGTGCTAGCCGGACGGTGCCATTCTTGTCGAAAGTGACAAATATTCCTATGGCACAGGTGGCAACTCAACTGATTTTAGGTCAAACTTTGGCGGAGCTAGGGTATGAAGACGGTCTTTATCCAGAAAGCAAACAAGTACATGTAAAAGCGCCAGTTTTTTCCTTTACCAAGTTAGCCAAGGTAGATAGCCTTCTTGGTCCTGAAATGAAATCGACAGGTGAGGTTATGGGAACAGATGCAACTCTTGAAAAAGCTTTATACAAGGCTTTTGAAGCTTCTTATCTACATCTTCCAAATTTTGGCAATGTTGTCTTTACGATTGCAGATGAAAATAAGGAAGAAGCCCTCACATTAGCGAAGCGTTTTGCAGCGATCGGATATAGCATTCTAGCAACACAAGGCACAGCGAAATTCTTTGAGGAAAATGGTGTTTTGACGCAATTAGTTGAAAAAATCGGTACAGATGATCATAATGACATTCCTGCATTTGTTCGCAAAGGTAAGGTTCAGGCGATTATCAATACAGTCGGAACGAAACGAACAGCAGATGAACACGGTCAGGCTATCCGTCAATCAGCCATTGAGCATGGAGTGCCGCTATTTACAGCACTTGATACAGCTGATGCCATGCTAAAGGTCTTAGAAATTCGTAGCTTTATGACAGAAGCAATTTAAAGCAGTATTCTTTTTGTCATGATATATTAATTTCTATGCAAACCTTTTCAATTCGTAAAAAATCTGATATAATGAGAATGAAAAAAAGTTATTAGAGGAGAGTAGCATGTCTAAAAAAATTATTGGGATTGACCTAGGTGGTACATCTGTGAAGTTTGCGATTCTGACCCAAGAGGGAGAAGTTCAAGAAAAATGGTCTATTAAGACAAACATTTTAGATGAAGGTAGTCATATTGTTGATGATATGATTGAATCTATCAATCATCGCTTGCGACTATTGGGACTTGGGGCAGAAGATTTCATTGGAATTGGCATGGGTTCACCTGGTGTTGTGGATCGTGAAAAAGGAACGGTTATTGGGGCTTATAATCTCAATTGGAAAACTTTACAACCTGTAAAAGAAAAGATTGAGAAAGCAACTGGTATTTCTTTCTTTATTGATAATGACGCAAATGTAGCTGCTCTTGGCGAACGTTGGAAAGGTGCTGGTGAAAATCAGCCTGATGTCGTGTTTATGACTCTTGGAACAGGTGTCGGTGGCGGTATTGTTGCGGAAGGAAAATTACTGCACGGTGTAGCTGGAGCAGCTGGAGAGCTGGGACATATCACAGTTGATTTTGATCAGCCGATTCTCTGTACTTGTGGTAAAAAAGGTTGCCTAGAAACAGTAGCTTCTGCAACGGGAATTGTCAATTTAACGCGCCGCTACGCTGATGAATATGCTGGTGATGCAGAGCTGAAACAATTGATTGACAACGGCGAAGACGTTAATGCAAAAATTGTCTTTGATTTGGCTAAAGCTGGTGATGAGCTAGCTCTCATTGTTTATCGGAATTTTGCACGTTATCTTGGTATTGCTTGTGCGAATATCGGCTCAATCTTAAATCCGTCAACAATTGTCATCGGTGGTGGCGTCTCTGCAGCAGGTGAATTTTTACTAGACGGTGTTCGTAAGTTCTATGAAGAAAATTCTTTCCCCCAAGTGCGTACATCCACAAAACTTGCACTTGCAACTCTTGGAAATGATGCAGGAGTCATTGGAGCAGCTTCATTGGTTCTTCAATAATTCTACTAAAATGGAAAAAATAATCCAAATAAGGCATTTACAATTATTACAAAATTTGTTATGATATTAGTTAGTGTGTAATGGAAGCACTAGAAAACGACTAATCCGCTGTGGTCTTGAACTGTAAGATTAGTAAGATAGGAGAAGAAAAATGAATCCATTAATCCAAAGTTTGACTGAAGGTCAACTTCGTACTGATATTCCTGCATTTCGTCCTGGTGACACTGTTCGTGTTCACGCGAAAGTTGTCGAAGGAAATCGCGAACGTATCCAAATCTTCGAAGGTGTGGTTATCGCTCGTAAGGGTGCAGGTATTTCAGAAAACTATACTGTTCGTAAAATTTCTAACGGTGTAGGTGTTGAACGTATCTTCCCACTTCACACACCCCGTGTTGAAAAGATTGAAGTAGTACGTTACGGTAAAGTACGTCGTGCGAAATTGTATTACCTTCGTGCATTACAAGGTAAAGCTGCGCGTATTAAAGAAATTCGCCGTTAATGTAGAAATAACTCTGTCTGTCGGCAGAGTTTTTCTCTAGTCCCCTTAGTTCAATGGATATAACAACTCCCTCCTAAGGAGTAGTTGCTGGTTCGATTCCGGCAGGGGACATAATGTTCCCTCAAAAGTCCTTATTGTTGAAGGGCTTTTGTTTTTTTGGGTTCAATATTTGCTTGTTACTCTCAATAAAATATAAAAGTAAAGTTTGTTTTGGAAACATCTGACTGAAAGGATAAGAATATGAAGGCTTATTTTATTGGAGGACTAGGTTGCAATTGCTATTATCCCCAGGACTTTTTTAATGTCCTGTCTTTTCCAGTTACTTATCTAGATATGTATGATTCTAGGTTGGAAGAGCAACTGATTTCATTACAGGCGTTGAAAGATTGGTTTATGGCACAAGTTGATATGGATGACGATATTCTGTTAATAGCCCATTCTTTGGGAGCAGATTTAGCAGTTTATCTAACAAGTGTCTATGATAAAATTACGCATCTCGTCTTATTAGATGGTGGATACATTAATATGGATAAAATTTGCCCTTTGAATATAGAAATTGAAGATTCTCTGAATTATCTTCAAACGAATGTTTATGAGAGCCTAAAGAAAGTTGTTATAACTGAAAAACAAAGCTCTGTTATATGGTCAGAAAATTTGGAGAGGGCGGCAAAAGAAAGTTTTGTTTTTGATAAAGTTCAAAAACATTGGCATTTAAGCTTATCTGAAAAGTTAATGACTCACTTATTGACAATAAGACGGCAAGTTTTTAGAAATTTGTCCTTTTTGAAAAATAAAAATGTAATTTTGTTCATTCCAGAAATAAACAAGGAAACACCAATTTGGAAAAAGAGGGCTATACAGACCATCCCGAACTTTCTAAACCTCATAGAAATGACTAGCTGTAGTCATTCATTGTATATGGAAAAACCGAAAGAAATAGCAGCATTACTTGAAGATAAAATGGAAATTAGGTAACTCTTTTGAGAAAAGAGACTTTACTTTGCTCTTTGCCTTTTCTAGGACAAATTTGATGAGATAATCTTCTAAACTAAATTGGAACAATCTGATTTAGTTTTTTTATTTCTATAATTTCTGTATTGTTTTACTACTTATTTTCTTTATTTTTAGTTTCTTTTAAGAAAAAATTCAGTCACTTTTAAGAAAAAGTAGATATGATAGTTCCATTCAAAAGAAAGGACGTAATGAGATGAAAAACTTAAAGTTAAATTTGTTTGTCTGATAAATCTTGGCATTAAAGGAGTTATTGTGGCAATACTCTTTGGAATGCAATCTCTGATCGCTTAAAAATAGAAAGAAGGAATTTGACAAAAATGAAACAAGAGAACACAAGTAAGAAAGAGAAGATGATCATGGTTGAAAGAAGTACCAAATGGTGGATGACTGTTGTATCAAGCGGGGCACTCGCTGTTGGTCTTCTCAGTGGTCTAGGCATTGGCTCTTTAGCGATAAATGCACTCAATCAGCAGGCAAGAGTACAGACAAGCACAACAACTCAGGCACAAAATAATCAACAACAGGGAAATTCGCAGCCAAATCAAGGTGGTCCGGGAATGCCCCCAGGTGGACAAAATGGAAATAATCAAGGCGGTCCAAACGGAATGCCACCCAAACAAAATGACGATCAAAGTGACAATAGTAACAGCCAAAATGGCTCAGGAAACAGTAATAACTCAAAGAAAAAAGCTCCATCAAATGCTGACGGTTCAACCAAATCAGATAAGAATAGTAGCACGACAGAAAATAATGATTCAAATACAACAAATTCTTAATATTTCAGAGGAAGTCATGATATAATAGAATCAGAACGTCAGTAGATTGGTTTTCAAAAAGGTGAAGTGAGAAGAAGTCTTTACTTATACTTAGTTCACGATTAAGGGAATGGGGGCAGAACTGAACATTAAAAATATTTAGTTCGTGTTCTCATCCCCTCAAGCCTCAAAGTACTGTTTTGAGCAATCAGCTACTGCATCGTTAGTTTAGTGCATAACGAATTTTGAAACTGGAGACTTTTGTCCCAAACTCGTATTTTAGAAGGAAAAGCATATGATTAAGATTCTATTAGTGGAAGACGACCTCGGTCTATCTAATTCGGTATTTGATTTTTTGGATGATTTTGCAGATGTCATGCAAGTTTTTGACGGTGAGGAAGGATTGTACGAGGCTGAGAGTGGCGTGTACGACCTTATCTTGCTTGATTTGATGTTGCCAGAAAAAGACGGTTTCCAAGTATTGAAAGAATTGCGTGAAAAAGGCGTTACCACACCTGTTTTGATTATGACAGCCAAAGAAAGTTTGAATGATAAAGGACATGGTTTTGAACTGGGAGCTGACGATTATTTGACCAAACCATTTTATTTGGAAGAGTTAAAAATGCGGATTCAAGCTCTCTTGAAGCGTTCTGGCAAGTTCAATGAAAACACCCTTTCTTATGGCGATGTCACTGTTAATTTATCAACAAACACTACACTTGTAGATGGAAATGAAGTAGAATTGCTCGGAAAAGAATTTGACTTGCTGGTGTATTTCTTGCAAAATCAAAATGTTATTCTACCGAAGACGCAGATTTTCGATCGATTATGGGGGTTTGATAGTGATACAACCATTTCAGTCGTAGAAGTCTATGTTTCAAAAATCCGGAAAAAATTGAAAGGGACGACCTTTGCGAACAATCTTCAAACGCTTCGCAGCGTCGGATATATTTTAAAAGATGCTGAATAAACTTAAAAAAACATGGTATGCGGATGATTTTTCTTATTTCATTCGCAATTTTGGTATTTTTACTCTCATTTTCTCAGCCATGACTTTGATTATCATTCAGGTGATGCGCTCAAGCCTTTATACAACGGTCGATAATAACTTGAAAAGTCTCAGTCAGGATTCCGCTTCTGTCATCAATTTGGCGCTCGCTCGGAGAGTGGGGATGGAACAGAAGTCAGACAACGGAGAGCCTAAAACCGACACGGGTGACAAAGAGCTTACTGATAAACCAAATGTCAGTGCCAATACGGAAGTTATTTTATTTGATAAGAATTATAAGCCAATCATTACAAGCAATAATTTTCTGGGACTTAATAAACTTTCCTTTAATAGCAAGCAATTGGATCGCATTCGGCAAGTCCAGGTTAAAAGCAATTATGGTCGACAAGAAACCTATCGGATGATTTTATTTGAAGTGAAAATCCCAAATTTGGAAACCAATGTCAAATATGCAGCGGTCTTTATCAATATCAGTCAGTTGGAACAAACTAGTCAAAATCATGAGCAGCTGATTGTAGTTGTGATGATTAGTTTCTGGGGAATTTCCTTGATTGCCAGTGTCTATCTGGCTCGAGTTAGTGTTAAACCTTTGTTGGAAAGCATTCAAAAGCAAAAGAGTTTTGTCGAAAATGCCAGTCATGAGTTGCGCACACCTCTAGCTGTTTTACAAAATCGTTTGGAGACTTTGTTTAGAAAACCAGAATCCACCATTATGGAATCAAGCGAAAGCATTGCTTCTAGTTTGGATGAAGTGCGGAACATGAAAATGTTGACGACAAATCTGCTTAATCTAGCACGGCGTGACGACGGGATTAAACCAGAAATTGGCGATGTCGAGCCAAATTTCTTTAATACGACCTTTACCAACTATGAAATGGTTGCCGCAGAAAATGGGAAAACTTTCCGATTTGACAATAGGATTCACCGCATGATTAAAACAGACAAGACCTTGCTGAAGCAATTAATGACGATTCTGTTTGACAATGCTCTGAAATATACAGATGAAGACGGTGTGATTGAATTGACAATCTCTGCAAATGATCGAAATTTGTTTTTAAAGGTTTCAGATAATGGTCCGGGGATTAGTACGGCAGATAAGAAAAAGATTTTTGATCGTTTTTATCGGGTTGATAAAGCACGGACTCGGCAGACAGGTGGTTTTGGTCTAGGCTTGTCGCTTGCAAAGCAAATCACAGAAGCTCTTAAAGGAACTATTACGGTGAAAGATAATAAGCCGAAAGGAACTATTTTTGAGGTGAAGATTGCCATTAGAACGGACAATAGAAAGAAAAAATAAGTCAGGAATAACCTGTATTCATAGGGAAGGTTGTTTCGGAAGATGAGAAAAAACACGAACAAAGTCAGGATTAGTTGTTAGCTATCTTGATCTGTTCGTGTTTTTATCTTGTTTAAAAGCAGAGTTGAATGGTTGAGGCTGGGGAATGTCAACATCATTTTTTTAACTTCCGTCTGCCGGGCGGATGAGTTGTCTGACTTTTGGTTTATGCTGTCAGCTGGGCGGACGAGTTGCCTGACTTTTAGTTTATGCTGTCAGCTGGGCGGACGAGTTGCCTGAGTTTTAGTTTATACTGTCAGCCTGGCGAACAAACTGCCTAAGTTTTAGTTTATGCTGTCAGCTGAGCGGACAGGACTCCCAACTTTCGGTTTGCTTCATCGCCCTAATCGACAGAGAGAAGAATTTGGGTTCCAATCTCGCTATGTTCTTTATTTTATTGCGCAGACCAGACACTAACTGACTTTTCTGCAACTGGGAAATCTGCCCAGCCGTCTTTTTTGATTGTCACGGTTGATGAGCTGTTTCCTAAGTAATCTTTGAATTTCTTACCAGCCCAATTTTTACCGACATACATGCGTTTTGAACTGGCTTGATCGTTTGTTAAGATGACAGCAATCGGCTGTCCGTTGTCTTTTCCTGAACGGGTCCAAGCAATGCAATGCTCGTCGTCAAAATAATCTTTCTGTTTTCCATAGGCTAAGTTGAGACGAATATCTAATAATTTATCAAGAACTGTTTGGAAGCTGTCTTGAGCGAATTCGCCTTTGATACCATAGTAATCTCCATAGAAAACGCAAGGCAGACCTGCTTCACGCAACAAAATGAGAGCGTAAGCAGCAGGTTTAAACCATTCTTCAACAGTTGATTCCAGCGCTTGTCCACGTTGTGTGTCATGATTATCGACAAAAGTAACAGCCGATTTAGGGTGGTTTTTGACAAGCGTTTGTTCAAAAATATTTCTCAAATCATAGTCCGCCCCAGCGCGGCTAGCATCAAATAAGTTGTGGTGCAGTTTGACATCTACTAGATCAAAACGATAGTCAATACTTCCTAAATAATCGTTATTTGCAGTTTCATCACCATTCCAAAACTCTCCAAAGACATAGAAATCTTCTCCATACTTTGCCATAATGTCGCGGATAAAATTTCCCATAAAGAAAGAGTCAATATGCTTAATAGCGTCCAACCTAAAGCCATGAATGCCGGTTATTTCGATAAACCAATCTGCCCAATCATAAAGGTTTTGAATGACTTCTGGGTGCTTAAAATCAAGGTCAGCGTACATGAGATAGTCGAAATTTCCATTTTCATTGTCCACTAAATCATCGTCAGCCCAACCTTTGTTGTCCCCTTGAATGAGGTAAATCCCTGATTTATTTCGCTTAGCGTCATAATCCGTTCCTGTGAAGTGGTACCAATGCCATTCAAAATCATTGTATTTTTTATGGCGACCGGAGAATGTGAACTTGGTCCAGCCTTTTATTTCAAAAGGCTCAGAGAGGGCGACTGTACGATCATTTGGGTCAACTTCAATAACAGTAAATCTCTCTTTGTAATCCGCTGCCGCCTTGTGATTTAAAACGATATCTGCAATGGGTTCAATTCCATTTTCTTTGAGTGCCTTGATTGCGTTCAAATAGTCTTCCTTAAAGCCATACTTTGTCCGAACCGTTCCTTTTTGGTCAAACTCGCCTAAGTCAAATAAATCATAAATGCCGTAGCCGACATCGTTGGAACTAGTGGCTTTAAAAGCAGGTGGCATCCAAACCTTGCGAATGCCTTTAGAAGCCAGATGTGGAGCGTCTGTTGCCAAACGATTCCAATGTTGTCCGTCATTTGGTAGATACCATTCAAAATATTGCATTAATGTTTGATTTTCCATACGAGATACCTCTTTCTGGTCTTGTTGGCTATTATTTTATCAAAATAATCTTAACAGCGCAAACGATTGCGTAAATTTTATAGAGTCAAAGGATGAAAAATAGATTGAAACGATGATTGTTGAGGTATATAATAAGGTCAGCGAGCTATTTTTATAAAAAGTTGAAGGAGCCATTGATGAAAAATAGGATTCAAGATATTTTTGACAAGAGCATGGCGATTGAGAGTTTCACGCATACGAGTTCAGAAAGAAATATTGAAAATTTTCTCAATCACTATATTGGCGGTTTGCCGTATTTTCAGGAGCATTCAGATTATTTTGGCACCTATCAGATTCCGGATGATATTTACCAGCGTAGTGTTAATTGGGCTTTGGTAAAAGGTCATTGTGCAGATACAGTGATTTTGTTTCATCACCATGATACGGTGGATATTGAGGATTTTGGAAATTTAAAGGAATTTGCTTTTGATAATGTTGCTTTGAAAAAGGCTTTAGCGAGTGCTTCACTGGGTCAAGATGTGTTAGACGATATAGCTGCTAATAACGAATGGCAGTTTGGCCGTGGGTCATGTGATATGAAAGCTGCATTGGCTTTGCAATTGGGAGTGGTAGCAGAATATGCGAGCAAAGCAGAAGGAGAAGTGAATCTTCTTTATTTATCAGTTGGAGATGAGGAATCTTATTCTCAGGGAATGCGTGCTGCTGTAGGTTTGCTTGCTAATCTGAAAAAGAAATTTCATCTGAATTATATCTTGGCGATTGATTCAGAACCATTTGAAAGTCCTTCAGCTCAAGAAAAAGTACTGCATGTTGGAACAGTTGGAAAGATGATGCCTGTCGTGGTTACGCAGGGTATTCTTTCCCACATGAAAGAGCCTCTCAAAGGTATCAATGCTGTTTCACTCCTCGCAAAAGTGGTGGAAAAAATTGACCTTAATCCCCGCTTGTCGGATTCGATTTATGGAGAGCAGGCTCCTTTGCCTTCGTGGTCTTACATGCGTGATTTGAAGGAAAATTATGATGTGTCAACTGTTCTCAGAGCAGCAGGCTATTTTAGTGTTCTTTATTTAGATAAAAGCCCAAAAGAGCTGATGACGACGATTCAACAACTCTGCCAAGAAGCCATTGATGAGTTTTATGAGCGTTATCAGGCTTTGCAGGTAACTTATAAAGAGGATAAAAAAGTCACAAAACCTCATGTATTGACTTATGAAGAGTTAATACAGTTATGTCAAAAGAAGGCTGGATTTGAAGAATTTATGCACAAGGCAAACCAATCTGCTCATGAAGCATTTCAAGCGGGTTCAAGCTATCAAGAAATAACCATTGCAACTGTTCAAAAGGTGTTAGATTTCTATGATAAAAAGGAAGCATTTGTTGTGCTAGCTATTGCACCGCCTTATTATCCTTCTATGAATTGTCGACATCTGAAAAATAGCGTGGTTGATATTGAAAAACTCATTGCACTTTATAGTGGATACTTATCTGACACAGCGGCTGGTCGTCTCGCAGTAGAAGAGTTCTTTATGGGAATCTGTGACATTAGTTACTGTGCTTTAGAAAAATCTGTTAAAGAGTATCAAAAAATTATCGAGAGTATGGCTGTTCCTGAACATTTATATTCGATTGATTTTGAGAAAATTCAGGACATCAATGTTCCTGGCATCAATCTGGGACCTTGGGGAAAAGATTTACATCAGTTAACAGAACGCGTCTATGAAAAGGATATGTTGGAGACGATTCCTCAATTTCTGTTATATTTGCTAGAACATATTGACAGTATTAAAAAATAAAAAAACAAAAGCTATATTCATAACTGAGCTGAATATAGCTTTTGATGTTTATGAAAATTGCGCTAAAAAGTTATCTAGTTCTTTTTGGTTATGAAGAACTATAAATTTGTAGGGATACATTTTTTGAAGTTTCTCATATCGTTTCCGAATATTAGCAGTTCGTCCGTCAAGTAAGATCCAGCGGATAAATTCCCAGTCAAACTTTTCAGGACAGCCTTGTGCCATACTGCCTCTGACCTTACCTCTGTTCTTGGAATAACGCTTTGCAGCCCGCAAAAGACAATCCCAACGCGAGAAATTTAAAAAGATAATTTGGTCTGCTTGCTCCATTCTCTCTTCATAGCAGCAGGAGCTGTAGTTTCCGTCTATCACCCAAGACAGATTCTCGTTTAAGAAAGTCTTGACTTGCTCTTGCATCCAGCTGCGGTCACTCATTTCCCAATTGGGTAGAAACTGCAGCATGTCTAAATGCAATTTGGGAATAGAGTAATACTGGGCTAATTTGGTCGTTAAAGTAGATTTTCCCGATCCAGAATAACCAATGATTATAATTTTCATGTCTAGCCTTTCTGTTTTCAGCAACAAAAAAAGCTCCTTTGAGCTCTTTTTACGTTATGCAGATTATTTTGCAAGTTTGCTAGCAAGGCGTGCTTTATCGCGGCTCGCTTTGTTTTTGTGAATCAAACCTTTAGTTTCTGCTTTATCGATAGCTGAGCTTGCAGCACGGAAAAGTTCTTCAGAAGGATTTGCTTCAAATGCTTTAATTGCAGAACGCATAGCTGATTTTTGAGCTGAGTTTTTTTCGTTTTGTTTAACGTTTAATTCAGCGCGTTTGATAGCTGATTTAATATTTGCCAATGTTTTCACCTCCAATGATATACTAACTATCTAATTATATATGAAAACTTGAGATTTGACAAGCCTTTTTATTTTTTTAAGTAAATTTCATCAATTTCATGATTTTCTGTTTTATGAAGAATAATTTCAGCTCGGTTGCGTGTGGGTTCGATATAATCCTGTAAATTGACAAGATTAATAGATTTCCAGACATTTTGAGCAAATTCCATAACTTTGTTTTCTGGCTGAGAAGTGAAAGGATGATAATAGTTATTTGGATCTTCTTTTGCTAACGTGAGCAATTTTTTAAAGCGGTCCAGATACCAAGTTTCGATATTTTCAACTTCCGCATCCACGTAAATCGAAAAATCAAAGAAATCCGTCATATAAAGGCGTTCATTTTGTGGATTTTGGAAAACGTTGATACCTTCAACAATGACAAAATCTGCAGCTGTAACAGACTGTTTTTTATCAGGAACAATATCATAAATTTCATGTGAATAAACAGGGATTTGGTAGTTCTGTCCATTTTTGATATTGTCAAGAAAATCAAGCAGCAGCTCCATGTTATAACTTTCTGGAAAGCCTTTGCGCTTGAGGAGATTTTGCTCCTGCAAGTGAGTATTTGGATAAAGAAATCCGTCCGTCGTCACCAATTCAACAGTAGCATTTGAAAATGTTCTAGATAAAAGGATTTGCAAGAGCCGACTGGTAGTAGATTTTCCGACAGCGACACTTCCAGATACACCTATGATAAATGGTTGGCGCTTGCTCGCTTTTTGTAAAAAAATCCCTTTTGAAAATGCTAAATCTTCTTTTGAGCGCTTATAAATTTGGATGAGGCTGGTCAAGGGCAGATAAACATCTGTCACATCTTGAAGGCTAATCTTATCATTGAAACTTTTGATAGAATTCAATTCTTTTTGCGTCAAAGGCGGGGTTGTTTTACGATGCAGATTTTGCCAAGTTTTTCGACTAATCTTTTCAAAATGGATAAATTCGTTCGTCATATTCACTCCTATAGTTGAAAAATAGTATAACATAATTTCAAACAAATTGTAAACGGTTTACAAATAAAAGGTCTTTATGTTAAAATAGTTTTATGGCTAAAATGTATTTCGCAGAAAATCCAGATGCAGAACATGATATTCACAAATTGAAGGTTCAACTTCTGGGGCAAAATGTGACTTTCTTGACTGATGCAGGAGTATTTAGTAAGAAAATGATTGATTATGGCAGTCAAGCTCTTTTAAAGTGTCTTGATTTTCATAATCAAGAAAGCGTATTAGATGTCGGCTGTGGCTATGGAACATTAGGACTTACTTTGGTCAAAGCTAAAGAAGTCGAAGCAACGCTTGTTGATATAAATCAGCGCGCTCTTGATTTGGCGCGTCAAAATGCTGAGCGCAATCAAGTCCTAGCTACGATTTTTAAATCTAATCTTTATCAAAATGTAGAAGGGAGATTTCATCATATTATCAGTAATCCACCGATTCGAGCAGGGAAACAGGTCGTTCATGAGGTGATTACAGGAAGTTATACGCACTTACTAGACGGGGGCGACTTGACGATTGTGATTCAAAAAAAACAAGGGGCACCAAGCGCAAAAGCTAAGATGGAAGAGGTTTTTGGAAACTGCGAAATTCTAAAAAAAGATAAGGGATATTATATCCTTAGAAGTAGGAAGGAAATATGAGAGCAGTTGATGTTATTCAGAAAAAGCGAGACGGCTTAGAATTAACTAGTGATGAAATCAAGTGGTTAATTGAAGGCTATGTTGCCGGAACTGTGCCAGATTATCAAATGTCAGCTTTTGCAATGGCAGTGTATTTTAAAGGCATGACCACTCGTGAAATATCTGATTTGACCATGACCATGGTAGGGACAGGTCAGCAAATTGATTTGTCAGCTATTTCTGGAATCAAGGTTGATAAGCATTCAACCGGAGGCGTAGGAGACAAGGTAACGCTTGTACTGGTGCCTTTGGTAGCTAGTTTTGGAATTCCCGTTGCTAAAATGAGTGGTCGTGGACTCGGTCACACAGGGGGAACGCTTGATAAATTAGAATCCATTAAAGGATTTCAAATTGAGCGTAGCCAAGAAGAATTTATTAAGCAAGTACAGGATATTGGACTATCCGTCATTGGTCAGTCTGATCAGTTGGTGAAAGCGGATAAATTGCTGTATGCTTTGCGTGATGTGACCGCGACCGTTGATACTATTCCTTTAATTGCAAGTTCTGTTATGAGCAAGAAAATTGCAGCTGGTGCAGATAGTATTTTGCTAGATGTTACAGTTGGTGAAGGTGCATTTATGAAGAACTTGGATGATGCGCGTGCTCTAGCTCGTACTATGGTTGATTTAGGAAAGGCAGTTGGGCGTAAGACGACAGCAGTTATTACTGATATGAGCCAACCTCTGGGAACTAGCATTGGTAATCGTTTGGAAATCCTTGAAGCTTTGGATATCCTGCAAGGAAAAGGACGAGAAGATGTAACAGAATTTATTTGTGAATTAGGTCAAATTATGCTCAGCTTAGCAAATGTCGAAAAAACTGTAGACGAGGTTCGAGAACATCTATTTAATGGTGCAGCTCTTCAAAAATTTGAAGCTATGGTTGCAGCGCAAGGTGGCGATTTAGAAGATTTGTACAGCCCTTCATCAGCAAAATACGTTGTAGAAGTGACTGCAGATGAAGCGGGTTATATTTCTGAATTGCCAGCTATGGAATTTGGTTTATTTGCCATGCGGCTAGGTGCAGGCCGAGCGGTGAAAACGGATGCCTTAGACTTTGAAACAGGAATTGTTTTTGAAAAGAAAGTCGGAGAATCAATCAAAATTGGTGAAATTGTTGCAAAAATTTATGCAAATGCAAAAATTTCACAAGAACTAGTTACAGAATTCAAAAAAAATGTTAAAATAAGTAATGAGCCGAAAAAAGTTCAAGAGATTATTGAAGTAATCGCTTAACTTACAGGAGAACCGAAAATGAAGTTAAATAAATACATCGATCATACGCTTTTGAAACCAGATGCTCAACAAGAGCAAATTGAAAAATTGATTGAAGAAGCAAGAGAATATGATTTTGCAAGTGTCTGTGTCAACCCAACTTGGGTCAGCTTTGCAGCAGAAGGATTACGAGATACAGATGTTAAAGTTTGTACCGTTATTGGATTCCCACTGGGAGCAAATACGCCTGCTGTGAAAGCATTTGAAGCAAGAGATGCTATCAAGAATGGTGCAGATGAAGTGGATATGGTGCTCAACATTGGTGCTTTGAAATCACAAAATCTTGTTTTGGTAGAAGAAGATATTGCAGCAGTAGTAGAAGCTAGTGGTGACACGCTTGTAAAAGTAATTATTGAAGCTTGTTTGCTGACAGATGAAGAGAAAGTAATCGCTTGTCAATTAGCTAAGAAAGCTGGTGCAGACTTTGTGAAGACTTCAACTGGTTTTTCAACTGGAGGCGCTACTGTTCATGATGTGGCTTTGATGAGAAAAGCAGTTGGTCCGAATATGGGGGTCAAAGCTTCAGGAGGCGCTCGCTCATACGAAGATGCAGTCGCATTTATTGAAGCAGGCGCAACGCGTATTGGAGCTTCTTCTGGTGTAGCCATTATGAAAGGAGAAAAAGCTAGTGGCGACTACTGAGTTGATTAATCTAGCTATTGAGACAAGTAAAAAGGCCTACGTTCCTTATTCTCATTTTCCAATTGGTGCTGTACTAGTAGCAAAAAATGGTCAGATTTTTACAGGTGTGAACATTGAAAATGCTAGTTTTGGTCTGACGAACTGCGGTGAGCGGACAGCCATATTTAAGGCTATTTCAGAAGGTGTTACGGAGTTTGAGGAACTAATCGTTTATGGTGAAACTCAAAAGCCCGTTTCTCCGTGTGGAGCTTGTCGTCAAGTAATGGCAGAATTTTTTCCGCAGAATTTAAAGGTAACACTTGTTGCCAAAGATAAATCGACGGTCGTGATGACGGTCAAGGAATTACTTCCATATTCTTTTACTAACTTAGACTAGTTAGTAAAAAAGGTCATTTGACCATAGTTAATCTTGCAACGTTGTTGCACATCTTATTTAGGAGGTTCAGAGATGAACAAGAAACAATGGCTAGGCCTTGGTCTAGTAGCTGTCGCAGCAATTGGACTTGCTGCATGTGGTAATCGTGCATCTAAATCAGATAATAAAGATGCAAAGACGGATTTGAAAGCTGCAATTGTTACAGATACAGGTGGTGTAGATGATAAATCATTTAACCAATCTGCTTGGGAAGGTTTGCAAGCTTGGGGTAAAGAAAATGGATTGACAAAAGACCATGGCTTTACTTACTTCCAATCTACAAACGAATCTGAATACGCTACAAACCTTGAGCAAGCTGCTTCTAGCAATTACAAATTAGTATTTGGTATTGGATTTGCTCTTCGTAATGCAGTAGAATCTGTTGCAAAGGATCACTCTGATATTAACTATGTTATTATTGATGATGAAATTAAAGGTCAAAAGAATGTAGCTTCTGTACTCTTTGCAGATAACGAAGCTGCTTACCTTGCTGGAGTGGCTGCAGCCAAAACAACTAAAACAAAAATGATTGGTTTTGTTGGTGGTATCAAAGGTGCTGTATTAACTCGTTTTGAAAAAGGTTTTGAAGCAGGTGTGAAATCTGTTGATCCTTCTATTAAGATTGATGTGAAATACGCTGAAAGCTTTGGAGATGCTTCTAAAGGGAAGACAATTGCAGCAGCTCAATATGCAGCTGGTGCAGACGTTGTTTATCAAGTAGCCGGTGGTACTGGTGCTGGTGTATTCAACGAAGCAAAATCTATCAACGAAACTAGAAATGAATCTGACAAAGTTTGGGTCATCGGTGTTGACCGCGACCAAAACGATGAAGGTAAATACAAATCTAAAGACGGCAAAGAATCTAACTTTGTTTTGGTATCTAGCTTGAAAAAAGTTGGTGGTACTGTAAAAGATATTGCTAACAAAACAGCAAAAGATAAATTTCCAGGAGGAAAAACTACAACTTATGGTCTGAAAGACGGTGGAGTAGATTTGACAACTAAGAACTTATCAGATGATGCTAAAAAAGCTGTTGAAGATGCAAAAGCAAAAATCCTTGACGGAAGTATTAAAGTTCCTACAGAATAAATAATAACCTGACACTCAAGAAGCGACCTTCGTGGGTCGCTTTTTTGAGATTGAGCCAGCTTTTGTCTCAGTAAAGCTGGCTAATCTTTTAGTGAGTTTTACTGAAATAAAATAATTTCTGAAAGGAATCAATCATATGGCACATGAGAATGTCATTGAAATGCATGAAATAACCAAGATTTTTGGTGAATTTGTCGCAAATGATAAAATCAACTTAAATCTAAGACGCGGTGAAATTCATGCACTTTTAGGAGAAAACGGAGCGGGCAAGTCCACTCTGATGAATATGTTAGCTGGCTTGCTTGAGCCAACAAGTGGTGAGATTACTGTGAATGGAAAATCAGTGACAATTGATTCTCCATCGAAATCAGCATCTTTAGGAATTGGAATGGTTCACCAGCATTTCATGCTGGTAGAGGCTTTTACGGTTGCTGAAAATATCATTTTGGGTAGTGAAACGACCAAAAATGGTGTTTTAGATATTCGAAAGGCAATCAAAGACATCAAGGAACTATCCGAAAAATATAGTTTAGCTGTGGATCCGACTGCAAAAGTTGAAGATATTTCAGTTGGTGCGCAACAACGTGTTGAAATCTTGAAAATATTGTATCGTGGCGCAGATATCTTGATTTTTGACGAACCAACAGCAGTATTAACTCCTTCAGAAATTGAAGAACTAGAACATATCATGAAAAATCTAGTCAAAGAAGGAAAATCCATTATTTTGATTACACATAAATTGGATGAAATCCGTGCTGTTTCTGATCGTGTAACTGTCATCCGTCGCGGTAAGAGTATTCAAACCGTTGAAATTGGTGGCGCAACGAATAAAGATCTTGCTGAAATGATGGTGGGACGTTCGGTATCCTTTACAACGGAAAAAGAAGCTTCAAATCCAAAAGAAGTTGTTCTATCTATTAAGGATTTGGTTGTGAATGAGAATCGTGGTGTGCCTGCTGTTAAAAAATTATCTTTGGATGTACGAGCTGGTGAAATTGTTGGGATTGCCGGGATTGATGGCAATGGACAAAGCGAGCTAGTTCAAGCAATCACAGGTCTTCGGAAGGTGAAATCAGGTAGCATTACCATTAAGGGGAAAGAAGTCGTTGGCTTATCTCCGCGGAAAATTACCGAAATGCAAGTTAGTCATGTGCCGGAAGACCGTCATCGTGATGGCTTGGTTTTAGATATGATGTTGTCTGAGAATATGGCTCTGCAAACTTATTACAAGGAGCCATTAAGCAAAAATGGAATTTTGAATTACAATAATATCACTTCTTATGCACGAAAGTTAATGGATGAATTTGATGTTCGGGCTGCAAGTGAAAGTGTTCCAGCATCTGCTCTTTCAGGAGGAAATCAACAAAAAGCCATTATTGCTCGTGAAATAGACCGCAATCCTGACCTTCTAATCGTTAGTCAGCCAACTCGTGGATTAGACGTTGGAGCGATTGAATACATTCATAAACGTTTGATTGAAGAACGTGACAAGGGTAAAGCAGTGCTTGTGGTCAGCTTTGAATTAGATGAAATCCTGAATGTTTCAGACCGTATTGCTGTTATTCATGATGGTAAGATTCAAGGTATTGTAACTCCAGCAGAAACTAATAAACAAGAGTTGGGTATCTTGATGGCTGGTGGTGAAATTAAGAAGGGAGATTCAAATGACTAAGAAAACGCAGCAAATTGCGGTGCCTTTGATTTCCGTTGTTCTTGGAATTTTACTTGGTGCCATTATCATGTGGATTTTTGGCTATGATGCTATCTGGGGTTATGAAGAGCTGTTCAAAGCTGCTTTTGGTACTATCCGTAGTATTGGTGAAATTTTCCGTGCAATGGGTCCACTTATTTTAATTGCTCTTGGGTTTGCAGTAGCAAGTCGGGCTGGATTCTTTAATGTCGGTTTGCCAGGGCAAGCTTTAGCTGGTTGGATTTTGAGTGGCTGGTTTGCACTTTCGTTTCCTAATCTTCCTCGTCCAATTATGATTCTTGCTACAGTTGTCATTGCAGCAGTAGCTGGTGGGATTATCGGTGCTATTCCTGGTATTCTTCGTGCTTATTTGGGAACAAGTGAAGTTATCGTTACGATTATGATGAACTACATCGTTCTCTATGTTGGAAATGCAATGATTCATAGTTTCCCAAAAAGTGTTATGCAAAGTATTGACTCAAGTGTTAAGGTTGGAGCTAATGCAACCTATCAAACAGAATGGCTGCGGGCATTGACCAATAATTCACGGATGAATATCGGAATCTTCTTTGCGGTCATTGCAGTTGTCCTTATCTGGTTTATGCTGAAAAAAACAACGCTTGGATTTGAAATCCGTTCTGTCGGGCTAAATCCAAATGCGAGTGAATATGCAGGGATGTCTGCTAAACGGACGATTATTCTTTCAATGATTATCTCAGGTGCCCTTGCCGGTGTCGGAGGTGTTGTTGAAGGACTTGGAACTTTCCAAAATGTCTATGTACAAGGAAGTTCCCTAGCTGTCGGCTTTAATGGTATGGCCGTTAGCTTGCTGGCAAATAATTCACCAATTGGTATTCTCTTTGCAGCATTCTTATTTGCCGTGCTTCAAGTCGGAGCTCCAGGTATGAACACCGCAACGATTCCAGCGGAACTGGTAAATATTGTAACAGCATCAATTATTTTCTTTGTAAGTATTCATTACATCATTGAACACTTTATCAAACCAAGAAAACAAGCGAAAGTAAAGGGAGGAAAATAAGATGAATTTTGTAACAATGTTAAGTCTGTTAGTTTCCTCTATGCTGATTTATGCAGCACCTTTAATCTTTACTAGTATCGGTGGTGCCTTCTCAGAGCATGCTGGGATTGTCAATGTCGGACTTGAAGGTATTATGGTTATGGGGGCTTTCTCAGGCGTTGTCTTTAACCTTACTTTTGTGAATACCTTTGGAAGTTTAACGCCTTGGTTAGCACTTTTAGTTGGTGGTATTGTGGGACTAATTTTCTCACTCATTCACGCTGTAGCGACTATCAATTTCCATGCGGATCACGTTGTTAGTGGTACAGTACTTAATTTGATGGCGCCTGCGTTAGCGATTTTCTTGGTAAAAGCTTTCTATAATAAAGGGCAAACAGATAATATTCAAGTATCATTTGGTAAATTTAATTTTCCACTATTATCAGATATTCCTGTCATTGGAGATATCTTCTTTAAACACACCAGTCTAATGGGGTATATTGCAGTTGCGTTTGCTTTCCTAGCATGGTTCATTATGTTTAAGACGAAATTTGGGCTTCGTTTGCGCTCCGTAGGTGAACACCCACAAGCGGCAGACACCCTCGGTATCAATGTTTATCTCATGCGTTATTACGGTGTGATGATTTCAGGTTTTCTTGGCGGTGTTGGTGGAGCGATTTATGCACAATCTATTTCCGTAAATTTCGCTGCTACAACCATTATCGGACCAGGATTCATCTCACTGGCTGCTATGATTTTTGGTAAATGGAATCCAATTGGCGCTATGCTTTCAAGTCTATTCTTTGGGCTATCTCAAAGTTTAGCCGTTATCGGAAGTCAATTACCATTCCTATCACATGTACCAGCTGTGTACCTACAAATTGCACCTTATGTATTGACTATTGTTGTGTTGGCAGCATTCTTCGGAAAAGCTGTTGCACCAAAAGCAGACGGTGTCAATTATATTAAATCAAAATAAACTATTGCAAAAAGCCAAGTTACTTTTCAAAGTAGCCTGGCTTTTTTGATAAAAAAACAATCATTCTGCTAAGAAGAGCGACTTAGAGAATGATTGTTTTTAAAATGTTTTACATACAATAGACAATAGCAAGATATTGAAGTGCAGAAGCAGCTAGGATAAAGAGGTGCCAAATCATGTGGAAATATGGTTTTTTCTTAGCATAAAATCCTGCACCAACAGTATAACAGAGTCCTCCAGCTAACATCAATCCCCAGAAAATAGGTCCCGTTTGACCAATGATTTGCGGAATAATCAGAATCACTAACCAGCCCATAATAAGATAAAGTGCTAAGCTAAATTTTTCATTAACTTTTTTAGCAAATATTTTATACAAAATACCAAAAATGGTCGTTCCCCATTGAATTGTGATAATAAGATAACCCAACCAATTGTTCATAAGGGATAGTACGACTGGCGTATAACTTCCCGCAATAGCAATGTAAATCATTGAATGATCGATGATCCGTAGAATATACTTATGCGTAGAACCATAGCTCATTGAATGGTAAATCGTTGAAGAAAGAAACATCAGAAATAAACTGATGACAAAAATTGAAACTCCGACAGCAGCAAGCATACCATGTTCTTCATAGCTATAAATGGCTGAGATAGGAAGCAGTACTAACATAACCACAGCCCCGACAGCGTGAGTGACAGCATTGGCAATTTCTTCCCCGAAGCTGAGTTGTTTGCTGAGTTTAAGCGTTTGATTCATTTGTTTTACCTCCTTCTAAGGCTAGAGCTAATTTCTTTGTTTGATGAAATAATTTCACCGTTTGGCAAGCTGCTTCAATAGCAGGTGCGACTGTGTCAGCTTTTTCTTCTCGCATGCAATTAACGAATTCATTATAAAGAGTAGCCGAATCTTTTTCGTCTACCAGAAGTTGAATCGTCTTGATAATATCTGGTATTGGAAAGACAGGTTTTAACGTCGTCAGTACAATCAGACGAGCAATCTGTACGCGATTGTATTTTTTCTTAATTGGCTTTGGAATGTGGGTGTGTTTCACATAATTATTGACCATAGCAGCCGTTAAAGGCTTATCTGTGCTATGAAATGCTTGTTCGTTGACACCATTCACATAGAGGAGAACCTGGTCAAGATAAAGATCTAACTCTGGTAGTTCTTCCCAAGTTGGGAATTTTGTGATTTTCAAAATATCCACCTCTTCCTTATCTAGTCTCGATAACTAGATTATATGATAATGATTGTCTGTTGTCAAGAGAAAAATCATTTGTTCTGCAAAATAACTTTTGATACAATAAGATTATGAAAATTTTAATTCCAACTGCAAAAGAAATGAATCTTAGCCTTAAGCCTCATGGCAAGTGTTTTCTTTCAGAGCAAACAAAAACAATTGTAGCTAGTCTATCACAGTATTCTATTGAAGAATTAGCAGATTTCTATCATATTAGTCTGGAACGTGCAGAAGAAGAGTATATTCATCTTCAACAATTAAAAAATGGGCAAGCCTTGACTTACCCAGCTTTGCATTTATTTGATGGTCTTATGTATCGAAACATCAAAAGAAGTCACTTAACGGAGCAAGAGTTGAGGTATGTAGACAAGCATTTGTTCATCACTTCTAGTCTATATGGTGTTATACCAGTTATGGCGTTGATTTCACCTCATCGCTTGGATTTTTTAGTAAAATGTACTATTTTTGGCAAAAGCTTGAAAAATTATTGGTGCAATGATTATGACGTAGCTATTTCAGATGAGGAAATGATTTTATCTCTGCTATCAAGTGAGTTTGAGACAGTGTTTTCCAAATCTGTGCGTGATAAGATGCTTCGGTTTAAATTTTTAGAAGATAGAGAAGGAAGTTTGAAAGTTCACTCAACTATTTCTAAAAAGGCTCGTGGTCAATTTTTAACTGCCTTAATTGAAAATCAGATAACAAGCAAAGAAGAAATCAAGCAATTGCAATTTGCAGGTTTTGCTTTCCGAGAGGATTTGTCTACGATAAATACCTATGTCTTTGTTAAGGAGAATAAATAAAAACGGAATGATGTAAAAATATCATTCCGTTTTGGGTTGTTTTTAGTCAATAGCTGCTAATAATGCTTCAGCTTGAGCTGCGAGTTCAGCTTGTTTTTCTTCGGAAACTGTCAGTTGACCTGTTCCCCAGGCTTCCGGGTTAACGGCAACACCAGTAAATGGTTCAACAACTTTCATACGAATAAATGGAAGAAGGCTGCGATAATGTTTGAAAACTTCATCTGGAGAAGTTCCATTGGCTACAGAGGAAACTGTTACAAGTTTTTCATTAAGAGCAGAAGGTCCTGATGGGTTTGAAAGGTCAAGCGCACGTGATAGCCAATCTAAGAGATTTTTAACAACTCCTGGAATTGCCCAGTTATAGGTTGGTGAGAAGAGCCAGATAGCATCAGCAGCGAGAATTTCTTCACGAGCTTTGGCAACAGCCGCAGGAGCTGGGCTTTCAATATCTTGATTGAAAAATGGAACATCTTTGAAATCAAGATAAGAAACTTCAGCTTTGCCAGCAAGAATGTTTTCAGCTTGAGAAGCTAACTGATGGTTGAATGAGCCTTGGCGAAGAGACCCGACGATAAATAGCACTTTTTTAGACATATAAGTCACTCTCCTTTTCTTTTGTACCTGCTTGTGTTACAACAAATACCACTAGTTAGTAAGAAATTAGCTCAACTTTTTAAATTTCTTTAAAATCCGAATCAAATCTTCTTTATCTTGCTCTGTTAAAATGTTAAATACTTGTTGAATATTTTGAATATGATCTGGAAGTACCGCTTCAATTTTACTACGTCCTTCTGGAGTCAGTCCGACTAAAAAAGAACGTCGATCAGATGGGTCACAGGTACGAAAAATCCAACCGTCCCGTATCATATTTTTAATGACAACGGTCATATTTCCAGATGTAGCAAGCATTTTATCAATTAAATCTTGAATGCGTAAGTTCCCTTTGCTATAAAGGGTTTCTAAGACTGAAAATTGAGTGGGAGTCAGATTGTGTTGTTTTGCCGCCTGATTTTCAAAAGTTCGAATCGTTCGAATAGCTTTATTTAAAATAATCATGGTTTTTAAATCTAAATGATTTTCTTGAAAAAGTTTTGTAAGTTTGTCCATAACTGTATTTTATCAATAAGTAGTAATAAAATCAAATTTTAGAAAAAGATAGAAAAAAATCATTATTTATAGTATAATGGACGAGTGAAAAATAGAAGAAAAAATGATAGAAATTTCATTATTTGGCAATATATTATCGGAAGTGTGATAGTTTTGGTCGTTCTCACTTTTTCTTTTCTTTACATTTTAAATCTATCTATAGATCCTTACCAATCAGCTAAGGTAACGGCTAGTAAAATTGCTCGTCAATATGCGGATTTGGATAAAGTGGATCGCTTTGCTATTTATAACGGTGAAAAAAGTTATTATAGTCTTTTGGGGAAAAATCGTAAAAAGACGCAGCTTGCTGTTTTAATAGAAGCAGATAGTGATAAAATCTATACTTATGAGTTGTCCAAAGGGATTAGTCAAGAAAAAGCAAAACAAATCGCTAAAGAGATTGGTGCCAAACAAATTGATAAAGTGACATTTGGCTATGTAAAAGAGCAACCAATCTGGGAAGTCAAGTCTGGAACAATTTATTATAATGTTGGATTTGAAACAGGAACATTGCTCAGCAAGGAGGGGATATGATATTATCAAATCGTGTTTTAGATATGGAAGAAAGTGTAACCTTAGCAGCAGCAGCGCGCGCAAAAGCTTTAAAAGCACAAGGGCGTGATATCCTTTCGCTGACTTTGGGAGAGCCAGATTTTCCAACTCCGAAGAATATTCAAAATGCTGCTATCTCTGCAATAAAAGACGGTAGAGCTAGCTTTTATACGGTTACCAGTGGTCTGCCTGAATTAAAGGAAGCAATTGTAGCATATTTTGCAAAATACTATGGTTATACGATTAAACCAAATCAAGTGACCGTTGCGACGGGTGCAAAGTTTTCCCTTTATACCTTTTTTATGAGTGTCATCAATCCAGGTGATGAAGCGATTATTCCGGCACCGTGTTGGGTTAGTTATGGCGACCAGATTAAGATGGCAGAAGGGATACCAGTTTTTGTTCAAGCGACGGAAGCAAATCATTTCAAAGTGACCGTTGAGCAATTAGAGGCTGCTCGGACAGAGAAAACGAAAGTTTTGGTGTTCAATTCTCCTTCCAATCCAACGGGAATGATTTATACTGCTGAGGAGTTATTAGCGATAGGTAATTGGGCTGTAGAGCATGATATTCTCATTTTGGCAGATGATATTTATGGCCGCTTGGTTTACAATGGAAATGAATTTACACCGATTTCGAGTCTTTCTGAAGCTATTCGCAAGCAAACAATTGTTATTAATGGTGTATCTAAGTCGTATTCGATGACTGGTTGGAGACTTGGTTATGCTGTTGGAGAGTCTGAAATCATTGCAGCGATGAGTAAAGTGGCTGGACAAACGACTTCTAATCCAACCGCTGCTTCCCAATATGCGGCGATTGAAGCTCTAAAGGGTCCTCAAGATACTGTTGAAATCATGCGTCAGGCTTTTGAAGAACGTCTCAATACCATTTATCCTTTGCTTGCAGAAGTTACTGGCTTTGAAGTGGTGAAACCACAAGGAGCGTTTTACCTCTTTCCAAATGTTAAAAAAGCAATGGAGCTGAAAGGCTATTCAGATGTGACAGAGTTTACAACAGCAATCCTAGAAGAAGTAGGTGTCGCTCTTGTAACGGGTGCTGGCTTCGGTGCGCCAGAGAATGTTCGCCTGAGCTATGCGACGGATATGGATACCTTGATAGAGGCCGTTCATCGTATCAAGGCGTTTATGGAGGATTAAAAAATGATCGATCATTTTACCCTTAAGGTAAAGAATTTAGAAGTTTCTAAAGCTTTCTATCAAGCAGCTTTGGCTGCTGGAGAAAAGGATAATGGTGCACCTAGCTAACGTAAAAATTACCATGTGGGATACTATGCGGCCTTTGTGATAGATCCAGACAGGAACAACATTGAGGCTGTTTATCATAAAAAATAAAATAGAAAAGAGAAAAAACATGTCAACAAAATATACTTCAATTATGGATGTTAAAAATCATGTCGGAGAAGAAGTGACGATTGGTGCTTGGGTTGCCAATAAATCAGGAAAAGGAAAGATTGCTTTTCTGCAATTACGCGATGGGACAGCTTTTTTTCAAGCTGTGGCTTTCAAGCCAAATTTCCTTGAAAAATTTGGTGAAGAAGAGGGTTTGAATAAATTTAATATCATCAAACACTTGAACCAAGAAACAGCTGTTTTGGTAAAAGGAATCGTCAAAGAAGATGAGCGCTCAAAATTTGGATATGAATTAGACGTGACGGATATTGAAATCGTTGGAGAGTCTAATGATTATCCTATCACACCAAAAGAGCACGGAACAGACTTTTTGATGGATCATCGTCACTTATGGTTGCGTTCACGCAAGCAAATGGCAATTATGCAGATTCGCAACGCAATTATCTATGCTTCCTATGAATTTTTTGATCGCAACGGCTTTATCAAATTTGATAGTCCGATTTTATCGGGAAATGCAGCAGAAGATTCCACAGAGCTTTTTGAAACAGATTATTTTGGAACTCCTGCCTTTCTAAGTCAATCTGGGCAACTTTACTTAGAAGCAGGTGCTATGGCACTTGGTCGTGTATTTGACTTTGGTCCTGTTTTCCGTGCCGAAAAATCCAAAACACGCCGCCATTTGACAGAATTCTGGATGATGGATGCAGAATATCCATTTGTTACTCATGATGAGTCGCTTGATCTTCAGGAGGCTTATGTGAAGGCTTTGATTCAAGGAGTTTTGGATCGTGCACCACATGCGCTTGAAGTGTTGGAACGTGATACTGATCTTCTTAAAAAATACGTGACAGAACCCTTCAAACGTATTTCTTACGATGAAGTAATTGACCTCTTACAAGAACACGAAAATGATGAAGAAGCTGAGTATGAGCATATCGAACGAGGTGATGATTTCGGGTCACCACACGAAACTTGGATTTCAAACTATTTTGGTGTGCCAACTTTCGTTGTGAACTACCCTGCTAGCTTTAAGGCTTTCTATATGAAACCTGTTCCTGGTAACGAAGAACGTGTGCTTTGTGCAGACCTTTTAGCACCAGAGGGCTATGGAGAAATCATAGGTGGATCAGCTCGTGAAGAAAGCTACGAAAAATTATTAGCGAAGATTGAAGAAAATGGTCTGAACTCCGATGACTACGCTTTCTATCTTGATCTTCGTAAATACGGTTCTGTTCCTCATGCTGGATTTGGACTTGGTTTAGAACGTATGGTGACGTTTGTTGCAGGAACGAAACACATCCGTGAAGCCATTCCATTCCCACGTATGCTCCACAGAATTGAGCCTTAGGAAATGTAAAAACGCCGATTGGCGTTTTTTTAAAATTAAAAGAATATGAAAAATGAATAAGTTAGAAAACTGAACGGAAAGTTCGGTTTCTTCTTAGTAAAGGAAAAAGTATGTCTAGGAGAAGTTACAAAAGAAATATTCCTCTTATGGCAGGAGTGGAATTCTTAGGATTTTTAGGTATTACGAGTTTTTGGATTTTATTCCTCAGTCAAAATGGTATGTCTTTACTGCAAATTGGGCTGTTAGAGAGTATTTTTCATGCAACAGGCATTGTTTTTGAAATTCCGTCAGGCATGTTGGCGGATCGATTTTCTTATAAGACCAATCTGTACGTAAGCCGCTTGACTAGCATTTTATCATCTATTTTAATGTTGACAGGGCAAGGGAATTTTTGGATATATACAATGGCAATGATAATCAATGCTTTGTCTTATAACTTTGATTCAGGAACGAGCTCTGCACTGCTATATGACTCTGCTGTTGAAGCTGGTTTAAAAGACCGTTATTTGAAAATATCAAGTTTGATGTCAGGTGTTTCTGAGGCAGCAATCTCTTTAGGAACGGTACTAGCGGGGTTATTTGTACATGGATATTTGTATATTACTTATTATATCATGATTGCGGTTTCTATTATTGTTTTAATTCTGATTTGGTTGATAAAAGAACCGACAATGAAAAAGAAAAATGACGAAGTGGTCACGATGAAGAAAATAATCCTGACGGTAAAAGAAGAAATGAAAAGTAATCCCAGTCTTTTTACATGGATGATGATTTTTCAATTTGTTGGAACAATAATGTGCATGTTTTACTTTTACTATCAAAAGCAATTGCCAGACTTGGCAGAATGGCAGATTTCGACAGTTATGTTGATTGGCAGCGTCTTAAATATTTTGGCAGTTTCTCTTGCCAGTAAGATTGGGAAAACATGGCATTCTTTTCGGATTTTTCCAGTAGTTGTCAGCTTAACAGGAGCAGCTTATGTACTGTCATTTTTGGGAACACCATTCATGTATATTATGATTTATTTGGCAACAAATGCTCTGTATGCCATGTATCAACCAATATTTTACAATGATTTGCAACAGTATTTACCAAGTTCAGCCAGAGCGACCATGTTAAGTGTTGCTTCAATGATGTTCAGTTTAAGCATGATTATCATTTTTCCGATTGTTGGTTGGCTGATTGACAGTTTTGGTTTTGATCAGACTTTTATTGGATTAGGGCTAGTTCTTATCTTGCTAACGCCACTTTTAGTGATTGTTTTTCAAATGATTCGTAAACAATTGAAATCAATCAAAAATTAGCTCATTATTTATTATCTGCAGTAGTGATTTGTATCTAATTTTTAATTAATGCAACCAGTTGTTGCTGCTTATGATAAAAACAGTAAATATAAGGAAAATTATATACTTATTTTTTACACAACTACAAAATATAATTATCAAATTTAGGAAACTCTTGTTTAAAAATACTATATATTGTAGTTAGTATAAACTGCTATATAATTCCTTAGTGTTATAGATATGATAGGAGGAAAACTTATGCGCGATAATCATCTTCATACTTACTTTTCTTATGATTCAGATGCTGATTTCAGAGATTATTTGGAACATTACGATGGTGAAATCGTGACGACTGAACATCTGGATTTATCTAATCCCTATCCGTATGATGCAGGCTCTCCTCACGATGATATTCCTGATTATGAGTCTTATTCTAGAAAAATAGCTACTCTCAATCGGAAATATGGAAATCGAATCAAAAAAGGAATTGAGATTGGCTATTACAGACCACGAAAGAAAGATATTTTAGCTTTCTTAGAAAATAAAAATTATGATTTAAAACTGTTGTCTGTTCACCATAATGGGAAGTTCGATTACTTAGAAGAACCTGCTTTACAATCTGATAAAATGAAGGTGATTCCAACTTATTTTAAAGAAATGGAAGAAGCTATTGAAAGTATTCCAGCTGATGTTTTGGCTCATTTTGACTATGGTTTTCGTAAATTTAATGTGACGGTTGAAGAACTGAAAAACTTTGAACCCCAACTTCGTACCCTCTTTCAGAAAATGATAGAATACAACTTGGCTTTTGAACTAAATTGCAAGTCTATGTATCTCTATAATCACGAAGATATTTATATCTATGCTCTATCTTTGGTGAAAGAATTAGGCGGGACAAAGTATTCTGTTGGCTCTGATGCCCATACGTTAGAACATTTTCGCTTGAATTTCGACCGAATCCAGCAAATCCTAACGGAATTTGACATAGACGAAGGAATGTTGCTATAAAAAAGGGGTTAGAACAAAAAGTTCTTAACCTCCCATTATATTTGTTTTAGATTACAAGGTGTAGTAGTTGTCGGACATGGAAACATCATAATAAATATTCATATTCTCTGATAATTAAACCATTTTCAAACTCAAAAATATCACAGGATAGTTGACCAAAATCGTTTTTGAAAATAGTAACAATCCGATTTTCATTAGTTGAAAAAGTATGCAAGCAGGAAAATTGAACGTTGCTCTGATGATAGGCTTGCTGAATCTTCAGAAGATAGTCATCTATTCCATGAATGACTGAAACTTCTTGCCCGTGCAATTCCCAAGTAATATCAGAATGTAAAAAACTTTGGTACATTTCCCAATCTTTTTGATTTTCTGCTTGAAAGAATAAGGTTAGTTTTTCTGAATTTGGCATCAATCGCCCCTTTAATGAAACAACTTTTTCCAAAAAGAAGTTTTCTTTTCTGTTTTTTGAGTTGAATCTGTTTGGAAAAACTCAGAAAATTGTTTAGCAATTTCTTTTTCAGCTATTTCTACTGGATGATCACTATGAATGACCAAGCCAAACGGAGAATTCTTGCAGTTACTAGACACGATTGTTGCTTTGCAGCCAAGGTCTTTTGCTATTTTTAAGTAAAAAATTTGATACTGATTGGTAACCTCGGGAGATATTTTCACAGTTACAGGCTGATAGTCCAAGATAATCTTTTGTAACATTTCTTTAAAGTGGTCGTGGATAGGAGCACTATTAGCCTCATCAATGCTACATTCTGCTACGACCCGTTCTTCAAATGTTCCTAAAAATTTTCTTTGCTCATCAGGATTTAATTTTAATCCCCCTTGAGCTTTTTCGATTATTGCTTTGTTTATATCTGTCATAAAGTTAGTATAACATACTTTTTTGAAATTTATCCAAGAAACATTCGGAAATATAAAACGCTTACACAGAAAATTATCGCAAATTTCATAGAAAGGCACGATTTTTCCTTGAAAAAAACTGATTTTTAAGGTATGATAGGAATGTAAATAAAATAACTCAAAGGAGAGTAAAAAATGTCAATTATTACTGATGTTTACGCTCGCGAAGTCCTAGACTCACGCGGTAACCCAACACTTGAAGTAGAAGTTTATACTGAATCAGGTGCTTTCGGACGTGGTATGGTTCCATCTGGAGCTTCTACTGGTGAACACGAAGCAGTTGAACTTCGTGATGGTGACAAATCTCGTTACGGCGGTCTTGGTACACAAAAAGCTGTTGACAACGTAAACAATATCATTGCTGAAGCAGTTATTGGTTATGACGTTCGCGATCAACAAGCTATTGACCGTGCAATGATTGCACTTGACGGTACTCCAAATAAAGGTAAATTGGGTGCAAACGCAATTCTTGGTGTATCTATTGCTGTAGCGCGTGCTGCTGCTGATTATCTTGAAATCCCACTTTACAGCTACCTTGGTGGATTCAATACTAAAGTTCTTCCAACTCCAATGATGAACATCGTCAACGGTGGTTCTCACTCAGATGCTCCAATCGCTTTCCAAGAATTTATGATTGTGCCTGCTGGTGCACCTACATTCAAAGAAGCTCTTCGTTGGGGTGCTGAAATTTTCCACGCTCTTAAGAAAATCCTTAAATCTCGTGGTCTTGAAACAGCTGTTGGTGACGAAGGTGGATTTGCTCCTCGTTTTGATGGAACTGAAGATGGTGTAGAAACTATCCTTGCTGCTATCGAAGCTGCTGGTTATGTTCCTGGTAAAGATGTATTCCTTGGATTTGACTGTGCATCATCAGAATTCTACGACAAAGAACGTAAAGTTTATGATTACACTAAATTCGAAGGTGAAGGAGCTGCAGTTCGTACAGCTGACGAACAAATAGAATATCTTGAACAATTAGTTGACAAATACCCAATCATCACTATCGAAGATGGTATGGATGAAAATGACTGGGAAGGTTGGAAGAAACTTACTGAACGCCTTGGTAAGAAAGTACAACTTGTTGGTGATGACTTCTTCGTAACAAACACTTCTTATCTTGAAAGAGGTATTAACGAAGGATGTGCTAACTCAATCCTTATTAAAGTTAACCAAATCGGTACTCTTACTGAAACATTTGATGCTATTGAAATGGCAAAAGAAGCTGGTTACACTGCCGTTGTATCACACCGTTCTGGTGAAACTGAAGATTCAACAATTGCTGACATCGCAGTTGCAACTAACGCTGGACAAATTAAGACTGGTTCATTGTCACGTACTGACCGTATTGCTAAATACAATCAATTACTTCGCATCGAAGATCAACTTGGTGAAGTAGCTGAATACCGTGGTTTGAAATCTTTCTATAACTTGTCAAAATAATTCAGTTATAATATGAATCGGCTAGTTCTGCTAGCCGATTTTTTCTTTAATAATATTGGTAACTTTTAGGAGGGCGATATGGACAAGATTGAAGAACTGGCTCAGAACATTCAAAGTAGCCAAAATATTGTATTCTTCGGTGGTGCAGGTGTTTCAACTGAATCTGGTATTCCGGATTTTCGCAGCTCAAATGGTATCTACAATATTGAGTTAAACCAGCATTTTTCAGCAGAACAATTAGTTTCGCATACGATGTTTGAACGTTATCCAGAACAGTTTTTTGACTTTTACAAGAAATATCTTATTTATCCTAACGCTAAGCCAAATGTAGCCCATGAATATTTAGCTTATCTAGAAAAGCTAGGGAAATTAAAAGCAATTGTTACCCAGAATATTGATAGTTTACACGAGATGGCAGGAAGCAGGAACGTATTAAAAATTCATGGTAGTGTGGACCGAAATTTTTGTACCAATTGTCATCGTTTTTATGACTTAGAGGATTTTTTGAAATTGCCGGGAATCATTCCTTATTGCGAGGCTTGTGGTTGTGTAGTTAAGCCAGATGTGACTCTTTATGAGGAACCGTTAAATATGGAAGTTTTTTCTCAAGCTATTCAGGTTATCAGTCAAGCTGACCTACTCATCATTGGCGGAACATCGCTAGTTGTTTATCCAGCTGCTAATTTGGTTCATTATTTTCAAGGACGGCACTTAGTTGTTATCAATAAATACAATGTACTACAAGATAGTCAAGCTGACTTAGTCATCAAGGGCAAGATTGGAGAAGTGCTGGATAAGGCATGGAAAGTAATGGGGTAGTCATTTTCAAATCAAATGATGGTTTCAATCATGTGCTTAGCTGTATTTTTTAGAGATAGTAGATTGAAAAATGTCCTCCATGACGGAAATTTTTTAAAATTTCCATTATAATAGACAAAAAGAGGTGAGAAGATGATGTACATTGCTCTTATTGGAGACGTTATTGAATCAAAAAAATACAAGACCGAGCGCAGGCGCAACAGAAATTGTTGCAATTGATGAAAGAGTTGAATCAGCAATATCAGAAATATTTAGTTTCTCCCTTTACAGTCACAGCTGGCGATGAATTTCAAGCTTTGTTTTTACCAAATTCGGATATGTTTCAAATCATAGAACAGCTTTCTATAGCATTTGCTCCTTATGAAATTCGATTTGGGATTGGTGCTGGAGACATGATTACAGAAATTAACAAAGAACAAAGCATTGGTTCTGACGGTCCGGCGTATTGGCTCGCGAGAGAAGCGATTAATTATGTTCATGATAAGAATGACTATGGCATCAATCACATTTCGGTTTCTTTGGCAGACTAAGAAGTCGGTCAGACAATCAATGCTATTTTAGCTGCGTGCTCTTTTATTCAGTCCAAGTGGACAGATGTCCAATATGATGTCCTCAAACAATTACTAGCTGAAAATATATACGATGAAACATTTTCGCATAAAGAAATGGCAAAACTACTTGGTATCACTCCAAGTGCTTTCAACAAACGTATCAAGGCGAGTGGGTTAAAAATTTATCTCAGAAATAAACGAGTTGCTATGAACTTGATGTTAAATGCGATAGAGAAGGAGGAGAAACATGTCTAATTTGTGGGGATTTTCAGACTATTTTGTACAACATCCAATCTTGTTGTTAACCTTATTAGCGCATGTTTTAGCTGATTTTCAATGGCAAAGTCAAAAAATGGCAGATTTAAAATGTCGAAAATTGCCTTATTTATTGCTGCATTTAGCCATTGTTTTTCTTCCGTTGCTGATTTTGAGTACCTTTTTCCCGAAAAATATTATTTACTTTATCGCTGTTTGGCTTAGTCATGTAGTTATTGATTTCCTGAAATACAGGCTCAACACGTTTATAGAAATAAAGAAACTCACAAAGCACGTTTTCATCATTGACCAACTCCTTCATTTGATTTATATTTTTCTATTTTATGCTTTATTAGCTAATAAAATCAACCCACAATGGCTGAAAAATGGAGCGTCAGTTGCTCAACCCCTCCTTTTCTTAGCAATCGTTGGCAAGCCTGTTAATATTTTATTTAAGCTTTTCTTCAGTAGGTATCAGTCAAAGGGAGATAACCAAGACACTATAGCAGGTGCAGGGGCGATGATTGGGATTTTAGAGCGTTTTATTATGGCTTTGTCTCTTATATTTGGGCAGTTCGCTTCCGTTGGCTTAGTCTTTACTGGTAAGTCAATCGCACGGTATAACAAAATTTCTGAAAGTCAGTCCTTTGCAGAATACTATCTCATTGGCTAACTTTTTAGCATGATTAGTGTGTTAATTGTTTTTGGTTTGCTTTATTTGTAATATAAAAACTGTAGTTTAGTGATTGACTACAGTTTCGTTATATTATTGAATTTCATAGCCCATGAGGAGACCATTTTCTTCAGCATAAAAGCTACAAAGTCCAGAAGTCGGGATGACTTCAATAACAGCTTGTGGGAATCTTTTACGAACCATTTCGGAAAATTGCTGGCAAAACTTGGGATTATTTCGATGAGCAATAATGATTTGTCCACCGGCATAGCCTTCTTTGATGAGTTCATCAAAAGCTGCGACTAGTGATTTTTTAGCACCACGCGCCTTTTGAAGCAACTCCAACTTGCCGTCTTGACTGGCTTCGCCGACCATACGAATATTCAGTAATCCTACAACGGCTCCAAGTAATTTGCTCAGCCGTCCGTTTTTGACTAAATTGTCAACTTTTGCAAGAACGAAAAGCAATTTTGTCTTGGTTTGATAGGTTGTAATTTCTTTTATGACTTCTTCATAACTTAAACCTTGACCGATAAGAAGATTAAGCTTTTTGATAATCAAATCATTTTCACCGCCAGCAGAAAGAGTATCAATAATGTGGATATTCACGTCAGGATGGTCTTCAAGATAGAGTCTTTTAGCCACTTGTGCGCTATTATAGCTTCCTGATAGGGTTCCTGTAATGGTGACCACAAAAATATTTGAAGCTCCATCAAAAGCTTTCATATAGTCATCTGGACTAGGGCAAGCAGACTTTGAAGCCGAAGAAGTGGTATACATTTTTTCCATCATATTATCAATATTGAGCTGAGCATTATCTATAAAGATTTCATTGCCCACTTGAATGGTCAGAGGAACACTTTCAAATAAGGTGTCAACAGCAAGGTTTTCGATAGTTCTATAATCACAGCCTGAATCAGCTACAATTTTCCAAGTCATTCAATTCTCCTTTAGTGGGATGATCCCTTAATTAGACATTGACAAAAGGTTTGCCTTTTTTTACAATTATATCATGGAAACATCGCTTTAGAAAGCCTTTACAGTCGGTTGTTACATGTAGAAAGAAAATGTTATGTCGGAACGTAAAATATCGAAAAAATCTTTAGAAAATCTAAAAATATCAAATCGGGAATCTAACCGAATTACAAAAGAATCCTTAGAAATCTCGCTATTGCAATTGTTAGAAAAGAAAGAGTTGACCAAAATTACCATTTCTGAATTAGTAGAGAGAGCGGGTGTCTCGCGAGCAGCTTTTTATCGAAATTATGATTCAAAAGAAGCAATTTTACAAGAGATTTTCCAACGAACAGTACAAAAGATTACCGATAAATTGGAACAATTCAATATGAGAACCGAGCTTTATCAAGTGTGGCTGTTCTTGTTTAAAGAAGTCAAAAAAGAAGCACAAATCCTTAGCTTAGCAGTGGATTATAATTTAGAAAAACTGTTGACAAGTGCTGTGTTTGATATGTTAGAGCAACAAAATTATTCCAGAAAAGAGGCTTCAACGTACATGAATTCTTTTTGGAGTTCGGCAGTGGTTTCTGTTTTGATTAAATGGATAAAAGACGGTATGAGGATTCCAGCAGAGAAGATTGCATCGCTCGGACTTCCGCTTTTTCCACATCGAAAAAATGATAAACTGAGTGATAAGTAAGAAAAGAAGGTGACAATATGGCGACAAAAAGATTGGCTTGGGACGAATATTTTGCAGCACAAGCGCTCTTGATTGCAAATCGCTCAACCTGCAAGCGAGCAAGTGTTGGTGCAGTTATTGTAAAGGATAATAAAGTTATATCAACAGGATATAATGGATCTGTTTCAGGAACGGAGCACTGCATCGATCATGAATGCCTGATAGTTGACGGGCATTGTGTGAGGACTTTGCATGCAGAAGTAAATGCAATTTTGCAAGGTGCAGAGCGTGGAATCCCAAAAGGATTTACTGTTTATGTCACACATTTCCCTTGTCTCAATTGTACAAAGCAGCTCTTACAAGTTGGTTGCAAGCGAGTGGTTTATATCAATCAATACCGTATGGATGATTATGCGCGCTATTTATATAGCGAAAAGAAAGTTGAGCTAGTACATTTGCCAATTGAAAAAGTAAAAGAAGCAATCTCGGAGACTGATTTGATATAACTTTTAAAGTGTGACTTTTGTTTTCTATGAATAAAAGGAAAGAAATTATGACAGAAGAACAACTTCAAAAAGCCTGGCAAGCATTGTTTGACGGGCAATATCAGCTTGCCAAGCAATTCGTTTATCAAATAGACCAAGATAGTTATAGTACACTGAATTTAAAAGCTTATATTGCTTTGGAAGAAAATGATTTTCAGTTGGCTCGTCAGTTTTTAAAAGACTATTATGCTCAAGCTGTGTCTGAAAAGAATCTGGAAGAACAGCATGTAGGCTTACATCAATTAGCGATGGTCGAACGAGAAGAAGAGCATTTTCAAAAGGCTTATGACTTGATAATGGCAGAAGCTGCAATTATTACAGAGAATTTCCCTGATGATGTCCTAAAGACATCGGTCAATTTGTACGAACAGGGGTATTTAAAATTCAAACTTGGAAATATTCACCTTGCAGAAGAACCTTTGCAAGAAACATTAAATTTAGCGTTGCAGACAGATGATTTAGTCAACCATGCTTGTGCTTATCGCGCCTTGGCTGAGGTAAGATTAGCTAAGGGAGATATAAAAATGGCTAAATCTGATTCTCAAAAAGCATTGGCGTGTTTTGAAAAAGCAGGTGATACCGTTGGAGCAGCAGGACTGAAGGACTTAATGACACAGATAAACTCACAAGATAGAAGTTTATAAATAATGTTTGTGAAATAAGATATTCTAATGTAAAAGTTAGAATATTTTTCTTTTTAGAACAATTTTAGCGAACGATAAGATAAAGTTTGCTTAATAAAGTTTTATTTTACCAAAAAATCTTGTATAATAGAATCAAAAAAGAATAAAAGAGGATTGATTATGAAAAAGAAAAAATTCATTATCCCCATTTTGTCAGCATTGCTAATTGCTCCAGCAATTTTAGCACATCAGGTTTCTGCTGATGCTGTAGATCCAACTGCTTCAACAGCACCTGTAGAGCAAGTAGAAGTTCCTAAAGAAAATCAGTCGGTTGCCCCTACGATCGCTCAAGGAGATTCAGCAGTTTCGCCTGCTACTGAAGCTTCCACGGAGAAAGTAACAGAAAAGAGTGAGAACAAACAAGTTGAAACTTCTGTAACTCCAGCCGCTCAAGCGGTTGCTGCACCTACAACTCAATCTGAAAAAGATACGGTTATTCTTCATACAAATGATGTACACGGTCGTATTGTGGAAGAAAAAGGAGTCATTGGCGATGCTAAATTAGCAGCAGTCATTGAGCAAGAACGTGCAAATACTAATCAAACAACACTTGTTGTGGATGCAGGCGATGCTTTTCAAGGGCTTCCGATTTCCAATAGCTCAAAAGGAGAAGAGCGCGCGAATATTTTAAATAAGATTGGCTATGACGCAATGGCGGTCGGAAATCATGAATTTGACTTTGGTTTGGATGAGGTGAAAAAATACAAAGAAATTTTGAAATTCCCTCTTCTTAGTGCCAACACTTATGTCAATGGAGCACGTCTTTTCCAAGCTTCTACGATTGTTGATAAAGACAAGAATGTTGTGGGAGATGAATTTGTGGTTATTGGGGTGACAACGCCAGAAACTGCAACAAAAACACACCCACGCAATGTTCAAGGGGTTACGTTTACAGATCCAATTTCAGAAGTCAATAAAGTCATTGAAGAAGTGGAATCTCGTGCGAAAGCGGAAGGTAAAACTTACAAACATTATGTCGTTTTGGCGCATTTGGGTGTAGATACGACGACACCAGTTGAATGGCGCGGTTCTACCTTGGCAGAAGCATTATCAAAAAATCCTTTGCTAAAAGGAAAACGTGTGACGGTGATTGACGGGCATTCACATACTGTAGAATCAGTAACCTATGGAGACAATGTTACTTATAATCAAACAGGTAGTTACTTGCATAATATCGGAAAAGTAACATACAAATCTGGTCAACTTCTAGGAAATCCTCAACAAATCTCAGCTGATTCAGTGAAAGGAATTACTCCAGATCCAGCTATTCAGCAATTAGTAAACAAAATCAAAGAGAAATATGACCAAGAAAACGCAAAAGTGGTCGTTGCTAATAGCCCAGTTGAGTTAAATGGCAATCGGGAAAATGTGCGTGTGCGGGAAACCAATCTTGGAAATGTCGTAGCAGATGCGCTCTATGAGTACGGGCAAACAGGATTCAGTCATAAGACAGACCTTGCTGTAACTAACGGCGGCGGACTTCGTGAAACAATTGCGAAAGGAAAACCAATCACCAAAGGAGATATCATTGCTGTTCTACCATTTGGTAATACCATTACTCAAATAAAAGTAACTGGGCAAAACATCGCAGACATGTTTGCTAAGTCTTTAGGTTCTATTGTACAAGAAAAAGACGGCAAACCAGTCCTAGATGAAAATGGGCAACCGTTACTTGAACCAAGCGGCGGTTTCCTACAAGTTTCTGGAGCAAAAGTTTATTATGACACTACCTTGCCAGCCGATAAGCGTATTCTTGGCATTGAAATCAAAAATCCTGAAACAGGAAAATACGAAAAATTAAATCTCGCAAAAACTTACTATCTTACAACCAACGATTTCTTGGCTGCAGGTGGTGATGGTTATAGTATGTTGGGCGGGGCTCGCGAAGAAGGTCCTTCAATGGATGTGGCTTTTGCGGACTATTTAGCAAAAACAGACTTAACAGCTTATGCGGTTGTCAATCCTAATTCACGAACTATCTCAATCTCAACTGCACAATACAAGAAACTTCAGGATCAAGCTGCTAACCAAGTGAAGCCAAATGAAACTGGAGAAAAAGAACTTGTGCCAGCAGTCCAAACAAATACAGCTCAAAGAACGGCAACGATTCCAGTCAATGTACATAAACAATTTATGCCTTCAAGTCAAAAGAGCTTGCCAGAAACAGGTACAACAGATACTACCTTTATCAGTTTATTTGGCTTTGTTGTTGGACTTTTAGGATTATCCAGATTTAAAAAAGCTCACAAAGAATAGAATAAAAGGAAGCTAAGATTTTTTATCCTAGCTTCTTTTATTTCTGTTTAGGTTGTTGTTTTGTGATATTCAATCCGAAGGGAATGAGGTTTTCTTGTTTCATCCGAATTCGCTGGATATTATCTTTGTGTCGAACGATAATGATAAGCGCTAGTGCGAGCACAATCACGGTAAAGAGTACATCATAACGTGGCAAAAGAAAGCCAAATAGTGGGAAAATTAAGACTCCCAGAATAGCGGAGGCAGCAGCTGTCACACTTGAAAAGGAAATCATACTAGTCAGATACAAGCAGCTGAAAAAGATGACAGCTAAATAAGTGAAGAAAGTCGGTGAGAAGCCCAGAATGGCACCTGCACTGGTTGCCACGGCTTTACCGCCTTTAAATTCAGCAAAAATGGGGAAGGTATGCCCAAGAACGGCTAAAAGTCCAAAAACGAGAGGAGATATACCGTTGATATGAAGGAAAAATGGCAATAGTGTCGCAAATGTCCCTTTAAAAAAGTCAAAAATAAAGGTGATGATGCCTGCTTTTTTTCCAAGGACACGAAAGGTATTGGTCGTCCCTGTATTTCCGCTGCCGTATTCGCGGAGATTTTTCTTGTAAAATACTTGTCCAATCCAAAGCCCGGCAGGGATTGAACCAATCAAATAAGCTACTATCAATGTAAAAACTATCTTTATCATGTTTTTATTATACCATGAATTTTGATTTTGATAGTTGAACGACCAGAAATATTTTATAAAATTTGTCTAGGCTGAAAAAATAGCGGTGAGAAGCAGAAAGAATACACTATTTTCTAAAAATCTTTGCAAAATTCACTAAAAACTTGTAAGATAGAAAGGATGAATGATTCAGGAGGTTCCTTGTGGCAAAAAAGGAAATCAATATTAACAATTACAATGATGATGCCATTCAAGTATTAGAAGGATTGGACGCGGTTCGTAAACGTCCTGGTATGTATATCGGCTCAACCGATGCAACTGGGCTTCACCATTTGGTCTGGGAAATTGTTGACAATGCAGTTGACGAGGCTCTGTCTGGCTTTGGCGATAAGATTGACGTGACGATTAACAAAGACGGGAGTTTGACTGTAGCAGACCACGGTCGGGGAATGCCGGTCGGTATGCACGCTATGGGAATCCCGACAGTGGAAGTCATCTTTACAGTGCTCCACGCTGGGGGTAAATTCGGTCAGGGGGGTTACAAGACCTCTGGGGGGCTGCACGGTGTGGGTTCTTCTGTGGTCAATGCACTGTCTAGTTGGCTGGAAGTTGAAATCACACGTGGCGGAACGGTTTATCGGCAACGATTTGAGCAGGGTGGCAAACCTGTTACCAGTCTGGAAAAGATTAGCAAAGCTCCTAAATCAAAAACGGGCACAAAAGTGACCTTTATGCCAGACGATACGATTTTCTCAACGACAGATTTCAAATACAATACCATTTCGGAGCGGCTCAATGAATCAGCCTTTCTCTTGAAAAACGTTCACCTTTCTCTGACAGATGAGCGAACGGGCGAGTCTGTTGATTTTCATTATGAAAATGGGGTGCAGGACTTTGTCAGCTACTTGAACGAGGACAAGGAAACTTTGACACCAGTTCTTTATTTTGAAGGAGAAGAGGGTGGTTTTCAAGTGGAAGTGGCTCTCCAGTACAATGACGGTTACTCAGACAATATCCTATCGTTTGTAAATAACGTCCGCACCAAGGACGGCGGAACGCACGAGACGGGGCTTAAATCAGCTATTACCAAGGTCATGAATGACTATGCAAGAAAGACTGGATTGCTGAAAGAAAAGGATAAAAATCTGGAAGGTTCTGACTACCGTGAGGGCTTAGCGGCTGTTCTTTCTATCTTAGTTCCAGAAGAGCATTTGCAGTTTGAAGGACAGACCAAGGACAAGCTGGGCAGTCCGCTTGCTCGTCCTGCGGTGGATTCGATTGTGTCAGACAAGTTGACTTTCTTCCTCTTGGAAAATGGGGAATTGGCATCTAATCTCATCCGCAAGGCGATTAAGGCGAGAGATGCGCGCGAGGCAGCCCGCAAGGCGAGAGATGAAAGCCGAAGTGGCAAGAAAAACAAAAAAGACAAGGGGCTTTTATCTGGAAAGCTAACGCCAGCTCAATCCAAAAACCCAGCTAAAAACGAACTCTATCTAGTCGAAGGCGATTCGGCAGGTGGCTCTGCTAAGCAAGGACGCGACCGCAAGTTTCAGGCGATTCTGCCCCTACGTGGTAAAGTCATCAATACTGCCAAGGCTAAAATGGCAGATATTCTTAAAAATGAAGAAATCAACACCATGATTTACACCATTGGTGCGGGTGTTGGTTCGGACTTCTCTCTCGAAGATGCCAACTATGACAAGATTATCATCATGACCGATGCCGATACGGACGGCGCCCATATCCAGACGCTCTTGCTGACCTTCTTTTACCGCTATATGCGCCCACTCGTAGAAGCGGGGCATGTCTATATCGCTCTGCCTCCTCTTTATAAAATGTCCAAAGGCAAAGGCAAGAACGAGGTTGTCGAGTATGCTTGGACGGACGGTGAGCTAGAAGACCTGCGCAAGAAATTTGGCAAAGGTGCCACGTTGCAGCGCTACAAAGGGCTTGGGGAAATGAACGCCGACCAGCTCTGGGAAACCACCATGAATCCTGAAAACCGCACCCTCATTCGCGTCACCATTGACGACTTGGCCCGTGCCGAGCGCCGCGTCAATGTCCTCATGGGTGACAAAGTCCCACCTCGCCGTAAATGGATTGAAGATAATGTCAAGTTTACGTTGGAGGAGAGTGGAGAGATGGTGTTTTAGGAGAAGAATATATGGATATACAAAAATTTATTTCTGCTTTAGTTGGAACTGCTGGGTTGGATTTAGATAAGTTTTTAGCGGGATTGGGAATAGACGAAAAACTTGAATATCGGAAAATTCAAACCGCAGTAGAATATTTTAAAGAATTATATATTGAAGAGACATGGTGAGAATCCGAGTTATGATGGTATAGCCAAATTTTGGAAAGAAAATCAAGTTTTTGAAGAACTTGTGAAGATTCGCTATTTATTGAATAGTAAGTATGACAGTTATGAAGGGTTTAAAAATCACCTCAAAACAGAGAATAGTAACCAAGATTTTAATAGTTCTCTGTTATTTGAATTGATGGATGAATTGGACAAATACTTATCTGATACAGTAAAGGATACTTCCAATCTTACGCAAGCTGATATTGCAGTACATAACGAAATGCATGGGCAAACTAGGGATAGAATTGATCACTTGTCAGAAAAAATTGACAGCCTTACTCAGAGAGTTACAGAAAATAACAAGACTCTCGACAACTAGAACAAGAAAAAACAAAAAGTCTTTCCCTCAATAGTGATTTTAATGCCGAGACGGAAGTAGATATAATAAAAAGAATATTGCAAGAAGATTTTCCTATCGGAAATTATAAAACGAATCTTCAAAATTTTTTTCTGATGGGTATAAAAATTATTATCCGGTGAAGAAAAAAGAACAAGATTTTACGTTTGACGAAAAATTTACTTCCATTGAGCAACATTATAATGGCGTTGCTCATTCATAAGAGATGCCTCTTACATCAGGGAGCATTAAAAAAGAAAATTACAGAAAGGATAGTTTGGTTGTATAGCAACTGAACACGGGACTAAGACTTAGAAAAAAGATAAATCGATTGGAGTTCATCGAACCCTGCATCGATTTCCTATTTTTCTACAGAAATTTTCGGAAAGCCGAAACGTCCCTTTGTATCTTATGAGTAACATTCAAAACATGTCCTTGGAGGACATCATGGGAGAGCGTTTTGGGCGCTACTCCAAATACATCATTCAAGAGCGGGCTTTGCCCGACATTCGTGACGGGCTCAAGCCTGTGCAGCGTCGGATTCTTTATTCGATGAACAAGGACGGCAATACCTTTGACAAGGGCTACCGCAAGTCAGCAAAGTCTGTCGGAAATATCATGGGGAATTTCCACCCGCACGGTGATAGCTCCATTTACGACGCCATGGTACGTATGTCTCAGGACTGGAAGAACCGTGAGATTTTAGTGGAGATGCACGGAAATAACGGTTCTATGGACGGCGATCCGCCAGCCGCTATGCGGTACACCGAAGCTCGCCTGTCTGAGATTGCGGGCTACTTGCTCCAAGACATCGAAAAGGACACCGTGCCCTTTGCTTGGAACTTTGACGATACGGAGAAAGAACCGACCGTATTGCCTGCTGCCTTTCCCAATCTTTTGGTGAATGGGGCGACGGGGATTTCTGCTGGGTATGCGACGGACATTCCGCCTCACAATCTGGCAGAAGTCATAGATGCGGTGGTGTATATGATTGATCACCCCAAAGCCAAGGTTGACAAACTCATGGAGTTTCTGCCGGGGCCTGACTTCCCAACGGGGGCCATTGTGCAAGGGCGAGATGAGATTAAGAAAGCCTATGAGACTGGAAAGGGTCGCGTTGTCGTGCGTTCTCGGACGGAGATTGAAAAGCTCAAAGGCGGCAAAGAGCAGATTGTTGTCACTGAGATTCCTTACGAGATTAACAAGGCTGTTCTGGTCAAGAAGATTGATGACGTTCGGGTCAATAATAAGGTAGCTGGTATTGCGGAAGTACGGGATGAGTCTGACCGTGACGGGCTTCGTATTGCCATTGAGCTGAAAAAGGATGCCAATACCGAGCTGATTTTGAATTATCTCTTTAAATATACGGATTTGCAGGTCAATTACAATTTTAACATGGTGGCGATTGATCATTTTACACCGCGTTTGGTAGGGATTGTGCCGATTCTGACTAGTTACATCGCCCACCGAAAAGAGATTATTCTGGCGCGTAGTCGATTTGACAAGGCAAAAGCAGAAAAACGCCTGCATATCGTAGAAGGCTTGATTCGAGTGATTTCTATCTTGGATGAAGTGATTGCGCTCATTCGTGCGTCGGAAAATAAAGCTGACGCCAAGGAAAATCTCAAAGTCAGCTATGATTTCACCGAGGAGCAGGCAGAGGCTATCGTCACTCTCCAACTTTATCGTTTGACCAATACAGACGTGGTGATTCTGGAGGAAGAGCAGGCGGAATTGCGCGAGAAAATTGCCATGCTCTCAGCCATTATCGGTGATGAGCGGACCATGTACAATCTCATGAAGCGTGAACTTCGCGAGGTCAAAAAGAAATTTGGTAATCCTCGTCTTAGTGAATTGCAAGATACGGCTAACGCCATTGAGATTGATACGGCTAGTCTGATTGTGGAAGAAGAAACCTATGTCAGCGTCACTCGTGGGGGCTACCTCAAACGCACCAGTCCACGTTCTTTCAATTCATCAACGGTTGACGAGGTCGGCAAGCGCGAGGACGACCGTCTGATTTTTGTCAGCTCGGCGAAAACCACTCAGCACCTTTTGATTTTTACCAATCTTGGAAATGTCATCTATCGACCGGTACATGAATTGGCAGACATTCGCTGGAAAGAAATCGGGGAACACCTCAGCCAGACCATTACCAATTTTGAGACGAATGAAGAAGTCATCTACACTGAGTTAGTAGATAATTTTGACGAAGGCACTTATTTTGCGGTAACAAAACTAGGGCAAATCAAGCGCGTAGAGCGAAAAGAATTCAGTCCTTGGCGCACCTATAAGTCCAAGTCTGTTAAATTTGCTAAATTAAAAAATGAAGACGACCAAATTATCACACTTTCTCCAATCAAGCTAGACGATGTTATGCTAGTGACCCAGAACGGCTATGCCTTGCGGTTCAATATCGAAGAAGTACCAGTTGTGGGCGCTAAGGCAGCGGGTGTCAAAGCTATCAATCTCAAAAAAGATGATGTCTTAGCAGCAGCTTTTATTGCCAATACTGATTCATTTTATATCTTGACCCAGCGCGGAGCACTCAAGCGAATGGCAGTTGCAGATATTCCTGTGACCAGTCGAGCAAATCGTGGCTTGCAAGTGTTGCGCGAGCTGAAGTCCAAGCCACATCGTATTTTCCAAGCAGGTCCTGTCTTTGGAGAGCAACCTGCAGAACTAGACCTCTTTAGTTCAGATCATCCAACGGCAGAAGAAGAGCAGATTCTTTCTATTGTTTCTAACAAAGGAACGACTTACCAAGTGAATCTTGCTGACCTCGGTTTGTCTGAAAGAACCAGCAACGGTAGCTTTATCTCTGATACTATTTCTGATGAAGAAGTGTTCTCTGCGAATATTAAATAAGTGAAAATCAGTCCAAGCGGCTGATTTTTTGTTCAGGTATAAACTGAAATTAAAAAATTTTCAGAATTTTGCAAAAAACTATTGAAAATATCTAAAAATAGTGTAAAATAAAAATCATAAAATTAAAAAGGAGAATGTTATGTCAGTAAATCTTGATTGGGAAAATCTTGGTTTTTCCTATATGAAATTGCCTTATCGCTATCTTGCTTATTATAAAAATGGTCAGTGGGAAAAAGGAGAATTGACCGAAGATGCTACTTTGCATATGTCCGAATCTTCTCCTTGCCTTCATTATGGGCAACAAGCCTTTGAGGGAATGAAAGCCTATCGCACGAAAGACGGTAGTGTACAGCTATTTCGTCCAGATCAAAATGCAAAACGTCTGCAACGCACCTCAGACCGTCTCTTGATGCCGCAAGTTCCGACTGATATGTTTGTTGATGCTGTAAAGCAAGTGGTTCGTGCAAATGAAGAATACGTTCCGCCGTACGGAACGGGAGGAACCCTTTATATTCGTCCGCTATTGTTAGGTGTTGGTGACATCATCGGTGTTAAACCAGCAGATGAATACATTTTCACCGTGTTTGCCATGCCTGTTGGAAATTACTTTAAAGGGGGCTTGATTCCAACAAACTTTATCGTTTCTGACAAGTATGACCGTGCTGCTCCTTATGGAACAGGTGCTGCTAAAGTCGGCGGTAACTACGCAGCAAGCTTGCTTCCAGGACAAATGGCGCATGAAAGGAAATTCTCTGATGTTATTTATCTAGACCCAGCTACTCACACGAAGATTGAAGAAGTGGGATCTGCAAACTTCTTTGGAATTACCAAAGACAACGAATTTGTAACGCCGTACAGCCCATCTATCCTTCCTTCTATCACAAAATATTCTCTTCTATACCTAGCAGAACATCGTTTGGGCTTGAAAGCTATCGAAGGAGATGTGCCAATTGATGATTTGGATCGTTTTGCTGAAGCAGGGGCTTGCGGTACAGCAGCGGTCATCTCTCCAATTGGTGGTATTCAGCACGGTGACGATTTCCATGTCTTTTATAGCGAAACAGAAGTTGGACCTGTCACTCGAAAACTCTATAATGAATTAACCGGTATTCAATTTGGCGATGTTGAAGCACCAGAAGGTTGGATTGTAAAAGTTTAAAAATTTTTGAAGCTATCTCTCGATTGAGGTAGCTTTTATTTTCACGTAGCACTTGCTAGTTTTTCTATTTTTTTGTAAAATAGAAACTTGAAAGAGGTATATGATGAGTAAAAAAGATAAAAAGATTGAAATCCAATTGGCAGATAGCAAAGTTAAAATAGGAACTGACCAGTACGAAGGTTATGTTTTATCTATTGGTAAAAAAGTCATTGGTCAAATTGCTGAGTTAGACGGGCAATTTGCTATTATAAAAAATGAAAATGTTGATAGTTTTTATAAAAAAATTGAAAATGCCGTGGAAAAATTGATTGAAACCTATAATTTGGGGAAATAAATGCTTGTGTTTTCTCTTCATCAATGGTATAATAAATACTGTTGATTATACAGGAGAGGTAGCGAAGAGGCTAAACGCGGCGGACTGTAAATCCGCTCCTTCGGGTTCGGGGGTTCGAATCCCTCCCTCTCCATGAGCGTACTTAGTTTTTAATGGTATGATCACGTTCTTTTTGGGGTATAGCCAAGCGGTAAGGCAAGGGACTTTGACTCCCTCATGCGTTGGTTCGAATCCAGCTACCCCAGTTCTTAGGTAATATATCAGATAAATGGTAAAATATCTTAGGGTATTTTATTTCTTTATAGGGTGAGAAACGTTAAAGATAGTTCAATGTCATTGCGGTGCTTAGGAAAAATATTATAAGTATGTCAAGCGAGAAATGCTTGATTGTTGGAGGATTTTTTTAGATGAATGAATTTGAAGATTTGCTAAATAGTGTTAGCCAAGTTGAGCCAGGCGATGTCGTTACTGCTGAAGTATTGACTGTTGATGCGAACCAAGCTAATGTTGCAATCGCTGGAACTGGTGTAGAAGGTGTGTTGACCCTTCGTGAATTGACAAATGATCGTGAAGCTGACATTAACGATCTTGTAAAACCAGGTGAAACACTTGAATTGCTTGTTCTTCGTCAAGTAGTTGGTAAAGATACTGATACAGTTACTTACCTTGTATCTAAAAAACGTTTAGAAGCTCGCAAGGCATGGGACAAGTTGGTTGGACGTGAAGAAGAAGTTGTTACTGTAAAAGGTACTCGTGCTGTTAAAGGCGGTCTTTCAGTAGAATTTGAAGGGCTTCGTGGATTTATCCCTGCTTCAATGCTAGATACTCGTTTCGTTCGTAACACTGAACGTTTTGTTGGCCAAGAATTTGAAGCAAAAATTAAAGAAGTGGATCCAAAAGAAAATCGTTTCATTCTTTCACGCCGTGAAGTAGTAGAAGAAAAAGCTGCAGCAGCACGTGCTGAAGTATTTAGCAAATTAGCTGTTGGTGACATCGTGACTGGTAAAGTTGCACGTATCACAAGCTTTGGCGCTTTTATTGATCTTGGTGGTGTTGACGGACTTGTTCATTTAACTGAATTGTCACATGAGCGCAATGTTTCACCAAAATCTGTTGTATCAGTTGGCGATGAAATCGAAGTAAAAGTTCTTGATTTGAATGAAGAAGAAGGTCGTGTATCGCTTTCTCTTAAAGCTACAACTCCTGGACCATGGGACGGTGTCGAGCAAAAACTTGCTTCCGGTGATGTTATCGAAGGTACAGTTAAACGTTTAACAGATTTCGGTGCTTTTGTAGAAGTATTACCAGGTATTGACGGACTTGTCCATATTTCACAAATTTCACATAAACGTGTTGAAAATCCCAAAGATGTGCTTAAAGTCGGTCAGGAAGTAACCGTGAAAGTTCTTGATGTAAATGCTGATGCAGAACGTGTATCACTTTCTATCAAGGCTCTTGAAGAACGTCCAGCACAAGAAGATGACCAAAAAGAAAAACGTCAATCACGTCCTCGTCGTCAAAAACGTCAAGAAAAGCGTGACTTTGAACTTCCAGAAACTCAAACTGGATTTTCAATGGCTGACTTATTTGGTGATATTGAATTATAATCAAATAAAAGGATTGGAATTTATCATTTCAGTCTTTTTTTACTTGTTATTTTTTCATTTTTTGTGTATACTATAATAGTTGCCACCCTTAGTGTAATGGATATCACGTAAGATTCCGGTTCTTGAGATGGGGGTTCGATTCCCTCAGGGTGGATGATTGTTATCTGCTTATAAATCTTGTTATATGCAAGATTTTTTATTTTTATAAGGGAGATTACCAATGCCTGTGAAATTGATTGCACATGCTCTAATTGAAAAAAATGGAAAATACTTGCTCATCAAACGAAGTAAAATAAAACGTGGTGAGCCAAATATGTATCCCGAATATTGGGACATTCCTGGAGGGAGTGTGGAAGAAGACGAATTGCCACGAGAAGGAGCTGTACGTGAAGCGATGGAAGAAGTTAACCAAAAGGTACAATTAAGTTCGATTCTTCATGAGGATAGCTGTTATGATGATACAAAGGGCGTCGTTTTTACGCGTCTAGTGTATAAGGCAAATTTGCTGGAATATAGAGAGATTAAACTTGATCCAGAAGAGCATACAGCGTTTCGCTGGATTCGGGTGCTGTCAGATATGAAGGGTGAGAAGACTGTTCCTTATTTAAAAGATATATTGAAATAATTGATAAAGTGAGATTATATAAAATAAATGGATACGATAAAGTTGATTTGCACGGCATCATGACTTTATCGTATCCGTTTTAGATATGAAAAAGGAGCTGAGACAAAAGTCCCCAGCTTCCTTTGTTTATATAGTTAGAATTATAAGACGCAGTGGTTGAGTGGACTCTAATACGTTGATAAATCAACTTTTACAGCCCCACTCTCAAGAAAGGAAATTCTTTAGTTTTTAGCTGCTGAAGCAAATTCTTCTTTGGAGAAGGCATCATTGATGATGTCTTTTAATTGTTTAGCAGAAGCTTGCATTTTTTGTTTTTCAGCATCATTCAACGGGATATTTACTGGACGTACGATACCATGTGCGCCGACAATAGCTGGTTGACCAATGTAGCAATCTGTAACGCCAGGATATTGACCTTCTTGGAATACTGAAAGTGGAAGAACTGAATTTTCGTCATCAAGGATAGCTTTTGTGATACGAGCTAAGGCAACTGCGATACCATAGAAAGTTGCACCTTTTTTATTGATGATTGAGTATGCAGCATCACGAACACCTTCAAACAAGTCAACTAATTCAGCTGCATTAAAGTTTTCTACGTCTTGGAGATAATTTTCAAGGTTGACACCTGCAACGTTGGCATGTGACCAAACAGCGAATTCTGAATCACCATGTTCTCCCATGATGTAAGCATGGACAGAACGAGCATCTACATCTAATTTTTCAGCAAGTGCTTGACGGAAACGTGCTGAGTCAAGAGAAGTACCTGAACCAATGACACGTTCTTTAGGGAATCCAGAGAATTTCCAAGTTGAATAAGTCAAAATGTCAACTGGGTTAGCAGCTACAAGGAAGATACCGTTGAATCCTGAAGCAACAATTTTAGTAACAACATCTTTGTTGATACGAAGGTTTTTTTCAACCAATTGAAGACGAGTTTCACCCGGTTTTTGTGGTGCACCAGCAGTCAAAACGACAAGATCTGCATCGTGCGCATCAGCATATTCTGCTGAATAAATTTTCTTAGGTGAAGTGAAAGCCAAGGCATGGCTAAGGTCTTCAGCATCCCCTTCTGTTTTTTCTTTGAAAATATCAACAATACCAAGTTCTTGGGCGATTCCTTGGTTGACAAGAGCAAATGCGTAAGAAGAACCTACAGCACCGTCACCAACAAGGATGACTTTTTTATGTTGTTTAGTAAGAGTCATTTTGCTAAACATCTCCTTTATTTTATTGGGGAACATTTTCCCTTTACACATCTATTCTATCACTTTTGTAACATTTTGTCACGAATATAATACATATCATCTTATGTAAACGTTTTTATAATAAGGGATGTTTACTGAAAAAAATCCCAATTTATGTTATAATGATATGGTCATATAAATGAAGAGAGGCATTTTTTAATGCAGGATAATAATTTAGTAAATGTGAATTTAACGAGTGAAATGAAGACGAGTTTCATTGACTACGCCATGAGTGTCATTGTTGCTCGAGCGCTTCCTGATGTTCGTGATGGCTTAAAGCCTGTTCACCGTAGAATATTGTATGGAATGAATGAGTTGGGGGTAACTCCTGACAAACCACATAAGAAATCTGCTCGTATCACGGGTGATGTCATGGGTAAATACCACCCACATGGAGACTCTTCTATCTATGAAGCAATGGTGCGGATGGCGCAATGGTGGTCTTACCGTCACATGTTAGTAGATGGTCACGGAAACTTTGGTTCTATGGACGGAGACGGTCCCGCGGCACAACGGTATACAGAAGCTCGGATGAGCAAAATATCACTTGAAATGTTGCGCGATATTAACAAAAATACAGTTGATTTTGCAGATAACTATGATAGCAGTGAGCGTGAACCATTAGTTTTACCGTCACGTTTTCCTAATTTGCTGGTCAATGGGGCGACAGGTATTGCTGTGGGAATGGCAACAAACATTCCTCCTCACAATCTTGGTGAGACCATTGATGCTGTGAAATTAGTCATGGATAATCCAGATGTGACCACACGTGACCTTATGGAAGTGTTGCCTGGTCCAGATTTCCCGACAGGCGCTTTGGTTATGGGAAAATCAGGCATTCATCGCGCTTATGAAACTGGGAAGGGGTCCATTGTTTTACGTGCTCGGACAGAAATCGAAGAAACTAAATCTGGTCGCGAACGGATTGTTGTTACCGAATTTCCGTATATGGTCAATAAAACAAAAGTTCATGAACATATTGTGCGGTTAGTCCAAGAAAAGCGTATTGACGGGATTACGGCAGTTCGTGACGAGTCTAACCGTGAAGGGGTTCGCTTTATCATTGAAGTGAAACGTGATGCAAGTGCGCATGTTATTTTGAATAATTTGTTTAAACTCACGCAAATGCAGGCGAATTTCAGTTTCAATATGCTAGCAATTCAAAATGGAGTGCCAAAGATTCTGTCTTTACGCGAGATTTTGCTTGCTTATATTGAACACCAAAAAGAAGTGGTGACACGTCGGACTGTTTTTGATAAGGAAAAGGCGGAAGCTCGTGCACATATTTTAGCTGGTTTGCTGATTGCACTTGATCACATTGATGAAGTGATTCGCATCATCCGAAACAGTAAGACAGATGCAGAAGCGCAAGCAGAGTTGATGGCACGCTATGAATTATCCGAACGTCAAAGTCAGGCGATTCTGGATATGCGTCTTCGCCGTTTAACGGGATTAGAACGGAATAAGATTCAATCTGAATATGACGACTTGATGAAATTGATAGCAGATCTAGCAGATATATTGGCAAAACCAGAACGAGTTGTTGCGATTATCAAGGAAGAATTAGAAGAGATTAAACGTAAGTTTTCTGACGAACGTCGTACAGAACTAATGGTTGGTGAAGTACTGGCTCTGGAAGATGAAGATCTCATCGAGGAAGCAGATGTTTTGATTACACTTTCCAATAAGGGTTACATTAAACGGTTGAACCAAGATGAATTTACTGCGCAAAAACGTGGTGGGCGTGGTATTCAAGGAACAGGTGTAAAGGATGACGATTTTGTCCGTGAATTAGTTTCTACCAGCACACATGATCGCTTACTCTTCTTTACCAATAAAGGTCGTGTTTATCGTTTGAAAGGTTATGAAATTCCTGAATACGGTCGTACAGCGAAAGGTTTGCCGATTGTTAATTTATTGAAATTGGACGAAGGCGAAACAATCCAAACGATTATCAACGTTCAAGCCGAGCATGATGATAATTCCTACCTTTTCTTTACAACGCGTCATGGTGTTGTGAAACGGACAAGCGTAACAGAGTTTGCTAATATTCGTCAAAATGGTCTGAAAGCTCTGAATTTAAAAGATGAGGATGAACTCATCAATGTCTTTTTGACAAATGGTCAAGCAGATATCATTATTGGAACAAAAATGGGTTATGCTGTACGTTTTAATGAAAACCAAGTCCGAAATATGGGACGGGCTGCGACCGGCGTGCGTGGAGTGAATTTGCGTGCGGGTGACCATGTTGTAGGAGCAAGGGTCATTTCGAATGATCAAGAAGTGTTAGTCATCACTGAAAAAGGATATGGCAAGCGTACTTTAGCTAGTGAATACGCTACGAAAGGACGTGGCGGAAAAGGGATGAAAACAGCTAATATTACTGAGAAAAATGGTCCATTAGCAGGTTTGATGGCTGTGAATGGTGATGAAGATTTGATGATTATCACAAATACAGGGGTTATTATTCGGACAAATGTTGCTAATATTTCTCAAACAGGACGTGCAACTTTGGGTGTTAAAGTAATGCGACTAGATAAGGGAGCGCAGATTGTTACTTTTACAAGCGTTGCAGCAGAGAATGAAAAAGAAGTGGATGAAGAATAAACTAAATAAAAGGAAATGTTATGTCATCAACAAGAAAAAAACATAATAAAAGAAAAAATATTCTGATTAACATTATTGCGACATTGTTAATCATTGTTGCACTTGCACTTATTTTCAACTCTTCTATTCGGAATATGATAATGGTTTGGCATACCAATCGGTATCAAGTGAGCAAAGTTTCAAAAGATAAAATCACTCAAAATAAAAAAGCCAAAACTAGCTTTAATTTCGATAAAGTTAAATCGCTGTCTACCGAAGATGTGATTAACGCGCAATGGAAAGCACAGCAATTGCCAGTTGTTGGTGGAATTGCTATTCCTGAACTCTCAATGAATTTGCCGATTTTTAAAGGCTTGTATAATGTGGGGCTTTATTATGGCGCAGGTACGATGAAAGAAACGCAGCAAATGGGGAAAGGGAATTACGCATTGGCTAGTCACCATGTATTTGGGATTACAGGTGCAAGCAATATGCTCTTTTCTCCTTTAGATCGTGCTAAAGCCGGAATGAAAATTTATCTGACAGATAAGGAAAAAATTTATACTTACTCCATTACTTCAGTTGAGAATGTGGCACCTGATAGAGTAGATGTGATTAATGACCGCGAAGGTGTCAATGAAGTGACTTTGGTGACTTGTGAAGATGCTGCAGCTACGTCACGAACGATTGTTAAAGGAACGCTGGAAGAAGAAACTTCTTATAAAGACGCACCAAAAGAAATTCTAAATGCATTTAGTAAAACGTATAACCAAATGCAACTATAATAAAAACGAGGTTGGGACGATAATATCCCAGCCTCGTTTTTATGATGGAAATAAATAGTCACGCGATACTTGAGCAAGTTTTGCAAGAGTGAGAGAAAGGGCTAAAAATTTTTAGTTTTCAGCCCTATCCCACTTTTGTTTTTTTGTCGAATGAAATCAAAATGGTTTATGACAATATTTTTGTCAAAGTGCAGAAGTCGTGATTAAATCGCAAATAGTAGGTGGAGGTAGTGGTATGCACATTGTAACATTACCAGAAGCAGTTTCTAAGATTAAATCTGGTTATATGGTTGGCATCTCAGGCTTTCTTGGGGTAGGTGAACCATTTGAACTCATTGAAGAATTGGTTCGACAAAATCAACAGAACTTAACAATAGTATCTGTTGTTACCTCACAACCGGGTAAAGAGCTTAGCGTTGGTCGCTTGTGTGAAAATCACCAAGTAAAAAAATACATCGCTGCTCATGTGGGAACTTCTGCTGCCGTACAACATGAATATTTTAGTGGTGATATGGAAGTTGAGTTCACACCAATGGGAACTGTGGTAGAACGACTTCACGCTGCGGGTGCTGGTTTGGGAGCTGTCTTGACTCCGACTGGAGTTGGGACTATTTTGGAAACAGATTATGAAAAAGTAGCTCGCAACGGCAGAGAATATCTGGTTTATGATCCTTTGAAAATCGATGTTGCTTTGATTAAAGCTACCAAGTCAGATAAATATGGCAATTTATACATTGATGGGACAACTAAAAATATTTCATTGCAGCTGGCTCTTGCAGCTGATACAGTGATTGTTGAAGCCAATGAAATTGTTGAAGTTGGAGAAATTGATCCTAACGATGTATATATTCCCGGAATTCTTGTAGACTATGTTGTTAAAAGCTTGACTTCTAAAGAACATCATAAAATGATGGGCGACCTCTGGATAGAGACTAAAAAATTGGCAGGGGTAAATTAATATGAAATCAAAAGAAATTATAGCAAGACGTGTAGCTCTTGAATTTAAAGATGGAGATGTCATCAACCTTGGATTTGGTATTCCGAATGCCTCTGCTGATTATATTCCTGAAGGCGTGAATGTTATCCTTCAAGCAGAAAATGGTGCTCTTCGTTTTGGTGAGACACCAACAAAAGAAAACTACAATGCGAATCTGGCCAACTCTGGTGGAGCCCCCATTACTCTTTTACGGGAGCATCTTTATTTGACCTTCAAACGTCGTTTGCCATTATTCGTGGAGGCCACGTTGATGCTACAGTTTTAGGAGCGTTAGAAGTTAGCCAAGATGGTAGTATTGCAAACTGGATTATCCCCGATAAGTTTGCTCCAGGAATGGGGGGAGCTATGGATCTTCTAGTTGGTGTCAAAAGGGTTATCGCGGCTATTCAATATACTACCGTTGACGGCAAATCAAAAATGCTGAAAGAATGCACACTGCCCTTATCAGCTAAAGGAGTTTTGGATTTGGTCATTACAGAATTAGCAGTATTTGGTTTTCAAGACGGGAAATTCCTTTTGAAAGGATTAGCTCCCGGTGTCTCTTTGGAAGAAGTTCTTGAAAAGACAGAGGGCGAAGTAATCGTATCAGATGACTTAAAAACAATGTCTATCTAGTTAAATTATCAAGCAAATATAGCTACTGTTTGCCATAAAGTGTGTTAGTATATGCTTATAACGAACTTTATCGATGATAAGTTTTTAATCAACCTATTAGCAACTGATCATCTATATTAAAAAGATCAGTTGCTATTTTATTCCTGACAATTATATTACAAATATTGAAAGATAGGAGACGATGAACATGGATATTATTCAAATGACTTACTTTATCAATATCGTCGAATGTGGATGTAATCTTTCGATTGCTGCTAAAAAAATTCATATTAGTCAATCTGCTTTGAGTCAATTTGTCACAAATTTTGAAGCGACTGAAGGACTGCAGCTTTTTAATCGTAGAAATGGAAGATTAGAAAGTCTGACAGAAGCTGGTGGGAAAATTTATCGTTTTGTTACGGAAATTGTCAATCGTCATGAAGAAATGCAATCCATGATTCATATGGAAGCGCAAAAACAAAAAGGAACCATTAACTTAGGCATTCCTTCTCTGATTTTGCGTGTTTATTTTGCAAGTGCTCTCCCTAAATTTTTAAAGGATAATCCGAACATTAATATTCAAGTTGTGGAGGGAGAAAGCAAGGATTTACGTCAAAAATTTCTTGAAGGTGATTTAAATTTTGTTTTATTGATTGAGCCGACTAATTTAGATGCTAAAAAGTACGAGCAATATATTATACAAGCCGATGAATATGCAGCTTATATGGATAAAAATCATCCTTTAGCAGATAAAGAACTTCTTGAATGGAAAGACATCGCCGCTTACGATTTAGCAACATTTAATAAATCATTTACCACTTATGAATTAGTAGCTGAAAAATTAAAAAATAAGAAGATAGAGACAAATTTTACATATTTATCATCAGCATGGGATTTTTAACAGAGTCTACGTATAAGAATGATATGATTACTATTTTACCTCGTCCAGTAGAATATTTTGTGGATAAAAATAAGTTTAAAGCTGTTCGTTTTAAAGATCCGGTTCCATTTAATATCTGGTTCTGCAGACCGTATAAAGCAAATTATAATGAAGTTGAAGCATACGTTTATGAAGAACTTTTGAAAGGTTACTATCATCCTATTTCGAGCCTTGATACCTAATAAAGGAGCAAATTGATGTCAAAAATTAGCACTACAGCAGCTATGATTGATTCATATACGAATACAGCAATTAAAAACTATGTAAAATCACATGATGAATCAACTTATTTTCCAAAGGAAATGTGGGATGAATTGACGAACGAAATGGATATATTTTTGCCCATTTTATCTGAAGAGAATCACACGTTAAGTTCTGATTTCATCACATTTATCCGAAAAATTGCTAATGAATTTGCTGCTCTTTCAGCTGTTTTATTAACACAAGGTTGCTATGGAATTTATTCTATTTTGAATTTTGGGACAGCAGAGCAAAAGGAATTATATCTTGAAAAGTTACTAAAAGGTCAGTATATAGGAGAATTAGGATTTTGCGAGTATAAACATCTAAAGGGGCTAGAAGATCTTGAAACGTATGCGACAAAGACTGAGCAGGGATGGTGTCTCTCAGGGAAAAAGGCGATGATTTCCAATAGCAGCGTTGCAGATATACTACTGGTTTTGGCAAAAGTAAAAGAACAAGGTAAGGTGGAGAAGTACGGACTCTTTATTGTTGATCCAAAAGATTCGGATGTGCTAATTGGTGAACAGATTGAAAAATCGGGCTTGATAGGTCTTCCTTTGAGTTCAGTCACGCTGAAAAATGTCTTGCTCCCGGAAAACGCCTTATTGGGAGACGAATTAGCTGGGGATGTCCAATTTGCTAACATCATTAAAAATATGCAACTTGGCTTAAGTGCTATTGCATTAGGTGTTGCTGAGGGGGGGCTTTCAATAAAGGTATTGAATTTGCAAAGGTGAAGAGAGGATTTGGAAAGCGTTTAATTGATGTGGAAATTCATCAAAATAAATTGGCTCTTTGTCAACTGTAGTGGGTAGATGAAAAGTTAAGATCTAGAAAGGCCAAATTTCGTCCTTTCTTTTTTGATATTTAGGGCGATAAAAATTCGTTTTTTGAAGTTTTCAAAGTTCCGAAAACCAAATGCATTGCGCTTGATAAGTTTGATGAGATTATTAGTGGCTTCCAATTTTGCGTTGGAATAGGGTAGTTGAAGGGCGTTGACAATCTTCTCTTTATCCTTGAGGAAGGTTTTAAAGACAGTCTGAAAAAGAGGATGAACCAGCTTAAGATTGTCCTCAATGAGTCCGAAAAATTTGTCAGGCTCCTTGTTCTGAAAGTGAAAAAGCAAGAGCTGATAGATATTATAGTGGTATCTCAAGTCTTCTGAATAGCTCAAAAACTTGTCTATAATCTCTCAAGGAGCGGGTCTACTTTTTGTATATATGACCCGTGGTGCTATTTAATTTCAAAATATCTCAAATTATAATCTAGTATGATTTGTTCCATTCTCAATT
>OBXQ01000053.1_pt1 | contig 98881 bp, 84 predicted proteins | sample 1476641 | NCBI WGS metagenome assembly OBXQ01 (sample SAMEA2580174, study PRJEB22360) | human gut metagenome | biome: human gut; feature: human-associated habitat; material: faeces | place: Denmark | collected 2008/2010
AATAAGTGGCGCGGGCCCCCCCCCCAGCCGATACAATACCCTGGCCCCTGGCGGATGGCGCAAGGGCCTTGTATGTGTCCGCCGGTACATTCAGGACGACATGGAGCCGGTGCAGCCCGCATACATCCCGGGGTGGCACCAGGAGGAGGACGGCTGGCGCTACTATTTGGGGACGGATGGATTTTTCGTTCGAAACGCCTGGTACCAGGACACCAACGGCAAGTGGTACTGGTTTGACGCCTCCGGCCGGATGGTACACGACACTTGGTACTTCTATAAGGATCACTGGTATTACCTGGGCGGAGACGGGGCCATGTGTACGGGCCGCCTGACGCTGGACGGCAAATGGTACGTCCTGGATGATGAGGGCCGGATGATCACCGAGCCGGTGACGCTTACGCCGGATAAGGACGGCGCGCTGCGGTATCCGGGATTAGGAGAATAGCAGAAAATTAGTTGAAAAATGCCTCCAGATGTGGTATAGTAATGTTGTCGAAAGACATGTCGCCAGACGGTGGATGGGACCGTCAATGGCGAGTGGGGACCCTACTCCTCCCTGCGCGGATTGAAAAAATTATATTTTCACGTATGGCGGAGACGCAACAAAAAAAGCACTCATTGAGGGTGCTTTTTTTGTTGCCTTTTTTGGATACGCTTCCAATTTTCGGGGTATTCTTCTGCATACCATTTTAAAAAATCACCAAATAATTCATCTTCCGCCGTTTTTCTGGCTTTCTCCGCGAGCGGTATTTCCGCATAATACCCCAAACTATACGACTTACCTTTGAATGAAATGCTTGCTCTCCATTTTCCAGTACCTTTGTGCCATGTTACCCCCCTTACCCCGGAGGTATTGTTGCGCTGAATGGTTTGGGTTGAGGCGATACGCGGCACATTTGTGCCATCAACGAAACTATTTTTGTACGCTATTTTAGCGTGTTCTCTAAATAGTTCGTCGTGGAGGCAGCCGCAGCTCTGGACTTCCCCTCTTCTCAGCATATCCCCGCGGGAAATGATTATATTCCCGCAATCACATTGGCACTTATACCGGTATCCCCTGCCCGGTATGAGATCATGCGGCTCTATTACGGTCAGACGGCCAAAACGTGTACCGGCCGGTAGTGGCTTTTCACGACTTTCTTTTTGCAGACATCCGCAGCTTTTCCATGCCTTCCCAATGTAAGTACCGGGAAGGTCAATAAAATTTCCACAAGAGCATTCGCAGCGGTACATATGCCGATTACGATTAGTCCCATTGTATGGAATAAGGCCAAGGTATTCACGTACTGTAAGTCGTCCGTATGTCTGGCCAATTTCTATTTTTCTGTGCTTTGTTCCCAATGGATCCTCCTTAGCAGAATCGGCATACCAGCTCACCGTCTTTTACTTTGACGGACTTTGTCACCTTACAGCCCCCGTCCTGTTCGGTGACACGCTCATACACTGCCCCTACCTCTTCCCACTCTATCATACGGTTGATTCCGTTAATCCACACGCAATCAGTATCTACCATTTCCGCGCCGGTACTGGCACGGCCACGCTGGTATGCCGCGTTGATTGCGTCCATCACAAGGGCCAACTGCCGGGCGGTGAGCTGTGGGATCAGTTCCTCGGGGATTTGATTCTCAACGGCTGCAAGGGTAGAATAACCCTTGAATCCTTTGTATAATTTCCTGGCTTTTGCCAGCTTGATTCCGTGATTCATCTTGCGCCCTCCTGTCATTTCTGGTATAATATCTGTGGATGGGGGAGCGGTGGCAAGCCCGCCCTCCCTTGTTCATTCTCCTGCCCACCTATTCGGCGGGCTTTTTAGTTGTCCTCGATACCCTTTTGCGTATCTTCTATGAGTTTGTCAACCATTATCTCGGCTCTCTCATATTCTTTGCTTTTTAGCGCTTCTTTCAAATCCTTCAAATCCTGTAACAGCCTTCTTAAATAGCTTTTGAATACGCTCATATCTTCGTGCATTTCCTTCCTCCTTGTATTCGTTAAGGCCTTGCCTCTCTTAACTATCTCAATTATAAACCATATTTGGTTTAAAGTCAATGGTTTTTTAAACTTTTTTTGGTTTATCATTTTCAACATATTTTATGATATTTCCGGGCTGCATGTCCAGTAGTTCGCAAAGCTGTTCTAATGTTTTTATTCCGACCATCTCACCTTTGCGGATTTTCTGCATAGCAGATTGAGACAGAACGTTATCCCGCAATATCACTGTGGAATTATATCCCGCTTCTTTCAATGACTCAATTACATCAATTTTATATGTCAGCATTGTATTACCTCCTCTATTTTATGATAATTTAAGCTTGTGGAAATGTCAAGGAATTAAACCAAAAAAAGTTTAAAAGACTATTGATAATAAACCAAATTTGGTTTATAATGAATGTATCAAAGGAACGGAGGACGACAAAATGTTAAAGATAAAAGAAATGATCAACGCTGAGGAAATCTACAATAAATATCACTGGTCCGGCGATGGCGATTGGAATTTTGTAGCTGTTCGCATTCAGGAAGTTCCGTTTGAACTGGGTGAGATTGATCACGTTTCCCACGTATGGGTAGACGGAAACGAAACCGATGAGGAGCTGGCGGGAATTTGCGGAATCAATGTAAAAGATCTGCAATACGCAGGCGACTACTACGGAGACTATGCTGCTATCATCTGCGGGGATTGCGCAATGGGCGGCGAGGACATGGGCGAACTGATCATCGAGGACCCGGTTGTGGTTGAGATTTTGGCGTAAGGAATATACCGACCGGCGGCGGTCCCGCCGGAGAGAGCGAGGAGAAAAATGACAGTAGAGATTAAAACAAATGGATACTCAGCTGTAGCCATTCAAGAAATGATATCGAAATTTGAAAAGGCAGCCAAGAAACTTTTCCCGGATTGTAAAATTAGACACTTCTATTTTGGGGACTATGTTGATATGGCCGATATTGTTTTGAGGCCCGGAGAGTATGCGCATTTCAATATTTGTAGCAATCGTGTAAGCCTATGTGGTTATACATGCAGCGCTGAAGATCTTGTTAATTTTGAAAGTATGACGTATAAAGACGAGTGCTACAATGGGAAACTGTTTGAGCTTGTGAAATAGTCACTTCCCCGCCCTGGCCGGGAAATACCTGGGAGCAAATGGCATAGAAAACAATCGATGAAATGTGGAGGACTTCCGAAAGGAATGTACTCTATTAAAAGTCCATGATATAATGAAAAGTATAGTGAATTTGGAGATTTTTAGGCCCTGATTCTTACCCCGGCGGCGATCCCGCCAGAGAAAAATAAATATTTCAAGGGAGGACAAAATGGAAATCAATATTAAAGAAATGAAACTGGAGGAACTTAAAACATTGCAATCCATGATTGCGGACGAGATCAAAGCGAGGAATAGCAGCGCCCTGGTGTTATACACGCATGGATGTAAAGGGGCAGCGAGCTACCATCTCGGAAAATACAAACATTGGGCAAAATTGGTTACGTCCGTTGATACCACTAAAACCAATGGCTATGCTTTCGCCGGCGAATTTCTGGCGGTTACCGCGGAGCATAAAGTTCCGATCGGATCAGTGATTGTGGAGGTCTGTGGAAAAGATATTGACGGCTACGTTATGGAAGCCACAGGGAAACATCATGTGGCAAGCGGAAAAGTCAATAGTATGAGTGGTTTTATCGATGAAATTGCCGCGTTATTTTAATTTGTTCATAGCCTGGGATCGGTGAGCTGAGAACCGGGAAAAGTATTGACAATTCCGGCCCAGATTGGTACTATATAGACATAGCATTTGCTATCGGGCATACGCCCGTTCAGGACTTTTGTCCTGTGGATTGAAACATGTAATTTAACATTTATGCAATGCTACGGGGAAAGGCGCTTGGAGTAATCCTGGCGCTTTTTTCGTGCTGCTCAGGGGTTCTTTCAGAGGGCCGAATACCTTGACAATTCCTGTTCTGGCTGGTACTATATTGATATAGCATTTGCTATCAGGCATATTGCCTGTTCAGGGGTTTTCCCTGTGAATTGAAACATATACATTGAAGTTTACGCTTCAGAAAATAGTGCTTGGAGTAATCCTGGCACTATTTTTTGTTGTGAGGTCCCCCATTTTGTGGTAATATTGAACCAGAGAGGGGTGATAGAATGTATTCAGCAAAAATATATTATACACCAAATTTTCGTACTCACGCGGAGACTGTGGATAATATCATTAACTGGGCGTGCGATGAAAACGGTGGGGTTACAATAGTATTCGGTGATCCGCACAATCCGACTACCATCAAGCGCCATAAGACGGACATCGAGGACGTACACATTTTTCTGGTCAATCCGGCAATATTTTGATGGAATAATTTGCCAGTAGCATCATTCTGGTACAAGCAGTATACTAATCCCAGACACGGGCAATGATGGCATTGTTCCCGCTGTCTGCCCGCCCCTGCCCGGCGGGCTTTTTTTATGCCTCAAAACTGCCAGTAATTGCCAGGCCATCCCGCGGGGGAAGGGCAGTATAATGGGAGTATGAAGATACTGCTTGATGAGATTATGGAGCAACGGAATATATCAGAACGGCAGGTGAGCGATCTTACCGGCCTTCCCCGGTCCCTGGTACATGAGATCAGGCGCGGATCACGCCCGCGGATTGACACAGTGGAGCAACTGGCTAAGGGGCTGGGGGTTAAGATGAGAGACTTGATGGAGAGTGAGTATCTATGATATGGTTGCTCAAAATTCCGAGCATAGAAATGGGCGCATGGAGCGCCCTATTTTTTTTACTCCGCCGCCAGCGGGGAGGAATTGTTGACGGTCAGATACCACCGGCATTCCTGCACATAGAACCGCAGCGTCACCTCGTGATTGTGCTGTCCCGCGACGGCCAGACAGCGGAAGTCTGCATAATTCGCGTATCGATTCGGCATGGACAGGCATTTGCAATCTATGATCTTATAATTTGGAGCCCCCTTGTCCAGGGATAGCCTCAGCCAGAGCGGCATGACCTTCCCGTCTGGGTTGAAGGACGCGATAACGTATACTCGTTTCGTCATATAGATCACCTCTATTTCATTATACAAACATATGTTCGAAAAATCAACCGTGAAAATAGTGATTTAGATAATGTAAAAATGGTAGAAATTATCGAATTTGGATTTAATGAACATGTTACTGCAAATTCTATAAACGGAACTATGGTCAATGGTATCGTTTGTATATCAGGAACTGTAGTATGTGACGTTTCTGGAACCAATCTATCTTTGATCGGAATACAAACGCTTAAAGCACGTCCTAAAAGCAATCATGTATCATTTTGCGGGGCATTTTCTTCTCAGAACGGGGATGTACTAATTAAATCCAATGGAGAAATTGTTTTTAATTTGCCAGCCGCCGGAGCATACGCCTTTTCTATTGCGTATAATGTAATTTGAATGATCATTTTTAGCGGTAAAAAACGGCGGTAGCGGTGGATTCACGCACATCAGTATCGCCTAAATACGCGCTGACAAGACTTACCGTTCCAGGTGATACTGCGATACGAAACATAGCAATTTCGCCCGCTGCATTGTAACCATTACAATAGAAGATCCCACCTGATATTAATTCGTCACGCACAAAATAATACGTTACACCATATCGATAGTTTCCGGATTGCGCGTAACACTGTATACTCAATTCGCGGAATGAACCAGGAAGAGAGATATCCTGGACTCCCATAGACGTTCCACCAGATTTCCACGCTAAATCACTAATTACATAAGAAGTATATTAGAACAAAAAAAGCCTCAAAAAAGGGTGAGAAAGAATGCGGAAAAATATTATCATTAGCGACAAAATAGATACACGAAAACCCTTCTAACCCTTGAAACTACGTTGTTTTTTCTTTCGAACCCATTAACATTTCTTTAAATAAAAGGAATGGGGTATAAAAAGTTGGCGAGATATGCTATACTTATGCCTAAAGTGGGGAAATATGCAGAAATGAGATAACGGAGAACACTATGTCGGATTCGAAACAGCGGGCGGAGTATGCCATTTCCGTCAAAGATGTGACAAAAGTTTATAAATTATATGAGAAGCCCATCGACCGCCTGAAAGAGTCGGTCAGCCCGACCCATAAGAATTACCACCGCGATTTCTACGCGCTGAACGGGCTGTCCTTCAATGTAAAAAAGGGCGAGACGGTGGGCATTATCGGGACCAACGGTTCCGGTAAATCCACGATCTTAAAGATTATCACCGGCGTGCTCACGCCGAGCACGGGCCAGGTGCAGGTGAACGGAAAGATTTCCGCCCTGCTGGAGCTGGGCGCCGGTTTCAACATGGATTACACGGGAATTGAAAATATATATATGAACGGCACCATGATGGGTTACACGAAAAAAGAGATGGAGGCGAAGCTGGACGATATTCTGGACTTCGCGGAGATCGGGGATTTCGTGTACCAGCCGGTCAAGACTTACTCCAGCGGTATGTTTGTACGGCTGGCTTTTGCGCTGGCCATCAATGTGGAGCCGGAGATTCTGATCGTGGACGAGGCGCTGTCCGTGGGCGACGTATTTTTTCAGTCCAAATGCTATCGCAGGATGGAGGAAATCCGCCAGAGCGGAACCACGATCCTGATGGTAACCCACGATATGGGCAGTATCATCAAATACTGCGACAAGGTGGTTTTGCTGCACAAGGGCGAGTTTATTTCCCAGGGCACCCCGGGGCACATGGTGGACCTGTACAAGAAAATCCTGGCCGGGCAGATGGATTCCCTGCGGGCACAGCTGGAGCAGGAGCGCCGGGAGGAGGAGCTGCGGGTAGCGGAAGGCCGGGATGGCTCGGAGGCCGGGATGGGCCAAGGCGGTGAGTCAGCCGGGCTGTCTCGGGCTGGCGCGGATGCTCGTTCGTCCCGGCCCCGCACAGGCAAAGCTGCCGTCACGCCCGGCGGCGATCCGGACGCGCAGATGTCGGACTTTTCCGGCGGTATGGATCTGTCCGGCGGCGGGAAGCCTCTTCTTATGAAGGATCAGCTCACCATCAACTACGACCGCACCGAGTACGGGGACGGCAGGGCTGAGATTTACGATCTTGGGCTGCTGGACGAGCGGGGCAATATCACCAATCTGCTGCTAAAAGGGGAAATGTTCACCATCCGGGAGCGCATCCGCTTTAACGCGGAGATTCAGGCCCCCATTTTCACCTTCACCATCAAGGACAAGATGGGCACGGAGCTGACGGGCACCAACACCATGTTCGAGGGAGCGGATATCAAGCCGGTGAAGCCCGGCGACGCCTACACGGTGGAGTTTACCCAGAAAATGACCCTTCAGGGCGGAGAGTATCTGCTGAGCATGAGCTGCACCGGATTTGAGCACGGGGAGCACGTGGTGTACCACCGGCTTTACAATATCACCAACGTCACCGTGATTTCCAACAAGAACACGGTGGGCGTCTATGACATGGAATCCCAGGTGAAGGCTGTAAAGGAAGCGTACCAGGCGCAGTCTGAATCCACGAAGTAGGCGGTGAGGCAAATTGGCAAACCGCTTTCGCGAGAATAAGAGGAATACCGATGAAAGATGTCAGTTACGAAATTTTAGACTTATTTGAAACATATGGGAGCGATCCGGAGGGAATCCGCCGCGCGCTGGCGGCGGAAAAACGACCGGAGTATCTCTACGCGCTCTCCGATATCCGCCAGAATCTCCTGGAGTGGTATCCGTTTGACGGCACGGAGCAGGTGCTGGAGATCGGATCCGGATATGGAGCCTTGACCGGTCTGCTGGCAAAGCGCGCCGCCCATGTGACGGTTCTGGATGAGAGCGACGAAAATCTGGAGGTGAACCGCAGGAGAAACGGCGGTTGCGCCAATATCTCCTACGGGCTGGAAGATCCGTCCCGGCGATTCGACCTGGTGGTGATTTGCGGCGTGAAAAAGGGGACTTCGGCTCCGGCGGCCGTGGAGCGGGGCAGCTCCTTCCTGGCGGAGGACGGCGCGCTCATTTTGGCCTGCGAGAACAGCCTTGGACTGCGCTATCTGGCGGGAGGTTCCCACTGGGAGGACCAGGCGGATTTCACCCGCTCCCAGGTGCTCGGGGCGTTTGAGGGCCGCGGATTTAAGGAGGTGGAATGCTACTATCCAACGCCGGATTACCGGCTTGCGGTGTCGATCTATTCCGACCGTTACCTTCCGGGCAAGGGAGAACTGGCGGACGGAACGGCTTACGATGAACCGCGTTACAGCTGCGTGAACCAGGAGGCGGTCTTTGACCTTCTGGAGCAGGAGGGGGACTTCGGCCGTTTTTCCAATTCCTTCCTGGTGGCGGCGTCGAAAAAGGCGTGGGATCGCAGAACCATTTTCGTCAAGTACAACCGTACCCGGCGGGAGGCATTTGCCATCCGCACCTCCATCGGGGAGGAAAATGGACGGCGCTATGTGGAAAAAACGGCGCTGGACGACGCCGGGAGCTGGCACATCCTTTCGTTTGAGAAAAAGTACGCCCAGCTTCAGGAGCTGTGCCCCAATATCCACATTTTAAAGCCGGAGATGGGCGGGGACGGCAGGTCCGTGCGCTTTGAATTCCTGGCCGGAGTGACCCTGGCGGAGAAGCTGGGCCGGCAGATTTCGGAAGGCAGGGCGCCGGTGGAGGCCATCCGCGAGGCCATGGATCTGGTATTTGACGTGCCGGAGGACCAGACCGGTCCCTTCAAAGTGACGCCGGAATTTACCGAGGTATTCGGAACGGTGCCCGAATTGTCCGACCGGGCTTACCGGGCCAGCAACATCGACGGGCTATTTGAGAATCTCATGGAGGTGGACGGCCGGATTTATTGTCTGGATTACGAGTGGGTGTTTGATTTCCCGGTGCCGGAGGGATTTGTCCGGTATCGGAATCTGGCTTACTTCTATTATAAATACCAGCGGCAGATGGTTTACGGTTCCCTGGAGGAATTTCTCGGGGAATTCGGCGTGAGCCGGGAGCTGGCGGGCGTCTACGGCGCTATGGAGCAGGCGTTCCAGGCCTATGTCCACGGCGACGGTAACCAGGGGTATCTGGCGAATTACCAGCAGAAGGTGACCACGCTGGAGGAGCTGAAAGCAGCGGACGGCGAGCTGTCCAGAGCCAGGGAGCGGATCAACCAGCTTCAGGCCGAGGTGGAGGAGAAAAACCAGCAGATCCGCAAGGAGCAGGAGGTCCAGCGTCTGACCAACAATCATGTGGCCAACCTGGAAGTGATGATCAAGGACCTGCGCCATGAGATCGACGAGCTGGGCAAGCTGGCCACCTACCTAAACGGCCACGAGGCCCTGGTGTTTAAGGCACGCCGGAAGCTGGGGGCCCAGGTGAACAAGGCGTTTCCCAAGGGCACCAGAAAGCGCAAGGTGTTGAACTACTGCTTTAACACGGTCAAGCACCCCTGCCGCTACGGAAAATTGTATCTGACCGGCGAGGGGCGCAGGCAGATTGACGGAGATTTCAAGATCGGCGAGGATTATCTGAAATACGGCCGTTTGAAATTTAAAACCTACGATGAGGCGTCCGGGGAAATGCCGCTGGTGTCCATCGTGATTCCGTGCTACAACCAGGTGCATTATACCTACGCCTGCCTGCAGTCCATTCTGGAGTACACGGGCGACGTCTCCTACGAGGTGATTATTGCGGACGACGTGTCAACGGACGCCACGGCGGAGCTTAACAAGTTCGTGGAAGGGCTGGTGATCCGGCGCAATTCCACCAACCAGGGCTTTTTGCGCAACTGCAACCAAGCGGCTCAGACGGCCCGGGGAAAATACATCATGTTCCTGAACAACGATACCAAGGTGACGCCGGGCTGGCTGTCCTCCCTGGTAAACCTGATCGAATCCGATCCGTCCATCGGCATGGTCGGCTCCAAGCTGGTGTACCCGGACGGCCGTCTTCAGGAGGCGGGCGGAATCATCTGGAGCGACGGTTCCGGGTGGAACTACGGGCGTCTGGACGACCCTGACAAGGCGGAATACAACTACGTGAAGGATGTGGACTACATTTCCGGGGCGGCGATCCTGCTGTCCGTCTCACTGTGGAAGCAGATCGGCGGTTTTGACGAGCGCTTTGCGCCGGCCTACTGCGAGGATTCGGACCTGGCCTTTGAGGTACGCCGGGCCGGTTACCGGGTGGTGTACCAGCCTCTCTCCAGGGTGATCCATTTTGAGGGCGTCTCCAACGGCACGGATGTGAACGGCACCGGGCTCAAGCGTTATCAGGTGGAGAACAGCAGAAAGCTGAAGGAAAAGTGGGCCGGGGAGTTTAAGAAGCAGTGCGTCAACGACGGCAACCCCAATCCCTTTCGGGCCAGGGAGCGCAGCCAGGGCAAGCCGGTGGTGCTGGTGGTGGACCACTACGTGCCCACCTTTGACCGGGACGCCGGTTCCAAGACCACGTACCAGTATCTGAAAATGTTCCTGAAAAAGGGATATGTGGTGAAGTTCCTTGGAGACAATTTCCTCCACGAGGAGCCGTATTCCACCGCATTGCAGCAGATGGGCATCGAGGTGCTCTACGGGGACGAGTACGCGGCGGGAATCTGGGACTGGATCAAGAAAAATGGGGACGAGATCGATTTCGCGTATCTGAACCGGCCCCATATCGCCACCAAATATGTGGATTTTATCAAGGATTACACCAATATCAAGGTGATCTATTACGGCCACGACCTGCATTTCCTGCGCCTGGGCCGGGAGTATGAGCTGACCGGGGACATTAACATCAAGCGGGAGGCGGATTACTGGAAATCCGTGGAACTGACTATGATGTACAAGGCGGCGGTTTCCTACTATCCGTCCAATGTAGAGGTGGAAGCCATCCACGCCATCGACGCAGGCATCCGGGCCAAGGCCATCACGGCCTATGTGTACGATACCTTCCTGACAGACATTCAGGACGACTTCGCCAAACGGGAGGGATTATTGTTTGTGGGCGGCTTCGCGCATCCGCCCAACGCGGACGCAGTGCTGTGGTTTGCGCGCGAGGTATTCCCGAAGATCCGGGCGGAGCTGCCCGAGATAAAATTCTACGTGGTGGGCTCCAAGGTCACGGAGGAGATCAAGGCGTTAGCGCAGCCGGACAACGGGATTGTGATCAAGGGCTTTGTCAGCGAGGAAGAGCTGGCCCGTCTGTACGCCACCTGCAAAGTGGTGGTGGTACCCCTGCGCTACGGAGCCGGGGTTAAGGGCAAGGTGGTGGAAGCCATCTACAACGGCGCGCCGATCGTCACCACAGCCACCGGAGCCGAAGGAATCCCCTTTGTGGACCAGGTATTAAAGATCGCGGACGGCGCCGAAAACTTCGCCTCCGCCACCATATCCCTATACCGCGACAATACACGCTGCCGCCAGCTCTGCCACAGGACGCAGGATTATATTCGGAAACACTTCAGTCTGGACGGAGCCTGGGAAGTGGTGAGAGGGGACTTTTCGCGCCACGACTGAGAAAACGCGAAGCGTTTTCGAAGTTGCCACGGCGGGGCAGCGGTGAGGAAAGCGAGCTCGCTCGTGTCACCCCCGTCCCCAACCATTCATCTCTCAAAACCAGGAGGAATTTTAAAATGCAGGCAATACTTCTCGCCGGAGGCTTAGGCACCCGCCTACGCAGCGTCGTAAGCGACCGTCCCAAGCCCATGGCCCTGATCGAGGGCCGCCCGTTTATGGAATACGTTACCCGTGAGCTGGTCCGTCACGGCATCGCAGACATCATATTCGCCGTAGGCTACAAAGGCTCCATGGTGGAAGAGCACTTTGGCGACGGTTCCGCCTACGGCTTCAAGGCCGCTTACGCCTACGAGGAAACTCTTCTCGGCACGGCCGGGGCCATCAAAAACGCCGGCCGGCTGATCACCGAGGACCGTTTCTTCGTATTAAATGCGGATACATTCTACCAGATCGACTACACCCGCCTTACCTGCCTTCAGGATGAGATGAATCTGGACATGGCCCTGGTGCTGCGGGAGGTCCCCGACGTGTCACGCTACGGGCAGGCGGTGCTGGACGGCTCGGGCCGCCTCACCGGCTTTAACGAAAAGACCACCGAAGCGCGGCCGGGCACCATAAACGGCGGTATTTACCTGATGAAACGCGGATTGCTGGAGGATATCCCGGAAGGCAAGGTGTCCCTGGAGAACGAGATGATCCCCCGCTGGCTGGAGGCGGGGCGGCCTCTGGGAGGATTTGTCAACGACGGATATTTCATCGACATTGGGATTCCGGAGGCATATTTCCAGTTTCAGGAAGACGTGATCCGGGGAACCGTGCGCTGACGGCTGCGGTTCACGGCAATGATCCCGCAGGGCGGACCCCGCCAACCGGGAATCACTCATTTTGGAGGAGAAAGTTATGGTTATCAGAGGAAGAGCGCCGCTGCGCATAAGCTTTGGCGGCGGAGGTACGGATGTGGCCCCGTTCTGCGAGGAGCAGGGCGGAGCAATTATCGGAAGCACCATCAACAAGTACGCTTACTGTTCCATCGTTCCCAGAGACGACGACCAGATCGTGGTCCACTCCCTGGATTTCGATATGACGGTGAAGTACAATACCAACGAGAACTATGTGTACGACGGCAAGCTGGATCTGGTGACGGCGGCCCTCAAGGCAATGGACATCAAGCAGGGCTGCGAGGTTTACCTTCAGTGCGACGCGCCGCCCGGATCGGGCCTTGGAACCTCCTCCACGGTGATGGTGGCCATGCTGACCGCCATGTCCCGCTGGAAAGGCACCATGATGGATGCCTACGCCATGGCGGACCTGGCCTACCAGGTTGAGCGGCTGGACCTTAAGATTGACGGCGGTTACCAGGACCAGTACGCGTCCACCTTCGGCGGCTTCAACTTCATTGAGTTCCACGGCCGCAACAACGTGGTGGTGAATCCCCTGCGCATCAAAAAAGACATTATTCACGAATTGCAGTATAACCTGCTGCTCTGCTACACCGGTAAGGTCCACGTTTCCGCCAACATCATCAAGGACCAGGTGCAAAACTACGAGAAGCAGGATGCGTTCCAGGCCATGTGCGAGGTGAAAGCGCTGGCCTACGCTCTGAAGGACGAACTGCTGAAAGGCAATCTCCACAGCTTCGGAAAACTTCTGGACTATGGCTGGCAGAGCAAAAAGCGCATGAGCAACAAGATTTCCAACCCGCAGATCGACGAGCTCTACGAGGAAGCGCTGAAGGCCGGGGCTATGGGCGGCAAGCTGTTAGGCGCCGGCGGCGGCGGTTTCCTGTTGCTGTACTGCCCCTACAACGTGCGTCACAAGGTGGCGGCGCGTATGGAACTGATGGGCGGCCAGCTGACGGACTGGAATTTCGAGCTGCGGGGCGCCCAGAGCTGGGTGGCCGACGACGACCGCTGGCAGTACAACCAGGTCAAGGTGCACATGCCGAACGGGGAATACCGGTTCGATATTTAGAATCAGCTGCACCTTTAGGCCGGGAACTGCCCGCAATCACATCACAGAAGGAGCACACATCGATGGACAAGGTAGTATTTCTGGACCGGGACGGGACGATCAACGAGGAGGTCCACTACCTCTACCGCCCGGAGGATTTTAAATTCCTGCCCGGCGTGCCGGAGGCCCTGAAAATGCTCACGGATTCCGGTTACAAGCTGGTGGTGGTGACCAACCAGGCCGGTGTGGCAAGGGGATATTACAGCGAGGCGGACGTGGTAAAGCTGCACGGTTATGTCAACGAACTGCTGAAACCGTACGGCACCGGAATTCACGGGTTCTACTACTGCCCCCATCATCCGGAGCACGGCAAGGGCCGCTACAAGACGGTCTGCGGCTGCCGCAAGCCCGGCATCGGTTTATTTGAACAGGCGGAAAAGGACTTTTCGGTGGACAAATCCGCTTCCTATATGATCGGGGACAAGCTTCTGGACGTGGAGGCGGGAAAGCGTTACGGCGTCACCTCCATTCTGGTGGGAACCGGGTATGGAGCCGGATACCGCCGTCAGGCGGAGGAAGCGGGGACTTTGCCGGAATACGATTGTTACGCGGAAAACCTGACAGAGGCGGCCCGCTGGATATTGCAGAGAGACGAGGATATTGCAAAGAGATAGGAGGAACATTCCCATGAGTGAGATGGATTATCTGGAATTATTGATCAGGCGTTATCCGGCGCTGGCGCCGGTGCGGGATTCGGTTCTGGCGGCTTACGAGACCATGAAGGAGTGCTATGAGAACGGAGGAACGCTTCTGGTGGCAGGAAACGGCGGAAGCTGCGCGGACAGCGAGCACATTGTGGGCGAGCTGATGAAAGGATTTGTGAAGCCCCGCCGTGTGCCTGAGGAATTTGCCAGGGCTTTGACCCAGGCAGACCCTGAACGGGGGCCTGAGCTGGCGGCTAAGCTTCAGGGCGGGCTTCCGGCCATCGCGCTGACCGGCCACAACGGCCTGACCACCGCCTTTGCCAACGACGTGGACAGCAGCATGGCGTTTGCCCAGCAGTTAAACGGCTACGGACGGAAGGGGGATGTGTTTCTGGGGATCTCCACCTCGGGAAATTCCGCCAATGTGCTGTATGCCATGGCGGTCGCAAAAGCCAAGGGAATCCGCACCATCGCCCTCACCGGACGGGACGGGGGGGCTATGGGGCGCGCTGCGGACGTGGCGGTCATTGTGCCGGAAACGGAGACCTACATGATTCAGGAGCTGCATCTTCCGGTCTACCACGCGCTGTGCCTGATGCTGGAGGAACATTTTTTCTGATAAGGAGCCAAGCCCGATGAAACATAAGCATGTATTTGCCATCTGCGCCTATAAGGACTCGCCGTATCTGGAGAGCTGCATCCGCTCTCTGATGGGCCAGCGCGCCAAATCCCCGGTGATTCTCTGCACCTCCACGCCCAGCCCCTACATAAACGGGCTGGCCGGAAAATACGGCATCCCGGTCTTTGTCCGGGATGGGGCCAGCAACATGCGGGACGACTGGAATTTCGCCTACCATATGGCGGACGGGGAGCTGGTGACCATCGCCCACCAGGACGACGTGTACCATAAGGATTATGTCGCAGAGCTGCTGAAGGCCTATAGGCGCCACCCGGATATGACCTTGTTCACGTCGGATTATGTGATCGTGAAAAACGGCGCGCTGATCACCGGAGACAAGATGCTTCTGGTGAAGCGCCTGCTGCGCCTGCCGCTGCGTTTTCCGGCTCTGAATGACCGGGTATGGGTGAAAAAGCTTCCTCTGATGTTCGGCAATTCCATCTGCTGCCCGGCGTCCACCTATCAAAAACGTCTGTTGGGCGAACCTCTGTTTCAGGAGGACTACAAATTTGCGCTGGATTGGGCCAATCTCCTGGCGCTGGCTCAGCGGAAAGGCCGTTTTATCTGCGTGGAGCGCCCGCTTCTGTACTACCGGGTCCACGACGGCGCTACCACCAAGCAGTGCATTGTCAACAATGACCGGGCCGGGGAAGAGGAGGAAATGTTCCGTAGATTCTGGCCGGAGGCGGTGGTGAAGCTGCTGATGAAACCCTACCGGACCGCTTATGACGAGTACCAATAGTCAGGAAAGGACGCATGAACAGAAGGGAAAAATGGATTCTGGCGCTGGCCGGCCCGCTGGTGCTGTTTTTATTAACCATACAGGGGATCGGATTGTGGATTCTGGGGCCTTTTCATAAAATTCTTGTGGATCATGCCACCGAGGCCATGCTGGCGGAGACGGCTGTGGTACTGATCTGGAATTTCTGGTGGTTCAGCCGCGTGGAACGGCCGGACCTGCAGATCATTGGCTGCGCGGCGGGTCTGACGGTATTCTCCTGGTGCCACCGGATTCTGGTGCCGCTGGCGGGGACCGCGCTTTACGTGGGAATTCTCCTGCTTGCCGGGCGGAACATACGAAAGGGGATTTTTGGAAAAGCTTCCCCACTTCCCACGGCGGAGCGCCTGGGGCTGGATTTGATCCTGGGCTGTGCGCTCTGGATTGTGATCGTCTGTCTGGTCTCGCTGACCGGACGCGGCGGACTTTGGCTGTGGCGGATTTTGGCAGCGCTTCTGGGGGCTGCGTGCGTGATGGCTGAGCTGCGGGCCCGGCGTGGGAAGCTGCGGGCAGGGGAGAGGAGCGGGAAGCGGGAGCGGCCCCGGGTACGGGATATCCTTCCAACCCCGCCGCAATTTTCCTCCGCTTGCGGCCCGGTTGGCGGCCCGTCCTGGGCTGGACTCCTCCCCGAAAACCGCAAGCAGGCGCTTCTGGCCGCCTTCGCCCTGACCATGGTGATGGTGCAGATCGGCCGCTTAAACATCTCCCTGGATTACGATTCCCTCCATTACGGCCTGCGCTCCGCTTATGTGCTGGACAACGGCAAGGGGATTTTTGAGGATTTGGGGATGGTCAATCTGGTTTACACCTATCCCAAAGGGCTGGAGGTCCTGGCTCTGCCCTTAAGCGGCACGCCCACCTATGGCTTTGTGCTTGCCCTGTCCCTCTGGGCAACGGTGGGAGTTTTGCTTCTGGCGGGGCACATTGCGGGCCGCCGGGCGGGAAAGACCAGGCGTTTCTGGGCCATGGCGATGCTGGGGGCGGTTCCAGGCGTCATGAACATGGCTGCGACTGCAAAAAGCGACAACGTGACCCTTCTGTTCCAACTGCTGTTTTTCGATTTTGTGTGCTGCGCCCTGGGAGCTGCGGGAGAAAGGCAGGAGAAGGGGCAGCCCTGGTTTCTCATGGGGCTTTGCGCCTATCTGATGACCCTGGTGCTAAAACCCACGGCTATCGTGTTCTCCACAATTATGGCGGCCGTGTGTCTCTTCTGCCTGGTATGGTGCAGGCGGCTGCGGGTCATCCTAAAAGGCAGGGGGAAATGGAACCGGCTTTTGTTTCTGCCGCTGCTGCCCGCGGCGGCGGTGGCGGGCCTGTGGTACAGGACCTGGAAAATGACGGGCGTGCCCGTCACGTCCATTTTTGCCGGAGTATTTGAGCGTTTGGGCTTTACCGTCCGGCTTCCGTACACCTTTACCGGCGTCATCGGCAATCCCGCCAGCCTGAGCGCAGGCGAAAAGCTGACCCGGCTGGTCCGGCGGATCTGGGGCATGGCGGTGCTGCCCCTGGGGGAGGATATGGACCATGTGATCATTGCCTGGGGGACCGGACTGATCACGCTGCTGTCCTTTCTCTGGGTCTGCTGGCTGATCGGTTTTGTACGGACCGGGGGGATGAAGGGGCGGCGGGGATTTGCCTCCGGAGAACACGCAGCCTCCAGCGCCTCCTTGCAGCCCTTCTGCGAGGTCCTTCTCCTGCCTGCCCTGGGGCTGGCCTGTATTTACAGCGTCTACACCCTCTCCCAGGTGGACGGAAATTATTTCGTCCTGTTCTACACGCTGCTGATCACCGGTGTGTCCGGGATCCGATGCCGCCATGGGAGAAAGACCGATCTGGAGCGCAATCTGTCCGGGCTTCTGGCTCCTCTTGCCGTAGCAGGACTCTTTATCACCTGCTGCACCAGCTGGGCCGGTGCCAGGGGATTTACGCCGGTTTCCCTGAACCATCCCGGATGGTACGATCACCGGTCGGAGGTCCGGGAGCGCCAGGCGGAGGCAGGCATATCGGAGATCGTTTCCGCCCTGACGCCCAGAAGCCGGGTGGTGGCATTCGGCGAGCATCCCCAGGTGCTGGACCTGCCCTGCAGTGTGCAGAGCTACTACGATATCACCGGCAGCGGCGGGAACGTTTATCTGGTGAAAAAGCTGGATTACTTTAAATGGTATCTGGACATCTCCGGCACAGAGTACATTTTCGTGGAAACGGGATATGGGGACCGGCAGAGCCGTGCGGGCGAGATGATCCGCTATATGATTGAGGACAATAGCCTGACGGATCTGGTGTATGAGAACGGCAATCTGCTGGGGCGCGTCCAGCTGGGCGGGCCGGACAGCGACGGAAATCCCTATGACCGCCAACGGATCGGACGGGAGTTTGCAGAGAATTTCTACCAATATATGGGAAAATAGTGATTGCCGTACATCGCAAAGCGTGTTGCCGAAAACCCGGTGAAGCGCGGCAAACGGACAGGAGATAAGACAGAAGGAGGCGGCTTACGTTGGATAAAAAGCAAACCAGGAAATACACCATCGGCTTCTCGCGCATGGAGAAGAAATACGAGTGGAAGGACCATGTGATTTTCATGGGGCTTCTGCTGGCTCTGGCGGTCTGGGTCAACCGGGGAATCGAGATCAAAGGGCTTTATATGGATGACCTCTACTTCTGGTCCTGCTATGGGGAGCAGAGCTTTTGGGAGTACGTGTTCCCCATGGGCAGCACGCGGTTCCGCTTCCTCTATTACCTGGCCGCCTGGCTGGAGATGGCGGTGGTGCAGAATCACACCGGTCTGTTTGTACCCATCAACATCCTGCTCAACGCCGCCCTGTCCTGGATGCTCTACAGCATCGGACGCCGTCTGGCCGCCTCCAAGGGCGTGGGCTTTCTCTGCGGCGCCATGTTCCTGATCAGCCGCATGGCCTACTACCAGATCGGCCAGGTTTTGGGGCTGATGGAGACCATGGCCCTGTGGATGGCGGTTCTCATTCTCTGGTATCTCTACCGCTATTTAAATGAGGAGGGACAGCAGCGGCGCTATTTCATCGCCTGCGGCCTGTACTTCGGCGTCTGCTTTGTCCACGAGCGCTACATGGCCTTAATCCCCCTCTTTCTGCTGGCGCTTCTGCTCAAACGTTCCAGAAAGCTCTGGGAGTGGCTGGCTCCCGTCATTTCCTTTCTGGCGGTCCAGCTGATCCGCGCCCTCACCATCGGCTCCGTCCTCCCCGCGGGAACGGGGGGAACCCAGGTGGCGGACACCTTCAGCATTTCCCGGTCCATCCGCTTCGCCTTAAGCCAGGCGGCCTACGTGTTCGGGATCAACGCGGGGCCGGAGCATTTAAACGGTCTGCCCTGGTCCGAAAGTCCATGGCTCATTCGGGGGCTGGTGATTCTGGCGGACCTTATGGTGGCCGCGCTGGTGGTTGGACTCCTGATCCGGCTTGTAAAGTCCGGGAAGGATGTGCGGCGGTTCCTGCTTAAGAATATCGCGCTGTTTCTTGGGTTCATCGCCATGTGCATCGCCAGCTCCAGCGTCACCATCCGGGTGGAAATGCGCTGGGTGTACGTTTCCCTGGCTGCCGCCCTGCTGTTTATGGCCTGGATGTATGGCGTGCTGACCGCGGATGTGAAGAAAGAGCTGTATTTAAAACGCTTGTGGCCCTGGGGCGCGGCCTTTGCCTGCTATGTGCTCCTCATGCTTCCGGTGGAACTGTTCTACCGGGGGTATTACCCCAAATTGTACCTCTGGCCCAACCAGCTGCGCTACAATTCTCTGGCCGGGGAAACCTATGAGAAGTACGGGGACCAGCTGTTCGGCAAGACCATCTACATCATCGGCGACAGCTATGAGATGAGCGATTTTACCGCAAACACCTTCTTCAAGGTCTTTGACCCGGAGCGGAAGGCACAGGGGACACGGGTGGTGCACATTAAGAGCATCCGGGATTTCGGCCTGGTGACGGACAACATGCTGGTGCTGCGGGAGGATCCGGAGAACAATGCGTTCCAGGACGTGACAGAGTTCGTGCGGGAGCTGAAGCTTAAATCGGAGTACGGTTATTACCGGGACGGCTGGATGGACGAGCACGCGGAGATCAGCGTGATGGCCGGTTCCACCGGGAGCATTGACCTGGAGATCATGTACCCGGGGCTGCTTCGGGGCGGCGAGACCATCAGCATCACCCGGGAGGGCTGGCCGCCGGACACCATGGCGGTGCAGTCCAGCGTGATCCGCACCTCGATTCACGTGGAGCCGTTCCAGACGGTCCGGCTGAGGTTCGACTATAACTTCTATATGCAGGACGCCCAGGAACAGCGGGGCGTGGACCGGCTGGCCGCCATTGTCAACATCGAAGCCGATTAGAGGACGGGAATTACGGATTATGAGACAGAAGAAACAGATTTTATACTGGCTGCTGCCCCTCATGGGCACGGCCTTCGCCCTTTGGTATGTGAAAAGCGCCACGGCGGACGTGGTATATTCCGACTACATCCGCCTGGTCAACAGCTATCTGCCGGACGTGTGGAATCCGGCAAAGTTCTTTGTGCCCGACGTGCTCACCCGAATCCCCGTCAGCTACCTGGCCCGCATCGTGAACGTGGAGCTGTTTGGCTTCTCCGTCACCTTCGAGCGGGTATTGGGGGTGCTCAGCCTGGGGCTTTCCGGCGCGGTATTCGGGCTGTACTGCCGGGAGCGCAGGGTGGGCTTATTGTGGTTCGCAATGCTGTCGGCGGTGATGTTCAGCCTGAACAAATGGGAGATGCTGACAAACGGCAGCGGCTGGGCCCATTTCCTGGCGTTTGCATGCTTTTATTACCACGAGGTGGTGCTGGACCGGGTCTGGGCCGGAAAGGAGAAAAAACACGACCGAATCAGGCTGTGTATTCTGCCCTGGCTGGTGATCCTGGGAGCGGCCGGCCCCTACTGCGCCAGCTACGCGGCCACCCTGCTGTTGTCCTACGGCTTCTGTATGGTCCGGGACCATGATAGAAGAGCGGACGGAAAATGGGACCGGCGCTACGTCCTCTACGGACTCTGCACCCTGCTGCCCCTGCTGCTGTACATGCTCAGCAATTCCTTTGCGGTCAATGAGCACGCCGGGGCCACCGGCCGTTCCCTTGGGCAGATTCTGGCCGATCACCCCGGCTTCCCGGTGCGGTTCCTGCTGAAATCCTTTGCCGGTATCCTGGTGGGCGGTGAGGAATTGCAGGCGCTTATGGAAAGTGGGACCCTGACGAATTTGGGGGTCTACCTGCTGGGACTGTTTGTGGTTGCAGGTTACCTTCTGGCCCTGTGGCTGAACCTGAGGCTGAGACTGTACGAGAAAACCGTATTTCCCATGATGCTGCTGGTGTCCGGTGGGATGAACCACGTGCTGATCTTCATTTCCCGGTACATTTTCGAGAAGGAGGACTATGCCTGGAGCTCCCGCTACGCGCTGCAGTTTCAGGTGGGAATCCTGGGGATTGTGCTGACCTTTGCCCTGGCATTTCCGGCTGTTGCCCAGGGCAGGAGGGCCTGGCGGGCGGTGATGGCGCTGTTCTGCCTTGCAATCCTGGCCGGAAATGGTTATACTACTTATCGTGAGTTGAAGAAAGCTCCCTACCGGGAGGAACGGTTTGAGCAGATGGCGCAGCAGGCCGGGGATTTTTCCGGGCTGACGGACGATAAGCTGGCCGGACTGTACGAGTATTACAAGGGCCGGGACAAGATTGAGCAGGCGTTTGAGATATTGAAAGAGAACCACCTGAACGTATTTCGGGACAGGTAGAGGATAACGGAGGATAATACTATGAAGGTTGTGATTTTAGCGGGCGGGCTGGGGACCAGGATTAGCGAAGAGAGCCATTTAAAACCAAAGCCCATGATCGAGATCGGCGGCAGACCCATCATGTGGCATATTATGAAATATTACTCGGAGTACGGGTTTCATGACTTCGTGATCTGCCTGGGCTACAAGCAGTACGTGGTGAAGGAGTTTTTCGCGGATTATTTCCTGCACACCTCCGACGTGACCTTTGATCTGGCCCACAACAAGATGGAGGTGCACAACAACTATTCCGAACCCTGGAAGGTGACCCTGGTGGACACCGGGCTCAACACCATGACCGGCGGGCGGATAAAGCGGATTCAGCCCTACATCGGGGACGAGCCCTTCCTGCTGACCTACGGCGACGGCGTGAGCACCGTGGACCTGGATAAGCTGGTGAAATTCCACCGGTCCCACGGCAGGATCGCCACCATCACCACGGTGAACATCGGACAGATGAAAGGCGTGCTGGACATCGCGCCGGACAACACCATTCTCTCCTTCCGGGAGAAGGAGGACGACGACGGGGCGCTGATCAACGGCGGATTTATGGTGATGAACCCGCAGATTTTCGACTATCTGGAAAATGACGCCACCGTCTTTGAGAAGGAACCTATGCAGCGGCTGGCCGCGGAGGGGGAGCTGAAGTCCTTCTACCACAGCGGTTTCTGGCAGTGCATGGATACCCAGCGGGAGATGAACAAGTTGGAAACATTGTGGCAGTCCGGCAACGCGCCGTGGAAAATCTGGAAGGACTGAGCGTATGAATTGGAATGAATTGGAGAAATTTTATAATGGAAAGTCCGTGCTGGTTACCGGCCACACGGGTTTCAAAGGCTCCTGGCTGACGCGCATGCTGACGCTGGCCGGAGCCAGGGTCACGGGCTATTCCCTGAATCCGCCTACGGACCCCAGCCTCTTTGAGATCGCGGGCTTAGAGGACACCATGGACAGTGTGATCGGGGACGTGCGGGACCTGGCCCGTCTCCAGGAAGTCTTTGAGCGGGTGCAGCCCCAGGTGGTGTTTCACCTGGCGGCCCAGCCCATTGTGCGGGATTCCTACAAGGACCCGGTGTACACCTATGAGACCAATGTGATGGGTACGGTGAACGTGCTGGAGTGCGTGCGCAGGACAATGAGCGTGCAGTCGTTTTTGAACGTCACCACGGATAAGGTGTATGAGAACAGGGAATGGGAGTACGGTTACCGGGAGTGCGATCCCCTGGACGGCTACGATCCCTACTCCAACAGCAAATCCTGCTCCGAGCTGGTGACCCACAGCTACCAGAAGTCCTTTTTCCAGGACGGGCGCTGCGCCATCTCCACCTCCCGCGCGGGAAATGTAATCGGCGGCGGCGATTTTGCCAACGACCGGATCATCCCCGACTGCGTGCGGGCCGCGGGCTGCGGCAGAGAGATCGCGGTGCGCAATCCCCATTCCACCCGGCCTTACCAGCTGGTGTTGGAGCCCCTGGCCGTGTACATGGCCATCGCCAAACGTCAGTGGGAGGACAGAAACTTCCAGGGCTATTACAATGTGGGCCCGGACGACAAGGACTGCGTGACCACCGGAACGCTGGTGGATTTATTCTGCACTGCCTGGGGGCCTGGGGCCGCCTGGGTGGACCAGTACGACGGAGGTCCCCACGAGGCTAATTTCCTGAAGCTGGACTGCTCCAAGATTAAACGCGCTTTAAACTGGACGCCCCGGTACGGCGTGAAGGAGGCCATCGAAAAGACCGTGGCCTGGTCAAAGGAGTACCTGGAGGGCGCGGATATGTTGGAAGTGATGGACCGGCAGATTCGGGAATTTTTCGCGTAGGCGGCCCGCGCATTCCCGGACACTTCCCGGCGGCCCGCGCAACGAATAAAGAATAAGGAGAATCGACCCCAATGTTTGAAAATAAAACCGAAGCACAAGCAAAAGAGCAGATTTTGGACCTGGTGGCGGAATACTGCGACAAGTTCCACAACCGGAAAAAGCCTTTTGAGGAGGGCGACCGTATTCCCTACGCGTCCAGAGTCTACGACCACGCGGAGATGGTGAACCTGGTGGACAGCGCCCTGGAGTTCTGGCTGACCTCGGGCCGCTACACCGACGAGTTCGAGGCCAGGCTGGCCAAATATCTGGGCGTGCGGTACTGTTCCCTGGTGAATTCCGGCTCATCAGCCAACCTGATCGCCTTTATGACCCTGACCTCCCCCCTTCTGGGAGAGCGCCGGGTGAAGCGGGGGGACGAGGTCATCACCGTGGCCTGTGGCTTCCCCACCACGGTCAACCCCATGATCCAGTACGGCGCGGTACCGGTGTTCGTGGACGTGACCATTCCCCAGTACAACATCGACGTGACCATGCTGGAGTCGGCCCGCTCTGAGAAAACCAAGGCTGTGATGATCGCCCATACCCTGGGCAATCCCTACGACCTGGCCGCCGTGAAGGCATTCTGCGATAAATACAACCTGTGGCTGGTGGAGGACAACTGCGACGCCCTGGGAAGCCGCTACACCTTGAACGTGGACGGCAAAGAGGTGACAAAGCTCACCGGCACGGTGGGCGACATCGGCACCTCCAGCTTCTACCCGCCCCACCATATGACCATGGGCGAGGGCGGCGCGGTGTACACGGACAACCCGCTGCTCAACAAGATCATCCACTCCTTCCGGGACTGGGGCCGGGACTGCGTCTGCCCCTCGGGGAAGGACAATACCTGCAACCACCGCTTTGACCGCCAGTACGGCGAGCTGCCCCTGGGTTACGACCACAAGTACGTCTACTCCCATTTCGGCTACAATTTAAAGGCTACGGATCTCCAGGCCGCTATCGGCTGCGCCCAGATTGAGAAGTTTCCCACCTTCGTGGAGCGCCGCCGTCACAACTTCGACCGCCTGAAAGCCGGTCTGGCCGGGACGGAGGAGAAGCTGATCCTGCCCGAGCCCTGCCCGAATTCCCGGCCCAGCTGGTTCGGATTCCTGATCACCTGCAAGGAGGGCACGGACCGCAACCAGGTGGTGCAGTACGTGGAGAGTAAGGGCGTCCAGACCCGGATGCTGTTCGCCGGAAACCTGACCAAGCACCCCTGCTTCGACGAGATGCGGACCACAGGCGCGGGTTACCGGGTGGTGGGAAGCCTGGAAAATACGGACCGGATCATGAGCGACACCTTCTGGGTGGGCGTGTATCCGGGAATGACCGACGAGATGATCGACTATATGGCAAAGACCATCCGGGAAGCGGTTCTGTAGGGGCATAATGTTCCCGGTAATTCCGTTTGACATCAGAGGAGGAAGCCATGGCGGACCAGTACGACATGAGCGGCGTGCACAGCGCCAACTTGAAAATATTAAAAGAGGTGGACCGGATCTGCCGCATGTATAAGATCCGATACGGCCTGGATGCGGGAACCCTGATCGGGGCGGTGCGCCACCACGGGTTCATCCCATGGGACGACGACGCGGATGTGTATTTCACCCGCAGCCAGTACGAGGCCTTCTGCAAGGTGGCTCCCCGGGAGCTGCCTGAGGGCATGGAGCTTCTGGAGCCGGACAAGCTTAGGGGCGGGAAGGCATTTTACGACTTCACCCCGCGGATCATCTACCACAACAGCCGCCGCCACGGGGACACGCCGGAGATGGCCTATTATGAGGGCAGGCTGAACCACCTTTGGGTGGATCTGTTTATCATCGACAAGCTGCCTGCGGGGAAGTTCGCGGCCGCCATGACCCGGTTTCTCCACAAGGCGGTTTACGGGCTGGCCATGGGCCACCGCTATCATCTGGATTTCAAAAAATACAGCCTGCCCCACAAGATTTTCGTGGGCGGCCTGGCCGCGGTGGGACGGCTGATCCCAATGAGGGCAATCTTCGCCATGCAGCGGGCCGTGGCCTTAAAGGACCGGCACAGCAAGGGAAATCTGCGCTACTACAGCAATTACCAGCCGGATTTCCTGTACGTGACCGTGGAGAAGAACTGGTGCGACCAGGTGGTGGATATGGACTTCGAGGACACCCGGCTTATGGCCCCGGCGGGCTGGCATGAGATTCTGACGGAGGTGTACGGGGACTACATGACGCCGCCGCCCAAAGAACAGCAGGTGCCCACCCACTCCGGCCGGGAGATCGAGGTGTTTGGCTGAGGCGGAAGAGAGAAGGCCGCCGCGCGGGGTGCCATACAGCAGAGGAAAGGATTCAGGACGGTTTAATGGACAGGAAAGTATCGGTTGTAGTGTCCGTCTACAACGAAGAAAAGGCATTGGAAGAATTTTACAGGGAAACGGGCAAGGTCTTAAATGGACTGGACTGGGATTACGAGCTGGTGTTTGTCAACGACGGCAGCGCGGACGGCAGTCTGGCTATTCTGGACAGCCTGGCGGAGCGCGACAGCCGGGTAAAAGTGGTCAGCTTTTCCCGGAATTTCGGCCACGAGGCGGCCATGATCGCGGGGCTGGATTACAGCAGCGGCGACGCCGTCGTCTGTATGGACGCGGACCTGCAGCATCCGCCGGAATGTATTCCCCGGATTCTGGAGAAAATGGCCCAGGGCTACGAGGTGATCAGCATGGTGCGCACCAAGAACAAGAGTGCGGGGCTGGTCAAGAATATCACTTCCTCGGGCTTTTACTGGCTGATCAACCACATTTCGGACGTACATTTCGAACCAAACGCCTCGGATTTCTTCGCCGTCAGCCGCCATGTGGTCCAGGTGTTAAAGGACAATTACCGGGAGAAGGTGCGCTTTCTGCGGGGCTATGTCCAGAACGTGGGCTTTCGCAAAACCACCATCGAGTACGAGGCCCGGGCCAGGGTAGCGGGGGAGAGCAAGTACAGCCTGAAAAAGCTGTTCATTTTCTCCATCAATACGATCCTATGCTTCTCCAACATGCCGCTGAAGCTGGGCATCTACGCCGGGATTTTCTCCGCGCTTTTGGGCGTTGCGGTGATCGTCTACACTTTGTTCACCCGACAGGGCGCTCCCAGCGGTTATGCCACCATCGTAGTGCTGATCTGCTTTATGTTTGCAATGATGTTTGTGATCATCGGCATCATCGGGGAATACATCGCCATTCTGTTTACCGAGCTGAAGGACCGGCCCATCTACATCGTGGACCGGACGCGGAATGTGGAGTAAGCGGCTCAGACCGTTGCCCTGTGAACCGGTTTAATAGAAATTTAATGATGCGTTGCTTGACATTGGCTGGAAACTATGGTAAAAATTTAAGCGTAGGTATGAAAAGCAGATAGTTCATCTTTCTGCTTTTTTGTTCGCAGGAAGATGACAACTTGTCACAAGTGACAGGCTATCATAATTTGTGCGTGATACATTGCCACACACAGGATAAAAGGGGGGACGAAAAACGTGCCGACCCAGCGATTTTTCAATTTAAAAGAGGAGAAGCGACGCGCCATTGTGAGAGCCGCGGTGCATGAGTTCTCCCGGGTGCCCTACTCCGTTGCTTCCATCAACCAGATTATCAAGGAAGCGGATATTTCCAGGGGAAGTTTTTACACGTATTTTGAGGATAAGGACGATCTTCTGCAATATCTGGTCAGCGGATTTCGGGAAAAGTGCAGGGAGCGGGTCTACGCCCAGCTGGAGTTAAAACAGGGCGACCTGTTTGAGACCGTGTGCACGATGATGGAACAGATCATGGACGCGGGAAGCGAGAGCCGGGGGGCGGAGCTGTACCGCAACGCCCTGACGGAGCTGAACCCGGTGACCCAGAGCAGGATGATGGGCATCAAGGGGTTTCTGTACGAGGATGAGGTCTACTGCCAGTTTATCCACGGGCTGTATGAGCGGATCGATCTCGCCAGGTATCCCATGGGGAGCGAGGCGCAGCTGGCCTGCCTGGTGGAGATCATGCTGGTACTGGTGATCAAGGCTGTTTCCATGTTTTACATGGGAGCGGCGGACCGGGAGCGCATCATGGAGGTGACCCGGAGACAGATGTACATATTGAAAAACGGCGCCCTGTCCGGGAGTATGCCGGAGGAATCCCCGGCCGTCCGTCTGGACAGAAGGCCGGAAAAGAAGGAGATTAGCTATGAGAGATAACAGGAAACGGCCCGGCGCCCGCCGGGGCCTTGTAGTTTTGACCGCCTGCGTTCTGGCGGGGATCACGCCGGTTACGGCCTTCGCAGCCAAACGGCCTGATGACAACCTTTCCGATGTGGAAGCGCCCAGGCCGGATGTGAACAAGGATTTAAGTCCGGAGTTCGCCTACAGCGAGGACAAATGGGCGGCCCTGCGGGATAACGTGATGGAGTACGGCGAGCTGGCCGACCTGATTCACGAGTACAACCCCGTGGTCCGCAGCAACCGGGAGTCCTACAACGATATGCGCAGCAAGACGTTGAACGATGTATATCAGGAGGCCATGGACGCGGCCCAGGATCTGTGGGATCAGGCCGGGGACTCGGACGACGACTCCATGCGGGCAACCCTGAACATGCAGGGAAATACGCTGGCCAAGTCCGCGGACGATCTGTTTGAGGATCCGGAGATGCAGAAGATCAGTTACGACCAGGCCGAGGCGGGGCTGGTGTCCCAGGCCCAGCAGTTGATGATCACCTACCAGCAGTCCGGTTACACCATGGAGAATCTTCAGAACACCCGCAGCCTGCTCCAGGCTCAGTATGAGGCCGCGGTGGCTCTTATGGGTACGGGAAGCTCCACTCAGGTTCAGGTGCTCAACGCCCAGAAGAGCGTCCAGGATCAGGACGCCGCGATTCTGTCCACCCAGAAGTCCATCGACAGCGTGCACCGCACGCTTTGCCTGATGACCGGATGGTCGGCGGACGCGCAGCCCGAGATCCGGGCGGTGCCGGAGCCGGACCTTGGCCGTATCGATTCCATTAACCTGGAAGCGGACCAGGAGACGGCCCTTAAGAACAATTACACCATCCGGTACAATGAGAAAAAGCTGGGCAACCTGAGCGCATCCACCCAGATCGAGGCCACCAAGGCCACCATCGAGGATGCCAGGAACAATGTGATCAACGGCTTAAAGACCCAGTACAACACCATCCTCACCACACGGGATTCCCTGACCACGGCCCAGCTTCAGCTTCAGCTGGCCCAGGTGGATCTGGAGAAGGCTGCGGCAAGTCTGGCCGTGGGCTCCTCCACGCAGCTTCAGTACCAGAGCGCAGAGAACGCCTTTATCACGGCGAAGAACACGGTGGAGACTACCAAGCTGCAGCTGTTACTGGCTATGGAAAATTATGACTGGATTGTAAAAGGTCTTGTGGCATCGAAGTGATGTGAGGAGTGAACGAGGTGAGTTTGATGAACGATAGAAGATGGAAGGGGTTCTGCGCGGCCGCCATGGCGGCCCTGCTCTCGGCCGGACTGCCCCTCACCGCAATGGCGGAGCCGGAACCGGCTCCGGGGGACGGGTACCAGCAGTATATGGAACGCCTGACTGACAACCGCATCGAGTACGATGAGCTGGCGGATCTGATCAAGAATTTTTACGGCCCCTTAAAGAGCCAGTACGATTCCCTGGAGAGTATGAAGGGGGACACCGCCGACATTGCCATGCAGATGCGCGTTAGGGCGGATGATATGGTCAACGACGAGGACGGCCTGAAGGACCAGAAGAAGGACAATCCCCAGATGGCGCCTGTGCTGAACGGATACATTGCGCAGACCCGGGCCGGTATTAAGGAGCTGCGCAAGCAGGCCAAGAAGGTGGAGGACAATTTGGATAAATTCGACTCCGGCGCAAAGATGATCGACCGCTATGTGAACAGCGCGGCCCAGGGGCTGGAGTTTCTGGTGAACACCTATCAGCAGACCCTCTCGAAGCGGGAGCTGGTGGCAAAATCCGTGGAAGTGTCCCAGGCGGCCTGGAATCTGCAGCAGACCATGCAGGCTCAGGGCCTGGCGGTGGACGCCGATATTTTGTCCGCGGCTTCCCAGCTGGCTTCCTCCCGGCAGCAGCTGGCCAGTCTGGACTCCGGGCTGGAGCAGATGCGGGGCAATATTTACCAGCTCACCGGCTACGATCTCAACGCGTCCGGTGTGGAGATCGGCCAGGTGCCCCACGCGGATCCGGCGGCCATCGCCTCCATCGATGTGGCGGCGGACAAGGATAAGGCGGCCATGAACAACTATGATCTGATCAACCTGCGGGGAACCGCCGGGGGCGGAAGCATGAATATGGTGGAGAAGCAGACCATGAAATCCACCACCATGACCCGCAACAAGATCCGCAACGTGGAGTACAGCGAGGAGCAGGTGCGCTCCAATGTGCAGACGCTCTACGACACGATTTTACAGAAAAAGGCAGAGTACGACTCAGCAAGCACCGCCTGGCAGAGCGCCCAGATCACCTGGAACGCGGCCCAGATCCAGCGCCAGGGAGGGCTGGTCAGCGATATCCAGTTCATGCAGATGGAGCTGGCTTATCTTCAGGCCAAGTCCGGTTACGAATGCGCGGACCTGGCTCTGCAGCAGGCCATGCGGGACTACCAGTGGGCGGTTAAGGGCGTGACAATAACGACGGCAGCATAAAGTTACATATGTTCCCGATTTCGTTGAATTTTCAGAAGATGTAACTTCTGAACAACGAAATCGGGATTTTTTATAAAGAATTTATGCAAATTACAGAATAAATGTACAAAAATTAGGAGTTGTCTCTTGCATTTGACAAAAAAAGATGTTATCATTTTTTTATAGGGGATATATAATGATTTACAAGGAGGTTCGTGGTTACTGTTTTATGGTTCTGTGTTTTGAATTGAGGTGAGTTTATGTTGATGCGACAAGTTGACCTCAGGGATATGGCCCCCAGGCCGATCCCGATTTCTTATCTGATTCAGACCGCCAATCAATTTCACTGTGATATCTATGTGACCAGCGATGCTGAGACTGTGAACGCGAAGAATTATGATGAGATTAAGAAGCTCAGAATGTGTGGCGCCCCCTTGACATTCTACTTTAAGGGAAGTGACGAGGGAGAAGCGGGCGACCGCATCGAACGGATTTTTACATCAGGATAATAAAGAGAAGGGGAAAAAGGACATGCATTTCAAGCGCTAAAGGAGAGCCGGCGGCAACGCGGAGGCTCTCCTTTTCGAGTGGCGCGCCCTCTTGGACGCGCTCTGACAGCGGATTCAGTTGGTTTCTTCGTCCAGATAATGTCTGGCGTCTTTGAAAAAGCTCCACACAATCAGCAGAATAATGAAACCGATGGGGAAGGCGGCGATGATGGATACCGTCTGCAGGTTCGTCATGGAATTCTCCGAGAAGATCAGGGCGATGGGCAGCAGCATGAGCACCACGGCCCAGAACAGCTTTACCTTCCGGTCCGGCTCCTCACCGGCCTCCAGGGACTTGTAGGAGTAGGAGGAGGCTACCATGGTCAGGGCGTCGAAGGAGGTGGCGTAGAAGGCCACCATGGTAACTGCCAGCAGAATCAGGCCGAACTTGGCCAGCGGCAGAGTCTCGAACACGGCGATGATGGTCTTGTAAAGGTTCTGAGTTCCGGCGTAAATTCCCATCAGATCCAGCTTTCCGTGCATCTGCAGGCCCAGCCCGTAGTTGCCCAGAATGATGAAGGAGGTAAAGGTTCCGGCCAGCCCGAAAAAGTAGCCGCCGAACACGGTCTGGCGGATGGTGCGCCCCTTGCTGATGGTGCCGATAAAGAAGGGGGTCGCGACGCACCAGACCATCCAGTAGGCCCAGTAGAAGATCGTCCAGTTCTGGGGGAAGGAGGAGGTACGCAGCGCGTCGGTCCAGGTGGCCAGGGAGATAAAGTTCTGGGTCAGGTTGCCCAGAGCGGTCAGGCCGGTTTCCACGATGTAACGGCCTTCGCCGCCGCCGAAGAACACATAGGCCAGCAGTCCGAAAAACAGGTATACACAGGAGGCGGCCAGTTTGGCTATGCCCTCCATACCGAAGTAAACGGCCATGGTGTAGACCACGCAGATGATCACCAGGATGCCGATGGTCAGCAGGTTGGTCTCCCGGATGCCGAACACCCGGCTGATGGCCATGGACAAAAGCGGGGTGGCCAGGGAAAAGGTGGTGGCGGTTCCAGCCAGCAGGGCAAAGACCGCGGTCAGATCGATCACTTTACCCCAGAAGCCGTCCACGCGTTTCCCGAGAAGGGGACGGCAGGCCTCGGAATATTTCTGTTTGCTGCGGCGGCGCACATGGATCATGAAACCGAAGGAGACGGCCAGGATGATGTAGAAGCTCCAGGGAATGGGGCCCCAATGGAACAGAGGGTAGGTGCTGGCCCAGTCCTGCTGGGTACCCATTTCCAGAATATGGGGTTCATTGGCGTAGAGCATCCACTCGCACAGGGAATAGAACAGGATGTCCGCGGCCAGACCGGCGGTGAACATCATGGAGCCCCAGCGGAAGGCGGAATACTGCGGTTTGTCCGTGTCGCCCAGGCGGATTTTACCGAAGCGGGAAAAACCCATGTACAGGGAGCAGATGAAGGCCCCCAGCCCCAGGATCAGGTAATAGCTGCCCAACTGGTCGCCCAGGAAAAAGCGGATGGAACTGAGAATACCCGACGAGGCCTCCGGCAGAACCATGAACAGGGCGCACAGCACGAGAATGCATAAAAAGGGCACGATGGTGACAATCCAGTCCACGCGCTTTGTGACAGGGCGGGCGGCGGGGGTGTTGCAATCCGGTTTCATAAAATATTCCTCCTTGGCAGGCAGATTCAGTCATCAATCCGATAATGTTCAAAAAAGTTTAAAAATAAATGATATTGAACATATTACCACCGGAAGCTGGAAAAATCAAGAGGGATTTCAAACTTTACCAAGAATAACAATAATTTCGTAAGAAAAAAGGTCTGTTAAATTCGGGGATTGTCCGCTATAATAATACCGTTGACGGTCTGTCCGCCCGGCGGTTCTCGGGGGATCAGGCCGAATTGCAGCCGCCGGCTGCTCCCGGGAGATCCAGACCGGCGGGGCCGTCAGGCCGGCTGCTTTTTGTAAGAATGAAGGAGGATTTGATAAAATGAAACAGTTCAAAAAGTTATCCGCGTTGTTTCTCTTGTGCGCGGCAATCCTCTGCGGCTGTACGCAGAGCAATATTGTTTCCCCCACAGGCGGTGTGGTGGAGGGCCCGGCCGTTCCGGACGTGGAGACAAAGGACGATGTGGAGATCGACTGGGATGAAGTGAACCAGGCTATGCGCGACGAGTTTATGGAGCCCTACGGGCCCTTTGGCGATTACGTCATGGAGATGGCCGCAACCTACGACGCATCCAGCAAGACCGTAACCGTGCTGCTTCCCGTGACAGCCAAGACCACCGGCGAGATTGCGGTGGAATACGGCGAGGCCGTGCTCAAGGTCATCGGAGATGAGCTGGCGACCCAGGATTTCTCCTATACGCCTTCCGATGAGGAGAAACTGTACTACGGCGGTTTCTTTGATGAGAACAATGTGAAGATCCAGATCTTCCCCTTCAACAGCCAGGACGACGAGAGCACCTATCTGGTGAACGACACTATCAAGGCGGGAGAGCAGAGAGCGCTGACCGCTCTGAAGTAGGAACGACGCTCCGGCGGAAGACAATGACATTAGAAAGAGAAGGACTTGAATATGAGACGAGATTCCTACTGGAAACAGTCGGCGGCCTGCGTCCTGGCCCTGATGCTTCTGCTGGTGAGCGGCGGCCGGGCTGAGAGCTTTGCCATGGGCGGCTCCTACAAGGCTCAGGCCCAGACCCTCTACTCCCCCGGCAAGGTGATCGTCGCCGACGATGAGCCGGCGGGTGGCAGCGGCGGCAGTGCGGACGGCGCAGGCGGCTCCGGGGAAGCCCAGATCACCAGCGTCGGCGGAGACGGCGGACAGACGCAGCAGGCGGGAGACGCAGGCCAGGCCCAGCAGGCAGCCGGGCAGACCGGGGACAGCACCCAGGCCCAGCAGACAGGCGGACAGGCCGGGGATACCCAGGCGGCCGCGCAGCCTGCCCCTGTAGTCGCGGCAATCGGCTCCGTGCAGACCCCGGTGACCGATTCCTCCACCTGGTTCGGGCCGGGCCGTTTGACCATGTATGCCAACAATGCCTCCACAGCGCAGCTGCTCTCGGTGATCATCGAGAACGGGGAAGGCGGGCTGATCGTGGTGGACGGCGGCTGGACCGAGAACGCGGATTATCTGTTAAATCAGATCAAGGAGAAAGGCGGCCATGTGATGGCCTGGCTGGTCACCCATCCCCACAGCGACCACGCGGGAGCGCTTGCCGAGATTCTGAGCAAGCACAGCGGAGAGATTACCATCGACGGCATCTATTACTCCTTCCTGGAGGACAGCTGGTATCAGGAAAAGGATTCCAATGCAGCGGGAATGGTGCAGCGCCTTAAGAGCATTTTCGCCCAGATGCCCCAGGAGAAGCTTCACGGAAACATCGTTTCCGGCCAGGTCATTGAGGCGGGCCCGGCCCGGATCCAGGTGCTCAACCCGGCCTACAAGACCAGCAGTGATTTTGTAAACAACAGCAGCGTAGCCTACATGGTTTCGCTTAACGGGACCAATGTGGTGTTCCTGGGCGATCTGGCGCTGGCAGGAGGCGACCGGCTGATGTCCGAGGTCGACCTGCGCGCCCTGGACTGCGACATCGTACAGATGGCCCATCACGGCCAGAACGGCGTGGACTATGAGGTTTACAAGGCGCTAAAGCCCAGGGCCAGCCTGTGGCCCACTCCACAGTGGCTGTGGGACAACGACGGCGGCTCCGGCTACGGAACCGGCAACTGGAAGACCCAGGAGACAAAGAACTGGCTGGTCCGTCTGGGCGTACAGGAAACCTACTGCATCAAGGACGGAAATCAGGTAATCGAATAACGTACGGCTGGCATTTCACAGCTGAAAAAACGGCGTCTGAGAAAGCTCTCAGGACGCCGTTTTTTGTTTGAATGCAATGGGCCGTTGTAACAGTCCGGGGCCGCTCCATGATTGTAAATTCGTCAATCCCGGCAGGGAAGCCCGCTGTGATAAGAATAATTTCCGATCTCGTTCAGGAGACGACCCAGGGAGACCGGATCCACACCGGGGGTGCCGTCCACCAGGGAATTAATCATGTAGTAGATGGTGTCCAGCTTGGACAGGGACTGCTTGAACAGATCCGGGAAAGAGGCCTGGGAGGCGATCTGCTTGTTCCAGGGATTGCACCAGGTCTCGTGGCGCAGGTTCAGGCTCCAGGCCGGGTCCGCCACCGTGTCCGTGACCAGCTTGTTGGAGGCCACGGGATTTTTGAGGAAGATATTCTCCACAAACTCTATTTTGTTCTTTTTCTTACCGTAGGGGTCCGCCAGCGTGCGGCAGCCGAAGCGGATGGCCAGGATGGAGCGGTGGATCATCCGCGCGGTGACCTGGTAGTTGTTGCGGTAGCTCAGCGGATAATAGGTCTCGTTGATGCACTTTGAGAGAAAGCGGGAGATGAACTGGATCTCCATACCGTTTAAACAGATGGTGGCCGCCTGGTTGAACTGGGACGGCTTTTTCTTTTTGTACTTGCGCAGCAGCAGGGCGTCGATGTCGTTCTCCAGCTGGGCGTGAAGCCCGTGGTAGTAGCCGCCCGGATGGTCCACGTCGTACTCGATCCGGCCGTAGACGTAGGGGTGGCAGATGGAATCGCCCACGTAGTGGCACAAAAAACCGCAAACATAGGCAAGTCCCTCCTCGCGCTGCTGGCGGGACTCGATGTTGGTGAGATTTTCAAAGCAGCAGCTGAAAAACTGATTGACCAGATGCTCGTGCATGTGGGAACCTACGTTGCGGTGGTCCCGGTGGCGCAGGACAGGAAGGTTGTAGAAGAAGATATCCGGCCCCTGCAGTCCCAGCTGATACAGCCAGCGGTACTTGGCAATTATAAATTTTAAGGACGTCTGGGGCATATCGTTGTACGCTTTCATGCCCAATATATAGTGCGTGGTAAAGCCCGGCATCGCCATACCTCTTTTCTTTGTAAGATATGTTTTATTTTAACATAATTGCATCTGAAATGCGAGGCATATACACTAGAAAATTCTGTGAACTGTCATAGTCCCGCCCGGCTGCGAATAAGACAGATAGTGAGGACGGCAGCCTTGGGCGGAAGGTGGCGGAATATGGCATTTTTAGAACAGATACATCAGATGGTATGGGGGCCGTGGACCATGGTGGCATTCCTGGGCGTGGGGCTGTTCTTCAGCCTGAAGAGCCGCCTATTCCAGCTGAGAGGTTTTTCCTACTGGTGGAAGGCGACGGTGGGGAGTCTTGGAAAAAAGGACGGAAACGAGGAGCAGGGGAAGGGCGGAAAAAAGGGAATCAGTCAGTTCCAGTCCGTGTGCACCGCCCTGGCGGCTACGGTGGGGACGGGAAATATCGCGGGCGTGGCCACGGCCCTGACTGCGGGCGGCCCCGGGGCGCTGTTCTGGATGTGGGTGTCCGCCCTGATCGGTATGATTACCGCCTACGCGGAAACCACGCTGGGAATCCGCTATCGCTACCGCGATGAGAACGGCCGTTACATGTGCGGGCCATACGTGTATATGGAGCGCGGCCTGGGAATGAAGGGCATGGGGATCATGTACGGCGTGCTGTGCCTTCTGGCGTCCATGGGTATGGGAAGCATGGTGCAGTCCAACTCCGCCGTGGGCACCATGGCCTACAGCTGGCATATCCCTGAACTGGCAGGCGGCCTGATGCTGACCGCTCTGATCTGGCTGGTAATCAGCGGCGGCATCAGCCGTATCGGCACGGTGGCGGAGAAGCTGATGCCTGCGGCTTCCGGCATCTATATCGTGTTCTCGCTGGTGGTGATCCTCTCTTGCGCAGAGCGGCTTCCTCAGGTTTTCGGAGCGATTTTAAGCGGCGCCTTTACCCCGTCGGCCGCCGCGGGCGGAGCGGCAGGGTACGGGATCAGCCGCAGCCTGCGCTACGGAATGGCCAGAGGCGTATTTTCCAACGAGGCGGGCCTGGGCACCCTGGCGGTGCTGCACGGGGAGGCCAAGGACACCACGCCCCAGCAGCAGGGCATGTGGGCCATGTTTGAGGTGTTTTTTGACACGGTGATCCTCTGTACCCTGACCGCACTGGTGATTTTGTGTATGACCGGGTCGGCGCCGGAGCGGGTTCCCTACGAGGGCGCGGCGCTGGCCTCCTGGTGTTTTGAGGGCCGTCTGGGCGCTGCGGGGGAATTTCTGGTCTCCGCGTCCATGGTGGTATTCGCCTTTGCCACCCTGATCGCCTGGTTTTACCTGGGAAAGCAGGCCGCGGCCTACACGGCCGGCGCGCTGGGGTTCGACCGGCGGCGGAAGCAGAAATTCGTGAATAAAATTTACCCCCTGTTCTACGTGGCGGCGGTGTTCACCGGGAGCATCAGCCGGCTGGAGGTGGTGTGGATCCTGTCCGATATCTGGAACGGTCTGATGGCGTTCCCCAACCTGACGGCTTTGCTGTTTCTGAGCGGACAGGTGATGATGCCGGAGTGGAGGGGGAGAAGGGGGCGTTAGGGCATTTGTGGCGCATTTGGCAATCAGTCGGGCCGCAGATACCCCGCAATATAAAAAACAGGTTAGCCAACACTGGCTAACCTGTTTTTTATGAGAAAAAGTATTATTAAAAGGGAGGAGAGCTGATAATTGCTTATCAGCTCGAGTATTATGAAAAAAATCTTGTAAGCGTTATTTAGTTTAGTCGTTTTGTCTAACTGACTATGGTTAAAGTATATCCGGCAATCATGAATAGTTCGTGTTGTTTATGTAAAGAGTTTTTAAATGATTTATGAACAGAATGTGAATAAGACGCATTGGGAAATCTGTCGCCCGCCCGGATTGTCCGCCCGGATTGTCCGCCCGTGCCTCAGGACAGATACCTGGCCATAAACTCCGGGATCGGCAGAGGCTTGCTGAAAACATACCCCTGAACCATGTCGCAGTGGATACTGCGCAGGTATTCCACCTGATCGGGAGTCTCGATCCCCTCGGCTACGGTCCTCACCTGCAGGTGTCCGGCCAGTTCCACCAGGCTGGCGATAATGTCCTTTGCCTTTCGGCCGGACATGTTGAGGAAAAAGGAGCGGTCCAGCTTGATGGTGTCCACGTCGAATTCCTTTAGCAGGCCCAGGGAGGAGAATCCGGCTCCGAAGTCGTCCAGGGAGCAGAGAAAGCCCAGGTCGTGCATCGTTCGGATGGACTCTTTTACGATTTCAATCTGCCGGTTGTCGAAAAAGATGGACTCCGTCAGCTCAAATTCGATGATTCCCCGGGGGATTCCGTGCTGTCCGGCGATGCGGGCGAAGTCGTCCAGAAAGCCGGGGGTTCGGAAGTGCTGGCGGGAGAGATTCACGGAGACCGGGAACATTTCCCGGCCATCCCGTTTCAGACCGGCAAGCGCGGCGCAGATCCCGGTGAACACATAGCGGTCCAGCGCGCATATTTTTCCGTTCCGCTCAAACAGGGGAATGAAGTCCGACGGAGGGATGATTCCCCTGACGGGATGGTTCCAGCGCACCAGGGCTTCGGCTCCAGCCAGGCGGTTGTCCTGCAAGCTGATTTTCGGCTGAAGGTAGATCAGAAAATCACCCCGCTCCAGGGAGCTGTCAAACAAGGTGTTTAACTCCTGTTCCAGACGCAGGCGGTCGGTCAGGCTGTCGTCGTAAAAAGCGCATAGCCGGCTGTGATCCGGCGTCGGATTCTGGCTGGCCAGACGGGCATGGTCCTGAAGGATGGTGATATCCTGACCAGGATCCTCCACCAGGCATACGCCCGACCGGACGGTAATGGGAAGGGCGGGCAGATCCGCAGCCTGTGATGCGTTGATTTCCCGGATAACCTGATCCAGACGGAGCTGTATGGTTTGGGGATCGTGCTCCCGCAGGCAGAGGAAAAAGTGGTCGGACTCCCCTCTGGCGGCAAATTCCTCCCGGTCATGGTCCGCGCTGCGCTCCAGGGTGCGGTAAAGATGGCAAAGCAGACGGTTTCCACCCTCGGTTGTGTACTGTTCGTTGATCAGTTTGAAGCCGCATACGTTCAGAAACACAATCGCGAAGGTGTTGGGCTTGAGAGAATCGGCCAGGGACCGGTAGCGGGCCTGAAAGGCCGCGTTGTTCAGGCCGCCGGTGAGCGGGTCGGTAAAGGCAATCTGCTCCAGATACTTTTTGTGGGCTCCGTAGAGGCGAAACAGGGATAGGAGAAACAGCGTGAAAAACAGGATGGTTACGCCCACAATGGCAAAGGTCTGCCAAATGTAACGTTCCGCCCCTCTGGTGATGATGTCGGCCGGAATGATGGTGAGAAGAAACCAGTCATTTAAATGCAGCGCATTGTAGGAGAGGTACAGTTTCTCGCCTGTGGCTGAGGTGAATTTCAAAAGGCCCTCCCGGCCGCCCTTCACGTCTGCCTGCATCCGGTGGATATCGGCGATCACCTCCTGGTTTTGGTCATTGCGGAAGAGGTCGTCCAGACGGAGAAAGGGCTTCAAATCCGTGGGGGAGATTACAACCCGGCCGTTGTTGTCCACGATGCAGCTGAGCATTTGACCGTTAAAACTGTTGGCGGAGATCATGTCCTGGATATTTTCTGTGCTGCGCGTGCCCATCAGCAGCTCGTCGGGGCCGTTGTCGCGATAAACGGGGGTGGAGTATAAAAGATATTTTCCACCTGTGTATGTGACGCAGGCTTCCGGGGGAATCTGGATGGAGGGAGCCGCGTTGGGAGAGCCGCCGGAATCAGCGCCCGGGTCTAAATCCCCGGCGGAGGCGATGACGGAGCCTTCATGGTTTATCAGGACCAACCGGTCAAATTCCAGAATATGAGCCTTGCGCTCCAGAAATTCAGTCAGCGCAAGGCTGCTCTGATATTCCCGGATTTGGGAAAGGGAATCGGCCATCATTTTTAGATTGGTGATCCGGCTTTGGAAGGCATCCCGGATGTCGGAGGCGGACTCAGAGGTCACGTCCCTTAAGTAACCTTGCGTGCTGTGACTCAGGGCTTCCTGCAGCTTGGCGGCGTTCCAGATCATAACAGCAAAGATCAGAATGAGTAGAAGGGATAATAATAGGATAGGGCGCCCTTTATCCGAAAGGGTGAACGGTCTGCCGGGCTGCCGTTTGTTCTGTGTGTTCATATTAATTCATATACTCCATAACATTGATATCAGGATAAAATCCATCTGAGTATATTTTAAGAAACTTCATTTGAGAAATCAATGTTATATTTGTGTACATAAGCATATAGTAGGATGGATTTTGTGATATAATAACAGTTGAAATCAAACCGGGGCGGTTATGGGGCTTTGGGGAAACGAGGTGGCAGGGTGGAGGACAAGCAGACGCTGAGCGAGTATGTATATGGAAATTTGAGAGAATAGATTCTCACGGGATATCTGCGCCGGGGAGAGCCGCTTCCCTCCCTAAGCCAGCTGTGCGAGACTTATCATGTGGGGATTCGGACCGCGAGGGACGTGCTGAGGAGGCTGAGTCAGGAAGATCTGATACGGACGGAGGAGAGGAGGCCCTCGGTGGTCATTTACCGGCGGCCGGAGGAGGAAGGGAATCAGGTCGAGATATCCGCCGTGCTGGCGAGGCGGGTGGAGATCGGGGAGATTTATGAGACTATGGGTCATATAATGCCGGAGCTTTTTGCATTTTCCGTCCAGGTGTGCGGGCGGGAAGCGGCGTTGGAATATTTGAAGGGGATGAAGAAGGACGGCGGGAGCGCGCTGGAGGTCCGGTGGAAAACGGCCTCCACAGCGCTGCACAGGCTTTTGGACGCCTCTTGCAACCTGCTGTTTCGGGATGTGTTTAGCAGCCTTAAAATCTGCGCCCGGGTGCCGTTCTTTCTGGAATGCAGCGAGGCCGCGTCCCTCAGCCGCGCTTACCGGGACTATGGAAATCCCGTGTGGATCGCAGAGGCGGTGGAGACAGGGAACCCGGAGGAAATCCGGCGCAGGTTCAGGACTATGTACCGCGCTCTGGCAGACGGGGTGGAGGAATATCTGGCCTCTCTGGCGGCGATGGCGGACGGTACGGGCTGCGGGACGCCGGAGGAGAAGCGCTGCTTTTCCTGGAATGCGAAGTTGGGGCGGGACCACTACTATTTGCAGATAGCCCGCAGCCTGATCGACCGGATCGGAACCGGTTTTTATCGGGACGGCTCATTCCTGCCTTCGGAGGCGGCTCTGGCCGCAGAGTACGGCGTGTCGGTTTCCACCATTCGCAAGGCCCTGGCTATGCTGAACCGGCTGGGCTTCTGCCGTACCTACAATGTGAAGGGGACCCAGGTGACGCTGTTTAACGACGAGGCCACGTTTTACGCTCTGAAGAACCGGGTGCACAAGCGCGAGACGCTTTTGTATTTGAGCGGGCTTCAGTTTATGACTCTGGCAGCGGGACCGGCGGCAAAGCTGGCCTTTTCCGGGATTTCCGGGACGGAGCTGCTGCGGCTTAAGGAGAAAATGGAGCAGCCCCTCAGCATCCCGTTGGACGTGCTCATCCGCTGCGTGATAAGGTACCTGCCGCTGGAGCCGTACCGGGTGATCCTGCAGGAGGTCAGCGATATCCTGCACTGGGGGTATTACTATTCCTTCTACGAGGGGGGAGCCAGGAGCGCCAATGAGTTGAACAACAGGGCGCTTAATGCCTTTGCGCTGCTGGAAGAGGGCAGGCGGGACGCCTTTGCCGGCGAGCTCTCCGGCTGCTTTGGACACGCCCTGGAGATGGTAAGGGACGCAATGGTGGAATTCGGCCTTTTGGAGGCGGCGAACCTGGTCACTCCGAAGCCGCAATAAAATAAATTGTATCAAAAAAGCTCATCAGCAGCGGGAGGCGGCTGATGGGCTTTTTTGATGCAGCGGTCCGGTGCGCGGCCCGGCGGCCGGGCCGTTACCGGGCGCAGAGGCTGTTGACGAATGCCAGGTAACAGCCAAAGTCCCCGATGCGTTTCCGGTTGTACGGGTCCTCCTCCTCATGGCCCAGGGTCTCGCGCCACGCGGCTTCATGGCCCTGAAGGCGGAGATATCTGGCCAGCTGGTTAAATTTGACGATCAGGGAGTTGTGGCAGGCGGTGCGGCTGGAATCGCGGTCCGTCTTTTCAGCCCGGCTCCAGAGGAACCATTGGGAGCGGAAGGCAATATAACGGGTGGCGGTCACGGCCAGCTCCTGGTAAAGCTCAAGGGCGTCCGGGTCATTGCCCATCTCGGATATTATGTCCCCGTGCAGCTGCTCCATCTCTTCCAGGGTAAGGCTGCGGTCCGCGGCCAGATAGGTTTTATAGGTATCAATCATTGTGCGCCTCCGAAGGTGTGGTTACGGTGCTGTCTTTCTTAATTATACGTTGTCGTCAACCGCAGGTTGATGATAAGGGGTACGTTTCCTTGATTATACGTTGTCGTCAACCGCAGGTTGATGATAAGGGATACGTTTCCCTATTATACGTTGTCGTCAACCGCAGGTTGATGATAAGGGATACGTTTCCTTGATTATACCATAAAATGCATGAAAAATGAGGACGGCCGCCGGATTTGCCGTTGGTTTGAAACTATTTTTAGAAAATACCGGATTTATAAAACCGGACGGGCGGCTCATACGTCTTATAGGCAGGAACGGGAAAATGAAAAAGGAGACGGAAAGGAGGTTTTATGGATTTTTTTAAGATTATCAATGACATTGCCGCGGAGACACGGATGAATATGGGGGAAAAAGTGCGGATGCTGATCCGGATTCTGGTAGGCATTTCCCCGAAACGGATCGAATGCCACAGGCGGGCCGGGCCACCGGCGGGCGGATATCCGGGGGAGAAGTCCCTGAGTCCGGGGCCGGATGGCGCGGTGGAGGCGGGTAGCTGCGCGGGGAAAATGAAGACGGCCGGGCCGGAGTCTACTCGTCCTCGCGATATTCAATGACATCGGCGACGCCGCATTTTAAAATCCGGCAGAGCTGGTTGACCGTGTTGGTGGAAATACTGTTCCCCTGCTTGATGCTGTAGTAGGTAGCGCGGCTGAAGCCGGCCTTTTGCAACTTATAGGAAGTGATTTTCTTTTCTTTCATGGTTTTGAACAGCGGTTCATAGCTTATCATCCCGTACCTCCGGCTGATTTGATGATTTAAGTATAGGGGGCTTGAAAACGATTGAATATGTACGAATATACGAGTATAATTGGAGCGGGACGGAGGGCTGGTCCGGCCGTCGCAGAGTCAGGAGGTGGAGCGTATGGACCAACGGTGGAAGTATAATTTTATAATACACATTCTTTTGAGTATTATGACAGTTCTTGCGGCAGCCGCGCTGTTTTTATTTTATGAGAACCGGCTGGCGGAGGACATGATCCGGGAGCTGAACCGGGATTATGAGGAGCTGCTGCGGGAGCGGGGGACCGGTTCCGGCGGCGAGTGACAAAAAATGAAATTATTTTCAAATATTTAAAACCGGCGGGGGATCGCAGGCGTCTTTAAGGCATAGGCAATCAAATTGGATTGACAGACCAACTATCAGGAGGGTAAAACGATGAACAAAACGAAACATACCGCATTGGTCCGGCTGGGGGCAGCCGCCGTAATGACCGTGATGACCGCGTCCACCGCATTGGCGGGCACATGGCAGTCCGGGGCCGCAGGCTGGCGCTATCACAACGACGGCGGGCAGCCCGTGGGCGGCTGGATTCAGGATGGGGCGGAATATTACCACACGGATGAAAATGGTTACATGCAGACCGGGTGGTACCAGGATATGGCCGACAACGGCCGATGGTATTATCTGAATCCGCAGCAGGGCGGGCCTCAGGGCGCTTTAAAGACCGGCTGGCTGTTGGACAACGGCAGGTGGTATTTTCTGGACACCCGGATCGGGGGACCAAGGGGCAGCCTGATGAGCGGCTGGCAGTGGATTGACGGGAAATGCTATTATTTGGACCCGGCGCAGGGCGGCGCCATGGCGGCGGACTGCATCACGCCGGACGGAAGCCGGGTGGATGCCTCGGGAGCCTGGGTGGACGGAAACGGCGCTCCTCATTATGAGAAGGGCAAGGGGATCTCCTCCACCGTGACTGTGGACATTACCGCCCAGGGCCCGGGAGGCGCGGCAACCGGCTCCGGAGGCCGTACAACGGGCGGTTCTGGCGGCGGAAGCGGTTCCGGCGGAGGCGGGAGCAGCTACAGCGGCATTTATGGGGAGGATTTTGAGTGGAGCGATTATTCCGACGATTCGGTCAGCCGCTCGGCCAATGATTTTGAGAACGGCAACTACGGGATGATGGACTCCGACGAGCGGGAGGAGATGAAGGAGGCCATTGAGGATTTTAAGGACACCTATATCACCTCCGGCATGAGCGATTTCGAGAAGGAGATCATGATCATCAAATGGCTGGTGGAGAATTGCAGCTATGAGAAGGCCAAGGACTGGTCCAGGGCCACCGGTTACAGCTGCATTGTGCTGGGCAAGGCACAGTGCTCCGGTTACGCGGATGCGTTTTTGCAGACGGCAAAGGCCTGTGGGCTGGAGGTCCGGTATGTGTACAGCAGCACCCACGCCTGGAACCTGATCAAGCTGGACGGCGAGTGGTACCACGTGGACGTGACCTGGGAGGACCCGGTGGGCAGTAACGACTACGGTTTTTCCGGGCTGCGCAACCTGTACATCAACCTGGAGGACGATGAGATCAAGGGCGTGTCCCACCACCACAGATGGCAGCCGGACCGGATTAAGGCCAGTGGAAGCGCCTATGGCCGCAAGGTGGTGGCCCGGTATCTGAAGGACGGCACCATCGACACCTCCAAGGGCGAGAGCTTCAAAGAGCAGATGGACCGGTATTTCGACAAGGTGACCAATGAGGACGGCAGCAACAGCTTTATCTATACCAGCACCGGGGCTACGGCGGACCGGATCTGCGCCTACCTGGAGACCATGATTGAGGCTAAGAGCGAGAACTTCGGCTTTTTGGTCCGTTATCCCTCCGCGTATACGGCTCAGGTGACGGGCAACTACAGCAAACTGGTGAAGATCAACAATGAGATTGAGGAGAAGGTGAACAGCCGGATCAATGAGAAGTATCAGAACGTGCTGAAAAATCCGGTGAGAATTTCCCTCTATCTGAAACGGGACGCGGACGTCAACTATTACGCGTATGAGAACGGAAGCCTCTATTATCAGGAAGGACAGGGCAGGAAGATTAATTATCTGGTGCGTTTTGTGGACACGGACGGAAATGAGGTCGGAACCCAGAGCGGCACGGGAGAGAAGAAACGGAGCGTCCAGTTGACGTTCCCGGAGGGATACAGCTGGATCAGCAACGGCTCTGAGAACTGCAAGGTAAGCCAGGGGAAGGTTTCTTACGGCGGAAGGAGCTTCCAGATTCTGGACGGCGACGAGATCGAAGTGCAGATCCGCCTGAGAAAGCTGAAAACGGAGAACAGCAAACCGGAGGAGCAGGAGGACGAGGCGCCGGAGACCGGGAAAGAGGCGGAGAGCGCGGGGGATAAAGCGGAGAACAAGCAGCCGGAGAAGGCTTCGCCCTCCTCCGCGGACAGAGGATAAGAATCCGCCGCCGGAATGCGGCGGACACACGATAAAGAGAGAAGAGGAGATCAAAAATGGGATTGTTTTCGAAAAAAGCGTGCGGGATTTGTGGGAGAGAAGAGCGGATGCCGACTACATTTTACAATGAGGACGGCGGGAAGACTGCGATTTGCAGCGAGTGCTGCAAGGAGCTGCAGCTGGACGGGATCGCTAGGTACTGCCGGTGGGATGGGAGAGTCCCGTACTATGATACGGAACTGGTGCCGTTTCTAAAGCGGCGGGAAGCGCTGTTGGAGGGATTGGACCAGGTGACGGCTGTGGATGTGGGAAATGTGAGGATTTTCGAGCGGGGCCTGGCCTTTCCGGGGTTGGAGGGCGTTGTGGTTTCTCTGGACGAGATTTATCTGATCACATATTTCCAGGTAGATGTGGGGATGATGTCGGAAACGCTGGAGGTTGTATTTTTTACCAGAAATCCCCAGTTCCCGGTGCTCTTCGAGTTCATTTCCCTGAAAGCGCATCCGTTGAGCTTTAACAAAAAGGCGAAGGAGGGCCGCAGCATGATGGAATCCCTGTATGGAGACATGTTAGGGGACGGTCTGATGTACCCGATGGTGGAATACGGACAGCTGAAAAAACAGATGAAGGCCGATTACAAGGAGGGGAAATCGCCGGAGCTCAAGGCGCTGTTGTCACAGCTGGACGAAATCCGGGCCGGATGGGGAAAATATAAGCTGGATAAGATCGCAGAGCTGATGGGAATGAAGACGCGGTAAATCGCGGGGGCAGAATGGGAGGCCGAGGTATAACCGGTGGCCGGAGGAGCATTTGTTTGCTTCTCCGGCCGCCTTTTTCGCGCTACGGGACGCTGCCGCGGGCAGGGCCCCGGCGGAATCAGGAATTTTAAAAATAGTTTCAAAAAAGTAAAACCAAAGGCGATTGGAAGGGGACCTATATAGTAGAAACAAATTAAACAGAAGATGAGAGAGGATGGGGAATCAGATGAGAGAACTGGGTCTGAGAATTGACAGAGTGTGCAGCCTTCTGTCGCCAAATAAAATTGCGGAGCGGCTGGGCCGTTCGGTTTCGCAGATTTCCGCAAGGCGGATGGAACCCCGGCTTAAAAACCTGCTGCGGCTGCTGTTGGTACTGTGCGAGGTTTCCCTGGTACTGAACATGGCCTCTTGTGGGGATTCCGTTTACAGCGGATTTGAGCTGATCCGGCGGACTGTGATGTTTGAGATCAAGCGGGAATACGAGTGGGGAGCGGTGGCGCTGACCGTTATCTCGGCGATGTCCCTGGCAGGGCTGGCGGTTCTGGCGGCCGGAAAAGCGCCGTTTCGCACGCTTTGCGTCATAACCGCCCTGGACATGCTGTTGGCAGTGGGCGCAGTGGGATTTTATAAAATAAATGCTCTGTTTTACCCACCTTCGGCAATGGGAATCGTGCACCCAAGGTATGGCGCCTATGTGACTGCGGCGCTGTACATAGCCGCCTTTGCCGCCGCCCTGTACGGCCGGGCCTGTGAGTCGTCGCGGGGAATCGGAACGGCGTTTCGGGACTACAGCCACCGGCAGGGGCCGTCTGCGGCGGAAGCGCCGTATGTTCTGGGGCAGGCCGTTCTCATGCTGCTCATGCTGTGCCGCGTGCGGTCTGGTTGGATGGAAACGCGGATTATGCTGCTGGTGCTGCTTGCAATGGAGGCGGCGCTGCTGCTTTTGACCCTGTGCCGTTCCCGATACGCCGGTCCGGCGGCGGCAGCAGAGGTAATGGGCTTTTTCTATATGGGCTATGCGACGGCGGCAAACGGCCGGAAATTGGGCGTGCTGTTTTTGATCGCATTTCTGGCGGTTTTTGCGATAGCGGTCCGGGAGCTGTTTTTCTTAAACCGAAGGACGGAAAAAGTGATGGCGGAAATGGGGAGAAGGAGAGCGGAGGCGGCCGCCGGATCGCGGCAGGCGCCGCCTGCGTTCCGCGCTCACGCCCCCGCGGGGAGCCGTTTCTGTACCGGGTGCGGCGTCAGGCTGGACGGCGATTCCCTGTTCTGTCCGAACTGTGGGAAGAAACGCAGCCCCCTCTGAGGAAAGCAGGAACCGGCTGGACAAACCCGGCAATATTTGCTATAGTTTAAAAAGACAAAAAAGAGCCGGTTTTCCGGCCCCAAGCAGAAGGAGAATCGCATATGAGCAACCCGATTGTTACAATTACAATGGAAAATGGAGACGTGATGAAGGCAGAACTCTACCCGGAGATCGCGCCCAACACGGTAAACAACTTTATCAGCCTGGTCAATAAAGGATTCTACAACGGCCTGATCTTCCACCGCGTGATCCGCGGTTTTATGATCCAGGGCGGCTGCCCCGACGGTAACGGCATGGGCGGCCCCGGCTACGGAATCAAGGGTGAGTTCAGCCAGAACGGCATTAAGAACGACCTGAAGCACACCCCGGGCGTGCTGTCCATGGCCCGTTCCATGATGCCCAACTCCGCAGGTTCCCAGTTCTTCATCATGCACAAGAACTCCCCCCATCTGGACGGCGCTTACGCCGCATTCGGCAAGGTGACCGAGGGCCTGGACGTGGTGGACAAGATCGCCTGCGTGCAGACGGACTACAGCGACCGCCCCATGACACCCCAGAAGATCAGCTCCATCACCGTGGAGACCTTCGGCGTGGACTATCCGGAGCCGGAGAAGTGCTGATTGACCTATGGTAAAGGAGATGGAGATCTGTGCGGACGGTTTGCGCCGCACAATCGTCATATCGGATGAACCGGAGGCCCTGCTGGCGGCGAAAGCCGACGGCAGGGCCATTATTGGCGTGGAGCAGAAAGCGGGCGGGGCGCCCCTGCCTGCGGCCCGGTATATTGTTCCCGGCTGGGAGTTCGTCACCGAGGAGCTGGCCGATTTGGTGCTGCGGCGGCATCTGGGCCTTCCCTGGACCATCGGCGTGACGGAGCGCCTTCTGATCCGGGAGCTGACCATGGGGGACAGAGAGGCCATTCCCGTTTCGGAGCTGAAGGCCGGGGAAGCCATGTTCGGGGACGCGGAAATGCTGCGGGCCTACATCGGGGGTCAGTACGGATTTTACGAGTACGGTACCTGGGCCGTCCTGGAACGGGACGGCGGCCGCCTGGCCGGTCTGGCCGGGGTGAGCCAGCCGCGCCTGCCGGAGGCGCTGGAACAGCGCCTGAACGCACACATCGCAGGATGCTGCCCCGGCCAGGCGTTTCTGGAGCTGGGTTATCACATTTTCCGGCCATACCGGCGCAGGGGCTACGCTTTGGAAGCCTGCCGGGAGATTCTGGACTACGCCCGCCAGGTGCTGTCCTGCCGCGCCTGCGCCATGATCGCAAATGAAAACAAGGCCTCCCGCCGTCTGGCGGAACGCCTTGGTATGAGGCCGCTGTCCCCGGGCGGCGAATTTATGGAAACAGATAGCGGATCATCTGAACCGCTGCTTCTTTACGCGGAGAACCGTCAATCACCGCCAGATACGGCGGATCCATGACGATTCCGGTGATCTCATAGAAGCGGGTGCCCTCCAGGGAGACGGCGGCGGGGATCATCTGACCTTCGGAACCGGCGGCGCTGTACACTTCGCCTGCCAGCGCGTCGTATAAGTCGGCCGGGAGCAGCCCGCTTAAGTCCGCGAAGGCGTCGACCCCGGCATAGTGGTCGATGGAATCCCGGTCCGCGATGACCACGTCCAGGCCCTTGCTGGCCACCAAAGCGCTGATTTTCGCCATGGTGGCGTAGCCGAACTCCGTGACATTGTCGCCGTAGGTGGCCATCAGGCCGGTGTTGATCTCGATGATATCCTTTTTGCCGCAGTCCAGGACCTGGCGCAGGTCCGCCTCCAGCGGGTCCATACTGCTGGTGTCCCCGGAGCGGTCGTTGATCACGGCGATGGACAGTCGGGTGGTAAAGCTCTGGCGGTAAAGGGCGTTGCCGATCACGCTGATCAGGCAGATCACCACCGCCAGAGCGGCCAGATGAAACTTATAATATTCCCAGATGTACCAGATTTTGTCCCTGGCGCTCATCTGTTTTAATTTCTCTTTTTCTATAGAAGCTTTCTCTTTCCAAGACATGGACATTCTCCTCTTTTGATGGTATTTCCCGTGCATGTCCTATCATATCACAATTTTACCGCAGCGTTCCATAAATTTTTATAAAATGTGGCGGCAATCCCCCTGTAGTCCGCCTGTAGTCCGCCCGCAGTCCGCCGCAGCTCCACAGCGCCGCAGCATGAAGTGGAACTGGTACTTTGCAATTTGCCGGTAGTTTGATATAATTAGAAAAGCGTATTACGGATCATCAGCCTGGGGCTGGTGGCAAGGTATAAACGATTATTTTAACACTGACTGAGAAAGTAGAGGACATACTATGCTGCAGGGACTATTTAACTACGACAATCCGGTGTGGAGATTTATCGGCAAGCTGGGCGATCTGATTATTTTAAATGTACTCTGGATCGTCTGCTCCATCCCCATTTTTACCATCGGGGCCTCCACCACAGCCGTATATTATGTGACGCTGAAAATGGTCCGGGATGAGGAGGATTCCACGATCAAGTCCTTTTTCCGCTCCTTTAAGAGCAACTTCAAGCAGGCCACGGCCATTTGGCTGATTCTGCTGGCGGCGGGCGCGGTGCTGGCCTTTGACTTCTGGTTCTTCACCACCGGCCAGATGAATTTGAGCGGCAATGTAAAGACGGTGATGATGGCGATTTTCGGCGGCTTTCTGCTGATCCTCTCGTTTATTTTCACCTACGTGTTCCCGCTCCAGGCGCGGTTCTACAACCCGGTGAAGCGGACTCTGTTCAACGCGTTTTTTATGTCTATCCGCCACTTAATCCAGACCATCGGTATTCTGGCCACGGATGTGCTGATCGCCTTCGGTTCCTATATGGCTCTGTTCTACATGCCCCAGGCCGCGCTTCTTATGATGCTGTTCGGCATGCCGCTTGTGGCCTTTGTGAACTCCTATTTCCTCGCGTCGATTTTCAAGCGCTACATGCCCAAGGAGGACACGGAGCGGGGTAACGGTATGAGACCGCTGTTCGAGGACGAGGACGAGGAAACCCTGGCCGCGATCCGGAGCCTGAAGGGCGAGGACGCGGAGAAATAACGCGGAATGAGAAATCAGATATCCCCTGCGGTGATTTGCCGCAGGGGCGCTTTTTTTGAAAGGGCGGTAGGGCGGTCTGCGGCCCGGAATTTGGGCAAACCGGCGGGCGCGGCCGTTAGTTTCCTGCTAAAATCCCCGGTAACTTGAATTTTCCACTTGCTATTTCTGCGAAAGTAATGTATACAATATAATGTATAATAAAAACAGGAATACATACAAAATACAATTTCCAGATTGTTCCGGTTCCGCCCAGGGCGGACCGGGACGGTTTCAACATTTTTGTCCGCGGCGGCCAGATATACAAACCGCAGCGGTATTACAAACAGAGAAGGGAATGTGAACGGAATGATTACACATTTGCGGCTGAAGGCCTACGGGAAGATCAACCTGGGGCTGGATGTGCTGGGGCGGCGCGAGGACGGCTATCACGAGGTGCGCATGATCATGCAGACGGTGCGCCTCCACGACAGCATCGACCTGTACCGCACAAGGGAACCGGGCATCCGCTTGGAGACCAATCTGTACTACCTGCCGACCAATGAGCAGAATCTGGCATACCGGGCCGCCAAGCTGCTGATGGACGAGTTTGGCATCCGGGAGGGAGTTTCCATGCACTTGCGCAAGTTTATCCCCGTGTCCGCGGGGATGGCGGGGGGCAGCACGGATGCCGCTTCCGTGCTGTTCGGCGTGAACAAAATGTTCGGCTTAGGGCTGGGCGTCAGGGCGCTGATGGAGCGGGGCGTGACGCTGGGAGCGGATATCCCCTACTGCCTGATGCGGGGGACGGCCCTCTCCGAGGGGATCGGCGAGAAGCTGACGGCGCTTCCGCCCGTTCCGCAGTGCCAGGTGCTGATCGCCAAGCCGGGGATCAGCGTGTCTACCAAGGTGGTCTACGAGGCATTGGACGCCATGGATTTAAAGCCGGAGCAGCACCCGGATATCGACGGCATGATCCGCGCGATCCGGGAAAAGGACCTCCACCGCGTGGCGGGGAAATTCGGCAACGTGCTGGAGCTGGTCACGGCCGGGAGATACCCGGTGATCGGCCAGATTGAGCAGGCCATGCTGGAGTGCGGGGCGGAAAACGCCATGATGAGCGGCAGCGGCCCCACCGTGTTCGGGCTGTTTACCAATCCGCGGGCGGCTGAGGCGGCCTATGAGGCGCTGCGCTTCGGGAAGTACGCCAAGCTGGCGAAACAGGTTTATCTGACCGGATTTTACAACGTGAAACGAGATTAATTACAGGAGGCCAAGGTGATGGAGAACAATTTTAAAGTGAATATGAACGAATATCTTCCGCTGCGCGACGTGGTGTTCAACACCCTGCGCCAGGCGATCTTAAAGGGCGAGCTGGCCCCCGGGGAGCGGCTGATGGAGATTCAGCTGGCTGAGAAGCTGGGAGTGAGCCGCACGCCCATCCGTGAGGCCATCCGCAAGCTGGAGCTGGAGGGACTGGTGCTGATGATTCCCCGCAAGGGCGCGGAGGTTGCCAAGATTTCGGAGAAGAGCCTGCGGGACGTGCTGGAGGTACGGCGCTCCCTGGAGGAGCTGGCCATCGAGCTGGCCTGCCAGCGCATGACCGAGGAGGAGCTGGCCCAGCTGGAACAGGCCCAGGCGGCCTTCAGCAGCGCCATTTCCCGGGGCGTGGCTATGCCCATTGCGGAGACGGACGAGCACTACCACGACATTATCTATCAGGGAACCTACAACGACAAGCTGGTGCAGATGCTTAACAACCTGCGGGAGCAGATGTACCGCTACCGTTTGGAATATATCAAGGACGAGGATAAACGCCAGGTGCTTTTAGTGGAGCATGAGCACATCCTGGCGGCCCTTAAGGGGCGGAACATCGCGGAGGCCAAGACCGCCATGCGCGAGCACATCGACAACCAGGAAATCACAGTGTCGCGGAACATTAAGGAGAAGGAACAGGAGAAGCCGGTGCGGGGGAGAAAATGATGGAGGAGAAAAATTTTAAGGAGCGCTATCTTGCGGGGGAGATCCCCTTTGAGGAGATCGACCGCTATATCAGTATCTGGAACAACAGCGACGATCCCAGGACGCTGGCCCAGTATCTGGGCTTGAACGCCAAGGAGGAGGACGTCTGGATCGACGTCAGCGACGAGGCGTTGGAGGAACTGTTGGAGAGCCAGAGGAAATAATCGAGGTGATGAGCCGCAGTCAGCGGCGCATTACAATCAAAAGGCAGGCCGCCGGGAAGCGTATTCCCGGCGGCCTGTGTTTGTGGTTTGTGCGGAGCGGAGCGTTTGCCGGCTCTGCGTTATTGATCCCCTGCCTGCCTCCCAAGCCCCAAAAGCTCGGCCAACCGGAAGCGGACCTGCACCCTGGGTTTACCGGAGCTATGGTCCGTCCGCTCCTTTTCCGGCAGAAGGGCTTCGTAGTCTTCGTCCGGGATCAGGGACTTGAGGGTTTCCTTGGAGCGCTCCGGGACAACCGCGTTCATGGAGTCCGTGTAGCACAGCGGCGGATAGAGCACGCACCACCAGTTGTGTCCCCGGCCGCTGCCGATGGTGATCCGGGCCGCATCGTATGTACCGCAGGGAAACACCATGTCCCCGTAAGCCTTGGTGGGAAAATAGTCCCGGGCCAGCTCCAGCTTCACCGGGTAATCCTTTCCCTGGGACAGGATATAAGTCCGGGCCATTTCCTCGATTCCGTCCTTGTGTTCCATCAGCCATCCGGCCGTCTTTTCCTTGGTGGCGTTTCCGCCCAGGTTTTCATTGACATAGTTGATCACCAGCCCTTTTACCTCCATTTTTAGCTGCTGGTCCTCGTCGCTGTCGCTGTTGGCCAGGATGTGGAACCGCAGGATTTCCGGGGCGATGCGGGCCGCGAGGGCTTCATTTCCCTGCTGTCTGGCGGACATTGCGATGAGAAACGCGGTAAAAAAGCAAAGTGCGCAGACGCACAGGCTGACTTTATATTTCATAACAATTTTCCTCCCATTATTTTCCATATATTCTCTGGCAGGCAGCGCGCCTGGGGGAAGCTCACCTGTAAATGGTAAGGTTCGCCATCGTTACTGCCCGGTAAAATCAAATTCAATGCTGTTGTAATTATTGACACATATGGTATAATGTAAACACTGCGGAAGAATATATTGTGTCGGAGTGTTTTTCCCAGCCGGATTTACATATTTATATATTGCATAGAAGCGAAGCATGAGGAGAGAATCATGGGTAAAATAAGAGTAGTCGTTTTGTTTGGCGGACAGTCGTCGGAGCACGTTGTGTCCTGCATGTCTGCTGCCAATGTCATAGACCGGATCGATCAGGAGAAATACGAGCTGCTGCTCATCGGCATCACCGAGGAGGGCCGTTGGATCAGGACGGAGTGTGTGGAGGATATCCGCAGCGGAAGCTGGAGGGATGGAACCGTGAGCGCGGTGATCTCGCCGGACGCCACCGAAAAGTGCGTGATCCTGATGGATGGGGAGTCCGCAGAGCGGGTACCCGTGGACGTGGTGTTTCCCGTGTTACACGGGCTGTACGGGGAGGACGGAACCGTCCAGGGACTGCTGGAGCTGGCCAAGATCCCCTATGTGGGCTGCGGCGTGCTGGCTTCCGCCGTTTCCATGGATAAACTGTTCACCAAGATCATTGTGGACAATCTGGGCGTGCGCCAGGCGGAGTACGAGCCGGTGACGCGGGAGCAGCTGGCTCATATGGAGGCCGTGACGGCGCGGATCGAGGGGCATTTCTCCTACCCGGTGTTCATCAAGCCGTCCAACGCCGGTTCCTCCAGAGGCGTCAGCAAGGCGGAGAACCGGGAGGAGCTGGAAGCCGGGCTTTTGGAGGCGGCGCGCCACGACCGCAAGATCCTGGTGGAGGAGGCCATTGTCGGCCGGGAAGTGGAGTGCGCGGTGTTCGGCGGAGGAGCCGAGGCGGTTGTAGCCTCAGGCGTGGGCGAGATCCTGGCCGCTGCGGAATTCTACGATTTTGAAGCCAAGTATTACAACGAGGAGTCCCGCACGGTGACGGACCCGGAGCTGCCGGGGGATGCCGCAGAGCGGATCCGCCAGACCGCGGTTTCCGTATTCCAGGCGGTGGACGGCTACGGCCTGGCGCGGGTGGACTTCTTTGTGACGGGGGACGGGGAAGTGGTGTTTAACGAGATCAACACCCTGCCCGGATTTACGGCCATCAGCATGTACCCCATGCTGTGGGAGGCAAGAGGCGTGAGCAAGGAAGAACTGGTGGAAAAGCTGATTGCCCACGGTTTAAAGCGTTTCGACTGACCGGTCGGGCGCTGAACAGTTGCGAAGGAAGGAATTTGAATCATGACGAAGGACGTACTGATTACGATCAGCGGAGTACAGATGTTGGACGACGACGATGAGGATGTGGAGATGGTCACCCGGGGGGACTATTACCAGAAGAACGGCAAGCATTACATCATGTATGACGAACAGATGGAGGGCTTTGAGGGCACGGTGAAGAACATCATCAAGGTATCTCCGGACAGCGTGGATATCATCAAGAAGGGGATCACCAGCGCCCACATGCAGTTTGAGAAGAACAAGAAGAATCTCTCCTGCTACAACACCCCTCTGGGGGATCTGGTCATCGGCATCCAGGCCAACCGGATCCGCATCGACGAGGAGGAGGACTGCCTGAAGATCAACGTGGAGTATTCGCTGGATATCAACTACCAGCACGCTTCGGACTGCAATATTATGTTGGATATTCAGTCCGTCCAGGGGGCGAAGCTGCACGGTTTACCGGCTGTCTGAGGGAAGTAGTTACAGCGCAGTAAAGCTGCCGCCATCTGACGATGGAGCAATCGTTGGGCGGCGGCTTTTTTCAACCGCAGGTGCGAGGGGGATGGAACATGTACAGAGTGCTCATTGTGGACGACGAGATTATGATTCGCAGAGGCCTCAGCAAGATCATCAAATGGGAGCAGATCGGCTTCGAGCTGGCGGGCGCGGTGGGGGATGCCCAGGAGGCCCTGAAGGTGTTGGAGGGAACCCAGGTGGACGTGCTGCTGACGGATATCAGCATGCCGGAGATGACCGGTCTGGAACTGATCCGGCTGGCAAAGGAGCATCAGCCCAGGATCAAGACCGTGGTGATCAGCGGCTACAGCGAATTCGACTACGCCATCGAGGCCATCAAGCTGAAGGTAGAGAATTACATTTTAAAGCCTCTGGACCCCAAGAAGATCACCGAGATCTTTGAAAACCTGAAAAATGCCCTGGACGAGGAGCAGAAAAACGAGCAGAAGGTGATGTATTTCCAGTCCGAGTACGAGATGCTGCGGGGCGTGGACGCCGAGAGCAAGGGCTGCCAGGAGGAGTATCAGGCTCAGCTGATCCAGATGTTGGAGGAGGGCCGGTACAGCAAGATGGACACCTTTGTGGAGCAGCTGTTCGCGTTCCTGACGGAGGGAAAGATCGATATCCGCGATTACTGTCTGAAGGCCCTCCGCAACGCCGCACTGTACTTTCACCTGGAAAATCCTCCGCTGTTCAGCATTTACCGCCTGAAACAGGACTCACCGGAATATATGGAGGAGGGGAAGCAGCGCTTTCGGGAGGATTTGCACCTTCTGATGGCCCAGCTGCGGGATACCACGGAGAGCACGGCGATCCTGGTCAGCAGCCAGGCACGGCGGTATATAGAGGTGAACTACCGGGACAAGAACCTGTCCCTGCGGAAGGCGGCGGACCACCTGGGAGTCAGCTACGGATATCTGTCCACCGCCTTTGCCCGGACGTATGGCAAGAATTTCAAAGCCTACCTGATGTCCCTGCGCGCCGAGAAGGCCAGGGAACTTTTAATGGAGCGGAAATATAAGATCTACGAGATTGCCGACATGACCGGCTACGGAAGCTCCCGGTATTTCACGGAGGCGTTCAAGCGCCGGTACGGCATCTCCCCGGTGGACTATTTAAGCCGATTAAACGGAGGGATGGAACGTGAACGCCATGAATAAGGAGATGACCCTGCGCAACCGCTTTATTCTGACCTCCTACCTGTCCATCGTGTTCCCGGTGATTCTGATCTGCGTGGTCAGCTATGTCCTGCTCAGCGGCAACTCGCGCAAGTTTGCCGTCCAGGCCAGCAACGAGGTGGTGCAGCAGAAAAGCGGGGATATCAACACAAAGCTGCAGGGCCTGGAGGTGACGCTGCGGGACGTGATCTACAGCCCCGAGCTGCAGAAGATTTTAAGCGCCTGGGACCCGGAGACCAGGGACAAGCCCTATCCCCGGGAGTCGGTGGATCACACCATTTCCCTGGCTTCCAACTCCCTGTATATGATGCACAATATCGTGATTTTCTCCCTGGACGGCGAGATGATCGGCAGCATGTTCGAGTTTGACCCGGAGCGCAAGGCCGACAGCTATCCCTGGTATGAGGCCGCGGCAGAGTCCAACGGCGAGACCATTTGGCTGAAGGACACGGTGGAGATGATTCGGGACAACTACGGCCTGCACATGTCCATCTCCGGCGTGAAGAAGATCCGGTCGGTTTACGATTCGGACGTATCCCGCATCGGCCGCGATCTGGGCTACGCCTATTTTACCATGAATCTGGACAGCCTGCTGAATTTCAACCAGTTGGAGTACGTCAGCCAGGGGCGCAAGGTATTTGTGGTCGCCGGAGATGCGCGGATTCTGGGGGGAAGCGATTTAAGGCAGAGAGGAAGCCGGTTTGACGCCGCCCTGTTAGACAAGAGCCGCAACAACACCTACGTGACCTTCGACGGCCAGAAATATCTGCTCACCTTCGGCCCCACGGACCCCTCCGTGGACTGGTACACGGTCTGCCTTACGGAGCGGTCCTACATTTTAAAGGATGCCCATACCGCCATCATATCCTGCGGCGGCGTGGCCGTCGTCCTTTTGGCCGTGTTCTGCTATATTTCCGTGCGCAACGCCGAGTCCTTAAGCCGGCCCATCAAGCGCCTGCAGAAGGAGTTCGAGATGGTGGAGGAGGGCAATTTCGACATCGAGATCAAGGAGAAAACCGGCATCCTGGAGGTGGATAATCTGTTTTCCCGCTTCCATGTGATGGCCTACCGTCTGGACAATCTGATTCACAAGGTGTACGAGGCTCAGATCAAAGAGCAGAAGCTGATTGTGGAGGCCAGACAGGCCCAGCTGCAGTCTCTGCAGATGCAGATCAACCCCCATTTCCTCTACAACACCCTGGATTCCATCAACTGGATGGCCCTGATGGAGGGAAATGAGGAGGTGTCCCGGATGATTCTGGCCCTGGGCCATTTGTTCCGCAACAGCATCAACACTTCCGGAATCTACACTACGGTCCGGGAGGAGATCGAGAACATTGAACTCTACATGTTCCTGGAGCAGGTTCGCTTTGAGGGCAGGCTGGACTTTCAGGTGGATGTGGACGGGGAGGTTATGGGGGAAACGCTGTTAAAGCACACCTTACAGCCCCTTGTGGAGAACTCCATCAAGCACGGGATTGAACCCTACCACATCAAGGGAGAGATCCGCATCGCCATCACCGGCGAAGGGGATAAGCTGTGTATCGTGGTATCGGACAACGGCAAGGGGATGAAGGATGAGGTGCTCTCCTCCCTGCAGCAGATGTGGGCGAACATTGAGACCGCGCAGGAGACCAGGTCCGACGGCCGGGGCGGCGTGGGCATCCGCAACATCATGAAGCGGCTTTGGCTCTGCTATGGGGAGCAGGCTTCTTTTGTGGTCAGCAGCAGGGCGGAGGAGGGGACCCGCATGGAACTCCGGTTTCCCAGGTGCGCTCCGGTGAAAAAAACTGATAAATTGGATGGTGAATGAAATAATCTGATGAAAAAGTAAATTTTTCGCGTTGTTCTGAAAAAAGGACATTGATATGATAGAGGCATGCAGCGGTATGGATGACAAGCATACTCCTGCGTGCCTGTTTTTTTGACTGCGGACTGCCTTTTGGGAGAGTCCGGGTATGTACAGGCGGAGCGAATAATCCATTCATTCTAAGGAGGAAGCAATATGAAAAAGACAGTGGGTTTCCTGATGTGTCTGGCGGCAGCCGGAATGCTTGCGGGCTGCGGCGGAAAGACAGATGCCGGAACCAGCGCCACAACTGCGGCGGGCGGCGGCGCTGAGACAGTCGCTCAGGGGGAGAGCAAGGCCGAGGCAGCCGGAGAGCCGGTGGTGATCAATTACTACGACTGGGATATTCCGGATCAGAAATTTATCGACGATTTTAACGCGGCCAACCCGGATATCCAGGTGGTCGTTCACAGCATTCCCGCCAACGGCGAGCGCCTGACCAAGCTGGACATTCTGGCTATGAGCGGCGGTGACATGGACGTTATGCCCATCTCCGACGGCGACCAGTTCACACGCTTCGAGTCCGGCATGCTGGCTCCTCTGGATGAGTTTATCGAACGGGACGGCCTGGACATGGAGGCTTCCTTCGGAAAATACGCGATTTGGGGACAGTCCGACGGCAAATATTACGGAATTCCCTTCCGTGCGACCCAGACCGGTATCTACTATAATAAAGATATGTTCGATCAGGCGGGCGTGGCCTATCCGTCCGACGACTGGACATTGGACGAGTACATCGAGACTGCCAGAAAGATGGCCGAGTGGGGCAAGGACCAGGGCATCTACGGCACCTACACCCATACATATGCCAACGAGTGGGCCACGGTAGCGGCTCAGAAGGGCGAGTGGTACACCGCGGACGGCAAGTGCAACATCAAGGACCCCGCATGGCAGACCGCTCTGGAGACCCGTAAAATGCTGGACGACGAGGGAACTCAGATGCCTTACGGACAGATCGTAGCCGTCAAGGCCGTGATCAACAGCTCCTTCTTAGGCGGCAAGGAAGCCATGGTCAACGCAGGAAGCTGGCTGGTCCGCGATATGAAGAACAAGGACAAGTTCCCCTTTGATTTCAACGTGGGCGTAGCCTATCTGCCCCGTTTTGACGAGACCGTTGAGGGACCGCGCAGCAACTATTCCTGTTCCGTGCTGGGAATCCCGGAGAACTCCAAGCACAAGGAAGAGGCATGGCGCTTTATCCGCTACTATGTGGAGGAGTGCTCCAACTACATCGCGGCTTCCGGAAACCTGCCCACCTACCTTCCCGCTTACAACGACGAGATGGTGAATATTTTCTGCGAGGGCTCCGGTCTGGACGTGGAGTACGGCAAAAAGTTCTTTGACGGCGATGTGAAGCTGACCACCAACAAGATCATCGGACCCTGCGGCGCGCAGTACATGCAGATCGGCAAAGAGGAGATCGAGCAGTATTTCAACGGCGAAAAGACATTGGAGGAGACTCTGGACAATATCGAGAGACGTGTAAACGAAGAGCTGGCGAAACAGTAAGCGGCTTGTAATTCAAGAGGGGAAGCGGTGTCGGCTATGAAAGCGAAAACGAAACTCAACAAAATTCAGCTGAGGGAGGAGCGGGCCGGTTACGGCTTCCTCCTCCTCAGTTTAATCGGAACCACCATCTTTATCATCGTACCGATTCTGATGTCCATGTTTTTGGGCTTCACCACCTGGAATCCCATGAAAGGGCTGGCCGGCCTGGACTTTGTGGGTCTGCAGAATTTCAGGGATATGGCGGGGGACGAGCGGGTCTGGGCCGCTCTCCGGAATAACCTGGTGTATTCCCTGTCCTACGTTCCTCTGACAATCTCCATCGCGCTGGTGCTGGCGGGACTTCTGAACAAATTTGTATTCTGTAAAATCCCGATCCGGATGATGACGTTTATGCCCTACATCTCATCCCTGGTATCCGTTGCCACGGTGTGGATGGTGTTACTCTATCCGGACAACGGACCGGTCAACGGAATTCTGACCAATGTATTCCATGTGGCCAACCCGCCCAAGTGGTTTATCAGCTCGGACTGGGCCCTCAAGGGCATCATCATGATGTCCGTCTGGCACGACGTGGGGTATTACTGTATCATTTTATTGGCCAACATGCAGGGGTTGTCCAAGGAGGTCTACGAGTCCGCGGCAGTGGACGGTGCAAACGCCTTCCAGACGTTTTTCCGAATCACGATTCCCATGCTCTCGTCCAGCATTTTCTTCTGCATCACCCTGGCCACCATCAACTCCTTCAAAATCTTCGACCAGGTCAACATCATCACAGAGGGCGGTCCCGGATTTTCCACCACCGTGCTGGTGCAGAGCATCTATTACTATGCCTTTAAGGAGTACAAGATCGGCTATGCGGCCGCGGTGGCAATCGTTTTGTTCCTGGTAATCTTTGCCTTCTCGACAGTTTTACAGAAACTGGAAGAGAAGTTTACCTATTAGGAGGGGCGAGATGACATATAAAAATAAACGGCTGATGGCCAGAATCATCACGACAATTATTGTGGGAGCGCTGGCGCTGGTGTTCATATTTCCGTTTTTGTGGATGCTCTCCACCTCCTTCAAATATGAGATTGACGTGATGGAGTTCCCGGTGCGTCTGATTCCGAAAAAATGGAATTTTCAGAACTATGTCACCGTGTTCACCAAGAGTGATTTCCCGGGGTATTACCTGAACTCCATCAAGGTGACGTTTACCACAATCGTCGGCGAGCTGTGTATCACCACTATGGCGGCTTACGCCTTCGCCCGGCTGAATTTCCGGGGGAAAAAGTTCCTGTTCACCATGTATCTGTCCACCATGATGATTCCCGGACAGGTGCTGCTTCTGCCAAAATACATTTATTTTTCCCAGCTGCACATTACCAACACCCATCTGGCCCTGATTATGCCGGGATTGTTTTCCGTGTTCGGCGTGCTGCTGATGCGGCAGGTTTTCATGCAGATTCCGTACGAGTATACGGAGGCCGCCTACATCGACGGCGCTTCACATCCAACGATTTTCCTCAAACTGATTCTGCCTCTGGCGAAACCCGGACTGATGACGGCCCTGCTTCTGGCCTTCACCTGGTCCTGGAACGATTACATCAATCCGCTGGTATTTTTGTCCAACGACAAGCTGTTCACCCTCACCGTCGGCCTGCAGCGGTTCCAGGAGGACGCCTCCACGAACTACGCGCTGATCATGGCGGGGGCCACCGTATCCCTGATTCCGCTGATCGCGCTGTTCTTGTTTACACAGAAGTATTTCATCGAGAGCTTTGCCTCAGCGGGCGTGAAGGGCTGACAAGAAAGGAGATTTACACAATATGAACAAAGTACGTTTTGGTATGATCGGCGTCGGCAACATGGGACCCAGCCACTGCGGCTGGCTTGTGAATAACCGCATCGAGGGCGCCTGCCTGAGCGCGGTGTGCGACATCGACGAGGGCCGCAGAAACTGGGCAAAGGAGAACCTGCCCGCAGATGTAAAAATCTATGACAATTATCTGGACCTGCTGGACAGCGGCGAGGTGGACGCGGTGGTGATCGCGGTTCCCCACTACCTGCACCCGGAGATGGCCATCGCAGCCCTGGAGCGGGACCTCCACGTGATGGTGGAAAAACCCGCCGGCGTTTACGTGAACCAGATCAAAGAGATGAACGCCGCGGCCGCCAAGAAGCCACAGCTGGTGTTCGGCATGATGTTTAACCAGAGAATGAACCCCCTTTACCAGAAGGTGAAGGCCATTTTGGAGGAGGGCACCATCGGGGATATCCGCCGGGTGAGCTGGATGATCACCAGCTGGTGGAGAACCCAGAAATACTACGATTCCAGCGCCTGGAGAGCTACCTGGGCCGGGGAGGGCGGCGGCGTGCTGGTCAACCAGGCCCCCCATCAGCTGGACCTGCTCCAGTGGCTGTGCGGGATGCCCGTGAATATGCAGGCTCATCTGAAATACGGCTCCCACCGGGACATCACGGTGGAGGACGACGTGACCGCGTATTTTGAGTACGCAAACGGAGCCAGCGGCACCTTCATCACCTGCACCCACGACGCCCTGGGCACGGACCGCCTGGAAATCCACGGCGACAACGGCAAGATCATCATTACGGACAGCAAGACCGTGACTGTGAAGAAGTTAAACAAGCCCGAGGAAGTGCTGAACCGGGAGCTGGATTTCCGCCAGATGCTGGCCCTGGTGAAGGGGCAGACCGGGGAAAAGCTCTATACCGAGGAGAGTTTCGAGTGTCCGGAGAACTGGGATCAGCAGCACATCGACGTGCTGATTAACTTTACGGGTGCGATCCTCCACGGCGAGGAGCTGATCGCTCCGGGAGCGGAGGGTGTGAAGGCGGTTGAGATCGCCAACGCGATGTTCCTGTCCGACTGGCTGGGCCGCACGGTTGAGATGCCGGTGGACGGAGATCTGTTCTATGAGAAACTGCAGGAGAGAGTAAAAAAGGAGCAGGGTGAACATTGAAAACATTTAAAACAGGTATTATCGGATTAGGGACTGTGTCCAGGACCCACAGGAACGCCCTGGCGCAGCTGGATCATGTGGAGCTGACGGCGGTGAGCGACGTGAAGCCTGAGAAAAAGGACGAGCTTCCCGAGGGGGTTCATTTCTATCAGGATTACGAGGAGATGCTGGATCAGGAGCAGCTGGACGCGGTGCATATCTGTCTGCCCCATTACCTGCACCTGCCCGCAGTCACGGCCTGCGCCAAGCGCGGGATCAACGTGCTGCTGGAGAAGCCCAGCACCATGAACACCGCCGAGCTGCGGCAGATGCAGGCGCTGGACCGGGAGTATGGCTTTAAGCTGGCCGTCTGCTTCCAGAACCGTTTAAATCCCACCTTTGTGAAGCTGCGGGAGCTGATCGGTTCCGGCGAGTACGGGAAGCTTTTGGGCGTCAAGGGCGTGGCCATCTGGTCCCGGAACATGGGATACTACAACGCCGCTCCCTGGCGGGCCAGCATGGCCCAGGCGGGCGGGGGCTGCATGATCAACCAGGCCATCCACACCCTGGACCAGCTTCAGCTTCTGGGCGGCCCCATCCGCTCGGTGAACGGCCAGGTCTGCAATCTGGCGCTGAAGGAGATCGAGGTGGAGGACACGGCCGTCGCCCATATTGACTTTGAAAACGGGGTGACCGGCACCTTTTTCGGAACGGTCACCTATGTGAAGAACTCCAGCATTGAGGTTCAGGCCGTTTGTGAGAAGGGCAGCTTTACCATCAAGGATTACGGCCTGTACTACGCCCCGGCGGAGAATGAAAATGAGAAGACCCTGCTGGTGCGCGACCGCCGCCTGCCGGGCTCCAAGACCTACTACGGGGCCAGCCATGTGGAGCTGATCCGCGGCTTTTACGAGACGTTGGCCGGACATGAGGACACCTGCGTGAGCATCCAGGAGGACAAGGTGATTTCGCTGATCGAGGCGATCCGCCGCTCTTCTTTGGAGGGCAGAACCATTTTGTGGAAGGAGATGGAAGAACAATGAGTGAAGCGAGAAAAGGAGCGCCCAAGATTGCGCTCAACATGTCCATGGTAAAGACGATTATGTGGGACAAGGGGCCGGACTACACCTTTGAGCGGGTGAAGGCCGCCGGGCTTTCCTACTTTGAGCTGTCCCAGGTGGACATGACCGACGCGTTCATCGACCAGGTGCTGGAGGCGTCCGCCAAACACGGCGTGACCGTGATGTCCACCAGCTTAAACTACAAGCCCCTGTTTGGGCCAAACGCCAAGGGTTTTGACATCGAGCGGGATTTGGACCGCATCATCGAGGCCAACAAGCGCCTGGGCGTGACCTATGTGCGGGACTCCCTGATTCCCAGAATCTGCATCCACAGCGAGGAGGGCTACTACAAGGCCGCCGAGGACTTAAACCACTACGGTAAGCTGTTGAAGGAGCAGGGATTAAAGCTGTATTACCACAACCATCACTTCGAGTTCGAGAAGTTTAACGGCAAGACCGGATTTGAGCTGCTGGTGGAGAATACGGACCCGGAGCTGGTGGGCTTTGAGATCGACGTGCACTGGATTCAAAGAGCGGGCCACGACCCGGTGAAATGGATCGAGCGCCTGTCCGGGAGAGAGGACATGGTGCATCTGAAGGATTACCGCATCTGTTTCCCGGACGGAGAGCCGTCCCAGGAGATCTTCCACCGGGAGCAGTGCATCCAGTTCGCGGAGATCGGCGAGGGCAATCTGGACATGAAGGCCATCATCGAGGCCTCCGTGAAGGGTGGAGCCATCTACCTGCCCATCGAGCAGGACCAGACCTACGGCCTGGATCCCTTTGACTGCATCCGCACCAGCGTGAAGAACATCCGCGACATGGGCTTCGGCGAGTACCTGTAGGAGGAGACGGTCATGGAACATGTTCTGCTGTCCGGCTTTGCGGACGAGATAGCATCGGATTTCAACCGCCAGATCCAGGTCCTAAACCGCCTGGGCCTGGGCTATATGGAGATTCGGGGCGTGGACAAGCGGGGGATCGACACCTACTCCGGGACGGAGGCGCGGGAGGTAAAGCGGCGCCTTGACGGGAGCGGAATCCGCGTGTCCGCCCTGGCCTCCCCCATCGGGAAGATTGAGATCACCAAGGAGTTTTCCGGCCACTTTGAGCATTTTAAGCATGTGGTAGAGCTGGCCCACATTCTGGACACCCGTTATATCCGCATGTTCAGCTTTTTCATTCCTCAGGGGGGAAGGGCCGACGACTACCGGGGCCAGGTATTTGAACGCTTAGGCGCTCTTGTGGACTACGCGGGAACCCAGGACGTGGTTTTGCTCCATGAGAACGAGAAGGATATCTACGGCGACAGCCCGCAGCGCTGCCGCCTTCTGATGGATGAGTTTTACGGGGATAACTTCCGGGCGGTCTTTGACTTCGCCAATTTCATCCAGTGCGGCCACCGCGCCTGGGAGGCATACGAGATTCTGAAGCCCTTCATCGAGTACGTGCACGTCAAGGATGCGCGCGCGACAGACGGCGTCATCGTCCCTGCGGGCCAGGGCGACGGCCAGATTGCCCGAATCCTGGGCGGCTTAAAGGCGGACGGCTATGAGGGGTTCATTTCCCTGGAACCCCACCTGACGGAGTTCGAGGGCCTAAAGGGTCTGGAGCGGGAGGGCGCAAGCCTTCAGGGGATGCAGAAAATGGACGGCGAGGAGGCGTTTACAATCGCTTTCAACGCCCTCGAAAGGATTCTGAAGGCGCTTTAAAGCCGTATATGACCGCGTATACAATGGGCCGCAGGCTGCGCCAGCGGCCCATTGCATCCAACAAGAAACCAGCCGGAATGGCCTCTGTTCAGACCATTCCGGCTGGTTTTGATGCGTTCTATTTGAAGCGTTTTGCAGGAAATGATGCGCCTGCGTTTATGACATTAAACATTAAAACGGCAGCTGTGCCGGCGTATACTGCACCGTAATCCACTTGAGCTCGGTAAACTCATCGATGGAGTAGGAGCCGCCCTCCCGCCCCACGCCGCTGTTCTTGACCCCGCCGAAGGCCACGGTGGAGTTGTCGGAGACGGTGGCGTTGTTGATGTGAACCATTCCGGCTTCCATTTCCAGGGACAGTGCCATGGCGTTGGAGAGGTCGTTGGTCAGCAGGGAGGAGGACAGGCCGTACTCGTTGTCGTTGCAGAGTCTTACCGCATCCTGCGCGTCCTTTGCCTTGATGATGGAGGTGACCGGCCCGAAGCTCTCCTCGTAGAAGATCCGCATATCCGGTGTCACGTCCTTTAAGACTGTGGGCTGGTAATAATTTCCCTCGTGGGTGCCGCCGGTCAGAAGTACGGCGCCCTTGGAGACCGCGTCCTCGATCTGGCTGTCAATGATGGCGCACTGCTCTTTCTTGATCAGGGGGCCGATCACCGTATCCATCGCGTGGGGATCGCCCACCTTCATGGTCTTGGCGTAAGCCGTAAACTTCTCACAGAATTTGTCGTACAACGGCTCCTCCACGATCAGGCGGGAGGTGCACATGCAGATCTGTCCCTGGTGGAAAAACGCTCCGAAACCGGCGATGCGCACCGCCTGATCCAGGTCAAAGTCCCTGAGCAGGATCAACGGGTTCTTGCCGCCCATCTCCAGGGAATACTTTTTAAACAGCACGGAGGCCCTGGCGGCGATGCCTTTGCCCACCGCGGTGGAGCCGGTAAACGCTACCATTTTGACCCGGGGATCCTCCACCAGGCGGTTTCCCACCGCCTCGCCGGAGCCGGGGATCAGGTTAAAGACGCCCGCGGGCAGACCGGCGGCGTCCAGGGCCTTCGCGATCATCACCCCGGACACCGGAGTGGCGCTGGCGGGCTTTAAGACGAAGGTGTTGCCGGCGGCCAGGGCGTATACGACCTTCTTTAAGGCCAGGAGGAGCGGGAAGTTGAAGGGGGCGATTCCGGCCACCACGCCGAAGGGCAGTCTGCGGATCATGGAGATTTCTCCGGGGGCCTGCTGCTGGATCTCGCCGAATACCCGGCGGCACTCCCCGGCCGCGGCCCGGAACAAGTCTACCGCGAACCCGGCCTCAAAGTAAGCTTTCCCAAAGGCGGAGCCGCTCTCGTCCATCAGGACTCCCGCCACCTCGTCGATATGCTCCTGCATCCAGTCCCCGGCCTTTAAGAGAATGGCCTCCTTGTCGGCCGCAGGCGTTTCAGCCCATGACTTCCAGGCGTGATCCGCCGCTGCGACGGCTTCCTCCACCTCGGCGGGGCCTGCGAAATGAACCTGAGCGTACACCGAACCGTCCGCCGGGTTGAGGTCTGAAACCACGGAACCACTTTCCGTATTTTTCCATTTTCCATTTATGTATAATTGATATTCCATAAAATATCCCTCCTAATTCATTTTCAGCAGGGCCTTGATCACCTTGCCGCTGTGTGAGGCGTGGAAGGCCTCGTTGATATCGTTAAAGTCATAGACGTGGATCAGGCGGTCGAAGGGGAAGCGCCCCTCTTTGTAGTAGGAAATGAGCTGGGGGATGAACAGCTTCGGGTTGGAGTCGCCCTCCACGATGCCGATTAAGGACTTGCCCTCGCCCATCAGCTCCGCCTGGACGTTGATGGTCAGATCGCCCGTGACGCCAAGAACCACGGCGGTGCCCAGGAATTTCACGCTGGCAAGGGCTTTTTTCACCATGTCCGGCACGCCGCTGGTGTCGATGGCGTAGTCCGCGCCGCCGCCGGTGATCTTCTTGATCTCGGCCACCACGTCGCCGCAGGTCTTGCGGTTGATGCCGTGGGTTGCGCCCAGTTCTTTGGCCAGGGCAAGACTCTCCTCATTGCCGCTGACCGCGATGATATTTTTACAGGGACATAAGTGCGCCGCCATAATGGCGCTCATGCCCACCGTGCCGCAGCCGAACACCACCAGGCTGGAGCCTGCCACGGGTTTCAGCCGGTTTAAAACCGCGCCTGCGCCGGTCTGGATTCCGCAGCCTAAGGGGCCTAAGATATCCAGTTCCAGGTCTTTGTCTACCCGGATAATGCTGTTTTTGTGGACCACGGAGTAGGTGGCGAAGGAGGATTGGCCGAAAAAGGAGGATACTTCCTGTCCGTCCTTGGACAGGCGCCGGGTGCCGTCGCTCATAACGCCGCCGAAGTTGATCGCGTTAAAATTTTCGCACGCGTAGGGTTTTCCGGCCAGGCAGCTGTCGCAATGGCCGCAGGAGCCGAAGGAAAATACCACGTGATCCCCCGGTTCGAATTCGGTGACGCCGGGGCCAACCTTCTCCACAATCCCGCAGCCCTCGTGGCCCAGAACCGCGGGAAGCGGAACCGGAATCATCTGCTGCTGCGCGACCTCATCCGTATGGCAGACCCCGCTGGCGGCGATTTTGACCATCACCTCGCCTTCCCGCGGATCCTGCAGTTCCAGCTCCTCAAATTGGAAGGGCTGCCCTTTCTCTCGTACGACTGCTGCTGTTATTTTCATAATAATGACACCTCCATCTACATATTTGTCTAATTATTATAAATACAATTTGCTTGAAAGTAAATAATAATTAATAAATTATCAGACTTTGCTGTTAAAATTCATTAACAAGAAGATTATAGATTAAAAAATCTGTAAATTGTTGGAGCGCCAACAAAAAAAGAAGCTGCCGCTTCCTCAGATGTCTCCACCTGCGTCCGCGACAGCTTCTGATCTGTCCGTCCTTACTTCTTTTCTTCTTTTTTCTTTTTATCCCGTTTGAATCTTGCAAAAAATCCCTTTTTCTTGGCCGGGGCCGGAACCGCGCCGCCGCGCACGCTCTTGATCTGGGTTATGTAGATACCGCTCATAACCACCTTGGCCTCCGTCTTTACCGGAAGGGACTGGAAAACGCGTTCGTCCGCCATCAGGGTCATCACCTTGGGACCGATTTTGGCCTTCACGATCGGCACCTTGGCCCAGCGCATGTACTTGGGCGTCTGGTCGACTACCATCTTGGGAAGTCCGGCCTGCGTGATCTTCATTTTCTTCTTGTCAATCACCAGAAGGGAGACGGTCTGGGCGGCCGCATCGATCAGCGCCTGCTGTTCCACCTGGCGCTTCTGGAGTTTGTTCCCCATAAAATAGAGGATAGCCAGAATGATGACGGCAATCACGAGAATGACAAGTACCACGTTTAAAACAATTTGCAGTGTGGGCATAAAAATACCTCCAACCTTATTAATGTAAAGCTTGTCCCCTGGTTAAATGTTTCACGTGCCCAAAAGACATTCTATAACAGTATATCATTTTTGCAATCGAATTGCAAGCAAAAAATGCTTGACACCTTGACAGGGCTATGATATTATGGAGTGTGCACTATTGTGGCAAGGTGGGCTTTTTGCGCCCAATTCTGCCCAATTTTGGAACGAAACGTAACCGCGTGTCTTTTTTTGTAAAATCTGGACGCGTACACTGTTACAATGATTAAAGAAAACAGGGGTGAAAACGTCAATGGAGAAAAGCAGAATACGTCCGGTACCGGCCGGGAAAAGCGTAAGAATGAGCTACTCAAGACAGAAAGAAGTTCTTGAGATGCCAAACCTGATTGAGATTCAGAAGGATTCCTATCAGTGGTTCTTAAAAGAAGGACTGAAGGAAGCTTTTGATGATATCTCTCCGATTGCAGACTTTGCGGGTCACCTGAGTCTGGAATTCGTTGACTTTACACTTTGTAAGGATGATGTGAAATACACCATCGAGGAGTGTAAAGAGCGGGATGCAACTTACGCCGCACCACTAAAGGTAAAGGTAAGACTGTACAACAAAGATAAAGATGAAATGAATGAACACGAGATTTTCATGGGCGATCTGCCTCTGATGACGGATACCGGATCTTTTGTGATCAACGGTGCCGAGCGTGTTATCGTAAGCCAGTTAGTACGTTCCCCTGGTATCTATTACGGCATCGGTCATGACAAGGTCGGTAAGGAGCTGTTCACCTGCACGGTGATCCCCAACCGCGGCGCGTGGCTGGAGTATGAGACGGATTCCAATGACGTATTCTACGTGCGTGTGGACAGAACCCGCAAGGTTCCGGTGACCGTGCTGGTCCGCGCGCTGGGCTACGGCACAAACGCTGAGATTCTCGATCTGTTTGGCGAAGAACCCAAATTGCTGGCCAGCTTTGGTAAGGACACCTCTGACAACTACCAGGATGGCTTATTAGAGTTATATAAGAAGATCCGCCCCGGCGAGCCCTTATCCGTTGACAGCGCAGAGAGCCTGTTAAATAGTATGTTCTTTGACCCCAGAAGATACGATTTAGCGAAGGTCGGACGCTATAAATTCAACAAGAAGCTGTCCTTCAAGAACCGCTTAAACGGCCAGACCCTGGCAGAGGACGTGGTGGACACCACCACCGGAGAGATTCTGGCGGAGGCCGGCACCAAGGTGGATAAAAACAAAGCGGCCGAGATTCAGAACGCCGCGGTTCCGTTTGTCTGGGTGGACGGACCCAACAGAAAGCAGAAGGTATTATCCAATATGATGGTGGACCTGGCTGCGTATGTGTCCTTTGATCCTGAGGAAGTGGGCGTTACCGAGTTAGTATATTACCCGGCACTTTCCGCTATCCTGGCAGAAGTTGGGACCGACGACACGGAGGCTTTGAAGGAAGCGCTCCGCAAGAATATCCACGACCTGATTCCCAAGCATATCACCAAGGAAGACATCATCGCTTCCATCAACTATAATATGCACCTGGAAGAGGAAGTGGGAAATGCCGACGACATCGACCATCTGGGCAACCGCCGGATCCGTGCGGTGGGCGAGCTGCTGCAGAACCAGTACCGTATCGGTCTGTCCCGTATGGAGCGCGTCGTAAGAGAGCGTATGACAACCCAGGATATGGACGGCATCACGCCCCAGTCCCTGATCAATATCAAGCCCGTGACCGCGGCGGTGAAGGAGTTCTTCGGAAGCTCCCAGCTGTCCCAGTTCATGGACCAGAACAACCCTCTGGCCGAGCTGACCCACAAGCGGCGTCTGTCCGCCCTGGGCCCCGGCGGTCTGTCCCGTGACCGCGCAGGATTTGAGGTGCGTGACGTACACTATACTCACTACGGCCGTATGTGTCCCATCGAGACCCCCGAGGGTCCCAACATCGGTCTGATCAACTCCCTGGCGACCTACGCCCGGGTGAATCAGTACGGCTTTATCGAGGCCCCCTACCGGGTGGTGGATAAGACCACGGACCCGGCCAATCCGAGAGTGACGGACGAGGTGGTTTACCTGACCGCCGACGAGGAAGACAACTTCGTGGTAGCCCAGGCGAACGAAGCCCTGGACGAGGACGGCCATTTTGTTCACAACAACGTATCCGGACGTTTCCGCACAGAGACATCCGAGTTCCAGAAAAAGACCATCGACCTGATGGACGTATCTCCCAAGATGGTGTTCTCCGTGGCTACGGCCATGATTCCCTTCCTGGAGAACGACGACGCCAACCGCGCGCTGATGGGTTCCAACATGCAGCGTCAGGCGGTGCCGCTTCTGACCACCGAGGCCCCGGCTGTGGGCACCGGTATCGAGGGCAAGGCCGCGGTTGACTCCGGCGTGTGCGTGCTGGCAAGGAACGCCGGCGTGGTGACCCGCTCCGCTTCCAACGAGATCATTATCAAGCGTGATTCCGACGGAAACAAGGACGTTTACCATCTGACCAAGTTTAAGAGAAGCAACCAGAGCAACTGTTACAACCAGAAGCCCATCGTATATAAGGGCGACCATGTGGAGGCCGGCGAGGTGATCGCAGACGGGCCGTCCACCTCTCAGGGTGAGATCGCTCTGGGTAAGAATCCGCTCATCGGCTTCATGACCTGGGAAGGCTACAACTACGAGGACGCGGTTCTGCTGTCCGAGCGCCTGGTCCAGGAGGACGTTTACACCTCCATCCACATCGAGGAGTACGAGGCCGAAGCCCGCGACACCAAGCTGGGACCGGAAGAGATCACCCGTGACGTGCCCGGCGTCGGCGAGGACGCGCTCAAGGATCTGGACGAGCGGGGAATCATCCGCATCGGCGCGGAGGTCCGTGCGGGAGACATTCTGGTGGGTAAGGTTACGCCCAAGGGCGAGACTGAGCTGACCGCGGAGGAGCGCCTGCTGCGCGCCATCTTCGGCGAGAAGGCCAGAGAGGTCCGCGACACCTCCTTAAAGGTGCCCCACGGCGCATACGGCATCATCGTGGATGCCAAGGTATTTACCAGAGAGAACGGCGACGAGCTGGCGCCCGGCGTGAACGAGACGGTCCGCATCTATATTGCCCAGAAGCGTAAGATTTCCGTGGGCGACAAGATGGCCGGACGTCACGGTAACAAGGGTGTTGTGTCCCGCGTGCTGCCGGTGGAGGATATGCCCTTCCTGCCCAACGGCCGTCCGCTAGACATCGTGCTGAACCCCTTAGGCGTGCCGTCCCGTATGAATATCGGACAGGTACTGGAGATCCACTTGAGCCTTGCTGCCAAGGCGCTGGGCTTCAACGTTTCCACTCCGATTTTCGACGGCGCAAACGAGAACGACATTCAGGATACCCTGGAGCTGGCCAACGATTACGTGAACCTCTCCTGGGAGGAATTTGAGACAAAATATAAAGACCTGATCAGGCCCGAGGTGATGGATTATCTGGGTTCCAACCTGGAACACCGCGAGCTCTGGAAGGGTGTGCCCATCAGCCGCGACGGTAAGGTGCGCCTGCGCGACGGGCGGACCGGCGAGTTCTTCGACGGCTCCGTTACCATCGGACACATGCATTATCTGAAGCTGCACCACCTGGTAGACGACAAGATCCATGCCCGTTCTACCGGCCCATACTCCTTGGTTACCCAGCAGCCTCTGGGCGGTAAAGCCCAGTTCGGCGGCCAGCGTTTCGGTGAGATGGAGGTTTGGGCTCTGGAGGCGTACGGCGCTTCCTATACCCTGCAGGAGATCATGACCGTGAAGTCCGACGACGTTGTGGGCCGTGTGAAGACCTACGAGGCCATCATCAAGGGCGAGAACATTCCGGAGCCGGGCGTGCCCGAGTCCTTCAAGGTTCTGCTCAAGGAGATGCAGTCTCTGGGCCTGGACGTACAGGTGCTGCGCGACGACGGAACCGAAGTGGAAATGGCCGAGAACATCGACTACGGCGATACCGAACTGCGGGCGCTGCTTGAGGGCGACCGCCGCATGAGTCCCGAGGAGCCTCTGGGCGCTTACGGATACCAGGAGCAGGAGTTCAAGGACAACGAGCTGGTGAACGTGGATGAGGAAGCGGTTGCCGAGCCGGCTGAGGAAGATGAGTACACCTTGGACGACGACGTGGATCTGGCCGACGATCTGGACGATCTTGTGGACGACGGTGAAGAAGAATAATAGAAGGGAGTATAGCTCATGCCGGAAACTAATGAAACTTATCATCCGATGACATTTGATGCGATAAAGATTGGCCTGGCCTCCCCCGACAAGATTCTGGAGTGGTCTCACGGCGAGGTGAAAAAGCCGGAGACCATCAACTACAGAACCTTAAAGCCGGAGAAGGACGGTCTGTTCTGTGAGCGGATCTTCGGACCCAGCAAGGACTGGGAGTGTCATTGTGGTAAATACAAGAAGATTCGTTACAAAGGTGTTATCTGCGACCGATGCGGCGTAGAGGTGACGAAGGCAAGCGTGCGCCGTGAGCGCATGGGCCACATCAAGCTGGCGGCTCCCGTGTCCCATATCTGGTATTTCAAGGGAATTCCCAGCCGGATGGGACTGATTCTGGATATTTCTCCCAGAACCCTGGAGAAGGTCCTGTACTTCGCTTCCTATATTGTGCTGGATCCCGGTTCCACCAGCCTGCAGTATAAGCAGGTGCTCTCCGAGAAGGAGTACCGGGAAGAGGTGGAGAAATACGGCGGCACCGGCGGCTTCCGCGTGGGAATGGGCGCCGAGGCGGTTCAGGAACTGCTTCGGGCCATCGACCTGGAGAAGGATTCCGCTGAGCTGCGCAAGGCGTTAAACGACGCCACCGGCCAGAAGCGGGCGCGTATCATCAAGCGCCTGGAGGTTGTGGAGGCATTCTTAAACTCCGGCAACCGTCCGGAGTGGATGATCATGGACGTGATCCCAGTGATCCCGCCGGATATCCGCCCCATGGTTCAGCTGGACGGCGGCCGTTTCGCCACCTCCGATCTGAACGATCTGTACAGAAGAATTATCAACCGCAACAACCGTCTGGCAAGACTCCTGGAGTTAGGCGCTCCGGACATCATCGTCCGCAATGAGAAGCGCATGCTGCAGGAAGCTGTGGACGCGCTGATCGATAACGGCCGCCGTGGCAGACCCGTCACCGGCCCCGGAAACCGTGCGTTAAAGTCCCTCTCCGACATGTTAAAGGGTAAACAGGGACGTTTCCGCCAGAACCTTCTGGGCAAGCGCGTGGACTATTCCGGACGTTCCGTTATCGTGGTTGGACCCGAGCTTAAGATTTACCAGTGCGGACTTCCCAAGGAGATGGCCATCGAGCTGTTCAAGCCCTTCGTGATGAAGGAGCTGGTGTCCAACGGAACCGCTCACAATATCAAAAATGCAAAGAAGATGGTGGAGCGCCTGCAGTCCGAGGTTTGGGATGTGCTGGAGGACGTAATCAAAGAGCATCCGGTTATGTTAAACCGCGCTCCTACGCTGCACAGACTGGGCATCCAGGCATTCGAGCCCATTCTGGTAGAGGGTAAGGCCATCAAGCTGCATCCCCTGGTTTGTACCGCGTTCAACGCAGACTTCGACGGCGACCAGATGGCGGTTCATCTGCCTCTGTCCGTGGAGGCCCAGGCGGAGTGCCGTTTCCTGCTGCTGAGCCCCAACAACCTGTTAAAGCCCTCCGACGGCGGCCCCGTGGCCGTGCCGTCCCAGGATATGGTTCTGGGTATCTATTACCTGACCCAGGAGCGTCCGGGAGCCGTGGGCGAGGGTATGGTGTTCAAGAGCGTGAACGAAGCCATCCTGGCCTATGAGAATAAAGCCGCCACCCTGCACTCCAGGGTCAAGGTGCGCGTGAGCAAGACCATGCCCGACGGCACCGTAAAGACCGGAATCATCGATTCCACCATCGGACGTTTCATTTTCAATGAGATCATTCCGCAGGATCTGGGCTTTGTGGACCGCAGTGTGCCTGAGAACGAGCTGAAGCTGGAAGTTGACTTCCACGTGGCAAAGAAGCAGTTAAAGCAGATTCTGGAAAAGGTGATCAACGTCCACGGCGCGACCCAGACGGCCGTGACCCTGGACGATATCAAGGCCATCGGATACAAGTATTCCACCCGCGCGGCCATGACCGTTTCCATTTCCGATATGACCGTGCCGGAGAGCAAACCCAAGCTGATCGAGGACGCCCAGGCTACCGTGGACCGCATCGCGAAGAACTACCGCCGCGGTCTGATCACCGAGGAAGAGCGCTACAAAGAGGTGATCGAGACCTGGAAGAACACGGATGACCAGTTGACCCACGACCTTTTGACCGGCCTGGATAAGTACAACAACATCTATATGATGGCGGACTCCGGAGCCCGTGGTTCCGATAAGCAGATCAAACAGCTGGCCGGCATGCGAGGCCTGATGGCCGATACGACGGGTCACACCATCGAGCTGCCCATCAAGTCCAACTTCCGTGAAGGTCTGGACGTACTGGAGTACTTCATCTCCGCTCACGGAGCGCGTAAAGGTCTGTCCGATACGGCTCTGCGTACCGCCGACTCAGGATACCTGACCAGACGTCTGGTAGACGTTTCCCAGGACCTGATCATCCGCGAGGTGGACTGCTGCGAAGGCAGGGATATCCCCTTCATGGAGATCAAGTCCTTCATGGACGGCAACGAGGTGATCGAGGAGCTGGAGGAGCGTATCACCGGCCGCTATATCGCCGAGACCATCACCGATCCGGATACCGGCGAGGTTGTGGTGAAGGCCAACCACATGGTAACCCCCAAGCGGGCGGCCGCCGTGATGAAAGTGTTAAACAAGACCGGACGCAAGTCCGTTAAGATTCGTACCGTGCTGAGCTGTAAGTCCCACATCGGCGTGTGCGCCAAGTGCTACGGAGCCAACATGGCCACCGGCCAGCCCGTGCAGGTCGGCGAGGCGGTCGGCATCATCGCCGCTCAGTCCATCGGTGAGCCCGGAACCCAGCTGACCATGCGTACGTTCCATACCGGCGGCGTGGCCGGCGGCGATATCACACAGGGTCTTCCCCGTGTAGAGGAGCTGTTCGAGGCGCGTAAGCCCAAGGGCCTGGCGATCATCACTGAGTTTGGCGGCACCGTGACCATCAAGGACACCAAGAAGAAGCGCGAGATCACCGTGACCGACGAGGAGAACAACAACTCCAAGACCTACCTGATCCCCTACGGATCCAGAATCAAGGTTATGGACGGACAGGTGCTGGAGGCCGGCGACGAGCTGACCGAAGGTAGCGTGAACCCCCACGACATTTTGAAGATCAAGGGCGTCCGCGCCGTGCAGGATTATATGATCCAGGAAGTACAGCGCGTATACCGTTTACAGGGCGTGGAGATCAACGATAAGCATATCGAGATGATCGTTCACCAGATGTTAAAGAAGGTGAAGCTGGAGGAGAGCGGCGACAGCGACGTGCTGCCGGGCGTTTCCATGGATGTTCTGGATTACAACGAGATGAACGAGGCTCTGATCGCGGAAGGCAAGAAGCCAGCCGAGGGCAAGCAGGTTATGCTGGGTATCACCAAGGCATCCCTTGCGACGGATTCCTTCCTGTCTGCGGCGTCCTTCCAGGAGACCACCAAGGTTCTGACCGAGGCGGCCATCAACGGTAAGATCGACCATCTGATTGGTCTGAAGGAGAACGTCATCATTGGTAAGCCGATTCCGGCCGGTACCGGCATGAAGCGTTACCGCAAGGTGAAGCTGGACACCGAGCTGATCGCCGAGGAGGAGATCGTGCTCTCCGAGGACGACGAGCTGACGGTGGAGGAACCGGATGAGAACAGCGCCATCAACGAGGACAACGTGGCGGAGGAAGTGCTGGATATCGACGATATGGAAGGCGCTGACGACGAGATCGCGTTGGATGAGATGGATGAGGCTGGGGACGGAAGCGAAGCGTAATCGGCGTTTCGGATCTATTTGATAAGAAATGAATGAGAGGCGGCCTGCGTATGCGGGCCGCTTTTTTCAGACAGACTTGTAAGGGGCAAAGACGGACGGAGCGGGTCGAAGCGCGGTTTTAAGATGTGTTTGACAAAGAAAATGCCGCCCCATATAATGGGTATTAAAGTGCAAGCCGTTATGAACGGCTGATGATTTACAGGAATTGGAAGGGGAGAGAGCCATGTATACTAAAGACAAAACCGGGGTTGTGATGGTGGGCAGGGCCATGGAGATTCTGGACTATCTGGCTGGGAAGGACAAGCCGGTGGGAATTTCGGAGATGGCCAAGGATTTGAGCCTGCCTAAGGCTACGGTGTTCCGTCTGTTGAATTCGCTGGAGGAGTGGAACGCGGTGGAGTGCTCGGAGAACGAGGGCTATCAGCTGGGCTGCTTTCTGATCAAGCTGGGGCGCAGCGCCAGCAAAGACCTGCACCTGATCGATATCTGCAAGCCTTACATGGAGCGGATCATGAAGGAAGTGGATGAAAATGTAAACCTGGCCATCGAGTATGAGAACGCCATGCTCTCGATCTACAGCACGTATTCCAACAGCTCGGTGCTGTCCATCAAAACGATTCCGATTTCGCCTATGTACTGTTCCGCAATCGGAAAGGCGGCGCTGGCGTATTATGACGATGAGAAATTGGCGGCGTATTTTAAGCGCCAGGATTTGAGGAAGCGGACGGCTAAGACGATTATTACCAGGGAGGCTTTTGAGAAGGAGCGGGAACGGATACGGGAGAGCGGACTGGCGTATGACGATGAGGAGTACGAAGAAGGGCTGTTCTGTATGGCGGCGCCGCTGTTTAACGCGGAGGGAGCGGTGGTGGCCTGTATCAGCGTTTCCGGAGGGTATGGGCGGATGATGGCGAAGAAGGAGAAGGTTGCGGAGGTGTTGAGACAGGCGAAGGAGTTTATTGAGGTTTACACGGAGAGTATGGATCGGTTTGAGTTGTGAGGCGGAAGGGACGCCCATGGCGGGGGAGGGGCATCGCAGACAGACTTCGGGGAGTCATGGTGCTAAGGCCCCGACAGCACAAAAGTGGGCGGATCGTGGACATTCACACCGTATTCCTGAAGGAATACGCTGTTCAGGTCCACTCAAAAGCTTGCTTTGAGGCAAGCTTTTGCCACCCACTTTTGCACTGCCGCGGCCTAAGCACCATTGACTCCCCTGCGCAAGCCTGCGATCCCCCTCCTCCGCCATGGGCTGGCGTTTCCGGAAGTGAGGTGGAGATAATTTGCTCATATGCATCGGGGGCTTTACGATGGAAGTGGGAGCTATTTGATGTAAGACATATCACTTATTTTTTTGATTATTCTTTTCCCGGTTTCATTTTCATGCAAATAGGATACGCCTCCCGGCAATCCAAATATTTCTGAATGATTTAGGCTCTCGGCTTCCAAGCTCATAAACATGGCATAGAACACACTCAGCAAATCTCCATGGGAAACGATAATGATATTGCGCTCATTATTAGTCATAATTTCGTTAAAGAATGGCTTTAGCCTATTCCACACATCTCTGCGGCTTTCGGCATCAGAGAATAGTCTGTCGTCTACAGTTTTTTCTTGTAATTCCATATTTTCTTTAAGCCAGTGGACAGATTTTCCACAGCATTTTCCAAGATTTCTTTCTCTGAGTTCATTTCGTAATATTGGTTTGAGGCCCAGATAAGCTGCAATATGATCGGCAGTCTGTTTCGAACGTTTTAAATCAGATGTATACATTATAAATGCTCTTCCTGATAGTTCTTGCTGCAATTTTTTGCCAATATTGATTGCCTGATTAATTCCTAATTCAGTTAGATCCCAATCTGTCCAGGAGCCAACCATACCATTTGTGTGATGTACGGATTGAGTATGATGAATCGTAATAATTGTTTTCATTTTTGAGAGCTCTCCCAATATGTATTTGCGCATTGGTTTAAAAGTACAATTTTTAGATACGTCTATCCCGCTTAAGGCGAACAGAGGATTCACTGTATTTTGATTCTAATATTTATGTATGGAAATGTCAAACGGCCCCTTGGAGTGCGCTATTTTTGCTGCTAAAAATTTGCGATTCCTGGAAGTGAGTTAGCCGGATTTTGATGATATCTCTATTTGAAAAGATGGAACTTTTCGCGGGTTCCGTCTTTTTTTGTGCATTTTAGAAGGGAAAGGCTGTAATTCATGCAAATTTCTGTTGACATTTTAAAAGTTGGGAATTATAATACACCTAAGAAATGAAACGGCGTTTCAAAAATTATAAAATCTTTGGAGGGTACAAATGCTGAAAGTTGAAATGAAGGACATTGTGGAGGCGTATGGCAGGATTCGGAATTATGTGCAGAAGACGCCGCTGATCTATTCGCCGGAGACTTCCGAGCGGACGGGCAGCGAGGTGTGGTTTAAGATGGAGAATCTGCAGCCCATTGGGGCGTACAAGCTGCGGGGAGCTATGAACAATATTCTGGGCATGAGCGAGGAAGATTTGAAGTGCGGGGTGGTGGCGGCTTCCGCGGGCAACCACTCCCAGGCAGTGGCTTACGCGGCTAAGTTAAAGGGCGTTTCCGCGGTGGTGTGCGTGCCGGAATCCACGCCCATGAACAAGCGCTACGGGGCGATCAAGCATGGGGCCAGGCTGGTGGTATACGGGCCGAATTATGAGGACGCGGAGAACCGGGCTCATGAGATCGAGGCTGAGGAGGGCAGAAAGTTTGTCCACGCCTATGAGTCCAATGAGACCATTGCGGGGCAGGGGACCGTGGCCATCGAGTCGCTGCTGGAGAAGGGGGATTTCGACGCCATTCTGGTGCCCACCGGCGGAGGCGGGCTGCTGTGCGGAGTCGCCATTGCGGCTAAGGCCATGAACCCGGACATCAAGGTGTACGGCCTTCAGACCAACACCTCCGCTCCCTGGGACAAGTCCTTCCACGAGCGGAAGTTGAACAACGACTGTCCCTTCCTGCCCACCTGCGCCGACGGCCTGGAGGGAGCCATCACCTGGCCCAACGTGGAGCTGGCGCTGACCTGCGTGGACGACATTTTCGTGGTGGACGAGGAGCGTACCCGGGAGGGAATCAAGTGGATGGCCCAGAAGCACCACTACATGATCGAGGGCGCTTCCGCCACCTGTCTGGCCGCTCTGTTTGAGGATCACCAGGAGTTGAAGGGCAAGAAGGTGCTGTGTATCATTACCGGGGGAAATATTGATCTGGACAAATTCTGTGAAATCTGTGAAAAGGATTATTGAGGGGGAAAATTATGAGTCAGAAAAGCAATCTTAAAAAATATGTGGCGGTATTCGTGCTTTCCATGATTTCGAGTTCGCTGTATCTTTTGCCTTATGTGAAATACGTGTTTTACGACGCGCTGCTGGTGGGACTTAACGCCACCAACGCCCAGCTGGGCGAACTTTTGAGCGTTTACGCCATTGTCTGCGCCATCGGTTATATCCCCGGAGGCTGGGTGGCGGACCGGTTCTCGGCCAAGAAGATTATTATTATCTCCACTCTGGTTACCGGAGCGCTGAATATTATTCTGGCCTTTGTGATGAATTTCCAGATGGCGATGGTGATCTGGGCGCTGCTGGGACTTTCCACCAGCTTTGCTTACTGGGGCGCTTCCATCAAGGCCATCCGTATGCTGGGCGATTCCAGCGAGCAGGGACGGCTGTACGGCTTTTTCCAGAGCTTTGAGGGATTGATGAACACGGTGTCCGCCTTTGTGGCCATGGGTATTTTTACATATTTTGCCTCTCAGGTGGCGGGACTGAAATACACGCTGATTTTCTACGGATTCATGTGCCTGCTGGCCGCGGTGCTGCTGTATTTTGTATACGATGAGAAAAACTCTGTGGACGACGGGGAGGAAGAGGACAAGATCGAGCTCAAGGACATCGGGCGGGTGCTGAAAATGCCTCAGACCTGGATTCTGGCCTTTACGCTGTTCTCCATTTATGCCGTGTATTCCGGTTCCACCCTGCTGACCCCGTACCTGACGGACGTGATCGGAATCAGCGTGGGAGCCGCAAGCATTATCGCCATTTTCAGAACCTATATCGCCAGATTCCTGTTCTGCCCGGTGGGCGGATTTATCTCCGACAAGACGGGGCAGGTGGCAAAGACCATTTTGGCCGTCGCGATTCTCTCGGGAATCTCCATCGCCTGCTTTTTCCTGATCTCCGGTTCCACTCCGGTGGCGCTGGTGCTGACCGTGGTGATGGTCAGCGCGGCTCTGATCTATATGAACTACGGTATCATGTGGTCCATTTCCGAGGAAGTGAAGATTCCGCGCCACCTGTATGGGACCGCGGTGGGCGTGGCTTCCATTATCGGATATCTGCCGGATTCCTTTATGCACACCATTTTCGGAAACTGGCTGGATCAGTACGGCGCGGACGGCTACCAGTACATTTTCATGTTCCTGATCGGCCTGTGCGTAATTTCCGTGATCACCTGTGTGATCGCCATGCAGTTTAAGCGGAAAAACGCCTGAGTGCGGAGGAAACGGGAGGAGAGAAGGATTGAAACCTTATTTGTGCATTGAATGGAACGATACGGAGTCGGAGGCCGTGGGCTGGCTGGTGATTCACAATTTTGTCAACGGCTACACGGGCGGCGGGATCCGCATGCACCCGGCCGTGACCCGGGAGGAGGTGCTGCGCCTGGCGGAGTGCATGGCCTATAAATACAAGGCGGGCGAGTCCCGGTTCTGCGGCGGCTGCAAGGGCGGGATCGCCTACGACAGCCGGCGGCCGGACGCCGGGGAGGTGCTCAGGCGGTATATCATCGCCATGATGCCTTACATCCGCACGGGAGTATCCCTTGGAGGGGATTACGGCACCCGCTATGGGGATATCCTGAAGATTTTCTCAGAGTTCGGGCTGGATATGCCCATGACGAAATCCATGCGGGCGGACCCGAAGATCATGGAAAACATGGAGGCTTACAACCGGCTGTTGGATGAGACGGTTTACGGACGCCCGCTGAACGATGTGATCGCAGGCTACGGGGTGGCGTGCAGCGCGGACGAGGCATTTGCGGCGCTGGCGCCCGGCCGGAAGGCGGACGTGGTGATCCAGGGAATGGGACGGGTGGCCTTCGGCTGCGCCAGCCGCCTGGCCGAGCTGGGACACCGGATCGTGGGAATGGCGGATTCGCAGGTGTTTGTGTACTGTGCGCAGGGGCTGGACGCGGAGGCGTTATACCGGATGAAGCGGGAAAGCCGGGTGCCGGACCGGGATGGGCTGCCGGAGGGCTGGGAAACCTATCCCACCGAAGCCTGTGTGGCGGCGGAGTGCGACGTGCTGATCCCCGCGGCCCTGGCCAACACGGTGAACGGGGACAACGCGGCGTCGGTCAAAGCCGGTCTGGTGGTGGAGGCGGCCAATATCGCTGTATCGCCGGAGGCGGATGAGATTTTAAAGGAGCGGGGAGTCCGGCTGATCTGTGATTTCACGGCCAATTTGTCGGAGGCATGGCTGTACGACGCGGTTTTCTTCGGCGCGGTGACGCCGGAGCTCTCCAGCGTGCTGGCGGGCGCGGAGGCGCTGTGCAGGAGAAATGCGGCCAAGCAGATGCGGTGCGCTCTGGAAGATGGAATTTACGCCAGGGAGAGCGCCAGGGAGCTGTTCGAGCCGGATGTGCAGGATTTACCGGAAATATAGAAGGGAAGCAAAACGCAGATGACAGAGAGATTATACATAAACGGACAGAGCTGTAAGGGCTGCGGCTACTGTGTGGAGGAATGTCCGAAAAACGCGCTGTCCTTGAGCGGCGCGATCAATGCCAAGGGCTATGCCGTGGTGCAGGTGGACCATGAGGTCTGCATCCGCTGCGGGGTATGCTACACGGTGTGCCCGGATTACGTGTTTGAGATCAGGGAGGGGGAGTGAGCGGCATGAGACAATTAATGAAAGGAAACGACGCCATTGCGGAGGCCGCGGTGCGGGCCGGGATGCGGTTTTTCTCCGGCTATCCGATCACGCCCCAGACTGAGATATTGGAGTACCTTTCCAAACGCCTGCCGGAGGTGGGCGGCACATTTGTGCAGACGGAGTCGGAGATTTCCGGCATTTCCATGGTGTACGGGGCCGCTGCCACAGGGTTTCGGACCATGACCAGCTCTTCGGGGCCTGGGTTCAGCTTATTGCAGGAGGGAATCTCCTATATCGCCTCGGCGGAGCTGCCCTGTGTGATCGTGGACGTGATGCGCTACGGCACCGGACTTGGGGATATTTTCCAGGCCCAGGGGGACTACCTTCAGGTGGTCAAGAACGGGGGACACGGGGACTACCGCTGTCTGGTGTACGCGCCGTCCTCGGTGCAGGAGGCGGCGGATCTGATGACGCTGGCCTTTGACAAGGCGGAGGAGCATCGGAATCCGGTGATTCTGCTGTCGGACGCCTCCATCTCGCAGATGATGGAGCCGGTGGAGCTGCCGGAGATGAGAGAGCACGACCCGGATCAGTACCAGTGGTCCTTAAAGGGGCGCAGGTCGCCGGAGGATTTCCGGCGGGTGACCTCCAACATGTACTACATCGACGATTACGACCGGTATATTCAGGAGAAATACCAGCGGATTGAGGAGCAGGAGCAGCGCTGGCAGGCTGTGGAGACGGAGGACGCGGAGTATGTATTGGTGGCCTACGGCATTTCTTCCAGAATTTGTAAAGAAGCGGTGCGCCTGGGGCGCAGTCAGGGCATCAAGCTGGGGCTGATCCGGCCCATTACCCTGTACCCGTACCCGGTGAAAGCCTTTGAGGCGTGCCGAAACGCCAAATGCTTTATCTCCTGTGAGCTGACGCCGCTGGCGCAAATGGCCGAGGACGTGGCGCTGGCCGAGGGGATGCAAAAGGACGTGTACGCCATCACAGGCGGCATGGAGGTATTTGACTCAAAGGATATTCTGGATGAGGTCGCCAGGATTGCGGCCGGAGAAAAGAAGGCGGTGTATAAGGGCAATGATTAAAACAAAACCACAGACATTGATCGATGATAATAAATACTGCCCCGGCTGCGGACACGGCGTAATCAACCGCCTGGTGGCGGAGGTGCTGGAAGAGCTGGGGGTGGCGGATCAGACCATCGGGGCCGTGGCCGTTGGCTGCGCCTGCCTGATGATCGACACCTTTGGAATTGACTGGATACAAGCCCAGCACGGAAGGGCGGCGGCGGTGGCGGCGGCCATCAAGCGCTGCCGGCCGGACCGGACGGTGCTCACCTACCAGGGGGACGGCGATGCGCTGGCCATCGGTTTCTCCGAGACCATGTACGCGGCGATCCGCAACGAGAACATTACAGTGATTTTTGTAAATAATACCAACTTCGGCATGACCGGCGGGCAGATGGCTCCCACCACGCTGCCGGGACAAAAGACCACCACCAGCCCCCACGGCAGGGACTGCGCCGTAACGGGAAATCCCCTGAAAGCCATCGATATGCTGAAAACCCTGGATATCGCCTACGCGGCCAGGGGGGCGGTGACCACGGCTGCGGAGATCGCAAAGACCAAGCGGTACATCCGGAACGCCTTTGAGGCTCAGTTAAACGGGGAGGGATACTCCTTCGTGGAGGTCTTATCCCCCTGTCCCACCAACTGGGGTATGACCCCGCTGGCGGCCAAGGAGCGGGTGGCGACCACGATCCAGGAGTATTACCCGGTGGGAGAGTTTGTGAAAAGGGGGGAGAAGCGGCATGACTAATCTGGTATGCGCGGGTTTCGGCGGACAGGGCGTTCTGACGGCCGGGCTCATTATCGCCAAGACAGGGATGGACATCGGAAAAAATGTGGTGTGGATTCCCTCCTACGGCTCCGAGATGCGGGGCGGAACAGCCAACTGTAACGTGAAAATCTCAGAGGAGGAGATCGCCAGCCCCTTTATCCGCTCCATCGACGTGCTTCTGGCGTTAAACGAGCCGTCGGTGGACAAATTTCAGGGGAGCATCGCGCCGGGCGGCACGATGATTATTAACAGCAGCATTGTGAAGCGGGAGGAGTTCCGGCCGGACATCCATGTGTACGCGGTGGAGGCCACAGGGCTGGCCGCGGAGCTGGAAAATTCCCGGGGAGCCAATATTGTGATGATCGGCGCATTTTCCAAAACCACCGGCGTGATCGGTGAAGCCCAGATGGAGGAGGGCATCGAGAACTTCTTCCTGAGCAAGGGGAAATGCAATCCCAAAAACAGAGAGTGCTTCGCGGCCGGTATCCGTTTGGTGCGGGAGATGCAGAGGGCGGTGGTCTGATGGAGATTGGAGCGTTATTAAAGCCGGATAAGATCTGCGTGATCGGAGCCAGCGAGAAATCGGGGTTCGGCGGGGACACCTGCCGCAATGTGATCGAATACATGAGGGAGGGCAGCTATTATTTTGTCAATCCCGGGCGGGACGAGGTTTTCGGAAAGCCCTGTTACCGGACTGTGGAGGAGGTGCCGGGCAGCTTTGACCTGGCGGTGATCTGTACGCCCCAGGGGACTGTGGAGGAGCTGCTTAAGTCCAGCAGGGCAAAGGGGGCAGGGGCTGCGGTGGTATTTGCCAGCGGCTACAAGGAGATCGGGAGCGCCCAGGGGCGGGAGAACCAGGAGCGGCTGACCAGGCTGTGCAAAGAGCTGGACATGGCCCTCATGGGGCCGAACTGCGCCGGTTTTGTGAACTATACCGACGACGTTTATCCCTTCGCCTTTCTCAGCGAGAGCCGGGACCGGAAGGGGACCGTGGGAGTGGTGTCCCAGAGCGGCCAGATCTGCCTGTCCCTGATGGACAGCCCGGGCATGAAGTTCTCCTATGTGATTTCCTCCGGCAACAGCGCGGTGGTACGCATGGAGGATTATCTGGAATTTCTGGTTGAGGACGAGAGCACTAAGGTGGTGGCCATGTACCTGGAAGGGGTGCAAAATGTGCCCCAGTTTCTGGATTGCCTGAAGCGGGCGGCCATGAAGCGCAAGCCGGTGGTGATTCTCAAGGCCGGGCGTTCGGAGAAGGGCGGCCGTCTGGCAGCCTCCCACACCGGCAGCCTTTCCGGGGCGGACGCGGTGTTCGACGCGGTATTTCGCAAATACGGGGTGATCCGGGTGGACGATGTGGAAGAGCTGATGGCTGTGTCTATGATGTTCTCCATATTGCCCGGGCTGCCAAAGCGGCCGGGGATCGCCTCCATGAACCTTTCCGGCGGGGAAACCGGAGTCTGCGCCGACGTGGGCCAGACGTGGGGGATTGAGTACCCGGATTTCCAGGCGGAAACACTGGAGCGTCTGAGGGAGCAGCTTCCCTCCTATGCCAGCCCGGCCAACCCCCTGGACATGACGGCCACTCTCTCCTATGACGTCCAGGCCTACGCCGGGGCGCTGCGCACGGTGATGAGCGATCCGAATGTGGGGCTGGTGGCCATCGGATATACGCTGTTAGAGCGGATTGCGGACCCGGCCATCTGCTACATGACGGAGGCCATCGAGCTGGTGGCTGCGGAGCCGGGGGCCAAGCCCATGGTCATGATCCCGTTTTTGGAGAATACCCGAAATGAGGAGTATGCCCGGAGACTGGAGTGCGCCGGGGTTCCGGTGCTGCCGCCCACGGTTTACGCATTTAAGATCCTCCGGTATCTGGAGGAGTTTGCGGCCTACCGGCCTGAGGAACGGTGTCTGGATATGACGGCCCCGGCTCCGCGGGAGAAAAATGAAAAAACGGCTCTGTCTGAGCACGAGAGCAAGGAGTTTCTGTGCGGACATGGCATTGAAACGCCCCGGGAGCGGGTGGCGCGGTCTGAGGCGGAGGCGCTGGAAGCCGCCGGAGAGTACGGATATCCGGTGGTCTTGAAGATCGATTCCAGCGACATTATGCACAAGTCGGACGCGGGCTGCGTCAAGGTGGGGATTCAGGACGAAGGGCAGCTGCGGCAGGCTTACGGGGAGATTTTGGAGAATGCCAAAGCCTATGATCCCCAGGCGGAAATCGGCGGCGTGCTGGTGCAGGAAATGTTAAAGGCAGGCACGGAAGTGATCATCGGCGTGAACAATGATCCCCAGTTCGGTCCCATGGTGATGTGCGGTCTGGGCGGCGTGTTCGTGGAGATTTTCAAGGACGTGTCCATGGCCATGGCGCCGGTGAGCGAGGCGGAAGCTTTGAAAATGCTGCGTTCCCTGAAGGGATATAAACTGTTTGCCGGATACCGCGGAGGAAAGAAGCTGGACGAGCAGGCGGTGGCGGATCTGATCGTGCGGGTGGCCCGCATGGCCGCGGATGAGAAGGACCGCTTGGCGGAGCTGGACATCAACCCGGTGTTTGTGTATGAAAAGGGTGTTGCGCTGGCGGACGCGTTGGTGTTGAAATATGATTGACGGTTTTTGAGGGATTGAATTGAAACGGATTTTATGGGGCAGGGACTTGACAATTTTGATGGAAATTGTCAGGTCCTTGTTTTGTTCTGGGGCGTTTGTTCCGGGCAAGGCAGTCTGCCTGCAAATCTCTTCCCGGGCGCGCTGTCGGGAAACGCCTGGGATGATTATAATAAAACAAAATGGACGACAGGAAGGGAGGCTGGCCCCATGGAAGCGGAGCAGGCGCTGCGGGCGGCAAGGAGCCGGATTTTGAAGCGGATATCATTTCTCTCGCCGGTTCTGGAAGTGGTTGAGTGGAGGGAACAGGACGGGTTTGAGGGGATCGGAACGGACGGGCGGTTTCTGCTGTACGGCAAAGCGTATGTGCGGGAAATCGCGGTGTCTGGCGGGAACGGACGGCTGGAGCGGGAGTATCTCCATGCGGTCTGCCATATCATCTGCCGCCATCCGTCCCAGTGCCCGGGGGACGAGGCGGAGCGGAAATTGTTCGGGATTTGTGCGGATTTGAAGGCGGGGGAGCTGTATTTACGGTTCCTGGAGTGCGCAAACGGGGGACGGAAGGGGAAAAACGAACTGGAAATGCCCTGGGGCTACTGTAATATGATCGGGCGGAGCCGAACAGAAGGGGTCTATGTCAGAGAATTGTACCGGGAAGCGGAAGAAAATGAGGAGAGAAAGCTTGCGCTGGAGGGGATGGCAGGGGTATTAATGGTGGATGATCACAGGTTTTGGCGGAAGAAGGACGAGGAAGGGCAGAGAGGCGGAGTACGTGCCGCAGGCAGCCCGGGAGCCTCCCCCGGAATCCAGCCCGCAGGCATCCCGGGAGCGTCCTCCGGAATCCAGCCCGCAGGCATCCCGGGAGCGTCCCACGGCACACAGCCGGCAGGCGTCCCTGGGGCCTCCCCCGGCGCGCAGTCCGCAGGCATACCCGGAGTGCCTCCCTGCGCTCATCCTGACCAACTCTCCCGCGCGCTGGAGGCAATGCAGATCATGGCGGGGCGCCAGATCAGTCTTATGCTGTTTGGCGGCCGGGGTTACGGCAGCGGAAGTCTGGGCGTTTCCTGTTATTACGAGGCGGCAGAGGAAAACCACCGCAGCTACCGGGAGTTTCTGGAGCAGTATCTGGCCCGGGAGGAGGTTTGCCGGGAGGACGACAGCGAGATCGACTATATCTGGTATACCTATGGGATGGAGCGGTGGGGAAACATTGGGCTGGTAGAGTCGCCGGAGGTGACGGAGCAGCCTGCGCTAAAACAGATCGCCATCGCCATTGACACCAGCGGCAGCTGTCAGGGGGAGCCGGTGCGGCTCTTTCTGAGGGAGACTGCCAATATCCTCAAATCCTATGAAAATATGGAACTGGATATCCTTGTTTTCCAGGCGGACAGCAAAATATGCCGGGCAGACCGGATCGCGGACCTGGATGGCCTGGAACGGTACCTGGCGGAGGGAAGGATCGACGGGGGAGGCGGAACGGATTTCATTCCCGTGATCCGTCGCCTGGAGGAACTCAACCGGTCCGGGCGGGAAGCGCCGTTTAAACTGCTCATCTATCTCTCCGACGGGATGGGACGGTTCCCGGAACACAAGCCGGAGTTTGACGTGGCGTTCGCTCTGGTGGAATGCGGTGGTTTTAAGCCGGAACTACCGGAGTGGGTGATCCCGCTGTATCTCACCGGTGATGAGGCTGCGAGGGGCATACAGCCAGAAAGAATTGCGGCAGGCGGGAAGCCGGACAATACGCCGGGAAACGGTGGAGTGTTAAATCAAACGGAGGGAGGGATCATCGGTGGATTTTTCGGTATCGATTAAGAAGGCCAAGGAAATGATCAAGGAGAGCGTGGCGTGTTACCGGCAACGGGATGAGAAAGGCAATTTCCTGTTCCCTGTAAAGGAGCAGATGCCCCTGGAACTGGTGGGGCCGCCGGGGGTAGGCAAGACGGAGATCGTGGAGCAGACGGCAAATGAACTGGGAATCGGGTTCGTCAGCGTGAGCCTTGCCCACCACGTCCGGCAGACCGCCCTGGGCCTGCCGGAGATCGTGGAAATCCCCTTTGAGGGTGGGAAATGCAAGGCCACCCGCTACACCATGAGCGAGATTCTGGCGCCGGTTTACCAGGCGTGTGAGGCGGGGCAGCGGGAGGGGATTCTGCTGGTGGACGAGTTCAACACGGCCTCCGACAGCCTGATGCCCGCTATGCTGGGCTTCCTGCAATTCAAAGCCTTGGGAGCCCACAAGCTGCCCGAGGGCTGGATTCTGGTGCTCTGCGGCAACCCCAGGCGGTATAACCGCCACGCCCGGGAATTCACCGCCGCCATCCGGGACCGGATCCGCCGCATTGTCATTGAGCCGGACCTGGAGGTGTTTTTGGAGTACGGCATGGAGCAGGGGATGCACCCGGATATTGTGGCGTTTTTGAAAATGCACCCGGACTGCTTTTACCGCTGTGAAAACCAGGGAGACCGGGACGTCATCGTTACGCCCCGGGATTGGAGTAACCTGAGCCGGACGTTAGCCGCCTATGAGAAGCAGGGGTTTGCCGTGACAAGGGAGTTGGCCGTCCAGTTTGTCAAGGATGAGCACATCGCCGTGGAATTTATCAATCATTACCGGACCTATTCCCGGCTCATCGACAGCGGGGACATCGAGTGTATTCTGGCTGGGGAGGGAATCGATAAGCTGGCCCGGAAATACAGCCTGGCCGATTTTGATGTAAAATGGGCTGTGCAGGGAATTCTGATGCGTAATATTGTGGACCATTCCGGCTGCCTGAAAGCCGGGGAGCTATCGCTTTCCGGGCGGGGAGAGGCGGTGGAGGCGGTTAACCGGCAGATTGGATTTGCGCTGGAATTTATGGAGGCCGCCTACGGCAAGGGGGTTTTGCTGGAAGTTACGTTAAACTATTTATCCCGCAACAATGCCTGCTGGAGGGTGCTTGCCCTGTGCAGGAACCCGGCTTACGTCCGGCTTTCCGGGGAGCTGCTTCTGCTGGGAGAAAAACAGATTTGAAGGACAAAGGAGGTGTCCCTATGTGGGAGGAGTGGGAGCTTAAGTCGCCGCAGGTCCAGCTGTACCTGGCAATTAAGGAGGGGAATGAGGAGAAGATCCGGAGCGCGCTGGAGGAGCACCATAGGGAATTTTTGGAATACCATCATTTTGAAGAGCCGGTGGGAAGGGGAATCTATGAAGAGGGAGTATTCATGGATACGGCGATCCTGTCGGGGCGTGAGAAGATTGTAAAGCTGCTGCTGGAGTTGGGATTTAAGCCGTTATTTTTTCATGGAAGCGGTGGGCAATATGCAGGGGCTTTGGATCGGGCGGTGAACCGTGAATATTACCGGGAGTCCAGGGAAATCTGGGAGCGGGTCACATATTACTCTGAAATAGGGCTTAAGGATATGGCGCCGGGCCGGGTGGTATGGCCGATTGCGGATGACAATCTCTTTCGAATGCAGATTGAAGCGATGGAGGATATCAATTCCATTGAGATTATCCGCATTATAAAGAAGGAGGAGGAGAGGCTGATATTTCCTTGCGGTATGCAAATTGAAGTGACGCCCGTGCTGTTCGCCCTGCTGACCGGGAATCGGAAACGGCTTTGCTGGCTTTTATCACAGGGCGCAAAACTGGATGGCGGCTGGCCGATGTGGCGGGAGCGGGATTTAAAGCCATTGCTCAATCCCTTTGGCGAGGAACATAATTGGTGCACCAACGTTCTGGAAATTGCCATACTGTCCGGGAATCCGGGGATGGTGGAGTTTGTGCTGGAAAAGAGCAGTGAAGCGGCGTTTTACTGGGCCGGGCACACGGTGGAGGGGACGGGAAAACGCTGGTTCCCCAAATTATGGCAATGTGGACGCCCGCCGCAAGAGCGTGGTTATCGGGCTTATCGGATGGAGCGGGCCGTCAATTTTGCAGGGCGTCCAATGTGGGATTATCTGTGGGGACATTTTCAGGAGCCGTTAAGCCGTATCCCCATATACAGTGTTCTGGATATGGGCGGGGGAGCGTTTGCGGATTTGCTGTTTGAGAGAATGGCGTCGCTGGGAAACGGAAATTCCCATATGGCGGAGCTGGACCGGTGGGCGGGCAGATATTTGAGATGGAGACAGGCGCCGGAATATTGCGAGGGCATCCGGCAGTATTTTTCACGGCACTGGGAATGGTACCACAGTCATATGGAGGAAGCAGGGGCGGATTTACGGGCTTTTTTGATGGGAGTGGGGTGGCACGCCTGGAGCTGGTGCATATGGGGAAAATTTAACCAGCGGGAACCGGGCTGGTTTGAATTCCCGGAGTTGCTGGCGGGTTTTTCAGTGGATATCAGCGCGCTGCTGCAATGGTACATTTCAGAAGCCGGGTTTGATGAGGAAACCGTGATCAAGACATGTGTGAATTTGAATCAAATGAGCCGCGATTATAATATAGGATTGGAAATAAATAGAAAACATATAGACATGACGGAATTGGCGGAAAAGAAAAGTCCGATGCAGCTTTTTACGTTCATAACCGTTAAAAACCGTGGCGCTTCCTCCGATGGACTGGAGAGTCTGAAAAAGGTCTGCGGGGAGTATGATGAGCTGCTGCCGGAGCCTCTTGTGGAGGCGGCGTTTGAAAACAATTACCTGACCGGGGCTTGTTATATGGAATTTCTGCAATATCTGGAGAGCCGGGAAAAGTACGATATGATCACACAGTTTATCCTTGGAAGAAACCGGTTTGAACTGACGGAGACGGAGGGCGGTGATCCAAAGGAGCAGAGTCCGAGGCCCGCCGGCCGATTTGCAAGATTAAGGAATAACAAAGAAATTTCCGCACACCGCCTTGCCATTTACCGTGCGCTGCGGGCAGGCGGACTGAAGGAGGAAGCCGGGCTTTTGCGGATGGCGGGGAATCCTGAGTTTAACGGGCGGCTTATGGAGGCGTTGCGCAGTTCAGGAGGGTTGATTTTAGAATCACGGCTGCGGGTGAGATTCTGGAATCAGGTGTGCGAGTTCGACGGCTGCCTGAATTTGCCTGGTATTGCCTTTGTGATGGGAAATGATGAATTGGCGAAGCGTTTGCTGGAATTCTGGAGTGAGAGGGAACAACGAAAATGTAATCCGCGGTCCGGTTTTTTGACGATGGGAATATTTTACTCAAGCAGAACCAATCAAGGGTACGATATCTGCGTCCAGTACCGGAAGGGCGGCATGGGGGAATGGCCGGGCGGGATTGTGACGGGTGAGGCGTCTTTGGGAGCGGATGAGGAATATCATACGGATATGACCGGGATGAGTCTTGCAGCGCTTGCCATTGCCATGGGGCGCCTGGAGATTGTGGAGGAGATCGACCGGATGGGGCTGCTCTCGGATCAGGATATCCGCCGTGGGATTATTTATGCCGGGGACGCGCGAATAATGGAGTACCTGAACCGGAGGGGGAGGTTTACCCCAAAACTGTGGCAGGGAGACGGACTGGGGGGTTTTTTGAGTTGGAGTGGCTGCTGGAATTGGTTTGTGTTGGGGTGGTTTGCGGAAAACGGGCTTATGGCGGAGGCGGATTATGAGACACTGCGGGAGTGGGCCAGATGGGGGAGCACACCGGGCGCGCGAATGAAGGATCCGGTGAAAAAACCGTGCAGTGAGGAATGTTTGATACGGAAATGTGAGGAGGCGCTGGGAGGGAACGTGAAACTGCCCGGGCCGGGCCGGACCACCGCCTGAAACCGGGCTGTATCTTTCCGATATCCTGTGGTATCGTATGAACACTTGACGAGGTCTTTTCGAGTCTAGTGAGAATACATGCCGAAACACTTAGCGAGGTCTTTCACGAGCTTAGTGTTTGTGGTACGATAGGGGATATTATGGATTGTGAGGTGCGGTAAAATGGAACAACACATCAGGCGTCTGAGGTTGAGTCACGTGGCAAATGTGAGGGATCTGGGAGGTTATGAGGCGGACGGCGGGGTGATCCGCTGGAACAGGCTTTACCGGGCGGGGGATCTGTCCGGGGCGGACGCGGGCGATTGGGAACGGCTTAAGGCGGCGGGAGTCAGGACGATCCTGGATCTGCGCAGCGCTTCGGAACTGCGGGCGAAGCCGGACCGGCCGCCCCAGGGGATCTCCTGGTATCATCTGCCGCTCCAGACGGAGGAAATCGACCTGGAACATCCGGCGGATTTGGCGGGGCTGGCGTTTCTTAAAAGTCTGCGGGAGAGCTATGTGATCATGGCCGGTGAGAACACAGGGCTGCTGGCTGCGGCCCTCGCGCGGCTGACGGCGTCCCTGGACGATGGAGCCGTGCTGTTCCACTGTACGGCAGGGAAGGACAGGACCGGCGTTCTGGCTGCGGCAGTCCTTTGGCTGTGCGGCGCAGCGCGGGAGGACATCGTGGCCGACTACGAGGTGTCGCGTACCTACAACCAGGACGGTTTGGGCGCGCTGGCGGACAAAATGCCGGACTGCGATCAGCTTCTGCCACTGCTGCGGTCGGAGCCGGAGAACATGGAGCGGCTTTTGGACTTTTTCCGGGAGTCCGGACTGGACGGACGGCTGGCGGAGAGCGGGTTTTCGGCGGAGGAGCAGAGGCGGCTGCGGGAAAGGATGATTCAGAAGGGGTGAGGCTCGCTCCCGAAATCCTACTGTCCCTTTATGGAAATCTATGGTAAGATGGAGAGCGAGACAGCAGTTTGGGCGGCCCGCCCCCAGGTCAAGAAACCACGGGATGTCCGCCCGATGGAAGAGCAGGCGGAGAAAACGCCGCCTGAACTGCTGCAAATACATATTGTGAGGAAACCATAATGAACATCCTGATCCTGAAACTCTGCGCCGTATTTCTGGTCATTATCGCCATGCTCTGGCGCAAGCTTCCGCTGTTTGCGGCGATTTCCGGGGGCTTGGCAGCCGCGGTGCTCTTGTACGGAATTCCCCTGGGCCGGGCCTTGACCATTGGCGGAAAAGCGCTGGTCAGCCGGGAGACCGTCACGGTGGTGCTGAGTTTCTATTTTATTACATTTTTGCAGCGGATGCTGGAGCGCAGGCGGCGTCTGAAACAGGCGGAGGAGTCGCTGAGCGGCCTGTTTGGCAACCGGCGGATCAACGCCTCGGCGGCACCCGCAGTGATCGGCCTGCTGCCGTCGGCGGGCGCAATGACCATTTGCGCGGAGATCGTGCGATCCTCCTGTGAGGACTACATGAGCCCGGAGGATATGACCTGTGTCACCAGCTTTTACCGCCATATCCCGGAGAGCTTTCTGCCCACCTATTCCTCGATCCTGATCGCCCTGGCCCTGTCCGGCGTGGGAGCGGGGCAGTTTGTGCTGGCCATGCTGCCGCTGGTGGCCGTGCTGTTCCTGATCGGATACGTGTTCCACCTGCGCAGGCTTCCAAAGCGCACGGACCAGCGCCTGGAAGGCGGGAAAATGGACTACGCCCGGATGCTGTTTCGCAGCCTCTGGTCCATTATTTTGATCGTGTTTCTGATCATCGCCTTCGACATCCCGGTTTACATCGCCACCCCTCTGGTGACGGTGCTCAACATGTTTGTGGACCGTCTGAAGTGGTGGGAAATCCGCCCGATGTTCTTCACGGCTTTTGAGCCGGTTATCATCTTCAACACGGTGCTGATCATGGTATTCAAGGACATTATCACGTCCACCGGCGTGATCCATGAGCTGCCGGTCTTTTTCGGCGGGCTGCCGGTTCCGCTGCCCCTGGTGTTTGCGCTGATTTTCTTTTTCGGCACCATCATCAGCGGCTCCAACGCCATCATTTCCCTGTGCCTGCCCATGGCGATGGCGGCCGTGCCGGACGGTGGGGTGGCGCTGTTGGTGCTGCTCATGAGCATGGCCTACGCCGCCATGCAGGTTTCCCCCACCCATGTGTGTCTGTTTATCGCCTCGGAGTGCTTTGAGGTCAATATCGGGGCGCTGGTGAGACGCAATATCCCCATGATTCTGGTGTTTTCAGCGGCCGCGGTGGGGTATGCGGGTATGCTGGGGGTATTTTCGTAGAGATTGCGGCAGTGTGGTGATTTTGGCTGGGTAAAAATTGAACGTGTCTATGGTATGGCCTCCGGGAGAAAGCTGCCGGGGGCCTTTTTCTGTGTGGTGGTATGAGGGCGGGAGGTGGAATGATTTCTAAAAATTTGGAAGTTATTGGGATTGTGATTGAAGCTGTATGGATATCCGAGTATAATGATGGAAAATGGTCCCGGCTTCAGAAAAATTAAAAATATTTAAAACCGGACGGAAGGCTGGTTCGTCTTTTAATCAGAGGCAGGTAAAGGAGGACGGAATGAGAAAGAATATTGCGATCGGATGATCTGCGGGATTTACACGGAACAGCAGCCGGTTACATGGGCGGAAAATGCCGCGGACAAGGGTGGATTCTATGAGATGAGGGCGTGCGTGGATCACGGGCCGGCCCTTTGCATCCGCCCGGATGGGGACGGGTATATTACCCGGTTCATGGATATGAATGCAGGGGGAACTGCTAACCGGCATTGGGGAGCGGCGCAGGGAAAAGACGCTGTCCATACAGGGCGGGTTGTGGTAAAATAAGGATCAGATTGAAGTTTGGAAGTTTTTGGGAAGAAGGGCATTTATAAGGGGGCCTTATAGTGCGGCGGCGGAGGAATGAAAGCGCATGGAACAGAGTATGAAAGAGGTGGTGGAAAAAGCTGTGGAGGGGGATCAGCAGGCGGTTGCCGTTCTGTATGAGCGGACCAACCGTAAGGCATATTATCTGGCTTTGCAGCTGGTGAAGGACCAGGACCAGGCCCAGGACATTTTGCAGGATGCGTATCTGAAGGTGTTTACGAATCTGGGGATGCTCCAGCAGCCGGAGAATTTCCAGGGCTGGCTGGATACGATTGTGATCAACAAGAGCAAGGATTATCTGAAAAAGAAGAAGCCGGTGCTGTTTTCTCAGATGGCAGCTAAGGAGGAAGCGGACAGCGAGCCGGATTTCGAGGACGAGAGCGGGTATTTTTCACCGGAAAAACGGGTGGACTACAGCGAGACGAAGCGCTTGATACAGGAGATGATCGATCGCCTGCCCGAGGCGCAGCGGATGGCTGTGGTGCTGTACTATCTGGAGAATCTTCCGGTAGCCTGGATCGCCGGGATCATGGAGTGTTCCGAGGGGACGGTGAAGAGCCGCCTTAATTATGGAAGGAAGTCGATTAAGGAGCAGGTGCTGGCGCTGGAGAAGAAGGGCACCAAGCTCTACTGCATGCCGCTGGTACCCTTCCTGTACTGGATGTTCCGCCAGCAGGTGTTGGCGGCCGCAGTGCCGGGCGCTGTGGGAGCGGCTATTGGAGCAGCCGGGGCCGGAGTGGGAAACGCAGTCGGAGGCGGAGCGGTTGGGGCCGGAGTGGGAAACGCGGTCGGAGGCGGAGCTGCCGGGGCAGGGAATACGGTTGCCGGTACCGGCGCCACATCCGCGGGAACGGCAACTGCTGCGTCTGCGGGAACGGCGTCAGCTGCCGCCTCTGGCATAGGAACTGCCGGGACTGTGGCGGGCAAGGCAGGACTTACAATCCTGGGTAAGGCCATCGGCGTGAAGGGAGTCGCCATTGTGGCGGGCGGCCGGGGGGGGGGGGGTGGCTGCGGGGTCAAGTTCCGGCCTGTGTGGGCGTCGGAGCTGCGGGTGGAGTGTATACCGCAAAAAGCCGCCAGGCGGCGGAGACTGCCAGAGTGGAAGCGGAGCGGGAGGAGGAGCGGTCGCGAAGAGCAGAGGAACGAAAAACGGAGGAGACGGCCTCCGAACGTTTGGAGAGCCAGGCGGCTGATGCGCAGGACGACCGGTGGAAACGGGATGAACAGATGAAAGCGGCCTGGACGCCTGAACATAGACGAATCTGGGAGGCGTCGCTTTGCACGGAACTTGATAAACGCGTGCCGGGAGAAGATTTAGGGCGAGCGCTGGAGACAGTATCGCAAGAGGGCCGGGAGATGATTGTGGAGTCAAGTTATGCGATTATTATGTGGGGACAGCAGATTGAGATGCCGGAAAATTACCAAGATGGTTATTACATCTATGATAAGGATTCGGTGGATCAGATTATTGAAGAGTGCTATGGTCATACTTTGGAAGGCTATATAGAGGGAACAGATCAGACGATGATTCTACTGAAGGATGGTTCGTATTATCTGTCCGGCATGGACTGGGGGGGTTCGTGGCCCTATATAGAGATCGCGGACACCGAGGCGCGGGATGGCCGCCTGATTGCTTATGGATACAAGGGATGGGTAACGGAAGTTGAGGAGTACGCTGACAGCAATTATGAGTTTGATTCGGGAGAAAACACTTGGACTTTCAAAGAACCGTTGATTATGTATTTCAGCTGGCATCCGGAAGCAGTATACAGCCAGTTCCGTTTGGAGGATATCGAGTACAATCGGGATTGGAAACGCGGGATGGAGAGCGGCCGGAGCAGGGCGGAAGGGCCGGAGGATATTTCACAGATGGAAGAAGAGCGCCTGCGGGAAGACCGGCCGGGCGAGGTTCAGGTAAGCGCAGAGCAAAAGCGCGTTATGGAGTTGCTGCTGTGTCCGCTTGTCTACGCCCAACATCCGGATAATGGGATTGTACGGATGGTGAAGCTGAGCCCGGAGCGGATTGTCAATCTCATGAGTTACCATTTGAATGACATTATGGAAGACCCGGATAACAGCATTTTCGCCCCGCTCGCAGACGAAAACGCGCACAGCGTAGAGCAAGGGCTGGTCTATCAGTACATGGAAGATATGTACGGACAGCCGGTGTCTATGAAGGCGGTGGAGAAGGAACTCTCCGGGGATTTTACCTTTCTGAAGCTGGAAAACGGCCGCCTCAGGGTGACGGGAGCCGGAGGAGAATCCTGGTGCGGGGTGACTCTTGAGGGATTTGCGATGGAAGACGGGAAAATGCAAGCGAAGGGATATTATGAGATTGAGCTGGGGGACATAATGCTGACCGGAGATGTGAGGGCGGTATTTGAGGTAAACCCGGACAGCTTTTTCGGCTATACGCTGGAATTGGTGGAGATTGAACACGATGGGAACCAGGACGGGAATTGAAGCGGTTCAGACTACCTGAGATGAATTTATGAAAGACGAGTGAGGAAGCGGAATGATGGAGCAGAGTATAAGAGAGTTGGTGGAACGGGCTAAAATGGGGGATCAGCAGGCCATAGCGGCGCTGTATGAGAAAACCAGCCGCAAGGCGTATTATCTTTCCCTCCAGTTGGTGAAGGATCAGGACCAGGCCCAGGACATTTTGCAGGATGCGTTTTTGAAGGTGTTTACCAATCTGAACATGCTGCAGCAGCCGGAGAATTTTCAGGGCTGGCTGGATACGATTGTGATTAACAAGAGTAAGGATTATCTGAAAAAGAAAAAGCCGGTGCTGTTCTCACAGATGACCGGGTCGGAGGAACCGGACTCGGAGCCGGATTTTGAGGACGAGAGAGGTTATTTCTCCCCGGAAAAGCAGGTGGATTACCAGGAGACAAAGCGGCTTGTCCAGGAAATGATCGACCGGCTGCCCGAAGAGCAGCGTATGGCCGTGGTACTGTATTATCTGGAAAATCTTTCGGTGGGGCAGATCGCCCGTTTGATGGAGTGTTCCGAGGGCACCATCAAGAGCCGGTTGAATTATGGCCGGAAATCCATCAAGGCACAGGTGCTGGCGTTGGAGAAAAAGGGCACCAAGCTCTACTGCATGCCTCTGGTACCGTTCCTTTACTGGATGTTCCGCCAGCAGATACTGGCTGCGGCTGCGCCGAAGGCTGTGGGAGCGGCGCTGCTCTTCAAGGTGGGGGGGGCGGGGGTATTGCAGGCCGCGGGAGCCGGTGCTGCGGCTGCCGGGGCCGGAAATGCGGCGGGGATCTCTGCGGGAACCGGGGCAGGGGGAGGAATTGCCGGGACAACCGCTTCCGGGGGAACTGCCACGGGAGCTGGAACCGCCGGGGGAACTGCCGCCGCGGGAACCGGTGCTGCTGGGACAACCGCCGCGGGAGCTGGAACCGCCGGGACAACTGCCGCCGCCGGAGCCGGAACTGCTACCGTCGCCACGGGAGCCGCCGGAAAAGCCGGTCTTGCGTTCCTTGGCAAGGCTATCGGCGTCAAAGGCGTTGCCATTGTGGCGGCAGCCCGCGGGGGGGGGGGGGACAGGTGTGGCAAA
>OBXQ01000055.1_pt1 | contig 98155 bp, 86 predicted proteins | sample 1476641 | NCBI WGS metagenome assembly OBXQ01 (sample SAMEA2580174, study PRJEB22360) | human gut metagenome | biome: human gut; feature: human-associated habitat; material: faeces | place: Denmark | collected 2008/2010
ACGGTACGCACGGTGGTGTGAGAGGACGGGAGTTAATCACTCCCTCCTACTCGATTAAACCTACTTCAACACACCCTTACATACTCTCGCTGGGCTCCGCCTCCCAGGTGATTTTCTCCTTGCGATCCCCAATGGAATCAAACTGCGCGCACACCTCGTGGGAGGGAGCTGCGGTGGCCAGAGAGACCGCCACGATGGATACGCTGGCCACGATAAAGGCAGGAAGCAGCTCGTAAATGTTCCAGGCGCCGCCCAGAGGGCGCACGCCGTATTTCCAGACAAATACCATCACGCCGCCGGAGATCATGCCCGCCAGAGCGCCCTGGAGGTTGCTGCGCTTCCAGAACAGGGCGAAGAGCATCACCGGTCCGAAAGCGGCGCCGAAACCGGCCCAGGCAAAGGACACGATGGTGAACACGGAGCTGTCCGGGTTCCAGGCCAGCAGAATCGCCACCAGGGCGATGCCGGTCACCGTGAGGCGGGCGGCCATCATGGAAGCCTTGGCGCTCATCTTGATCCCCAGGAAATCCTGAAGCAGGTTCTGGGACACGCCGGATGCTGCGGTCAGCAGCTGAGAGTCTGCGGTGGACATGGTGCAGGCCAGAATTCCCGCCAGTACGACGCCTGCGATAACGGAGGCCAGGAATCCGTGGCGGCTCAGCAGATCCGCCAGACGGATGATGACGGTCTCGGACTCCGAGCTGGAGGCGAAGAAGGGAATGCTGCCGGTTTTGGACACACTGTAGCCGATCATGCCGATCAGGATCGCCACGAACATGGAGATCACTACCCAGATGGAAGCGATGCGCCGGGAAACCTTCAGCTTATCTTCATTTTCAATGGCCATGAACCGCAGAAGGATGTGAGGCATTCCGAAATATCCTAATCCCCAGGCCATGGTTGAGAAAATGGTGATGAGGCCGTAGGAGGTGGAGCCGCCGGTTGCCATATCGTGGAGATGGGTCATACTCAGGTATCCGGCCATGGATTTCGCATTGTTCATCACAACATCCCAGCCGCCGGCGGTGCGAATCCCGAAGAACACGATGATCACCAGGGCGATGCTCATCACAATGCTCTGGATCAGGTCCGTGGTGGATACGGCGAGGAAACCGCCCATCACAGTATAACCCACAATTACCACAGCGCCTGCGATCATAGCAAGATGATAATCCACACCGAAGAGGCTGTTGAACAGCGTACCCACCGCCTTGAAGCCCGAAGCCGTATAGGGGATAAAGAAAATGAGAATCACAATCGCTGCGATGCACATCAGAATATTCTTCTTATCCTCGTAGCGCCGGGAGAAAAAGTCCGGTATGGTAATGGCCCCGCAGGCCACCGAGTAGCGGCGCAGCCGTTTGGCTACGATCAGCCAGTTTAAGTAAGTGCCAACCGCCAGACCGATGGCGGTCCAGCCTGCGTCCGCGATGCCGCTCAAATAGGCCACGCCCGGCAGACCCATCAGCAACCAGCTGCTCATGTCCGAGGCTTCCGCGCTCATGGCGGTCACCAGAGGCCCCAGCTTGCGGTCGCCCAGGTAAAACTCATCCGCTGACCCTCCGGCCCCCTTTTTACTGAAATAAAACCCTACATATACCATGGCCGCCAGGTAAACCACAATGGCGGCCAGAATTCCAATCTGTGCTGCTGTCATATCCCATTCCCTCCTGCTTCAAACATAATGGGGCCATTATAGCATGTGAGAAAATAGAACGCAATACAGAACGAAGTATAGACTAAATACTATACGAATATATGAAAATATACAAGAAAATAACGATTTTAAAGGAAAAATAGACTGTACGAATTTTGAAAAATATTTTTGGACAAAAAATATCCGTTAAATTTTTTAGCACCTGGCAGGGGTGAGGGGGTCAGGGCAGAAAGCTGCTGAGGAATCCCGGAAGCACCTCCGCGCTGTAGTGTCCCAGGGAGTATTCACCGCCGCACAGGCACCAGTCGTACATCAGGGCGCGTTCACAGAGGGCGTAGCGTTTGACCATCTCGCTGACGCTGAGCCGGGTGGTGAGCTGGCCGCGCTCTTGGCCGCCGGCGATGATTTTACGCAGCAGCTTGTAGTAGATCCGGTCCCGGTCCAGCAGATGTTTTTCACCGTTTGTGATCAGCTGGGTGGAGAGCAGCCGCGTCAGCAGTTCGATGGAAATGCTGTTCTCGATCATGCCGAACAGCTCCCGGTTGAGAAACAGCAGCGTATCCATGGCAGTCATATCCGGGTCCAGCTGTTCGATCAGCTCCTCGTACTTTTCATCGAACAGGGTGCTGAGGGTGGAGAGCAGCGCGTCTTTTCCGTCGAAATAGTGATAGAAGGACCCCTTGGAGGTTTTGGACAGATCGATGATCTCCTCCACCGTGGTGTCCTCATAGCCCTGCTCGTAAAACAGCTTCCAGGCGGCGTTTACGATCCGTCCTCTGGTGTTGCGCGCATTTTTCTTTGCCATGTCTGTCTCCTTCTTTTAATTCCATTCACCTGACAGCCTTACCCTTCCGGATCACCGCCGGAATCTCCCTCACGTCCCTCAGTCCGTCCCGTCCCACTGTGATCTGCAGGATCATCGTCTCATCGGTCCCCGGCGGAATCTGTTTGTCGAAAATAAAGTTTCCAAGGCTGTAATAAATATAACGCCCTTTATAGACCTCCGGTTCCTGAAGCACATGGGGGTGGGCGCCCACCACAAAATCAGCGCCAAGGTCCACGGCCTTTTTGGCGATCAGCTCCTGCATTTCACTTTTGTAGCGTTGAAATTCGATGCCCCAGTGGAAATACACAATTAAAAAATCACAGTCCACGGAGGCGATATCCTCCTCCAGCCCGGAAAAATCCAAGGTGCTGATATACTGCACCGTAGGCTTGTCCGCGTTGAAAAAATACCCCTCCGGCGGCAGGGCGCTGTAGGCCAGAAGCCCCACCCGGATTCCGTTTTTCTCAAAAATATACGGCTTTTTCGAGGCGGCGTTCTCCGAGGCTCCCACATAGTCCAGCCCGTTTGCCTCCAGATGAGTCATGGTATCGAGGAGTCCCGGGCTGGTGTAGTCCATGGTGTGGTTGTTGGCCAGGTTCAGGCAGTCAAACCCGGCCCGCTTTAAAGCAGATGCATTCTCTGCATCTGCCTTAAACAGAAAGCGCTTTGCCTTGTTGGCGGCATTTTCATAATCGGTGATGGGGCATTCCAGATTTCCCACGGTCAGGTCGTCCTGCAGAAACAGATCCCGCACGTCCTCGTAGGGATAATCATAACCAAATTCTTCCAGATAACTCTGGACGCCCCGGGAGAGCATAATATCCCCTACAAAGGAGATTGTGATCTCATTCGGTTGGGACCGAAATAAAACAAGCGCCCCGATCATCAGCACAACCGGCACGGACAAAAACAGATAAAAACGCCTGTGCCTTAACATCCCGTGGAGTACGGCTCATCCGGCGCGGGCACCTCCCCGCCGCCTGTCTCGTCCATATACGAATGGACGAAGGCGGGCCTCTGGGGCGGATTCTGCCTGATCATATCCTGCCACGTCTCGTCCGTAAGCCGTTCTCCCGACAAGAATTCGAAAAAGTCAAATACGGCGCCTCTGGTGAGGTAAATCTTTCCGTTTTGGGGGACTGCCACATAGATTTCCGCGGCATTTCCCACACCGGCCTCCAGATAGCTTCCGCCGCTGGTGTGTACATCGGCGATCACAGCCATGTTCTTATCCGTGTCTGATTCCACCAGATACCAGTTTCCGGCCTCTGCGATGGAGCTGCTCATAAATTCCAGCGTTCCGCCGTAGGTCACCAGGGAAGAGTGCTCCTCCGGGCTTAAATCCTCCCCGTTTAGCTCCTTCTGTGCGCATTTTTTCAGGAAATCCAGCGTATCCTCGAAATCCAGCATCTTGTACTTCAGACTGTCGCTCAGCAGTCCACGCTGCTCCAGGCTTTCCCTGGTGACCTTTGTCAGCCACAGAAGACGGTTGAAAAATTCAGGGTTGGGCTCCACGTAGCCCAGCACCTCCGGCGGCTCGTTTCCGCCGCACTCCGCCGCGGACTGTTTGCCGTACAGGATGGTGTCATGGCGTATTTCCGCCCAGCTTCCCAGGGCGGTGGACAGGGATTTGTCCTCCCAGGCCGTGTTTTTCATAAAGGTGGGGTATGCGCCGTCCACCCGTTTCACCAGACTCTTCAGGCAGTACAGCCAGCCGTTGTACAGGTTGTTGGTCTGCTGCGGGATGGTCTGGGAGTCAAATTTGATCATCAGCTGGTCAAAATTGTTTTGATATTCGCTCCATTGCTGTCTGGGCTGGTAAAATTCGTCCAATATCTCATCCGCCCGCTCCGAGCCGAACACGGCGAATACATCCAGACCCGTGGGAACCGGCCGGTCGTACGGGTCCGAGAGCTTTTGCAGAATCTCTGAATCCGGGATATAGCGCTGTCCCATAAAGCGCATCTGGAGATTGGTTTCCGCCTTCGGCACCTTCAGTACAATGTCTGGCTCCCTCATCTGATCCACTTCCCGGTAGAAATCGTCCAGTTTTTCCGGTATTTCGTCGAGATCGGGGGTGTCGGAATATACCTTTTTTACGGCCAGGGCAACCTCGTAGGGAGTGATGTCGTCGGACTCGCCCACGAAAAAGCTGGTGGTGCTGTAAATATTTTCCCAGAGCGAGACGCCGTCCTTGGCAGGCGCCCGGCACAGGGAAATAGCTGTCACGATGGCCCTCACGGCCGATTCCTCATCCCGTACGTTTAACCCGTCGTAAAACGGCATAGGCACCAGACCGTACCAGCTCATGGCCCGGAAGAATTTCCCCAGCTCCTCGCTGCGGGTATAGTGCCCCCTCACGGTAAACAGAGAGTAGTCGAGTTCATATCCGAACAGCGGTGAAGACGCCTTTCCCTCTGCGTTCTCAATCAGGTTGTATTCCTGGCGGGCCAGATTTGCGGTTTCAGGCGGAAGATCCGCCGGCAGCTCCTTGCCCAGGGCCAGGTTTGCAACGCTGAAATAACCCAGCATTTTCAGAACCGCGTCCTTCACCTCTTCGTTCTGCACTACCTGGTAATGCGCCGACAGCTGCCCGATCATGCTGCTGTTGAGCTGGATCAGGTCGTCGTACAAAAATTCCGTCTCCAGATTGCGCAGAGAGTAATCGTAGAAAATGTGATAGAGCTGCAGCACGGAATCCGTGGTCACAAATCCGGGTATTTTTTTGTACGTGTTATCTTCATATACATAGAACAGCTGCTCCGAATCCGTGGGAGACACCACAAATCCGTTTTTGGCGATCAAATCCCTCTGGGCCTGGGTCAGGTTGGCAAACTGGTCCAGATTCTCAATATTGGACAGGTCGGCGTTCAGCGTGTACTGAGGGGCGTTGGGGGTAATGGACAGGGGCGTGTACGCATCGGCCGTTACCGTAAACCCGGGCTTAAAATCCAGGTTCATAACGCCCGAAGTGCCTCCGTTAGCCGGATTGCCGCTATTCGCGCCGCCGCCATTTGTCCCGCCGTCTGCCGTATTGCCGTCCGCCGTACCACCCGCAGCCGCGCTGCTGTCAGCGGTCTCATCTCCCGGCGCATCGGCCGTCCCGCCGTCCGGCTCCGCGTTCTTGTCCTTTGATTTGTCCGCGCTGGTCACCCAGGCTTCCTCCGAAACGTCCTGTCCGCCGGAATGCCGGCCGCTATTGCCGCAGCCGGCCGCCGACAGGGCGGATCCAAGAATCGCAAGTGTCAGTGCGGATGCCAGTAATTTCTGTTTCAACATACATTCCCTCCCTACTGTTCGGCTGTGAGCGTGTCGCCCTCCAGCCGCAGACTGTGTTGTGTTCCTTCTATATTTACCAGTATCTCGTCCTGCCGGGTGTTCGTGTTGTTTAAAAACACGATCTCGCCCTGGTACTCATCGGAAATCGCCTGTACCTCAAAGCCGAACCCCTTCCAGTCGTACAGCGCCAGCAGCTGATTGCCGCTCTGCACCGATTCAATGGAAACGATCTCGTCCACGCCGTCCCCATCCAAATCAAAGAGCCGGTAATCGGCAAAGGGCCGGGCCAGCCTGGAGCCCAGCCAGACCGGCTGCAGCCGTCCGTCCTGCAATGCGTAGAAAAACGGACGTTTTGCGGGAACCGGATGGAATTTGGCGGTTTTATAAACGCATACCCCGATTTCCACCCGGCCGTCCCCGTCGATATCCCCGGCCAGCACCTTAAGGGGCTTGATGGAGGCCAGGTCAAAGACAGCCTCCGGTTCGCCCTGTACCACGGGCCTGTTTTTCCGGATTTTGTAAAAATCATACACGGCCAGCGTATCCCCGTATTCCTCCCCTGTGTCCAGCCGCAGATCCGCGCTGGCGGCGGTGATCAGCAGCAGTTCCTCCCGGGAATCCCCGTCAATGTCGCATACATACCAGGAGACAATATTGGGCTGAGGGGGGCGGGAGAACAAAAGGGCCGCGCCTGCGGCCAGTAACAATATGGTTAGAAATAATATGCTTTTTCTGGTTTTCAATTTCTGCGCTTCCTTTGCTGGGATCAGTTTGCCGCCGCGATCAGCCGCCGTCCTGTCTGATACCATAATTATAAACGACGAGGCGGATAACCACAAGCATAATTGGAAGAAGCAGGGAGAACGCGGCCGCCTCCGGTTATAGCAGCCATGCATGAATTGTATACCCGTTTTCCCAATCCCCCATTGATTTTATTAAAAGATGCGCTTATAATTGGTAAAAATACATTTATAACCTACAGGAATGGAGGATACGATTATGGAGAAGAAAGACCTGGACTGGGGGAATATCGGCTTTACCTACATGCCCACGGACAAGCGCTATGTGGCTGACTATAAAGACGGAGAGTGGGGCGAGGGCCGCCTGACCGCAGATCCCACGGTGGTGATCAACGAGTGCGCGGGCATTCTTCAGTATTGCCAGGAGATCTTTGAGGGACTTAAGGCCTATACCACGGAGGACGGCAGCATTGTCACCTTCCGCCCGGACCTGAACGCGGAGCGCATGATGGATTCCGCGGTGCGTCTGGAGATGCCTCCGTTCCCGAAGGAGAGATTTCTGGAGGCGGTGGATGCGGTGGTCCGCGAGAACGCGGCCTGGGTTCCGCCCTACGGCAGCGGAGCTACCCTGTATCTGCGCCCTTACATGTTCGCCACCGGCCCGGTGATCGGCGTCAAGCCCTCCATGGAATACCAGTTCCGCCTGTTCGCAACCCCGGTTGGCCCCTATTTCAAGGGCGGCGCAAAGCCTCTGACCATCTGTGTCAGCGATTTTGACCGCGCGGCTCCCAATGGCACCGGACACGTGAAGGCCGGTTTAAACTATGCCATGAGCCTGCACGCCTCCGTCACCGCCCACGCGGCGGGTTACGATGAGAACATGTTCCTGGATCCGGGAACCAGAACCTTTGTGGAGGAGACCGGAGGCGCCAACTTCCTGTTTGTCACCGGGGACGGCGAGGTGGTAACGCCCAAGTCCGATTCCATTCTGCCCTCCATCACCAGGCGCTCCCTGGTCTATGTGGCAGAGCATTACCTGGGTTTGAAGGTAACCCAGAGACCGGTGAAGCTGGCGGAGCTGAAGGATTTCGCGGAGTGCGGCCTGTGCGGCACCGCGGCGGTGATCTCCCCGGTGGGCAAGGTGGTGGATCACGGCCGGGAGATCTGCTTCCCCAGCGGTATGGAGGAGATGGGACCGGTTACCAAGAAACTGTACGACACGCTTACCGGAATCCAGATGGGAGAGATCGAAGCTCCCGAGGGCTGGATCCGCAAGATTGTATAATTGACGGAATTAAACAAAATGTACCGGAAAAGCTGCAGGGAGCCATGCCGTTTCCTGCGGCTTTCTGCGTGATGAAGCGGCGGCACAGCCGGTTGAACCTATCAAATGAAAAGGATGGAGAACGGAAGATGAGAAGAAAAGCGTGTGGACTGTTGGTGCTTATGCTGGCAGTCGCCAGCGTGACAGCCTGCAAGACGGGCAGGGAGACTGGGGAGGAAAATATCGCCTGGGAGACGAAGGACAGCGCGGATGCGCAGGAGAAAGAGGCCGGGGAGGCTGAGGGGGCGGAGGACAGTCCGGATGCCGGAGTACCGGAAAACGGCGAAATAACCGGCGGCGCCAAAACCGGTTCCGGCGCGCCGGACGGCAGCGAAACCGCGGAGCCAACGACCGGCGCGCCCCAGACCACAGCCGCCCCCGCCCCAGACCATCAAAATCCCCCTCTTTCCGATGCTGGGCAAAGCGCCATGATGAAAAAATACCAGGAGGTACTTAGCGGCGTTTTCTACGACCAGGTATACCCCGACGGCAGCAGCTGCGATTACGACAATTACAGCAGCATCACGATCAACCAGTTTGCCGTATACGACGTGGATGGGGACGGGCAGGATGAGCTGATCATCCAATTTAGCACCAGCAGCATGGCCGGAATGACGGAGAGCGTGTACCGCTACAATGCCGCCGCCGACTCCGTGGAGCTGGAACTCAGCGAGTTTCCGGGCGCGGTGTACTACGACAACGGGCTGGCGCTTGTGGGCTGGTCCCACAACCAGGGGCTGGCGGGAGACTTCTGGCCCTACAATGTCTATCAGTACAATCCGGAGACGGATGAATACGAGGCTGTTTTCAGCGTGGACGCCTGGGACCGGGAGCTGGCGGACACGGATTACGATGGGAATCCGTACCCCGCAGATGTGGATGTGAACAACGACGGGATTATATTCTACATCATGCCGGGCGGCAGCTACGACACGGATCATCCGGTGAGCTTGCGGGAATACAAATCGTGGTACGACTCCATTCTGGGCGGAGCCTCCGAGCTTAAGGTGCCCTTCCAGGACCTCACGGAGGACAACATCCGTGGAGTACAGTGACGGACACGCGTGAAAAACCGGCCGGCGCCTTTGGGGCGCGGCCGGTTTTACATTTCGTGAAATTATAATATTACATTCCCGCGAACTTATTCTTAACCTTCTGAATCTTTTCCTGCTCTGCCTGCTCCATGGTATACCAACCCTTGGCGGACATCTTCTTATAAATATCGTCCTGCATGCACAGGCTGTCGTTCAACGCCTGGTCAAAGGTCTGGTGTACATTCTGGGTTGAGGACTCGATGGTGCCGTGCATATAAAGGTCGCACACACCCTTGGTGGTCAGGAGAAGGTTCTCCATAATGCATTTGTCGTCCATTTTGCCGCCTCCTTAAACGAGATTGTAGAAATTGTCAAAGATCTGCTTGTGCTGCTGGCTGATCTTCTCAACGCAGGACTTCAATTCCGCATCCTGCAGGTTCTGGATTGCTTCCTGGCACTGGGTCTTTAAAAACGTCTCGTGGCCAAGGGCATCTTCAATATAACTCAATTCTTTGGGACTCATATTTATCACCTCCAAAATTAGTATGGGCCGCGGGAGCGTTTTTTATGAAAATGCAATCTGCATATTCATGGCAGCCCGGAATATATTGATAGTAATTGTGAATACTTGATTGCGGAGGTTTAAAATCAATGAAAAATGGATGGATGGGGAAAATGCTTCGGGCAGCTCTTGCTTTCACCTGCGCGGCAGCGCTTGTGGGCTTGTGCGGCTGTTCGGCGTCAAAGGACGATGGAAAAAAGGTGAAGGATCTGGAATTTGCGGTGGTCGGGGAGCCGGATATTCCCCAGGAGTTAAAGCAGATTATCGCGCAGAAACAGACCGCGCCCTTCAAGCTTACATACAGCGACGATAAGAACCTGTATATCGCCGTAGGTTACGGCGAGCAGGCCACCGGCGGCTACAGCATCAGCGTGAACGAGCTGTACCTGACAGAAAATTCCATTGTCATTGACACGGAGTTAAAGGGACCGGAGAAGGGGGAAAATCCGGGGGCCGACAAATCTTATCCCTACATCGTGGTCCGCACGGAATACCTGGAGAACCCGGTGGTATTCCAATAAGCCAACAGTTCAGACGGCTCATCTTCTTGACCCCAAAAGATGGTCAAGAAGCCTCAGATGTCCATCCGATGTGAAAATTGACACGGAAATCCGCTTACAAGCGAGCTTGACGCGGCTTCCCGCGCCAATTTTCCCGCTGTCTGAACTGTTATGTAAATTTTCCTTTTTAATCTTCACAGCATATGCTATACTAGGGAACAAATCACCTGTCGTCAGCTACAGGGCTGATGACCAAGTCTGTCAAGCATATGCTTAAAAGGTTAGGGAGGCGGCATCATGATATTTAAGGACATCTGGCTGGATATCAAGGCGGTCCAGGAACGGGACCCGGCGGCCCGCAGCGCGCTGGAGGTATTTTTGCTCTACCAGGGCATTCACGCGCTGATCTGGCACCGGTTCGCCCATTGGTTCTGGCGCCATAAAATGTATTTTATCGCCCGGCTGATCTCACAGATCGCCCGGTTTTTCACTTTGGTCGAGATTCACCCCGGCGCCCAGCTGGGACGGGGAATTCTCATTGACCACGGCTGCGGGGTCGTGATCGGGGAGACCGCGGTGGTGGGGGACAACTGCACCATCTACCAGGGGGTTACCCTGGGCGGCGTGGGCACCCAGAAGGGTAAACGTCATCCCACCCTTGGGAACAACGTGATGGTGGGCGCGGGGGCCAAGATTCTGGGCGCCTTCGAGGTGGGGGACAACTGCTCCATCGCAGCCAACGCGGTGCTCTTAAAGCCCCTGGAGGACAATGTGACCGCGGTGGGCATCCCGGCCCGGCCGGTGAAAAAGGACGGAGTCACCATTCCAAAGGTCAAAAAGAGCGCCACGATCGAGGAATACCAGGCGTTAAAGGAGCAGGTGCGCCGCATGGAAGAGCAGATCCGGCGTCTGGAAACGCTGCTCGCTGAAAAAGAAAAGGAAGAAACCACCCCATGATAAAAGAACCTTACGTTGCGATCGAGCGGAGCATCATCAAGCAGTTCCGCAAAGAAATCTGGCGGCCCTTTGTCAAGGGTCTCCAGGCATATGAGATGATTGCAGACGGCGACCGCATTGCCGTCTGTATTTCCGGTGGCAAGGACTCCATGCTGTTAGCCAAATGCATGCAGGAGTTAAAGCGCCACTCCAAGACAAACTTCGAGCTGGAATTCATCGTCATGGACCCGGGCTACAACCCGGCCAACCGAAGGCTCATCGAGGAAAATGCGGCCCTGATGAACATTCCGGTGCAGATATTCGAGTCCGACATATTTGATGCGGTGGTGGACGTGGACCAGTCCCCCTGCTACCTGTGCGCCCGTATGCGCCGCGGATACCTCTATGACCGCGCCCGGTCCCTGGGCTGCAACAAGATCGCCCTTGGCCATCACTACGACGACGTGATCGAGACCATTCTTATGAGCATGCTTTACGGCGGCCAGGTCAACACCATGATGCCCAAGCTGCACAGCACCAATTTTCCGGGCATGGAGCTGATCCGCCCCCTGTACTTTGTGAAGGAGGGGGATATACTGGACTGGAAGGACTACAACGGGCTGCATTTCCTGCAGTGCGCCTGCCGCTTTACCGAGCAGATCGCCCGGGACATGGAGGCGCGGGGCGCGGCAAAGGACTCCGCCGACGTGGTGCACACCTCCAAGCGCCAGGAGATCAAGGAGTTAATTAAGACCCTGAAGGAGACCAACCCCTTTGTGGAAGCCAACATCATGAAAAGCGTGGAGAACGTCAACCTGGACGCCTGTATCGGATACGTCAGCGGCGGCCGGCGCCACCATTTCCTGGACGAATATGACAAGCAATAAATCCGTCCGCCCCATACGCATAAATCACCTGCCCTTCGCATAGATATTTCTAAAGGACTATGAGAAACGGCAGGTGTTTTTATGGAATTAATAAAAAAGCAGATACATATGAACCAGTTCAAGGGAACCGTGACCACTCAGATTACGCTGGATGACGATTTCATTGTGCCGGACACCATGGACGACATGGCCCAGGTGATGCTGGACACCGGGGAGATCCAGATTGAATCCGTAAAAAACCAGGGGGAAAAGGTGGCGGTGAAGGGCAAGCTGGAATTCCAGGTGCTGTACCGCAAGGAGGGCGGCGGGCTTCAGACCCTGGGCGGAAGCATCCCCTTCGACGAGACCATCAACGCGCCGGATCTGGAGGAAAAGGATTACGTCGGGCTAAACTGGATGCTGGAGGACTTAAATGCGGAGATGATCAACTCCCGCAAGCTGGGCGTTCAGGCCATCATCACCCTGCAGGTGCGCATCGAGACGCTGCGGGATGTGGAGGCAGCGGTGGATGTGGACATGGGAAACGGGGGCTTTGCGGCCCAGACACCCGGGGATGCGACAGGCCCGGCTCAGATCGAGACCTTAAAGCGCACAGTCAACGTGGCCGCCATCGCCGTCCGGCGCAAGGATACCTACCGCATGAAGGAGGAGATTTCCCTGACCGGCGGCAAGCCCAACATCGGCCGCCTGCTGTGGCGGGAGATGAAGCTGCGGGACGTGACCACCAAACCGCTGGACGGGAAATTACATATTGACGGGGATTTGAGCGTGTTCGCCATCTACCAGGCGGAGGATGAAAACATGCCGATGCAGTGGCTGGAGGAGACGCTTCCCTTCTCGGGCGACCTGGATTTGAGCGATGCGGTGGAGGAGATGGTGCCTATGGTCACCGTGCGCCTGGCCCACAAGGATCTGGAGCCAAAACCGGACTACGACGGGGAGATGCGGGAGCTGGATGTGGATGCGGTGCTGGAGCTGGATATCAAGCTGTACCAGGAACAGGACGTTGAGCTGTTAAGCGATATGTATTCCACCAGCCGGGAGGTGGAGCTGACCAGGTCCCAGGCCTGTTTCGACCAGATGCTGACCAAAAACGTCTGCAAATGCAAGGTCAGCGAGAAGCTGGAGTTGTCCGGGGCCGAGCGCATTTTACAGATCTGCCACAACGAGGGTACGATCAAGCTGGACGACGTAGAGATTGGGGAGGACAATATCCAGATCGACGGCGTTCTGGAGGTGAGCCTTTTGTATCTGACCAGCGACGACGAATCGCCGGTGCAGGCGGCGGTGGAGCAGGTGCCTTTCCACTGTACCGCAGAGGCCAGAGGTGTCACAAAGGACAGCGTGTACCAGCTCAACACCGGTTTGGAGCAGCTGACCGCCGTGATGATGGGCGGCGAGATGGTGGAGATCAAGGCGGTGCTGGCCTTGGATTTCCTGGTGTTGCAGCCGGTCTGCGAGCCGGTGATTACCGGGGCGCAGGTGAACCCGATGGATATGCAGAAACTGCAGGAACTTCCGGGTATTGTGGGCTATATCGTGCAGCCTGACGACACGCTGTGGAACATTGCTAAAAAATTCCACACCACGGTGGGAAATATCATTTCCACCAACGAGCTGGCGGACGACAAGGTAAAGGGCGGCATGCGCCTTCTGCTGGTGAAGGAGATCGCCCAGCCGTGAGAAAACAGGGGATATAAGGAGGCGGAGAGCCATGGGAATACCGGTGGCTCCCCGCTTTTGTTTGCCCGCCGCGAACCCTCAAAGCGCGGCCCAACGGGAAAAGCTGTTTGCATTCGCGGGCATTTAATGTTAAATTATTGGTAGATTCAAAAAGCCGGTTCCGCCGCAATTCCTGCGGAGTCCGGCGTCCCACGCAGCAGACGGATATCCGGGCATTATGCCCGCCGCCGCTGCGGGCATAAAATGGGGCCGGGCCGGTAAGCGGGCGGCGCGGACATACAACAAGGAGGATGGAACATGAAAATCGTAGTGCTGGAACCCCTCGGCGTGAGCGGGGCGTATGTGGACAAGCTGGCGGAGGGCCTGAGAGCGGCCGGGCATGAACTGATATACTGGGACACAAAGGTGACGGACACGCCGTCCCTCATTGAGCGGGGGCAGGACGCGGACATCCTGGTGGTGGCCAATATGCCCTTAAAGGGCGAGGTCATCGAGGGCTGCCCCAGGGTCAAATACATCGCGGTTGCCTTCACGGGCGTGGATCATGTGGATCTTGCGGCCTGCAGGAAGCGGGGGATCGCGGTGAGCAACGCGGCCGGATATTCCACAAACGCGGTGGCGGAGCTGGTGTTCGGCCTGGCCATCGGCCTGTACCGCAGCATCCCGGCCTGCGATCACAGAGCGCGCACCGGAGGCACCAAGGACGGGCTGGTGGGGCCTGAGCTTCACGGAAAAACCATGGGCATCGTGGGCACCGGGGCCATCGGCCGCCGGGTGGCCGCCATTGCGTCGGCTTTCGGCTGTAAGCTTCTGGCCTATAGCCGCACGGAGCGGGAGGAGATGAAGGCCCTGGGCGCGGCGTATGTGACCCTGGAGGAGCTGATGGAGCGAAGCGACATCGTTTCCCTTCACGTGCCGGTGACCGACGGCACCAGAGGGCTGATCGGGCGGGAGCTGTTGGCGAAAATGAAGAAGAGCGCCATTCTGATCAACACGGCCAGAGGGCCGGTGGTGGACAACGCCGCCCTGGCGGAGGCCCTGGAGAACGGCTCCATCGCGGGAGCGGGAATCGACGTGTTCGACATGGAGCCGCCCATTCCCGGGGATTATCCGCTGCTCACGGCGCCCCACACCATCCTGACGCCCCACGTGGCCTTTGCCACGGACGAGGCCATGGAAATCCGGGCGGATATCACCATTTCCAATATCGAGCACTGGATCGCCGGGGATCAGATCAATGTGATACTTTCCGGGAATTAAATGGAGAGCCGGATGATACGGTATCTGGGGCCGGAGGAAAAGCCGCTCTGCCGCCCGCTCTGGGAGGAAGCTTTTCCCGAGGATACGCGGGAATTTCTGGACAATTATTTTGAGCGTAAAATGAAAGAGAACCGGGTTCTGGCCGCTTTGGACGGAGAGAGCGGCCCCGGAATCATGGCGCGGGTGGTAAACGCACAGGCATTTTTGAGCGGTTTTGGCGTAAATGGGGACTGTCCCTGCCCGGAGATGGAGGTCCCGCTGGTGATATGGGATGCGCAGATCAAGGAGAACAACGGTCTGTTTTGCTGGCGCTTAAATGCAAACGGTTCCACGCTCAGACGCCCCGGGGCGTCGGGAGGCGTGGGGCCGGATGGCGCCGGACTTCTCGTCTCCTCCGAGGCGCTGGCGCTGACGCCCGGCCAGCTTGCGGCGTGGCTCTGGGGATACCGGTCCCTGGAGGAGTTGGAGCCGGACAGTGGAATTCCCTACTGGTGCGGATTTGTGCGCACCTTAAAGGGAGTGTTTCTCGACGAGGTGGTCTGACGGGCCCGTCCCGCGCGAGGTGGAAGGAGTGTAATCAGATGGATGAAAAACTGGAAACATTGAGACAATGGATCGCAGAGAGCCATAACATTGTATTTTTCGGCGGCGCGGGCGTGTCCACGGAGAGCGGGATTCCGGATTTCCGCAGCGTGGACGGCCTTTACAACCAGCAGTACGCCTACCCGCCGGAGACCATCATCAGCCACAGCTTTTATGTGCGTTATCCGGAAGAATTTTACCGCTTCTACAAGGACCGCATGCTGTTTGCGGACGCAAAACCCAACGCGGCCCACCGGGCGCTTGCAAAGCTGGAGGCGGACGGCAGACTGAAGGCCGTGATCACCCAGAACATCGACGGCCTGCACCAGATGGCCGGGAGCCGGGAGGTGCTGGAGCTGCACGGCAGCGTCCACCGCAACTACTGCACCCGCTGCGGGAAATTTTACAGCCTGGACGACGTGATCCGCAGCGAGGGAGTGCCCCGCTGCGACTGCGGCGGCACGGTTAAGCCGGACGTGGTGCTCTATGAGGAAGGGCTGGACAGCAATACGCTGGAAAAGTCCGTCCGCTACATCCGCCAGGCGGACATGCTGATCATCGGGGGCACCTCCCTGGTGGTATACCCGGCGGCGGGCCTGATCGACTATTACCGCGGCAGCAAATTGGTGCTGATCAACAAGGACGCCACCGCCCGGGATTCCCAGGCGGATCTGGTCATCAACGGCAGGATCGGGGAGGTCCTGGGAGCGGTCAGCGGCGTTCAATAAAATTCCAAGAAAGCAGGTAAACGATATGTATACAGCAGCAGAAAACCGGTACGACACCATGAAATACCGCCGCTGCGGCAGGAGCGGAGTGCTTCTCCCGGCGATTTCCCTGGGCCTCTGGCAGAATTTCGGTCTGGAAAAGCCCCTGGAAGAACAGCGGCAGATTCTTTGCAGGGCCTTTGACCTGGGCATCACCCATTTTGATCTGGCCAACAATTACGGGCATCCGGCCAGGGGAAAAGCGGAGGAGAATTTCGGAGCCATTTTAAAGTCGGATCTCATGCCTTACCGGGATGAACTCTTCATCTCCACCAAGGCGGGGTACGATTTCTGGCCCGGCCCCTACGGCAACTGGGGCTCCCGGAAATACCTGATCGCCAGCCTGGATTCCAGCTTAAAACGCATGGGACTGGATTACGTGGACGTATTTTACCACCACCGCCCGGACCCGGAGACGCCCCTTGAGGAAACTATGGGAGCGCTGTCGGACATCGTGCGCCGGGGGAAGGCGCTGTACGTGGGCATTTCCAACTACCAGGCCGACGAGGCGTCCAGGGCCATTGCCATTTTAAAGGCCAACGGCACACCCTGTCTGATCCACCAGCCCCGGTACAACATGTTCGAGCGCTGGGTGGAGGACGGCCTTTTGGGCGTTCTGGACCGGGGCGGCGTGGGCTGCATCTGTTTCAGCCCTCTGGCCCAGGGCGCGCTCACCGGCCGTTATCTGAACGGAATTCCGGAGGGGTCCCGGGCGTCCAGAGCGGGCACCACCATCGGCGGACGGTACCTGACCGAGGACAAGCTGGCGAAGATCCGGGCGTTAAACGGGATTGCGGCGGACCGGGGGCAGAGCCTGGCGCAGATGGCGCTCTGCTGGGTGCTCCGGCGCAGGGAGGTAACCTCGGTCCTGATCGGAGCCAGCAGCACGGCCCAGCTGGAGGACAACGTGATGTCCTTAAACCGGATGGAATTCACCGCGGACGAGCTGCAGGCCATTGAGAATATCCTGAAATGACGAAAAGGGAGCGGACAAGTTATGAATGAAAAGCCGAATTACGAGGTGGGCGATATCGTCAAACTGAAAAAGCCCCATCCCTGCGGCAGCAGCCAGTGGGAGATTCTGCGGGTGGGCGCGGACTTCCGCCTCAGCTGCATGGGCTGCGGGCACCAGATCATGGTGCCCCGCAAGCTGGTGGAGAAGAATACCAGGGGGCTGACTAAAAAGGGCGCGGCGGCTGAAACGAACGGCAAAAACCTCGAAAAATAACATAAAAACCCGTAAAAACCCGAAAAAACAGCTTGCTTTTGTCCGGTAAATTTGGTACAATAATACTCCGTGACATATTATATCCTTGCTCCCGTAACTGAAAGCGGGGGCCAGAGACCATAAGGAGGTAAAGCAAGATGAACAAGTATGAATTAACCGTTGTTCTGAATGTGAAGCTGGAAGACGAAGAGCGCGCAGCAGCACTGGAAAAGGTAAAGGGTTACATTACCCGTTTCGGTGGTACCGTGACCAACGTAGATGAGTGGGGTAAGAAGAGACTTGCATATGAGATCCAGAAGATGCACGAAGCTTACTACTACTTCATTCAGTTTGAGTCCGATTCTGTATGCCCGAACGAAGTTGAAGCACACATTCGTATTATGGAACCAGTGATCAGATACTTATGCGTGAGAGTGGACGCATAATCTCAGCCGCATAAGAAGTTAAAAAGGAAGAGTGATCGTATGAACAGAGTTATCTTAATGGGAAGATTGACCAGAGACCCGGAAGTCAGATATTCGCAGGGCGAGCGCTCCATGGCGATTGCCCGCTACACTCTTGCGGTAGACCGCAGAGGGCGCAGAAACCAGGACAACGGAGAGCAGTCGGCCGATTTCATCAACTGTGTGGCCTTTGACCGCGCGGGCGAGTTCGCCGAGAAGTATTTCCGTCAGGGCATGAGAGTATTGGTGTCCGGAAGACTCCAGACAGGTAGCTATGTTAACAAAGACGGTCAGAAAGTATACACCACCGAGGTTATCCTGGACGACCAGGAGTTCGCCGACAGCAAGGGCGCATCCTCTGATATGGGCGGCTACGGACAGTCCGCTCCGGCCCAGAGACCGGCCCCTGCCAGCGCGATTGGTGATGGGTTTATGAACATTCCTGACGGAGTGGAGGACGAGGGCCTTCCGTTTAACTAGGATGTTCCACTGCAGATCATAAAGGAGGACAACACCAATGGCATTTAATAAATCAGACAGACCGGATGGCGCTAAGATGAGAAGACCGGGCGGAATGCGCAGAAGAAAAAAAGTTTGCGTTTTCTGCGGTGACAAGAACGGCACCATCGATTACAAGGATGTAAATAAGTTAAAAAGATATGTATCCGAGAGAGGTAAAATTCTTCCCAGAAGAATTACCGGCAACTGTGCGAAGCACCAGAGAGCCCTGACCGTAGCCATCAAGCGCGCGCGTCACATCGCTCTGATGCCCTACACCTGCGATTAATTGACGCGGGCAACGCTGTAAGCGGAATACGGATTTTATGGACGGGTTCGTCGCGAATATGCGACGGGCCCGTTTTTTGACCCGGGGATGCGTTATCGTATGAACATTTGACGAGGTATTCCACGAGTCTAATGTGAATCCATGCCGAAACACTTCGTGAGGTCTTTTACGAACCGAGTGTTTATGGTAGAATGGACCTATCAAGGATCAGGGGAGGCCGGAGTTATGGGAATGAGCTTAAAGCGGCGGATCAAGCGCGCGGCGGCGTGGGCGTTAGCGTTCACCATCGCCGTGCCTTTTGTGAGTTTTGGTGCGGCTGCTGCGCAGGAGAGCGCCCGGGAGACCGGTTGGTACGCGCCCAAGGAACACGCCGGGGTCGATTTCTCCCAGATGGAGTACCGGCGGTATGAGTTGGCGGATATGGAGGCGGCCGCGGATAAGCTGATACAGGCTGCCGGAACCGCAGGAGGGGATGAGCTGGTACTGGAGGCCTACGAGGAGCTGTTAGATGAGGTGGACCGCATGGGCACCATGTACAGCCTGGCGGATATCGCTTACAGCCGGAATATGGACGACCAGGACGCCGCGGACGAGACAGCGTATATGCGAACCCTGTACCCGCAGGGTACCGACCGGGCGGCCGCGGCGATGAAGGCGGCGCTGGACACCTCCTACGGACCTCTGCTGGAGGACAAAATGGGCCGGGCAAATGCCCGCTCCCTGCGGTATTATGAGGAGCTGGATCCGGTGCTGGAGAAACTAGGGGAGCGGGAACAGCAGCTGATACTGGAGTATGATCAGGCTTCGTCGGCGGAGTACCGGGTGAAGGCCGACGGGGAGGACTGGACGTACGAGCGCCTGGCACAGGATTTGGAGCCCTACAGCGACCAGTATTATGAGATACAAAATGCTCTGGACCGGGAACGGAACAAAACCGTGGGGGAGATCTACCGCCAGCTGGTTCAGGTGCGCCGGGAGATCGCCGGGGAGTGCGGCTATGACAATTATGCGGATTATGCTTACCAGTCCGTGTACGGCCGGGATTTTACAAAGGAGGACGTGGAGCGGATCCGCGCGGACGTGAAGGAGATCATTGTGCCGTTAATCGTGGATTGCTGGTATTCCGACGTGGACTACCAGGCGCTCTATGAGCTGGAGCCGTCGGACGCAGAAGAGATACTCGATCTCATGGAACCCTATATGGGACGGATGAGCGGGGAGCTGGGAGAGGCGTTTTCATACATGCGCAGGCACGGCCTGTATGACATGAAGCAGGCGGAGGCGGGAGAGAACCGCAGCGGAGGCTTTACCACCGATCTGCCGTATTACGGGGATGGCTTTATCTTCCTGACGCTGGAGGGGGATTACGACGATTACCTTGGCGTTTTCCACGAATTCGGCCATTTTGCGTCCATTTTCGGGGATCCGGCGCCCAGCATGTTCCGGTATGGATATGTGGATGTCAGCGAGATTGACTCCCAGGGGATGCAGATGCTGCTAATGCATTACGCGGACGAAATGTTCGGGGAGGTGGGGCGCTCCGTCGAGATGGAGGCGGTGTCGGATCTGCTGGATTCCATCATCACCGGGGCCATGATGGATGAGTTCGAGACCGCGGTGTACGCGGACCCGGATATGCCGCTGGATGAGATGAACCGCCTGTTCGCCGCTATTGCCGAGGATTACGGCGGCCTGTACTTTGATTACGACGGGGAAAACTGTTACGGCTGGGATATGGTTCCGCACATTTACCACAGTCCCCTCTACTATATCAGCTACGGAACCTCGGCGTTTCCGGCGCTTCGGCTGTGGATCGAGTCTGAGACGGACTGGGAGGGAACCCTGGACCGCTATATGACACTGTCGGCATCGGGAAGCAGCGAGCCTTACCGGAAAACGCTGCGGGAATGCGAAATTGGAGATATTTTCCAAACTGATGTGCTGCTGGATCTGGACCGGGAGATTCGGGAACGGCTGGATCTGCCCGGGGTAGAGACGAAGCGCGAGGCAGAGAAGGGGGAGACCGGAATTGGCGCGGCTCTGAACGGAAATGAGCTGAAACCGGTGGTCAGGCTGTTTTTGGGCGTGGCGGGCGCGATTGCGGTGCTGCAGCTGATGGTGCTTTGCACGGGATTTGTGATTATCTGGTTGTTGGTGAAAGATCGAAAACGGTAGACAAAAAAGAAGTGCCGATCCGGGAGGGCGGCACTTCTCTTTTGTCCGCCAGTCCTAGGCGGGGTCTGACGGATGGAAGTGGCTTTCGGACTTGACTGCGGGCCGGCGACGGGAGCGTTAGGAGGCCCGTGCCGTTTCTGCCGGAGCGCAGGGTCAAGCCGGATTGCTGCAGGAGACCTACGGCGCGGTCCCGGCCAGAGACTCCGCGTAGTAGGCCAGCATCAGATCGACCATGCGGCCGTAGCTCTTGACGCCGTCGGTCTGGTTTTGCAGCTTTAAGTAGGTGTCGTTCATGCGGGTGGAGGCCTCGGCAACCTTTCCGTCGAAATGGTTCCAGTAAGCGTTGTTGTAGGCCAGGTCCGCCACGGCCTCCGGGGGAAGCTTTTGGTGGAGTGTTATGTAGGCATCCATGTCCGCTTTTGCCAGCGCGTTGCCGGCGTAGACCCAGCCGGTGAGGTAGCCGCTGTAGCGGAACTCCGGATCGTCGGAGCCGATGCAGGCCATGTAGCCGATAAAGTTGGCCTCGTCCTCCCGCATGAAGCCCTTGAGGTGGCTCAGCTCATGGCAGATGGTGTGTGGGACGTTGTAGCGGGGCATCTCCCGGTTATAGTTGGCCTCCACGGTAAAGGGAGAGTAGATGCCACAGAGCTGCTGCACGGAGAGAATGCGGGATACCAACAGGGCCTTGGGACGGGGGTAAAATCCGTCCAGGTCCGGGAACAGCTCTCCCAGTTGTTCCATGGCCTTACGGCCGGAAGTGCCGTAGCGGTTTAAGCCGCTCAGGGTGGGCCCGGGGGTGGCGGTTGTCTGCCCTTCGTAGGGGGACAAGGCGTCCAGGTCGCCCTTGGCGGCGCACACCTGATCTACCAGGTAGCTGCACAGGGCGTAGAGCTCTTCGGTGGAGGATTTACGGATCGTGAGGCCGCTGTCCGCGGAAAAGGGCTTGCGGTAATAATTGATTCCGCAGTTCACCGTAAACACGAAGGCCAGGGTCGAGGCGATGAGAAACGCGCCGGACAGGAGCTTTGCAGGGCGACGGAAATTGCGGATCAGGCAGAACAGACAGAACAGAATCAGAGCGTAGAGGCCGATTTCCACCACGGAAAAGGGGAACAGGCCCGTCAGGCGTCCCAGGGTACCCACGATAAGGGGATAAACGGTGACCGCGTACCACTGGGCGAAGCCGGTGAACTTCCGGGCGGCCAGCTGGAGCAAGGCGGCTGCGAGCAGCAGAGTTCCCCCCGCCGTCCAGGGGGACAGGCGGAGAAATCTGCGCCGGTTTGAAGTGTTTGGGGAGTGTGCTAAATGCATGGTATACGCCTTCTTTTGCAGTTTGAGTTATCAACATTCTATGAAAATCCATTGTAAAACATGAGGACAACTTGGAAATTATCAGTAAAAATGCTGGAATCCCTCTCTATATTATAGAAAATTATGTCAAAACAGTCAAGAAAATCAACTGTAAAAAAACGGAAAATAATGGTCCTCAGGCAGCGAATTCCGGTTAGGGGACAAGAGACAGCAGGCGGTTTAAGCAGGCGCAGAGCAGCAGGCCCGCCAGGGTGGGCAGCCAGACGGCCGCGGCTGTCCAGAGGAGGGAGCCGGTCTCGCGGCGGATGGTGCGGCAGGTGGTGAGGCAGGGCCAATGGAACATGCAGAGAGTCATGAGGCAGAGGGCGGTGCGCCAGGTCCAGCCCTGAAGGACCAGGAACTGGCTGAGGGAAGCGGCGGCAGTTCCGGAACCTGCCTGGAGGTAGATCATCAGGATCAGGGGAAACACGGCCTCGTTGGCCGGAAGCCCGATCAGAAAGGCGGCCAGAATCGCGCCGTCCAGTCCCATGAGGCCGCCGGCGGGGGCCAGGAGACGGATCAGGGCGTCTAACAGGCTGGGAATCCGGCCGGCCGGAGCCGTGAACGTAAACCACCCTCCGGCCGGCCCCGGACAATATATGCGGGCTGAAATCCAGATGAGCATTCCGGCGGGCAGGGCCACGGCGGCCATGCGGCCCAGCACAAGCAGCACGCGGCTGAACAGGGAACCCAGGATCACCCGGCCGAAACGGGGCCGCCGGTATTCCGGCAGCTCCAGGATGAAAGCCGGGGACCGGTTTCCCGAAAGGATGCGGGAGAGGATGCGGGAGAGCACCAGATTTACGCCAAGGGCGGCCAGGAAAGCGCCTGTGAGGATCAGCGCCCGGGTCAGTCCGTCTGTCAATCCGGAAGCCGGAAAACCGGCAAAAAACAGGAGCGCCAGGGCGGCAAGCAGGGGGAACTTTCCGCTGCAGGGGATGAGGGAACAGGTGAGGATGGCGGTCAGGCGGTGTCCGTGGGAGACGATCGCACGGGAGCTAAGCACCCCGGCGGCGGAGCAGCCGAGTCCCACTGCCATGGACACGCACTGCCTGCCGCAGGCCCGGCAGCGTTCCAGACAGCGGTCCATGGCAAAGGCGGCCCTGGGCAGCAGACCGGTTTCCCCGGCCAGCGCCAGCAGCGGGAAAAAGACCGCCATGGGGGGCAGCATATACGGCAAAGCCCAGGCCAGGGGAAGGCCGATTCCGCGCACCAGGCAGGAGATGAGCCACTCCGGCGCGTCCGACCAGGAAAGAAACGCGGCAAATGGACCGCCAAGGCGTGTCATACCCTGTTGGAGCAGGGCGGCCAGAGGGGATGAGACGACCATGGTGGTCCAGAACAGGACGAGCATCAGGAACAGGAAAAACAGTTTTCCGTACAGGGGATCCGTGACCACACGGTCAAAGGGGAGAAACGCAGCCGGGGGCTTGCGGCGCCGTCCGCAACAGGCGTCCGCCAGGCGCTTGGGCGAGAAGTCCAGGCATTCATAGCGGAAGCGGCTGCGCGGAGCGGTGGTGCAGGCGTGGTGGACGGCTGTTTTCACATCGTCCAGGTCCTCGCGGCAGCGGGCGCAGCAGGGGACCACGGGGATTTGGAGTACATCGGACAGGAGGTCCAAGTCGATGGAAACGCAGCGTTTGCGGGCCTCGTCCCAGAGGTTTAAGCAGAGCACCACCGGCAGGCCCGTCTGCCGCACCCGTTCCAGGCGGAGGATGCGGTCCAGGTAGGACAGTCCCCGCTCCAGAGCGGAAGCCCTGCACACCACCAACACGGCGTCCGCCAGGCCGGAGCGCAGAAAATCCCGGGTCAGGGTTTCCCATCCGCGCCCCGCGGACAGACTGTCCGAGCCGGGAATATCCGCCATCAGATAGGTGCAGCCGCTGTACATAAAGGAACCTACCGCCGGCTCCACGGTGGTGCCGGACCAGTTTCCGGTGGGCGTGCTCCGGCCGGTCAGCCCGTTGAAAATGGTGGTCTTGCCCGTGTTGGGGCAGCCGGTCAATGCGATCAGTGTGCGTCCGTCTTTCATACTAACCTCCATCCTGCCCGCCGCTGTGGGAGGCGGACAGTGAAACCGCCGAAAACAGCAGAGACGCTGCTCCGGCGGAAGAACCTTATAATCTAAATATGCGGCCCGGAAGGGGAAAGTGCCTGGGCATACGGGAACGGCGGCATTTATCAGGGGGATTGGGATGAAACCGGGGAAGGGCCGTGGGATCGTATGAATATTTGGCGAGGTCTTTCACGAGCTTAGAGTTTATGGTAAAATGGGGAGCGACAGACACAATGGAAGGCGGAATGGGATTATGAAGAAAACAATCGGTATACTGGCCCACGTGGATGGGGGCAAGACCACATTTTCCGAGCAGCTTTTGTACCACGCAGGGGCCATTCGCACACCGGGGCGGGTGGACAGCCGGGACACGGTGATGGACGCAAACCCCATCGAGCGGGAGCGGGGAATCACCATATTCGCGGATCAGGGCTATTTTGAGTACAACCAAAACACCTACTACCTGCTGGATACGCCGGGACACGTGGATTTCAGCGCGGAGACGGAGCGGGCGGTGATGGCCCTGGACTATGCGGTTCTGCTTTTGGACGGTACCGGCGGAGTCCCGGCCCACACGGTCACACTGTTTAAGCTGCTGGAGCGCTACCGGGTGCCGGTTTTCTTTTTCATCAATAAAATGGACCTGGAGGGCGCGGATGCCGTCCGTGCCATGGAAGCTGTCCGCAGCCGCCTCACGGAGGATGCCGTGCTGATCCGCAGTCCAGGGGAGCTTGGCATGGAGGGAGCGCTGGCCGAGTTTGTGGCCGAGCGGGACGAGGGCGCGCTGGAGGCTTATCTGGAGGGAAAACTGACCGGTGAAATGGGTCTGGAAGCGCTGCAGAACCTGATCCGGCAGCGCCGGGCGTTTATCGCCATGGCCGGTTCCGCGCTGAGGGACAGCGGAATCGGGGAGTTCTGGCAGGTGTTCGACCGCCTGACCGCAACCGACTACCGGCCCCAAGGAACATTTTCCGGCCTGGTCTATAAAGTGCGCCGGGATGCCGGAGGGCGCAGGATCACCTTTATCAAGGTGGAACAGGGGGCGCTTCGGACACGGGATGAATTCCAGTTTATGGGAAATGATGGGGAGCCGGTGCGGGAGAAGGTAAACCAGATATTCTGCTGCTTTGGGGCCAGATACGGGGCAATGGACCAGGCCGGGGCAGGAGATCTTGCGGCGGTGACCGGGCTTTCGGTTCCGGTCTGCGGACAGCGGATCAGCCTGGAGGGCGGGGCGTCTGCGGCGGAGCAGGTGGCTTTCCAGATGGTACCCGCCCTGGAGGCCCGGGCGCTGGCCGGGAAAGGGACGGACAATCACCGTCTGCTGGAGATTTTAAGGATTCTGGAGGATGAGGACCCGCAGATGGCGGTGGACTGCCGCAGGCTGCCGGGCGGCGAGGAACAAATCTGTGTGCGCATTATGGGTCTGATCCAGCTGGAGGTGTTAAAACGCCTGATTCAGGACCGGTTTGGCGTGGAGGTGGAATTTACGCCGCCCCAGGTGCTTTATCAGGAGACTGTCGCAGCGCCGGTGGCAGGTTACGGGCATTATGAGCCACTGCGGCACTACGCGGAGGTCAATCTTCTGCTGGAGCCTGGACCCCGGGGGAGCGGGATTGCCTTTGAGAGCCGCTGCCATGTGGACGTGCTTTCCGTGAATTACCAGAATTTGGTGCGCACCCATGTGTTTGAGCGGGTGCACCGGGGGATTCTTACCGGTTCGCCTCTGACCGACGTCCGGGTGGTTCTGACCAACGGGCGGTCCCATTTAAAACACACGGAAGGCGGGGATTTCCGGGAGGCCACCTACCGGGCCATCCGCCAGGGGCTGGAGAAGGCGGAAAATCTGCTGCTGGAGCCCTGGTACCGGTTTGAGATCAGCGCCCCGGCGGAATACCTGGGCCGGATTCTTTCGGATATCCGCAAACGGTTTGGGGAGGCCCAGCCGCCGGAGCAGTGCGGGGACGTGGTGATTGTCCGGGGACGCGGTCCGGTGGCTTCCTTCATGGATTACAGCGTGGAGCTGGCCTCCGCCACCCGGGGCAGCGCGTCCATTTCCTCCGTCAGCGCGGGCTATGATATATGTCACAATCCTGATGAGGTGATCCGGCAGACCGGGTACGACAAGGGCGCGGACACGGAGCACACCTCGGCCTCGGTGTTCTGCTCCCACGGAGCGGGATTTACCGTAAACTGGGACGAGGCGGAGTCTTATATGCACTGCCTGAAAGGGTAAACAGCGGTTGAAATCGGGCCGGGGTTTTAGTATAATCGAATCAGGAAGAGGAAACAGCTTACGCTCTTTGTGCCGGAACGGAGGAGAGATGGACGCGGCGGCCCTGAAGACGGGGGAGGATTTCAAGCGTCTGAGCGCCCAGGGGATGAGCGCCGCTGAGATTTCCGCCCAGTGCGGCATCTCCCAGGCGGAGGTTGCCGATATCCTGAATATGAACGAATAAAACATCATACAATTCCGGCCGGCGCGCCTTCTGATCCGCCGGCCACTCTGTCAGGCTTTGGCCTGATCTGATTTTCAAGAACAATTCTGACAAATATCCAATACACAATCAGGCACCAACGAGCTGCTTGCGCCCTTTTCCTGTCTGAGCCGCGCCCGAAAGTAAGATATTGACCGGGGCTGTGATATCGATTATACTTATTTTAATGCGGTTTTTTGACACATAATAACAGAGAACAAAGGAGATAACATTCATGGGGTTTCAGGACGATTACGTGATGCGTACCATCAGCGACCTGGTAAAGGCCATCGCACGCCTGTTTCTGGGAAAAGATAACGTGGACTATGACCTTCCCACAAACGAGGCGGACGACACGGAGATGGACAGCCGGTTCCGCCGCCTGACCGCTCTGGCGGAGGAAGGCAATATCAACGAGGCGGAGAACCTGCTCTTTGAGGAGGTGGACCCGGCCGACAAACAGTATCTGGAAATGGCGCTGGCTTTCTATATGTATCTGAACGAGTTTGACGACGATTTCCTGTACACCAACAACTATTCCAGGGAAGAGATCGTGGACGGCATCAACGCCATCAGCGCGGAGTTCGGAATCACCGGCTTCGAACATTTCGTGGATACGACCATGGTGTGACGCGTATGGATGAGAGAAATTTCACGGAAACGCACACAGACTGCGCCGCTTATCTGGGGGAATACTACCGGGAGCTGTTTTTCGGCAACGTGAACAAGCGCTACCGGGCCATGACGGCGGCGGACATGAAACGGCGGGTGAGCCGTTTAAACCAGGCCTGCCTGGACGCGGTGGAGAAGGCCAACGAGCTGAACGACATTCACGCCATGCTGGCCAAGTCCTGCTCCTACCTCATGCGGCGGGAGAACAACGTAAAGCCCGGTCCTCAGAAGGAGGAGTGGGAGGACCAGTATGGGAAAATGCTGGAGTTCTGCGACCTTTTAGCCAGAAAGGACCTGGAGTTCACGCCGGGCCTGTCCATGGACGCCCTGGAGAACGTGCTGCGGATGCAGGGCATCCGCCGTTATCTCCTGTCCAACTCCCTGGAGCGGGCCTACGAGCTGTTCTACGTGCCCAAGACCATCCAGAAGGGCATAAAAGAGGCTATCCAGCAGAAGCCTGAGCTGGAGTACCCCGGCGCCAGGGAGATGAAGCGCAGGTTCATTCTCCACATCGGCCCCACCAACAGCGGCAAGACCCACGACGCCCTGGAGCGCCTAAAACAGTGCGCCCACGGGGCTTATTTCGGGCCCCTGCGCCTGCTGGCCCTGGAAGTCTACGACCGGCTGAACACGGAGGGGCTGGCCTGCTCCATGATCACCGGAGAGGAGACCCTGGAAATTCCAGGCGCCCTCTGTCAGGCCTGCACGGTGGAAATGTTAAATGATCACGAGTATTTCGACATCGCGGTGGTGGACGAATGCCAGATGATCGCGGACCCCTACCGGGGCCACAACTGGACCAGGGCCATTTTGGGGCTGCGGGCGGAGGAGATCCACCTCTGCATGGCCCCTGAGGCGGAGGATATCGTGGTACAGATGATCCGCCGCTGCGGGGATCAGTTCAAGATCATCCGCCATAAGCGCAACACCCGCCTGACTCTTCAGGAGGAGCCCTACGTGCTGGGCCGGGATTTGAAAAAGGGGGACGCGCTCATCGTGTTTTCCAAAAAGTCCGTGCTGGCCCTGGCCGCTCACCTGGAGAACCAGGGCGTGCACTGCAGCGTGATTTACGGGAACCTGCCCCCCGCCACAAGACGGGAACAGGTGCGCCGTTTTCTGGCCAAGGAGACCGAGGTGGTGGTCAGCACCGACGCCATCGGCATGGGGTTAAACCTGCCCATCCGGCGGATCGTCTTTGTGGAGACCCGCAAGTTCGACGGGGTGAACAAACGCACCCTCAACCCGGAGGAGATCAAGCAGATCGCCGGACGGGCCGGGCGCTACGGCCTCTACGACGAGGGCTTTGTGGCTGCCGTGGACGATGTGGACGTGATCGCGGACGGACTTTCCCGCCTGCCCTTGCCGATCATGAAGGCTTACGTTGGCTTCCCGGAACAGCTCTTAAGCCTCCCTGCGCAGATCGACACCCTGGTGAAGATCTGGGCCGGAATGGACACGCCCTCCATTTACGTGAAAATGGAGGTGGACGAGCTGCTGGCCCTGTACCAGAACTTTGTGGACGTTCATTACGACGACATGGAAGAGTTCCCGAAGCCGGAAATATACAAGCTCATTACCTGCGCCATCGACATTGACAACAAACTGGTCATGGATCTGTGGCGGGATTACTGCCGGGATTACCGGGAGGTGGAGGAGCTGGAATTCCCCTACAGCCCGGGGGGCGACCTCTACGATCTGGAGAGCTATTACAAGATGCTGGACCTCTACTTCCAGTTCTCCCGAAAGGTAGGGCTTCCCATCCAGGCGGAGAACCTGGCAAAGGAGCGCCATGAGACAGAGGAGGAGATCAGCCGGATTTTAAAGACCGAGTGTGGCAGCTATACCCGCAAATGCTCCTTCTGCAGCAAGGAGCTGTCCTGGGACTATCCTTTCTCCATCTGCGAGCGCTGTTTTGAGCGGGGCAGATCCGGCAGGGGCAGAGGGCACGGCGGCGGCCGGCCCGGAGGCAGCGGTAACGGCCGGTCCGGGGGCGGTTCGGATTCCCGCCACAGCCGTTCCAGGCGCGGTAACGGCTACGGCCAGAAGCGGGATAACGGGGGAAAGACGGCAAAGGCAAAGAGCGCAGCGATCCAGTGACAGCGTTTGGCGGCCGTCTTTAACGACAATGGAAAACGTATGAAAAAGCAAGGCTTTGATCCGCGGCTCCGGCTCTTTCCGGCAGAGCGGCGGGTTACAGCCCACAATGAGACAAACGGAGGAAGAAAATGGACAATCGACGCATCATTCAGGTAGAAGAAAAGGTACCTTTTAACCTTCTGGTACCGCTGAGCTTACAGCACATGTTCGCCATGTTCGGCGCATCCGTGCTGGTGCCTTCCATATTTCACATCAGCCCGGCTATCGTGCTGTTTATGAACGGAATCGGCACCCTGCTCTTCATTTTTGTGACAAAGGGCAAGGCTCCCGCCTACCTGGGTTCCAGCTTTGCATTCCTGGCCCCGGCCGGAGTGGTGATCGCAAACTTTGGCTACGAGTACGCTCTGGGCGGTTTCGTGGCGGTAGGCTTCTGCGGATGTATTCTGGCGTATATTGTATACAAGTTTGGCACCGACTGGATCGACGTGGTTCTTCCCCCTGCGGCCATGGGCCCGGTGGTGGCGCTGATCGGCCTGGAGCTCTCCGGTTCCGCCGCCTCCAACGCGGGGCTTTTGGATCCGGTGATCAACCCCAAGAACGTGATCGTATTTCTGGTCACCCTTGGCACGGCTGTGTTCGGCTCCATTCTGTTCCGCAAATTCCTGTCCGTTATTCCCATCCTGATCGCCGTTGTGGCCGGGTATGTGGCGGCGGTGGCCTGCGGCATCGTGGATTTCAGCCAGGTGGCGGCGGCTCCTATTTTCGCCCTGCCCAATTTCACCACCCCCAAGTTTAACCTCAACGCCATCATGATGATCCTTCCGGTGCTCCTGGTGATCACCTCTGAGCACATCGGCCACCAGGTGGTGACCAGCAAGATTGTGGGACGCGATCTGTTGAAGGACCCGGGACTGCACCGCTCCCTGTTCGGCGACAACTTCTCCACCATGATCTCCGGCCTGATCGGCTCCGTGCCCACCACCACCTACGGTGAGAATATCGGCGTTATGGCGGTGACCCGGGTGTACAGCGTGCGTGTGATCGGCGGGGCGGCCGTGCTGTCCATCGCCTGCTCCTTTATCGGTAAGCTCTCCACCCTAATCCAGACCATTCCCGGGCCGGTGATCGGCGGAATCTCCTTCCTGCTTTACGGTATGATCGGCACCTCCGGCCTGCGCATCCTGGTGGACGCCCAGGTGGATTACAGCAAAAACCGCAACCAGGCCCTGACCAGTGTCATTTTCGTGGCAGGCCTGTCGGGAATCGCCCTCAAGATCGGCAGCATCCAGCTCACCGGCATGGTGCTGGCCTGCGTGGTGGGCATGGTGATGAGCCTGGTGATCTATCTTCTGGATCGGGCGCATTTGACCAATGATCAGGATTGATAAAACGCGTTTTTTTCATAAACAGGGCTCATATCAGGTATAACAAATAAGTCATTGACAGAAGCCCTGAAATCTGCAATAATTATCCATAACTTCAACAATAAACCGATGAAGCGGAGATCAAACCGTAGGGAGCATTTCCAGAGAGCGGGGGCAGGTGGAAACCCCGTAATAAGCCGGACGGCAAATGGACCGCTGAGGGTGAGGGGAAAGGCAGGCTTTTAAGGCCGCGCCGATTATCCGAGACGCAGGCACGCGTTACAGGCCGGACATGTGACAGCATGTTTGTGAATTGCGATCCGATAAGGTGGCATAGCAGGGATACGAGAGTTGAACCTGCCCTTTCGACAGTGAGAGGGCAGGTTTTTTAGATGCATCGGGCGGTATTGCCGGCGGGCCGGCGTACCCCGGAGGCCCGCGCCGCAATCCGCCAGTGTATTCCAAAGGCCGCGCCGCCCGCGCCCTCCACCCTGCGCCAAAAGAAAGGGGAATTAGAATGTCCAAAACATTTTTAATGGGAAATGAAGCCATCGGCCTCGGCGCCATCCGCGCCGGTGTCCAGGTGGTATCCGGCTATCCCGGAACGCCGTCTACGGAGATTTTAGAGACTGTGGCAAAGCACAATCCGGGCGACGTCTACGTGGAGTGGTCGGTCAACGAAAAAGCCGGTATGGAGGTGGCCGCCGCGGCAGCCTACGCCGGAGCCCGAACCATGGTGACCATGAAGCAGGTGGGCTTAAACGTGGCTGCGGACCCGCTGATGAGCCTGGCTTACGTGGGCGTGAAGGGCGGAATGGTGGTGGTCGTGGCCGACGATCCCGGCCCCATTTCCTCCCAGACCGAGCAGGACACCCGCCATTTCGGCCAGTTTTCCAAGCTGCCGGTGTTCGATCCAAGCTCGCCGGAGGAAGCCTACGAGATGATCGGGGACGCCTTCGACTACTCGGAGAAATACCACACCCCGGTGCTGTTTCGCCCCACCACCCGGGTCTGCCACGGCTGCGCCAGCGTGGAGATAAAGGAGCGGATCAAACGGCCAAAGCCCGAGGGCTTCGTCAAGGATTCCAATAAATGGGTTATCTTCCCCCGCCTCTCCAACGCAAACCACCGGATGATTGAGCAGCGCCTGCCGGTGATCGGCGAGGATTTAAGCGCTTACCGTTTCAATTACCTCCACATGGAGGAGGGGGATGGCTGCACGAAGGGCGTAATCACTCATGGAATCAACTACGAGTCCGTGATGGAGGCGTTAAAGGGCTACAAGGGCGTCCGCGTGCTCAAGGTGGCCACTCCCAACCCCATGCCCGAGTCCCTTCTGCTAAAGTTCATGGACGGCCTTAAGGAGGTCCTGGCCGTGGAGGAGCTGGACCCGGTGCTGGAGACGGAGCTGCTGGTTCTGTGCGGCAGACACCACCTGCCCGTGAACGTAAAAGGCAAGCTCACCGGAAACGTACAGCCCGCCGGTGAGAACAGCGTGGAGTCCGTCCGGGCCGCGCTGGAGTCCTGGCTGGGCAGTCCTTACACAGAATACCTGCACGGCCTGGAAGGCGATGAGCCGGAAGCCCCGTCCCTTCCGGTACCTCCCCTCCCCGTCCGGCCGCCGGTGCTCTGCGCCGGATGTCCCCACCGGGCGTCCTTCTACGCGGTGAAGCGGGCCGTGGAGTCCCTGAACGAGGGACGCGAGGACGCTCCCGTCGAGGGAGTCTACTGCGGCGATATCGGCTGCTACACCCTGGGCAACGCCAAACCTCTGGACATGGTGGATACCTGCCTGTGTATGGGCGCCGGAATCACCATGGCTCAGGGACTCTCCCGGGTGGAGCCGGACAAACGCTACTTCTCCTTTGTGGGAGACTCCACCTTCTTCGCCTCGGGAATCACCGGCATCGTGAACGCGGTGTACAACCAGGCCAACCTGACCGTCTGCGTGCTGGACAATTCCACCACGGCCATGACCGGCCACCAGCCCCACCCCGGCACCGGTCACACCATGATGGGCCAGGTGGTGGATAAGGTGAGCATTGAAAAGGTGCTGGAGGCCGTGGGCGTGACGAAGATCGTAACCGTGGACCCCCTGGACCTGGAGCTGGCGGTGAATACGGTGAAGGAGGTCTCCGGCCTGGACGGCGTTAAGGCGGTGATTTTCAAATCCCCCTGTATCGCCGTAGTAAAGCCCACGAAGCGCTGCCGGATCGACCCGGACCGCTGCGTCCACTGCAGGACCTGCATCACGGAAATCGGCTGCCCGGCCCTGGTGCTGGACGACGGCCAGGTAAAGATCGAGTCCGGTCTCTGTACCGGCTGCGGCTTGTGCGGCAGAATCTGCTCCGTAGGCGCCATAGAAGAGGAGGTGCGGTGATGACGAAAAATGTATTGCTCTGCGGTGTGGGCGGCCAGGGAACCGTGCTGGCGTCCCGCCTGATCGCCCTGGCGGCAATGGAAAAGGGCATGGATGCCAGAGGGGCCGAGACCATCGGCATGGCCCAGCGGGGCGGCAGCGTGGTGAGCCACGTGCGGATCGGCCAGGACATTTACTCCCCAATGATTCCCCACCGGGGAGCGGACGTGCTGATCTGCTTTGAACCCGCGGAGGCGGTCCGCTGCCTTCCCTACCTGAAAACGGACGGCTGCGCCATCGTGTGCCCCACGCCCATCCGCCCGGTCACCGCGTCCCTCTCGGGCGGCGGCTACACCGGCGGCGAGATGATGGAGTATCTGGAGAAAACGGTGAAAAATCTGGTGGTGGTGGACGGAACCGCCATCTGTGAGGAATGCGGCTCCCCCAAGGTGCTCAACGTCGTGCTGCTGGGCGCGGCCGTGGCCAGCGGCCTGACCGGTCTGACCATGGAGGAAATGGAGCAGGCCGTGGGGAAGCGCGTGCCGGAGAAATTTAAGGAAATGAACTTAAAGGCCCTGAAGCTGGGCGCCCGGGCTTACGGGCGCAGCCGGTAAATCGTAAGACGAAAGCGGAAGAGAGAAAGAGGACCAAACCCATGAAAATGAAAGAATCCCAGTTCCTTCTGATCAAGGAACAGCTGAAAAAGCTCACCTCAAAGGAATGTTTTTACAAGCAGAAGCTGGAAGGGGTCAACGTTGACCAGATTCAGTCCCAGGAGGACTTCGAGAAGCTCCCATTTACCTGGAAGGGCGACCTGCGGGAGGCATATCCCCTGGGCCTGATGACCGAACCCGAGGAGAAGATCGTGCGCATTCACTCCTCATCCGGCACCACCGGGACCCCGGTGATCATCCCCTACACCCAGCAGGACGTGGACGACTGGGCCTTCATGTTCAAGCGCTGCTATGAGATGGCCGGAATCACCAACATGGACCGCATCCAGATTACCCCCGGATACGGCCTGTGGACCGCTGGCATCGGCTTCCAGCTGGGCGCAGAGCGCCTGGGGGCCATGACGGTTCCCATGGGACCGGGAAATACGGACAAACAGCTGCGCATGATGATGGACATGAAATCCACAGTGCTCTGCGCCACCTCCTCCTACGCCCTGCTGCTGGCCGAGGAGATCGCAAAGCGGGGAATCGGGGATAAGATCTGCCTGAAAAAGGGCGTGATCGGCTCCGAGCGCTGGGGCGACAAGATGCGCCAGCGCATCGCCAATGAGCTGGGCGTGGACCTGTACGATATTTACGGCCTCACCGAGGTGTACGGCCCCGGCATCGCCATCAACTGCCAGGCCCAGGGGGCCATGCATTACTGGGATGATTTCATCTATCTGGAGATCGTGGACCCCAAGACCGGCGAAGTGCTGCCCGACGGCGAGGTGGGCGAGATCGTGATCACCACCCTGCGCAAGCAGGGCGCGCCGCTGATCCGCTACCGCACCCACGACCTGTCCCGGATCGTGCCCGGAGAATGCCCCTGCGGCTCCCCCTTCCCGCGCATCGACACCCTGATCGGCCGCACGGACGACATGGTGAAGGTGAAGGGCGTGAATATCTTCCCCAGCCAGATCGAGGAGCTGCTCACCGTGATCAACGGGGCTTCCAGCGAATATCAGGTCATGGTGGACCACCTCATGGGCAAGGACGTGCTGACTCTGTTTGTGGAGACCGTGCCGGGCGTCAACCGTTACGCCCTGGAGATCGAGATCCAGACCCAGTTCAAGGGCCGCATCGGGCTGACGCCGGTGGTCAAGCTGGTGGACATGGGAGAGCTGCCCAGAAGCGAGAAAAAATCCACGCGGGTGTTCGACAACCGGTATTAATGGAAAAAAATGGGAGTCAATACGCCGCCGCATTCAACAGAAAGGGCCTGCCGGACAAATTTTCCGGCAGGCCCTTTGAAGATAAAAAGGAGAGTGCTTGCATGGATCCGTTTCAACATGCCCTTAGGAACTCAGTTTCACCAGGATTTCCGCCGCGTTGGCGGCCCTGAGGGCGATAACCGAGTCCCGAATCTGGTAGGCGGACATGCAGCGGTCCGGCCCCTTGATCACGCAGGTGACCGGTTCCTGGGGAGCGAAGCCCAGATCGGTGAGCCGTCTGGCTGTGTCCGGCTCGCTGGCGATCCAGACCACCTGGGCCTGTTCTCCCGCATTCAGCTGGCTCAGAGGAACTACCATAGAAATCCCCCGATCACGAGAAACCTTACCATATACTATGCGGGATTCCCGAAAATGCCACCGGCCGGCGGCCGTAACACGGTTGCATAGCCGCTGTGTCCTTTTTCCCACGCATCCCGCGCCGCCTCCACCTCCTACAACCTCACCTGCACCTCATCCCCCATATCCAACGTATGTTCCGTCACCCGGCAGTCAAACGCCAGCACTGTCACCCCCGCGTCCCGCGCATTTTTTAGCGCCTCCCCAAACGCCGGATGCGTGACATCATTCGGCCGGAACTCCTTCACGCCTTTCATCTGAATCACAAACAGCGCATAAGCCGCATATCCTTCCCCAACAGCCCGGGCCAGCCCGTTTAAGTGTTTGATCCCCCGCTCCGTGGGGGCGTCCGGGAACATGGCCACGCCGTTTTCCTCCAGGGTGACGCCCTTCACCTCCATAAAAGCAGGCGTCACAGTCCGATCCCCTGATTCCAGCTCAAAAGCCAGATCGAACCGGGAATCCCCGTGAACCACCTCCCGCCGCAGATTCCGGATGCGCCCCCGCCCCTCCGGCAGCAAAAACGCGGCCCCCTGTTCCGATTGAACCCACTCAAACGCCACCCGGTTTGGCGCCTGGGAGTCCATGTTGATCAGGGTGTCCCCCTTATAGACGCCGATCAGGTCGTAAGCGGTTTTCCGCTTTCCCGCCGCCGCCTCGGGATGGTATTCCAGAAACACCCTGGCGCCGGGCAGCAGCAGTTCGCGGCACCGCCCGGTATTCTTCACATGACTGACCACCGTCTCTCCGTTCACCTTCACATGGGCGATAAACCGGTTGGGACGGCTCTCAAAGATCCCATCTACAATTCCCACATACTCCATTTCAATTTCCTCTCTCACATGTAACTGTTCAGGACGCCTCATCTTCCTGACCAAAAAAGACCCGCCGGTTCCATCCCGGCGGGCCCTGACAATCACGTTCTGGCTGCGCTCAATACCTTTTTCTGGTAATATCTGACTCCGCAGGATAAGGAGAAGCAGATTATAAAATAACACAGCGCGATGAAACTGTAAAGCATAATAATGTGCGCCGGAGCGCTGAGCTTACCCATTACCACGTAGGAATTGCGCATGAACTCCGCGATATCCACCACCTTTAAGAAGGAGGTGTCCTTGATCACGGTGATCACCTGGCTCAGCATGGCCGGGATAATGCTCTTGTAGGTCTGAGGCAGGACGATGTAGAACAGCGTCTGGAAGAAGCTGAAGCCCTGGGAGGCCGCGCTTTCAAACTGCCCCTTGGGAATCCCGTTCAAGCCGCCGCGGATGATCTCGGCCATCACAGCGGTGGTAAACAGCGTGCAGGCGAAGATCGCCAGCACCAGGGGATTGCCTTTGATGGTGAAGCGGATCCAGAGAATCCACAGAATATTGGGCGTACAGCGGAAAAACTCGATGTAGACGCCCGTCAGCCCGGAGAGCCAGGCCCACTTGCCGGTGCAGAAGTGGCGCAGCAGCGCCAGAATGGTGCCGAAAATCATGCTCAGAAAAATGGTTCCGATGGAAATCAAAATGGTCATCAGAAGGCCGTTCATCATAAACAGGAAATTGGCTTTCGTAAAAATCAGGTTAAAACCTTCCGCCATTTACGCCACCTCCTTCCGCTTTTTGGGAACAGGCAGCCGTTTGGCGCGTGCCTCCAGGTACCGGGCCAGCCGGGCCAGGGGGAAGCAGATCACAAAATACAGCAGCGCGCAGGAGAAATACGCCTGGGCGAAGTAGCCCCGGTCGCTGCCCCAGGAATCCGCGAAATACATCAGGTCCAGACCCGCTACCATAGCAAGCACGGAGGTGTTTTTCACCAGATTCAGCGCCTGGTTTGCCAGAGAGGGCATGATGAGCTTTATGGTCTGCGGCAGGATGATATAGCGCATGGTCTGAAGATAGGTAAAGCCCTGGGAGTAAGCGGCTTCAAACTGTCCCTTGGGCACGGCTTCGATGCCCGTGCGGATTACCTCGGATATGTAGGCGCCGTGGTAGATTCCCACACCCAGCACGCCCAGCATGAATTTGGGCACGCGGCCGCCGATCACGTAGGGCAGACAGTTATAATAGAAGAATACCTGCACCACCAGCGGCGTGTTCTGGAAGAACTCCACGTACACCCTTGAAAAAAACCGGCATATTTTTGCTTTCGATGTGGAAAGCATACCGAAAATGATCCCTAAAACCAGCGCTAACAGGAGTCCTGTTAGCGCTACTTTTAAGGTCATCATAAAGCCTGGTATGTACTTTTCCGGGAACACCTGAAACAGGGCATTCCAGCGTTTTGCTTCAAAGAGACCTTTAATCATGAGTTATTCGATTCCCCAATCTTTGATCATTTCTGCTAATTTGCCGCTGTCCTTTAAATCGGTGACAACGCCGTCAACCAGTTCCGCAAGTCCGGTGTTTTCCTTCTTGGTGCAAACGCCGTACTCCTGCTCCGCATAGCGGTCGTCCAGCAGCTTGTTGGTGTCGTCTCTGTAGCCGGCCAGGATCGCGCGGTCCACGGAGAATACGTCGATGTTCTTTGCGGAAAGAGCGGCAGCCAACGCGGGATAGCCGTCAAATTCCTCAAAGGTGGGTTTTACGTTGATTCCTTTTTCCGCCACATAAGCCTCGAAGCCCTTCTGGCTGGTGGAACCCTGTGCAACGCCGATTACCTTTCCGTCCAGATCCTCAATGGAGTTGATTCCGGAATCCTTGAGGACCAGCAGGCCTACGGCGTCGGTGAAGTACGGTGTGGAGAAGTTGTAGGTCTCCTTGCGCTCCTCGGTGATGGTGAAGGTGGCGATTACCATATCCAGCTCGCCGTTCTCAACAAGAGGACCTCTGGTCTTGGCGGTAACGCCCTGGAACTCCACCAGCTTCTTTTCCTTGGCCTCGTCGGGGGTGCAGCCGAAGATCTTGCCCGCGATGTTGTAAGCCAGATCGTCCTCCAGGCCCTCGTACTCGCCGGTGGCGGTATTCAGAAGGCTGAAGCAGGGAACATCCGTTTTGACGCCAACCTTTAACACGCCTGCGTCGATGATCTTCTGAACATCCGCGGTCACGTCGCCGGTGGCGGAACCGGAATCCGCAGCGGCGCTGGAGCCGGAATCTGCGGCGGCGGCGGTGGTGTCCTTGGCAGCGGCAGCGGTGGTGGGATCGCTGGAAGAGCCTCCGCAGGCTGTCAGGGAACCCATCACCATTACGGCAGCTAAGATGGCGGCGCTCATTTTAAGATTCTTTTTCATAATTGTGTCCTCCTCTTTTATTACGTTTTAGAAAACGCCGGTTGCCCGGCGATATCTTTGAAACCTTTGTCCCCTGAGGGCGCTGTGATCATTGGTGAAAAACTAGTGAAGGATCTTGCTGAGGAACGCTTTGGTGCGCTCGTTCTCAGGATTCTCGAAGAAGTGCTCGGGAGTTCCTTCCTCCACGATGGTGCCGTCGTCCATGAAAATGACGCGGTCCGCAACCTGCTTGGCAAAACCCATCTCGTGGGTCACGCAGACCATGGTGATATTCTCTTTGGAAAGGTTTACCATAACGTCCAGCACTTCCTGAACCATCTCGGGATCCAGAGCGGAAGTCGGCTCGTCGAACAGAATCAGTTTCTGCTTGGTGCACAGGGCGCGGGCGATGGCCACACGCTGCTGCTGGCCGCCGGATAAGTTCTGGGGATAGCAGTCCGCCTTGTCGGCCAGGCCGACGCGCTCTAAATACTTCATCGCTTCAGCTTCCGCCTCGGCCTTCGGAACCTTCTGCAGCTTGATGGGAGCCAGCGTCAGGTTCTGCAGCACGGTCATATGCGGGTACAGGTTGAACTGCTGGAACACCATGGAAGAATACTTGCGGGCCATCTCGCCGCGGTTCTTGTGAGTCAGTCTCTGGTCGTTGATGTAAACCTCTCCGGCCGTGGGCTCCTCCAGATAATTCATGCAGCGGATGAGGGTGCTCTTGCCGCTTCCGGACGGTCCGATGATTACCAGCTTCTCGCCTTCCTGCACCGTTAAGTTGATGTTTTTAAGCACTTCCAAATCACCGAAATTTTTCTTCAGATTTTTTACCTGGATCATACTCTGTACCACCTTTCTATCGTTTTGCTATGGTCGGGAAACCGGTGAATGGGTATAAAAAAACACCCAAAGAATCCGCAATCTCTCCCTAGAATTCCTGAGCGCCTTTGCCCACCGTGCTTCCTTAATTTTGTTGAGTTCTCTGCCTGCTGTCACAGATCGTACTTGTTCGGAGCACTTTGCCCCTGCGATGTAACAGATTATATTCTGTTTTTTTTTAAAAGTCAATAGTTTTTCGAAAAATATACAACTTTTTTACTGTCAGGTCCACAATTAATGTGTTGTGACTTCATTTAATAAGGTGGGACGGGCTCACAATTATTCAGTTGCACCCATGACTTAAATATGCTAAGATCATGTATAACGAAATCGTATCTGTTCAGTACCTTCACAGATACGAGCAAAAATCCATGTAAAATCGACTTCGTCGATGGGATTTTTGCCTGCAAGCTTAGATTTTTGTATGGTCAGCGCAGCAAGTGCGCAGACCTGCTGAGCAGTTACACGAAATCAATAAACATCGAGATTTTATGGTAGAAGCGAGGAAAAAAACATGAGTTTATCCTATCAGAGCACCAGGGGCGGCGAGGCGGGAGTGACTGCTTCCCAGGCGATTTTAAAGGGTCTGGCAGATGACGGCGGCCTGTTCATGCCCACCACGATTCCGGCGCTTGACGTTCCGGTGGAGCGTTTGGCCGGGATGACGTATCAGGAGACGGCGTACGAGGTGATGAAGCTGTTCCTGACGGATTTTACGGAGGAGGAGTTAAAGGGCTGTATCGAAAAGGCTTACGACAGCAAGTTCGATACGGAAGAGATTGCGCCTTTGGCTAAGGCGGACGGGGCTTATTTCCTGGAGCTGTACCATGGCAGCACCATTGCCTTTAAGGATATGGCGCTTTCCATTCTTCCCCACCTGATGACCACCGCGGCGAAGAAAAACCATGTGGATCAGGAGATTGTGATTCTCACGGCCACCTCAGGGGACACCGGTAAGGCGGCGATGGCCGGATTTGCGGACGTGCCCGGGACCCGGATCATCGTATTCTACCCCAAGGATGGCGTAAGCAAAGTCCAGGAGCTGCAGATGCGCACACAGAAGGGCGAAAACACCAGCGTGGTGGCCATTCACGGCAACTTCGACGACGCCCAGACCGGCGTGAAGAAGATCTTCGCGGACAAGGATCTGGCGGCTGAGCTGGCGGATCGCGGGTTCCAGTTTTCATCTGCAAACTCTATTAATATAGGAAGATTGGTGCCGCAGATCGTATATTATGTATATGCGTATGCCAAACTATTTGAGAACGGCGAAATCGAAAAAGATGAAACAATCAACGTCACTGTGCCCACCGGCAACTTCGGCAACATTCTGGCCGCCTATTTTGCCAAGCGCATGGGACTTCCCATCAAGACTCTGATCTGCGCCTCCAACGACAACAAGGTCCTGTACGACTTCTTCACCACAGGCACCTACGACCGGAAGCGGGAGTTTATTCTGACCAACTCGCCCTCCATGGATATTCTGATTTCCAGCAACTTAGAGCGTCTGATTTATCTCAGCGCGGGCTGCGACGCCTCCGTGAGCGCCGCCCTGATGCGGGAGCTGTCGGAGAACGGCAGCTATACCGTGACCGATGAGATGCGCCGGTTTATGGAGGACTTTGTGGGCGGATATGCTGATCAGAAACAAAATGCAGATACGATCCGCCGCATTTTTAAGGACACCGGATATCTGGTGGACACGCACACCGGCGTGGCCGCAGCCGTTTACTATGACTATGCGAATCGCACCGGGGATACGGCCAAGACGGTGATCGCCTCCACAGCCAGTCCTTTCAAGTTCTCACGCAGCGTGATGGAAGCCGTTCAGGGAGCGGACGAGACAGGCGCCATGGACGAGTTCGCGGTGGTGGACGCCCTCAGCAGCCTGTCCGGCGTGCCGGTTCCCCAGGCGGTGGAGGAGATCCGCACCGCGCCCGTCCGCCATAACCTGGAATGCGATGTGGACCGGATGAAGGACACGGTAAAAGGGATTTTAAAGATTTGATAATTTGCCCTTCCCTTTTCAGGGCAGGTTTGCTATAATGGTTGAGAATGTTAAATATATAACAATAATTTTAAGGAGGGTATATAAATGTTAGTTGCAGCAAAAGAAATGCTCGAGAAAGCAAGAGAAGGCAAGTATGCGGTAGGCCAGTTTAATATCAACAATCTGGAGTGGACCAAGTCCGTTCTGCTGACGGCTCAGGAACTGCAGTCCCCGGTGATTCTGGGCGTGTCCGAGGGCGCCGGAAAATACATGACCGGCTTTAAGACCGTTGCGGCCATGGTTGAGGCCATGATGGAGGAGTTAAACATCACCGTTCCGGTGGCTCTGCATCTGGACCACGGCACCTACGACGGCTGCTACAAGTGCATCAAGGCCGGATTTTCTTCCATCATGTTCGACGGCTCCCACTATCCCATCGAGGAGAACATTGAGAAGACCAGAGAGCTGGTGAAGATCGCCCATGCAATGGGTCTGTCCTTAGAGGCCGAGGTGGGTTCCATCGGCGGCGAGGAGGACGGCGTTGTGGGCGCAGGCGAGTGTGCGGATCCCGCTGAGTGCAAGGCGATCGCGGATCTGGGCATCGATTTCCTGGCTGCCGGCATCGGCAACATCCACGGCAAATATCCGGCCAACTGGCAGGGCTTAAACTTCGACGTTCTGGCGAAGGTGAAGGAGGCCGTCGGCGACATGCCTCTGGTACTGCACGGCGGCACCGGAATCCCGGAGGATATGATCAAGAAGGCGATCAGCCTGGGCGTTGCCAAGATCAACGTGAACACCGAGTGCCAGCTGTCCTTTGCGGACGCCACCAGAGCCTACATCGAGGCCGGCAAGGATCAGCAGGGCAAGGGCTTTGACCCGAGAAAGCTGCTGGCTCCCGGCGCTGAGGCTATCAAGGCCACCGTCAAGGAGAAAATGGAGCTGTTCGGTTCCGTTGGCAAGGCCTGAATTAATTAGCCAAGCTAATAAAACGTATTAAAATAAATGCGGTTTTTTATAAAAGATTTTCTTGCAATTTGATAGGAAATGGTTTATTTTATTTAAAGAACGAAGGCGTTCTCTCTACAGGGAGGACGCTTTCTTACTGACCGGAACTGAACACCGTTGATTTTCAGATAGAGAGAGGATGGAACAATCGATGAGCGAGGTAATGAATGTGACCGATATGTTCGGCAGGAACGTATTTAACGACGCCGTGATGCGGGACCGCCTTCCAAAGAGTGTTTACAAGAAACTGAAGAAGACAATCGAGGACGGGGCGGAGCTGGATCCCAGCATCGCCGACGTTGTGGCCCACGCCATGAAGGATTGGGCCATCGAGCGGGGAGCAACCCATTATACCCACTGGTTCCAGCCCCTCACCGGCGTGACCGCGGAGAAACACGACTCCTTTATCTCCGCGCCAAGCGACGGCCGGGTGATCATGGAATTTTCCGGGAAAGAGCTAATCAAGGGTGAGCCGGACGCTTCCTCCTTCCCCTCCGGGGGGCTGCGCGCCACCTTTGAGGCCAGGGGATATACGGCCTGGGACTGCACCTCCTCCGCGTTTCTGAGGGAGGACGCCATCGGCGTGACCCTTTGTATCCCCACCGCCTTCTGCTCCTACAAGGGCGAGGCGCTGGACAAGAAAACCCCGCTGCTGCGCTCCGTGCAGGCGGTCAACGAGCAGGCCCTGCGCATCCTGCGGCTGTTCGGCAACACCACGGCCAAGCGCGTTACCCCCTCCGTGGGAGCGGAGCAGGAGTATTTTCTGGTGGACCGGGCCAAGTATATGCAGCGCAAGGACCTGATCTACACCGGCCGCACCCTGTTCGGCGCAATGCCGCCCAAGGGCCAGGAGCTGGAGGATCATTACTTCGGCGTGATCCGCGAGCGCATCGGCTCCTACATGAACGAGGTGAACAAGGAGCTGTGGAAGCTGGGCGTGCCCGCCAAGACCCAGCACAACGAGGCCGCTCCGGCCCAGCACGAGCTGGCCCCCATCTACGAGGAGGTCAATCTGGCGGTGGACCACAACCAGATCGTGATGGAGACCCTGAAGAAAGTCGCGGGCCGTCACGGCATGGCCTGCCTGCTCCACGAGAAGCCATTTGCCGGCGTGAACGGTTCCGGCAAGCACGACAACTGGTCTCTGACCGGCGACGACGGCACCAACATGCTCAACCCCGGCGACACCCCCCACGAGAATATCCAGTTCCTGCTGGTGCTGGCCTGCATCATCAAGGCCGTGGACGTCCACGCGGACCTGCTGCGGGAATCCGCCGCCGACGTGGGCAACGACCAGCGCTTAGGCTCCAACGAGGCGCCGCCGGCCATCATTTCCATTTTCCTGGGAGAGCAGCTGGAGGACGTGATCGACCAGCTGTGCAGCACCGGCGAGGCCACCCACTCCAAGAAGGGCGGCACCTTAAAAACCGGCGTAAACATTCTCCCGGACCTGGATAAGGACGCCACGGACCGCAACCGGACCTCCCCCTTCGCCTTTACAGGCAACAAGTTCGAGTTCCGCATGGTGGGCGCTTCCGACTCCATCGCCAGCCCCAACACGGTGCTCAACACCATTGTGGCGGAGGCGTTCAAGGAGGCTGCGGACATCCTTGAGAAGGCCGACGACTTCGACATGGCCGTGCACGATCTGATCAAGAAAACCCTGGCCGACCACCGCCGTATAATCTTTAACGGAAACGGCTATTCCAGAGAATGGGTGGCCGAGGCCGAGCGCCGGGGACTGCCGAATCTCGGCTCCATGGTGGAGGCCATCCCGGCCCTGACCACGGAGAAAGCCGTAAAGCTGTTCGAGGAGTTCGGCGTGTTCACCAGAGCGGAGCTGGAATCCAGGGCCGAGGTGGAGTACGAGGGCTACTCCAAGGCAGCGAATATTGAAGCCAGAACCATGATCGACATGGCCAGCAAGCAGATCATTCCCGCGGTGATCAAGTACACCACCCAGCTGGCCGGTTCCATCTGCGCGGTGCGAAACGCCTGCCCCGAGGCGGACGTGAGCGTGCAGACTGAGCTTCTGACCGAGGCCTCCGACCTGCTCAGTTCCATGAAGGTGGCTCTGGCAGCCCTGATCGAGGCTACGGATAAGGCCTCCGCCATGGGCGGCGGCCGGGAACAGGCTGAGGCTTACCACGGCGTTGTGGCCCCCGCCATGGAGGCGCTGCGCGCCCCGGCGGACCGGCTGGAGATGATTGTAGATAAGGATCTGTGGCCCATGCCCAGCTATGGAGACTTGATTTTCGAGGTATAGGATACTGTTCATAAAAATAGAAGAATCGCCCATGACTGCGGTTGCACCCGCGGCCATGGGCGATTTTTTGCTGAATGCAATGGGCCGCTGGCGCAGCCTGCGGGCGCTTGCCGGTTATTCCTCCGGTTTCACCGTTTTGTACCGGTTCCGGTACTCCAGGGGCGTCATCTCCTCCCGGCGCACGAAGGCCTTGATAAAATGGCTGGTGGTGTAGTAGCCGACCCGGGAGGCGATCTGCTTTACCTGAAGCGGCGACTCCACCAGCAGTTTTTTTGCCTGCGCCAAACGCAGGCCGGTGACATAGTCGGTGAATTTCATCCCGGTCTCCCGCTTGAACTGCGCGCTGAGATAATTGGGGGTGAGCCCGAATTGGTCGGCCAGGCCGTTGACCGAGATGTCCTCGGTGTAGTGGTCGTCCGTGTAGCGGATAATGCTCTCGAGGGAGGACATTTTCTGCTCGCCGGGGGACAAAAGACGGCGGGACAGGGCCTGGAAATGCCGGTAAAAGCCTTCCGGAGAGTCCAGGGGTGTTTCCGGCCTGGCAAAGCACAGGGAAAGCCAGGCGTTGATGTTGTGCAGGGAGGCGCGTCCGAACAGATCGGGCGCGTTTTTGAGCGCTGCCGTGAGCTGTTCCAGATGATTGACATAATCCACATAGGAGCCGCCCAGATAGTCGTCCCTCAGCTGCAGGATGAGAACGGCCGGGAGCAGGCGGCTGTCGGATACCGGCGGGTGGGACGGAGAAACGGTGTAGAACCGCCTGAGCCCGTGGGTCAGGCGCACGGCCGCGTAGCGTTTCAGCGTGGAAAATGCGCCAGCCAGCTGCGCGGGGCAGACTGCGGCGGAAAAGCAGAAGGCCGAGGCGGTTTCCCATCCCCGGGACTCTGCGGCGGAGGAAAACAGGGTGTGGATCTGGGCCAGCAGCGGCTTTTCCGAAAAGGGCGCGGCGGAGCAGAACACCACATAGGACATGTGGGGGAAGGGCAGAATCACGGTGTGCACGGAGGTGAAAACGTCCTCGCAGCGGCAGAAAAATTCCAGGTCCACATCGGTCTGCCGGTCAAAGGTACAGAGGCAGGGGAGGCAGAAGAGCGGGCGGGAGGCGCTCCCCGAACCGGTCAGCAGGGCGGAGGACACCAGGGAGGCGAATTCGCTGCGGATCTGGCGGCGGGCGCTCTCCTGGTGGGCCCGCTCCCGCTTTAAAATTTCCTCCACGGTATGGGTTTCCAGCGGTTTGAGCAGAAAATCCTTCACACCGATGGAGATGGCCTCCCGTGCATACTCGAAACGGTCATACCCGGTGAGAATGTAGAAGGAAGTGTGGCCGGACAGGGCGATGCTCTGGCGGATCGCCTCAAGGCCGGTCATTTCCGGCATGCGGATGTCCACGAAAGCCAGGTCAACCCGGTGTTCGCTCAGCACGGCCAGCATCTCCTGGCCGGTGCCCGCCTGGTAAATGTCCTGGTTCTCGATTCCATAATTGTTCAGTATGGTCCGGATGGTCAGCCGGACCAGCTGTTCGTCGTCAGCAATCAGAAATTTCATGGCGCTCCTCTGTCTGTATCTCAAGTGTGATGATCGTCCCCTCGCCCGGTGAACTCTCAATTTCCATACAGTTGCGGCTGTCAATCAGCGTCAGGCGTTTGGAGACATTGGAAAGCCCCATGTGCCTTGTGGCCATTTCCTGGTCAAACCCGATGCCGTCGTCCTCGATGGTGATCATGATCCGGGAGGAGGAGAGGCGGAACACGGACAGATTCAGGTGGCAGTTCTGGCCGGACGGCTCGATGCCGTGGATAATCGCGTTTTCCACCAGGGGCTGCAAAAGCAGCTTGGGGATCCTGGTCTGCCCGGTGTCAGGATCATACTGAATCCGGTACTCCAGGCGTTTCTGGAAGCGCAGCTTCTGCAGCATGCAGTAGTTTTCCAAAAATTCCAGCTCCTGGGCAACGGTGCTTGTGGACCCCTCGCCCAGGCTGTAGCGCAGCATCCGGGTCAGCGAGTAGATCGCGGATTCCAGCTCGCCCCGCATGGACATCTGGTTCAGCGCGATAAAGCTGTTGAGGGTGTTGAACAGGAAATGCGGGTTGATCTGCGCCTGCAGCGCTTTAAATTGAAAGGTTTTCTGTTCCACCGCCATCTGATACTCCCGCTCCATCCGCTCCTCCAGCATCTCCGCGATGTAGTTGACGGAGTCGATGATGAGCTTCAGCTCGTTGGGGCTGTCCGGCGTGTACCGGGCTTTAAAATTGCCGTTCTGGATCTGCTCCAGCAGGCCGTTGATGGTGTCCACCGTGTGAATGAGACGCCTGGACCGCCAGAAATAGAAGGCCAGGGCGGTGAGCAGACCTACCAGATAGAGCAGGAAGGAGGTGGCGTAAATGTAAAAAATGTTGGAGTTGACCGCGGATTCCTTTAACAGCACATGCACGTTCCAGCCATAGTCCCGGACCGGCTGGGACCGCTTCAGATAGGGCTGTCCACCGTAGTTTATTTTAACCGAATCCCGGCTTAAGTCCCCCTCGTCCAGACCGTCCACCGGCAGGGTGCTGTAAACCACATGGCCGGACTGGTCGGTCACGATCACGGTAGATGGCACATGAAAGACGATATCCTGCAGGACTTTCTCGAAAATCACCGTGTTGGCGTCCACCTTTATCACGCAGAGGGGCTGCCGGGTCCTGAGGTTGACGATGGCCCTGGCTACGGAGATGACCTGGGGGTTCGTGTTGGGAACGTAATAATCCTGACTGTGGGGGGATACGAATAAGGGGCGGCCCTTTAAGGCCAGGGCCTCCCGGTACCATTCCTGTTCGGGGAACGGGTAGTCGGGGTCCACGGAGCTGTCCACCATGTTGGTGGTACTGTAGATGCAGTCTCCCCCCGCCACGATGATGGAACCGGCGATATCCTCCCGGGTGTAGCGGATAAAGCTCATGAGGTAACCCAGGGAATTCTCCAGCTGCGCCTGTTCCAGGACCGACTGGCGGCCGGAGCTCTCCTTGATGTGCTTTAAGGTGGCGAAAAAGTCCTCATTGTAATAGGGAGTCAAAGTGGCGCGGTCCAGCTCCGAGAGGTAGAGATAGATGTTCTGGGAAATGGACACCAGCGAATTGTCTACCAGATTAAAGACATCCCGGGTATAATTGTATTTGTAGAGATTGGCGATCAGCAGGGTGACCAGGACAAACGGGATCAGGGTGCTGATCAAAAAGTTGAGAATCAGGCTGAAGGAAAATTTGGGCGTCTTTAGTCGTTTCATCGTGGAAGACCTCCGTCTAATGAATAAAACAATTTTAGTATAAATAGACAGGCGTTTCAATCAATTTGCGGATTTTGTAGATTTTGGCAATCCGACCGTAGAAATGAAATATTCCGTCCGGGGAGGCCCGTGCTACAATTTGTTCATCCAAACAACGGTAAAAGTAAACAACAGGAGGGCTATGAAAATGAAAAAAATATGGTTATGGCGGGCGTTGGCCTGTGCGGGGGCAATGACGCTTCTGGCGGGCTGCGGGGCAAAAACGGGCGAAACCCCGGAGACGGCGGCACAGACTCAGGCCGGACAGACCGGACAGAGCGAGGCCGGTACAACAAAAGAGGGCGGAGCCGGGGAGCTGACCGGCAAGCTGGTGATTATGACCAACGCCTCCGGCGGCACGTTTGAGGCGATGAACGAGGTATTTGCCAGGTTTATGGAGGAGAACCCGGGGGTGGAGATCGAGTACAGCAGCCAGGGCAAGGACTACGAACAGCTGATGAAGGCGAAAATGGCGGCCAACGACCTTCCCGACCTGTTCGCGACCCACGGCTGGTCGGTCAACCGCTACAGCGAGTACCTGCGCCCCCTGAACGATCAGGAGTGGTACGGCGATCTGGTGGAGGAGATTCTGCCGGTTATGAGCGACAGCGAAGGACAGATTTACGCCCTGCCCATGAACGTGGACAAGTCGGGGATCGTCTACAACGCGGACCTGCTGGAAAAGCTGGGAAAGGAAGTTCCCAAAACATGGGATGAGTTCCTGGACGCATGCGAGGAGGCCAAAAACCAGGGTTACACCCCCGTATATCTGGCGGGAAAGGATCCGGGCAAGCTGGCCGGCGTGATCAACACCGTGTCCCCCACCTACCTGATCACCGACGAGGCGGACAATTACAGGACCCAGCTGAAGGACGGAAGCTTTGACTGGGCCAATTACGCGCCGGTGTTCCGGCTGATCACCACGCTCCGGGATTCCGGGTATCTGAATAAGGATTATCAGACCGCGGATCCCATCACAATTCCCCAGAAGCTGGCCGGAGGGGAAGTGCTCTTTGCGCTGGAGAATAACGCGACCATGGCGGATGCCTACGCGTTAAAGGCTGACGCTGGTCTGGCCATGATGCCGGTGCCCACGGCCTCCCCGGAGGACGAGCCGGTGCTGTTAGGCGGAGAGCGGGAAGCTTACGGCGTTTGGAAGGACGGTCCCAACCAGGAGCTGGCCCTTGAACTGCTGCGCTTTATGGCGGAAAAGGAGAACATTGAGAAGGTTTCCACTGCCAGCGGCATGCCGGCCAGCATGAAAGGGGCCACCGGCAACCTGGGCGTTGTCAACGAGAGCTACGAGAAATACGCGGATTCCCGTGTGTTCCCCAAATTTGACCGGGAATACCTGCCCAACGGCATGTGGAGCACCATGAAAACCGTGGGGTCCGCGCTGATCGCAGGGGACGTGGATGTGGATAAAGCCTGCCAGATGATGGGGGAGGACTACATCAAATTCCGTGAGCAGAACAACGAGTGAGAAAGGGCTGTAGAGTGAATACACATTTTTTGCGGAAGGTCAATTCCGAGAGAGGGCTCTGCCTGATGTACCTGCCGGCAGTAGCGCTGATGATTGTGTTTGTGATCTACCCGTTAATCCAGGGCGTCCACATTTCGCTGACCAACTGGAACGGATATTCCCAGACGTACAAATACGTGGGTCTGCAGAATTACCGGAAATTGTTCACCGATGTGATGTTCCACACGTCGTTTCGCAACACCCTGGTTTACGGCTTCGGCAGCGCGCTGATCCAGACCGGCCTTGGGCTTCTGTACGCTCTGCTGCTTCAGGACCGGTTCTGCGGGCGCACCTTTGCCAGAACGGTGATCTACATACCGGTGATGGTATCCCAGCTGATCGCGGGCTACATCTGGTATTTTATGGTGCAGTACGACCAGGGAGCGCTGAACGACATCATGCTGCTTCTGGGAGCGGAGCCACTGGACTGGATGGCCCAGGGGGCCAGGGCGGTGGTGATCATCACGCTGATCAACGGGGTCCAGTATGTGGGTAAGACCATGATTATTTTTATTGCGGGGTTAAACGGCATCCCCACCGATTACTACGAGGCGGCGTCCCTGGACGGGGCGGGCGCGTGGCAAAAGTTCCGCTACATCACCCTGCCCCAGCTGCTGCCGGCGCTGGCCACCAACATTATCCTGAACCTGATCGGCGGCTTGAAGCTGTTCGGCATCGTGGTCTCCATGACCGGGGGAGGACCGGGCTACGCCTCCCATTCGCTGCAGACCCTGATCAATTATACCTATTTTGAGAATCAGAGCGCGGGTTATTCCGCTGCCATCGGGCTGTTTACGTTTGTATTTATCATGTTCGTCAGCGTGGTGGTGCGCGGTTACATTGAGAAAAAGGCGGTGGAATTGAATTGACAAAGGCGCGTAAAAATACCTGGTGGAAAACGGCTGCGGCGCTGGGCATCGTTGTTTTCCATTTTATACCATTTTACATTCTCGTCTCCGTGGCGCTGAAGCGGCAGATGGACACCAGCTCCCGCTGGAAAATGCCGGGGTACATCCAACTGGACAATTTCAGTACGGCCCTGGCCAAGGGCAACCTTGTGCACGCGGTTTTTAACACGCTGCTGATAACGGTGGTCGCGGTAGTGCTGATCGTGCTGGTGGGAGCCATGGCGGCCTACCCCCTTTCCAGGGTAAAGACGAAGATGAACCGGCTGATTCTGAGCTTTATCGTGTCGGTGATGATGGTGCCGCCGCTGAGCGTTCTGGTGCCGCTGTACAAGACCATGGTGGCAATCGGCGGGATCAACAAGTTTTGGGGCATCATTATGGTTTCGGTCACGTACAATCTGCCCATCAGCATTTTCCTGTTCACCAATTTTATCGCCACCATACCGCGGGAACTGGACGAGGCGGGAATGATCGACGGCTGCAGCCGGTTTGGCGTGTTCTACCGCGTGGTCATGCCGGCGCTTAAACCGGTGACCGCCAGCGTTGTCATTCTGACCAGCGTCTACATCTGGAATGACTACGCGTTTCAACTGTACTTTTTGCAGAAGTCCCAGTGCAGGACGATCACGCTGGCGATCGCCTCGTTTTTTACCGAAAATGCCTCCGACCTGAACGCGGGGGCGGCCGCGGCGCTGCTGGCCATCGTGCCGCCGATTCTGCTCTATTTGTCCATGCAGAAATATTTTATTAAAGGAATCGCCGACGGGGCGGTGAAAGGTTAGGGAAAGGGAATATGGAACAATGGATTGAGACAAAAAATATCGGGAGAAAGTTTAATCCGGACGGGAGCGTGCGGTTCTTTCCGGGCAATACGGTCATCAGCAAGCTGCACGAGGATTCGGAGATCTATCCTCTGATCAGCCGGATCAGCCGGTCCTTCCGCGAAGTCCAGGGGCGCAAGTACGCCTATCTTCCGGAGCACAGTTTTCATATGACGGTTATTCAGGGCGTCTGCGACGAGGACCGCAAGGCAGAGCTGTGGAGCCGCCACCTGAGCCTGGAAACGCCTTTGGAGGAAACGGATGTGTTCTTTGAACAGCAGTTTTCCAGGGCAAAACCCCTGGGGCAGGTGAACATGGTCTTTGACCGGGTTGACACGGGGCGGGACATCATCATCGTCCGCTTCCGGCCGGCCGCGGAGACGGACCGGAGGCGGATGGAAGAATACCGCAGCGAGCTGTCGGAGCTGTTGGGAATCCGATTCCCGGACCACGATTCCTATGGGTTTCACGTGAGCGTGGCTTATAAATTGTGGAAGCTGGAACCGGAGGAGGAGACGGTGGTGGAACAGATGCGGGATCAGTGGAACGAGACTTGCAGCGTCAGCAGGCCGTCCTTTTTCCTGCCGCAGCCGGAACTCACGTTTTTTGAAAATATGTTTGAATTCCGCTCCCGGCGTTTTAAGCGGTAAGAGGGGGCGGTACGATTCCGGCAGAGAATATCTGCCGGAATTTTCGTTCCTCTTGCATTTTTTATTGATCGTGATATAATGTTCATATATTTTGAAAAATGAGATAAATTGAACAGAAGTGAGGGGACAAGCGGATGGATCGATATGGACTTATATGTAGGGCCGTGCTGGAGCAGCCGGATATCACGCAGCGGGAGATGGCGCAGAAGCTGGACGTATCCCTGGGAACGGTGAATTCCCTGGTGAAGGAGTGCGTGGGCCGCGGGCTGATCGCGGAGGACGGGCCGGACAACGTTTCGAGAAAATGGAAAATACTGGAAGAAGGGCGGAAGCTGCTGGAGCCGTACAAGGTGGACGGGGCGCTGATCATCGCTGCGGGATTCGGTTCCCGTTTTGTCCCCCTGACGTTTGAGACGCCCAAGGGGCTTTTGGAGGTGTTCGGGGAGCGCATGATCGAGCGCCAGATCCGCCAGCTCCATGAGGCGGGAATCCGGGACATCACCATCGCGGTGGGGTATCTGAAGGAGAAATTCGAGTATCTGATCGACAAGTACGATGTGAAGCTATTGTACAATCCGGAGTATTCCAGCAAAAACACCCTGACCACCATCTACCGCGCCGCCAAGGTGCTGGAGGGCCGCAACATGTACCTTCTGGCCTCGGACAACTGGCTGCGGGAGAATATGTACCACGCCTACGAGTGCGGGGCCTGGTATTCCTCGGAGCTTCAGAAGGGCGAGACCAAGGAATGGTGCCTGTCTTATAATAAGAAGGGGCGGATCACCGGCGTGCGCATCGGCGGGCGGGACGCCTGGGTGATGTACGGACCGGCCTACTTTTCGAGAGAGTTTACGGCAAAATTCATGCCGGTTTTAAAGGCTTACTATGAGACGCCGGGGACGGAGCAGTTCTACTGGGAGCAGGTGCTGGCGGACATGCTGGACGGGGAGGCCAAAAACCGTCTGGCTGCGGAGGACCCGGAGCTTCTTAAACGGGCCGCGAAGGAGTCCGGGGTGAGCCCGGAGCGCTGGAATGAGATCGAGATGGATATCAACCGCCAGCCGGAGCATCAGGTGTACGAGTTTGAGAATCTGGAGGAGCTGCGTCTCTTTGACCCCAAGTATCAGAACCATTCGGACAATGAGGCGTTAAAGCTGGTGTCCAGGGTATTTGAGGTGCCGGAGTCCGAGATACGGGACATCCGCTGCCTGAAATCGGGGATGACCAACAAGTCCTTCCTGTTCCAGGTGAAGGGCAAGCAGTGTATCTGCCGGATCCCGGGGCCGGGAACCCAGCTGCTGGTCAACCGCGTCCAGGAGAAACAGGTCTACGACGCGGTAACGCCCCTGGGGATCACGGAGCATCTGCTGTATTTGAACCCGGAGACCGGATATAAAATCGCGGACTTTTACGAGGGTGCGCGCAACGCCTCCTCCGAAGATTGGGGAGACCTGGAACAGTGCATGGAAATGCTGCGAAAGCTGCATACTAGTGGCGTCAGGGTCCGGCACGATTTTGATATCCGCGAGCGCATTGCATTTTACGAGAAACTGTGCAAAAGCCACGGCGGCGTTCTCTTCGAGGACTATGAGGAGGTGCGGGAGTGGATGAACTGGCTGATGGACCGTCTGGACGGCATGGGTCGGGAGAAATGCCTGTCCCACATCGACGCCAACGTGGACAATTACCTTTTTTTGGAAAATGGAGAGGTAAAGCTGCTGGACTGGGAGTACGCTGGGATGTGCGACCCCATGATCGACGTGGCCATGTGCGCGATTTATTCTTACTACGACGAAGAGCAGCTGGACCATCTGCTTCGGATTTATCTGAAACGGGAACCTTCCGAGGAGGAGCAGTTCGCCACCTACGCTTACGCGGCCCTGGGCGGTTTTTTGTGGAGCCTGTGGGCGGTTTACAAGAGTGTGCTGGGCGACGAGTTCGGCGAATACACGATCATCATGTACCGCTACGCGAAAAAATATTATAGGAAATTACGGAAATTGTAATAAAAATGTTACCATTTTGCAGTAGGGCTGTGCTATAATCAGAATTATGTGAGACTGGCTCTGTGAGCCGGAGTGGGTTTCGGATGATGTATGAGGAGGATGACAAATGGTACACAGAAAACAGTTTATGGCGCTGGCTGCCGCCGGTCTGATCAGCGTGATGTCATTGGGATCAGCATTCACGGCCTATGCGGACGGATGGACCAAATCAGGCGATAAATGGACCTATGTGGAGAATAACGCCACCCGCAAGGGTTGGGTGCACACCAGCGACGGTTATTACTACATGGATTTATCCACCGGATACATGAGCACCGGATTTGTACAGATTGATGGAAAATGGTATTTCTTCAAGCCCAACGGCCTGATGGCCACCGGTTGGGTGAATACGGATGATAAATGGTACTACATGCTGGACGACGGCACCATGGTGACCGGCTGGCTGAAGATTGACCGCGGCAACAATGACGTGGACTATTACTACATGCGCGGCGACGGCTCCATGGGCACCGGCTGGCGGGAGATGGACAACGCCTGGTATTATTTCCAGAGCAACGGCAAGTGCGTGGTGAACGCCTGGGCGAATATCAAGGACGCCTGGTACCTGTTCGGCACGGACGGCAAGATGATGACCGGCTGGACCGACGTGGACGGCGATTACTACTACCTGAATACGGACGGCAGGATGCTGATCGACTGGCTTACCGACAGCCAGGGCAACAAGTATTACATGGACAATACCAACGGAAAGATGTCCAAGGGCTGGAAGCAGATCGGCGACGCCTGGTACTACTTCAGCAGCAACGGCCATATGATGACCAAGTGGATTCAGCTGAACGGCCAGTATTATTACCTTGACCCCGCCACGGGCAAGATGGCGGCCAACACCACGCTGACCATCGACGGGACTCAGTACACCTTCAATTCCAGCGGTGTCTGCCAGAACGCAGGCGGCGTTTCCGCCCAGAGTCCGGGCAGCAACAATAACAACAGCCCATCCGGCGGTTCGGGTTCCAGCAGCGGTCCCGGAGGTTCCGGCAGTTCTGGTTCCTCGGGCAACAATTCCGTTTCCTACAACGGCCCCGGCAGTTCCGGTTCTTCGAACAATAATTCGCCGTCCGGCAGTTCTGGCGGACCGACCTCCGGTGGATCTTCAAACAGCCCGTCCAATCAGAACGACGTCCTGGAGCCGGGAAGAACAGACGGCCCCAGATAGGTTTCAGAACGTTTCAGAGAAAAGTGGATGTCCCCGGAGGATTCAGAGGACATCCATTTATTTAAATACAATGATCCGCTGGCGCTGCCTGAGGGCGATTAATGGATGGAATAGAACGAGGGTGAAGCCGGCGGGCGATTGCCTTAAGCGACCTGTACACTGACTAAAAGAGGAGAACATTATGAAGAATGTGAGACACTTGGTGAAGCGCTGCCAGGGGGCGGCTCTGGCGGGTATGATTGTGGTGATGACCGGACTGCCCACCGGGACCGCCTGGGCCATTGGACCGGGCGAGAGCGGGGTGACTTCCGCCGTCACGTCCGGAGGGCCTGGCGGGCCCGGCGTGGCGGGCGGCGGTTCCGGCGGCACTACCAGCGGTAATTCCGGCAGTAATTCCGGCGGTGCGGCCCAGAGTGCCAACTCCAACGCCTGGCGGAAGGTCGGCGGGGTCTACCAGATGCATGACGGCACACCCATCCCTAACGTGCTTTACCGGGGAATCGACGTCTCCCGCTGGCAGGGGGATGTGAACTGGCGGCAGGTGGCGGCGGACGACGTTTCCTTCGTCATGCTGGGGACGCGTTCCAAGGGCGCGGTGGATCCGTATTTCCACAAGAATATCCAGGAGGCCCACGACGCGGGGATTCAGGTGGGTGTGTACATCTACTCTCTGGCCCTCAACCCCGAGATGGCGGTTCAGGAAGCGGATTTTGTTCTGGATCTGATCAAGGACTACCCGGTTTCCTACCCCGTGGCCTTTGACATGGAGGACAGCACCCAGGGCGTGCTCTCCAAGGAGGAGCTGGCGGCCATCGCAAACGCGTTTTGCCAGCGGATCAAGGACGCAGGGTATTACCCGATCATCTATGCCAACGAAAACTGGCTGAAGAATAAGCTGGATATGTCCCTGATGAACTATCCGGTGTGGGTTGCCCGGTACAATGCGATGTATACTTACTCCTCCCCGGTGATGTGGCAGGCCACCAGCACCGGCGCGGTGAACGGAATCGGCGGCAATGTGGACATCGATTTCCAGTTTAAGGATTTCTCCGGCGTCATACCGGCCAACCTGTGGCGGACGATCGGCGGGAACACTTACTATTATCAGAACCACGCCATGCAGAAGGACACCTGGATCAACGACGGAAACGGCTGGTACTACATGGATGGGGACGGCTTTGCCAAGAAGGGCTGGTTTACGGAGTCCGGCAAGCGCTACTATCTGGACGACGGCACCGGAAAGATGCAGTACGGCTGGAAGGATCAGGACGGTAAATGGTACTACCTGGGCAGCTCCGGCGCTGCGTCCACCGGCTGGGTGAACGATAACGGGGCCTGGTATTTCATGGACCACGACACCGCCGTGATGCGCACCGGCTGGCTGGATGAGGGCGGCAAACGGTTCTTCCTGGAGGACAGCGGGCGCATGGCCACGGGCTGGACCAACCAGGACAACAAATGGTATTATCTGGACGGCAGCGGCGCTCTGGCCACGGGCTGGATCAACGCGGACGGCGCCAGGTATTATTCCGGCAGCGACGGCGTGATGCACACCGGCTGGCTGCAGGACGGCGGACACTGGTATTTCATGCGCGGCAACGGCGCAATGGCCACCGGCTGGAGGGATATGGACGGCTCCTGGTATTTCTTTAACCAGGACGGACAGATGGTGACCGGCTGGCAGAGCATCGACGGCATCTGGTACTATTTTGACGGAAACGGTCACATGGCCACCGGAATGATCGACGTGGGCGGCGTGAAGTATTATCTGGACGACCAGGGCCGCATGGCGGCGAACACCCAGGTGACGGTGGACGGCGTGAACTACACGGCGGACGGCAGCGGAGCCTTAAGTCTTGTCGAGCAGCCGCCGGCTGAGGGCGGCGAAGCATCCGCGGAATCCCTCGACGGACAGAACAGTCCGAACTCAGGCCAGAGCGGGAACAACGACGTTCCGGTGATCACCGGCGTAAACGGAGGCCCGGGCGTCTGAGGCGCGTGGACGGACAATCGGGACATGAGATAAGAGAAAGATTTGAGATCAGGCTGCGAAACGCAAAGAAAACGCGCGCAGCCTGATTCTTTGTCCTAAGGGGTACCAGGCAAAGCCCGGTGGATTCCTTAGGACGGCCAGCGATTCCCAGAAGTCTGAGAATAAAGGGGTACCAGGCAAAGCCCGGTGGATTCTTTGTCCTAAGGGGTACCAGGCAAAGCCTGGTGGATTCCTTAGGACGGCCAGCGACGCCTAGAAGTCTGCGTATAAAGGGTACCGGGCAAAGCCCGGTGGATTCTTTGTCCTAAGGGGTACCGGGCAAAGCCCGGTGGATTCCTTAGGACGGCCAGCGACTCCTAGAAGTCTGCGTATAAGGGGTACCGGGCAAAGCCTGGTGGATTCCTTAGGACGGCCAGCGACTCCCAGCAATCTGACTCCCACTCCCCTTCCTCATGCATTTTACCACCCCCCAAATCATATATTGGAAGATAGAATATAGGATTTCGGAAGCGGGGAACCGGGAAGATGGGAAAGAAGCTGAGGCTTATGGCAGTAATAGCCGGTATGGATTTGCTGCTGGCGGCGGCGCTTTTATGGACGCTGGGAATCTTGAAGCTGCCCGCTTTTGGCGGCGGCAGTCCGGTCTGGGAGCGTTTTGTCTCCGCCGCGGGAGACAGTGACGCCCCGGGCCGGCCGGAGGACGGCCTACCAACGGATACGGGCCTGCCGGCGGATGCGGGGCCGGGAGACGGCGTTGTGAGCGAAAAGCGGGGGAACGGGGTCAAGTGCGTGGCGCTGACCTTTGACGACGGACCCAATAAGGAGTGTACCAAGGACCTGCTGGACGGGCTGAAGGCCCGTGGAGTCAAAGCGACCTTTTTTTTAATGGGGCAGAGTATCCCCGGAAATGAGGACCTGGTGCGGCGTATGAAGGACGAGGGCCATCTGATCGGCAACCACAGCTATCGCCATATTCAGCTGACCAAGGCAGGGGAAAATGCGGTCTGCGACGCGGTGGATCAGACCAGCGTGATGATTGAGCAGATTACCGGGGAACGGCCCCAGTACCTGCGTCCGCCATACGGAGACTGGAATGATAATCTGGAGTGCAAGGTGGATATGACGACCGTGCTTTGGTCCGTGGACTCGCTGGACTGGAAGCTCCAGAACCGGCAGAAAATCGTGAAGCGCGTCTTGAAAGATGTGAAGGATGGGGATATTATATTGATGCACGACATTTTTCCCACATCCGTGGAGGCGGCGCTGGAAATCATTGACACCCTGACGCCGCAGGGATATACTTTTGTTACGGTTGACGAGGTACTGATCGATTGATCAACGAGGCGGCTCGCCGCGAAACAGAGCGTTGGCTGCCGCCGGAGAGGGATAAAATATGGAAAAAACTGGGAATTTTACACAGAACACGCAGGATAAAGCGGAATTTCAAAATATATACTTTATGCATCTGCTGTTTGCAGAGAAGCCGCAGCAGCCGGACAACGGGACCATAGGGCGGGCGCTGAACCGGCGCTTCGGCGAGGTGGATCTGGTGAGCCCGGGACCGGGGATGGTCTCCTTTGCGATCAAAAAGTATCCGGTTACATATAAGGACGGGGTGGTCCCAGCGCAGGTGGTGATGACGGAGGTCCGGGAGTTTGAACAGAGCTCCATCGACGATTTTGCCAGGAGCCAGCTCTGGGATGTGCAAAACGGCGGGGAGATTCTGGGTTGCTGCCGTTATCAGGTGTCCATTTTTGATATGATGTCCGCAGGGGTGGAGTACAAAGAGCGCTGCGAACTTTTGATGGACTGGCTGGAGGCGGCGATGGAGCTGTATCCCGGCTGCACCGCGGTCTGGATTGCGCCGGCCGGCAAGCTGTTTACCGCGGAAATGGTCCGGGAGCACGGCGTTTCCCGGGAGGACCGGTTCGTGTACTTTGGCGTGAACGTCAGATTTTTCAATATTCAGGGGACGGACGATCAGATCGTGGACACCCTGGGTATGTACGCGGTGGGGCTGCCGGACGTGCAGTACCATTTCCACGGCCTGGACCCCAACCGGGTGGTGAACCACGCCTACAATGTGGCCTCCTATCTGTTTGACCGGAACGCGCCGGTCCGCAGCGGGGAGACCATCGACGGGCTTTTGAACGGAAATATGAGCCAGGAGGTCCAGTGGCGCTGCCAGTACGAGGACGCTCTGATCCAGCCGGTCCGGTGCGTGATGGATATCTGCCCGGGCGAGTACGCGGCCGGAAACCGGGAAGACGGGGAGTAGGGAGAAGATACAGGCGATGGTGGAAAATAAGCTTATAAACGGTTATGAGCCGGCGCTGGTACGGCTGTACGGAGCGCGTGATTCCGTGGAAATTTCCGAGCAGATGGCGGCGGCCCTCTGCGGGAACCGCATTTTGGCCCTGGGGCGGGAGGCGCTGCAGCTGGCGCAGGATCCGGTGGCGGAACAGATGGAGAAACTTGTGGAGATCGTCAGCCCGTTAAAGGACGGAGTGGTGGCCGACTATGAGCTGGCTGCGAAAATGTTCCGCTTTTTTGTGGGGAAATGCTGCCGGCGCCGTCTGTTTTCCAAGCCGCGAATTGCGGTCTGCGTGCCGCTCACATTGACCAAGGTGGAGCGGAAGGTGTACGAGGACGTGTTCTACCAGGCGGGCGCGAAAAAAGTTCTGGTGGTGGAATCGGCCATGGAACAGGCGATGGCGGGGCTGCCCGCCGAATACGGCGTGGTGGTGGGGATTTTTCCACAGCCGCGGAATGGACGGTGAGTGAAATGGATATGAATTTATTTGACTATATGCGGGAGAGCAAGATGGAATCAGAGTCGCCTCTGGCCTCCCGGCTGCGCCCCAAAACGCTGGACGAGGTGGTGGGCCAGCAGCACATTGTGGGCAGGGACAAGCTTTTGTACCGGGCCATCAAGGCGGACAAGCTGGGCTCCATTATCTTTTACGGACCTCCGGGCACGGGAAAAACCACGCTGGCCAAGGTGATCGCCAACACCACCAGCGCCGATTTCCGGCAGATCAACGCCACGGTGGCCGGAAAAAAAGACATGGAGGAAGTGGTGCATGCGGCCAAGGACAACATGGGCATGTATGGGAAGAAAACCATCCTGTTCGTGGACGAGATTCACCGTTTCAACAAGGGACAGCAGGACTACCTTCTGCCCTTTGTGGAGGACGGCACGCTGATCCTCATCGGCGCAACCACGGAAAATCCATATTTTGAGGTGAACGGGGCGCTGCTGTCCCGGTCGCGTATTTTTGAGCTGAAGCCCTTGGAGAAGGAGGATATCCGGGAGCTGATCCGGCGGGCCGTTTACGACCGGGACCGGGGGATGGGCACCTACGACGCGGTGATCGACGACGACGCGGCGGAATTTCTGGCGGACACCGCCAACGGGGACGCCAGAGCGGCATTAAACGCTGTGGAGCTGGGCATTCTGACCACGGAGCGGGGGCCGGACGGCAAGATCCATATCGATCTGGCGGTGGCGCAGGAGTGCATCCAGAAACGGGTGGTTCGGTATGACAAGAATGGAGACAACCACTACGATACAGTGTCGGCCTTTATCAAGAGTATGAGGGGGTCCGATCCGGACGCCGCGGTCTATTACCTGGCGCGGATGCTCTACGCTGGGGAGGACATCAAGTTTATTGCCCGGCGGATCATGATCTGCGCCTCCGAGGACGTGGGAAATGCGGACCCGCAGGCCCTGACCGTGGCGGTGAGCGCGGCCCAGGCAGTGGAGCGGATCGGCATGCCGGAGGCACAGATCATCCTGTCCCAGGCGGTGACCTACGTGGCCACCGCGCCCAAGAGCAACGCGGCCTGCATGGCGGTGGGCGCGGCCGCGGAGGCCGTGGCGTCCTCGCGCACCATGCCGGTCCCCGTGCATTTGCAGGACAAGCACTATAAGGGCGCTCAGAAGCTGGGGCACGGTCTGGGATACAAGTACGCCCACGATTATCCCAAGCACTACGTGAAGCAGCAGTACCTGCCCGACGGAATGGAAGGTTCCGTGTTCTACGAGCCTTCGGACAACGGGTATGAGCGGGAGATTCGCCGCCATATGGCCTGGCTTAAGGAGGAGGACACTTAAACCGCGGGAGGCGGGGAACGGTATTCGCAGCAGGGGCGGGCAGACAGCAGGAGATGTGTTGAACCATGATGAAACGAGAGAGAAACCGGCTGATCGTGCTCTCACTGGACGCAGTGGGGAGCATCGATCTGCCGTATATGAGGACATTGCCCCACTTCCGGGCCTTTATGAAGCGGGCTGCGGGCTGTGAGCGGGTGATCAGCGTGTATCCCAGCCTGACCTACCCGGCGCACACCAGCATCATGACCGGGCTGTACCCGGCCAATCACCGAATTGTGAACAACCACAAAATCCAGCCGGAGAAACGTAAGCCGGACTGGTTCTGGCAGCGCCGCTACATCCACGGGACTACGCTGTACGACGAGGCCCGTAGGAGCGGCCTTAAGGTAGCAACCCTCCTGTGGCCGGTGACGGGCAAGGCCAGAATCCGCTACAACCTGCCGGAGGTGTGGGCCAACCAGCCCTGGGAGAACCAGATTTCGGTCAGCATTTCCAACGGAACGCCCTGGTATCAGGTCGACCTGTACCGGCGGTTCGGATACATGGTGGATGGAGTGAAGCAGCCGCAGCTGGACAATTTTGTGCAGGCCGGTATGCTGTATACACTGAGGCGCTACCAGCCGGACGTGCTCTTCGCCCATCTGACGGACGTGGATACCAACCGGCACACCTTCGGGGCCTCTGTCCTCGGGATTCAGGACGCCCTGGGACGCCATGACCGGCGGCTGGGGGAGCTGTTCAGTCTGTTGGGCAGCATGGGCTGGGAGCAGAAAACCAATGTGGTGGTCCTGGGGGACCACTGTCAGAAGGACGTATCCATGGCGGTTTACCCCAATTACTGGTTCCGGCGCAAGGGCTGGCTGACCGCGGAAAAGGGCATGGTGAAGGAGTGGCGGGTGCTGGCCCGGGAGTGCGACGGGGCCTGCTACATCTATCTGAAAAACCGGCGGGACCGGGAGCTGGCGGAGGAAGTGCGCCGTTTGCTCTGCCGCTGGAAGGAGGAAGAGCGTTCCGGCCTGGAGCAGTTTTTCGAGCAGCCTCAGATCCGGAACATGGGGGCCAACGGGGACTGCGCTTTTATGCTGGAGGCAAGGGACGGGTATTTTTACCAGAACGAGTGCGACGTGCCGTTCCGGCAGGCGGGCTACGGCAGCGGCCTGCACGCGGCCACCCACGGGTATCTGCCCACCAAGGAGAACTATCAGACGATCTTTTTTGCCGCGGGACCGGACTTTATCCCGGGGGCCAGAATCGGCAGCATGCGCCTGGTGGACGAGGGCCCGCTGCTGGCCAAAGTCCTGGGCGTCAGCCTTGGAGACACGGACGGAAGGGTGCCCGGCGGCCTGCTCAGGGAGGATTAAGGGGCCTTGTGGCTGCGTTTTGCGGAAAATGTGAATAAAAGGGACGGAATAAGACAATTTTAACTTTACATTTCTAAATGGTGAAGTATATAATATAGCTATGTTGGATGGGCCGGCGGCGTTTCCGTGCCGCCGGTAGTCCGTTTTTCCAAATGGATTCTTATATCTGGAATAACCCCCATACCTAAGACATTTTAATAAAATAGTTTCGTACCACGCTGTGTTCCACCAAAGAGGGGACCGGCTTGTTATGCTATGATAAGGAGATAGAATATGCGCGAGAAATTAGAGACACTGCCAGTGGCGGAATTGCGCGAGCTGGCGAAGGCCCAGGGCTTAAAAGGCGTGAGCAGCATGCGCAAGGCCGAGCTGATCGAGCTTCTGTGCCAGCAGGCGGAGAAGAATCCCCAGGTGAAGCCGACGCAGGCGGAGCGTCCCGCCGAGGCGTCCCCCGCATCCGCCGGGGCAGACCGCGAAAACGCCCGGGCCTCCCGCGGAAATGATCGGGATACGGCCCAGCAGTCCCGCGGAGCAGACCGCGATACGGTCCAGGCGTCCCGCGGGGCAGACCGCGATTCCGCCCAGCCCTACCGCGACGCCTCTCAGCAGTCCCGCGGCAATGAGCGCGACACCTACCGCGCCCGTGGAAATGACCGTGACAACACCCAGCCTGCGTCCCAGGACCGGGAGGCACAGTCCGCCCCGCGTGCACAGGAGTCCCAGCGCCAGCCCCGGGGGCCGGTGGTATACGACAGCCGCCAGGGCCGCACAGACAGCCGCATGGCGGATCCCAGACGGAATAACCGTCCCTATGACAAGAACGGTCAGAGCGGCGGGAACCGGTATTACAACAACAGCCAGAGCGCGCCCCAGCAGGCAGCACCCTCCTACGGCGCGCCTTCGGGTGAGGAGCGCCAGCAGCGCACGGATATGAGGAGCGACGCCTTGGGTTTAAATAATCAGGACCTGGCGGAGCTGGACAGCGGCATCGAGGCCAACGGTATTCTGGAGGTAATGCCCGACGGATTTGGCTTTATCCGGTGCGAGAACTTCTTGCCGGGTGAGAACGACGTGTATGTGGCGCCGTCCCAGATCCGCCGTTTCAACCTGAAAACCGGCGACATTATCAGCGGAAACCGCCGGGTGAAGTCGGCCACGGAGAAATTCGCGGCCCTGCTCTACATCCGCACCGTGAACGGGTATCCGCTGAGCGCCACGGAGACACGCCCGAATTTTGAGGACCTGACCCCCATTTTCCCCAACAAACGGCTGCATATGGAACGCCCGGGCGAGCGCGTTTCCGTGGCCATGCGGGTGCTGGACCTTCTGTCCCCCATCGGAAAGGGACAGCGCGGCATGATCGTTTCCCCGCCCAAAGCGGGAAAGACCACCCTGCTCAAGCAGGTGGCCAAGGCGGTGACCACCAACCACCCGGACATGCATCTGATGATCCTTCTGATCGACGAGCGGCCTGAGGAAGTGACGGATATCAAGGAGGCCATCGTGGGCCCCAACGTGGAAGTGATCTATTCCACCTTTGACGAGGAAGCCAGCAACCACAAGCGCGTTTCCGAGATGGTGATCGAGCGCGCCAAGCGCCTGGTGGAGCACGGCCGGGACGTGATGATCCTGCTGGACAGCATCACCCGTCTGACCAGGGCTTACAACCTGACCGTGACGCCCAGCGGCCGCACGCTCTCCGGCGGTCTTGACCCGGCGGCCCTGTACATGCCCAAGCGTTTCTTCGGCGCGGCCCGCAACATGCGGGAGGGCGGAAGCCTGACCATCCTGGCCACGGCTCTGGTGGACACCGGAAGCCGTATGGACGACGTGGTTTACGAGGAGTTCAAGGGTACGGGCAACATGGAGCTCATGCTGGACCGGAAGCTGTCCGAGAAGCGGATTTTCCCGGCGATCGACATCCTGCGCTCCGGCACCAGAAGAGACGATCTGCTGCTGAGCAGGGAGGAAGCGGAGTGCGTGGACATCATCCACCGCGCCACCAACTCCTTAAAGCCCGAGGACGCGGTGGAGAAGGTGCTGGACCTGTTCGCCAGAACCCGGAACAACCGGGAATTCGTGGAGATGGCGAAGAAGATTCGGTTTTTCTAACTGCATCGGGCAACGGCCCGCAGGCTGCGTGAGCGGCCCATTGCATCCAAATAAAGGCGTACATTGCCGGGACTGGGAAAGTCCGGCGGTGTACGCCTTTTTGTGAACCGTCATTTCAACCGCGGTCCGAAAAGACCGGAGCGGCAAAATGTGTGCGGTAATACTCGTCCATAATATCTAAAAAGTTCTGCATGGCGGTGGGCAGGTGGGTTTCATCGTAATAAGCGGTGACCACCTTCCACTGGTAATCCACTTCTGGTTCCAGATAATAGCAATCCAGATAATCAAAAGATCCAAAAATTTCCAAATAATGTTCCGGGATAAAGGTGTAGCCGATTCCGTTGGCCACCATTCGTTTGATGGTTTCCTGGTTCCGGCTGGTCATGACAATATTGGGGGTGATCCGCGCTTTTTTGAAAATTGCTTCATTGATGGTGCGGATCCGCTGGCCTGGATGGCCGATGATAAAGGGAGCGTTGTTCAGCTGGGTGATATCGATATAAGGAAAACGGTCGCCGGGAGCCTTTCGGTAAGCGCCCTCCGCGATCTCGTTGTCCCTGGAGGTCAAAAGCACCATGCGGCTCTTCAGAAACAGGTGATAGGGGAAATCGTTGAACTTAAAGGGAAGGGGCATCACGCTGATATCGATAGCCCCGTCCATCAGAAGCTGCTCCAGCTCAGTTGAGGAGGACTCCACCAGCTGAAGCTCGATCTGGGGGAAACGTTCGCGATACACAGGGATGATATCCGTGGCGATCAGCGTGCCCAGCAGATAGGGGACGCCCACCACCAGACGGCCGGACTGGGCGGTGGAGAGACCGGAGAAATTTTGCTCCAGTTCGTCGATTACCTTCATAATCCGCTGTCCCGCGTCGATAAACACTTCGCCCTCCGGGGTCAGCTTGAGCCGGTTTTTGACGCGGGTGAACAGCGTGACGCCAAGTTCATTTTCCACGCGCTTCAGCACCTGGCTCAGCGATGGCTGTGCAATGAATAACTTTTGGGAGGCTTTCGTAATACTCCCCTCCCCCATGATGGTCAAAATATATTCAATTTCGCGGATATTCAGATTCATTTCCGGACCTTTCTACGAATATGGTTTATTTTTTTAGATGTTGCAGTAATAGTTTAGGTTATTGACGGTAAAATGTCAAGTTTTGGGGAGATCATAGGAAATTTGAATATAAAACATCTTGTTTACATATTGGATTTGCGACAATGCACTAATTATAATGTAAATATAAATCAAACTAAGGAGAGGGATATGAAAACAATTTCCGAACGTATTGCGGATTTTACCCTGAATCTGACCATCGAACAGATTCCGGTCAATGTAATCGGGTACGGAAAGCTGCTGCTGATGGATACCTTTGGCGTTGCAATGGCCAATCTGGAAGCGGAACACGCCCAGGCCATACGCCGGGTGGTTACGGAGAACGGAAGCCGGCCGGTGTGTACCCTGTGGGGGAGCGCGGATCAGGTCCAGGTCGCGGAGGCGGTGTTGTACAACGCGGGATTAATCCACGGCTCCGATTACGACGACACCCACGTGGGCGGGATCGTGCATCCCAGCGCGGCGGTAGTGAGTACGGCAATCTGCGTGGGGGAAGCGGTGGGAGCTACCGGCCAGGAAATCTACGAGGCTATTATCGTCGGCTGGGAAGTGATTGTCAGGCTGGCGCTGTCGGCCAAAGGCCGGTTCCACGACGTGGGATATCACGGAACGGGGATTGTATCGTCCTTTGCGGCGGCCTGCGTGGCCGGAAAGCTATACAAGGTATCCCGGGACATCCTGGTCAATGCGCTGGGAATCTGCGGCAGCCAGGCGGCCGGCCTGCAGGAGTTCCTCAGGGACGGCAGCTGGGTGAAGAAACTGCACCCGGGCTGGGCGGCCCACAGCGCGGTGTACGCCCTTCAGCTGGCTATGGCGGGATTTACCGGCGCGAAGGAGGTATTTGAGGGAGAATTCGGCCTGTTTAAGACCCACTGCGGTTTTGTATGCGGGACGGAGGAATTTGAAAATCTGGGAACCGTGTGGCACACCCCGGAGATCACTTTCAAAATGTACCCGGTCTGCCACATGACCCATTCCTTTATCGACTGTGTGCTGGAGGCCAGGGAAAAATACGAGGTCGAGCCGGAGGAGGTGGAGGAAATCGAGTGCCGGATCGAGGAACGCTGTTACCACATCGTATGCGAACCCGAGGCGGCCAAGAAAAATCCCCAGACCGACTACATGATGCGTTTCAGCCTGCCCTATGTGGTGTCGGTGGCGCTGGCCAAAGGCAAGGTCAGTCCCTGGGAAATCAGTATGTGTCTTGCCAGAGACAGCCGCATCGGCGGGCTGATGAACCGGGTCCGGTGCGTGGCCGACGACGGCAAGCGCAATCCGGGATATTTCCCCGGCTGGCTGAAAATCCGTCTGCGGGACGGACGGGAATTCGTCTTTGACCAGCGGTGGGAAAAGGGAACGCCCCAGAATCCGGTGGATCTGGACGCGGTTATGGAAAAATTTTCCAACAACCTGGAACATTTCTACACCGAGTCGCAGATGAAACAACTGGCGGAGCTTTTGCAGAGCTTCGAAAAAATGGACGGCGCGCAGCCGCTGTTGAAGGCGCTGGAAATCGAAAAAGCCGGTATATAGAAAATCAATCAGGAGGAGACGGTTTTTATGGGACAGACATTGGTAGAGAAATTATTGAGTGAAAAGATGGGGAGACCGGTCAGCGCGGGGGAGACGGTAGTGGTGGATGTGGACTTCGCGGCGCTCCATGACGGCTCCGGCCCCCTGCTGGTGCGCCTGATGAACGAGAGGGGATATCAGGACGACCCGGTATTCGATTCGGATCGGATTCTGTTTGCAAATGAGTTCGGTCCGGTTCCCACCAGGGAGGTGGCCAATGAGCACGCGCTGACCCGGCGCTATGCGTGCAGCCACAACTGCCATTGGGAGGAGGGCGGAACGGGACATGTTCACGCCCACGTGTACGAGGATTACTTAAAATGCGGTTCGGTCTGTATCGTGGGGGATTCCCACACGACGGTGCACGGTGCATTCGGGGCCTTTGCCACGGGCTGCGGTTCCACGGACATGGTGGCGGTTACCCGCTACGGAAAGACCTGGATCAAGGTACCGGAGACCTTCCGGATCAATGTAAACGGGGCCCTTCCCCAAGGCGTGTACGCCAAGGACATTATGCTGAAGCTGGCCGGGATCATCCAGTCGGACCAGGCGATCTACAAGGCGCTGGAGTTCAGGGGCGACACCATCCACGCGCTGGATATGGCGGGACGCCTCACCATCACCAGCATGGGAGTGGACGTGGGAGCCAAGGCGGCGATTATGGAGACGGATGAGCACACCAGAGAATTTCTAAAGAAGTTCGGCCGGGAGCAGGACTACCGGGAGATCCGGGGGGACGAGGAAGCCAATTACGAGCGGGTGATCGACATTGACGCTGCGGCCCTGGAGCCCATGGTAGCCAAACCCCATTATGTGCATAATGTGGATCTGGCGAAGAACTGTGCGGATCAGAAGGTGGACATGGTGTTTATCGGAAGCTGTACCAACGGCCGCACCGAGGACCTGCACGTGGCCGCAGACATTCTGCGGGGGAAAAAGGTCGCCAAGGGCCTGCGCCTTCTGGTGATCCCCAACTCCGCCGCGGTGTACAAGGAATGTATGCAGGACGGCACGCTGCTTGCGCTGGCGGAGGCCGGGGCGATGATCGAGGCCCCCAACTGCGGCCCCTGCATGGGCGTCCACCAGGGAATTCCGGCGGACAACGAGGTGGTGGTGGCCACCCAAAACCGTAATTTCAAGGGGAGAATGGGAAACCCCACGGCCAGCATCTACCTGTCAAGCCCGGCCACGGCGGCGGCTACGGCGCTGCGCGGCTTTATCACAGATCCGAGAGAGGTCATGTAAGCAGAGGAGGAGAAAACGATTATGATCAGGGACGAGATAAAAGGAAAAGCCTGGAAATTCGGCAGCAATGTGAGCACCGACTCCATTGCGCCGGGACGGTTGATTTCCCTGCGGGCCAATCCGAAGGAGTACGCCAAGCACGTGCTGGAGGATGCCAGGCCGGAGTTTGCCCGGGACGTAAAGGAGGACGATTTCATCGTGGCGGACCGGAATTTCGGCTGCGGTTCCAGCCGTGAGATCGCTCCGCTTATCATCAAGGAGGCCGGGGTGGGGGCGGTGCTCTCCAAGAGCTTCGGGCGCATTTTCTACCGAAACGCCATCAATAACGGGATGCTGCTGATCGAATGCGACACCGACCGCATCGCGGACGGGGACGAGCTGGTGGTGGATGTGGCAGGGCGCGTGATTCACAAGAAAAACGACCCGGATTTTGCCATGGAGTTCCGGCTTTCGGACAAGGAGATCAAGATTGTCAGCGAGGGCGGACTGCTCAACTATATTGAGAAATACAATTCCCTGGATATCTGACGGGGCGGAGGGGGAAAACGTATGACAGAACTCAGGCAGCTGGCCGGCTTTGCGGTGAATTTTCGGTTGGAACAGGCGCCGGAGGAGGTGGTGAGGGCTGCAAAATACTGCGTGCTGGACAGCATCGGCTCAGCCCTGGGGGCGGTCCGGTACGAGGAGATACCGGAATTGTGCCGCGAGCTGAGACAGTGGTGCGCCGCTCCCGCCGGGCGGACGGCCAGTGTGTGGGGGCAGGGATTTTCCCTGGACGTGTTCCAGGCCCTTCTGCTAAACGGGATGATGGGGCACGCGCTGGAGTTGGACGACGTGCACACCGGCTCCAAATCCCATGTGGGAGCCGTGGTGGTGGAGACGGCCTGGACTCTGGCCGAAGCCATGGGAGAGTCGGGCAGACGCCTGCTGGAGGCCGTGATCACCGGTTACGAGGTGATGGCCCGGGTGGGAATGGCCATGGACGTGGTCAGCAACCGGAAACGGGGATGGCACGGCACGGGGATTATCGGCACCTTTGGAGCCGCGGCGGCCGCCGGACATCTTTTGGGGCTGGACGAGGATCAGATGGTGTCCGCCCTGGGAATGGCGGGTACTCAGTCCTCGGGTCTGTGGGCCTTCCTGGAGGAGGGCGCGACCTGTAAAAAGCTGCACCCGGCCCGGGCGGCGGTAAACGGTCTGACGGCCGCCGTGCTGGCAAAGGGCGGCATGACCGGGCCGGAGCGGATCCTGGACGCCGGAGACGGGGGGCTGTACCGGGCGGTAGCGGATTCTTTTAATATGGAAACGTTGGTGAAAGGGCTGGGAACCGGCTATGAGATCCTGAAGATCGACAAAAAGCCCTACCCCTGCTGCCGCACCACCCACCACGCCATCGACGGAGCGTTAATGCTGCGGGAAAAGGCGGATCTGGAGCAGGTGGAGCGCATTCTGGTGGAGACCTACGAAGTGGGCGTCCTGCAGTGCGGCTCCCAGGGGTATCCGTCCAGCGCCGTGGAGGCCAAATTCAGCATTCCCTATACCGTGGCGGCCGCCCTGGTGCGGGGAAATGTATCCCTTGCGGAGTTTGCGCCAGAGGTCATCGGCGACCCGCTGATCAAGAGCCTGGCAAATCGCGTTCAGGTAACCGCCGATCCGCTGTTTACCAGCCGTTACCCGGACCGCTGGGGCTGCCGCCTGCGCCTGATTTATAAGGACGCAAGCGAGCTTGCGGTTCAGGTGGACGATATGTCCGGGAGCGTGGCAAAGCCGCTGACGGAGGAACAGGAGAAGCGGAAGTTTGAGGGGGTGGCAGGGGAAGGGATTGGGGCGGAGAACGCCCGGAAACTGTTGCGGACCATTATGGAGATCGAAAAGCTGGATGTTTTGAAACAACTGTTATAAATGGAAGAAATTCCCAAGGAAATGAAGTGGGGAATCTATATATAATACTTTTAAAATATTAAGGAGGATTCGTATGAAAAAATGGAGTGTAGTTTTATGTGCAATGGTGTTGGCGTTAGGCTGCGCGGGGTGTAAAGCGGAAAGCAAGGCTCCGGCGGAGACCGCTAAAACGGAGGCGGCTAAAACAGAGGCGGCGAAGGAGTCCGCGCAAACCGGAGGTGGGGACCAGGCGGAAACTGCGGCGGAGCTGGCGTACCCGGAGAAGGATATCACCGTTATTGTACCTTTCTCGGCAGGCGGCAATGCGGATTTGTCCATGAGAGCGCTCTGCACAGCGGCGAACGAAGGCGGGTTTTTCAATGGCCGCACACTGGTGGTTGAGAATGTGGCCGGCGGCGGCGCCGTAATCGGACAGACCCAGGCGTTTGAAGCTCCCAAGGACGGATACACCCTGATGTTGTACACCAGCTCTGTGATCAACAATGACATTTTTAACGAGACTACATACCGTTACAATGACTTTCTGCCCATCGCGGGTTATAATCCGGATCCGGAAGTGATTTTCTGCCCTAAGGATGCGCCGTATAATACGCTGCAGGAATTTTATGACTGGGCTGCGGGGCAGGAGGTGGTGCTTGCGGCTACGCCGGGCCATACCACGGGCCATCACATCCGTCTGATGAACATGGGTGAGGACCATAACATCAATTTTGATTATATCCACACAGATGGAGCGGCGGATCAGCTCTTGCAGGTTATGGGAGGTCATGTGGATGTGTCCATGAATACCATCGGCGCTACGAAGTCCGCTTATGAGGACGGAAATATCAAAATTCTGGCGGTTGCAGCAGAGGAGCGGGTTCAGGGATTAGAGGAAGTGCCCACGTTTTTGGAGCTGGGTGAGAGCCTGGTGGACGGCGCGGACCGCGGAATCTGCGTTGCAAAGGGTGTGGACGACGCTATATACCAGTATCTGGTTGAGGAATTTAAGAAGGTAATTGAGACAGAAGCGTTCAAGAAGAATATGGCCACCATAAACGGAATGGGCATGTACAAGAGCCCGGAACAGTATCAGGCTTATATGGATAATACATATAACTCGATCAAGGATATTTTACCGAAACTGGAGGCAGAGGCGGCAAATTAAAGGAATGCTTGCCGGATAAATTATGATCAGGTCTGGAATACGGGCAGAGGACGGATTCCAGGCCTGTTCCGGAAAGGGGCGGAAATTTGTGAAGAAAAATGTAATTGCGGGGCAGATTTTTTCAATCGTGCTCATGCTGATCGGGGCCTATGTGTTCTACAGCGGTATGGCGTTTAGGGGGAACGACAAATATTTTCCCATGATCATTGGAGGGGGAATGGTTATTGTCTCGATTTGGATGCTGATTGAGGATATGAGAACCCAAAAGGCCAGTATTGATTTGGATAAAATTAATTTTGTCGCTATAGGCATAACGATTGTGGCCCTGTGTATTTATATCCTGCTATTCAGAAAAATCGGATATGTCTTGTCCACTATTTTGCTGGGAATCAGCATCATAGGCGGATTACGTTATAACAGTGTAAAGGGGATTATTTTGTGGCCCACGTTTATGGTGCTGGTAATATTTGTGATTTTTAAAATTCTACTGAAGGTACCGCTGCCGACAGTATTTTTATAAGGAGGGGAACCCATGCAAATGATTTTGAATTGGGGAGTGGGATTGTCCAATGTAATCTTTAACCCCATCAATTTACTTCTCTTATTGGCAGGTACGCTTTTAGGCATGATCGTCGGAGCGCTGCCGGGACTGAACAGTCCCATTGCAATGTCCATCATGATTCCGCTCACGTACGGAATGGACCCCGGCTCGGCTCTGTGTATTCTTGCGGGTATCTACACCGGCTCCACCTGCGGAGGAAGTATTTCTTCTATTCTGTTGGAAGTACCGGGAACCGGAGCGGCTGTGGTGACCGCCTTCGACGGACATCAGATGTACAAGAAGGGACAGGGGGGACTTGCGTTAGGAATCTCCTCGGTCAGCTCGGTTGTGGGCGGAATCGTGGCAGCCATCGTTCTGGGAGCCTGCGCTCCGTTTGTGGCGGCCCAGGCGTTGAAATTCGGCGCTCCCGAGTATCTGATGCTGTCGGTGATGGGCTTCGCTTCCGTAATTGGAATGAGCAATGGACGGATGTCCAAAAATATTATGGCAATGCTGATCGGGCTTTTAATCAGTGTGGTGGGAATAAGTCCTCAGGGTGGAATTAAGCGTTTTACATTCGGCACCCACGCGCTTCTGGAAGGAATTCCTCTGGTTCCCATGCTGATCGGAATGTTTGGTATCGGTGCGATTATAGGAACCATCAGCGATATGAAGTTTACAAAAAAGCAGGGCTCATCTGTCAATCCGGTCCGTCAGACGATGGAGTACATTAAGATGCAGTATCCTGACAAAAAAATGATCAAAAGCTTTCTTCCGATCTGGGCGCAGTCCAGTGTGATCGGAAACGTAGTGGGCGCTATTCCCGGAGCAGGAATGACGGTTGCAATTTTTATGGCCTATGATCAGGTGAAACGGTATCGCAAAGACCTCAACTTCGGCACGGGTGTGCCAGAGGGAGTTGCGGCCCCGGAATGCGCCAACAATTCCGTGGTGGGTTCATCCATGATTCCGCTGTTGGCGTTAGGCGTTCCTGGAAATCCGGCTTCATCGCTGTTTTTAGGCGCGCTCCTGATCCATGGCCTGCGCACCGGCCCCAAGTTTTTCGTGGAGAGTTCGGATGTGGCCTATACGCTGATCGCGGCGTTTATGATCGCCAGTATTGCGCTGCTTCCGGTTATGCATGTATTCGTAAACTATATGGCCACCTATGTGCTGCGGCTCCGGTATGAGGTGCTTAACGGACTGATTCTGATTCTGTGCGTTACCGGCGCGTTTGCCACCGGAAATAACTATACCTATATCGTTTTTGCAGTTGTGTTCGGCTTTATCGGTTTTGTGCTGAAAAAGTTCGGAATCCCATTTGGACCGCTGGTTCTGGCCACTGTGCTGGGCAGTATGTTGGAGAGCTATTATATCCAGACCATGGTGACGCTGCGCGGAAATATTTCCGGGCTGTTCGTGAGACCGATCTGCGTAGGTCTGTTGCTGCTTTCGATCTTCTTTTTATTGATGCCGTTAAAGAGACTTTTAAAGGAAAAGGGAAAAAAGAAAAATTAATCAGGAGGAAAAAAATTGAAAATCACAAAAGTAGACGTTTATATGCTGGATGCCGGGGTACAGCGTGCCAGCCGCCGGCCGATCATTGCGAGAATTCACACAGATGAAGGGATTTATGGAGACGGAGAGGCGGGAATTGCCTTGGGAACCGGCGCACCGGCCGCCTTTGGGATGGTGGAGGACCTGGCGCGTCTGATCATTGGCCTGGATCCGATGAATACGGAATTTATCTTCCACAGGCTTTTAAAGAGCAGCTTCTGGGGAATGGGAGGGGGACCGATCGTCTTTGCCGGAATCAGCGCCCTGGACATCGCGCTGATGGATATCAAGGGAAAAGCTCTGGGCGTGCCTGTTTATCAGCTGTTGGGCGGTAAATGCCGCGATGAGATGCGCTGCTATGCGTCCCAGCTGCAGTTCGGATGGGTAGACAAATTAGGCCCTTATGGGAAAACGGAAGATTATGTGAGCATTGTCGAATACGCTCTGAGCCAGGGATATGACTGCGTGAAGATCGATTTTACCCAGTTTGACCGGGAAGGAAAGCGGATGTCCACCACGGCGGCAGAAGGAATTTTATCCAGGCCCTTTATTGACATGGTCGATGAGAGAATGGGGGCGATCCGTGACAACTGTGGATGGGATTTTGACATTATTGTGGAAAATCATTGCAGAACCGATGCGATCAGCGGCACCATGATCGGGGAATTGTGCGATAAATATAAGGTGATGGCTTATGAGGAGCCGGCCATGCCCTTGAATCCGGATATGCATAAAGTAATCCGGGAGAAGATCAAGACGCCCATCGCCACCGGAGAGAGAGTCTTTGGAACATGGGGATTTTACAACTTCTTCAAGCAGGACGCGGTACAGCTGATTCAGCCCGATATCTGCAACTGCGGCGGCCTGACGGAAGGAAAGAAGATTTGCGACATGGCGGCGGTATTTGACGCAACCGTACAGGCGCACTGCGCAGGTTCGCCGATCTCCACAGCCGCGGCGCTTCATCTGGAGGCTGCAATTCCGAATTTCTGTATCCATGAACACCACTACAGAAGCACGCAGCCAGCCTTAACGGTATTGTGTAAATACGACTATCAGCCGAAGAACGGCAAATATACCGTGCCGGAATTGCCGGGACTGGGTCAGGAAATGTCACAGTATGCCATGGATACGGCGCTGCGCCATGTGTGTGTGGATGAATTTTGGAGAGGGTTATAAGTATTTCAAGGAGGAACAACATGATCTCACTCTACAAAGAAGGCGTCTATCTCCTCAACGGCACGGAAATCATCCCCGAATCCGAAGCCTCCCGCGCCCCGCAGCTGTCCGGGGAGCAGAACGGGCAGGAAGAGGCGCGCCACGAAACCATTACCTATGGCATCTTAAAATCCCACAACACATCCGGCGACATGAACCGTCTCAGGCTCAAATTCGACTCCATGACCTCCCACGACATCACCTTCGTGGGAGTGATCCAGACGGCCAGGGCTTCGGGGATGGAGCGGTTTCCGCTGCCCTACGTGCTCACCAACTGCCACAATTCCCTGTGTGCGGTGGGAGGAACCATCAATGAGGACGACCACCTGTTCGGGCTGTCGGCCTGCAAGAAGTACGGCGGAATATTTGTACCGCCCCACATCGCGGTCATGCACCAGTACATGCGGGAGATGATGGCCGGGTGCGGCAGTATGATTCTTGGCTCCGACAGCCACACCCGCTACGGAGCGCTGGGAACCCTGGGCGTGGGGGAGGGCGGCGGCGAGCTGGTCAAGCAGCTGCTGTGCGACACCTACGATATCGGCTATCCCGAGGTGATTGCCGTGTATCTGGAGGGAAAACCCCAGCCCTATGTGGGACCCCAGGATATCGCGCTGGCGATCATCGGCGCCGTGTTCCAAAACGGATACGTGAAGAACAAGGTAATGGAGTTTGTGGGGCCGGGCGTGGCGGAGATGACCACGGACTACCGTAACGGCATCGACGTAATGACCACGGAGACCACCTGTCTCACCTCGGTCTGGAAAACGGACGGGGACACCAAAAATTATCTGGAGAGCCATGGGCGCGGAGACGCGTACCGGGAGTTAAAGCCGGGAGCCGTAGCCTACTACGACGGCTGCGTGCGCGTGAATTTAAGCGAAATCCGGCCAATGATCGCGCTCCCCTTCCACCCCAGTAATGTATACACGATCGACGAGTTAAATGAAAACCCGTACGATATCCTCCGCCATGTGGAGGAAACGGCTGCCCGGGTGGCGGACGGGCGCGCGGAATTTACGCTGTGCGATAAAGTGATTGACGGGAAAATACAGGTGCAGCAGGGCATCATCGCCGGCTGCGCGGGCGGCAATTACACCAACGTCATGGAGGCGGCCCACGCCCTGCGGGGAAGGAACTGCGGCTGCGGCGATTTTTCTCTGGCGGTATACCCCTCCTCCCAGCCGGTGCTGGCGGACCTGATCGCCAAGGGCGCGGTCACGGAGCTGATCGGCGCGGGGGCCGTGATCCGCACCGCGTTCTGCGGCCCCTGCTTCGGAGCGGGGGACACGCCGGCCCACAATGGGTTCAGCATCCGGCACACCACCCGCAACTTCCCCAACCGGGAAGGCTCCAAGCCGGGGAAAGGCCAGATGGCGGCGGTTGCGCTGACTAGGTGTCAGCGCCATAGCGGTTGATATTGGAGAAAAATCGGTATGAGTGATGCGCTCGCCATTGCGGCCACCGCCGCAAACGGCGGCGCGCTCACCTCCGCGCAGGCTTTGGACTGCTGGGGCGATGTGCCGGACCATGAGTTTGACAGAACCGTGTACCAAAACCGCGTGTACTTTGGATGGGGGCGGCCGGATGCAGAGGAGAAGCTGGTCTGCGGCCCCAATATCAAGGACTGGCCGGAGATGGGCGGACTGACGGAGCACATCCTTCTGAAGGTGTGCGCCAGGATTATGGACCCGGTGACCACCACCGACGAGCTGATCCCGTCGGGGGAGACCTCCTCCTTCCGTTCCAATCCCCTGGGGCTGGCGGAATTTACCCTTTCGCGCAGGGAACCGGCCTACGTGGGCAGGGCTAAGGAGGTGGATGCCTTTGAGAAAGCCCGCAGAGCGGGTGGAAATCCTGAAGAATTGGCGGAAGAGCTGTCCCGGGTATTCGGCCGGATCCGCCGTCTGCCGGGATTTGCCGCGGTGAGCGCCGCGGAGACGGAAATCGGCAGCGTGATTTACGCGGTGAGGCCCGGGGACGGCTCCGCGCGGGAGCAGGCCGCCAGCTGCCAGCGGGTGCTGGGCGGTCTGGCCAACATCTGCCGGGAGTACGCGACCAAGCGCTACCGCTCCAATGTGATCAACTGGGGCATGCTGCCCTTCCAGATGGAGGAGGAGCCGGAGTTTGACACGGGCGATTATATCTTTGTCCCCGGAATCCGGGAGGCGTTGGCCGGGGATCTGAGCCGTATCCGGGCATACGTTTACAGGCCGGGGAGGGAAACGTTCGATGAGATCGCCCTTTCCATTGCAGGGCTGACGCTGGAGGAACGGCAGATAATCCGGGCGGGAAGCCTGATCAACTACAATCGTAAGAAACATTAAGAGAATGTAAAAAATGCCGGATTTCTTAGCAGTTTTAAGAAATTCGGCATATATATTTTGTGAAATTTTCCCGGCAGACCTTAAAAAATGTAAAAAATGTTTAATAAAATACAAAATGCCACTTGCGTAATGGCGGAAATGATGGTATTATTTTAATGTAATCTAAAACGGAATATGCATTTTGCCAAGAGAATGAGAGCGGCAACGTAATTGAGGTCCTGATGTTGGATTGGGGTCATACGGGCTATGCTCTTTTTTTGTATCGTTTTTTGCCCCGCGGGGGAGAGGCGGAAGGCGGACGTATATTCGAAAACTTACAGGCGCAGGGCGGCGGTTCTGACGGCTGGAGAATATAAAAAGATGGAGGAAACTGTTAATGAAAAAAAGGATCGCGTTGTTACTCAGTGTAGCCATGCTGGTTGGAATGATGGCCGGCTGCGGCGGAGGCAGCAAGGATAGCGGCGGAGGCACCACCACCACTCCTGCGGCGGAGGCGGGCCAGACGGCCGGCGGCACGGCGGAGGGCGGAAGCGGCCCGGCAGTGCCCGCGCACAAGGAAACTCTGGTGATCGGCACGGATGCGGACATCAACACCCTGGATCTTCAGAAGCAGCAGGATCAGATCAACAACATTATTTTGAAGAATACCCACCAGACGCTGGTATTCTTCACCAACGGCGCCGATGGCGAGGAGCGTTTCGTTCCGTGTCTGGCAACCGATTGGGAGTTCAAGGATGACACCCATATTGTGATGCACCTGCGGGACGACGTTTATTTTAACGACGGCAACAAGACTCCTATGACCGCAGAGGACGTTAAGTTTACGCTGGATATGGCCATGGAGAACATGGTGGCGTCCAACCTGGCGGGCTATGTTGCCTGTAACGTTGTGGACGATCACACCATTGAGATTGAAATTGAGAGCTACAACAACGAGTTCGTACAGACTCTTGCGTCCGTACCGCTTTCCATTCAGTCTAAGAAGGCTTATGACGACGGCGTGACCGATCCCTTCTATATCGGCACAGGCCCTTACAAGTTCGACGAGTGGGTTGAGGGCGAGTATTGCCGTATCGTGAAGGTAGCGGATTACTGGGGTAATGATATCCCCGCAGGCGAGAACCTGGCTCCCGGCGTGTCCGACGCCATTGAGTTCCGTCCTTACATAGAGGCTTCCTCCCGCGTAATCGCGCTGCAGTCCGGCGAAATTGACGTCTGCGTGAACCCGCCCATCAACGAGCTGCAGTATCTGGAAGAGGATAAGAACATCACCGTGTTCGAGCAGCCCGGCACCCGTTTATTCTACTTTGCATTTAATGTTGAGAAGGCTCCCTGGGATAACCAGAAGCTGAGACAGGCCGTTGCCTGTGCGATTGACCGCGACGCGGTTCTGGAAGCGGCTGTTTACGGCAAAGGCACTCTGCAGAAAACCATTCTGAACCGCGGCCTGTGGGGCTTCTACGATGATATGGAAGGCTTCAACTACGATGTGGACCGCGCCAAAGCTCTGATGGCCGAGGCCGGATATCCGGACGGCGGAATTAAGACCACTTTAAGCTATGCCTCCGGCACTCCCTATGAGCAGATCGCTACGGTAATTCAGGCGAATCTGGCCGCAATCGGAGTCGAGGCAACTCTTGAGCCCATGGAGACCGCAACCCTTAAGTCCGCCTGCGTTGACGGAAGCCAGGAGCTGTTCCTGTGGAGATGGAACGAGGACTCCAAGGTTGACTTCGTATACCGCGACCTGTTCTACACGGATTCCGGTTCCAACTACCACCACTATTCCGATTCCAAGGTAGACGGCCTGGTTGACACGGTTGCAACTGAAAAAGATCCGGAGAAACGCCTTGCCGCAGCTCAGGAGCTTCAGGAGTACCTGGTTGATGCGTGCCCGCAGGTTCCGCTGTATATCGCAAACCTGGTAATCGCGTACAACAAGAATTTACAGGGCCAGTACCTCTTCGGAGGCGGCAACCACGACTGGCGCCACGCTTATATCGCAGAGTAATTAAGATTAAGATTGAGATTGAGATAGTCTGAGCAGCTTGCGGGTCCTCTCCGGCCCGCAAGTTTCTTGGGGGGACACACCAAAGGAAAAGGAGTGTGCAATGAATGATTAAATACATCTTCAAACGGCTGATAATGTTGATTCCGGTAATTCTGGTAACCTCTTTCCTGATTTACTGGGCTATGAGCCTGACGGGCGGTGATCCGGCCCTGATGCTGGCCGGCGACAAAGCGACGCCGGAGCAGGTCGAGCAGATCCGTGAGGAGCTGGGACTGAACGATCCCTTCCCTGTGCGCTATGCCAACTATATGAAGGGCATGCTGACCGGGGATATGGGCAAGTCCTATGTTACGAAAAAGGACGTTTTCCAGACATTTATGGAAAAGCTTCCCAACACCCTGGCGCTTGGCGGCGCCGCAGTGCTGATTGCCGTGGTGGTGTCCCTTCCTCTGGGTATTTATACGGCGATCCATCAGAATACATGGAAGGATACGGCGGGAATGGTGTTCGCCCTGTTCGGCACGTCGATGCCCAACTTCTGGCTGGGCCTGATGCTGATTATCATATTCGCCCTGAAGCTGGGGCTTCTGCCATCGGGCGGTAAAAGCGGGTTTTCCAGCATTATCCTGCCCGCTGTGACCGTGGGCTTCGGCCTGGCCGCGCTGATTACCCGTACCACGCGTTCCTCTATGCTGGATGTGCTGCGCCAGGACTATATGACCACGGCGCGGGCAAAGGGCTGCCCGGAGAAGCGGGTGATCTACACACACGGGCTGAAAAATGCGTTGATTCCCATTATCACGGCAATCGGCCTGCAGATGTCCCTGGTGATCACCGGTTCCGTTCTGGCCGAGACGGTGTTCTCATGGCCGGGGATCGGGCGTCTGGTTTATGACTCCATTTCCAAGCGCGATACGCCTATGGTTACGGGAGCCATCATCATGTGTTCGATCCTGATGTGCATCATTAACCTGGCCGTGGATCTGGTCTATGCGTTCTTTGATCCGCGTATCAAGGCACAATACAGTAAAAAGGGGTGATACGATGGCGGAAGCGGTGGCAAAAAAGAAAAAAATAAAGAGCCGTACTATGTTTCAGGAAGCCTGGAGACATTTGATCCGGAACCGTGGATCGGTCATCGGTATGATTTTCCTGATCGTACTGGTAGTGGCGGCGCTCATAAGTCCGATTGTGTTTGATTATGAAAAAGATGTAATTGGCCAGAACATGTCCGAACGTCTCTTGGCACCCGGCCTGGCACACTGGTTCGGCACAGATGAATTCGGGCGCGATCTGTTCGCCCGCGTCATTTACGGAGCGCGCTACTCCCTGATCATCGGCGTGGGTTCCGTGTTTCTGGGACTGATTGTGGGAACTCTGCTGGGCTCTCTGGCCGGATTTTACGGCGGCCTTACAGATTCCATCATCATGCGCGGCGTTGATATTTTCTATTCCATTCCGAACATCATGACGGCTGTGGTGATCGTGTCCCTTTTGGGCACCAGCACGGTGAACCTGATGATCGCTCTGGCATTTTCCTGCGCAAGCAGCTTTGCGCGAATTGTCCGGGCCGCGGTTATGACCATCCGCGACCAGGAATATGTGGAGTCCTCCTATGCGATGGGACTGCCCACCTGGAAGATTATATTAAAACATATTCTTCCGAACTGTCTGTCTCCGATCATTGTACAGATCACGCTGCAGATCGGTACGACAATCATCTCCGCATCCTCTCTGAGCTTCCTTGGAATCGGCGTTCCGGCTCCGGCTCCGGAATGGGGAGCGCTGCTGTCCGCAGGGCGCAGCCATATCAGAGATGCCAGCTACATGTGTATTATCCCCGGATTTGCGATTATGCTGACGGTGCTGGCGCTTAACTTGCTCGGTGACGGCCTGCGCGACGCGCTGGATCCGAAGATGAAGAAATAGGAGAGGTGAGACCTATGGCAGAAGATTTGGTATTGAAAATAAAGGATCTGGTTGTTCACTATGAGACGGAGGATGCGGATGTCCATGCGGTCAACGGCATTGACATTGAGATCAGGAAAAAGCACACTCTGGGTCTGGTAGGGGAGACCGGCGCGGGCAAGACCACCACGGCCATGTCCATCCTGAATCTGGTTCCCAACCCTCCGGGGGTGATTAAGAGCGGTGAGATTTATCTGGAGGGCGAGGACGTTTTACAGATGTCCGCGGAAAAGCTGGAGCATATGCGCGGCAATGATGTGGCGATGATTTTCCAGGACCCCATGACGGCGCTGAACCCGGTTATGACAGTGGGAGATCAGATTGCCGAGAGTATTGAGCTCCATCAGAATCTGAATAAGAAGGATGCCCTTGAGAAAGCCAAGGATATGCTGAAGCTGGTTGGAATCGCGGAATCCCGCGCGGCGGAATACCCCCACCAGTTCTCCGGCGGCATGAAGCAGCGTGTGGTGATCGCCATTGCGCTGGCGTGCAACCCCAAGCTTCTCATTGCGGATGAGCCTACCACCGCCCTGGACGTTACCATTCAGGCGCAGGTGCTGGAACTCATGAAGCAGCTGATTCAGGAGCGGGAGATGTCCATGCTTCTGATTACCCATGACCTGGGCGTTGTGGCGGAGGTCTGTGACGATGTGGCCGTGGTTTACGCGGGGCGGATTGTGGAAAAGGGAACCGCGGACGACGTGTTTAACTACATGCACCACCCTTATACGGAGGGGCTGTTTGACTCCCTGCCCAACTTAAAGGAGAGGGGCGAGATGCTGGAGCCGATCCAGGGGCTGATGCCCGATCCGTCGGATCTGCCGCCGGGCTGCTCCTTTGCTCCCAGATGTCCATATGCGACGGAGCGCTGTTCCCAGTCGGTTCCGGAGCTGAAAGCAGTCAGAGGCAGCGATACGCATTTTGTCGCCTGTCATGCTTACGAGAATCCGGATTTTAGCTTGAGGAGGAACAGGGATGGCAAATAAAGTAATTCTTGAGGTTGAGAATCTGACAAAATATTTCAATACGCCCGGCGGTCTGCTGCACGCTGTGGACGGGGTGAACTTTAAGGTGGAAGAGGGCAGGACCCTGGGCATTGTGGGCGAATCCGGCTGCGGAAAATCCACCACTGGGCGCACCATCTTAAAGCTCTTGGAGCCCACGTCCGGAAAGATCATTTTTGACGGACAGGATATCACGGGCTACAGCCGCAAGCAGATGCGCAGCCTGCGCCGTGAGATGCAGATGGTGTTCCAGGATCCGTTCTCATCCCTGGACCCCAGACAGACTGTTTCCCAGCTGATCAGCGAGCCGATCATTGAGCACAAGCTGTTAAAGACCAAGAGCGATATTGAAAAACGGACCCTGAAGCTGATGGAGACCGTGGGCCTTGCGGAGCGGTACATTAACGTGTACCCCCACGAGCTGGACGGAGGACGCCGCCAGAGAATCGGCATCGCCCGCGCCCTGGCGGTGGAGCCGAAGCTGATTGTGTGCGACGAGCCCGTTTCCGCCCTGGACGTTTCCATCCAGGCGCAGATCCTGAACCTGCTTCGGCAGCTGCAGCAGGACATGGGGCTGACCTATATTTTCATCACCCACGATCTCTCGGTTGTTAAATATTTTTCGGACGACATCGCGGTGATGTATCTTGGGCAGATGGTGGAGAAGGCTCCTTCGGATATCCTGTTCAAGAATCCGATCCACCCCTACACCAAGGCGCTGCTCTCAGCGATTCCGCTGCCCGTGGTGGGCAAGGATAAGCCCAAACGTCAGCTGATCAAGGGTGAGATCACGTCCCCGGTCAATCTGCCGGATGAGTGCCGGTTTGGAAAGCGCTGCGACTATGTCCAGGAGTGCTGCAAGAAGGGCAATCCGCAGCTTCGGGAGATCGAACCGAACCATTTTGTCGCCTGCAGCTGTGTCTAGGGCCGTTGGGACAGAAATGGAGATGTAAAACAGATGGATGTATTATCGGTTTGGGATCAATTTGAGGTCCCCTATATCTGGACGCAGATGGAATACCTGCTCCGGATATTGATCGCGGCCTTTCTGGGCCTTTTGATTGGAAATGAACGTAAAAACCGGAATAAGTCTGCAGGGATACGCACCCACGCCATTGTGGCGCTGGGTGCTGCTCTGATGATGGTGGTTTCCAAGTACGGTTTTTTTGACGGATACGAGGCGGACGCCTCCCGTATCGCCGCACAGGTGGTCAGCGGAGTGGGATTTCTGGGCGCGGGCGTGATTTTTGTGCGCAACAACCTGGTGAACGGCCTGACCACGGCGGCCGGAATGTGGGCCACCGCTGGCGTGGGTCTGGCAATGGGTTCCGGGATGTATGTCATCGGAATCAGTTCCGCGGTTCTGATTATAGTCATGCAGTTTGTGATGCATAAAATTGCATATTTTGCCAAAACGGCTTCCAACGGCCTGATCAGCATGACGGTCATGAACAAAGCGGGCGCGGTGGCGACCATCGAGCAGTTTTTGACCGGCGAGCACATTGAGATCGCAGGCTTACAGATTAAAAAGACTAAAAAAGAAGAGATCAAGCTGGAGTTCGACGTGGTCTTTCCGCCGGGACTGAACCAGTCGGCGTTTATGGCGAAGCTGGCGGAGCGGGACGATGTGTTGACGGTGAGTAAGTAAGGTGAGAAGCTGGATATACTTGATTTAGATATAGAAAAGGCTGGAATCCATTTGTTTTAGGATTTCAGCCTTTTGCTCTATACAATACGCAGATGGTACAGCGTGCAGCCTGCAGCTTATGGTTGCCCGAGTACAGGTGGAGCCTTTATCTCAGTAAATGGCAAGGACCAGGCTACATGACTGGGAAGAAGAAATGGATACTCAGCACAAAACTGAAAATGGTGACTGCCGCAAAGCCCAGCGCCCATGGAAGTGTTTCCTGAATTTTATAACCTGCGGCTGCAAATGCGATCGCAGTGGAAGGGGCTCCTGATGGGAGAAATACGGCGCAGGAACAAACCGTATTCACTAGGAGACAAAGCCCGCGGGGATCCCAGCCTGCAGCTACAGCTGTAGCAACAGCCAACGGGAGCAGAACATTTTTTGTACCTGAGTTAGTCATGAGATTTGTCATGACGACTCCAACGACTGCAAACACGACAAGAACAGTAATACCACTGGGATTGTCCCCCATAAGTCCTAAAATAAACTCGCCGATCAGTACGCCGGCGCCGGAGGATGAGAGCGCGTCCGCCATTACAAAAATGCCGGCCAGCATGAACAACATATCTCCCGATAAAACCCGCTGCATATCCTTTTGACTCTGTACCTTAGTAAACATAAGGAGGGCCGCGCCTGCTGCGGGACAGACATACATGATATCACCTAAAAGGGAATTCATAAACAAGGTAGCCATGACGCCCAGGAAAATAGCATAGGTGATTATTTCATCCCTGCGGCTCATGGGAGCGGTATCCTTCACTTTTTTCATCTTGGTCTGGTCAATATCCCGCTTGGGCAACATTTTATAGGTCAAAATGACATAGATACTCAGTAAAAGCATGGGGATAATGGATACCTTGAAGGTATCAATGATTGTGAGGAGCGGAAGCCCGCCCTCGTAGCTGGAGATATATTTATTGGGGAGAAGATAGCTGGTAGCGCCTACACCTATAGGGATACGGCCGGTCCACATACCACCCATGATTGCCATAGGAAGCAGCATCCGGGAGGGACATACCTCACCATCTGCAGAAAGTGCAGTCAGGATCATAATCATGACCGTAATTGTCCCGGATGACGGAAGAAACTGTGCGAAACACATGACAAAAAGCATGAGTACCATCAAAAGAATAAGACTGCTGTTGCCGCCCTGCAATCCCATAACTCGTTTTCGGATTGCGGTGAGCAGGCTTGTTTTGCCGAATGCATCGCAGATGATATACATGCCGGCAATGAGAATAAAGTTTTTCATGGCAAAGCCTGAAAAGGCTTTTTCGATGGGCATGATGCCGGTAATTACCAGCAGTATGCAGCAGGTCATCGTAGTGAGGCCAAAAGGCCATTTATTTAGACAGAAACTTGCGATCATGAAGACAAATAAGCCTACTACTATATATAGTTCCATGAATCCCCCTCCAAATGTAAATACCTGTATAAAATCCTCCTGTGACGTTGAAATGTATGATTGATTTTTAATTGATTGTCGCGATAGAAAGATTAAGCGTGTACCATACCCCACGTTCCATGGGAGCAACCTGACCTACCTTTCCCTTGTCCTTTAGAATCCGGTTCATGTCGGTAATCATCTTCTGAGCAAACTCCGGGTCCTCAGTCAGCCAGGTTTCGTAATGCATGGGAATGAGCAGCTGCGTGTCCGCTGTGGAGAACCATTCCGCGAAATCTTCCGCCACGTTTATTTTGACTTTGGAGCTGGCCATTTTGTTTCGTATGATAATATTTGGCTTTTGTAAGCCCTGCATCCGCTTCAGCATCCCATCATCGTTACCGCCAATGAACGCAATTCTTAAGCCCTGTTCCGTTGTGAGCACAAAATTCATGTTAAAGATGCTGCCCATAGCGTTTAACTCCGGACTGCCGGGGAATTCGGGACCTTTAAAACGTTCTACGGTCTCTGTATAATTTGAGGGCTGTCTGTGATGGGTTGCATGGTGGGTTTCCAGGATAAAGCCGTCGAAGTAATAGGTTCCCTCATAATCCACAGGATAGATACTGGTTAAGGGCACATTAAAGCAGCGAGCAACTTCCATTGCGGTTGCAGAGTGGGTGATGACAGTGGAGTGGAAGCGGTCGTATACGTCCTGTACATTGGCTGTATGATCGCCGTGAGTGTGATTTAAAAAGATATAATCGCCGCCTTCCAGCTGGTCGGTGGTAAAGTTCGGCAGACAACGGTTGCCAAGTTTGCCGCAGCCCTGATACCAGGGATCTGTAATGAGTGTTTTACCGTTAGGAAAACGAAATTCGAAACATTGTCCGTTTAGCCAGCGGAAGGTGAGTGCTGTGGATGTTACCAGATTGTTCATAGAAGACCTCCTTGATAAAATGCATAAAAAATGGTTGCTTTTATACAAAAAATTATAAAATGTTTACTAACGGCTGTCTAATATCCATTTCTGCCGAACCTATGCCGGCTGGGAATAACTAAAAAGAGAACCGCCTGTTTTTTAGCGGTTCTCTTGTGCTGGATGGTCAGCTATGCGTTTTGTAAATCGTTTTAAGTCCTTTCAGAACTGCCTGGAATCGAGGATCCGTTTCAAAGCCCTGGCGGCAGACAAAACTTGTGAGACTTGCAATATTCTGATCCGGATGAAGAAAGAAGAGCTGGTTTTTCAACAGGCTTTCAGCGCCTTTGATAATATCCAGGCGGATGAAGGAACTGGCTTTTCCGCCTTCTACCATGGCGATCCGATTGTCCCAATTCGGCAGGTCAATGATGTCCAATTCGATTCCGGCAGTTTCCAGAATTTTATCCAGATTAGCCCGGCTCCCGCTGCCTGGCGTATTTGCGACAATTTTCTCGTCTTTTAAGTCTTCCAGGCGCAAGACCGGGAATTCCAGGCTGTCAATATAGGTTGCCTTTTGGGCGGCGGGACTGTCCTCACGCAGGTAGATCCATTGCCATGAGGAGGATAATGTTTCATAGTGAAGAGCGTCCTTTTGTTCGTGACTACCGATTAGAACCATGTCCAAATTGCCTTCCAACAGATCTGCTTCCAGCTGAACCGTTTTATTTGTGTGCAATTCGATAAAATACTGGCGGTAGTGTTCGAACAGCCATTTTAGAAGCGGTGCAGCTAACACATAGGAGCGTTGTATCGTAGTTCCAAACAGAATATTATTTTGATTTCGGAACTTTAACTGCCTCAGGCGGGATTCAAAGAGTTCGTGGGAATGCAGAACTTCATTGGCCATTTCCAGAAAACATCTGCCCTCCGGAGTCAACTCAAGGGAACTGCCTTTGGTTCGAGTGAACAGTGTTATGCCATATTCGTTTTCAACTTTGCGTATACATTTGCTGAGCGACGGTTGTGAGACAAACAGTGTACGGGAGGCTTTGTTGATACTTCCCTTTTCTGCGATCGCTGCGATATACCGGATATCTTGCAGATTCAAACCCCTACCTCCTTGTTTTTTGCATGTACGATTTGTTCCCTGTATGATACCATTGTAATGGCCTATAATTCCGTTGTCAAAGACAGATTTTTCTGCTACAGATCATAAAAAACAGTTGCAATCCTGTCCTTCTTGTGCTATACTGTTTAAGCTGTCTGGATTGACGGCAGTTTTGGCTTTCGCGTGAGTCAACCTTACGGGAACGGAAGCGCTTAACTTGAACAGTGCTGATATTTGTGCGTTCCACGTCCACAGGGGCGGTGGTTATGTACAGAGGCAGATTGGCATACAGGCCGCGGTCGGAAACCGCAAATAAAATCAGAGAGGTGAACAAAATGAAGGAAGGAATCCATCCGAATTATTACCAGGCAAAGGTTGTTTGCAACTGTGGAAATGAGTTTGTAACAGGCTCCACCAAGAAGGACATTCACGTTGAAGTTTGTTCCAAGTGCCACTCTTTCTACACCGGCCAGCAGAAGGCTGCCGCTGCCCGTGGACGTATTGATAAGTTCAATCGTAAGTATGGCATTCAATAAGTGAGAGAGATAAGGGGTTGAGCTTGAAGAGTGGCTCAGCCCTTTTCGTATTTTTCGGAAAAAGATGGAAAGGTTAATAATCGATGAAATACTCAGGAATCGGCGGACAGGCGGTAATCGAGGGCATTATGATGCAGAACGGCCCGGATTACGCGATCGCGGTCCGCAAACCGGACGGGGAAATTGAGGTGAAAAAGGATCATTACGTGAGTATGACCAGGAAGGCTAAGATTCTGGGACTGCCCTTTATCCGCGGTATTTTCAGTTTCGCGGACTCCATGATCCTGGGCATGCGCGCCCTGACCTGGTCCTGCAGCTTTTTCGAGGACGACGAGGAGGAAACTCCGTCCAAATTCGAGGCATGGCTGGACAAGGTGCTTGGGGAAAAGCTGGAGAGCGTGCTCATGACGGTGGTGATGATATTTTCCTTTATCATGGCCATCGGGATTTTTATGGTGCTGCCCCTGTTTATCGCCGGGCTGTGCCGCAGGTTTATCACGTCGGACACGGTGATGGCGGTGCTGGAGGGCGTGATCCGGATTGTCATCTTTATCGCATATATCAAATTGGTGAGCCGCATGGAGGACATCAAGCGCACCTTCATGTACCACGGCTCGGAACACAAGTGCATCAACTGTCTGGAGCACGGCCTGGAGCTGACGGTGGCCAACGTGCGCGCCAGCTCCAAGGAGCACAAGCGCTGCGGAACCAGCTTTATCCTGATCGTGATGATCATCAGTATCCTGTTTTTTATGGTGGTGCGGCCGGAAACGCTGTGGATGCGCATCGTCAGCCGGATTGTGCTGATCCCGGCCATCGCCGGGGTGTCCTATGAGCTGCTGCGCTTTGCGGGACGCCACGACTCCAGGCTGGTGAATATTTTAAGCCGTCCCGGCATGTGGATGCAGGGGCTGACCACCAAGGAGCCGGACGACAGTATGATCGAGGTGGCCATCGCGGCGGTGGAGACCGTGTTTGACTGGAGAAATTATCTGAACGAGGAATTTCCGGGATGGGAGAGCAGAAATGACGTTACAGCAGCTTCTGGATCAGGGAACGGAACAACTTAGAAGCGCCGGCGTGCCGGACGCCGGGCTGGATGCCAGGTATCTGCTTTTGGATGCATTCGGGCTGGGCCTGGCCTCCTTCCTGGCGAACCGGGGACGGAACGTGGACGGGATGCCGGGCGGAGCGGAGAAGGCGCAGGTGTATGAAGCGCTGATCACGCGCCGGGCGGAGCGCATCCCATTGCAGCAGCTTTTGGGTGTTCAGGAGTTTATGGGGCTGGAATTTTTTGTAAATGAACACGTGCTGATCCCCAGACAGGACACGGAAACGCTGGTGGAGCTGGTGCTGGAAGAGCAGAAACGGCGGGATCTGGACGTGCTGGACGTGTGCACCGGGTCCGGCTGCATTGCCGTCAGCCTGGCGAGGCTGGGGAGATATGCGAGCGTGACGGCGCTGGACGTGTCCGCGGAGGCCCTTAAGGTAGCGGAGAAGAACGCGGCCGCGCTGTTGGGGGAGTACGACGGGGATTTCCGGCTGGTGCAAAGCGATATGTTTGCGGGGCTGGAGACGAAGGGGCTTCAGGAACAGAAGCCTGTGGAACCGGACACTTCGCGGGAACAAACCTCCGGGGAACCGGATGCCTGGCAGGGCCGGACGGCTGTGAAACCAGCCGTCGCGGGAGAACTGCCGTGCCGTCTCTGCGTGCCCTGCACCCTGCGGTTTGACATCCTTGTATCCAACCCACCCTACATCCCCAGCCAGGTGATCGAGGGTCTGGAGCCGGAGGTGCGGGATCACGAGCCGCGCCTGGCCCTGGACGGCAGCCCGGACGGGCTGAAATTTTACCGGATTCTGGCGTCTGAGGGAAAGCGCTTTTTGAGACCGGGCGGCGCTGTATATTTTGAGATCGGCTGGGATCAGGCCCAGGCGGTGAGCGCCCTTCTGGAGCAGGAGGGATTTGCGCGGATTCGCACGGTAAAGGACATGGCGGGGATGGACCGGGTGGTCGGAGCGGTTTTGGGCGCGGCGGCGGACAACGAGCGATAGAGCTTTGAGGGGAGCCGGGAAAAGGAGGCCTCCGCCTTGTGAGCGGCCGGATAAGCGCGGAAATGCACCCCATGGAACACGGAATTTGAATTTGATTGAGGGAATCGGGAGAGAGTTATGTTTGATAAATTGGACGATATTTTGATTCATTATGAAGAGCTTATGCTGATGCTTGGGGATCCGGACGTGACCCAGGACACCAAGCGGTTTACCAAGCTGATGAAGGAGCAGGCCGATCTGGCCCCGATTGTGGAGGCCTACAAGCAGTACAAACAGGCCAAGCAGGACGTGGAGGACTCCCTGGCGATGCTGGAGGAGGAGAGCGACGAGGAGATGCGCGAGATGGCTAAGGAAGAGCTGGCGGACGCGAAAAAGCGCATCGAGGACCTGGAACACGAGCTTAAAATCCTGCTGCTGCCCAAGGACCCCAACGACGACAAGAACATTATCCTGGAGATCCGCGCGGGTGCGGGCGGCGACGAGGCGGCCCTGTTTGCGGCCGAGCTGTACCGCATGTACACCAACTACGCGGACAGCCAGCGCTGGAAGGTGGAGATCATCAGTCTGAATGAGAACGGCATCGGCGGCTTCAAGGAAGTGGTGGCCATGGTGACCGGCAAGGGCGCATACTCCAAGCTGAAATACGAGAGCGGCGTGCACCGGGTACAGCGTGTGCCGGAGACCGAGTCCGGCGGCCGCATCCACACCTCCACGGCTACGGTGGCGGTGATGCCTGAGGCGGAGGAAGTGGATGTTCAGATCGACATGAACGACTGCCGCATCGACGTGATGCGCGCCTCCGGAAACGGCGGGCAGTGCGTTAACACCACGGACTCCGCGGTGCGCCTGACCCATATGCCCACCGGTATCGTGATCTACAGCCAGACGGAGAAATCCCAGCTCCAGAACAAGGAGAAGGCATTCCGCCTGCTGCGCTCCAAGCTCTTTGACATCGAGCTGGAAAAACGCCAGAGCTCCGAGGCCGAGGAGCGCAGGAGCCAGATCGGCACCGGCGACCGCTCGGAGAAAATCCGCACCTATAACTTCCCCCAGGGCCGCGTGACGGACCACCGGATCAAGCTGACGCTGTATAAGATCGATTCCATCATGAACGGGGATATCCAGGAACTGCTGGACAACCTGATCGCAGCGGACCAGGCGGCGAAGCTGAGCAAGCTAAACGAGCAGGTATAAAACGTTAAAACTTTTTTGAAATTAGGAAGAGCCCGGGATCAGTGGCAAAACTGACCCCAGGCTCTTTTTTATCTGTATACCGTTCCACGCCCCAGAACCATGGCATCGTAACCGCGTTTGACTTTGGTGTAATTCTGATCCCGGTCCAGCACAATGCCGCGGCCTACGCCGTCCACGATCCGGCCGGCTCCAATATGGTCAAGTTCCTTTTCCAGTTCCATCAGGAGCTGAGGCGCGCTTCCCGGTTCCGTGCTGCGTCCGTCGAAGATAATGTGCAGATTGACTTCAGGGAGCTCTTTTGCCATACGGCACAGAGCCTTGGCGTAGTCGATGGATCCGTGGGAAGATTTATCCGTCAGGTAGGACAGGATGTGCAGAGCCTTGCCGTGATTCCTGGTATGACGGATGGCTTCTAAGAAAACCGGGTTCTGCTCAAAGCTGCCGTCCGCCATCGCTTTGTCCAGACGGATGTCGTCCTGGGGCACAATGCGGCCTGCGCCCAGGTTTAAGTGTCCCGCTTCAGAGTTTCCGGCTTTGTCCTGTCCCAGGCCGACGAAGCTGCCAGAGGCATGAAGCTTGGCACAGGGATATGTTTCCAGCAGAAAATCCCAGTAGGGGGTGTCCGCCAGGTAAATGGGATTCCCTTCGTCTTTTTCACCTAATCCCCAGCCGTCCAGAATGATCAGCAGCACTTTCCTTCCGTCGTCAAAACGGACGCCGGGAACCAGGGTGGAGGCATCCATTTCAGGGGGCTGAGGGATGCCCATGGCGTGCAGTACGGTGGGGGCAACGTCACAGAGACTTCCATTCCGGGGGGATATGGGTTCAGTTCTTCTGGGATCAATGACCAGGAAGGGGACCAGATTGGTGGTGTGTGCCACATCCGGTTTACCGGTAGGCGTGATCATGGATTCCAGGTTTCCGTGATCCGCGGTGATCATTACCACGTAATCCTGGGCTTTGGCCGCGTTTACCAGCCGTTCAAGCTGTCTGCTCATATGGCTTGCAGCGGCAATCTTGGCGGTATTGCAGGAGGTGTGTCCGATGACGTCGCCGTTGGCAAAGTTCACCACGACGAAATCCGGCTCCCCCAGCTTGCGGTTTACCTCATCTACCACCTCAGCCAGACTGAGTTCCGGCACTTCCTCAAACGGCACGCCTTTGGGAGAGGGGATCATAATGTCCTCCTCTCCGGGATAAGGGGTCCGGTTACCGCCGTTGAAAAAGAATGTCACATGGGCGAATTTTTCCGATTCGGCGGCGTGAATCTGGGTGAGGCCGGCTTCGCTGATAATCTGTGCAAGCGGTCTATGTACCTGCTCCGGCGCGAAGGCGATGGGCAGATCCTTGAATTTATCGTGATAAAGGGTCAGGATCACAAACCGGAGATCGTTCAGCCTGGTCCGCCCGGCTTTGTCGAAATCCGGCTCAGTGAACATTTCAGTCAGTTCAATTTCCCGCTCGCCCCGGCGGCAGCCGAAGATCACCGTATCTCCGTCCTGTATGCGGCCTATGGGGGAGCCTGTTTCATCCACACGCACAAGGGGCTCCATGTTGTAATCGCTTTCGCCTCTGGAATAGGCAGCCCGGACTGCCTGAGCCAGTTCAACGCCGCCCCGGCTTTGCTGTTTCATCATAGCAGAATCCTCCTTACCAAGTGGTAACTCCATTAAACTCATTTTATGATAGCAACAAATTTCTACCAAGTCAATAGAAATAAAATTTTTCTCCAAAAAATAAAATTTTTCTCCATTTACTATTGCAATTCTGGTTTCATGCGCTATAATGGACCTATACAAGGCAAATTTACCGACAGGAACATAACGAATAGGAGGTTTTATGGCTGAGACAAATTTACTGATCAGCATCCGCAGTTGCTATGACCGGCTGACCCGGCTGGAGAAGAAAGTTGCAGACTATGTGCTGCAGCATCCGCAGGAAGTGGTCAAGATGACAATCAATGAGTTATCCAACAGTTGTGGGGTGGGAGACACTACCGTATTCCGTTTCTGCCGTTCCATGAACGTCGGGGGATATCAGGATTTCAAACTTGCGCTTGCGCTCAGCAGCAATGTAAACGACATGTTGGACAGCAAGGGTGAGTTCAACCTGGCGCAGTCCCATGATTTGCATGAGCTGGCCCAGCAAGTATCCGGAGTCTTTACGGATGCGGTGAATGAAACCTTGTCCTCACTGGATTATGATGCGATTTCACGGACCGTCGAGGCTATTTTGAACGCCAGAAGCGTCCATCTCTTTGGGTTTGGCAACTCCGGCGTGTCTGCGCTGATGATGCAGAACCGCATGATGCGGATTTTGCCCAATATTTTCTATACCAGCGACGTCCATATGCAGCTTACGTCCGCCGCCACGATGCAGGAGGACAGTGTGGCCATCATATTCTGCAACTCCGGGATCACCAAGGACAGCATCCGAATCGCCCAGATGACCCACGAGGCAGGCGCGTTTACCGTGTTTATCACCAAATTTATGCAGACGCCCGCAGCGCCCTATGCCGATGTCCTTCTGTGCAGCGGCGCTACTGAGGGCCCGATCCAGGGCGGTTCCATTTCAGGGGTGGCTTCCCAGATGTACATTGTGATGCTGTTGTACTCTGAACTGTTCCGGCGCATGGAAACACGCGCTCAGGAAAATAAAATTAAGGCCGCTCATGCCATTGCTGAGAAGAAGCTTTGACATGATGTGACGTTGATCAAAAAATAAATCTATATAATGATGGAGGGACAAAATGAAAAAGAGATTTTTAACCGGATTCTTAGCTGCCGTCCTGTGTCTGTCCGCTGTCGGCTGTGGTTCAGCTTCAGCTCCCGCAGGCGATACGGCAAAAGCAGGGAATGAGAGCGCAAAAGAAACAGAGGGAAATGCAAAAGAGGCGGGGGAAAAAGCAGCAGATGTGAGTTGGCCGGACGGCAATGTAAACCTGATTGTCGCCGCGGCAGCCGGAGGCGGCACAGATCTGGTTGCACGGAAAGTTGCCGAAATCGCTAAAAAGGAAACCGGGGCCAATTTTATCGTTGTGAATCAGGCGGAGGGCGGCGGCGCAGTTGCCATTGATACCGTTTATCAGGACGACGAGGATGCTTTGAATCTGGGATTTTTCATTCCGTCCTTCTTCACCAGCTACATTACAGGCGCTGTTGACGTGAATCCTCTGGATGACTTTAAAGTTGCCAACTATGTGAACCGCGAGAGCTGCGCGTACATCTGCGTGAAAGCCGACTCCAAATACAAGACCATGGAGGAGCTGCTGGACGACGCCCGCAAGAATCCTGAATCCATCGTGTTTGGCACCAGCCTTGGTTCCAGATCCCATTTCAGAGTTGAAGAGTTTGCACAGGCGGCCGGCGTGAAGTTCAAGTATGTGGAGGCGGGGAAGACCGCCGAGGCCATTTCCGCAATCTTGGGCGGACATATCGAAGTGACCTCCCTCAGCGCATCCTCGGCGGAAAGTTATGCAAAGAACGGCGATATCCGTATTCTGGCATGTTCGGACGAACCGATCACCAGAAGCGAGATCAATCAGGAAGCCCCCACATATGCGCAGATGGGGTATACGGACCTGAAATGTCTGGATCCCGTATTGATTGTCACCAGCAAAAACGTTCCGGACGAAGTGGTTGTGAAGATCAATGAAGTTATGGTGAAGGTTTTCTCTGATCCTGAGCTGAAGGACTATATGCTCAAGGAGGGAACCGTTATTGATCCCTTTGATTTTGCCAAGAGCCAGGAATGGTACAAAGACACCTTCAATATTTATGATTCCGTGGGCGAGACCCTTGGCGTCAAGGCAGCACGATAAACGATTACATTCACAGGGGGGCCATATGAAACTTAATAAAGATCATTATCTCTCTCTATTTTACATTGGATTAGGCGTGCTGATCCTATTCTTTACATCCAGGATCACGTCTCTGTTTACGGTAGCCACAAATGATACGGGACCGAAATTTTTCCCGACTCTTTGCGGGATCGGTATTATTCTTTGCGGAATCGGAAAATTTCTGACGTCCGCCAAGAGCAATCCCAAAACGTTTCTTCCGAACAAGAGAGACTACATACGGTTGGCTGGATTATGGGCACTCCTGGTTGTTTATGTGCTTTCGGTAAAGTACCTTGGATACATTTTTTCTTCCCTGGTATTGATGTTCGTGATGACGACGCTTCTGGCCGACACAAAGAAGCTGAACGTCTGGCACCGGATTCTGTTTGCCATACTGATGGTGGCTTTGACCTATGTACTTTTCTCCTATGTCATTAAAATTCCTCTTCCGCAGGGGAAATGGATCAAAACGCTGTTAAAGGCCATCGGCTGAGAGGGGGATTACCATGATATTGCAGGCTTTAACTACATATTTTACGTTGCAGAATGTGTGCTTGGCTCTCGGTGGAAATATCATCGGCCTGATATTCGGCGCAATTCCCGGACTGACAGGCAGTATGGCGTTGGCTTTGTTCCTCCCGGTTTCCTTTATTATGCCGGGGTATACGGGGCTGATTTTCCTGGGCAGCATGTACATTGGCGGAACCTCCGGCGGACTGTTCGGTTCGATCCTGACAGGCATTCCGGGAACCACCGCGTCCATTGCGACCGTCTACGACGGTTATCCCATGACGCAGAAAGGCGAGGCGACAAAGGCGCTTGGCATCGCGATCCTTTCGTCCGCCATCGGTTCTGTCGGAGGTATACTGGTGGCGATGTTCTTCTGCCCTATTATTTCAAAGGTCGCCCTGCTTATGGGGCCCTGGGAGTATTTCAGCCTGTGTTTCTGCGCGATTGTGCTTGTTGTAACCATTTCCAAGGATGATATGTGGAACGGCCTGGTCGCAGCGTTTTTGGGAGTTATCCTCTCCTGCGTGGGATTCTCACCCATCGACGGTGGAAAACGGTTTAACTTCGGCATTCACCTGCTGCTGGGCGGAATCAATACCACCTGCCTGATGCTGGGAATATTCGCGCTGAGCACGGTTGTCGTAAACTACGCAAAACACAAAAATGTCAATCCGCCGGTTGAACCGTGCAATTTTAAGGGGCTCGGCGTATCCTTGAAAGAGTTTATCGAGAAAAAAGTCCTGATTATACGGTCCTTCCTGGTGGGTGTCTGGATTGGTTTCCTGCCCGGCATGGGGCCAGGCCTCTCCAACCAGGTATCGTACGCCATGGCAAAGAGCGCTTCTAAGGAACCGGAGACTTTCGGTCACGGCAATCCTGAGGGCGTCTACGCTGCAGAGGTTTCGAACAACGCGTCGATCGGCGGCGCAATTATTCCGATGATCACCCTGGGAATCCCGGGAGATACGCCTACAACGCTGATTTTGAGCGCGCTTATCGTGTTCGGCCTGGAGCCGGGGCCTCTGCTGATGCGGACCTCCTCGGACTATGTGTACCTGTTTTTTATCACGCTTTTGTTGGGAGCCATCCTTTCCCTGACCTTTTCCTTCTGCGGACTGAGAGTATTCCCGAAGATTTTGTCGATTCCTTATCACTATCTGTATACCGGAATCGTACTCTTCTGCTTCACCGGAGCGTATTCTCTGTCCAATAATATTGATTCCCTGATGCTCTGTGTGTTCATCAGCCTGCTCGGTATTTTCTTCTCATTTTCAGGGCTGAACCGGGCGCCGTTCCTTCTCGGTTTTATTCTCGGCCCCATGCTGGAGAGCAATCTGAGAAAGGGGCTTACCTACACGGAATACGGTTTTGGCTATTTCTTTATGAGACCCGCCTCCTGCGTGTTCCTGGTTATCGCCATTCTGAGTCTGTTCTGGCCCTTTGTCAGGGAGCAGCTTGAGAGAAAAAAGGCAAAGCCGGCTGCAGCGGATATGGATGATATTGAACAGGAGTGACAGACCTGCCCTGCAAAATGAAATATATTTCATTACAGACTCCATGAGAGACCGGACCTGCGGGTATTCGGAAGCTCATGGAGTCTGTTTGTCTGCCTGAAAAGAGCTTGCGCAGCCGGTCCGGCGGGTGTAAAATAATAAAAATTTTTCATTTTCCCTGTAACGAAACGCCGATTCGGGATACTAATGAACAGAAGGGAGGAAAAGCGCATATGGATTCCATGGAACAGATCTATTTGGAGCACGCGAAGACCGTATATGGCTTTCTCTTGACCCGAACCGGAAACCCGGACCTTGCGGAGGAACTGACTCAGGAAACATTTTACCAGGCGGTAAAGCATGTGGACCGGTATGAGGGAAAAAGCAGCGTTTCGACATGGCTCTGCGGCATTGCAAAGAATCTGTGGTACGGGTATCTCAAAAAACAGAAGAACCAGGCCAGCCTATCCGAGGCGGAGGAGATACCGGTGGACTCTGCGGAGACGGAGCTCTTTCGCGGCTGGGAGAACCTTCAGGTCCTGCGGATGATCCACAGGCTGGAGGACCCCATGCGGGAAGTGATCTATCTGCGCCTGATCGGCAATCTTTCCTTTGCGCAGATTGGGGAGATTATGGAGAGAAATGAGAACTGGGCGAGAGTGACCTATTATCGCGGCAAGGAGAAAGTGATGAAGGAGGCGGAGAAATTATGAAACAGAACATTCCCTGTGAATTGATCCGGGACCTGCTGCCTTTGTATGTGGACGGCCTTACGTCGGAGGTGTCGAACCGGGAGATAAAGGAACATCTGGAAACCTGCGGTTCGTGCCGGGACCGGTATGAGCGCATGAAGCGAGAGATGGAGGGCGAGGAAACCGCCGCGCGGACAGAAAAGACGCGGGAGATTGACTATCTGAAGAAGGTGAGAAGGCGCGGCCTGCAAAAAATATTCCTGACAGCGGCTGGGATACTGGCCGCGGTAGCTCTGGGAATTTTTGTGAAATTATTTGTAATCGGATTTCCGGTGGATTCTTACATGATTACCTACACGGATGTGTATGAGGACACGGTGCACTTCGGCGGCGTGTTTTACGGTTCGGCGGAGTGCTACAGCCGCTACCGGCGGGGGGGG
>OBXQ01000058.1_pt1 | contig 96139 bp, 78 predicted proteins | sample 1476641 | NCBI WGS metagenome assembly OBXQ01 (sample SAMEA2580174, study PRJEB22360) | human gut metagenome | biome: human gut; feature: human-associated habitat; material: faeces | place: Denmark | collected 2008/2010
ATGCGTTTCATGCCCCCCGGCGGCATTGACTGCGGCGCTGCCATGTTCGGCAATGGCGGCCAGCGGAACCAAGATCACCAGCATTTCCCTGCACATTGATTCGGAAATTACAGCGGGGGACAGCAGTTCGGATGTGCGCGTGACCACCAATTCCAGCCGTTACGATGTGGATGAGGTGGAGGTCACCAACGAGCCGAGGGACGAGTGGGAGGGCCGGGATAAGCCCAAGCTGAAGGTCACCCTGACGGCGGGGGACCGGTACTATTTTCCGTCCAGCGGCCTGACCAAGAGCGACGTGGACTTGAGCGGGGACGACGGCAAGGTGACTTCCGTCAGCAGGTCCGGCTCCTACACGTTCTACGTCAACATCACCCTGGATGCGCTGGACGACGACAACGATTATGATCTGTACGTGGACGGCCTGGAATGGGACGAATCCGACGGCAACGCTTATTGGGATGACGCCGAGGACGCCAAGCGGTACGAGGTGCGCCTTTACCGGGGCGGCAACTCGGTCACATCCGTCGTTTCCACCTCCGATACCAGCTATGATTTTTCCAGCCATTTCACCCAGAGCGGATACTATTATTTCCGGGTGCGCGGCGTCTACAACGCCTCCAACAAGGGCAGCTGGGAGGAGTCGGATGAGCGGTATGTGAGCTCGTCGGAGGCAGCGGATATCCGGCGCAACGCAAGGAACACCTCCAGCAGCCCAACAAGCTCCACCAGCCCCAGCACTTCCGGCGGCCCGGGGGTTTACTCGGGGGCGTGGCTGAGGGACAACGTGGGCTGGTGGTACTGCAACGCTGATAAGAGCTATACCACCAACAACTGGCAGTATATCAACAATTACTGGTATTTCTTCGATGAGCGGGGATATATGAAGACCGGATGGATTCTCTGGAATGGGAAATGGTATTACTGCTGCGAGAACGGGGAGATGCTGCACGACACGACTACGCCGGATGGGTATTATGTGGGGAGTGATGGGGCGTGGGTGCAGTGAATTTGACGAAATTTGATAAATATGGAAAGGTGTGAAGAAAATTTCTTTACGCCTTTTCTTTTGGTTATTTTTCTTGTATAATAATTGAAAGCGATTATGATGAATTTGTTAGTATGATATCCTCCTGGTCGCCATCTGTGGAGGTAGTGTGGATTGAAGGGCTGAAGGAGTCAATCGATAGGACATTCAGATTTTCTTCTGTTTTTAGAGGTAGAAGGAGGCACATTTTATGTTGAAAGCCGAAGCTGCAAAGAAATTATATGAAGAATGTAAAGATATGGATATAGATGAAACTATGGAACTGGTCTTAAATGCGGAGACTGAAGAGGAACAAGACTTTTTCTCTATGTTAAGTGATTATATTTTGCAAAGAAAGCAAAAAAAAGTGATAGCCCAAAAGAGGTTTTGAATGAATAGATATATTTTATACGCCGGGGTAAATGGGGCGGGTAAGTCAACTTTATATAGGACAACGCATTATCAAAATACGATGCCTCGGGTCAATACGGATGAAATCTTGAGAGAATTTGGAGATTGGAGAAATACTGCTGATTTGATGAAAGCAGGCAAGATTGCGATTGAGCGGTTAAATGCTTACCTGCAGGCGGGAATTACATTCAATCAGGAGACTACATTGTGTGGACATACTATATTGCGTACTATATGCCGAGCAAAACAATCTGGCTATGGTATAGAATTACATTATGTTGGTGTAGATTCTCCAGAGATAGCAAAGCGGAGAATTGCTGAACGGGTGAAAATGGGAGGACATGGAATACCGGACAAGGATGTTGAAAAAAGATATGGAGAGAGTTTGAAAAATCTCCATGAAATTATTGGTTTGTGTGATCTGGCAGCATTATATGATAACACGAATGAATTTCACCGGTTTGCTATATATAAAAACGGAAAGATAGTCAGATTATCGAGGAATGTTCCAGAATGGTATATAAAATGGCAAGAAGGATGTCGTTAACTTGACATAACCCTGGGTGCAGTTAATTAGAGCTGGATACGAGTATTTATATATTAAGAAGCTAAAAGCAATAATTATTCACTGCTTTTTTAGGATATTGATATAATGTAAAGGTAAGAATTTTATGATTTAAGATTAATGTTTTACAGAGGAGAAAAGATGGATCGGATAACTAAAACATATATAACGGATTTCTTGAAAATGCAACAGATTAAAGAATTAGATGAAAGTGTTCAATTTGAATTATTTTCCGGATATAGTATCATATCAAAAGAATATGGTGATACGTTTGATATTTTTGATTGTATAGTTGGGGGCGGAAATGATTGTGGTATAGATGTACTTGGCATTATTGTGAATGACAGACTTATAAGTTCGGAGGAAGAGTTAGAAGACATCTTGTCAATATCTTCTGCGATTAGAAACACGAGATTTATATTTATACAGGCAAAGACGTCAGCAAATTTTTCAGCCAGTGAGATTGGGAATTTTGGCGTAGGAGTGTGTGATTTTTTCTCTGAAACTCCAAAAATGAAGCGAAATGAACAAATTACGGATAGAGCAAAAATAGTGGATTTATTAATTAGTAAATTGCCTAATATGAAGGAAAGGCCTGAATGTTTATTATATTATGTAACGACGGGTAAGTGGACAAACGATCAAACATTAGCAGGTCGCATTAGTGTGGTCAAAGATGATTTGATGCGAACTGGCATTTTTAAAAATGTCAATTTTTGTCCTGTGGATGCAGATTTAATACAAAAGTATTATAGTTATACTAAAGATAGCATTAGTAGAACATTTGAATTTAATTCAAGAATCCAATTACCAGATATCCACAATGTTGTTGAAGCATATTTGGGGATATTACCACTTAAAGAATATGTTAAATTGATTACTGATGAAGAAGGCGGAATAATTAAACATATTTTTTATGATAATGTGCGAGATTTTTTGGGAGAGAATCCTGTTAATGGAGAAATAAATGAAACACTATTGGGATCAAATCCAGACAAATTTGTGTTACTTAATAATGGTGTTACAGTAGTTTGTAAAGAGTTGACATATGTAAGAAATACATTTTCAATATCGGATTATCAGGTAGTAAATGGTTGCCAAACTAGTCATGTAATATACAAAAATAAAGATAAAGAAAATTTAAACAATGTATTTCTGCCAATTAAAATTATTTCTTCTTCTAATGAAGATACAATAAATGAGATTATAAGAGCTACCAATAGACAAACGGAAGTATTAGATGAACAATTTATTGCCTTATCAGGGTTTCATAAGAAATTAGAAAGTTTTTATAATACCTTTGAAGGGAATAAGAGATTATACTATGAAAGACGTTCTAAACAATATAGCTATCAAGATGATGTAGAAAAGGTAAGGGTAGTTACAATAAATACTCAATTGAAAGCATTTGCCTCAATGTTTTGTGACAAACCATACAATGCTAGTAGATATTATGGAAGATTGGTAAAAGATATAGATGATATATTTTCGCTAAAGCATGAATTGATGCCATATTATACATCTTCGTTTGCTTTATACAAACTTGAGTATTTATTTAGAAGCAAAAATATTGACATTAAATTTCGTAAATATAGATTTCATATATTAATGATGTTAAAATACATAATTAATGGAGAAACAAAAATGCCTCCATTTAATTCACGTAAAATTGTTAGCTATTGTGATCAAATTAATCATTTAATATACGATCAGGATAGATATTTAATTGTTGTTGAAGAAATAATAGGTATTTTGGAAAATGTGATTGGTGATATTAGCGATAGTGAAAATACAAAAAAGCAAATATGGAATGAAAAATTAATTGATGCTGCAATAGAGCAAAGAGATGAGATAAAAGGTGTCATTTCCTTGACACAACCCTGGGTGCAGTGATTGACAGATGATTCATAGAGTATCTGCTGAAGAAAGCGTAAAATCAATATAGTCTTGACACATATTAGGCAGCGGTGGTATGATAATATCAGCAGAGAAAAGATGTTGTGTGCATTGTAACACAAGCGAATCCCCGAAGAGCGGCAACCCTTCGGGGATTCTTTTTCCTTTTAGGGAGGGAATATCCCAGGCTAGCTGTTGAGCGTTACTTTCTGTCTAGCCATTTGCCGATGTAATAGCAAGTCACACCGGCCAGGACAGAAATGAGAAAAGATGTTATGTATTGCATTGCGCCACCCCCTTTCCACTGGAAAGAGTCAACAGCAATTTCATTATACCTGCTCTTAAATCGTATTACAAGTAATCAGGGAAATAATAGGATTATTATGGTTCAAGACGTGTACGTTACTGCTTTTACAGAAGAACATGACGGTTGTATTTGCTTTACTGATATTGCAAGTGCAAAATTGGGCCTTGTTACCTTTGCTTCAGGTGTTTCTGAATGGGGAGCTCAGACAGCAGGCATAAGCATTGCGGTTATATCGCTGCTTTATAGGACCACACATAATCAAACATCATAAATCAACCATAAGAAGATAAAAGGAGGTACCCCCATGAAAGCACTATTAATCAACGGCAGCCCCAACCAGCTGGGCTGCACCTACACCGCCCTCAGCGAGGTGGAGCGCATTCTGAATGAAAACGGTATCCAGTCGGAGATTCTGTACCTGGGGAAGATGCCGGTGGCGGGCTGTATCGCCTGTGGGACTTGCGAGCGCACGGGGCGCTGCGTCTTCGACGATTTGGTCAACCAGGTGGCGGGGCGGCTGGACGAGTTCGACGCCATCGTGGTGGGCTCGCCGGTGTACTACGCCGGACCGTCGGGCCAGCTGACGGCCTTCCTCGACCGCCTGTTCTACAGCGCAGGAGGGCGCATGGCGGGAAAGCTGGGAGCCAGCGTGGTGTCCTGCCGCAGAGGAGGCGCCACCGCGGCCTTTGACCGGCTGAACAAGTATTTCACCATCAGCAACATGCCGGTGGTGTCGTCCCAGTATTGGAACCAGGTGCACGGCAATGAGCCCGGGGAGGTGGAGCAGGACCTGGAGGGCCTTCAGACCATGCGCACCCTGGCCCTGAACATGGTCTGGTTGCTCAAATGCATTGAAGCTGGCAGGAAGTGCGGCGTACCGGCGCCGGAGTACGAGCCGAATGAGTGGACGAATTTTATCCGGTAATTATGAAACGCCCCTTTGGGGGGAATGCACAGGGAAATGTAAATGTACAGGGAAATGCACAGAACAGGCGCGGGGAATCATCCCTGCGCCTGTTTTAGCGTGCGTCCATTTTACCATGCGTCCATTTTACCATGCGCCCATTTTACCGTGCGTCCATTTTACCGTGCGCCCATGTCGCCTGCGCCGGTCTTAAACCCGCTGGAGCGCGAAACAAAAACCGCTCCTTCATGCGATCGCAGCCCCAATGCCCCCCTTTTTTTGCTGACTCCCGAAGGCCGCGTTTATATTTCCGTAATAATCCTGCACAGCTTGGAGTAAGCTTCCCGGATATCCGCGTCCAGGGAAGCGTCGGTTATGAGGCCGGTGACCTGGTTGAGGTCGGATATCTTGTATGCGGAAATACGGTTGAATTTTGCGGGCTCGCACAGGTAATACACCTCCGAGCTGTTTTTCATCACCGCGCTTTTGCTGTTGGCCTCGATGTCGCTGGAGGTGGACAGGCCGAACTTCAGATCGATGCCGTTGGCGCCCAGATACGCCTGGGTAAAATGCAGCTTGGAGATCTGCTCCAGGCTTGTCATTCCCTCGATGGTGCGCGCGCTCTTGATGTAATTGCCGCCGATAATCACCAGATTGTAATCGCTGTGCTGGGACAGCACATTCATCACGTCCAGGGAATTGGTCACCACCGTCAGATTGGCCGACGTGAGGCACTGGGCCATCAGGTTGGTGGAGGTGCTGGTTCCAAGAAAGATGGTGCTGCCCGGGCGCACCAGGGAGGCGGCAACCCGCGCCATCTCTTTTTTCTCGCTCAGATAGAAATTCTTTTTTTCATTGTAAAAGTAATCCTTGTTTGCCGCTCCCTGCAATATGGCGCCGCCATGGGTGCGCTTGATGAAGCCGGAATTTTCCAGGGACGTCAGATCGCGGCGGATTGTGGACTCCGAGACATTGTATTTCCTCGCGAGCACGGACACGGATACTTTTCCGTCCGACTGGATTTTATTCAGAATGGATATCTTTCTCTCTTCTTCAAACATACTGATCTCCCATCCGCCGCCGCTGCCCGCGGCACAAATCATAATCAGATTCTCCCGGGAAGCAAAACGGCCGGCAGCGTGTTCCCGCCCCCCTGGATAAACTTATTTTACCAGAAATGAGCACAAATGGCAATATCATGCTTGATAAAATGATTGAATGAGCATTAAAAACTTGAAAACGCGCGCGCGTTATGGTAATATATCCTCGTAAATGATAACAAACGAGCAAAAACAAGCATGCAGGAGGGTGGAAGTTATGAGTAAGAAAATTGTTGCAATCACTGCTTGTCCCACAGGAATCGCCCACACATATATGGCCGCGGAAAAGCTGCGGAACGTGGGAAAGGAGCTGGGCTACGAGGTGCGGGTGGAGACGCAGGGCACAACCGGGGCCCAGGACGCACTGACCGCCCGGGAGATCGCCGGAGCGGACGGCATCATACTGGCGGTTGACAAGGAGATTGACGAGAGCCGGTTTGCGGGGAAAGCGGTGCTCAAGGTCAATGTGGGCCAGGCGATCCGGGAGCCGCAGAAGATCATGGAAGACGCGCTGAATGGGATCGGTACCGTTGTGGTGGACGGGGAAAGCGCTGCGGTGGAGACTGCGGGCAGCCAGGGGTCCCTTGCAAATAAGGGATTCAGAAGTATCTATAAGCATGTGATGGCCGGCGTCTCCTACATGCTTCCGGTGGTGGTGGCCGGCGGTATTCTGACGGCGATTTCCTTTGCCTTCGGGATTTACGCGTTTCAGGAGGAGGGGAGCCTGGCGTGGGCCTTTTACCAGATTGGCGCGGCGGGGGCGCTGGGGTTGATGGTTCCCGTGCTGTCCGCGTACATCGCCCACTCCATCGCGGACAAAGCCGGTTTTGCGGCCGGCCTTGTGGGCGGCTGGCTGGCCGGACAGGTGGGAGCCGGATTCATCGGCGGTATTCTGGCGGGCTTTGGAGCCGGTTATCTGACTCTGTTTTTGAGCCGGAAGCTGCCGTTTCCCAGAACGCTCCAGGGCGTGAAGGATATTCTGGTAATTCCGATTTTGTCAACGGCGGTTGTGGGACTGATGATGATCTATGTGATCGGAAGGCCCATCAGCGCCATGCAGGCGGGAATCACGTCCTTCCTTACCAGCATGAGCGGCAGCAGCATCGCGGTGCTGGGCATACTATTCGGGCTGTTGTACTGGGATCTGGGCGGACCGTTCTCAAAGGTTCTCTACGCGTTTGCCATCGGCATGGTTGCAGAGGGCGTATATGAGCCCATGGCGGCGGTTATGGTCTGCGGGATGGTTCCGCCCCTTGGAATCGCGCTTGCGACCTTCGTGCGTCCGGCGCTGTGGAACCAGGACCAGCGGGAAGCGGGGAAAGCGGCTCTGTTTCTGGGATTGAGCTATATCACGGAGGGAGCGATCCCCTTTGCCACGGAAAATCCCAAGGTGATTCTGCCGGCCTGTATGGCGGGCGGAGCGGTGGGCGCAATGGTGTCCATGGCGCTGAAGGCGGGGATTATGGCGCCCCACGGCGGCATTTTCCTGTTGTTTATCCCCAATGCAATCACAAACGCGGTTGCGTTTCTGGCGGCTCTGGCAGTCGGTTCGATCGTCACCGCGGTGTTGATCATCCTGATGAAGAGCGTCAGGACCGGAAAGGCCGGGTGATCCGGCCAGGCCGCGCGGCGGGAGGGCCCCGGCAAACTGTAGGAAAGGACAGGAATCATGAGCGGTAAAGGAAAAAATGATAAAAGCGTGGCGGAAATTGTGGAGGTAAGCAAAAAAATCCCCTGCTGCAAACCGTTGGCGGAGCAAATCGAAATTATGGAAGCGTATACGGACGCGTTTATCAAATACAGCGGGCAGTCGGCGGCGCGCCGGGAAATTGAGTGCATGAAGGTTTTATTTCCGCGGATGTTCCGTCCGATGGAACCGGAGGACCTGGTAGTGGGGAGAAGCGACGTGCTGCCCATCGGCTTCGGCTGCGTGACCTCGGTGGGCGGGGTGGGGCATTACTGCGTGTTCAGCAAAATGGAACAACTGCGCAAGAGTACGGAGGACCGGACTCTGATCGAACGCCTGAATAAGCTGGAACGGTTTTGGGATGAGAACGATACCAGAAGCCTGTTTTACAATGAAACGCTGACGGAAAATACCGTCGGAAAATTCGTGGACGCCAAGTACCCGGCCGTGATTACGGCCCGGCTGAGCGGAACCTACCTGGATTACCCGAAACTGATCCGCCTGGGAATCCCGGGCCTGGAACAGGAGATTCGGGAATATCTGGAGCGGGAGACGGAGGAAGAAAAGCGGGATCTGTACGAGTGCTTTTTAGAATGCCTTGGGATTCTGCGCGATTCCATTGCATTTCACAGGGACATGTGCAGGGAGGAGAAGGACCGCGCGGCGGATCCCGGGCGCAGGCGGCAGCTGCAGGTGTTAGAAGACGCGCTGGAACACATTCTGACGGACCGGCCGGAAACCATGGTGGAGGGGATCGAGCTGGCCTGGATCTACTCCCTGCTGGCCGGTGTGGTCAATTACGGCCGCATCGACGACTATCTGGGCGATTTGCTGGAGCGCGACCTGGACCGCGGGCTGTACACCGGGGAGGAGGCGGTGGCTTATATCTGCTCCTTCTTTAAACTGATGGAGGCCCGCAGGACCAATGTCAACGGGCGCGTGGTTCTGGGGGGAAAGGGCAGGAAACAAACGCAGGCAAAGGACCTGTTCTGCAAGCTGGCCATCCGGGCCCTGATGATCAACCGGGATATTGAGCCGCAGTTTACCCTGAGAATCTACCGGGGCATGGACCGGGAGGTGTACGACCTGGCCATCGAGGCCATCTCAACGGGCTGCACCTACCCGCTTCTCTACAACGACGACGTGAACATTCCCTCGGCCGGGAAGGCCCTTCGGGTGGATCCGGAGACGGCCGAGGATTACGTGCCCTTTGGCTGCGGCGAGTTCGTCATCTCCGGACAGAGCATCGGAACGCCCAATGTGCTGTTAAATCTGCTGAAGATCCTGAATATTTCCTTAAACGGCGGCATTGATCCCTGGGACGGAAAGGACAAGAGCGGAGGCCTGGCGCTCCTTCCGCCGGAGAACATGGACACGTTTGACGACGTGTGGAAGCAGTACGCGGCTCTTCTGGATGATTACGTGGAGCGGACGGCGAAGGCGCACCGGTATTCCTATGATTTTATGAACCGCCGGATGAAATTTCTCTTTACCTCCCTTTTGATCAGCGACTGCGTTGCCAGGGGGAAGGCGGTGCTGGACGGGGGCGCCGGATATCTGGGGGGAACTCTGGAAACGTACGGGAATATCAATGCCGCCGATTCCCTCGCCGCCGTCAAATACTGGGTGTTTGACAAGAAAAAATACACGCTGCGCCAGATTGTGGACGCCGCAGGCAAAAACTTTGAGGGGGAAGAGAGGCTGCGGAGGGATCTGCTGGCTGCGCCGAAATATGGAAATGACGACCCATACGCGGACGATATCGCGGTCTCGCTCCACGAGTACATCTGCCGTAAGGTAAGCGATCAGGCAAAACCCAACGGGTTTCACTCCTACAATGTGGTGGTGATCAACAACCAGGTGAACACGGAGTGGGGGCGCATGACCAGCGCTTCGGCGGATGGACGGCTCAGTTCCATGTACATGAACAATGGAAATAATCCCCAGGGCGGGGCCGACAAAAACGGGCCAACGGCCATGCTCAACAGCCTGGTGAAGCTGCGAACCGATATCCACGCCGGTTCCGTCCAGAATATGAAGTTCAGCCGCTCTATGTTTACGCAGAAGCGGGATCAGGTCAACGCGCTGTTAAAGACATACTTCCGCAAAGGCGGAGGGCAGATCATGATCTCGGTTGTGAGTAAGGGCGAGCTGGAGGACGCGTACCAAAATCCGGAGAAGTACCCCAATTTGTTGGTGCGGGTGGGCGGCTTCAGCGCCAAGTTTGTGAATCTGGAAAAGGATGTGCAGCGGGAGGTAATCTCCCGGACATTGAATTAGGAGCGCGCCGCTATGGGGATTGTGTTTGATATACAGCGGTTTTGTGTAAATGACGGCCCCGGAATCCGCACAGTGGTATTTTTAAAGGGCTGTCCGCTAAAATGCCAGTGGTGCCACAACCCGGAATCCAACTCCATCAAACGGCAGCTGTACTGTGAGTGGAACCGCTGTGTCCACTGCGGAACATGCGGGGCTGTCTGCGGGCAGCGGGTCCATGAGATGGATGAAGGAGCCCATCGCATCCGTTTTTCCGGCTGCGCACTGTGCGGAGCGTGTGTGGAGGCATGTCCCCAGGGCGCGCTGGGGGTATACGGAAGGGAGAGGTCTGCCGGGGAGGTCGTGGCCGAAGTCCTGAAGGATTACGATTATTATGAGGATTCGGGGGGCGGGGTGACCATCAGCGGCGGGGAACCCATGGCACAGGCGGACTACGCCCGGGAGCTGTCCGGGGCCCTTAAGGGAGCGGGGCTTCACGTCTGCATGGAGACCAGCGGATTCGCGCCCTGGGAGGCGTACCAAAGGCTTCTGCCCGATGTGGACCTGTTTCTGTTCGACTACAAGGCTACGGGGGAGGAGCTTCACCGGCGTCTGACCGGCGTGGGCCACGGCCTGATCCTCACGAATCTGCGGCTGCTTTTAGAAGCGGGGAAAAATGTACGGCTGCGCTGTCCGATCATACCCGGCTACAACCTTTCGGAGGAACATCTGCGGGCCATCGCGGGCCTGAGCAGATCGGGAGTCTCTGCCGTTGAAATCATTCCCTATCACGACATGGGAAAGGGGAAAGCGAAAAATATCGGTTCCTCCCTGTATTTGAGCGATGTACGGACTCCTGAGCAGGCGGAGGTGGAGCGCTGGATCGACGACATTGTCCGATACGGCGGAATTCGGATATTTCAGGCGTGACGGCGCCGCGGGAAGGTTTCGACCGCTTGTTTTCCGCCCGCCTGTAAAAAAACGAAAAAACCATTTGACTTAGAGTACACTCCAAGGTGTAAGATACCGAATAAGCAATGAGAAACACACCCATCAAGGAGGTACAAATGGAAAAGTCAAAGGTATATTTCACACCGGAAATCACGCCCCAGGCCCTGGTCCGCATTTACCGGGCCCTGGGCGCAGAGCTTAAGGACAGCGTGGCGGTGAAGATCTCCACCGGCGAGCCGGGCGGCCATAATTTTTTAAACCCCAACCTGATCAAGGACCTGGTGCAGGAGCTTAAGGGCACTATTGTGGAGTGCAACACGGCCTACGAGGGCAGGCGCAATACCTCAATGGCCCACTGGCATACCATGGAGGAGCACGGTTTCACGGCCATCGCGCCCTGCGATCTTCTGGACGAGGAGGGGGACATGGCGCTTCCGGTGGAGGGCGGTAAGCATCTGCGGGAGAACTACGTGGGAACCCATCTGAAGGAGTACGGCTCCATGCTGATGCTCAGCCATTTCAAAGGGCACGCCATGGGCGGTTTCGGCGGCGCTCTCAAAAATATGTCCATCGGCGTGGCTTCCGCCCGCGGCAAGGTCTGGATTCACAATTCCGCCGCCAGCCTGTCCTTCGACTACGTACTCACCGCGGACCACGATTCCTTCCTGGAGTCCATGGCGGACGCGGACAAGGCGGTGATGGACTTTATGGGGCGGGAGAATATCGCCTACATCAACGTGGCCAACAACCTGTCCGTGGACTGCGACTGCGACGCCCATCCCCACGACCCGGAGATGGCGGACATCGGCATTTTCGCCTCCCTGGACCCGGTGGCTCTGGACCAGGCCTGCGTGGATGCGGTCTACAATTCCCCGGACAGCGGCAAGGCGGCGCTTATTGAACGGATGGAAAGCCGCAACGGCATCCATACGGTAGAGGCGGCCCAGGCCCTTGGGCTGGGGCGGCGGGAATACGAGCTGGTGGCGCTGGATTGAGAAAATTCTCCACAGACCGTCTGAACCGTTAACGGAACTATAGCGGAACGATATGAAAGCCGGCACTTGTATCTCAGAATCGTTTGCTGTATAATATTCCCACATTCAAAAAGTAAAGAGGGAATATGCGTGACGACACTGACGAAACGGGAGATACTGCGGGCGTTTTCCGAGCTGGCTTCGGAAAAACCCGTGGATAAAATAACGGTAAAGGAGATCACCGACAACTGTCAGATTTCCAGAAATACGTTTTATTACCACTATCAGGACGTGTACGAGGTGCTGGAGGAGTATTTACGCCTGGAGTCCCAACGCATGGTGGAACGGCTTGAAAAGGATTTGAGCAGCTGCAATCCGGAGGAGTTCATCGTGCGGGGGCTGGACAGTATGATCAGCCACAGAGCGCTGTTTTACAACCTGAACCAGTCCTCCGGCAGCGAGGTCAAGCGGTACATGGATAAGGCCGTTTCCGTGATCTTTGAACGTCTGGTGGATATCCTGTCCGAGGGAATTCCAGCCACGGAGGAGGACAAGGCGCTGATCAGCCGCTTTTACCAGTACGCAATCAAGGGCTTTATGATGGAGTGGCTGGAGAGCGGGGAGAAGCCGCCTATACAGCGGACCCTGCACCGGCTGAACGTCATTTTCGGAGATGATGTGACGGAGGCGCTCAGGCGCAGCGTAGAACAGCCGGAGTAACATAGCCCGCAGCGGGATGCGGGGAGAAAATTTGGGCAGATAGGGGCCCGGTGCACAAAACTTGTGCACCGGGCCCCTATCTGTCTATTGCCAGTTAGACAAATCAAACTATAATGTATGATTATGACTGCCTGCAATGGCACGCCATGCAGAGGAGGTGAGACAGTGTGCCGACACAGAAATTTTTAAATCTGGGCAGATACAAACAGAAGATGATTCTGGAGGCCATGCGCGATGCATTTCTCAGTGGTCCCTATGCAGAGATCACGGTGAGCGGGCTGATCCGCCAGGCCGGTATCTCCCGGGCCAGCTTTTACACGTATTTTGACGGGAAGGACGATATGTTTTCCTGTATGCTGAGGTCGATGGAGGGGGAGACGGAGGAGATGCTGCTGGATTCCTTCCGCAGGCAGAAGGGGGTCTTTAACGACAGTATGGCGGGGCTGTTCCGTTTGCTGACGGAAAATGATGTGGGACGGATGTATTCACAGGTCGGCAAGCATATTCTGGAGGATGAGGGCTGCAGGCCGGCGTTCGTACAGGTGGAACAGGAGTATTACCGGGCGGGAAAATGGAAAAGCCGGGGCAGGGCTTGTTTTGAAGTTCTGGACCGCGCCCTCTATCCGCGGTTGGATGAAGATGGGCTGGCCTGTGCCGTGGACATGGGGATGTCAATTCTATACAAGGCGGTGCTGCTGTATTTTGACCAATGCTCCGGGCTTCAGAAGCTGGAGGAAGCGGTGGAAAAGCAGCTTGGCATATTGGAACAGGGAATCAGGGCCTAGGAAGCACGGCCCGGATAGAAAGGAAGATGATTGTGATGAAGAAGAAAACGATATTGATTGCGGGGGCGGTCGTCCTGTTGGCGGCCGGAGGGATTCTCTTTCGCGTGATCAAAGGAATGGAAAAACCGGCGGAGTATGAGACGCGTCCCACGGTTTCCGCGGAGGCTCCGCAGACCGGGGATATTGTTTTGTACACGGACTTGACGGGCACGGTGGAGCCACAGTCCAGGGCGGCGGTTATGCCGAAAATCGGCGGCGAGGTGCTGGAGGTGTATTTCCAGGCCGGGGACCAGGTTCAGGCGGGGCAGGCGCTGCTAAAGATCGATTCCGACGCGCTGACCTCCTTAAAGCTTCAGATGGAGTCGGCAAAGGTGGCGGCCGACGAGGCGGCCCGGGAGTACGGGCGGATTGAGCCGCTCTACGCCGGGGGCTACGCGTCCCAGCAGTCCATGGAACAGGCCAGGGACGGAGCCGAGAGCGCCAGGCTGGCCTACGAGGCCGCCAAGCACCAGTACGATCTGCAGCTGGAGTACACTTCGGTGACCGCTCCCATAAGCGGCACGGTGGAGACACGGAATGTGGAACCCCACGACCACGTTTCCACCGGCACCGAGGTCTGCGTGATCTCGGCCGGGGACCAGGTTCAGGTGGAATTCGGCGTGACGGAGAAAACCAGGTCCAATCTGGCGGCCGGGGATACGGTTGCGATCTCGAAGAACGGCACGGATTACAGCGGCCGGGTGACGGAGATCGGTTCCATGGTGAATCCGTCCACCGGGCTGTACGATGTGAAGGCGGAGGTGGACCGGGCGGACGGCCTGACGAGCGGCACCAGGGTAAAGCTGACTGCGGTGCTCGACCAGGCACGGGGCGTGATGACAGTGCCGGTGGACGCGGTGAACTACGCGGCAGGCCAGCCCTTTGTGTACTGTTATGAGGACGGCGTGGCGAAAAAGACGATGATTCTTGGCGGAATCTACGATTCGCAGCGCATGGAAGTGAAATCGGGGCTTCAGCCGGACAGCCAGGTGATCACCAGCTGGAGCAACGAGCTGGTGGACGGGGCAAACGTCCTTCTGGAAGAAGCGCAGCAGGAAGCGGGTGAGTAAGAATGGTAAATATCACAAAATTTGCGGTGAAGCGGCCGGTGACCATTGTACTGTGCCTCATTACCATCGCTTACTTCGGGCTTCAGTCCCTGCTGGGAACCAAGATTGAGCTGACTCCGGAGATGGAACTGCCCATGCTGGTGGTGGGCACCGTGTACGCGGGGGCCAGCCCGGACGACATCAACGATCTGATCACCATGAAGCAGGAGGACGCCATCTCGTCCCTGGACGGGGTGGACACGGTTCAGTCCTTTTCCCAGGAAAATGTGGCTGTCGTCCTGGTACAGTACAAGTACGGCACCAACATCGACACCGCCTACATTAACCTGAAAAAAGCCATCGACGGAATCCGCAGCCAGATGCCGGACGACATTGAGGAGCCGAATATCCTGGAAATGGATATGAACGCCCAGCCGGTGGTCACCCTGGCGGTCAGCGGCCAGGTGGACGAAAACCTGTATACATATGTGGACAACAACATTGTGCCGCAGTTTGAGAAGCTGGGCTCCGTGGGCGAGGTATCCCTGTCCGGCGGCCAGGAAAGCTACATCCGGGTGGAGCTGATCCCGGAGAAAATGGCCCAGTACCATCTGAGCATGTCCGCAGTGGCGCAGATCGTGGGAGCCGCGGACTTCACCATACCGGCCGGGGACGTCCACGTGGGCCGGCAGGACTTAGACGTCAGCGTGGGGAACGACTACGATGATGCAGAAAGCCTTAAGTCCATCGCAATTCCCCTGGCGGGCGGGGACGTGATCCATCTCTCGGATGTGGCCAACGTGTACAGCGCCGTCAAGGACGCGGACTCCATCGGGCGCTACAACGGGGACGACGTCATTTCCCTGGGAATCAAAAAGCAGCAGAGCGCCACGGCCATCGATGTTTCCAGGGAGGTTATGAAACAGATTGAGGCGATACGGGTGACCAACCCGGGGATCCACATCACGGTGATCAATGATTCCAGCGAGATGATCGAGGAGTCTATCTCCAATGTGTTCCAGACCATGATCGTGGCGGTTCTGCTCTCCATGCTCATCCTGTGGCTGTTTTACGGGGACCTGCGGGCGTCCGTGATCGTGGGAACGTCCATCCCCATCTCCATTGTGCTGGCGCTGATCGCTATGAGCGCCATGGGATTTTCATTGAACGTGATTTCCCTGACCTCCCTGGTGCTGGGCGTCGGCATGATGGTGGATAACTCCATCAACGTGCTGGACGGCTGTTTCCGGGCCAAGGAGAAGATGAACTTTTACGACGCCGCCATCGAGGGCAGCCGCACCATGATCGGCGCCATCACCGGCGGCACGGTTACCACCTGCGTGGTGTTTTTGCCGCTGGCGCTCTTAAACGGCCTGTCGGGCCAGCTGTTTAAGCAGCTGGGCTTTACCATTGTATTCTGTATGATCGCCTCCCTGTTTTCCGCGGTGAGCATTGTGCCTCTGTGCTTTTACCAGTGGCATCCAAAGGAAAATGACCGGGCGCCGGCAAACGGGATGGTGAAATCCATGCAGAGCTGGTACCGCAGCCATATGCCGTCCATTATTCCAAGGACGAAGCTGGTCCTTGGCACCAGCGTGCTGTTCCTGGTACTGGCCCTGCTCATGGCCTCCCGGCTGAACATGGAGTTGATGTCCACCGTGGATGAGGGCATCGTGCAGATGACGGTCAAAACCAAGCCGGGCCTGTCCGTGGAGGCGATCAACGAGACGCTCTCCGGGCTGGAGGAGATGGTGATGAGCGAGGAGGACGTGGATCATTATCTCTTGACCTACGGCTCCAGCGGTCTGAGTATGGGCGGCAGCAGCGACGTCACCCTGAACGCGTATCTGAAGGACGGCCGTAAATTGTCTACCGACCAGGTGATCGACAAGTGGCGGCGTGAGACGGAGCGCTATAAAGATATGTCCGTGACCCTGAAACAGGGCAGCACCACCAGCTCCGGCTCCATGAGCAGCGGCGATCAGATTGAGATTGATTTGCAGAGCACGGACTATCAGGTTTTAAAGGCCGCTGCCAACGATCTGACGGAGCAGCTGCGGCAGCGCGGGGATGTGATGCAGGTTCATTCCTCGGTAGAAAACGCGGCCCCGGTGGTCAAGGTGGATATCGACCCCGTGTCCGCCCAGGCGGAGGGGCTGACGCCCGCGGGCATCGGCTCGGCGATCTACAGCAATTTGAGCGGCATCAAGGCGTCCACCATCCGTGTGGACGGCGAGGACGTGGATATCAAGGTGGAGTATGCGAAGGACCGGTACGACACCATTGATCAGTTGCAGGGAATGATGATCAACACGGCCTCAGGCACGGCACTTCCCCTGGAGGACCTGGCACAGATCCGCTATGAGGACAGCCCGCAGCAGATTTCCCGTAAGGATAAACAGTACCAGGTGTCCATCACCATGGAGCCCCAGGCCGAATACAAGAAAACCGCGGAGAAGGACGTGAAAGAGTTCGTGTCCCAGTGGAAAATGCCGCCGGAGGTTGAGTTGGCGGCCAACTCCCTGGATGAGATGATGGGCGAGGAGCTGGGCGCTCTGGGAGGCGCTCTGGTAACGGGCGTGTTCCTGATCTTCATCGTCATGGCAATCCAGTTCGAGTCGCCCAAGTTCTCCCTGATGGTGATGACCACCATCCCCTTCAGCCTGATCGGCTCCTTCGGCCTTCTGTACCTGGCGGGCAGCCCGATCAGCATGGTTTCCATGCTGGGCTTCCTGATGTTGGTGGGTACGGTGGTGAACAACGGCATTCTCTACGTGGAGACGGTGAACCAGATGCTGCCCGAGATGCCCCTTGACCAGGCGCTGGTGGAGGCGGGCGCCATCCGAATGCGCCCCATCCTGATGACCACGCTGACCACGGTGATCTCCATGGTGCCCAACGCTCTGGCCTACGGCAAGGCGGGCAAGATGATGCAGGGCCTGGCGCTGGTGGACGTGGGCGGCCTGCTGGCCGCCACGGTATTGACGCTGATTCTGCTGCCTACCTACTATAAGCTGGTGTATAACCTGGGCAGACGGAGCCTGGGCGGCGAGGGAGTGATTATGGCGGATTAAGGGATTCAGATAGAAACGGCAATCGCCCGAATGGAACTGCCCGGATTTCTGGTTGTGAGAGAAATCCGGGCAGTTTTTGGGTGAATTAATATGCGGGGCTTCTGCAAATTGTAGAAAACTGATATAATTATGAAAGAAAATAGTCCCATTCCCCCTGGGGCCTTAAACGGGTTGTGTGGGGATCGAATGTCTTAACGAATTGTCTCCGGAAAAAAAGTAGTTGACTTGGAGTGCGCTTTAAGGAGTATTCTGGTGGTTGAGGCTAATGGACAGCGCGCGGGCAGAGGCCGCGGCGGCGTTTCGCCGGGCGCGTGAAACGAGAGAGGAGCAAAAAGAGATGAATTACAGGGCATTGGGAAATACCGGCCTGCTGGTGGGCGAGATCGGCATGGGCTGCGAGGGCCTGACGGGCGGTGAGGAGCACATCCGGGAAATGTTCGCGGCGGCCAGGACTATGGGCGTCAATTATCTGGATTTCTATACTGCGGACCCGGAGGTGCGCAGCAGCGTGGGCCGGGCGCTGAAGGAGGTGCCGGGGCATTTTGTGCTGCAGGGCCATCTCTGTTCGGTCTGGCAGAACGGCCAGTACAAGCGGACCCGGGAGATACAGGAGGTAAAAGAGGGCTTTGCCGACCTGATGGAACGGCTGGACGTGCCCAGCCTGGATGTGGGTATGATCCATTATGTGGATTCCATGGAAGACTGGAGGGCGGTTCTGGACGGGCCGGTGGGGGCTTTTGCCCGGGAACTGAAACAGAGCGGAAGGATCCACCACATCGGCCTGAGCAGCCACAATCCCCAGGTGGCCCTTGCGGCGGCAGAGAGCGGTCTGATCGAAGTGCTGATGTTCAGCATCAACCCCTGCTACGATCTTCAGCCTGCAGGAGAGGATTGCGAGGCGTTGTGGAGCGAAGCCAATTATGAGAAGCAGCTGACCAATATGAACCCGGACCGCCAGGCCCTCTACGAGACCTGCAACCGTCTGGGCGTGGGCATCACGGTGATGAAGGCCTTCGGGGGCGGGGACCTGCTGGATGAGAAACTGTCCCCGGCGGGCAAGGCCCTGACCGCTTACCAGTGCCTGCACTACTGTCTGACCCGTCCGGGGGTCGCCACCGTGCTGGCCGGGGCAAGGACGCCGGCAGAGCTGGTGAAAAGCGCGGGTTATTCGGACGCCTCCGAGGTAGAGAAGGATTTCGCTCCGGCATTTGCCCGGTTTCCGAAGATTCGCTGGGAGGGCCACTGCATGTACTGCGGCCACTGCGCGCCCTGTCCCAAGGGGATCGACGTGGCTATGGTGACAAAATTCTTAAATCTCTGCAAGGCCCAGGGACATATGCCGGAAACCGTCCGGGAACACTATCGGGTGTTGGAGCACAAGGCGTCCGAGTGCATCGCCTGCGGGGCCTGTGAGACCCGCTGCCCGTTCCGGGTGCCGGTGCGGGAGAATATGCGCCGGGCGGCGGAGCTGTTTGGGGGCGTAGAGTAAGGCGGAGCGATCCGCGGGATGAGGGAGACGGACAATGAGAGCAATGTTTCTTGGCACGCTTTTGGGAGGAGCGGCGGCGGTCGGCATCTATTTTTACTTCTATTTCAAACGCGCAATCTCCTGGTGGAGGAAAAAGCCTGCGGACCGGGCGGCCGGGGTGTGGGCCGCAGCCTTGGGGGCGGTGAGCGCCTTTAAGGTGTTCCAGGTGTGGAATACCTGGGCCATGGTGGTGATGCACCTGTTTGGCTTTGCAGTATGCCTGGACCTGGTAAACGCCCTGCTGCGGCTTACAAAGCGCGGCGGCCGGAGGTGGGAGAGGGCCTACCGCTGCGGTCTGGTCCCGTTTCTCTGTACGGCGCTTCTGCTGGGCTACGGTTACTGGAACATTCACCGGGTGGTGCGCACGGATTACCGGGTGGAGACGGACAAACCGATCCGCGAGCAGGGCTACCGAATCGCGCTGGTGAGCGACCTTCACTTCGGCACCACCATGGATGGCCTGGATTTGGCCGGATACGCCGGGGAGATCCAGGCCGCCGGGCCGGATCTGCTGGTATTGTGCGGAGATATCGTGGACGAGGCGACCACCCGGGAGGAGATGGAGGAGGCCATGGCGATACTGGGCACGGTCAAATGTCCCCTTGGGGTCTATTTTGTCCGGGGAAATCACGACAGAGCCAGCTACACCCGCACGCCAAATTTCACGGCGGAGGAGTTGGAAAACGCAATCCGCGGTGCGGGAATCACCATTTTGACGGACCGGCGGGTGCAGGCGGCTTCGGATCTGACCCTGATCGGGCGGGACGACCGCTCCAGGCCCGTAGACGGGCGGCGCAGAGGGCTTGAAGAGCTTCTGGACGGAGCTGACCGGAGCAGCTTTCTGCTGTTGCTGGATCACCAGCCAAGCGAGCTTGAGGCCGCAGACCGGGCGGGGTACGATCTTCTGCTCTCCGGGCACACCCACGCCGGACAGATCTGGCCCACGGGCCTGATCAGCCAGGCGGCAGGCATCGTGGAATGGAATTACGGATATCGGAAACTGGACCACCTCCAGGTGATCGTCTCCTCGGGCATCGGGGGCTGGGGATACCCCATACGGACCAGCCGCCACTGCGAATACGTGATCATTTCCGTGGAGGGAAACAAGACAGAGTGACGCGGGGCGGGATGTTTGGAAAATGATTCGGGATTATCATGCAATATTTGGAAATGGACTTTAAAAACAGCTCAGACTGTGGTAATATACAAATATTATGTAGATAAAAGAGGAGATACACAGATGAGAAAGAGAAGTATGACAATCCTGGCCGCCGCGGCTCTGGCAGCCAGCCTGACAGTTGGCGGCTGCGGCTCCAAATCCCCGGAAGCGGGCGGAAAGTTCGGAGGAGAAAAGGGGCTGACCGTGGCCCCGTCCACCGAGGCTGAGACGGAGGCCGAAACAGAGCCGGAGCTGGACGAGGAGACCATGGACTTAATCAAGTACAATGTTTACATTGAGCTGAACAATGATATCCTGGAAGTCCTCAACAATATCGACTACTATTTTGTCGTAGTGGGAGACGGGGAGGAGTTCGCGCTGCTGCCGGATACCGGACTCACCTACGGCTACCGCATCGTGGGCCTGAATACGGAAACGCTGGATATGGCCCTGGAGCTGGCGGATATGGAGCCCTCCTACGGGGAAATGGATGCCATGGTCAAGGAGATGGCCGATCCGCTGCGCAAGCTGATGGAGTCCTTCAGCGAGATCAGCAGCATGCACGGAGCTTACGCGGACAACCAGTACGCAAAACCAAAGGAGCTGCACCCCGTTATTCTGGAGGCGGCCATGGAATTTGGACCCATTGCCTATGAATACTACGACGCAGTGACGGTATTTGCCAACGAGCGTGCGGAGCAGTTCCGGGAGGAGCTCAAGGGCGAGGGATACATGATCCAGTATTACGCCAGCAACAACATTGACCTGACCCGGAAGATTATCAGCGCGATTGAGGAACAGGACGTGTGGGACGAGAACATCACCGACATGGACCTGACAGCGGTCCGTCCTCTGTACGATGAACTGGTGGCTTCCGTTGAGGAATTCAACACAGTTTGTGCGGACAACGACCAGCTGGTCAAGGAGTCCCTCAGCAATTCCAAACCCTTTGATATGCTGTTTGACAAGCAGCTTCAGGCCATCGAGTGGATGATCCAGCAGGTGGAGAGCGGAAAGCCCATTGAGGACGTTTCCCTGGAGCCCTTAGGTTCCATCTCCCATGTGATCAACACCATGAACGAGTGCGTTGACCGGTACAATACGGTGTTTGGAGATTAAAGGATCCTGAAATTAACATTGAAACTGTTTGCGGCGGGAACGCCGCCCGGGAGCTGCGGGGACGCAGGCGGGCGGCGTTTCTGTTGTTTTTGTTATGGCGCCAGCCTGAAGCCGGAGGCTTTCGACGCCGTTTTTCGGGCCGGAGAAAAAGGCCGGAGAAAAATGACAAAACCTGTTGCTGAAACCTCCACGTTTCAGTATAATAAGGGAAACTGCCGGGGAGATGGTGGCCGGTTCACCCCCCCCTGCGGACAACGGAAAGACGGAGTGAAGGAAAATGCCGAGAAAAATCACCATGGCCGATATTGCCGACATGGCGGGAGTGACCAAGAGCACGGTGTCCCGCTATTTTAACGGAGGATATGTGAAGGAGTCCACCAGGGAGCGGATTCAGGAGATCACGCGGGAGTACAACTACGAACCCAATGCGTTTGCGCGCCTGAAGGCCAGGGAGAGCAATGTGATCGGGGTGGTGGTGCCCACTCTGAACTCCAAGGTGACCAGCCGGGTCGTCACCAGCATCGGCCGGTATCTGCGGGGGCAGGGGTATGAGACGCTGATCAAGGATTCGGACCACAGCCCGGAGCTGGAGCTGAAAAATATGCAGCGGCTGATGACGCTGAACGTGGACGGCATCCTGGTCAGCGCCATCACCATCACGCCGGAGCTGCGGGAAGCCATTGAGAGCTGCCCGGTGCCGGTGGTGGTCCTGGCTCAGGAATACCCACAGGGAACGGTGGTGGTGGCCGACGACTACGGCGCCGGCAGGGCTATGGGCGCTTACGTGGGGCGGACCGGCCCGAGGCGGGTGGGCTATCTGGGAGTGGAGGAGTCTGACCTGGCGGTGGGAATCAGCCGCCGGCAGGGAGTTTTGGACGGATTGCGGGAGCAGGGCGATCCGGAGGTAGTCGCGCTTCAGGGGGATTACAGCTATGAGAGCGGACAGCGCATGGCCGAGGCGATCCTGGCGGAAGGTCCGGTGGACGCCATGATCTGCGCAACGGACCGCCTGGCGTTCGGCGCATATCTTGTGCTGGAGCGGCACGGCCTGCGGGTGCCGGAGGACGTGTCGGTGGCCGGGTTCGGAGGCTATGACGAAAGCGCGCTGTTAAAGCCTCCGCTGACCACGCTGAAATTTGACTCCTACGCCATGGGTTATCTGGGAGCAGAGACCGTATTGAAGATGATCCGTGGGGAACCGGTGCCAAAAAAGCAGATTGTGGATTACGCGTTTATTGAGGGTAAAAGTGTGAGGGAGAGGTAGGATTTCGGAGCGGAATGGGGCGCTATCGGGGAACCAACCGGTAGGAAAACGGTCAAACCGTATGCCTGCCGGAGACGAAACAGATGGAAACGGAATAATCAGCGCTGGTTTTGGATAGAATGCACAAAAAACAGCGCTGATTTTTTACACCTAAATATGGCACCGGTGCCATAAACAATATTGACAAAATGTCGCTAAAGTTATAATATTTAAGCATGGAACCGATACCGGAAATGTTCGAAAGGGGAAGGAAAAAATTATGGATTATGCAAAAATTGCCAGCCAGGTGATCGAGCTCTCGGGCGGGAAGAGCAATATCCGCTCCGTGGCGCACTGTGCCACACGACTGCGCCTGCAGCTGAGGAACAACGATCTGCGGAATGAGGAGGCCATCAGCGATGTGGAGGGGGTCAAGGGCGTGTTTCTGACACAGTCCCAGTTCCAGATCATTTTTGGAGCGGGCCTTGTGAATCTGATCTGCGACGAGGTGCAAAAGCAGCTGGGAACCGTGCAGGAGAGCAGAGAGGAAGAACCGGAGGAGAAGGGGAACGCGGTGCAGCGGTTTATCAAGATGCTCAGCGATATTTTTGTCCCCATTATCCCGGCCATTGTGGCGGGCGGTCTGCTGATGGGATTGAACAACCTGCTGACCTCCCCGCTGATCGGCGGGCAGTCCCTGATCGAGCTTTACCCGCAGTGGCAGGGGCTGGCCGCGGCCATCAATACCTTTGCCAACGCGCCCTTTACGTTCCTGCCCGTGTTGATTGGCTTCAGCGCCACGAAGAAATTCGGCGGGAACCCGTTTCTGGGCGCGGCAATGGGGATGATCATGGTCCATCCCGATCTGCTGAACGCTTACCAGATCGGAGTGGCACAGGCGCCGGTCTGGAATATTTTCGGGTTTGAGATCGCGGCCATCGGCTAACAGGGAACCGTGCTGCCGGTGTTGGCGGTGGCCTGGATTCTGGCTTCCATTGAGAAGCGGCTGCACAAGGTGACGCCTACCTGGCTGGACAATCTGACCACGCCGCTGCTGTCCATTTTGATCACTTCTTTTATGACGTTTATCTTCGTAGGCCCCATCCTGCGACAGGCCGGAAATCTGCTGGCGGCAGGGATCACCTGGACCTACAACACGCTGGGGCCGGTGGGCGGCGCGTTGTTCGGTTTCGTCTATGCGCCCATCACTATGACCGGCATGCACCACAGCTTTATCGCCATTGAAACCCAGCTTCTGGCCAACAGCGCCCAGACCGGCGGGAGCTTTATCTTCTCCACTGCCAGCATGAACAACGTGGCCCAGGGCGCGGCGGTGCTGACCGTACTGCTGATGACGAAGAATGAAAAGATCAAATCCATCTGCTCCGCCTCCGGTATTTCCGCTCTGCTGGGAATTACGGAGCCCGCCATGTTCGGCGTGACGCTGAAATTAAAGTATCCCTTCTACGCGGCTATGACCGGTTCCGCGGTGGGCAGCGCCTACCTGGCGGGAACCAGGACCCTGGCCCAGGCCCTGGGAGCGGCCGGACTGCCCGGCTTTATCTCCATGAAGCCGGACCACTATCTGAATTTTGCCATCGGCCTGGCGCTGTCTATGGCGGTATCCTTTGGGCTGACCATCGTGTTCTGGAAAAAATTCGGGCTGGAGCGGCAGGACGGGAACGGAAATGGGAAACAGCCCGGGAGAAAGAGCGGCGTGCAAGGCACGGCTGCGCTGGGAACGGTTGAGGGCGAAGGCACTGTAGAGTGTGCGGTTAAGGCAGAGTCGCCGTCGGAACCGGAGCGGGCCTCGGCGTTGTTCTACTCCCCCATGAGCGGGCGCATTCTGCCGGTATCCCAGTCCGCGGACGAGATGTTCGCCTCCCGGGCTCTGGGCGACGGCATGGCGGTGGACCCGGCGGACGGACTGGTGTGCGCGCCCTGCGACGGCACCGTGACCATGATTTTTCCCACCGGGCATGCTATGGGAATCGCCTCAGACTCCGGGTTCGAAGTGTTGATTCACGCCGGAATCGATACGGTCAAGCTGAACGGCGAGGGATTTGAGGTATTTGTGGAGCAGGGGCAGCACGTGAAGAAGGGCGACAGACTGCTGCGCATGGATCTGGATTTTATCCGAAGTAAGGGATTAAACCCTCAGACCATGATGATTTTCACAGAGGGAGCGGTACTTGAGGTGGAAGTATTCCCCGCAGCGAACGGAGGAGCGGACCACGAGGCAGTAATTGTCAGACGAAAATAGCGGTGGGAGGAATGGTTGTGAAGAAATATCAGAAGGTATACCGGGAAATGTATGAACAGTGGTACCGGGAGAATCAGGCGTACCGGGAGCAGGTGGCGGCGGATGAGAACCGTCTGGCCTACCACCTGATGCCGGAAACCGGGTGGCTCAACGACCCCAACGGGCTGTGCCAGGTGAACGGCGTTTACCACATCTATTACCAGTACACGCCCTTTGAACCCACCGGAGAATTGAAGCTGTGGGGGCATTGCACCACACAGGATTTTGTCCACTACCGGCAGTGCGAACCTGCGGTGTATCCGGACCAGGACTTTGACGCCCACGGCGTGTACTCCGGCTCCGCATTTGTGGAAAACGGCCTGATCCATTATTTTTACACCGGAAATGTAAAATATTTCGACCGGGATGACTACGACTATATTCTCACCGGCCGCGGCAGCAACACGATCCATATGACGAGCCGGGATGGTTTCCATTTTTCGGAAAAAGAATTGCTGCTGACGAACGGGGACTATCCGGCGGATATGAGCGGACATGTGCGGGATCCCAAGGTGATCCGTCGCGCAGACGGGTATTACATGGTGCTGGGCGCCCGGGACACGGCGGGGAAAGGGCTGGTGCTGATATACCGGTCCGGAGATTTGACCGGCTGGGAGTATCATGGCCGGATCACCACCCGGGAGGCCTTCGGCTATATGTGGGAATGTCCGGACCTGTTCGTCCTGGACGGCAGGCTCTGCCTGATCTGCTGTCCCCAGGGCGTGCCGCAGAGGGGGGTGGATTTTGCCAATGTGCATCAGTGCACGGCGGTTATGCTGGATTACGATTTCGCGCCGGGCGAGTATGTTCTGGAGGATATGGCGAAGGTTCGAATGGTGGACCGGGGCTGTGATTTCTACGCGCCTCAGACCTTTGAGGACGAAGAAGGGCGGCGCATCCTGATCGGCTGGATGGGAATTCCGGACCCGGACTATACCAACCCCACCGTGGAGGCCGGATGGCAGCATGCGCTGACGCTGCCGAGGGAGCTGCACATAGCGGACGGCCGGTTGGTCCAGACGCCCCTAAAGGAGCTTCAGGCGCTGAGGCGAAACCCGCGGGTGTGGGAAGTGGGGAGCCTGAACCGGGCCGGCGAGCGGGGGCTGGTTTACGAGCTGGAAGCGGATTTTGAACACTGCCGGCCCATGACCATGACGCTGCGCAGTGGGGTGACGCTGAGCTGGAAAGAAGGGCTGCTGACCCTGGATTTAGGACCCTGCGGCAGTGGACGGACCAGCCGCAGCGTGGAGCTCGACCGTCTGGAGCATCTGCAGATTTTCTCCGATACTTCGTCTCTGGAAGTGTTTGTGAACGGAGGCAGGGAAGTATTCACCACGCGGGTTTACGGCCGTGAGGGAGGTATCTGTCTGGAAGGCTGCGACGCCCGGGTGACGCTGTACGATCTGGAAGGATTTTGCTTGAGCTGAGGCCGGAAGCAGGGCGGCGGGCGGGGAAACCGGCGTGCCGCCCTGCCTTTGCGCCCGGCTTCTTAAAAATCCTGTGATTGACACCTTTTTGCCCGGATGCTATACTCAGATTCAGAACAAAACATGACAAAGGGACATGGAGAGAGGTGGATCAGGAATGTTCCAGTTGGAAGATTGTATTGCCTATATTACGAGCAGAGGGGCCAAGACCCTGGCGGAGCGCCTGGAGGACCGGTTTACCGGCAGCGGGGTCAGCCGGGTGCAGTGGATCGCCATGTATTATGTGGACCGGTGCCCGTCCATTACCCAGAAGCAGCTGGCGGAGCGGATGAACTCCAAGGAATCCACGGTGGTGCGCCTTCTGGACCGGATGGAGAAGGAGAACATGGTGCGCAGGGTCTGCTGCCAGGACGACCGGCGGGTCCGGTATCTGGAGATGACGCCGGAGGGCAGGAAGCTCTACGAAAAGCTGTCCCAGCGGGCGGAACAGTTCAAGGACGACGCCATCCGGGGGATCGGTGAGGAGAAGCTGGAGGTATTCAAAGAAGTTCTGAATCAGATGCTTGCCAACACGGAAGAGGGTTGACAGACCGCGTTTTCCGTGTTATATTATTATCATAATACTTGCATTGCTAATTATTAGTGTTACAAGAAAAAGCAAAATTCGATTTGGAGGGCTAAAACATGAAAGATGTAAGAACAATGCTGAATGATTTTGTCGGCGGTCTGGGGAAACTGGGCGAAACCAATGAGGCGCATGTCCAGGCGTTTATGAATCTGCTGGGGACCAACTACGCGGAGGGCGCTCTCTCGGTTAAGACAAAAGAGCTGATCAGCGTGGCCATCGGCGCGTACAACCGCTGCGAGTATTGCATCGTTTACCATGTGTACAAAGCGTACGAGGCCGGCGCTACCAGGGAAGAGATCATCGAGGCTGCCATGATCGCGGTTGCATTCGGCGGCGGACCCAGCATGGCGTATTCCGTTACCACTCTGATGGATGCGGTAAATGAATTTGAGCACGATTTTGATTGAATGTAAGCGGGGAATTTGAGGGCAGAGGACGGCTGTGCGGGAGGGACTTTCGCGGCCGTCCTTTTTCCCTGTCACGGGGAACAAAACGGCGCCGGTATTATACCAGTTCAGATATCCGGCATTGTACGCAAACACAATATTTGGAGGGAAGAAGATGGATTTACAATTTAAGGCCGCAGACGGCAGTAAGCGCTATAAGATTACGAAAATTTACGTGCCGGAGGGCGGAAGCTTTCAGGCCGGAGCTCCTCTTTTGAAAGCGGAGAGCGGGAAAATGAACACGGTGGTCAAGGCGGAACAGGCAGGAACGCTGAAAAAGCTTCTGGTGAAGGAAGGACAGGAGATCGGCAGCGGGGAGATCTTCGCCCAGGCGGAGTACGCGGCCGGGACTTCCGCGGCGGGCGGACAGCGTGGTACGGTCGGGAGTTCTTCGGCCGCCAGCCAGCGTGACGCGGCAAAGGCCACCCCGAACCCCGCCCTCTCCCTGTTCGGCAAAAAAGAGGAACTGTCCTGCGAGATCGCCGTGGTGGGAGCGGGCCCGGGCGGTTACGAGGCGGCTATCTACGCGGCCAAGCAGGGCAAGGACGTGATTCTCATCGAGAAAAGCAAGGTAGGGGGAACCTGTCTGAACGTGGGCTGCATTCCCACCAAGGCCATTGTCAACAGCGCGGAAAAGTATCACATGCTTTGCGGCCTGGAGGACATCGGCGTGAGCTGCGGTCAGGCCTCCTTTGACATGCACCGGGTGATCGGCCACAAAAACCAGGTGGTGGAACAGCTGCGGGGCGGAATTGAGTCGCTGCTGGAGGCGAACGGCGTGCGCCTGGTCCGGGGGACGGCGGCATTTCAGGGGCCCAAGGAACTGTTGGTGTCCCAGGGATTAAACCGCACCACGGTCAAGGCCGGTCATGTGATCATTGCCGCCGGATCGCGGATCGCAGACCTTCCCATCCCGGGGATCCACGGCTCCAATGTGCTCAATTCCACCACGGCGCTGGATCTGGAGGAGGATTTCGACTCCATCGCGATTGTGGGAGGCGGCGTGATCGGTATGGAGTTTGCCGGAATTTACGCGTCTCTGGGCAAGCGGGTTTATGTGCTGGAGTATGAGAAGCAGATTCTGCCAACCACGGACCCGGATCTGGTGGAGGTGCTGACGGAGGATCTGAAGGGCCAGGTGGACATCCGTACCGGAGTCCGGGTGCAGGAGATCCACGAGAGCGAGAATGGGCAGTGCATCGTGGCGTTTGAGTCCGGCGGCCGTACGAAATATCTGGTTGCAGACAAGGTGCTGGTGGCGGTTGGGCGTTCTGCCAACCTGGACGGCCTGAAGCTGGAGAAGGCCGGGGTGGAGCTGACGGAAAACAAACGCTCCATCGCGGTGGGCGGTTCCATGGAGACAAATGTTCCCGGTATTTACGCCATCGGAGACGTCACCGGGAAAATCCAGCTGGCCCACGCGGCTTCCCACCAGGGGCTGGTTGCGGTGGACTGCATTTTGGGAAAAGACAGGTCCATGGAGTATGATTTCATCCCCTCGGTGATCTTCTCCAGAGTGGAGATTGCCACGGTGGGGCGGACGGAGCGGGAGTTAAAACAGGCGGGCATCGCATACAGAGTGAGCCGCTTCCCCTTCGCAGCCAACGGCAAAGCCCTGACCATGGATGAGGGCAGAGGATTTGTCAAGCTGATCGCCCGGGAGGAGGACGGAAAGTTGGTGGGAGCCGCCGTGGCCGGGCCGGATGCCAGCAATCTGATCTCCGTTCTGACGCTGGCGCTCACAAACGGCCTGTCCCCGGAGGCGATTATTTCCACCGTATTCCCCCATCCCACGCTGGGCGAGGTGATCCACGAGGCGGCGCTGGGGCTTACGGTGGGAGCCATCCATTACCATGAATAGGCTGGTGATCTCCGGCACCGGCCAGGTGTACAAAAACCTGGCGCTGGAGGAGGCGCTGCTGCGGGAGCTGGAGGAAGGGCAGTGCGGTCTCTATCTGTGGGTGAACGATCCCTCGGTGATCCTGGGAAATAACCAGTGCGCTTACCTGGAGTGCAACCCCGGAATCTGCCGTAGCCGCGGGATTGCGGTAGCCAGACGGCGTTCGGGAGGCGGAGCGGTCTACCATGACCGGGGAAATCTGAATTTTACCTTCTTTTACTGGCCGGGACGGGCGGGGGAGGAAGAATTCCGGGAGCTGGCCCGCAGCGCCATAGAAGAGCTGGCGGGGCGGCCTGTGATATCCTCGGGCAACGATTTCCTCATTGAGGGGAAAAAGATCAGCGGTATGGCCGGTTACGAGGAGGACGGCAGAAGGCTTTTGCACGGCACGGTTCTGGTGGATGCGGACATGGAGGCCATGAGTCAGGCCCTCACCGTAAGCGCCGGGAAGCTGCGCTCCAACGGGGTGGACTCGGTGAGAAAACGGGTGGTCAACCTGAACGAATTTGTTCCCGGAATATCGGTGAACCAGGTCCTGGAAAAACTGGCAGAGCGATTTTCCGGCGCCTTGGGGCCGGTGGAAACCATAGAATTTGGGGAGGCGGACATGACGGGGGATTCCTCTGCTTACGCTGCCGCGGACTGGATTTACGGCGAGAGCCCGGACTGTGAGATGGAGATGGAAGCCGCCTCGGGAGCGGGGATTTACCAGCTGGTATTCCGTGTGGAGGGGGAGCGCATAAGCGAGGCCAGGCTGTACTCCGACGCGGAGGCCCGCGAGGACCACAGCAATTTTGAGCGGGAACTGGCCGGAGCGGTTTACGAGGAGACACAGTTGAAAGAACGGCTGGAGCGGTATGTGAATACGCTTGCCGCAGAGGGATCGGAACCTGGAAATCCACAGGGCGGCCGCAGCGCTTGAGCATGACGGAACGGCCGGCGGATCACGCAAAACGGTCTGTCACGACCATAAAACCATAGAAAATGGAACTGGCATCGGAGAAATCCGGTGCCATTTGTGTTGGAGGAAATGGGCCATAGGCGGTTACTGTTCACAGGCAATATCCCGCGAGGCGTTTTTTGTGAGTGGAGCGCAGCGGAAGTCACAGAAAACCCGAGGATAGCGGCGCGAAACGGCGTTTTTTGCCGTTTCTGTGCATCGCGAAGCGTGTTACTGGGAACGGAGTGTACAGTAACCGTCGGCGCAGCCTTCAAGCGGCTGTTTGCCTGGCCCTTGACATAAGTACGAAATCGGACTATAATAACGAGTACGAAATCGGATTAAGCCCGAAAGGGCCGCAGGGAGGGAACGGATTTGGAGGAGAGACAGCAAAATGACGTCAACGAGTTCAACCGGCTGTACAAGGAGATGGACGACCTTTACCACGATATCGCGCTGAAGCTGGGGCTGTCGGACAGCGCCCTCACGATTTTTTACGCGATCTGTGAGCTGGGGGACGGCTGCCTGCAGAAGGATATCTGCGGCCAGTCCTTCTGCAGCAAGCAGACCATCAACTCGTCGATCCGCAAGCTGGAGCGGGAGGGAACCGTGTATCTAAGGCGCGGAAAGGGCAAAAACATGCACATCTATCTGACGGAGCAGGGCCGGGAATTTGTGGAGAACAGGATTCGCCCTGCTATGGGGATGGAGGTCCAGGCATTTCTGGAGCTGACGCCCGGAGAACGGAGCGAGCTTCTGCGCCTGACCGGGAAGTACCTGGAACATTTCCGGGAGCGGGAGCGGCGGATGTGAGCCCGCCCGGCCGGAGAAAAGCGGAATTTGACTGACATTGGAGGACTTTTTATGAAAACCGTACTGCGGTTCCTGAAACCGTATAAACGACTGTGCATTCTGACCTTATTAACCATGCTGGTGGACGCCGCGGGGGCGCTTCTGATCCCAACGCTGACGGCGGATATGATCAATATCGGCGTAAGCGGAGGAAATCTGAACTTTATTGTCCAGCGGGGGCTGGCTATGGTGGCGGTCACCGTGCTGGCCGGAGCCGCCACCTTGCTTGGCAGCTGGCTGTGCGCAGATCTATCCGCCAAAGTGGGAAAGGACATGCGAAACGCCGTCTACGATAAATCCCTGGCCTTCTCCGCCCATGACTTCGAGCAGTTTGGGACCGGGTCCATGATTGCCAGGACGTTGAACGACGTCAACATTATCCAGCAATCCATTGTCTGGTGCATCCAGATGGTGATCCCGGTGCCCGCGCTGTGCACCATGGGAATCGTCATGGCCTTTGCCATCGACGCCACCATGGGATATCTGCTGATCGCCGTGACGGCCCTGATCATTGTTCTGGCGGTTCTGGTGACGCGAAAGGCTTCCGTGATTTTTGAGAGCCTTCAGCGTTTTCTGGACCGGATGAACGTGGTGCTGCGGGAAAATATCACAGGTGTGCGGGTGATCCGGGCGTTCAACAAGGAGCGCAGGGAGGAGGCGCGCATCCGCAGAACCTTCGAGCAGTACGCGGAGTCGTCCATCCAGGCCAACCGGCTGTTTGTGGGGCTCGACAGCACGGCGTTTTTTATGATCAATCTGTGTATTGTGGCCATACTCTGGATCGGCGGCAACCGCATCGGGGCCGGTTATATGGAGATCGGAGATATCACCGCTCTGATCGAATATGCGATTCTCATTCTCTACTATATTATTATGGCACAGATGGTTATTATCCTGCTGCCCAGGGCGCGGGTCTGCCTGCGCAGGATGGAGGAGGTTCTGTCCAGGAAGCCGGAGATCTGTGACGGGGAGGCGCCCCTGCTGCCGGACTCCAAACGGGAGGAGGCGGTGGTGGCATTTGATAATGTGTCTTTCCGGTTTGCGGACGCGGACGAGGATACCCTGGGCGGCCTGACCTTCACCTGCAGGCGGGGGCAGACCACCGCCATCATCGGGGGAACCGGAAGCGGAAAATCCACCATCGCCAAGCTGATTCTGCGGTTCCACGACGTGACCTCCGGCCAGCTGCGGTTTGACGGGCAGGACGTGCGCGGTATGACTCAGAATGAGCTGCGCGGGCGCATCGCCTACATCCCGCAGAAGGCGTGGCTGTTTTCCGGGACGATTGCGGATAACCTGCGCGATGGCCGGGAGGGAGCGCGGGAGCCCGAGATGTTTCACGCTCTTAAGGTGGCTCAGGCCGGTTTTGTGGAGGAGCTGCCGGAGGGGCTGAACGCCCATGTGGCCCAGGGCGGCACAAACTTTTCGGGAGGCCAGAAGCAGCGCCTTTCCATCGCCAGAGCGCTGATGAAACAGGCGGATTTGTACATTTTCGACGACAGCTTTTCCGCTCTGGATTTTAAAACGGACGCGGCGCTGAGAAAGGCTCTTGCCGCGGAGACCGGGGACGCCGCGGTGCTGATTATCGCCCAGCGGATCAGCACGATTTTGAATGCGGATAAAATCATTGTGCTGGACAACGGGCGCATGGTTGGGATGGGCAGCCATGCCGGGCTGATGGAGAACTGCCCGGTCTACCGGGATATTGCCAGGTCGCAGATGAAAGGAGATGAGCGGGATGCAGGATGAGCAGAACATACCTTACGAGGACGACTACGCCTACGAGCTGCCGGATCACGCCGGTAAAACAATCAGACGGCTTTGGCGCTCCGTGAGCGATCAGCACGGCCGGCTTGCGGTGGTGCTGATGTCGGTTGCATGTTACACCCTGCTCTCCATCTATGCGCCTTATTATAGCGTCCGCATCGTGGACTTTCTGTGGAACGGCATCCGGAGCGCCCATACCCAGGGAACGGTGTTCCGGGTGAGCTGGGAGCAGGGCGGGAGGGAGATTGCGGTTCTGTTGGCCGTCTACACGGCGACGGCCGGGCTTTATACCCTGCAGAGTTTTCTCATGTCCAGCTTTGCGGAGCGGTTGAGCCTGAGGCTTCGGACTGAGATCAGTGAGAAAATAAACCGCTTGCCTCTGGTGTATTTCGACAATCACAGGACGGGCGAGGTGATGAGCCGGGCGGTCAACGATCTGGATAAGATGTCGGAGGCGCTGCAGACCGGCCTGTTAAGGCTGTTCACCGCGGCGGGCATGGTGGCCGGTTCCCTGGTGGTAATGTTTCAGATGCAGGTGTGGCTGACGCTTATTTTCCTGTTTTTCATGGGTCTGGCGCTGCTGTCCACCAAGCTGTTTGCGGCCAAAACCCTGCAGCTGGCAGCCCGGCGGCAGCAGTGCGTGAGCAATGTGACGGCACGGGTGGAGGAAGCGTACAGCGGCCGCGTGATCATCAAGGCGTTTGGCCGGGAGCAGAACAGCTCCCGGGAGATTCACAGGGCCACGGAGGAGCTGGCTGAAGTCTCCCGCAAAGCGGATTTTCTGGTAAATGCCATCAACCCGGCCATCCGCCTGGTGAACCGGCTGGGCCAGGTGCTGATCGCGGTGACGGCAGGAAAGCTCCTGATCGACGGGGCGCTCAGCGTGGGCACGTTCCAGGCGTTTTTCCAGTACGTGAACCAGTCCGCGGAGCCGCTGACCGAGGGCGCCTACATGGTCAACTCCATGCAGTCGGCCCTGGCTTCGGTGGAGCGCATTTACGCGCTGTTAGACGAGCCGGAGATCGGGGCGGAGCCGGAGACGGCGGCGCTTACCGGACGCACGGAAGGGAGAGTCGAGTTTCGGAACGTGCGGTTCGGCTACACGCCGGAGCGGGTGCTGATGGAGGATATCAGCTTTACCGCTCACCCGGGCCAGAAGATTGCGGTGGTGGGCAGCACCGGAGCGGGAAAGACCACGTTAATCAACCTGCTTATGCGGTTTTATGAGGTGGACGGCGGGGCGATCCTGCTGGACGGCGTGGACACGAAAACCATGTCCCGGTCCTGGCTGCGCAGCCACTTCGGCATGGTCTTGCAGGATACCTGGCTTTTTGAGGGAACCATTGCCGAGAATATCGCTTACGGCAAACCGGATGCCACCCGGGAGGAGATTGTGGCCGCGGCCAAGGCGGCCCGGGTGGATTTTTTCGTGCGGACCATGCCAAAGGGGTACGATACGGTTCTGGGTAATGATACGGAGAATATTTCCGTAGGCCAGCGCCAGCTTCTGACCATCGCCCGGGTGGTGCTCAGCAACCCGGCGCTGTTGATTCTGGATGAGGCTACCTCCAGCGTGGATACCAGGACGGAGATGGAGATCAACCGGGCCATGAACGCCCTGATGGAGAACCGGACCAGCTTTGTGATCGCCCACCGGCTTTCCACCATCGTGGATGCGGACCTGATCCTGGTGATGGAGAACGGCAATATCATCGAGCAGGGAAAACACCGGGAGTTGGTAAAAGCCAACGGACCGTATGCACAGCTTTACTACAGCCAGTTTGCTTAAGACAATTTGATAGAAGCCGCCCGGAACGGGCGGCTGGGGCAGGGGAATCGTGCGGATGCGGGAATCCCCTGTTTTTTTTGCGGGAGTTATTGATCAGGCGGATGCTTTGACCGCTCGCTGCCGCCTTTTCGCCACAGTGGAGAAGAGCAGAATAAGGATACCGGCTGCCAGCGCGCACCGCGCGGCCAGAATCGCACTTAAGGGGCGGAAGGACAGGGCGTGAATGTAGTATTCCGGCAGGAATCCGGCCAGGACCCGCAGGTGGCCGGAGTAGCAGAACACATCCACCAGAATGTCTTCCGTCATAAGGCAGAAAATACCGAGGATTGTGGCGGCGGCCCGGTTTTTGACCGGAACGGCCAGGGCGCAGAACAGGGCCGCATAGGAACAGTGAAGCAGGATCTGCAATACCAGGCGGCACAACAGGTCCAGAGGGGAGAGTATGCCGGGGTCGAACAGCAGGGAAAAGCCAACGCCGCAGAGCAGCACATAGAGCGCAATCATGGCGGCTGTGTGCATGCATACCAGCCGGAATGCGCTCCAGGGCCGCGCCCGTCCGGCGCCGGAGGATGCAGAGCGAACCGCCAGGAGGCAGGTGAACAGGGAGAGCAGATGGGGCGGCGCCCCCACCGCACGGACCGCGTCGGCGCCGGAAGGGGTGAAGCCGAACATGAGTTCCGGGCTGACTCCGATTCCGTGGATTACCGGGCCTTTCGCCAGGTGGAAGAAAACGTGCACGGTGGCCAGCGCGTAGATCAGTACCGCGGCGTAGGGGAGAAGGGGAAGGCCGCGGGGCCGCCTGGGAGCGCCGGTCCGGCAGAGGGCGGCCCGGGCCTCCTGCTCCCTGCGCATGTCACATCCGGCCGCTGCGGTCAGGATTCCCGCCGCCACGGCTGCGGGCAGGCTGTGGCGGAAATGGACGGCTGACAGAAACAGAACCACGGATTCGTCCTGGAGCGCCATGGTGACGGCGGTGTAGGCCATGTAGCCGGCAAAGAGGGAGGACACCGCCGGGACCTCCTCCATCATCCGCGCCACCAGGCCGCTTCCCCAGAAGAGGACGGGCAGACAGACGAGCAGGGAGAACGCTGCTGTCAGAAAACCCCGGCTGTCCGGGACGCGGCCGCCCTCCGAGAGCAGGGAGAGCACCGCGATGGCGTTTTCCATGGCCATGGTCAGGTCGGAGGCCAGAATGGAGACGGCCGCCAGCCGGGTTCTGCCGGCGCAGGAGCAGGGGATTTCGGGGACGGAGGATACGGTTGACCTGGCCGGGCAGACCGTTGGTCCGGCGGAGAAATCCGTTGCCCCGGCGGCGCAGCCTGAGGTCCCGCAGCAGGCCCCGTCCTTCAGCATCTGCCAGGTGACGTAGAGCATGGCCGCCCCGCCCAGAAGGCGCAAGTGCAGCCAGGAGATATCCAACAGCCGTCCGGCGGCCCAGATGAAGGCCAGGGTGAACACCGGGGCCAGGCCGATTCCCAGCCTGCGCATGCAGGCCGCCTGCCTGTCCGGCAGCCCGCGGGTGGCCATGGCGATCACGCCCACGTTGTCGCAGGAGACGGCCAGATTGATGAGTACGATTTGCAGAAACACGGACAAGATATACCTCCAACCAAGGGAATTTTGAAGCCGCTGTCCCCGCTGGAGGGAAGCGGAACGGGCGGCAGCTTGAAGATTGCCGCACCGCCGGGGACACGCAGACCGAAAATACGCCTTAGAACCATATTCACAATCATTGTATGCGCGCCGCCGCCCGGAACATGCGCGCCGTCTCCGAAACATGCGCGCCGCCGCCCGGAACATGCCCTTCTTGACATTTTGTGCCCTCCCATTGTACTATTACAGGGAACAACGGGCGCGTGTCCGGGAATGCGGGTGGAGACAGATGACAGACAGACGAAAAAAGAGACTTCCCTTACAAACCGTATATTACACCTCCTTTCTGGGACTGGTGGTGGTGCCGATCGTGGTGGTGCTGATCATCTCGCTGACGGTCTTAAATCAGGTGTTCAGCACCCAGGCCGTGGAGAATATCAACCGGGCTCAGGAGGCCGTGGCCTCGGAGCTGGAGTCCGATATCGAGCAGATTTCCATGCGTCTGTCCCACATGGTTTACGCCAACGACAACGAGCTGCTCTCCATCGCCGCGGCAGTGGACACGGAGGATGCGGACAGCCGCTATGAAAACCAGCAGCGCCTGAACGAGGCGGCCAGCTACGCCACGGAGCCGGTGAAGGACATCGTGGCCGTGGCATTTTATATGAAGGATGACAGCAAGATCTTTTTCAAAAATGAAATACTGCTGCCCCTGGAGGAGATGCGCCGGGAAAAATGGTATCAGACCGCAGTGGCGGGGCCGGACCGGGTGGTGGTGGGCAGCTACGATACCAACGATACAAGGCTCTACTCCGGCGGCACGCGTGACTCCTTTGTGCTGGTGGCGGCCCTGAGTCCCGACGTGCGCCTGGACCGCTCCGAGAAAATCGAGACCGTGACGTTCTTCCAGGCCACCGGGGCCTCCGACAAGATCAAGTCCTACAATGCGGGCTATGGCCAGAAGAAAAATAAGATCGGCTACACCCGGATCGTGGACGGGTCGGGAAATGTGGTTTACCAGCCGGAGGGAATTCCGGACGGAGCCATGGTGGAGAAGGGCCACACCCGGGTGCTCACGCCCCTGGCGGTTTACGGGAACGACTGGTATGTGGAGAGCTATGTGCGCACCGCGGACCTCACCTCCGATTACTGGAGCGTGGCAGGGCTTTTGCTGCTGGCCACGACGGTGGTGCTCGCGCTGTTCACCGTGTTCTCCAGGTATTTCCTCAAACGGATCATTCAGCCGGTACAGCAGATGAGCCGTGGACTGCGCCAGGTGGAGGAGGGCGTGCTGGACGTCCATCTGACGCCGGCGGGGCAGTACGAGGTGCGGGCCATGATCCATTCCTTCAACGCCATGGTGCGCAGGCTGAAGGCTCTGATCGCGGACTACGAGGAGCGTGTAAGGCAGGGGGCAAGGACTATGCCGGACTATCTGCACGCCTTGGTGCGCGGCGAGATGAGCCCCGGCGAGGTCCGGTCCCAGGCGGCGGAATTTTTCTCCGACCGCTACCTGCTGATGGTTGTGACTGTGGGGAAAGGCGAGGCCAGGGAGGGAGCGGCCTCCCATCTGTCTGTAGAGCTGGCCCAGGGCTTTGACACCATCCCGCGATTTGCCTCCCGCTGTACGCTGGCCGTGCTCACGCCGTTTTGTTTTCTGGTGTATTACCGGATCCGGGAGGAAGATTTTTCCAGCGCGCTCCACGATCTGGTGCGGGATATGAAGCGCTTCGCAAAGTCCAAAACAGGCGCGGAGCTTTCCTTCTGCATCGGCCGCGCGCAGTCGGACTGCCTGAAATTTGCCGAACAGCTGGAGGAGGTTATGGACCTGCACGACCTGTACATGCTGAAAGGCGAGGGGAGCGTGCTGGATTTCAACCAATGCTTTGACCCTTGCAGGCAGATTGCGCGCCTCGCCCCCGAGTTCGGGGCGCTGGCGGCCGCACTTTACATCGCGGATGAAAAAACGATTTCCCAGGAAAAGGAAATTCTATTCCGCCAGTTCCAGTCCCTGGACATGGAGGAGGCGGGCAACCGGGTTTTGGCCGTGATTCTGGCCACAGCCAGGCAGTTTTCCGGGGCCAATGCCGACTTCTTTGAGATATTCGGGGAGAAGATCGATTACTTTGAGAAGATCAGGCGCATCAGCGACGGGCGCAGCCTCAGGCTGTGGGTGACCAATTACTGCTCCTGGGTATCGGATTACAGCCGCGGACGGCTGGACGTGTCCCGGGCCGACGCGGTCACCCGGGCCAAGCACTATGTGATCGAGCACTACCAGAACCCCTCGCTGACTCTGAAGGAGGTGGCGGACTATGTGGACCTGAGCGAGAAATATTTTACCACCAAATTCACCAAGGAGTGCGGGGAGACGTTTCTGTCCTACCTGACCGGCCTGCGCATCCAGAAGGCCAAAGAGCTGATTAAGACCACCACCTTCAAAATGTACGAGATCGCGGAGATGGTGGGCTACAATAACCCGGAGCATTTCAACCGCACCTTCCGCAAGCTGGCGGGCATGAGCCCGGCCCAGTACCGGAAAGCGCCGGGGGAGGAAGAGAAGGAGGAGATTAGGCCGTGAAGCTGGAGAAAATACATCATGTTGCCATTATCGCGTCGGATTATGAGGCGTCGAGACGTTTTTATACGGAGGTTTTAGGACTTCCGGTGATCCGGGAGAATTACCGGCCGGAGCGGGGGGATTACAAGATAGACTTGAAGCTGGGGGACTGTGAGCTGGAGCTCTTCTGCGTTCCCGGAGCGCCAAAGCGGCCCTCTTACCCGGAGGCCCGCGGTCTGCGGCACCTGGCGTTTCAGGTGGAGGAGATCGGGAAGGTGATTGAGGAGCTGGAGGCGAAGGGCGTGGAGGTAGAGCCGGTGCGGATCGATGCGTTTACCGGAAAGAAGATGACATTTTTCAGGGATCCGGACGGGCTGCCGCTGGAACTGCATGAGTAGCTGCGCCGTGCGCCGATGGCCGTGAACAAATGTGTGGGGACGGTCGGGATATCCGGCACAAAAGGGGAAATTGGCAAAAAACATACGAAATTACCGGTTTTTCTGACGAATCATCAAGTTTATGAATTTCCCAAATCTGAAAATAAGACAAGAAAAAAGAACAAAAAGCATGGAAAGCGCTGGGAAAAGCCGCTATACTGGCCTCATCGATCCAATCGATCAAAATTTTATATGGGAGGTTCAGAAAATGAAAAAAAGATGGATTGCAGCGGCAATGGCATGCACGATGACAGCTTCCTTATTAGCAGGATGTTCATCCGGTTCCGGTCAGACGGAGGCGGGCACGCAGGCGGAGAGCGCAAAGACGGAGGCGGGAAGCGAGGCCGCGGGCGATACGGCGGCTGCCAAGAGCGAAGAACTCTCCGGCACGATTACCTTTACAATATGGGATAACAACTTAAACGATTTTATTGAACAGAACGATATGGTGGGCAAGTTCCAGGAGACCTATCCCAACGCGGATATTGAGGTGGAGAAGATCAAGGACGACAGCGAGTATTGGAACGCCATGAAGATGCGCGCTTCCGCCAACCAGCTTCCGGACGTGATGTTCAATAAGACCTTCACTCTCTCCCGATTCAAGGATTATCTGGTGGATCTGTCCGACACGGAGGCGGCCAAGAACAATGAACTGGCGGCCGGGTATGCGGTGAACGGAAAGATTCTGGGAATCCCCATGACCTCCGGTTATGAGTACGTGTATTATTGGAAAGACATGTTCCAGGAGGCGGGGGTGGAAGTGCCCACGACCTGGCCGGAATTTGTGGAAGTGGCAAAAAAGCTTCAGGACTATTATGGAAAAGACAACCCTGACTTTATGGCGATCGCCTGCGGATTAAAGGATGAGTGGCCGGACTACCCGTTTATGGAGTTCATGCCCGCTCTGGAGTCCGGAAACGGACAGAACTGGAATTCCATGGCCGCCCAGGATGCGCCCTTTGCGGAGGGAACCGACATCAACAAGGCTTATCATAAGGTAAACGAGCTGTTCACCTCCGGCGCTTTAGGCAAGGATCCCCTGGGACTGAGCAAGGATCAGGTGACGACCCTCTTCTCCGCCAAGGAAGCCGCCATCACCGCTCTGGGCGACTGGGGACTCCAGGACATCCAGTCCGGCGCTGAGGACACGTCCCAGCTCGGCACCTTCTACCTGCCCACCAGAGACAGCGAGTCCGACCCCTATAACGTGATCGTTCAGGGCGATTCCTTTATGGGCGTGACCACTCACTCCCAGAACCCTGAGCTGGCCAAGGCATTTGTAGAATGGTTCTACTCCGACGCCTGGTATCCGGATTATATCAACTACGTTTCCAGCTCCTCCTCCATGACCAATTTCCCCAAGGAGAAGGATCCGATTCTGGCCCAGGCCGACGAGCTGTGCCCCGACATGAAGCTGGTAATGTATGACGGCGGTGGAGACGACTTCACGGCGATCCAGAACGAGACCAGTTTTGACTACAAGAAGCTGGGAGCTCAGATGCTGACCAACGGGTTCGACCTGCAAAAGACCCTGGATGAGCTGAACACCAAGTGGGCGGCTGCCAGACAGAAGCTGGGAATCCAGTAAAAGCAACGTCAAAACATAAAAGAAGAGCTGCCGGAAACGGCAGCTCCCGCTTTATAGAGAGGGAGTTGGATGTGAGTACACTTTCAAAAAAACGGACGCATTTTATCATTCTGTCGCTGGTAATCCCCATGGCGCTGCTGATCGGTTTTGTGGTGGTCCCGGCTGTGGACCTGATCCGCATGAGCTTTACCGACTGGGACGGGCTGGCCAGCAGCAGTAAGTTTATTGGACTGGAAAATTATGTAAGAATGTTTCAAAACCCGGACCTGTGGCTGTCCCTGAAAAACAACGCGGTGTATTTCTTCGTGCATCTGTTGATGATTCCGGTGGAGCTGGCCTTCGCGGTGCTGCTCACCAGCAAGCTGCGGGCTGCGAAATTTTACAAGACCATGGTGTTCATGCCCTACATCATCAACGGCGTGGCAATCTCCTATGCGTTTTCTTACTTTTTTTCACCCATCAACGGCGCCTTTGACGCGATTTTAGGAGCCGCGCACCTGGACTTTCTGGTCCGCAACTGGCTGTCCGACGAGCGGATCGTGAATTTCGTGCTGGCCAGCGTCTCGCTGTGGCGCTTCTCCGGCTATCACGTGATTCTGTTTATGGCGGCGCTTCAGTCCCTGCCTCAGGACGTGGAGGAAGCGGCGCGGGTGGACGGCGCGGGTGCCTGGCATCTGTTCAAATACATCCAGGTCCCGGCCATCATGCTGATGGTGGATTTCGTACTCTTTGACAATATCCGCGGCGCGCTCCAGGTGTTCGACATTCCCTTCGTCATGACCTCGGGCGGCCCCGGCTACGCCTCCAGCACCTTCACGCTGTACACCATCAACACGGCCTTCACCTACAGCAACTTCGGCCTGGCCTCCACCATGGCGGTGGCGATCATGGTGCTGATCGTGCTCATTTACCTGATCCAGAACAAGATCATTCACGGAATCATACTGAAAGGACGGGAGTAAGCGGATTATGAAAAAGAAGACAATCGCGCAGATTCTCAAACAGATCATCTGCCTGTGTATGGTGGCCGTGGTGATGGCGCCGATTCTGCTGACGCTGTTCGCGGCGCTGAAAAACAAGGTGGATATGGTGAAAACCTCCCCCTTAAGCCTTCCGGCCCTGGACCGGCTGACCTTTGACAATTTCCAAAAAGTGTTCTCCAACAAATATCTGCTGGTGGGCTTTAAGAATACCGGTATCATCCTGGTGGTGTCCCTGATTTTCAACGTGCTCTTCGGCACCATGACGGCGTTTATCATCGAGCGGTTTAATTTCCGCGGGAAAAAGATCATCATCGCCCTGTTTTTCATCGGCATGCTGATCCCCTCCTTTGTGACGGAGATTGCCAGATTCAAAATTATCAACGGACTTCACCTTTACAATACCCTGGGCGCGCCCATTGTGATTTACGTGGCCTCGGACCTGATGCAGCTCTACATCTACCGGCAGTTTATTTCCACGCTGCCCGTGTCCCTGGACGAGTCGGCGTTGCTGGACGGCTGTTCCTACTTCGGCCTGTTTACAAGGATTATTTTCCCGCTGTTGGCTCCGGCCACGGCTACGGTCTGCATCATCAAGGCCATCAACATTATCAACGACATGTACATTCCCTATCTGTACATGCCGAAAAACAAGCTCCGGACCCTGACCACCTTCCTGATGGACTATTCCAACGCTCAGAAGGGATCCTGGCAGACGCTGGCGGCCGGAATCATTATCATTATGCTGCCCACGGTCCTGATTTATCTGTTTTTCCAGAAATACATCCTGGCCGGAGTGGCGGCCGGAGCTGTGAAGGAATAGCGAGGAGGAACTATTATGCAGGCAGACATCAGATGGCTGGACGATCCGCGGGTATTTGCGGTAAACCGGCTTCCGGCCCATTCGGACCACTTGTTTTATGGTTCAACGGCAGAATGTCAACAGCGAAAATGCGGACTGCTTCAGTCTTTAAACGGAACCTGGCGCTTTCAGTGGTCGAAGAGCGCCGCGGCCTGTCCGGCGGAATTTTACCGTCAGGATTATGACGCTTCGGAGTTTGATTCCATCCAGGTTCCGGGGCACATTGAGCTGGCCGGTTACGACCGGATTCATTACATCAATACCATGTACCCCTGGGAGGGGCACCTTTACCGGAGGCCCGCCTGGTCCCTTCCGGGGGACGGCGGGGAGGCGATGGAGGGACAGTTTTCCGAAGCGGAGTACAACCCGGTGGGCTCCTACATCCGGGAGTTTGAGCTGGACGAGGGACTTAAGGGGAAACGGGTCTGCATCTCCTTTGCAGGCGTGGAGCAGGCCCTTTACCTGTGGCTCAACGGACAGTTTGTGGGGTACGCGGAGGATAGCTTTAGCCCCTCGGATTTCGACCTGACTCCCTATATCCGGGAAGGGAAAAATGTGCTGGCCGCGCAGGTGCACAAGCGTTCCACCGCAGCCTACCTGGAGGACCAGGACTTTTTCCGGTTCTCAGGCATTTTCCGGGACGTGACATTGTACGCAAAGCCTGAGGTCCATGTGGAGGACATGTGGGCCAGGGCGGAGGTGGAAGAGGACTGCCGGACGGGTTCATTTTCACTGGATCTGCGGCTTTCCCGGGAAAATGAACCCGGCCCGGATTCGAAAAACGGCGGATTTTCCGGGTATTCGGTCCGCTGGTCGCTCTTTGACGGGGACGGCCGGGAGGTGGCCCGGGGCGAAGCACCAGCGGCGGGCAGCCTCCGGTTCGGCCCTGCGGCGGTGGGGAACGTGCGCTTGTGGGACCATCACAACCCGTATTTGTATCATCTGGAGATCACGGTGCTGGGACCGGACGGCTCAGAGGTGGAGGCGGTGCCCTACGACGTGGGCTTCCGGCGCATTGAGATCCGGGATCAGGTGATCCTTCTAAACGGAAAGCGCCTGATCATCAACGGTGTGAACCGGCATGAGTGGAACGCCAGGACCGGCCGGGTCATCGGCATGGAGGACATGATCCGTGACATGGAGATTTTGAAGGCCAACCACATCAACAGCGTGCGTACCTGCCATTACCCGGATCAGATTTCCTGGTATTACATGTGCGATTCCTGTGGAATTTACCTGATGGCGGAGACCAACCTGGAATCCCACGGCTCCTGGCAGAAAATGGGAGCGGTGGAGCCCAGCTGGAACGTGCCGGGCAGCCTGCCCCAGTGGCGGGAGGCGGTGATGGACCGGGCCAGGTCCAACTTCGAGGTCTTTAAGAATCATACGTCCGTATTGTTCTGGTCTCTGGGAAATGAGTCCTACGCCGGGGATAACCTTCTGGAAATGCATCGGTTTTTCAAGGAGGCCGATCCGGGAAGGCCGGTGCACTACGAGGGCGTTTTCCACAACCGGGCGTATGAGGATGGGATCTCCGATATGGAGAGTCAGATGTACGCCCCGCCGGAGCGGGTGGAGGCATATCTGAGAAACCGGCCGAAAAAGCCCTTTATTCTCTGTGAGTACATGCACGATATGGGCAATTCCCTGGGCGGCCTCAAGTCCTACATGAACCTGCTGGACCGCTACGAGATGTACCAGGGCGGCTATATCTGGGATTTTATCGACCAGGCGCTGTTTGTGAAGGACGAGGCCACCGGGCGGGAGGTGCTGCGCTACGGCGGCGACTTTGACGACCGGCCATCGGACTACGAGTTTTCCGGAAATGGGATTGTGTTTGCGGACCGGACGCCCAAGCCCGCGATGCAGGAGGTGAGGTATTATTATGGCTTGTACGACTGAACATGGGCCAAAAACGTTGCGGGTGGTCTACGGGGATGTGACCCTGGGACTTCACGGCGAGGGCTTTGATTATATTTTTTCCCATAGCGCGGGCGGACCGGTGTCCATGGTGTTTAATGGCCGGGAATGGCTGTACCGCGCGCCCAGGCCCACCTTCTGGCGGGCCACCACGGACAATGACAGAGGAAATGGCTTCTCTTTTACATCTGCCATGTGGATGGGGGCCGATCTCTTTGTGGAGACAGTGGAAACGCGGGTATTTGCGGATGGACGGCGGGAGGCGGCGGTGATTGCGCCGGAGAACAACCGGCATCAGCACCAGGTGTCCGCCTGCGAGGTGCGTGTGGAATACACCTACCGTACGCCCACCGTGCCAAAAACCACGGTGGACGTCGGTTATACCGTGAGCGCGGACGGAGCGGTGCGGGTGGATGTGCTCTACCATGGGGCCAAGGGGCTGCCGGAGCTGCCGGTGTTCGGACTGCGCTTTATCATGCCCACGGCAGCGGAAGGTTACGCCTACCAGGGACTTTCCGGGGAAACCTACCCGGACCGCATGGCCGGAGGCGTGAGAGCAGGCTATGAGGTGAAGGGGCTTCCGGTGACGCCCTACCTGGTTCCGCAGGACTGCGGCGTGCACATGGAGACGGAATCCCTGACCGTTACCCGGAGGACGGTGCTGGCAAACGAAAGGGCGGGACGGAACTCATCTGTAACGGCAGGGGAGTGCGGCGGAGAGAGGTTTTCTGTGAAATTTTCTATGGTGGACCGGCCCTTTGCATTTTCCTGCCTGCCCTATACGGCGCTGGAGCTGGAGAGCGCCACCCACCAGGAGGAGTTGCCCCCGGCCAGGCGGACGGTGGTGTGTATCCTGGGCGCGGTGCGCGGCGTGGGAGGAATCGACAGCTGGGGCAGCGATGTGGAGAAGGATTACCACATCGACGGGGAAACAGATATTGCATTTGCGTTTCGTTTGGAGCGTGTGTAGAAGATGCGGGAGCCCAGGGGCGGCGGAGAGATCCGCCGGCCCTGGTTTTGTGGTGGGGGAGAGGTCTGCCGGCCTTGGCTTTGCGATGGCGGCTAGAATCGTTGGCCCCGGTTCTGAGGCGGCGGGAATCACCGCTCCCGGCCATGACGCCGCGGCTTCCCCGGAATCCGCCTCCAAAGCGACTGTGAAACTTAAAGAAAACGTAAGAAAAGCCGGACACGGATACGCTATACTAGAAGAAAACGGACCGGCTTGTCCGGCAGAAATCAGGAGGGAAATGCGATGTTGATTGTGACCACAGAGAGCGTAAACGGCGGCAGATTCGAACAGTTGGGACTGGTACGGGGCTCCAGCATCATGACGGTGCACGCGGGGAAGGATATCATGAACAGCTTTAAGACGCTGGTGGGAGGAGAGCTGACCTCCTACAACGAGATGATGGAGAACGCCCGGGGCCTGGCCACCCAGCGCATGATCGAGCAGGCTCAGTCCATGGGCGCGGACGCCATCGTGGCGGCGCGCTACAACAGCAGCTCCGTGGCCCAGGGCGCGGCAGAGGTGATGGCTTACGGCACCGCGGTGCGGTTTGTATAGGAGGGGAAAAGAGATGAAAACCATTGGTCTGATCGGAGGAATGAGCTGGGAGAGCACGGTGACCTACTACCAGCTGATCAATGAGGCGGTGAAGAAGAGCCTGGGCGGGCTGCACTCGGCAAAAATTCTGCTCTACAGCGTGGATTTCCAGGAGATCGAGGAGTGCCAGACCCGGGGCGACTGGGAGAAGAGCGCCCGGATTCTGGGGGACGCGGCCAAGGGGCTGGAGGGCGCGGGGGCGGATTGTATCGTGATCTGCACCAACACCATGCACAAGGTGGCGCCGCAGATCGGGGAGCGGATCTCCATTCCGATCCTGCACATCGCGGAGGCTACGGCGCAGGCGCTGATCGACAGCGGAATCACCCGGGTGCTTCTGCTGGGTACGCGCTACACCATGCAGCAGGATTTTTACAAGGAAAAGCTGGTGGAGCGGGGCATCGAGGTGATGATTCCCGGGGACGAGGACATGGAAATTGTGAACCGGATCATTTTCGGGGAGCTTTGCCTGGGGGTGATCTCGCAGGAGTCCAAGCGGCAGTATCTGCGGATTATTGAGGAACAGAAGGAACGGGGCGCACAGGGCGTGATCCTGGGCTGCACGGAGATCGGGCTTCTGATCAGCCAGGCGGACACTAAACTGCCGGTGTTCGACACGACGCAGATACATGCGGCGCGGGCGGCGGAGTGGGCGGTGACGGAGTAGGGCCGGAGAGGATATGGTGATAAAAAAACAGTGGGAATATAAGATAAAAGGTCTCAGGCAGGCGATTGTCTCGGCGGATGGCGTTTTGATGGACGGCCAGCTGTATTTTGTACTGTGTTACCGCAAAGGATCGTTTTTTGAAAGCCAGTTAATCCGCCTCAACCTGAATGACCGGGAACCTGAGGTCCTGTTTGCGAGGCCCCATGTGATCCGCAGTATGGGGATCGCCCTGGAGGGGAGATTCTATTTTAATGCCTTTAGCGGCATGATGTACTGTATTAACAGGGCGGACGGCAGGGTGATCTGGGAGACAAGCCTGGGAGACGGGAATCCGGACTGGCATATATGCGTGGACGGCGGCAGGCTGTTCGCCTATAACCAAGTGATGTACTGCCTGAACCGGGAGACAGGGGAAATTCTCTGGCGCAGCGGGCAAAATCCCGAGCACGCCAACTGTCATATTTTGATCCGCGGGGACCGTCTCTTCCACGGCGTCAGCGGCGGTCCGGTGTACTGTATGGAGAAGAATACCGGGACTATGCTCTGGCAGTACGGTGAGAAGCAGTATGTGAGGTCCTGCGCCTTTCTCGACGAGCGCACGCTGATGGCCTGCACCGCAGGCGGCAGTATTCTGCTTCTGGACGCGGAGGACGGAGTTCTTCTCTCGGAGGTGAACACCGGCGGCGCCCTTTATATGGAACCGTTGATCCATGAGGGAGCTGTTTACCTGGGAAATGACGGCGGGAATATGATTTGCTGGGAATTCGGGGCGGACCGGGGCCTTCGGGAGCGCTTCCGGTATCAGGCAGACGAAAAGATCAGTACCCCGGCCCTTCTTGACGGTGAAGTCCTGTGGTTTGGGACGGAGGACGGGTATCTCTATTGTCTGGATACTGTGAGTGGAAAAGAGAGGATGAAAAAGAAGAAGGTCTCCGCCACGCCACGATGTATGCTCTTGTATGGGGAGGAGCTGGTGGTTTTGAGCGATAAGGGGCAGGTGGAGTGTTTTAGTAAGTAGTGGGTGGTTTGATGAATGGAAAAATGGAGAATGGGGCGGATGGCTGTGAGGCTATCTGTCCTATTCTCCATTTTTTGGAATTTGAGCACATTATCCTAATTACTAAAGGATCATTTATTAAAGAATCATCCACGTGTGTCCAATACTGAAAAGCCTGTGATAAAAGGTAAAAACAGGCTTTTTGCATTAAATACTAAATTACATATTTCAATTCACCAGTAATGAATACTGTTTTTATATTATACAATTAAAATCAAATTAAATCAATATTTAAATTTGAATATTATACTAAATTACATGAACTTATTTACAAAATCATTTATTCGTGTTACTATAAAAACATGAACTAGATAATTATGAAGTGACCTCGTCAAAAGGCCAGTCAAAAATCTTTTCACTATCCCAACAATAATACCTTGGAAATATTTGGTTAGTACCGGATTCTGAGCATTATGTCCCAGGCTCTTCCAGTATGTGAAGAGCTTTCTGAAATTTATTGCTCCTATTTTGCAACCGAAGAAAAATCGGCCCCAGGTCAATCCTCTGGCTGGCATTCTGTTCAGATTGTATTTCTTTCCGAGAATCGATGGGACAGTTTCTAATCCATTTCGGATCCGCGATAGATTTCTGTGTTCTTCTGTCACCATAAATCGCTGCTGTTTCACATTCTCATGCGCTTTTACTGAGACAGTAGGCGACTGACACGTTTATGCATTTTTGGAGTTTAATGGAAACGAATTGTTGATGGGATCGGGAGAAGTCAGTGAGGAACAGGCGAAACTTCATGCGGAGACTGAGTTTGAAAAATATCGTATTATCCAGGAACGATTATTTATGTCAGACTATGATAAGTATCTATTAGAATTAGAACATCAAGTGGATCAAAGTGACTTGTAAAGATAATTATACCGTTTCCGCCTGGAGAGAAGTATGTGCTCCCGCCATCATTATCATCCACACAACAAACTGCGAAGTTTGCGTGAAATTGTACCAGAAATAAATGCAATAATAAATGGTGGGCGTGGGGATATGAAAAAAGCGTTTTTTGAAATTGAATCAGAGGGGATGTGTATAGGATGCGGGAAGATATGAATTGGAAGTTTGAATTAGAAGAATATATTAAACAGGGAGAACCGGAAAAAGCTGAGAAAAGCGAAGCCTGGCAAACTGCGATTGGCTTACAGGCAGTTGATGGATTAAGGACTTCTGAGTATTTGCTTGAAACGGCGAAGGCACATATTGAAGGCAAGATTAGCATTGATGCGGCACAAAAGAGAATTCAAAGTTATTATGAGGAGAGGGAAAAACGGGGGGAAATAGAAGATGAGGCGAGGGAAGCAGATGTTGTTTCATCAAGAATTGCAGCAATTCTTGGCGAAAAAACATTTCAGTTTTCACCAGCGGAATGGCAGGAAATACACCGAAGGTTATTTGATGGTGTTCTTGACGGAGCTGGAAAAATCAGACCTTATAATATTACAAAAAAAGAGTGGGTGTTAAAAGGCGATACGGTTTTATACGCATCCTATGAGAGTATAAGAGCGACCCTGGATTATGATTTTAATAGAGAAAAGCAATTTTCATATAAGGGATTAAGTATTTTGGAATCTGTAAAGCATATCGCAGAGTTTACATCCGGGATATGGCAGATTCATCCGTTCTGTGAGGGGAATACCAGAGCAACGGCAGTGTTCATTATCAAGTATTTGAAAACATTTGGTTTTCAAGTCAATAATGAAGTTTTTGCAGCGAATTCCTGGTATTTTAGGAATGCTCTTGTAAGAGCTAATTATAATAATTTACGAAATGGCGTTTATGCAACAACGATATATTTGGAATTGTTTTTTGAGAATTTGTTGTTGGATAAACATCATGATTTAAAAAATCGGTATTTACATTTGGAATATCATTCTGATACGGGAGAAAAAACGGTTCAAAGTGCAGGCGAAGATATTTCAAAGGGCAAAAAATGCACTTTGAATTGCACTTTGGATGAATTGGTACTTTTGAAGATTATAAAACAGGAACCAACGATTACACAAAAAGAGCTGGCTCTTAAAGTTGGAAAATCTGAGCGAACTATAAAAAAAAGAACAATAGAATTACAAGAAAAGGGATATATCAGGCGACTTAATGGTAAAAGAAATGGACGATGGGAAGTCCTTTGTGAATTAATGTAGTAAGTAGTGTGGGGGAAGAGTATCAAAATGATGCGTAAAGGTAATCATATAGTTTCCGCTTGGGGAGAATTACGCTCTCCCGCCATCATTATTATCCACTCAACAATACTAGAGTTTGAGAAAACAATAATAACAGGGATTACCGCATACACAAGGAGGAAATTCAAATGGTCAACAAACGATATGAGTGGGCTTTTGAGGTCGCAGGCCCTGCGGCCTCGTACGCACGTCCGGATGCAGGTTCGTCCCCCATCAGCTCGGCAGTACCAACCCGCTCCGCGATCATAGGAATGATGACCTGCGTCGCCTTCAGCCGGGAGGCATATTTCTGGCCAGAGCGCATAGAACTGTGCGCCCACCCAATGTACCACAGGTATACGCAAAACTATAACGGGCCTCTCCGCAAATCCCAGGCGCCATTTCAGATCATGGCAACCGTACTGATCAACGTGGACTACAAGATATACGGCACCGTGAAGGGATATGCCCCGCCCACTGCATTACATAATCCGATGCATCAACTCAGGGACGTGTTCATGCGCCGGTTGAAGAGCGGCCTTTTCTATCGGACTCCGTCGCTGGGGCTTTCAGAATTTATCCCCTCCTACTTTGGGCCCCTGCGGGACGACACGCAGGTGGACCGGACTATCAATTTGGAGATACCATCGCTGCTGGACACGATGTTTGATCGGCCCACGGACGGACAGCTGTCGCCAACATTCATGCAGAATGTAAAAATAGTGGAGGGGGTGCTGCATTTTGCTGAATGAATTGTATCAACTCTCAAATCTGCTGGGGAGACAGGGATTGCTGCCTTATGCGAGCACCCACCGCGATGTGCACAAGATGGCCAAATGCGAATGCCTCTGTGTTTATTTGGACCGGGATGGAAAACCGTCCATCAATGATTTATTTGGCAAAGAGGAGACATCCAGGCTATGGCTGCACAGCCATGGAAATCATGACCGTTTTCCTGCGATTAAAGTACAGAAGCCGCTTCTGCCGGAACATATTTCCGCCTCATTTGATGAAGCAGCCTGGAAGAAAGCGGACTGTGAGAAAAAGCGACAAATGCTGTTGGAACTGGATTACACGGTCGGAAATCCCAAAAGCGATGATATCCAGGTAAAGCCATGGACGCTTGAGCAGATGAGACCGGTTCTGGAAGACCGGGATGATATCTGCCTGGAAAGCGTGCGACGCCTCTTGAATCGCTTCCCGCAAAAGGAAAATGTGTCGGAATTTTATGATGATTTCCGCCAGGCTATTTATGACAATCTTTGGAGAGAAGAGCGTTTTATTGATTTTTTCAAAAAACTCCTGGTAGGAACCTTTGATTCAAAGAAACGTCAATACACCTCGCTCTGCGCCTGTTATTTTGATATAGAAGATGACGAGCTGGACTATAAGGTGGCGGATCCCGATACGGGAAATGCGCTGGTTCAGCTGCTGCTGAAAGCGCAAGGAAACCCGGAAGAGGCTGGGGAGACGTCCGGGAAAATGATGGGAATATCCGCGCTTTCCGGGACGAGGATGGCGCTGGTCCGGGATAAATATCCCAACCCGGCGTTTCAGGTGATCGGTCCCTCTTATTTGTACTCCAACAATACAGGAGCATACCCTTGTCTTACCCGCTATAATCTGGAGAGAACGGGGGCTTTCCCCGCAGGGGAAGCGCAGGTTAGCAGAATGAATGATGCCCTGGGATTCTTGATGAAGGAAGAGCGCAGAGGAAAGACCTGGACCAGCTTCTGGGGAACTTCGTCAAAGACGCCGCTGCTGCTTTTGGCATGGTTGGAAAGTGATCCCAGCGGAGAAATGGACCTGGCGGATGTGTTTGCGAACAACGGGGGAAGCAGTATATATGAGGATATGTGTGAAAAGGTATTGAAAATGCTGCGGGGCAAATTAAGTGCGAATCGGAAGGACCCAGTCCATTTGCAGCTGTTTGAAACCCTGGACAAAGGGCGCAAGCAGATCGTTTACAGCCGCACTATGACAGTCGAACAGGTCTATGAAAATGTGGCGGGGTGGATGGAGGCGGCTGAAAACATCCCATCCGTAAAATTTAATGTGAAATGGAAAAATAAGGATGGAAAACCGGTTCATTTTGTCCGCCCATGGTGCCCGGGGCCGGGTGCGATCAGCAGTGTTTTGAGGACGCAGTACCGGACACAAAACAGCGGCAACATTGGACGAATGCAGGACAGAAGATCTTGTCCGATAACCGAGGAGGAGGTATTCCGCCTGTTTCTTCCCGATACCTACGGAGGCCGAAGAGATGCGAAATTGATTGAGACCTGTATGAAGGAAACGCTGCGGACATGCGGAGAACTTCTGCTGGATGCGTTCCGGTTTCAAAGAGTCGCCTCTAAGGGGCACCCATTTACGAAGGAAATGCTGTGGAGGGCCTGCGCGGCACTGGAATTGTTGGGAATTCTCCTTTACAAGAAGGGGATCAGAAAGGAGGACTATATGAAAAGCAAAATGTTCCTTTTGGGGAGGCTGATGGGACTTGCAGACTGCCTCCACAGAAATTACTGCATCATAGAGCGCAATAAAGAAACACTCAAGACGCATACGAAACCGATTCCAGGACAGCTGATGGGCAGCGCGGTTTATCAGACAGCGCTGCAAAGACCCAAGGAAGCTCTGAAAATGCTGTTCGGAAAAATGCAGATTTATATCAACTGGGCTTCGGCAAATCCAGACAGCCAGAGCGGGTGGATCATCAAAAAGATATCGGAGACATTTAAAGAAATTGAGGTGGACGGCATTGCCCTGCCCGAAAGACCGACTCTCGATGAGCAGGTGGAGCTGATTGTCGGATATGGAAGCGAACTTTCGTTTCCCAGAGAACCATATTATAAAAATTCTGCGGACCAAGAAAAAAGTCAGGAGGAGGAAGCATGATGGAGAGAGAACTGCACAGAGGAACCGGTTTACTTTGGATTGAAGCGATCAACTCGAACCCCAATGGAAATCCCGATCAGGACAGCGAACCCAGACAGCGCAGTGATGAGCGTGGGGAAATTTCCCCGGTATCCTTCAAACACAAAGTCCGGGAGCTGGTTGCGTACAAAGAGGGGCCGATCTGGAAGGAAATCAGCGCTGAATTGGGGATCAAGCCGTCGGAGATGGGGCACTATGACATTCTGGAGCAAAAAGAGACCAAGCGGTCAGAGGTAAAAAGGCTCTCCTCACAGGAGTTTCTGGACCGTTACTGGGACGCCCGTGTGTTTGGTTCCACATTTTTGGAGGGAAAGATAAAGGATGAGTCCGTTGCAGCTGATAATCCCCAGGCTGGGACATTCATCCATACCGGCGTGGTGCAGTTTGGGCTGGGACTTTCACTTTCTCCCATTGAAGTCGAGCGTCTCACCACAACAAAGGTTTTGCCGGCAGAGGAGGGGAAGGGAAAGGGAATGGCGCCTCTGGCATTCCGCGTCGTGCCCTATGGGCTGTATCTGATGCCATTTTTTGTAAACGCAACCATGGCGGGAAAGACGCAGTGTACATATAGGGATATTCAGCTGCTTCTGCGTATGATCCCTTATGCCTATGAGGCCACCGCTTCCTACATCAGACCGCAGGTCAACATCCGCCACGCTTATTATGTGGAGCATGCAAAGGCCAGGGGATGTTACAATGACTTTAAGATTATTGAGGCGCTGACACCCGATCTGCTGATACCGGCGGACGCGGTCGCCCACAGTATCAAAGACTACGATGTGGAGGCGGTGGAACAGCGGATTGCGCGGTTGAATCAGGAAATGGAAGGAAAAGCGGGACCGGTTATTGATCTGATGGAGGTATAGGGTGAAATATCTTGCTCACAGTAAGGCATACTGCGGTTATGATCAGTCATATGGAGAACACATTTGGGGCGTGTATCAATGGGGACAGCATACTTTAGCAAAATGGAAAGCATTTTTGCCGGAAGATATCTACCGCCGGGTGGAGAGATGGCTGCTGCTGACGCTGAAATTCCATGATCTGGGAAAACTTGAGGATCAGAATCAGGCCCGTTTACACGATGAAAATGATTGCGGAAGGCTTCCATATCCTCATCAGTATGCTGGAGCGAGGTATTTGTATCATATATACGGGGATATGTTTGGAGCGATGCTGATTTACGGACATCACCGCCCGGGGCTGCCGAATTGGGGAGCAGAGAGAATAAACAGCACGCCGTTTTGCAGTGCATTCACGAAAAATGAGGAAGAACGAACAGCGCTTCAAACATATACGGACAATATGATCGACAAGCTCCTGAGCACGCACCTTGAGGCAACGGGGAGAGACGCGGTGGAATTTGAAAAAATGAAAGATCGCCCCGCCTCTTCCCTGGAGGTAAGAATGATGCTTTCCTGCCTGGTAAATGCCGATTGGAACGATACCGCCAGGAAAGGATTTAACACCGACGAAACTCTGCCGCAGTGGGAGACTTTTTTGAAGCGGCTGGACAGCTATTTGGCCAGACTTCAGAATAAAGTGAGTTCAGAGGAAAATGAAGACAGACGGATATTAAATGATCTGCGTACAGAATTCTATCAGGAGTGCCGAGCGCATTTTCCTGTAGATCAGGGGGCGGCGGTCTACAATGGCGACGCCTGCGTGGGTACAGGAAAGACAACTGCGTTTCTCGCTTTGGCGCTCCGCCTGGCGGAAAAGAATCAGCTGAGACATATTTTTCTTATTTCACCCATGATCGCGCTGCTCGAATATGTGGAACAGGTTGTCAGGAAGGCAGTTGCTCCCGATGAGAAACAGGGGAACGAAGCGGTGTCGGTTGTCCACTCCAGAGCTGAATACCATACTCCGCGGCTTCGCGATCTGGCAAATTCATGGGAGACGCCGTTTGTTCTGACTACGGCAGTGGCTTTTTACGAGACCTTGGCGGCCAATGAACCGGCGCATCTGAAGAAGCTTCATGAATTGCCGGGCTCGGTGATCATCTTAGATGAATTTCACGCCTCGGCTCCCGCGGAATGTCTTCCGGTTATTTGGAAATGGCTGGGGGAACTGAGCAGGAATTGGGGGTGTTCTGTGATCTTATCCTCCGGCACGATGGTTCATTTTTGGGAAAATGAACGGTTTAAGAGGTTATTTGGAAAGAATGAACCATTTCCCATTCCAAAGCCCATTTTATCTGAAGAACTGCAAAGAAAAATGGAGGAGATGGACCGGAAACGGGTTCAAAAACGGCTCTCGCCTGAGGATTTAGAACAATGCCAGTTTTCACAAATTGATGACTTGCTGGATTTTGCCTTGGCCCATGAAGGACCAAGGGTGATTTTGGCGGAGACAAGAGAGGCGGCTGCAAGAATTGCGTTTGAATTGAAGCAGCGCGGCAAACAAGTTTCTCATCTGTCCAATGCGTTTACACCCGAGGATTGTGAAAGGAAATTGCAGGAAATCGAAGCAGTGCTCGGGCGGTCTGAAGCGGACGCGGAAAAAAATGATTGGACCATGGTCGCAACGACTTATGCGGCAATGGGCCTAGATCTTTCGTTCAGGAATGGATTTTGCCAGGTTTTATCATGCGACATCTATTTGCAGCTGCTTGGAAGGATTAGCCGTAACCAGGAGTATCCGGATGCCGGTTTATGGGCATTTGAGTTGTTTGATCCCAAACTGCCGGAAAATAGAGGGATAGGAGCCGGCAAGGGTGTCTGGCGGGAAATCATCCGCAACAAATACGGCGGTACCCCGGTCTGGAGTCTGCCGCCGTCCCAATTAGCGTCTTATGCGTTCAAAGAAGAATCAAAGCGAAGGCCCGGACTGGCAGACTGGCAACGATTTTTTCTGGAAAAGGAAGGGACTTTTGAGTTCAGCACCATGGCCCGGGACTTCAAGATAATTTCTAATGAATCTCAGGCGCTGGCTGTCGTTGATCCGAAACTGGTAAGGGCAATACGGGCCGGAGTGTACTGTGACAGAGCAGAGCTTCAGCGAAAGAGCGTATCACTTTATAAGAGTCAGGTTACGCGTCTGGAATTGTCACCGATTGTAAACGGTGAAGACTTGTATGCACTCCCGCCAGGGCAGTATGATGCGGAACTTTTGGGATGTTTTAAAGGCGTTATTGGAAAGAATTAGGGCGACGCGGGTAAAATGCCGGTGCGAATACCGAGTGAACATGAATTTGCTGGGAGATTCGCACCGGGATAATGAACAAAATGGGGGTGAGAGTTGATTTGTTGAAGGGGGTGAAGGGGAGAAGTGAGAATAGGTGGGGTGGATTTGGTGAAAATGTGTAAAATATAGTGAAGAATTTGTGAAATATTGCTGTGTTCAGCCGCGTGGCGGTTGTGAATTGAAATACTCATGACAAAGGGGGAGTCGATTAAGACTCCCGTGTTCAGCCGCGTAGCAGCTGTTAATTGAAATAATGAGCTTGTTGGAACAGCTCCCCATGATCGTCGTGTTCAGCCGCATAGCAGCAGTGGACTAAAATCATCAGACCGGCGATCGAATATCGGAGGTGGCGGCGAGGTTCACCCGTGTAGCAGTATATTCATGCAATGCAACTAACAAAAGAGAGTCCTCAGCGCCATGAACTGGCTGCGAGGACCCTCTTTTTGGAAATTTATGCCTGGGTAGGCGATACAGCCGATGTTTCCGGCGACGATTCAATCGGAAAGCATGTTCCTGCGCGGAACACAAACCCATACTCTGCCGCGGAACCATTCTCCCAAGTGCAGTTTACACGAAACCCGCGATAAAAACCCTCTGGATTGATGGTGGAGCTGAGATACACCACGGGGTTTTCTTCCAGGGTGAATTCCGCTTTGCCGTCGATGCATTCCAACGTGGTGTGGACATAGGTCCGTTCGCCGAACTGGGAGGTTCCGTCTTTCCGCAGAATCATGTCGGTCAGCTCTACGGAATCAGGCTGCGAGCCATCCTCAAAGGAAAGGATCATCTGTCCGCCGTACTCCACATAGGGGATTTCTTTGGTGCGCTGCGCCAGGTCGGCCAGAGGATCGGCTCCACAGGCGATGATGGACTGGGCGGTACCATCGGGCTGGGGAATCGTGAGGGTGTACCCGCCGGACTGTGAAGGGATTTCAGCGACAGCGGTGCCGTCCTGATAAATGACGCTCAGAGTGGGCAGGTCGCTTTCCGATATTGGGTCGCTGTGCGGAGAAGAGGGGGCACCGGTCTCCTCGGAAGCCGTTTTTTCAAGCGCTTTTGTGGTTGCGGCTTCTGTTGTCTGTACGGCGCTGGTCGAAGTCTGCGGCACCGCCGCAGTTGTGGTTCCGTCTGCCGCCGTGGTTTCGGCCGCCGCCATGGTTCCGTCTGCCGCCGTGGTTCCAACCGCCCCCGGAACGGAGGGGGAACCGGCGGCTCCCGCACAGCCGGAGGCGTTGAGAATGAACAGTAGGGCGAAAATGGATGAGGCCGCTCGCAGGCCTTTGATTGATATAGGTTTCATGGGATTGACTCCTTCTGTTGTTGTAAAAACACGCGGGGTATCTGCTTTTATCATATCATGCCCGGCCTCACTTTGTTTTGCGGGAATCTTGTTATATCATTAAGTTTCGCTTACAGTTTGGGCGGCAATCGGCCTGGCCGCGGATAAAGCGGCGTGATTCTGGAAATCCTGAGAGAAGAATCCAATTTCGGGAGGTGCGGTGCGGGTGAATGACAAGGAGTATGTGTTCGAGGCGGAAATCCAAAAGGTACCGGATATGGACGGGGCCTATGTGGAAATTCCCTTTGACGTGCGAAAAGAGTTCGGGAAGGGCAGAGTGAAGGTGCACGCCTGGTTTGACGGGGCGGCCTACGACGGCAGCCTGGTGCGGATGAAAACACCGGGGCACATTCTGGGCGTTCGGAAGGATATCCGGGCCGCCATCGGCAAACAGCCCGGAGATATGGTGCGGGTAGTGCTGCGGGAGCGGGAATAATGGGAGCAAACCGGCAGCCTCACCTGTCACTTGAAATTCAACTTCAACCGGTCAAACACCTCGTCCGGCAATCCGGTTCCGGGATGCTCCACCGCGGCGGCAGCCACCAGGTTGGCGGTGCGGACCGAATCCTCCAGGGACATTCCGCGCATTCCGCATGCGATAACTGTCCCGACGTGGCTGTCCCCGGCTCCGTTGGCATCCACCTGACGCGCCGGGCGGGAGGGAATGTGGCGCCAGCAGCCTGAGCGGTGGCAGACCAGAGCGCCGTCCGCGCCCAGGGTTACAATCACATGGTTTCCGGTGCGGTGGCAGATGATCTGTGCAGCATGCACGGTATCCTCATCTGGTGCATCCGTCCGATCACCATCAACCCTGGCCATCATCCCCGCGCACACCTTTGCCTCCTGCCCATTCAAATGCACCACCGGCGACAGATTCCACATCCGCTCAAGCTTTTCTTGCCCGATCTCCCAAATCCGCGGCCCTGGCGCAAAATACAGCGTCTGTGGCGGGTTGGCCTCCAGGTAATCCAGAACCACCTCCCCGGTGTCCTCCTCCAGCTCCAGACCGCAGACATAGACCGGCCCCAGCGCTTCCGGGTCCAGCAGATCGAACCACTGGGGTTTAAAACGGTACTCAGCGCCGTGGAGGGCCGCGAAGGTTCGCTCTCCGGTGGATTCCACAAAGCAGTAGCAGCAGCCGTTTTCCTCCTCCGGGGATGGAATCAGCAGCGGAATCTCCTTTTCCAACAGCCTGCTGCGCACGAAATCCCCGTAAATCCCGCCGCCCACCGGTGAGAAGAGGCGGTAAGGCAGGCCGAAGCGGCGCAGCATCTCCGAGACATTGAAGGCGCAGCCGCCCAGGGTCATGGACTGGCTGCTGATATTGATATCCTGGCCCGTGCGGGGCAGGCGGGGAAGACGAATTGTGACGTCGGCTACAGTGGAGCCGATGATCAGTGCAGGTTTCATGACGTTATCCCTCCGTTTCATGAGCGGTTTTTTACCCGGTTTGCTTTTTCATCATAGCCCGGAAAGGCCGCGGATGCAACAAAAACCAATGGCATTTGACCGGTCCGGCACTATTTCTGAAAGAATTTTCAGAAATTTTTTGCTGACAGAAAGCCGTGGATTCTGTATAATAAACGCAAAAGCGCAGAGAATGGCGCTAATAATAATTTCCAAAAGGAGGAATGATTTTATTATGGAGAGCGACCCTCTATCGGGCGGTATTGCATTCCAACTGTTGTTTCTGGTATTTCTGACGGCGGTCAACGCGTTCTTCGCGGGAGCGGAGATGGCGGTGGTTTCGGTGAACAAAAACAAGATTCACCGTCTGGCGGAGCAGGGCGATAAACGCGCTGCGCTGATCGAACGCCTGATGAAAGACTCGACTGTATTTCTATCCACCATCCAGGTGGCGATCACATTTGCCGGATTCTTTTCCAGCGCGTCGGCGGCCACGGGTATTTCCCAGGTGCTGGGCGTTCGGATGCTGGAGTGGGGGATTCCCTACAGCCAGACCATTGCCGGCGTGTGCGTCACCATTGTGCTGGCCTACTTCAACCTGGTGTTCGGCGAACTGGTGCCCAAGCGCATCGCGCTGCAGAAGGCGGAAACCTTCAGCCTGTTCTGCGTGCGTCCGATCTTCATGATCTCCCGGGTGTTAAATCCCTTTATCCGGCTGTTATCCCTCTCCACCAGCGGCTTTTTAAAGCTCATTGGCATGCACAGCGAGACGCTGGAGGCCGAGGTGTCCGAGGAGGAGATCAAGTCTATGCTGGAGACGGGCAGCGAGACCGGTGTGTTCAATGAGATCGAGAAGGAGATGATCACGTCCATTTTCTCCTTTGACGACAAGCGGGCCAAGGAGGTGATGGTGCCGCGGCAGGACATGGTGGCCATCAATCTGGAAGATCCGATGGAGGAATACATCGACGGAATTTTAAAGAGCATGCATTCCAAAATACCCGTTTATGAGGGGGAAATTGATAATATTGTGGGCATTCTGTCCATGAAGGATTTTGTGATCTGCGCCAAGGATCAATCTTTCTGCCAGGTGGAGATCCGGCCGCTGTTAAAGGAACCGTTTTTTGTTCCGGAAAACCGCAGGACGGACGCTCTGTTTCGGGAAATGCAGAAAAATAAGGTGAAGATCGCCATTCTGGTGGATGAGTACGGCGGAGTGTCGGGAATGGTCACGCTGGAGGACCTGATCGAGGAGATCGTAGGCGAGATCCAGGAGGAATATGAGACCGAGGAGCCGGACATTGTGGTCCTGGAGCCCCATAAAATATTCCGGGTGCTGGGCAGCGCTCAGATCTATGATTTGGAGGAGGAACTTCATCTGCACATTGAGAGCTACTGCGACACGCTGTCCGGTTATCTGATCGAACAACTGGGTTATATCCCGGAATCCGGGGAGCTGCCCTTAACGGTGGTGACGCCGGAGGCGGAGTACGAAATTCTGGACCAGGAGGAGCGGGTGATCGGCCACGTGCGGCTGACCCTGACGGGCTCCGGGCCGGAACATCGATAAATTGCTTGTATACCAATTCAAGGGAGGAGATTAAAAAATGGAGTTTTTATTAGACGGTATCATGGCGGTGCTGGGGCCGGGCGGCTGGAAAATGATCGCAATGTACATTGTGGGAATCGCCCTCATTGTCCTGGCGGTCAAGAAGGAGTATGAGCCTTCCCTGCTGCTGCCTCTGGGCTTCGGCGCAATTCTGGTGAACCTGCCCTATTCCGGCGTGATCGATCAGCTGGTACAGAACAAGGTGGAGGCAGCGGGGATTATCCAGTGGCTTTTCGAGGTGGGAATCGAGGCTTCCGAGGCCATGCCCATTCTGCTGTTCATCGGCATCGGCGCGATGATCGATTTCGGACCGCTGCTCAGCCAGCCGGTACTGTTTTTGTTCGGAGCAGCCGCTCAGTTCGGTATCTTCGCGGCGATTCTGATCGCCTGCCTGATGGGCTTTGACTTAAAGGATGCGGCTTCCATCGGAATCATCGGCGCGGCGGACGGCCCCACCTCCATCCTGGTTTCCCAGGTGCTGGGCTCCAACTACATGGGCCCAATCGCGGTGGCCGCCTACTCCTACATGGCCCTGGTGCCCATTATCCAGCCTTTTGCAATCAAGCTGGTGACTACGAAAAAGGAGCGCTGCATCCACATGCAGTACAATCCCGGCGACGTGAGCCGTGGCATGAGAATCGCGTTTCCCATCGCGGTTACCATCATCGTAGGCTTCATCTCCCCGCAGTCCGTGGCCCTGGTGGGATTCCTGATGTTCGGAAATCTGCTGCGCGAGTGCGGCGTGCTTCATTCCCTCAGCCAGGCGGCCCAGAACGAGCTGGCCAATATCATTACCCTGCTGTTGGGCATCACCATCTCCTTCAGTATGAGGGCCGAGCAGTTCGTGAACCCGGCCACCCTGATGATCATGGCTCTGGGCCTGGTGGCCTTTGTGTTCGATACCATCGGCGGCGTGCTCTTTGCCAAGGTGGTCAACGTATTCTTAAAGATGGCCGGCAAGCCCCCGGTGAACCCCATGATCGGCGGCTGCGGCATTTCCGCCTTCCCCATGTCCTCCCGCGTGGTGCAGAAGATGGCGGCGGAAGCGGAGCCCGGAAATATTATCCTGATGCAGGCGGCGGGAACCAACGTGTCCGGCCAGGTTGCCTCCGTAATCGCAGGCGGTCTTGTCATCAGCATTGTTACCCAGTACCTGTAAGTCCGGCGTGAGGAGGAAATAATATGAATATGACAAATGTGGAAATCGCCCTGGAGATTATGGGCAAGGGTATGGTCGGAATTTTTGCCGCCATCTTTATCATCATGATCGCAGTGATTTTGATGGGGAAAATTGCAAATAAAAAGAAATAAGAGTCTGATCTGATTTAAGACTCGAGATTCGGGGTCCGGCGCTGTTTCCTTTGCGCCGGGCCCTTTTTGCGCGCTGCCGGCTGCCGGCGGAAATCTTGACACGTTTTTTAAAACGCGCTATACTATGAAAATCTTGAAATGGCGCTGTAATGGGCCGGGACGGAGGACGAGGGATGTTTGAGGGAAAGCCGGTAATCGGGGTCATGCCCCTGTTGGATGAGGAGCGGGACAGCTACTGGATGCTGCCCGGGTACATGAGAGGTCTGGAGGAGCAGGGAGCAATTCCCTTAATGCCGCCGCTCACCGGAAATGAGGATATGCTGGATTATTTTCTGGAGAGCTGCGACGGATTCATCCTGACCGGCGGACAGGACGTTTCTCCTGCTCTGTACGGACAGGAGCCGTCCGAACACTGCGGGATCGTGTCCGGACTGCGGGACAGCATGGACGCGTACATTCTGCGCGGCGCTGTGGAGCGGGACAAGGCGGTGCTCGGCATCTGCCGGGGACATCAGTTGATGAATGCAGTGTTCGGCGGGACTCTTTACCAGGACCTGCCATCGGAAGCTCCCTCGGAGGTGGAGCACCGCATGAAACCGCCCTACGACCGCTGCGCCCATATGGTAAAGCTGCTGCCTGGCGCTCCGCTGCAGACGCTGCTTGGCAGGGAGGATTTGCCGGTTAACAGCTGCCACCACCAGGCCGTGAAGGAGCTGGCCGGGCCCTTTAAGTCCATGGCGGTGGCGGCGGACGGCCTGATCGAGGGGATTTACATGCCGGACCGCAGGTTTGTTTGGGGCGTTCAGTGGCATCCTGAGTTCTCATACCGGAGCAGCCGGGAGAACCGGGATATCCTTGGCGCGCTGGTGGAAGCCGCCAAAAGAGGTTGAAAAATCCAGCCGGAGAAGCTGTGTGCAGCTCCGGCTGGATTTTTGTGGAAATGATTCCGTCAGTCCTGGATCACCGGGATTGGAGTTTCATCCCGCTCATCCAGATGATTCAGATAATGCTTCGTTTCCCGGACCACTACGTTGGAAAGCAGCAGCACGGCGATCAGGTTGGGAATGGCCATCAGGGCGTTCAGGGTGTCTGCGATGCTCCACACCAGCTCCAACTGGATCACAGGGGCGATCACCAGGACCAGAATCCAGGCCACGCGGTAGGGGATCAGCCCCTTTTTACCGGCCAGGTATTCCAGGCAGCGCTCTCCATAGTAGGACCAGCCTAAAATGGTGGAATAGGCGAAGGTGATGATACCCACGATCAGGATGGGTTGGCCGATGTAGGGGATCTGGCTGAAGGCGGCGCTGGTCAGCTCGCCGCCTTCCAGGGTGGCCACGCTGATGGCGTCGTTTCCGATAATGCTGCTGACCAGCACCAGCCCGGTCATCAGACAGACCACCACCGTGTCCCAGAAAGTGCCGGTGGCGGATACCAGGGCCTGGCGCACCGGATTGCGGGTCTGGGCGGCCGCTGCCACAATGGGGGCGGAGCCCATGCCGGATTCGTTGGAGAACAGGCCGCGGGCGATTCCGTAGCGGGCGGACATCATAATCCCGGTGCCCACCAGGCCGCCTGCAATGGATTTCACCTCGGTGAAGGCGCTGCGGAAGATGATGGAAAAGGTCTCTGCCAGATAAGCGCGGTTAAAGATCAGGATCGCCACGCAGCCCACCACGTAGAAGAAAGCCATGAAGGGCACCAGGCGCTCGCAGACCCGGGCGATGGATTTGACGCCGCCGAAGATGACCAGGCAGGTGACTGCGCCCACGATCAGGCCAACGGCCAGGCTGATGATCCAGGGGTATGTATTTAGCAGGCCGGAGGCTTTTTCGGAGGCGCCGGACAGGGCGGGAGCCAGGCTGCTGTTCACGATGCTGGAAATGGCGTTGACCTGCACGCCGCAGCCGATGCCAAAGGCGGTTAAGGCTCCCAGAACGGCGAAAATCTTTCCCAGCCATTTCATGTTCAGACCCCGCTCCAGGGCGTACATGGCGCCGCCCAGCATGGTGCCGTCCTTGGTTTTGACGCGGTATTTGACGGCGATCAGGGATTCGGAATATTTGGTGGCGATGCCGAACACGCCGGTGAGCCAGCACCAGAGCACTGCGCCGGGACCGCCCAGGGCGATGGCGGTGCCCACGCCGATGATGTTGCCGGTGCCGATGGTGGAGGCCAGGGCTGTGGTGAGGGCCGCGAACTGGCTGATATCTCCCTGGGAGTCCGGGTCGCGGGTTACGGAGAGGCGGATCCCGGTGAAGGTTTTGCGCTGGATAAAGCCGGTGCGGATTGTGAGGTAGATGTGGGTGCCCAGGAGGAGAAGGATCATGGGGGCGCCCCAGAGGTAGTTGTTGAAGGTTTCGATGAAGGTGCTGATTAGGGTCATAGGGTACCATCCTTTTTTGAAGCGAGGGGCGAGATGCGGCCGTTCGTAAGCGTCAGGGGAGGAAAATGCCTGCCACAGCGGCGGGGCTGGGGCAGGCGTAAAAGGGGTTTTTAAAGACGGGGAGGTCACGGGAAATTGGGTTAGACGTTAAAGCGGAAGAGAACCACGTCCCCGTCTTTCATCACGTATTCCTTACCCTCGGAGCGGACCAGGCCTTTTTCTTTGGCAGCGGTCATGCCGCCGCAGGACATCAGGTCGTCGTAGGCGACTACCTCAGCGCGGATGAAGCCGCGTTCGAAGTCGCTGTGGATCTTGCCGGCGGCCTGGGGGGCTTTGGTGCCCACTTTGATGGTCCAGGCGCGGCTTTCCTGAGGACCGGCGGTGAGGTAGCTGATCAGGCCCAGGAGGCGGTAGCTGGCGGCGATAAGCTTTTCCAGGCCGGACTCGGTGATTCCTAAGTCCTCCAGGAACATTTTCTTCTCGTCCTCGTCCAGCTCGGCGATCTCCTGCTCGATCTCGGCGCAGATGACGAATACTTCGCAGCCGTTCTCGGAGGCAAATTCGCGGACCGCGTTCACGTACTGGTTGTTGGCCGCGTCGTCGGCCAAGTCGCTCTCAGCCACGTTGGCGGCGAAGATCACGGGCTTGCCGGTCAGCAGGTTTAAGCTGGCGATGAATTCGTTGTCGTCCTCGTCGTCGGGGGTGAAGCTGCGGGCCAGCTTGCCGTCCTCCAAGTGGGCTTTGATGGCTTTTAACAGGGACACTTCCTTAGCCAGATCCTTGTTGTTAAAGGCGCCCTTGGACTGCTTGGAGATGCGACGCTCCAGGATCTCGATGTCGGAGAAGATCAGCTCTAAGTTGATGGTCTCGATGTCACGCAGGGGGTCTACGCTGCCGTCCACGTGGATGACGTTGGGATCGTCGAAGCAGCGGACCACGTGGACGATGGCGTCCACCTCGCGGATGTTGGAGAGGAACTGGTTGCCCAGGCCCTCGCCCTTGGAAGCGCCTTTTACCAGACCGGCGATGTCCACAAATTCGATCACGGCGGGGGTGGTCTTGGCGGAATCGTACATGGCGGTCAGCTTGTCGAGACGGGCGTCCGGAACCGGAACGACGCCTACGTTGGGATCGATGGTGCAGAACGGGTAGTTGGCGGATTCGGCGCCGGCTTTTGTCAATGAATTAAACAGGGTACTCTTACCTACGTTGGGGAGTCCTACAATTCCTAATTTCATGTGATTACCTTCCTATCTTATTGTACTCAGTGATACAGCCTTATTATCATAGCATAAAATAAATGGAAAGAAAAGCCCCAATCCAGGGGGTTTTGAGGGATGGCGGGGGTGTTGCGGGGGTGCGCCGTCCGGCTTTTTGACGAGGTTTTCCGCCACAATTTACCCGCCGCCCGGGCTTTTGAGGGAAATAGGATTGCTTTTTGCGTTGGTTCGCTGTAAAATGGGAAAGAATCTCATTGGCAGTGAAAGGAGTATATGAATTTATGAATGGAGCAGATTTGAGTTTTGTCAATCTGGGAATTACCATAGACCACCTGCGCAACAGCGTGACGATTTTTGGGTTCCGCATCGCATTTTACGGAATCATCATCGGGCTGGGGATGCTGGCGGGCATCTGCGTTGCTTTGTCCGACGCCAAGCGCAGGGGGCAGGACCCGGACATGTACCTGGATTTTGCACTGTACGCCATTATCATTTCCATTATTGGTGCGAGAGCCTACTATGTGATTTTTGACTGGGACAATTATAAGGACAACCTGCTGCAGATTTTTAACCTGCGTGCGGGCGGCCTGGCCATCTACGGCGGCGTCATCGGCGCGGCCCTGACCCTGATCGTGTTCACCAAGGTGCGCAAGCAGTCCTTTTTCTCCATGGCGGACAGCGGCGTTCTGGGTCTGATCACCGGTCAGATCATCGGACGGTGGGGGAATTTTTTCAACTGCGAGGCCTTCGGCGGCTTCACGGACAACCTGTTAGCCATGCGCATCAAGATGAGCCTGGTGAATCCTTCCATGATCTCCCAGGAGCTGGTGGACAAGCAGATCGTGGAAAACGGAGTGGCTTATATTCAGGTACACCCCACCTTTTTCTATGAGTCCATGTGGAATCTGGGTGTGCTGGCCTTTATGCTGTGGTACCGCAAGCGCAAGAAGTTTGAAGGCGAGATGCTCTGGATTTACTTTTTGGGCTACGGCCTGGGGCGGGTGTGGATCGAGGGCTTGCGCACGGATCAGTTAAAGATTCCGGGCACAGGGATGGCCGTGTCCCAGCTCCTCTCCGCGGCGCTGGTCTGCGTGGCAGCGGCCGTGATTGTGACCCGCCACCGGAAGCTGAAGGCGGAAAAAGAGAACGTGCGGTCAGAATCTTAAATTGACCGTTCAGAACGATTTCCCCCACCTGTCCCCCACTTTTGGGACTGTGTGGGGGAGGTTTATGTTCCGCCTTGAAAGTGGGGGGAAAACCCAATATCGTCCAGGGAAAAACTGGATAAGGCCTACATCTAGTATATTTTTTTGAGAATTTCCCATATTTAGAAGCAGTTGCAAAACTCCTTGCAGCTGCTTTATTTTTTTTTACTTTTTCTTTAAAAATCCTTGCCATTTCCCAGAATCTGTACTATTATGGACATACAAGTGGTAGAAAGTGGTGCAAAGTGGTAGAGGATGGTTGTTAAGTGGATGAAGTGGGGGTTTCGGATTATCCCCCACGGCCCATCCGCGTACCGCGGTGATGTACGGCAGGTGATGAGCTATGTTCATGGGTGAGTACAATCATACAGTTGACTCGAAGGGGCGCTTGATCGTTCCCTCGAAGTTCAGAGAGCAGTTGGGCGATGAATTCGTTGTGACGAAGGGCCTGGACAACTGCCTTTTTGTGTATGAGAATTCCGAGTGGGCAAAACTGGAAGAAAAGCTCCGCACCTTACCCCTTACAAACACCGCCGCCCGTAAGTTTTCACGTTTCCTGCTCGCAGGAGCTACCACCTGTGAAGTGGACAAGCAGGGCAGAATTCTGCTGCCGGCCATCCTCAGGGAGTTCGCCGGCATCGAGAAGGATTCCGTGCTGGTCGGAGTCGGCAGCCGCATCGAAATCTGGAGCAAGGAACGGTGGCTGGAAGCCAATACGTTTGACGATATGGAAGAGATTGCGGAGCATATGGAAGGTTTGGGAATCTGATGGAAGAGTTGAAATTTGGACATACATCGGTGCTCCTGTATGAGACGGTGGGAAGCCTGAATATTATCCCCGGCGGCTGCTATGTGGACGGCACCCTGGGCGGCGGCGGACATGCCCTGGAGGTCCTGAAGCGCTTGGGACACGGGCGTCTGATCGGCATCGACCAGGACGAGGACGCGATCCGCGCGGCGGGGCAGCGCCTGAAGGCATTTGCGGACAAGGTGACCATTGTGCGGGACAATTACCGGAACATCCGCTCCGTGCTGGAACAACTGAGTGTTGAGAAGGTGGACGGGATTTACCTGGACCTGGGCGTTTCCTCCTATCAGCTGGACACGCCGGAGCGGGGCTTTACCTACCGCGAGGACGCGCCGCTGGATATGCGCATGGACCAGAGAAACGACCGGACCGCCGCGGACATCGTGAACGGTTACGGCGAGATGGAGCTGTACCGCATCATCCGTGATTACGGCGAGGACCGTTTTGCAAAGAACATTGCCAAGCACATTGTGAGGGCCAGGGAGAACGCGCCCATTGAGACCACCGGCGAGCTGGCTGAGATCATAAAGGCCGCCATACCGGCCAAGGTCCGGGCCACAGGCGGACACCCCGCCAAGCGCACGTTCCAGGCCATCCGCATCGAGCTCAATCAGGAACTGACCGTGCTGGAACAGTCCATCGACACCATGATCGATCTGTTGAATCCCAGCGGAAGGCTGAGCATCATCACGTTCCACTCCCTGGAGGACCGCATCGTCAAGAAGCGTTTCCGGGAAAGCGAGCACCCGTGCATTTGCCCACCGGATTTTCCGGTCTGCGTGTGCGGACGTGTGAGCAGGGGGCGGGTCATCACCCGCAAGCCCATTCTTCCCTCCGAGGAGGAATTGGAGGTAAACAGCCGCTCCAAGAGCGCAAAATTGAGGGTTTTCGAGCGGGCGTAAAGGGCGTCCGTTCGTACAAAGGATAAAGTTGTAGGATTTTTAAGGATTTTCGGATTTTCAAAAAGGGAGGAGGAAAGGTGTTATGGCTGCCAGAACACAGGCGTCCAGGGGACGCAATTACAGACAGATGAACCGTCAGGCTGCAGTTTCCTACAGGGACGGATATGTACACGGATCGGCTGCCCCGAAGCTGGAGCCGGCTTACGAGCCGGACAAAAGACAGCCCAGGCGCAAGCCTAAGAATGCGAACAGCGTGCGCAGCAACCAGAGGATTCGCCGCAACCAGGAAAAAGCACTGCATATGGATCTTCCGTATGTGATCATGCTGACCATCGCGTCGCTTTGCACCTTATACCTCTGTGTGAACTATCTGCATCTGCAGTCCTCCATCACGGGGCGGATGCATGCCATTGAACGGATGGAAGCGGACCTGGAGAAACAGCGCTCGGAGAACGACGCGTTGGAGACGGCCATCAACACCAGCGTGGATCTGAATCAGATTTATGAGATCGCCACCAAGGAGCTGGGGATGGTTTACGCCAACAAGAACCAGGTTCTGTTATTCGACAAGTCAGAAAGTGAGTATGTAAGACAGTATGAGGACATCCCGGAATACTAATTCAGGCAACCGGGGTGGCGGCCCCAATGGCGGCCCCCCCGGACCGAAGAATAAGAAACGTTCCGATAAAAAGGTATTTCAAAAATACATGCAGGAAAAGCTGGCAATCACTGTTTTGGTGATTACGCTGGCTTTATTTGCATTAGTGATGGTGCTTTACCGGATTATCAGGGACAACAACGAGCAGTACAACAAGATCGTGCTGTCCCAGAGGCAGCAGCAATACGACAGCCGCATGATCCCGTACCGCCGCGGGGATATCGTGGACCGCAACGGCACCTACATCGCCAAGAGCGAGAAGGTGTACAATCTGATCATCGACCCGGTGCAGATTCTCTATGACAAGGACCATTACCTGCAGCCCACCATCGACGCGCTGGTGCAGACCTTCGGTTACGACGCCGCGGAGCTGCAGAACCTGATCGAGGAGCGCAGCAAAAGTCCTTATGTGCGCTACAGCAAGGGCAGGCAGCTGAGCTACGATCAGAAGGCGGCTTTCGAACAGCTTCAGAAGGATACCAACGCGGCGTTTAAAGCCAGCGAGGACGACAACGAGTCCAAAAAACGGGTCAAGGGGATCTGGTTTGAGGACGAGTACCGCCGGGTATACCCATACAATTCCATGGGCTGCAATGTCATCGGCTTTTCCGGCGGGGACGGCAGTACGGGCACCGGGGGCATTGAACAGTTTTACAACGATCAGCTCACCGGCACCAACGGCCGGGAGTACGGCTACCTGGACGAGAACGCCAACCTGGAGGGCGTGATCAAACCGGCGGTCAACGGCAGGACCGTAGTGTCCACCATTGACGTCAACATCCAGAATATTCTCCAAAAATACATCGACGAGTGGCAGACCACCGTGGGCAGCAATGTGACGGCAGCCATTGTCATGAACCCCAACAACGGGGAGGTGCTGGCCATGGGCAGCACCCGCACCTTTGATCTGAACAATCCCAGGGAGTTAAACGGCTACACGGACGAGGAACTTCTGGAGCTGGGCAAAAAGGAGGCCGTGGCCGTTTACAAGCGGGAACACGGCGGGGAGAAGATTACCGAGGACCAGGTTCTGGACTACTACAGCCGGGAGGACGTGATCAGCTACGGCACCCAGGTGGCCTGGAACCAGATTTGGAGAAATTTCTGTGTCAGCGATACCTACGAGCCGGGTTCCCCCTCCAAGATCTTCACGGTGGCCGCCGGACTGGAGGAGGGCGTGCTGAAGGGCAACGAGTCCTTTGAGTGCACGGGCTTCAAACATGTGGCGGACCGGGATATTTACTGCGTGAAGCGGACCGGACACGGCTGGCTGAATGTACAGGAATCGCTGATGCAGTCCTGCAACGTGTGCCTGATGGATATGGCGGCCATGATCGGCGTGGACCGTTTCACCAAATACCAGGCCATCTTCGGCTTCGGCGACAAGACGGGCATCGACCTGCCCGGCGAGGCGGACACCAGCGGTCTGGTCTACCACGCGGATAACATGGGTCCCACCGAGCTGGCCACCAGCTCCTTCGGACAGGGCTTTAACTGTACCATGGTACAGATGGCTGCGGCCTACTGCTCCGTGATCAACGGCGGCTCTTACTATGAGCCCCACGTGGTGAAGCAGATTTTAAATGAACAGGGCTCCGTTGTGGAGCGCAAGGAGCCGGTGCTGGTGCGGGAAACCGTTTCCCAGTCCACCGCCAATTTCCTGAAACAGACCATGTTTGAGACTGTGGAAAATGGTACCGGCGGAGCCGCTGCGGTGGCCGGTTACGAGGTGGGCGGCAAGACGGGAACCGCCGAGCGTCTGCCCCGAAAAGACAAGAACTATCTGGTAAGCTTCGCGGGCTTCGCGCCGGTGGAGGATCCCCAGGTGTTCGTCTACGTGGTCATCGACGTGCCCAACTATCCGCCCGGGCCCCAGCAGGCCCACAGTTCCTACGCCAGCGCTATTTTCTCCAAGATTATGACGGAGACTCTTCCTTATTTAAATGTATTCCCCACCCAGGATCTGCCGGATGAGGAGAACGTGCAGGGCAGTCTGCCCGAGTCGGAGGGCATCAATGTAGGCGAAGACGGACAGGAGGGGGAGAGCGAGAGCGCACAGGAGCCTGAGACCAAACAGTACGAGACCGACGAGTTTGTGGAGGGCGGCGAGGAAGCGGGCAGCGGACTGCCCGACAATGTCCCTGTGTCGGATGAGTCGGAAGGCGGGAACGTGCTTCCCGCAGGAACCCAGACACGCCCGTCCGGGCAGGGGGCGAACCCGAACCAGTCCACCACGGCGGCGGACCCGGGGCGGGCTACGACGGCGGCAAATTCAAGCCGCACGACTGCGGCGGATCCGGGGCGCGCCACGACGGCGGCGAATTCCGGCCGAACCACGGCGGCGGACCCAGACCGTCCCACGGCCGCCTCCAGACCCGCAGAGGGCCGGCCGGAGGGAACCGAAAGCCCGGCTGAAAACGGTCCTGGGGAGACGATCCCGGTCAAGCCCGGGGACTGACGGCCTGTTTTCGCCCGTCCAACCGAAATGTATCATAAAACCGCGGCTGTTCCAATATATTATTAACAATGATGGACGCCGGAGCAGCCGATATGTATACCAATCTTACCAGCCACCGAAAACGTACAGCCGTCCTGGGACTACTGATCAGCCTTGCGATGATCGTCCTCACAGGACGGCTTGGCTATCTCATGCTGTTCTGTTCCGAACACTACAGCCAGATGGCGGAGGATTTACACCAGAGAGAGCGGACGATCAAGGCGGCCAGGGGGCGCATCATCGATGCCAACGGCGTGGTGATCGCCGACAACCGTACGGTCTGCACCATCTCCGTCATCCACAGCCAGATCACGGACCCGGAGCTGGTGGTCTCCACCCTCTGCGACAAGCTGGGTCTGGACCGGGAGCTGGTGCAGAAGAAAGTGGAAAAACGCAGCTCCAGGGAGATCATCAAGACAAATGTGGATAAGCCCCTTGGGGACGCCATCCGGGACTGCAAGCTGAACGGAGTCAAGGTGGATGAGGACTACAAGCGCTATTACCCCTACGACAGCCTGGCCTCCAAGGTCCTGGGCTTCACCGGAGGAGACAACCAGGGCATCATCGGCCTGGAGGTCAAATACGAGCCCTACTTGAAAGGGCGCAACGGAACCATTCTCACCATGACCGACGCCCGCGGCGTGGAGCTGGAAAATGCGGCCGAGGACCGCATCGAACCCATTGCGGGCAACGACCTGAGGGTGAGTCTGGATGTGAATATTCAAAAATACGCCGAGCAGCTGGCCTACCAGGTGCTGGAGAAAAAGAACGCCAAGGCCGTGTCCATTATCGTCATGAACCCTCAGAACGGGGAGATCATGGCCATGGTAAACGCGCCGGAGTTCAACCTGAACGATCCCTTCACCCTGGACCAGAACCTGCGAAGCGAAGCCCTGCGTCAGCAGGCGGCGGAGCGGGATCAAAATCTGGACGCGGCGGGCCGTCAGGACCTTCTCAATAAAATGTGGCGGAACCGCTGCATCAACGATACCTACGAGCCGGGCTCCACCTTCAAGATCATCACGGCGGCCGCAGGTCTGGAGGCGGGAGTGGTGAAGCTGACGGACCAGTTTTCCTGCCCGGGCTTTCGGGTGGTGGACGACCGGAAAATCCGCTGCCACAAGGTGGGAGGCCACGGCGGGGAGACCTTTTTGCAGGGCGCAATGAACTCCTGCAACCCGGTGTTTATCGACGTGGGGCTGCGGCTGGGCGTGGACAATTACTACAAGTATTTCACCCAGTTCGGCTTAAAGGGCAAGACCGGAATCGATCTGCCCGGAGAGGCGGCCACCATCATGCACAAAAAGGAAAATATGGGAAATGTGGAGCTGGCCACCGTAGCCTTCGGCCAGTCCTTCCAGATCACGCCCATGCAGCTGGTGACCACGGCGGCCTCCATCATCAACGGCGGCAACCGGGTGACACCCCATTTCGGGGTGGAGGCGGTGAGCGCGGACGGAACCTCGGTGCACAAATTCACCTACCCGGTGAAGGAGGGCATCGTGTCCCCGGAAACCAGCGAGACCATGCGCTTTATTCTGGAACAGGTGGTGGCCGAGGGCAGCGGCAAGAAGGCCAAGGTGGAGGGATTTCGCATCGGCGGTAAAACCGCCACCTCGGAAAAACTTCCCAGAAGTTTAAAAAAATACATTTCCTCGTTCCTGGGCTTCGCGCCGGCCAATGATCCGAAGGTTATCGCGCTCATCACCATCGACGAGCCGGAGGGTATTTACTACGGAGGAACCATAGCAGCTCCGGTGGTCGGAGATCTGTTTAAGAATATATTGCCGTATCTGGGAATACCGGCAGAGGAGGAAGAATCTGTCTCGCCCTCCCCAAACGGTAGTTGATTATTCCCGGAAAAAGACGTATACTATTTACTGTGGCGAACCAGGCCGAGTTTCCGAAAATTTCCAGATCGGACGGCCAAAGAGACACAAAATCTGACCATACATATGAAATTGAGGTGCCCCTATATGATTCATGAAACCATACTTGCAATTATTATCGCATTTGCCATAAGCGCGCTGCTGTGTCCCATTATCATACCCTTTCTGCACAAGCTGAAATTCGGCCAGCAGGTGCGCGACGATGGTCCCCAGGCCCATCTGAAGAAGCAGGGAACGCCCACCATGGGCGGCCTGATCATTCTCACCAGTATTATCATCACGTCCTTGTTCTATGTTTCCCGCTATCCCAAGGTGATCCCCGTGCTGTTCATGACGGTGGGCTTCGGGATCATCGGGTTCCTGGACGATTATATCAAGATCGTGATGAAGCGTTCCGAGGGCTTAAAGCCCATGCAGAAGCTGGTGGGACAGTTTGTGATCACAGGGATTTTCGCCTGGTATGTGGTGAACAGCGGCGAGGTGGGGACGGATATGCTGATCCCCTTCACCGGCGGTTTTGATCACGGGAAGTTTCTGCACCTGGGAATCCTGTTTGTGCCCGCCCTGTTTTTCATCGTGCTGGGCACGGACAACGGCGTGAACTTTACAGACGGCCTGGACGGCCTGTGCACCAGCGTGACCATTCTGGTAGCCACCTTCCTGACCATTGTGGCCATCGGGGAGAACGCGGGGATCAGTCCCATCACCGGAGCGGTGGTGGGGAGCCTGCTGGGTTTTCTGTTGTTTAACGTATACCCGGCAAAAGTGTTTATGGGGGATACGGGATCGCTGGCCCTGGGTGGATTTGTCTCAGCCACGGTGTTTATGATGCGCATGCCCCTGTTTCTCCCGATTATCGGCTTCATCTACTTTGTGGAGGTGCTGTCGGTGATCATCCAGGTGACTTATTTTAAAAAGACGGGCGGGAAGCGTATTTTCCGTATGGCTCCGATCCATCACCATTTTGAGCTGGGCGGCTGGTCGGAGACGCGGGTGGTGGCGGTGTTTGCCATCGTGACCGCAATCCTTTGCCTGTTGGCGTATTTGGGGCTGTAGATAAGGTTAGGAGGTTGAACAAATGAACCAGAGTCAGAAAGTATTAGTTGCGGGAACCGGAATCAGCGGTATCGCGGCAGCCAAGCTTATTCTGGACAAGGGCGGAGAAGTGGTGCTTTACGACGGCAATGCCGGCCTGAACCCGGAAGAGGTGAAGGCCAAGGTGGGGGATAACGCCAAGCTGAGCCTGGTGCTTGGGGAGATCAAGCGCAGCGATCTGCTGGGCGTGGAGCTCTGCGTGATCAGTCCCGGGATTCCCCTGGACAGTCCGTTTGTGGCGGTGGTGGACGAGGCGAAGATTCCCATCATCGGGGAGTTGGAGCTGGCCTATCAGAGCAGCCTTGGGCGGCTTTTGGCCATCACGGGCACCAACGGCAAGACCACGACCACGGCGCTGACCGGCGAGATTTTAAAGGCCCAGTTCGAGGACGTGTACGTGGTGGGGAATATCGGCGAGCCCTACACCGCAAAGGTGGAGACCATGACTGCGGAGAGCGTCACCGTGGCGGAGGTTTCCAGCTTCCAGCTGGAAACGATTCTGGACTTCCGTCCGGAGGTCAGCGCGATCTTAAATATCACGCCGGACCATTTAAACCGTCACAAGACCATGGAGAACTACATTCAGATCAAGGAGGCTATCACCTTAAACCAGACGGAGGAGGACGCCGTGGTGTTAAACTACGACGATCCGGTGCTGCGGGAATTCGGGGAGAGCGGGGAGTTAAAACCCAGAGTGATCTGGTTTTCCAGCCGGGAGAAGCTGAAGGACGGCTTCTGCATGAACGGAGACACCATCGTGTACTGCAAGAGCGGCCGGGAGACGCCGGTGATCAACGTGCACAGCATGCACCTTCTGGGACGCCACAACTATGAGAACGTCATGGCTGCGGCTGCTATGAGTATGCAGATGGGCGTGCCCCTCGAGAAGATCACCCAGGTGATCCGGGACTTCCGCCCGGTGGAGCACAGGATCGAGTTCGTGCGGGAGCGGACCGGAGTCAAGTATTACAACGACTCCAAGGGAACCAACCCGGACGCGGCGATCCAGGCGTTAAGAGCCATGCCCGGCCCCACCATCCTGATTGCGGGGGGATACGACAAGAACAGCGAGTACGACGACTGGGTGGCGGAATTTGAGGGCAAGGTACGTTATCTGATCCTCATCGGCCAGACCCGGGATAAGATCGCGGCCTGTGCGAAAAAGCACGGCTTCACGGAGATTATGTACGCGGAGGATCTGCCCGAGGCGGTGCAGGTCAGCGCGGTGTACGCGGACACGGGAGATTATGTATTGCTGAGCCCCGCCTGTGCCAGTTGGGATATGTTCAAGAGCTTTGAGGAGCGGGGCGAGATTTTTAAAGAGTGCGTTATGAATTTATAAGAGTCAGGCGCTACACAACCGTCGAGGGGAGGTAGTTATACATGGCGAAGAAAAAGAAAAGGCCCTCGGCAGTGGGATATCAGGAACAGGTTCAGGGGCAGGGCAGGCCGCAAGGCCGGCCCGCGGCCGGAACCGCACAGAGGATGCAGCAGGAGCAGGCATACGAACAGCCGAGAAAGAAAAAGAAAGTCCGGCATTTTTATGACTACAGCCTGCTGTTCTGCATCATTTTTTTAACAGCCTTCGGGCTGGTGATGATCTACAGTGCCAGCGCCTACACGGCGCAGCTGGAATACAAGGGGAACGCGGCGTACTTCATGATGCGCCAGGCCAAGATCGCGGCGGGCGGATTTGTTCTGATGATCATCATTTCCAAGATGGATTATCATTTCTTCGGCAAGTTCGCGCTGCCCGCCTACGGCATGTCTTACATATTGATGATCGCGGTGAGCCTTGTGGGTAAAGAGGTGAACGGCAAACGGCGCTGGCTGGGAGTGGGACCGTTGAGCTTTCAGCCCACGGAGTTCGTCAAGATCGCGCTGATCGTCATGCTGGCGGCGCTGATCACGGAGCTGGGAAGCAACATTAATAAATGGAAAAATATGGGATTTATTATGCTCCTGACCATTCCCATCGCCGGAATTGTGGCCGGGAACAACTTAAGTTCCGGTATCATTATCTTTGGAATCGCCTTTGTGATGCTGTTTGTGGCCTGCAAGGTGAAATGGCCCTTCTTCACGGCCGGAGCCCTGGGCCTGGGCGTGCTGGCGGGGGCCGGTCCCATCGGCCTGGCCTTAAACAAAATCGGCCTTCTGCAGGACTACCAGTTCCGCCGGATCGAGGCCTGGCTGAACCCGGAATCTGATCCCACGGACAAGGGCTTCCAGGTGCTTCAGGGCCTGTACGCCATCGGCACCGGCGGTCTGACCGGCCAGGGGCTGGGCGAGAGTATCCAGAAACTAGGTTTCCTTCCCGAGGCGCAGAACGACATGATTTTCTCCATCATCTGCGAGGAATTGGGATTATTTGGAGCAATTTCCGTTATTTTAATCTTTCTTTTTATGATTTACCGGTTTATGCTGATAGCCGGGAATGCGCCGGATCTGTTCGGCGCGCTGCTGGTGGTGGGAGTGATGGGCCACATCGCCATCCAGGTGATTTTAAATATCGCCGTTGTGACCAACACCATCCCCAACACGGGAATCACCCTGCCCTTCATCAGTTACGGGGGCACGTCGGTCCTATTTTTGATGATGGAGATGGGTATGGTTTTGAGTGTGTCCAACCAAATACGATTGGAAAAATAGCGGATTCGTGCACAAGGGGGCAAATCCGGGCATATGCTGAGGGTAGAGAGAATTTGCTGCCTTAGGCGGCAGAAAGTAGGTGCCCGGTTGTCCACCATCCATATCAAAGGCCCCGCCCGCCTGTCGGGCGAGATATCCATACAAGGTTCTAAAAACGCCGTGCTGCCCATGATGGCGGCGGCGATACTGCACAAGGGAATTACGGTGCTCACCAATGTGCCCATGATACAGGATGTGGACTGCATGGTGAGCATTCTGAACTACATAGGATGCCGCTGCAACCGAAAGGGCAGCACGGTGGAGATCGACGGAACGGAGATTGAGTGCGCTCAAATTCCGGACCACTTTGTCAGTCAGATGCGCTCCTCCATCATTGTGTTGGGCGCGCTGCTTGGCCGGGTGGGGGAGGGCGAAAGCCGTTATCCCGGAGGCTGCCTTATCGGCGCCAGACCCATTGACATCCATCTTCAGGTGCTGGAATGCCTGGGAGCCCGTATCCTGGAGGAGGACGGCCAGATTACGGCCAGGGCCCCGTCCGGCGGGCTGGTGGGAGCGGAGATCCGCCTGCGCTACCCCAGCGTGGGCGCCACGGAGCAGGCGCTCTTAGCGGGCGTTCTGGCCAGAGGGATGACCATTGTCTACGGCGCGGCCCGGGAGCCGGAGATCGGCCAGCTCTGCGACTGCTTGAACCGCATGGGAGCCAGAGTGCGGGGAGCGGGTACCGGAATCCTGGTGATCGAGGGCGTGGAGGAGCTGAGGGACAGCCGGTTTGCGGTGCGCGGCGACCGGATCGTGGCGGGGACTTACTTGAGCGCGGTCATGGCCGCCGGGGGCAAAGCCTGGTTAAAGGAGGTGCGGCCCGGGGAGCTGGAGCTGCCGTTAAATCTGATGCAGCAGGCGGGGGCCGTGATCCGGAGGGACGAGGTACAGGAAGAGATTTTCATTTCCATGAACCAAAGGCCCGGCGGGCTTTTGCTGGAGACCGGGCCGTACCCGGCTTTTCCAACGGACCTGCAGTCGCCCTTCATGGCGTTTCTGGCGGCTGGGGACGGTGAGAGCCGGATCAGAGAGCAGGTGTTTGAGGGCCGTTTTGCTACGGTCGAGGAGTTAAAGCGCATGGGCGGCCGGATTTACACCGAGGGCCGGGAGGCGGTGATCCAGGGGCTCTATCCCCTGATCGCCGGCCGGGTGACGGCCAGGGATCTGCGCGGTGGCGCGGCCCTGGCGGTGGCGGCCTTGGCCGCCGAGGGAGAGACTGTGATCGAGGACTGCCGCCATGTGGAGAGGGGCTATGAGGACCTGTGCCGGGATTTGAGGGCGCTGGGCGCCCAGGCGTATTGGGAATGACGGAAGCTTAAGGGCGAGATGAGGTACGTTGACCATGAAACGAAATGCAGGAAAACAAAATCTCGGAATATGGATAGCAGCGGCGGCGGTTTTAGCGGCCGCTATCCTGCTTTTGTCCGTTCGCGTCACCAATGTGACGGTTACCGGCAGCAAGCGCTACACGGAAAAGCAGATGGAGGAGCTTCTGTTCCCTGGAAAATGGGACAAAAATTCTGCTTACCTCTACATTTCCAACCGCTTCAAACCCCACCGCCAGATTCCCTTTGTTGAGGATTACAAGCTGGTATTTCACGGCCCCACAAGCGTGGAGATCATCGTTTACGAGAAGGACATCGTGGGTTATGTCACGGACATGAGCAGCTACATGTATTTTGACAAGGACGGGATCGTCGTGGAGAGCTCCGGCAACAAGCTGGAGGGGGTGCCCCTGATTACGGGCCTGGACTTTGGCCAACTGATCCTGCATCGCCCCCTGCCCGTGAAGGACCAGACTGTGTTCCAGGACATTTTAAACCTGACCCAGCAGCTTTCGCTGCACAATATCGTTGTGGACCGCATCGAGTACAACTCCCACAACAAGGCCACCCTCTACATGGGCGAGATGCAGGTGTCCCTGGGCGACGACGCCAACGTGGACAGCAAGATCTCCGTGCTCAGCGATATACTGGCCGCCCATCCACAGCTGGTCGGAATGAAGGGCGTGATCGAGCTGGAGAATTATAATGAAGAGGGGATTGGGGGAGGGATTACGTTTAAGAAGAAGTAGCATGGGAATGGAACCATAAGCGAAAATTTTGCAATTCTTGTAAATATTTCAAGGCCGAACCCGGCACCATCCTGTTGCGCACCCGCCAAAAATCTGTTAAAATTAGATAACGTGTTACAACTAAAGCTTCTATGGTCCGGGATATGCCGAGATTGTAAGGCAGAGATCAAATACTGAAAAAGTCCGCCATTTTATGAAAAAAACAGTTGATATTTTTTCTAAAATCAAATATAGTATTAGGTAGACTAGAATTCAGAAGCTGATGGAATGAATATCATACCGAAGGCATATTATATATAGAAGCGGGAAGTATGGCTGACAGTGGCAGTAAGGGAATAAAAGGAGGATATCATCTTGTTAGAGATTAAGATAAATGAGTCAGAGAATGCCGCCAGAATTATTGTGGTAGGAGTAGGCGGCGCCGGAAACAATGCGGTGAACCGTATGATTGAGGAGAACATCGCAGGCGTCGAATTTATCGGCATCAATACGGACAAGCAGGCTCTTCAGTTCTGCAAAGCCCCCACTGCCATGCAGATCGGCGAGAAGCTGACCAAGGGACTCGGTGCAGGCGCCCGCCCGGATGTGGGTGAGAAGGCGGCTGAGGAGAGTTCTGAGGAGATTTCCCAGGCGTTAAAGGGAGCGGACATGGTGTTCGTGACCTGTGGTATGGGCGGCGGAACCGGAACCGGCGCGGCCCCCGTAGTTGCGAAGATTGCAAAGGATATGGGCATCCTCACCGTAGGTGTGGTGACCAAGCCCTTCCGTTTTGAGGCGAAAACCCGTATGACCAATGCCATGAACGGCATCGCCAGCTTAAAAGAGAGTGTTGATACCCTGATCGTGATCCCCAACGACCGTCTGCTGGAGATCGTGGACAGGCGTACCACCATGCCCGATGCGCTGAAGAAGGCGGATGAGGTGCTGCAGCAGGCAGTGCAGGGCATCACGGATTTGATCAATGTTCCCGGACTGATCAACCTGGACTTCGCGGATGTGCAGACCGTCATGATCGACAAGGGCATCGCCCACATCGGCATCGGCAAGGCCAAGGGCGACGACAAGGCGATCGAGGCGGTGAAGCAGGCTGTTTCCAGCCCGCTGCTTGAGACCACCATCGAGGGCGCAAGCCACGTGATTATCAACATTTCCGGCGATATCAGCCTGATCGAGGCCAACGAGGCCGCCAGCTATGTTCAGGAGCTGTCCGGAGATGATGCGAATATTATCTTTGGTGCGATGTATGATGAGAACGCACAGGATGAGGCGACCATCACGGTGATCGCCACCGGATTGGACGAGCATGAGGCCACCGCTTCTGTGGAGACCGCGATGTCCAAGTTTGCCAATTACAAGCAGCCCAAGGTTCCCACTGCGCCGGTGAAACCGCAGCCTCAGCCGCTGCACGGCGATCAGGAGGCGGCCGCCACTGCGAACCCGTACCGTCAGGCCCCCAGCTACAACACGGGGAATTACGGACAGGGCAACGCGGGTGGACAGGGCTATCAGAGACCGTCCGGGGAGAGTCAGGGACAGGGATATAATCCCGGTTACGGCAGCTCCAGATATGGACAGCAGGGCGCAGGCCAGGGAAGCGGAACTACATTCCGGCCGGGCGCGAATAAGGAATCGATCAATATTCCGGATTTTTTGAGAAATCGGAAGTAAGAGTGGATTAGGAATTGAATAAGGGTGAAGTGGACCGCTGCGCGCTGGGAGGTGCGTGGCGGTTTTTTGTGTTGGGGAGGAGAAGGGACGCGCGGCAGCGGGGCGCAGGGGGATGGATTGCGGGGCGTCCTACGCGGAGCGCAGGGTCTAAAGCCCGGACAGGGCCAAAAAGAAGGCACCGGCTCGATTCGCGGAGAAACTCTGATGAGCTTTCTCCGCTCAACTCGCCTGAAATCGTGTTTTGGAGAACACGATTTCTCCTCCTTTTTGGCCCCGCCCGGACTTAAGATCCTGCGGTCCGCTCCGGACTGCTCCCGCAATCCATCCCCCTGCGCCCCGCTGCCGCGCTGGCGTTCTCTGGCTGAGGGGAAAGAGCAGGGGATTCCAGTTTTTTACTGCAATTTTTATGCCAAAAAAATTCGCGGGATTCGACAGGAAATGACAGGTTTTGGGAAATGGAAAATTATGGTGAAATTGAGGGCGGAAAGGCCCTTTTTTTGTGTGGTTGAGGGAAGGGGAGAGAGTGTGTTGGGATTTTTGAGGGAGGGCTTAGGGCCTTCCTTTTTGGGTTTTGTGGGAGATTTTGTCGAATATGATCGAAAAATTTTGTGGCGGCAGGTCCCTTAATTCGACAGCATTTGCGCGTGAGAATGACTATAATGTCATTCAGAACGTTTCACAGGGAGGTGGGGCCGGAGTCGCGTGACGTATACGGTGTACATAGATGTGGTGTTTTTTGTCAATGCCGTGATGGATTTTGTGGTGTTGGCGATTTTAAACAGGATTTTGGATTCCGGCGCCGGATGGGGCAGACTTCTGTCCGGCGCGGCTGTTGGTGGGCTGTGGGCCTGCCTGGTGAGTGTCCTTCCGGGGATGCCGGTTTGGCTTCGCGGGATGGGGACTTACCTGGGGGTGAGCGGCCTGATGGTCTTTTTGGCCTTTCGGCCGGCCGGACTGAAGGCTCTGGCAAGGGCGGTGCTGGGAATGTATCTGGTGACCGCCGTGCTGTCGGGGGTGATGCTGGCGATTTACCAGCACACCAGGGCCGGGTATTATCTGGAGTTACTGATCCGCGGGGAGCGGGTCATGGGACTTCCGGCATTGGCCTGGTTTTTGGTGGCGGCGGGAGGAGCAGCGGGGGCTTACGGACTTGTAGGCCTGGGAAAGAATCTGTTACAGGGGCGGATAAAGGGCAGAAGGTATTGCAGGGTGAGGCTGGGCTTCAAGGGGAGTGAAGCCGGGCTGACCGCTCTCATCGATACCGGAAACTGCCTGAAGGAACCGGTAAGCGGCCGTCCGGTCCACGTGGTGACGGCCTCGGCGATCGCCGGGCTGTGCCCCAGGGTGGACGGGGTGATCTATGTGCCCTACCAGGCGGTAGGCACCAGCCACGGCCTTCTTCCAGCGATTTTTCTGGACTGGATGGAGGTGGAGCTGGACTACAAACGATACAGGTTTGAACGGCCTCTGGTGGCCGTCATCCGGGAATCTTTATCCCCGTCCGGGAAATACCAGATGCTGCTTCAAGAGGAACAGTGGGGAAAGGACGAGGCATCATACGACGAGTGTTCGCAACATACAGGAGGGAAATTCCATGATTATAAAAGTATCCATTCCAAACCGCTTTCAACTGAAAACCGTCCCCAGCTTTAAGACGGTGCTCATGCCCAAACAGAGCGAGGTACACTATATCGGGGGAGCCGATATCCTGCCCGCGCCTCTGGAACCGGAGGAGGAGAGCCGGATGATCGGCATGTTGAGCGGTGAGGAGGACCAGAAGGCGAGGGCGGCGCTGATCGAACACAACCTGAGGCTGGTGGTCTATATTGCCAAGAAGTTTGATAATACCAGTGTTGGGGTGGAGGATTTGATCTCCATCGGTACCATCGGGTTGATCAAGGCGATCAATACGTTTAAGCCGGATAAAAATATTAAGCTGGCTACATATGCGTCCAGATGTATTGAGAATGAGATTTTGATGTATCTGAGACGGAACAACAAGACACGGATGGAGGTGTCGATCGATGAGCCGCTGAATGTGGATTGGGATGGAAATGAACTCCTGTTGTCGGATATTCTGGGCACGGATGAGGATGTGATTTACCACGATATTGAGGATGAGATTGAGAAGAATTTGCTGAATAATGCCATCAGCAGGCTCAATCCCAGGGAACGGAAAATTGTGGAGCTGCGGTATGGACTGACCAATGAGGATGGGGAGGAGATGACGCAGAAGGAAGTTGCGGATCTGCTGGGGATCTCGCAGTCGTATATTTCACGGTTGGAGAAGAAGATTATGAAGCGGTTGAGGAAGGAGATTGTGAGGTTCGAGTAAGGGGGGGAGAGCAATGGGTACGCGTCCGGGCGGGGCGGGCTTTCACGGTCAGGTGCGCGGCTCATGGTTTCTGACAACATGCCGCTAAGGCGCACGGGGTGGGAAAATACGGACTGCCTTCACATTCGCGGAGAAATCCTGAAGGATTTCTCCGCTCAGGTTCAGCAAAAACCGGTTTTGAGAACCGGTTTTTGGTCCGCATTTTCCCACCCCGTCCGCCCAAGCGGCATTGTTGCCATAAGCAATGACCCGTCGGCTGTGCCAACGGCTCATTACATTCAACAAATCGCCGCGCACCTGACCGTGAAAGCCCACCCCGCCCGGACGCTGGGGATTGCAGGGAGTGAGAAAAGAAAAAGCTTTCTGAGGTGAGACCGGGGGAAGGACGGGTCACATTTCAGAAAGCTTTTTGTTGGTGGATAGAAAAACGCCCTCCGATGGGAGGCGGCGTGTGGGAGCACGCTGCTGGGATCGGAGGGCATTTGTGGTTGAGGGAGATGAAAAATGGTACAGGAATTATTTTAGCTGTATCATGTTGTCTTTTATTTTGAACTTTCCGAAGCTTCGGATGAAGCTGGAGATGCGGCTGAAGCCGTATTGTTTTACGTCGAAGGTCGGGAAGGCTTTTTTGAGTTCGTCGTGGACGATGCTTAGGTTGTCCACGTGGCCGCCGGAACCCTGGATGATGCGGATCAGCTCTTGTTCGATTTCAGTCTTGGAGATGCTGGCGCTCTTTTCCTGGACGAAGTAGCCGCCGTGGAGCTTGACCAGCTGGAATTCGCTGTTGTTCATGCTCTCCAGGAAGGTGGAAAGCTTGGAGTAGCCGTAGTTTCGGACGTCGAAGTCGGAGAAGCGCTTGGACAGGAAGTTGCCTACCCGGGCCAGGCCGATGGGCTGGTTGACGCCGTTGTTTTCCATCAGCAGCTTGGAGATGGCTCTCTGGATCTCGTCGATGCCGGTGATGGTTTTCTGGATGGCGGCGATGTTGGCCGGGTCTTCCTTGATGGTGACCACGGGGCCGCGGCCCTTGACGTTCTCAACGACCTCGGAGGCATCCTCGGAGGAGATGATCTCTAAGAGCTTGAAGGTGTCGCAGGCGGTGCGGAAGGGCTTGGGGGTCTTCTGCTCTCCGATGCCCATGACGAACATACCCGACTCGCGCAGGCGCTGAGCCAGCTTGGTGAAGTCGGAATCGCTGCTTACCAGGCAGAAGCCGTCTACATTTCCCGAGTAGAGGATGTCCATGGCGTCGATGATCATGGCGGAATCCGTGGCGTTCTTGCCTGTGGTGTAACTGTACTGCTGGATGGGGTTTACCGACCAGTCCAGGAGGACGTTCTTCCAGCTGCGCTTTTCGTTGTCCGTCCAGTCGCCGTAAATGCGCTTGTAGGTGGCGATGCCCTGGTCGGAGACTTCATCAAGAATGTATTTGATATACTTTGGTGATACGTTGTCAGCGTCGATTAATACTGCAAATCTGCGGTCGTTCTGTTCCATAATTTGTGTTCTCTCTTCATATAATTTGAATGATTGGAAAAATTTTCATCCAAAGACAGTTTAACACATCCGGAACCGGCCTTCAAGGACAAACCGCGTCAGCTCAAATAAGTTTTCATGGTTTTCAGCGCATTTTTCTCCAAACGGCTGACCTGGGCCTGGCTGATGTGGATCTCCTCGGCCACCTCAGTCTGGGTTTTTCCCTCAAAGAAACGCAGGTCGATGATGTGCCGCTCCCGCTCGGGCAGCCGCTTCATGGCTTCCCCCAGGGATAAGTCCTCCACCCAGTTTTCTTCCAGGTTCTTTTTGTCGCTGATCTGATCCATCACGTAGAGCGGGTCGCCTCCGTCGGTGTAAACCGGCTCGTAGAGACTCACCGGGGTCTGGATGGCGTCCAGAGCGTAGGTGATATCCTCCTTGGAAACGCCGATCTCCTGGGCGATTTCCGCCAGAGTGGGCTCCTTGGAGTTGAGGCGGGTGAGCTGCTCTCTGGCGTAAATGGCTTTGTAGGCCGTGTCGCGCAGGGAACGGCTCACCCGGATGGAATTGTTGTCCCTGAGATACCGCCTGACTTCTCCCAGTATCATGGGAACCGCATAGGTGGAAAATTTCACATTCTGAGTGATATCGAAATTGTCAATGGCCTTGATCAGGCCGATGCAGCCGATCTGAAACAGATCGTCGATGTTTTCCTGATTTCCGGAAAAACGCTGGATCACGCTCAACACCAGGCGCAGATTCCCTTTGATGTACTGCTCCCTGGCTTCCTTATCGCCGTCCAAAATCCGCTTGAACAGTACCTCTTTCTCTTCATTGCTTAACAATGGCAGCTTGGCGGTATTTACGCCGCATATTTCCACTTTGTAACCCGACATGATCCTTACCTCCGCTGTTGCGATACTGGCCGCGCGGCGAAAAAAATGACAGCCGTGCGGGCCGGTTGCTATAACGGAATGATGTACGGATTGAAATGGTTTTATACGACATGGGGGCAGAAAAACTTTTCCAGTATTTTGCAAAAATAAAAAGAACCCGCAATTTTCAAGGCTTGCGGGCTCTTTTGAAAAAATTGGAAAATTCTGTAACAGCGCGGCTTGTCAGGAAGATGAGCCGGGCAAACTGCTGCGAACAGATTATTTGTTTTTCTGATAAAGGATCAGCAATCCCTTCAGCAGCAGGGCGTCGTCGCAGATGATTTTGTGGCGGCACATGGGGGTGATGAAGCGGGAGAGTCCTCCGGTGGCCACAACGGTGGGCGGCTGACCCAGCTCCTGTTCCATGCGGTCGATGATTCCGTCGATCATGTCCACGTTGCCGAAAATGATCCCGGCGCGCATGCAGTCGATGGTATTTTTTCCGATGACACGGTCCGGCACCTCCAGGCTGATGTAGGGCAGCTGGGCGGTTTTGGAACTTAAGGAATCCAGGGAAACCTTAAGGCCCGGCAGAATGATGCCGCCGATGTAGTTGCCGTGTTTGTCCACCACGCACATAGTGGTGGCGGTGCCCATATCAATGACGATCAGGGGCAGCGGATGCTCGTGGCTGGCAGCCACCGCGTCCACGATCTGGTCGCTGCCTACGGATTTAGGGTTGTCCATGAGAATATTCATGCCGGTCTTTATCCCCGACCCAACCAGCAGCGGGCGCAGGCCTGTGACCTTCTCAACTGCGGTGAGGATCACGGAATTTAAGGGCGGCACCACGGAGGACAAAATGGCGCCCTCGATGTCCGCCACGTCGATGTCGCACATTTCCAGAATGTTTTTGATGCTGACTGCGTACTCTGTGGCGGTGCGGTTCTGGTCCGTGGTGACGCGCTCGATGAAATACGTTTTCTTCTCGTCGATGCCGCCGATGACAGTATTGGTATTGCCCATGTCTATGGCTAAAATCATGAGGGAACTCCTTTCAATGTCTGAGAAATTATGATATCATGTAACTGTTCGGTAGGTCTGCGCACTTGCTGCGCTGACCGTGCGAAAATCTAAGCAAGCAGGCAAAAATCCCATCGACGAAGTCGATTTGAAATGGAATTTTGCCCGTATCTGTGAAGGTACTGAACGGATACGATATCATGATGATTGTAGCATAGATGGAAATTGGATACAAGAAAAATAGTAACCGTTCAGACGGTCCGTCTTCCTGACCGGAAAAGCCGGCCGGGAAGCAGCGGATGTCCATCCGATTTCCCCGCCGTCTGAGCGGTTACGAAAAATGCATGAGGAGGATTGGAAATGTTGAAGGACAAAACAGTGCTTCTGGGCGTGACCGGAAGCATTGCCGCTTATAAAATCGCTTCCCTGGCCAGCATGCTGGTGAAGCAGGGGGCAAAGGTACAGGTTTTGATGACGGAAAACGCCACGAATTTTATCAATCCCATTACCTTTGAGACCCTGACCGGGCGCAAATGCCTGGTGGACACCTTTGACCGGAACTTCGAGTTCAGCGTGGAGCACGTCTCCATCGCCAAGGCTGCGGACGTGGTGATGATCGCCCCGGCCTCGGCCAACGTGATCGCCAAGCTGGCCCACGGGCTGGCGGACGACATGCTGACCACCACGGTGCTGGCCTGCCGGTGTAAGAAGATCATCGCCCCGGCCATGAACACCAATATGTATGAGAACCCCATCGTCCAGGACAATTTAAAGGTCTGCGAGCGCTACGGTATGGAGGTGATCGCCCCGGCCACGGGATACCTGGCCTGCGGGGACACGGGGGCCGGGAAAATGCCGGAGCCGGAGGTGCTGTTTGAGTACATTGTGCGGGAAATCGCCTTCGGGAAGGACCTGGCGGGCAAGCGGGTGCTGGTGACCGCGGGGCCGACCAGGGAGTCCATTGACCCGGTGCGTTTTATCACCAACCGCTCTACCGGCAAGATGGGCTATGCAGTGGCCAGAGCCGCGGCTTACCGCGGGGCCAGGGTGACGCTGGTGACCGGCCCAGTGAATCTGAAACCGCCTATGTTTGTGGATGTGGTGCCGGTGGAGAGCGCACGGGAAATGTTTGAGGCGGTGACCTCCAGAAGCGGGGAGATGGACATGATCGTGAAGTCCGCGGCGGTGGCGGATTACCGGCCGGGCACCGTGGGCGCAGAGAAGATCAAGAAGTCCGACGGGGACATGTCCATCGCTCTGGAGCGGACGGACGATATTCTGGGCTGGCTGGGAAGCCACCGCAGGGAGGGGCAGATCCTCTGCGGCTTCTCCATGGAAACCCAGAACATGCTGGAGAACTCCGCGGCCAAGCTGGAGAAAAAACACGTGGACATGATCGTGGCCAACAATCTGAAGGTTTCCGGCGCCGGGTTCGGCACGGACACCAACGTGGTAACGTTTATCACAAAGGATGGGGCGGAGGAGCTGCCGATTCTGACGAAGGATGAGGTGGCCCACAGGCTGCTGGATCGGCTTATGGGCCTGTAGCGCTCTGCGGCGGCCGGCTGCATGTCGCGGAGCCGCCGGGCCCCGAGCCGTTGCCGGGCCCCGAGCCGTTGCCGGGCCCCGAGCCGTTGCCGCGCCTTGTGCCGTGGCCGCTCCCCGGGCCGGCCGCGCCCACCCATTTCACCGCGCCACACCGCGCCGCGCCCAGGAAATACCTTGACTTTGGCAAATAATCATACTAGAATAGAATGGATATGGACGGACCAAGGCAGGACGTCCATCTTTTGAGCGAAAAACAGTATGGAGGACGAACGATTTGTCACAGACCTTAGATCAGATGAAAGAGGAAATCAACAAGCGAAGAACCTTTGCCATCATTTCCCACCCCGATGCGGGTAAAACCACGTTGACGGAGAAATTTCTGCTGTACGGCGGAGCCATCAACCTGGCGGGAACGGTAAAGGGCAGAAAGGCCGCCAAGCACGCGGTGTCCGACTGGATGGATATTGAGAAGGAGAGGGGGATTTCCGTCACCTCCTCCGCCATGCAGTTCAACTACGAGGGGTATTGCATCAATATTCTGGACACGCCCGGACACCAGGACTTCTCCGAGGACACTTACCGCACCCTGATGGCCGCGGACTCCGCGGTCATGGTGATCGACGGTTCCAAGGGCGTGGAGGCCCAGACCATCAAGCTGTTTAAGGTCTGCGTCATGCGCCACATCCCCATTTTTACCTTCATCAACAAGTTTGACCGCGAGGCCAGAGATCCCTACGAGCTGCTGGACGAGATCGAGGACGTGTTAGGCATCCGCACCTGTCCCGTGAACTGGCCCATCGGTTGTGGGAAGAATTTCAAGGGCGTGTACGACCGCTTTGAGCGGAAAATCACCACCTTTACCGCCGCAATGGGCGGAGCCAGGGAGGTGGAGAGCCAGGAGTACGATGTGGATTCCACGGATTTGGATGCGTTGGTGGGGCCGGTTTACTATCAGCAGCTTCAGGATGATATCGAACTGCTGGACGGGGCCAGCGACGAGTTGGACATGGAGCGGGTGCAGCGGGGCAATCTGTCCCCGGTGTTCTTCGGCTCCGCGCTGACCAACTTCGGTGTGGAGACCTTCCTGGAGCATTTCCTGAAAATGACCACGGCGCCCCTTTCCAGAAGGACCCTGGACGGGGAGATCGACCCCTTCCGCCCGGATTTCTCCGCCTTTGTGTTTAAGATCCAGGCCAACATGAACAAAGCGCACCGGGACCGTATCGCGTTCATGCGCATCTGTTCCGGCAAGTTTGAGGCGGGCATGGAGGTGAACCACGTCCAGGGCGGCCGCAAGATCCGCCTGACCCAGCCCCAGCAGCTGATGGCCCAGGACCGCAAAATCGTGGAGGAGGCCTACGCCGGGGATATTATCGGCGTGTTCGATCCGGGTATCTTCGCCATCGGCGACACCCTGTGCACGTCCAATGAAAAATTTCAGTTCGAGGGAATTCCCACCTTTGCGCCCGAGCATTTCGCCAGGGTCCGCCAGGTGGACACCATGAAGCGCAAACAGTTCATTAAGGGCGTGAATCAGATCGCCCAGGAGGGCGCCATCCAGATTTTCCAGGAGTTTAACTCCGGCATGGAGGAGATCATTGTGGGCGTGGTGGGCGTGCTGCAGTTCGAGGTGTTGACCTACCGTCTGAAAAATGAGTACAACGTGGAGGTGGCCCTGGAAAAGCTGCCCTTCGAGCACATCCGCTGGGTGGAAAATCCCCAGGAGATCGACGTCGCCCGCATCCAGGGAACTTCCGATATGAAGCGGATCAAGGATCTGAGAGACAACCCGCTGCTGCTGTTCATCAACAGCTGGAGCGTTGGGATGGTACTGGAGCGAAATCCGGGGTTAAAGCTGTCGGAATTCGGCAGAGCCTAAACCGCGCCCCGAGGATATTTTAAAGCTTACAATGGCCCGGCGGACCTGCCGGGCCGTTGCGAAATCTCTTAAAAAGGAGGAACTATATCTGTCATGACTAAAATCGAAACCGTAAGGGCCGCCATGGTGGCTGCCATGAAGGCCCAGGACAAACCGCGCAAGAACGCCCTTTCCATGCTTCTTTCCGCGCTGAAAAACGCTGAGATCGACAAGCGCGAGCCTCTGACCGAGGACGAGGCAAACGTGGTGGTGAAAAAAGAGATCAAGCAGACTCAGGAGACTTATGACACCGCGCCTGCGGACCGTCAGGACATCCGCGATGAGGCCGCCGTGCGCCTGGCGGTATATAAGGAGTTCGCTCCGGCCGACATGACCGCGGATCAGATCCGGGAAGTGATTGCCCAGGTTCTGGCGGAGCTGAACATCGAAGCGCCCGCGGCCAAGGACAAGGGCGCCATTATGAAGGTTCTGATGCCACGCGTAAAGGGCAAGGCCGACGGCAAGGTGGTCAACGAGACCCTGGCCTCCATGATGAAATAATTTTCTGTCCCAGACCCATAAACCCATTTCAAAAAGGAGAACGTCATGTATAAAAAAGAGATTGAACAATATATCGACAGCCACCGCCAGGAGATGCTGGACGATATCTGCACTCTGTGCCGGATCAACAGTGAGAAGATGCCCTATGTGGAGGGCAAGCCTTACGGCGAAGGCCCCTTTGCGGCCTTAAACGCAGCGCTGGAGATGGCCGAGGGTTATGGTTTTTCCATCACGAACTACGACAACTACGTGGGCACGGCCGACTTAAACGACAAGGAAGCCCAGCTGGACATTCTGGCCCACCTGGACGTGGTTCCGGCGGGAGAGGGCTGGACTGTGACCGAACCCTTTGAGCCGGTGGAGAAGGACGGAAAGCTCTACGGCCGCGGAACTGCCGACGATAAGGGACCGGCGGGAGCCGCAATGTACGCGATGCGCGCGGTTAAGGAGTTAGGCATCCCCCTGTCCAAGAACGTGCGCCTGATTATGGGAACGGACGAGGAGTGCGGCAGCTCCGACATTGAGCACTACTACAGCGTGGAGAAGGAAGCGCCCATGACCTTCTCACCCGACGGAGAATTCCCGGTGGTTAATATTGAGAAGGGCCGCCTGCCCGGACATTTCACCGCCGGTTGGGAGAAATCCGAACAGCTGCCGCGCCTGGTGAGCTTTAAGGCCGGCGTGAAAACCAATGTGGTGCCCGGTAAGGCTCACGCTGTGGTGGAGGGCGTGGAGCTGGAGGTTCTCACCGCGACGGCGGCTCAGATGGAACAGGAGACGGGGATTCACTTTGAGTTCGGGGAGGAGTCCGGCAAAATGCACATCACCGCGGTGGGAGAGGGCGCACACGCTTCCCTGCCCTACGACGGCAAAAATGCTCTGACCGGCCTGCTTTCCTACCTGACCCGGCTGCCCCTGGCGGAGTGCGGACAGACCAAAACCTTAAAAAAGCTGCTGGGCCTTATGCCTCACGGCGAGACCGACGGCAAGTCCCTGGGCGTCAAGATGGGGGATGAATTGTCCGGAGACCTGACGCTGGCGTTCAGCATGCTCACGGTAAACGGGGAGGGCCTGGACGGAGAGTTCGACAGCCGCTGCCCCATCTGCGCAAACGAGGACAACGTGCTGAAGGTGATCCGGGAAAATATGGCAAATATTGGCGTTACCCTGCACAATGAGACCATGACCGCTCCCCACCATGTGGACGGGGATTCCCACTTTGTGCGCACCCTGAACGCGGCCTATGAGCTGTACACCGGCCTTAAGGGCGGCTGCGAGTCCATGGGCGGCGGCACCTATGTACACGACCTGAAGAACGGCGTGGCCTTCGGCGCGGCGCTTCCCGGCACGGACAACCGGATGCACGGCGCGGATGAGTTCGCTGTGATCGACGAGCTGATGGTCAGCGCGAAGATTTTCGCCCAGGTAATTGTGGATCTGTGCAGCTAAAAAGAGCCGGAGAGGGCCATTTTTGAAAAAAAGCTTGACAAAAGGCGTCAGGCGTTGTATCTTCTTAACTAAGATAAATCCTAGTCAAACGCTATGATATCAATTCGGATCGGAGGAGACCATGAGACAGTTCAAAGCCATGCAGATGAATATGGATATGATGAACAGCATGTACATGTGCTGTGTATCCGCATGCGCCGAAAACTGAATCCGGGTTTCATCTGTATGGATTGTGAGAATTGATCAATGTCGCTTTGAACAGAATCGTGTAGATTCAGGGCCGCAAGTCTAACAAGACATGCGGCCCTTATTGAGTTTAAGAGCCCCCGGGGGGCGGCTTGACAGGACATACGAAAGGAATGGAAGGAATGGAAGGAAACAAACAGGAGCCGATCATTCGGCTGGAGGGCCTGGGAAAACAATTTTCCACCGCAAACGGCACGGTAACCGCGCTGGAAGACATCAATTTGGAGATCATGGGCGGGGAGATCTTCGGAATCATCGGTCTCTCGGGAGCCGGAAAGAGCACGCTGGTGCGCTGTATCAACTATCTGGAGGTGCCCACCTCGGGAAAGGTGATTTTTCAGGACAAAAACCTGTCGGCCATGAGCGACAAGCAGAAGCGCCTGGCCAGACAGTCCATGGGTATGATTTTCCAGCAGTTCAACCTGCTGAGCCAGCGCAACGTGCTGCAGAACATCTGCTTCCCCATGGAGATCGCAGGTACCGGCCGGGCTGAGGCCAAAAAGCGGGCGGAGGAGCTGCTGGCCCTGGTAGGTCTGGAGGACCGGGCCAAGGCCTATCCGGCTCAGCTGTCGGGAGGCCAGAAGCAGAGAGTGGCCATCGCCAGGGCCATGGCCACCAACCCCAGAGTGCTGCTGTGCGACGAGGCTACCAGCGCGCTGGACCCCAACACCACCAAGTCTATTTTACAGCTTCTCAAACGGATCAACCGGGAAATGGGCGTCACGGTGATTGTGATCACCCATGAGATGGCGGTGATCGAAGCCATCTGTGACAAGGTGGCGATCATCGACCACAGCCATATCGCGGAGGTGGGGAAGGTTTCGGATATTTTCTCCGGCCCCAAGTCCGAGATCGGCCGGCAGCTGATTCTGGGCGAAGCCGGACACCCGGCCGTAAACTTCGGAAATTCCGGCCAGATCCGAATCATTTTCGACGGCCGTGAGTCCTCGGAGCCCATCATCTCCAATATGGTGCTGGCCTGCAAGGTGCCGGTGAACATCATGCATGCGGACACCCGGGATATCGAGGGTAAGGCCATGGGCCAGATGCTGATCCAGCTTCCGGAGGACGAGGCGGACGCCAACCGGATCCGAAATTACTTAAAAACCACCAGGGTGACGTTTGAGGAGGTGCGATGACATGCAGTTTGACGCGACGACAATCAATATGCTGAAGGAAGGGACCATGCAGACCATTTACATGGTGTTCATGTCCTCCCTTATTTCTTATTTAATAGGGATTCCGTTGGGAATCGCCCTGATGGTGACGGACAAGGACGGAATCCGGCCGGTGCCGTTGTTCAACAAGGTGCTGGGCCTGGCCATCAACCTGCTGCGCTCCGTACCGTTTTTGATCCTGATGATTATGGTGATCCCCTTCACGCGCCTGGTGGTGGGCAAGATTATCGGCCCCAATGCGGCGGTGGTGCCGCTCATTATCGCGGCGGCTCCTTACATAGGGCGCATGGTGGAATCTTCTTTAAAGGAAGTGGATGCCGGGGTGGTGGAAGCGGCCCAGTCCATGGGGGCGTCCACCTGGCAGATCATTTGGAAGGTACTGCTGCCGGAAGCCAAGCCCTCTCTGCTGGTGGGAGCGGCCATTTCCATCACTACGATCCTGGGCTACTCGGCCATGGCGGGAGCCGTGGGAGCCGGAGGTCTGGGCGACATCGCCATCCGGTACGGCTATCACCGTTATCAGACGGACATGATGCTGGTGACCGTGGCGCTGCTGGTGATCATCGTGCAGCTGATCCAGGAAGCGTTTATGAGAACTTCCAGAAAGAGCGACAAGAGAATCCGCTGAGGGCGCAAAGCTCCGGCTGATGATAAAAATACCCCCCGAAAGGGGAATCAAAAAATGAGGAGGAAACAATTATGAAGAAGAGAGCACTTGGAGCGGCACTGCTGGCGGCAGCGCTGGCGGCGGGAACACTGGCAGGCTGCGGAGGCGGCGCAAAGGAGACAACGGCGGCTTCCAGCACAACGAGCGCTGCTGAGACCACCGCTGCGGAGGCAAATGCAGAGGAGACTACCGCCGAGGCGGCTGCGGAGACAACGGCGGCTGAGTTAAAGCCCATCGTGGTGGGCGCCAGCCCGGCTCCTCACGCCGAGATTCTGGAGGCGGCCAAGACGGTGATGGCAGCCAAGGGATATGATCTGCAGATTCAGGAGTACACCGACTATGTAATTCCCAACCAGGCGCTGGATGGCGGCGATCTGGATGCCAACTATTTCCAGCACAAGCCTTATCTGGATTCCTTTAACGAGCAGAACGGGACCAAGCTGGTGAGCGCAGGCGTGATCCACTATGAGCCCTTCGGCATTTACGCCGGTAAGACCACGGACCTGTCCGCGCTGCCGGACAAGGCGACCGTGCTGGTACCCAACGACGTGACCAACGAGGCCAGAGCGCTGCTGCTTCTGGAGGCTCAGGGACTGTTAAAGCTGAAGGAGGGCGCAGGCCTGGAAGCCACCCGCAATGAGATTGTGGAGAATCCCAAGAACCTGGACATCGTGGAGCTGGAGGCGGCGCAGATTCCGCGTTCTCTGGCGGACTGTGACATCGCGGTTATCAATGGAAACTATGCCATTGAGTCCGGCCTGAAGGTTGCCGACGCTCTGGCTACCGAGAGCAGCGATTCCCTGGCAGCTACCACCTACGGAAATGTGGTGGCCGTGCGCGAGGGCGACGAGAACCGGGAGGATATCAAGGCGTTGATCGAGGCCCTGACCAGCCCGGAGGTGAAGGCGTTCATGGAGAATAAATACGAGGGAGCCGTTGTTCCCATGTTCTAAAGCGGCGGGCGCATGTTTGGACGCTTCGCAGAATTGACAGTAATCATTTTGGAAAATGCAATTCGTCGGGAAATTCCGGCGGATTGTATTTTTTTGTCAGATATGTTATACTGTGAGCACTTGGCGAGAAGATGCTTCGCCTGGTTGGAACATATGCGGCTGGCTCAAAACACCTCTGAGTGCGCAGGGCGGCGCGGATTTTCTGTAGCCGGATTTCGGAGTCAGCGTATCCGGCGGACGGCGTGTTGGAGAAAGCGGGGATTTCGGTCCCTGTAAGCGAAAGGAGAAAGTTCAGATGGATTATGACAACGATAAACTGAACGGCGGCCAGGAGATATCCGGAGGGAGCCCTCTTGACGGCGGCCAGGCGGATGCGCCTGCCACGTCTTTAGAGGAGACCGGGATACCGCCGGTTGTGACCGATATTCCGCCGGTTCTGGAGACATACAGTTTGGATCAGGGCGAGACGTCCGGGGACGGGGAAGCTTCTGCGGATGGGAAAGAAGCGGACGGAGAGAGCGCTGCGGAGCCGGAGAAGGCCGAAGCGCCGGGGCGTGCTGTGGAGTCTGCGCCCTGTGAGGGCGGTTCTGCGGGCCGGGATGGGGTTTATGGCGGGGAAGCGAAGAATCCCCAGTCTGAATCTGTAAAAGGCAGAGAGGGCGCTATGACGGGCGCTCAGTCCGGGGACTTTGGTCCGGGGGCGCAGTCTGGACCATTTGACGCTCAGTCCGGCAGACAGGGCGCAGAAAGTCAGGGCGCTGCGGGCGGACAGACCGGCGGCTATGCCGGATACGGACAGGGAGCTGCGGGTGGACAGCCCGGA